>Ga0209026_1000082_pt1 | contig 196315 bp, 193 predicted proteins | sample AraplaCL_Col_mCL_FD_184262 | JGI IMG/M metagenome (GOLD analysis project Ga0209026, IMG submission 184262) | Arabidopsis root microbial communities from the University of North Carolina, USA - plate scrape CL_Col_mCL (SPAdes) (version 2) | ecosystem: Host-associated > Plants > Roots >... | reverse complement strand
CAGCCGGCGCCAGACTATGGTTCCTGCCGAAATATTCTCCTGACCTCAATCCGATCGAGCAAGCCTTCGCCAAGATCAAGCATTGGATGCGCCAAGCTCAAAAGCGAACCATCGATGACACCTGGCGTCATCTCGGATGCCTCGCCGACGCCATCAAACCAGATGAATGCGCCAACTACTTCGCAAACTCAGGCTACGTTTCCGTCAAAACATGATTTGCTCTAGTAACTGTTGGCGCATCGCACTTTCGCCGTTTGCGGACACGAGGACCTATGGTTGGGACCTTCTACGATTGTCTTCATGTTTGAAGTGATGGCGTATTCCTTGTCCTGCGAAAGGTTCGTCAGAAAACCGTCCGATGAGGTGAAGATGGACATGAGGGACGGTCTGGCCCGCCACCCGTCCGATGTTCCATCCGACATTGTAGCCTTGTGGCCCTTCCTCATCGAGTAGCAGCTTGGCTCTGCTGAGAAGCTCGAATGTGTCGAGCCACTCGTCTTGAGTTAAGTCGAAGGGTGCTCCGACATGTCGAAAGGGAATGATCATTCCCGCGCATTGCAGCACCGGATCAAGGCTGCGAAGGAAATACGCACTGCGGTTTTCCAGCAAGGCAGTGTCGTCCTTGCCAGAACGGTTGGAGCGGCAAAAGGGGCAGCGCGACATCATGGTTGGTGGCCTCAAAAACAACGTTCGCCGACATACAGCAGAGAGGCGAAGAGTTTGTGAAGACTCGGGGCATGCAATGACCGGGCGTGCACCGGCCGTGCGAGTGCCGGGCAATGGCGTGCGCCCGGCGAAACCATATCGCTAACCGCCGATCAGGCGCGGGAGCTTGCTCCGCCGCTCGCCGATGTCGTTTCACCTGTCAAGCAAGAAAGAAGAGGTGCGGATCATGCCGGATTCGGCAGGACTAAACGTCACAAGCGGCAAGCCTCTTAACAATTGGGGCCATGTCCAACAGTCCGTGCGCAAGATACTGACAACGCCGAAGCGCTCGCGGGTCATGCGTCGAAACTTCGGCAGCGACCTGCCGGACCTGATCGACGCGAAGATGACGCGCCGTAACGTTCTGGCTGTCTATTCCGCAGCGGCACGCGCAATTCTCGAATGGGAACCTCGCTATCGCATGTCAGCGGGCAGGGTCACACGGGCAGAGGCGGACGGCTCGATTACCCTCGAAATCTTTGGAACCTATTACCCACGCGGCCATCGCGGCGACTACTCCATTTCGGAGAGCGCAAGCATCCGCGTCATCTACAGCGGGGCCTGATCATGGCAATTCATACGCCAAACATCATCGACGTTTCGCGACTGCCGCAACCCGATGCAATCGAAAAGCTCGATTTTGAAGCGATCCTTGCGAGTCGCATGGCAGACTTCGGCAAGCGGGCGCAGCAAGCCGGCTTCGATTACGACGTTAGCGAGCTTGAGACCGATCCTATCAAGATCGATCAGGAGGCGCATGCCTTCCGCGAAGTGCTGATGCGCTCTCGTGTGAATGACGGTATCCGTTCGGTCTTGCCGGCCTTTGCTAAAGGTGGCGATCTGGAACACGCGGTTTCGCGTGCTAACGTTGTGCGCATCGTTACCCTGGACGAGCGCGGCAAGGTGATGTTTCGGGAAGACGACGATGCATTGTTGCGCCGCTATTTGGCGAGCTTCGACGCTCCTGCGGCCGGTTCGGAGGATGGCTATCTTGCCGCCTCCCTGAAAGCTTGGCCCCAAGCGCATGACATACGAGTCGTCAATGGCGGTGCTGGCAAGGTTCTCGTCTATCTGCTCGGTGCTGCCGGCTCGCCGGCTCCCGTCGATGCCGTGTTTTCGGTCGCGAAGGCGCTCGATGCAAAGCACGTTCGGCCACTTACTGACGATGTGACCGTCTCGGCCGCGCAGATCGATCGCTACACGCTCTCGGCAACGCTGGTTGTGCCGCGTGGCCCGGACCCTGCGCAAGTCGTGGATGCCGCGTTTAAGAGCGTCCAAGCCTTCGGCGTCGCCCGATATCATATCGGGGCCGAAGTTCCGGCCTCGGCTCTTCTGGCTGCGGCTTACGTGCCAAACGTGATGCGCATTGAGCCTGTCACGGTTGCCGACCTGCCGGCACGTGCGAATGTCGCGCCATACCTGACGGATATCAATCTGACGTATCGGGTGCTGATGTGATCCCCGCGGAAACGCATCTGCTGCCGCAAAGCTCGGAGCCAATGGAAAAGGCGCTTGCGGCGGTCGGCGAGCGCACGGAAGCGATAGGGATTGATTGGCAAGCCTATCTCAACCCGATGCGCGCGCCCGTCCACTTCCTGGCTGTCCTCGCTCACGCTCATTCGGTCGATGTCTGGAATCCGAAGTGGCCGGTTCATCATCAGCGCCGAGTGATCGCGGATGCCATCTATCATCATCGGATCAAGGGCACGCTCGCCGGCCTTGAAGCCTATGCGGGAATAGTCGGAAGCGAGATTATTCGCGCGATCCGGCCGCCCGGCACGTTCTTCCTGTCGGGTGGCATGTCGGGAGAGCAGCGCGCGGCGCTTGCCGACCGCATGCCGCAAATTCGCATCTACAGCCGCGCTCTGCGGTCGAGTGCCGGCAAGCGGCTTTTCCTGTCGGCGCGGTCTTATTCCGCCTTGGGTGCATCCTTCGTCGCCGACAGCAAGGCGGCGGAGCGAATGCGTCCGCGCATCACGTTCTTCGAGGCCGGGCTAGAACAGCCGATCAATGTCGAAGAGGTGACGGACATCATTCCGGGCCTTGGCTACGCGATGTACGAGCGGGCCTTGTTGCGGCGAAAGCGTCGGCTGTCTGTTACCTATCTCGGCGGAACCCTGCGGTTTTGGGTGACGCTCGATCACAACCGTTCTGTTGCCGCCTATCGTCGTGCGGGCGGCTCGCCCTCAGTCATTCGCTATGGGATGCGCCCGGCGACCGTTCAGCCCGAAGCGCAATACGGCCGAGCGGAAGCGGGGAGGGCGGCATTCTTCGGCCGGCCGCTGCATCGCCGTTACTGGTCAAACATGCGATCCGAAACGCGCGTTTTCGAGCGCATTGTGATTTGGGACCCGGAAATGGTGCCGCGCCGAAGGGGAGCGTCCTACTTGGGCGTAAGCCGCTTCGGGGTTGCTCCGTTCACGGCCGAACTCGTGGTGCATACGCCTTCGATCCGACCGCGAAGGGCGTTCGCTATTGGCAGCTATTTCGGAAAATTCTTCGCCGCCTCGGATGGCGAGAAATATCGTGAAACCCTGCGCGCCCTTCGCGCCGCGAAATCGGCGCGGGACACCATCCTCATCAACACCAAAACATTCCGCAGCCCGCAGGCGGGTCAGCTCATTGTCGCTGGCACGCCCTTTGTTGCCGGCCGTCTACTCAGGAGCTGACTATGCTTAAGACAGTACCGTTTCAGGATCGCATGGAAGCGCGCCACAGCGACCTCAACAATATCCAAGCATCCACGCGGGCGACCTTCGACACGCTGGTCAAGGATGCCGTGACGGCAGACGCGCCGGGTTATGCGGGCTTCGTGGTCACGAAGAACAGCGCCACGGAATTGCAGATCGCGGCCGGTCGCATCTATCGGCCGGATGGCGCGGTCTTCGAAATGGAACAGGCGTCTACCCGCAATATCGTCTCAATCCTGCCGTCGGCGACGAAGCGGCTCGTTGCCGTTATCGCCTACGGGCAGGAGGAAGACAGCCGAACCGAAACCCGCGATTTCCTCGTCGATCTGGAAAGCGACACGACGGAACCGCGCATGCTTGTGGTCGAGCGCCGTCGCGCGGCAAAGCTCGACCTCGTTCCGGGGCAGGAAAGCGCCACGCTGCCGCGCCCGGTGGTCGATCAGTCGCTTATCGTCATTGCCTGGGTCACGCTGAACACGACCGGTATCGAAGCGATTGCGATGGAAGGTGCCAACGCCCTGCCATCTGTCACCCGCAACGATAAGCGCATTCGGTCGCTGGAAGTCTGGCGCGATCAGATCGAACCGCGCATCAACACGATTGCCAGCGATATCACCGCGCTCAAAAAAGGCATGGCCGGCATGGCCGGCTCGGGCGAGCTGATCAACGTCATGCGCGACATTGCGCGCCTGAAAGAGAAGCTGGAAATACCGGACGATGCGTCGGATTGGGCTTCGGACCGCTATTTGACCAGCAACGAGACCGACAACGAAAACCTCGACCTGCTTTGCCTTGTCGAAGAAGGCGTGCGCTTTGCTCATGAGGCGCGGAACGAGACACAGATTTCGCTCTACAACCCTCTCGATCTGAGCGCCTATCTGCCGGGCAACGGTCTGCTGCTGCCGGCAATCTCCGGCCGGGAAATCCGGTTGGCATCGTCGGCCGGTGCGGTCGATGGTTCCGTTGCCATCGCACAGTATGGTTTTCAGACGCATGAAATGAAACAGTTGTCGGTAGCCCGTTCGCGCATGCGCTACGGCCCGGCCTATAACGTCTGCAACAATTCCCAGTGGTGGGCCGATGGTGTCTATGACAGCGCCACCAACACGTTCAAAAAGAACGGCGAAACCTTCCTCGTCACGGGAACGCAGATCCTCGATAACGTCTATGGTCAATCGTGGTGGGACCCGCTCAATGCGCACACCCTCCTTCGTGTCCAGCAGTTTTGGGAAGACACGTGGGAAGACAATTATTGGGTTGCGCAGGTCACGGACAGAACGGTATCCGGAGCGCAGATTGCACAGACCATCCTCAATTCGCAGGATGGTTGGCTCTCCGGCCTCAAACTCCGGTTCACGGAAAAGGGCGCGGATGGCGATGTGCATATTTCCATCGGCTATACAACGGCCAGCGGCTCGCCAGACCCGGCGCATCTTGTGACGCATGTCACCATTCCCTATGCCAGCATCAAGGTCGCGCCGAATGACACATATGTTGCCATTCCGCCCGTATTCCTTGAGGCAGGCCAGCGTTATTCGCTCATCATTACCACGCTCGGCAACCACAAGGTCGCCGTGGTCGATAGCAACAAGTATGCGCAAGGCACGCTGTTCTACTCGACGGACGGCGCGTACTATCAGGGCGACCTCACACGCGACCTTTATTTCCAGATGGAATATCTGGTCTTCAAGGCGTCCCGCGTCGAAATCGAGTTGGCGGCGCTGACACTTTCGGGCGGCATTGCGTCCATCGATATCCTTGCCGGAACGATCAAGCCAAAATCGTGCGCCATTGAGCATCAAGTGATGATCAATGGCGCGTGGAAGCCGCTGAACGTGCTGACGCCCAATCTGCTGGTCGGCTTGCCGCCGCTGTTGCGTCACCGCGTCGTCATGACCGGCACCAATGCCGTTGCACCTGCTTTGGAGATACCGAGCAGCCGCATTCGCATCTGGCGCCAGCGGACCACGTTCAAGCACATTTCGACGCGCCGAACCTTGGCGACATCTGCCACCACGATCACGGTTCAGCTTATCGTCGCCAAGTTCGAGGCCGAACGGCACACGATGAAAGTCAGCCTTCGCAAGGATGACAATACGCTGATCGCGAGCAGCGGTTTTGTTGACGAGCCAATCGAACCCGGCCGCTTCCGACGCACCTATAGCTTCGCAGCAACACCGGAAGTCACCGCCTACAAAATTCAGATCGAGGGCACGACCAACAATGCCCTTGTGCCTTTCCACGTCGAAGAACGCGTTGACGTGGCACTCTAACCTGCGGGAGCAAAACATGCCGGTAAAGGCAACGCCTTCCTTCAAGCCGGACGCCGACTATCGCGTCCAAGTCGCAACCGTCGTCAAGGTCGTGGGGCTGACCATTCGGCCAAGCCAGGGCGGCACCATCAAGGGTGCGGTCGCCGAACAGATCAAGGCTGAAATCCTCTCGTTCGAGGAAATCATCGAAACGCAGGAGTGACCGGTTATGCGCCGACTGGATCAATATCAAATCAAGGTCGGCGATGATCTCGGCGACCCGGATTACTGGAACCGCCGCTACGAAGACCTCGATTTGCGTCTGCATGGACAGGAAGAAATCGAAAAGGATTGGAGAGCGGCCGTCCGCGAGTTGCAGGAAAACGGGTTGAAGCGGATCGATGAAGCCGTTTCACCGCTCATTGCCCAATTACAGGAAGACTTGCAGCTTGGAGCGGTGTTTATCGCGGAAAGCAAGTCGGCCGTTGAGGTGAAGACCGGTCCTATGACCATCGGTATCAGCTCCGCGAACAAGCGCCGTTATTCGCCTGCGGCCTATCTGGCGTTGGTGACGCGCGACGCACCTTATGGCGTCATGCTGGGCCGGCTGATTTCCTACAACCGCGACACAGGCACGCTTGCGGTCGATATCGAACGGACGTTTGGCGCGGGTGATCCTATCCGCACCAATTGGATTATCTCCGCGACCTCGCATATCGACTATCAGGCAGACCGCGTTTTCCGCGAGGCCGGCGGCGGTCTCACGTCCACAACGGTTGAAGCCGCGTTGCGCGAGCTTCTGTCGTTGACGGTGCCCAAAACCCGCTCTGTCACCGCCGGCACGGGATTGAAAGGCGGCGGTGAAATGTCCGGCGATCTGTCGGTCTCGCTCGACCTTACTTACACCGATGTCCGTTATGTCCGTGCGCAGGAATACGATGCGCATCGGCATCCTTGGTCGGAAATTGATGACAAGCCGACGACGCTCGGCGGCTATGGCATCGGCGATGCCCACACGAAAGCCGAAGTCTTCCGCCTTTTGGACGGCAAGCAGGACAAGCTTTCGTTTGAGGCAGAAAACAAGGCCAGCAAGGGAAAGCCCGACGGCTATGCGCCGCTCGGTCCCGATGGCAAGATTTCCGGCGCTTTTCTTCCGGTCGATGGCAGCTTTCTTGGCGTCTATAATGCGGCAACGAATACGCCGGCCATCTCGGCGGGGTCTGGAAATCAGGGCGACTTTTGGGTTGTCTCGGTGCCCGGTGATGTCGCCGCCGATAATATCGGTGAGGTCGCGGCCGGCGATCAGTTGCGGCGCGGTCCGGAAAAATGGGAGCGCGTGCCGACCTTCAACGCTGTTTCGTCGGTCGCTGGAAAGACAGGGGTCATCACCCTCAACGCCAGCGATCTTTCCGATAGCGGCGCGACCGGCCGCGCTATTCTAAAAGCCGAGGACGTGTTGGCGGCGAAAGCTGCCTTGCAGCTCATCACCGATGATCTTTCGGATTTCTCGACCGCTTGGGCTGCTTCCTATCAGGGTGTGACTTCGGCTTATGGCCGATCTTTCATCTCGGCCGTTGATGCCGGTGCTGCCCGCAATCTGCTTCAACTCGGCTCCGCCGCCTTACAGGCATCGACGGCCTTCGCCGCTGCTGCCCATGTCGGGGCAGGGGGTGTTGGCGCGCATCCCGATGCGACGACGGCGACAAGCGGATTCATGTCCGCAGCCGACAAGACAAAACTGAATGGCGTTGCGGCCGGGGCCAATAACTATGTCCACCCGACCGGCGACGGCAACTTGCATGTGCCGTCAACCGGTATCGGTAGCTCGAAAAAGGTGCTGACTGCCGGCGGCGCGGCGGGGTCGATGACGTGGAGCTTTGTTGATTTTGCCGACATCGCCGGCAAGCCGGGGAGCCTTGCGGGCTATGGTATCGCAGATGCTTATTCATCTTCCACCATGGATGCCCTCTTGGCGGGGAAGCAGGCAAGTCTTGGCTTCGTGCCGGAGAACATCGCGAACAAGGGAGCGGCTAACGGCTATGCCTCGCTCGATGGGGCAGGCAAAATTCCGACCTCGCAATTGCCTGCCTCGGCAATCACCGACACGTTTGTTGTCGCCTCGCAAGCGGCCATGCTCGCTCTTACGGTGCAGAAGGGCGATGTTGCCATTCGAACCGATGTCAACAAGAGCTTTATCCTGCAAAGCGAACCGGCTTCCACGCTGGCGAACTGGCAGGAGCTGCGAACGCCGACTGACGTTGTGCAGTCCGTAGCCGGGCGGCAGGGTGCGGTAACGTTGACCTCGGCCGATTTGACGGATGCGAGCACCGCCGGCCGAGTATTTTTGACCGCTGCGAACGCAGCCGCCCAGGTTGGCGCGCTCGGCCTCGAAAATGTCAACAATACCTCGGATGCGGCAAAGCCGATCTCGAACGCCACACAAGCGGCGCTCAATCAAAAGTCGGATATCGGGCACAAGCACGTGATTGCCGATATCGCGAACCTGCAAACGACATTGGACACAAAGCAGGCGGCTTTAGGTTATGCGCCGGTCAATCGTGCCGGTGACATCATGACCGGTGCGCTGGAAATCAAGAACGACCCCACGCTCTGGCTGCACCGTCCGAATGTAAAGCGCGCACGATGGGTTATCGATGCGAATGGCTCTCTCCTGTGGCAGGACCAAGGTGGCCAGAACCATTTCTGGATCGGCAATGCCGGGCAGGTCTGGACGCAGCAGTTGGGCGACCTCAATCAGCGGATCGAGGATCGTGCTTATTTCTGGGGGAATGAACGTGCTTATGCCTGGGCGAACGATCGTGTCGCTAATCTGCAGTTCCGCAGGACTGGCTACTACGAGGCCAGTGTCGGAAGCGGGACCGGCGACTACGCAGGCAATGGCGGCGCTGTGATGTACAGCGTTCGCTCCTTTAGCGGCTACAAGATCGACATTATTCGTTTTTGCTATCTGCAGTCCTTCGACCCCGTTCGAGGGTGGGTTACTTTTGGGGGATAATAGAATGGAAGTTGTAAACTTCGGCTTCTTCAGAGCGCAGAACGAAACCGGCACCATATTCTATCGAAACGAGCTGGGACAGGACTGGTATGATCTGCGTAAGGGACTGACGGATTGGAACGAAACAGGCGAGTTCATCAACGCCGTCTTTGGCGCTTGGGCGGTTGTCCAACCGTATGAGGAGAGCCTGACGGACGGGGTCATGTTGAATGTTGAATTCGATCCGTCCCGGCTCGTGCCTCACAACAAGATCGTCCTTGGTATCGACGCACATCACGGGTCCTTATCCAAGGGCATGGTCTACGAGGGCGGTTTGATCAAGCAGCCGCCAGAACCATCGCCAGAAGAGAAGCGGGCCGCTATGCCGGCTCTCACCCCTCGCCAGTTCCGAGACGCGCTTATCGACAACGATATCATGCCGGACCAAGTGACGGCGGCTATCAACGGTATCGCCGACGCGAAGGCGCGTGCCAAGGCTCTCAATGCTTGGGAATATCCGACCGAGTTTTTGCGTACGGACCAGCTGCTTGAGCAAATCGGGGCATCGTTCGATCTTGCCCCGGATGCGATCGATGTCATGTGGATGGCAGCAACGCACCGATAACGCGCCAATCCAGCTCTGTTGTCAAAGATATCGGCGATGATGCTATGATCACTTCACGACAAAGGGAATCCGAATGTCCGAGTCAGATCGAGAAATAGCCCTTCGGCTCAGTGCTCAACGGGCGTTACTTGGCGCGATCCCGCCGACAGTTGCTACTATTACCTGCGGTTGGGATGACAAAGAGATCGTTCTCGAATTTATCGTTGACCCGGACTTTCCCGAATCAGATCGGGAGCACTGTGAGGCAATCGCAACAGAGGTCGTCGCGGATTTCAGTGACGCGAATATAGCTACTGTCTTTAAGTCACCGCCTCAGGATGGACCGATGGCGTTGACGGCGAAACGCTGGTGTGTGTACCGGAGATTCCACGCCGAGTAGATCACAAAATCTCCGCAAGAACCGTCCTTCATTAGGGCGTTTCGACTAGATTTGGAATCTGCCTTCGTCCGTGAGTACGGGCATCCGCTCTAGTAGGTTGATCTCTCTCTCGCCAAACGTTCGACAACGCAGCCCGCCGCGCTCCGGCGGGCTGCTTGCTCTTTGCCGCCCTGAAAACTTGAGGCGGTGAAACCTCACCCGATCCTCTATCATTTCCAATGGAGACCTTTATGGCCGACCTGTCCTATGCGCATGGCGTGACGCTTGCCGAAAGCGCGGAAACCCCGTCGCTTTTGCGCGTCCAGCGCAACGGCATCACCTTCGTCAACGGCACGGCACCCGATGCCGACCCTGCTGCCTTCCCGTTGAACTATCCCACCCTGATCACCTCGGAACGGGCGGCTGCGGCGCTCGGCGCGGCGGGCACGCTGTTGGAAGACGTAACCTCCGTTTTCGGTGAGGGCGGTTCGTGGTGCATCGTCAACCGCGTGCCCCATAGCGCCGACCCGGCGACGCAACAAGCTAATCTGCTTGGCGACCCGGTTGCTCGTACCGGCCTATATGCGGCGCTGCGTGCCAAGGCGATTACCGGCTATCAGCCGCGCGTCGTCATCACTGCCGGCGATACTGGCGCTTGGATCGAGGCGGGCGTCGTTTCTGTTTCGATGTCGGAGCAAGGGGCAAAGCTGACGGAAGCGCCCATTGTCGAGGCGTCCGGCGGTGGCAATGATCCCGGCAAGGTTCTGCCCAAGCTTGAGGCAATCATGGGCACGAGCATTGTCGATGCGGACAAGGTGGTCGCGGTGCGGGTGGTCGAGCCGGGCAAGGCGCTTTCGCAGCCTCCGACGATTACCTTTACCGGCGGTGGCAAAGAGGCGGATAAGGTATTGCCGAAGGCGACGGCTAACGTCGGCGACGTTGCCAATCCGTTTATCTCCGCGCTAAACGTGATAACCCCGAAAATCCGGGCGAGGGCTTACATCTCCGGGCCGAACACCACGAACGCGGAAGCCGTTCGCTTCCGTCGTACGGTCAACGGCGGTCGCATTCTCATCATCGATCCGAAGACCATCAAGAACGTCAACGGCGTGCCGGTGACAAAGCCCGTCGCCGCCGTCTTCGCCGGCATTCGCGCTCGCGTCGTCGCATCCTCCGAAGGCGTATCCGGTTCGGTATCGAACAAGATCATTCGCACGATCGATGGCGTTGCCCGCACCATCGCTTACCCCGAAGACAGCAACTATCTGAACGAAAAGCAGGTCGCCACCATCATCAACGAGCGCGGCGGCTTCCGTACGTGGGGTAGCCGTCTGGCGACCGACGACCCGCTTTGGCAGTTCGATAGCGTCCGCGCAACGGCCGACATGGTGAACGAGGCGCTTGAAGACCTCTATTTCCTCTATGTGGATCGGAAGTTCACAAAGGCCAATCTCAAGATGATGATCGAAGACGGCAACGCCGCTCTTCGAGTCTTCAAGAACAATGAGGATATCCTCGGCGGTCGCGTCTGGCTGTCCGATATCAATGAGCCGACCACGCTCGCCGATGGCAAGCTTTTCCTCGACGTGGAATTCGAGCCGGTCGGCCTCATGGAACAAATCCACGTCACCACCCATCGCAACATTCTCTACTACCGGCTTCTGCTGGACGAGGTGAATGGCGCAATCGAAACCGGCCCGCTCTCGCTCGCCGCCTGATCAAGGAAAGCCCGACATGGCAGAAAAGACCCTACCTAGCCGCATCCTGCGCGACTGCATGATGTGGGCCGACCGCACGAGCAAGCTCGGCCAGATCGGCGATATCACCGTGCCCGTGCCGGAAGCCAAACGAGAGGACGTGCGCAACGCCGGTATGATCAAGGCCCGCAAGGTCCATCTCGGCTACGAGGCTCCGGAATTCAAATTCAAGATGCCGGGTCTCGATCCGCAGATATTAAAGCTCTTCGGTCTCAAGCCGGGCGTCGATACACCGTTCATGATTACGGGCGCGCATGTCGATGAAGACGGCACCACGCATAGCGCTGTGCTGACCATTCGAGGCAAGATGTACAAGCCCGATCAAGGCACATGGAAGACCGGCGACCTTGCCGAAAACGACTATGCCGTTGATGTGAACTACTACAAGCTCGAAATCGACGGCGAGGAAATCTACGAGATGGACGACTTTGATTTCAAGGTCGGCGGCGTCTCGCAGTACGGCGATATCCGCAACGCGCTGCTACTCTAGCAGCTAGCGACATTTTCCCATTCAAATCATTCCATTCAATCCGGCCCGCTGCGCGCGGGCCATTTCTTTCGAGGCTATCATGACCGAAGTTGTCACCCATACCCTTCTTTCGCCGGTAAAGCATGGCGAGCTGACGATTACCGAGCTGACGTTCCGTGAAGCGGAAGTTGGTGACTTCATGGCGGCGGATCACATCAAAGGCGAGTTTTCCGGCAACGTCGCCGTGCTGGCGTCCATCTCGGATACTCCGCTGCCCGCCTTCAAAAAGATCAAAGCTAAGGATTTCAGCATCATCCTTGCCAAAACAAAGGACCTCTTGGGAAACGAAGGCAAGAACACGACTGGCGAATAGTCGCCGTCTTCGTTGCCCGTTACACCCATACATCGCTCGACGTCATCGAGCGGTGGTCGCCCGGCAAATTGTTGGCCTACTTCGAGACTGCCCGCACCCTGCGTGAGGCGCTAAAGGAATAATCATGAGCATACAGCAAAGCACCTTGCGCGTCTCGCTACTGGACGATGTGACCGCGCGCGCCAAGCATATCACCAAGGCATTGAATGGTCTTCGCGAGCAACAGCGGGCGACCTTCGCTCCGATCCGCAGCATGGTCGGGCAGGCGGTTGCCATTGGTGCGGGCTATCTCGGCGTTCGTGAGGGGTTGCGGGCTACGGCAGGCGAGGCGATCAAATTCGAATCCGCCTTTGCCGATGTCAAAAAGGTGGTCGATGCGTCGAGTGAGCAATTCGAGAACATGCGCCGTAACATCCGGCGCATGTCGGGCGAAATCCCGATGTCCGCGAACAACATTGCGGCTCTGTTCGCCGCTGCTGGCGAGTCGGGTATCGCGACAGAAGAATTGCAGGGCTTTGCCGAAATGGCGTCACGCGTCGGTATTGCCTTCGACATCACGGCCGAGAAGGCAGGTTCTAGCCTGGCTAAACTGAAAACGCAGTTCGGCTTGACGGTTGCCGAGACCGGCGACCTTGCCGATGTCATGAACCACTTATCCAACAACATGGCGAGCAAGGCATCCGAAATTACGGACTTCATGCTGCGTGTCGGTGCCCTCGGCAAGATTGCCGGTTTCACCAAAGAGCAGGTTGCCGGCATCGGCAGCGCCATGATTGCGGCCGGCGCGGAGCCGGAAGTTGCCGCGACCGCAATGCAGAACGTCACGAAGGCTTTGACGCGCGGCGCTTCCGCGAAAAAGAGTCAGCGGGAAGTGGCGGCAAGGCTCGGTCTCGACCTGCCGAAGATCGCCAAGGAAATGCAGAAGGATGCGCCCGGCGCGCTGAAAAAGGTTTTCGCCGCCATCGCCAAGGCTCCGAAGGATCAGCAAATCTCCATTGTCTCCGATTTCTTCGGTGACGAGGCCAAGGCATTCATTCCGCTGCTCGGCAATGTGAAGCTGCTGGACGATGCGCTTGCCAGCGTCAGCGACCGAACGAAGTATGCCGGCTCTGCCATGAATGAGTACAAACAGCGTGCCAGCACCACGGGTAACGCGCTCGAGCTTTTGGGCAACAAGGTATCCAATATCTTTTGGGAAGCTGGCGACAGCATGTTGCCCTCGATCCGTGAAGGTGCGCAGGCGATCAGCGAAGTCTTGGACACCCTCGGTAGCCGGGCGACGATCTTCGATCAGATTAAGGTCGGCGCCAAGGGGTTTGCGCAAGGCTTCGGCTACGATGGTGGCATTCGCGAAATGGTCAACGACATTAGCGACTTTATGCTTGGCAAGATCGATCCGAACGCAGGCGAAAACCTCGGCCGGTTCTTCATGAAGGCGAGGGAATGGGGTGCATCCGTTCGCGAGCTGACGAACGCAATTCGCGAAAATCCTATCGCGCAGTTCCTCGGCCAGATGTCGGACTATGGCCTCAAGCTGGTTATGTGGGGTGCTGGCATCGCCTTCCTCGCTGGTACGGTTCGTAAGCTCGCGAGCGCGATGTTTTTGCTGTCTGGTGCGAGTACTCTGGTCGGTGCCCTCAAAACCATCGGTGCCATTGCGGCGCTTGTTGGTGGTGGAACCGCGACGGCCGGCGGCGTTGCCGCGACCGCAGCAACCGGGGCGGCGGCGGGTGGCGCGGCTACGGGAATGCTTACGGGCTGGTCGGCCATGCTCAAGGGATTTGCGCGTCTCGGTCTCTATGGGATGGCGGGAGCGGGCGCATGGGAATTTGGACAGCAAAGCTATACCGGCGATACGCTTTACAAGCAGGGAAAAGCTTGGTTTCCGGGTCCAGAAGACGCGGTGCATGCCATCGGGTCCTATTTGAAGTCCTTCGTCACCCCCCAGAATGGCCCGACTCCGGCCGGTGTCTATGCGCAATCTGCGATGGATAGTGCCCGCGCAGCCCGCGTAGCTGGCTTCGGTGGATCGACCACGGAAACGCTGCCCGGAAAGACCGCGGATGACCTTGGTTTGATAACCGCTCGTATCGATGCATCGTCCATAGCCGAGATGGTGCGGCCAAGCGGGACGCAGGACGTGCGGGATGTCAATCAGCAGCCGCCGAATGTGACGGTTCACGCTCCGATCTCAATTACCGGGGTGACAGACCCGCAGGCCGCAGCTTCCGCGACCGCCAATCAGCTCGGCGCTGCGGTGAAGAATGCGGTGGATTCACAGTTTAGCGATTAGGTTCACATCAACGATCTCAGCGTCTGCTAACGCAGGAATCGTGGTCAATGTCCTCGAATGAGTCACTGAAAGGCGCACATCTCCACCCTGTAGCCATCTCCCTGCTTCGTAAAAGCGTCTCGAAGGAATGCAACGAACTGTCCAGTAACATTATACGGGCTAAGCACTCCGCTTTCTATTCCATCAATCAAATGTTTAGCTACGTCCGAGGCAACTTTATGTGAAATTACCTGAGCTTCCCAGGGGCTAATCTTTCGTCCTTCGCGTAATTCTTTTCCTACGCGGAACCTTAGGCCAATTTGGGCCATTCCAAATATGGCGCTTTGGAATCTGAAGGGAATACATTTTGTTTGTTGTGAATTTGCTCCCTCCTGGGTGTCCGTGAATTTGAATTCTTCCAATGCCCACATCCCGGGGTAGTGTTGACTCGGTGGAGTCGGATGCGAACCGCCGCCACCCGCTGGCCTATGTGTCGTTTCGGTGCCAGTGCCAGTATCGGTGCCAGTGCCGGTATCGGTGCTATTTGGCACTGGGTCTGCCCCCCCGCTAGCAGGGCGATCCTCACAGACGATTGTTGTGTCCGGGTTCTCCGCTTGGACACGGAGCTTCTCTTCCTGACAGGTTTCGGCGTGGGAGTGGGGCACGTTAACAAAACAAGTGCCGAGCAGAACGAGCGCGACAGCGAGTATTCGTCCGCCCTTGGAACACTCAAAAGGCGAGCATTGATATCGTGCCGTACTGAGTTTCGCGACCACCATGGGAGGCAACCGTTTCACGGATTCAATGCCGGCTAGTACGTCTTTTGACATTCGCAGCCCCGCAGGAAAATCACTCAATTATAGGTAGATCATGACCAATGTAACATCGATGATGCTCGGAGGCTACGTCTTTGAGGCGTTGGGCTTCGGCTATCAAAATATCAAGCGCAAAGTGAATACGCCTTGGGTGGAGATATCCGTGGGGCAGGACCTCAATCCGCAGCAATGGACAGGGCCAACGTCGGACGAGGTGACGATTCAGGGCGTCTTGTTTCCGGAGGAATTTGGCGGGCAATCGCAGCTCGACGGCATCATATCGGCACAGTTGGCCGGAACGGAAATGATGCTGGTTAGTGGTGACGCCATGGAAGGCGTCATTCGGGGCATGTTTACCGTCCAATCCGTCGAGGAAGATCAGACCTACCACGATGCTAAAGGAATGCCGCGACGGAATGCCTATGTCATTTCGCTCAAGCGTATCCGGTCGGACGCTGCAGCAAGTGCCGGCGGCATCGTGGACCGCGCAAGCTCCTTACTTTCTGAGTTGTTCAGGTGATCGCATGGCAAGGATTTACACGACGCGGCAAGGCGAGACGGTCGATCTCGCTTGCCTCTTTCATTATGGGCGGACGGCGGCGGTTGTCGAGGCGGTACTTTCCGCCAATCCGGGCCTTTCCAGTCTTGGCCCGATCCTCCCTCTCGGTACTCAAATCATTATGCCGGACATGCCAAGCGTTAGCGCAGAGCGGCGGCTGATTAGCTTATGGGATTGAATATGAAGCCTCGCGTTGAAATTACCGTCGATGGCGCACCGGTTGCCGGCGCATTCTATGAACGGCTGATATCCGTCACCGTGACGGATGAAGAGGGCTTGAAGTCCGATACGGTCGATATCGAGCTAAACGACGGCCCGCCGAACTACCTCGCGCTGCCGCGCAAGGGCGCGCTCATCTCGGTCAAGATGGGATACGGCAGCAACCTCGTTCCCAAGGGGCAATTCACGGCCGACAAGATCAGTCTCGATTGCCTACCGTATAAGATGTCGATTTCCGGCAAGGCAGCGGACTTGCGCAGCGGCAAGCTGAAAGAACGGCAGGAACGGGCATGGGATAAAGCCACCCTTGGCGACCTGATAGAGCAGATTGCCAGCGAGAGCGGATTGACGCCCGCCATCGATCCCGATCTTGCGCAGCATCGCTACGAGTGGATAGGCCAGCAGGACGAGACGAACATTCACTTCCTGCGGCGGCTGGCAGATCGGCATAACGCTCTGTTTGCCATTAAGCAGCGGCGGCTATTGTTTGCGCGGCGTGGTTCCGGCCTCTCAGTCTCCGGCGCGTCTCTTGGGTCCGTTATCCTTACGCCCGCTCTCATTAAAACCGGCACGCTGAAAGTCGATATCAATGACCGCACGAAGTATAGCAAGGTGGTGTCTTACTATCAGGATGCGGATAAGGCGCAGCGAGTGGAGATTGAGGCGGACGCGGATGCGGATGGCGACAGTGTTTATCGCATTCCCGATGCCTTCTCGTCGCCGGCAGAAGCGGACAAGGCGGCGCGCGCCAAGGCAAAAGAGCTTGCACGCGGAGAGGGCAGTGTTTCGGTAACGGTATTGGGCGATGCGGCGATAGAGGCGGGCTTGCCGCTGCTCTTTGCAGATGTTCGCCCTGGGCTTGATGGCGTGCCCTACATCATCAAAACGGCACGTTCCAAGTACACGAAGACGACAGGCTTTGAGGTTGACGTTTCCGGTCGGCTTTACGATGGGAAGTCGGCGACCGAAGACGAGGGAGCCGGCAGGCGCGAAGGTGCCGAACCGCAGAATGCCACTGATGCGGTCGGGAAGGTTGCGCCGAGTAGTGTGCGGGGTACGCCCGCCACGCCTTCGATCTTTCTCACCCCTCGCTTTGGGCGGATTGACGAGAACTAGGCGGGGCGCGATCAAGAGGGCGAGTTGAATTGCGCCATCGGACCGAGCGCGCCTAAACAGAAACAGCCGCAGATAACGGCAATGCTTCATGTCCGCCGCTAGCGGGGCCAAGTACCTTGATCATGCTGGATGTATTTTCTGATCTACGTTTTAATAAAATGCTGAAGATCATTCTTTGAGCTAGCGAACTTAGCCACTTTGCCTACTGCGAGTCCCGTGAATTTTCCAGATCCTATTGCCGTAAGCAAATGGGCTTCAAGGGCTGATGCACCTTGCCCAAGTCGCCTGATATCCTTTCCAAGAAACTTAGCAATTGGATATTCGTCACCTACTGCGAAATCTTCGAGATGTTGCTTGAGAAGTCTTTCAAACTCTTTTGGCTGGCTGATTATTGTTTCGAGTGTACGATGCATCTCGATTTCCAGAAGATAAATACTTTGAATGAGATGGTTGATAATTTTAATGGCGACAGAAATCTGACTCTCGCTGGGCTTTTTAATCTCATGCGCTGCATCGTTGCCAAGGAAGCGAATTGCATGCAATCTTTCACTGTCTTTTGTAGAAATCAGGCCTTGCGTGGCCATCTTAGAGATACGCGCCTCCAAATTTCTTCCGGTTATCCCTCGCTCGTTACATATCGCTTCGATGGTTCCGCGAAGTCCAAGACCCGCTAGAGTCAGTGCGCCAGCCTGGACCGCCAGCATTGACTCTGTGTATATTTCGCCAACTACCTCGGGAACATTATATATGCCGTCAATCGCAACATGATCGGGATTATACTTGGGATAATATTCTATTTTTTTAGGAACTTCCCAGTCTTCCTCGCTAACCGGATAGGCATTTTCAATGTCTTCAAACAGAGATCTGAACGATTTGTTTTCGCAACCTTGGCATTCTATGACGGCATTTGACTGACGGTATTCATAACCATCATCGCCATGGTCTACGGTCTCGACGACGACCTTGTGGCGGGTTTTGCGCTTGCAAATGGCACATGGCGCATAAAAGAGGTTTTCAGCTTTCGTCACGGGAGCCCCAAATTACAAAACTCTATCCAACAAACCAACCAATTGGCAGACTGATGCGATGGATGGCCGAAACGGGTTGGTTTTGCAACCGTGATTTGCGGATTACTTAAAAGTTTCGCAAGTTTGCGCTTCAGGAGGGCCGCCCTCGGCTAGGCAGCTTTCGGCCTTCCATTCTGACGCGGGCGGTAATGGGCATGCATCAAGAGTGGGTCGCGCTGGCTTGCGCGCAGCAGCATCTTGACGGCATGGCTGACGGGAGCGCCGGCACGATAGTTCTTCCATGTCCGGAGCGTCACCCCAAGGAAGTCTGCCGCCTCGTTATTCGAAAGTCCTATTTCTTCCTGCCATTTCCGCAGATCCTCGGCATTGAAATCGCGTTGATCTTCGGCGATCTGGAAGAGGTGATAGGCATCGATGGCCAAATCTTCGCCGACCCATTCGACCGTTGCGCCATAGTCGGTGACTTCGGCGGTTTTCCAGACATCGGGAGACTTGAGGGGGGCGAGCAATTCGCCGCCGGTCGCAATCCAGCCAATGAGGTTTGCGGAAGCCTCAGCGCCACCCTTCCACTTGATTGCCAGCATCATATTTGACGTTGGCAATACGCTTTCAATTCGCGGCATGTCCATTTCTGTTTCCCTTCCTCAAGCGATCGGAAAGCGGGGATTGGTCCGGTTCCACTTGGCGGCAATAGCTGCCTTGTTCTTTACTGCCCATTCGAGGGCGGTGTCTTGCGCCTTCCGTGCGAGCTTACCACGCAGGATTTCCAGTGTCGCGATGTCCACAAGAGCATCCCCATCGGGGGTGAGAATGTGGAAGTGCGGGGGCAGATGGTCGTTCGCGTAAACCCGAATGATGATGTTTCCGATTTGAACCAGTTTACCCATGTGCCCCTCACTTCGACGGGGGAAACATAGGGCATAATATGCACCATGTAAATGTACATGGTGCAATTTTTACCCCAAAATATGGAGAGAAGTTATGGATCACGCGAAGTTCTTCGCGGCGGCACGCTCGTCGTTGTTCGGCGGCCGGCTTTCGCCAAATCAGGTGGATGGCATGGAGGCAATTCTTGCTGTGTGGCGTGCCGCGCCATTCGATATCCGTTGGCTGGCCTACATACTGGCGACGGCCTATCACGAAAGCGATAGGACAATGTGCGCCGTCTCTGAAAATCTGAACTATTCTGCCTCGGGCTTGCTTGCGACCTTCCCGAAATACTTTACGCTTTCTCAAGCCGCCGCCTATGCGCGACAGCCGCAGCGCATCGCCAATCGCGCCTATGCGAACCGCATGGGCAACCGCAACGAGGCCAGCGGCGACGGATGGCGCTATCGCGGTCGCGGCTTGGTGCAGATCACCGGCCGGGACAACTACGCGAAATACGGAATCGCCGAAGACCCGGACAAGGCACTCGATCCTGTAAAGACCGTCGAAATCCTGTCTGATGGCATGATCAACGGGCGGTTCACCGGCAAACGGCTCTCCGACTACTTCAGCGCCACCGTCAGCGATTGGACCGGGGCGCGCAAGATCATCAACGGCATTGATCGCGCTACCGACATCGCCGGCTATGCCAAGAAATTCGCGGCGGCCCTTGAAGTCTCGCGTTGAACGCGGCCGGTTTGCCGCCCTCATTCCACTCTCGCTCATCCATGATCGAAAGGATCAAGCATGATGAATACTAATGCCCTGCATAATTTACTGAATATCGTCATCAGCCTCTCGGGACTGCTCGTCGCGATCCTCCTTGCCAGCGGCTGCACGCAGCTTGCATCGGGTGCGCTGGAATGCTCGCAGTCTTCCATTAGCCCGCAGATCACCGCCTATGCGATTGCTGGCCTCGCTGCATTGAAAGTCCTCGTTAACATCGGTCGCGATGGTCTGTCCGGCCTCATCAAACCGCAACCTCCTGTCCAAAAATAGAAAGGCGGACTGATGTCCGATAAATACAATTCGCTTTATGAGCTGCTGAATGCCTGGGGTGGCGGGGCGCTTTCGACCATCGTCGGTGCAATGGTCGGTCGAGCTATGTGGCACACCAACGAGGCGCGGAAGGGCCGGCGGAAATTCCTCGGCATAGAGCTGCTTTGGGAGGTTCCGGTTGCCCTTGGCATGGCCTTCATCGGGGAGGGGATTGCCTCCTATTTAAATGTAGGGCAGCCGGCTACCACGGGCCTAATAGCGGGGCTTGCCTACCTCGGACCTCGCGGGACGGAAGTACTGTTTCAGAAATGGTTTTCACGGCGCATATCGGGCTAATCGATCACGCAGCCCTAACTGTGACAAACGCCTGATCGGCCGAAGACCAAGTAAAAAGACTGGCTATCTATAGGAGCGTATGGCTTCTTGATCCAACTCGGACGCGGGGACGAGTTTAAAATGTCGCTCCTCGACAACCTTCACCGCGTTCTCTTCGACAGTTAATTCGAAGAGGGCGATCTTTTCAGTGCCTATAAATTGCGCCGAGATGGCGCGTGCTCTCATTCCTGGGTATTGCTGTGCACACCATGCTAAATCCTGCTTGGTTTGCACGACGGATATCTGATCTGTCCCGCCCTTTGCTTGGACCGGAATGGCGTAGTGGCAGCCATACTTATCCATGCCGACGTATAGTTCGTCGATCTCTATCTGCCCAATCCCCCTCACGGTAGTCCTCAGATGGTTCTGGAGGGAATATGTCGTAAGGCCGAGAAAAATATCGATTAGCCGGTTATACCGTACAATTGCGAGTAGGGCTTGCTCGTCATCCAGAGCATAAGCCCGGATCATTTCAGGTGTGCCATCCGGGATGCCGATAGTGATTAGGTCATCACGGGGCACAATCCTATTGAGAGGAACGAGCACAAACCGATACCGCGCGCGTCCTGCTCCTTCGATAATCCATTCCATTCCGCTCGGTTGCCGCGACAAAACCTCGTCAGGAAATCCGATGCGATAACGAAGGGCGTAGATTACATCGCCCAGATTTTTGGGCAGTGTTACGCCCATGGTTTTAGCAGTTGTCTCGATATCCTCTCGTTCAAACTCGAAACCGCCAGCTCCCTCGCGATAACGTTCACGAAAGATTTGAGCTATGATATCTTGATAGACATTTCGCTTAAGGGATTTAGACATCCCTTATTACCTCAAGAGCAGCTAGCCGCGCGGCTTCTGTTTCATGCTGTTTACGCTTGCGAATATTGGAGTTGCGGTCGCGTTTTGTCTTTGGCGCGGCGACGCCTAGAAGCTCTGCGGCCTGCGTTACCGTCGTGTATAGCAAGGCCTCGTCGCCCAACTCTATCGTTTCACTCGGCCGAGTCGGTGCCCGCCCCATAGCGGCGATAAGGCTCAACCCGATGGCCCGTGCCATGGGGGGCGGAACGGAATTTCCGATCTGGCGAGCTCCATGCCATTTCGTCGAATGAAGCCTAAACCAATCTGGGAAACCATGTAGTCGCGCCATTTCGCGCACGGTTACGCATCTAGAATAATGATAATGGATTGGACGAGGGCTTGTGAACGCACCTCGTGCACCGTCCGTGCCGGCCCGTAGAGTATTCGATACACCCTTAGCATCTAGCTTAAAAAAGCGGCTTATCGGCTCGTTCTCACCAGAAGGCGTTTGTGCAAAACGACGTCGCGAAATCTCTGTATGGTCCGTTCTCCAAGACGACGTCAGCGATGTAGGATCCCATTGGCGTCGATAACCGTAGTGCCATGCGTCGTTAGTTAATCCGCGCAGTTCAGCGGCGTATCGACTCGGTTCTCCGAATCGAACCTTGTGCGCAACGTCGTTATCCACCAATTCATTGAAGAGATCGGCATCTGGCAAATCACCTATGGCCTCTTCTACCGTTGGACCAAAAGGAAGGTCTACTTTCGATGAACCAGCTGCGCGGGTGGTGGCGGCTGGAAAAGACGGAAGCTTGAGACCTCGCCTACATCCCATTAAAATGAGACGCTCGCGTTGTTGAGGAACCCCAAAATCGGAGGCGACGAAAACTTTCCAAGGAAGTTTCACCTCGTAACCGGCATCTTGAAAAGCTTCGACGATCTCCTCTAAAAACTTGCGCTGCTTGCCGACCGTAAGGCCCTTGACGTTCTCGAACACGAAATAGTCAGCATTTAGTTCAGCTACGATCCTTACGAAATCATAGACTAGCCGATTACGCGGATCGTCCAGTGAGCGTTGTCCGATCATGGAGAAGCCTTGGCACGGCGGACCACCAAATACGACATCCACCTTGGCATCGGCATTTAATCCAGCCGCGGAGCGAATTTCAGCTGCAGACAAACCGGTCACGCTACGCGGCAATACGGCGCAGTGCGGAAAATTGAACTTGTGAACTGCGCAATGAACCGGGTCGATCTCGACTGCCGCTACCACATCGAATCCAGCCTGTTCAAAACCAAGGCTTAAACCACCCGCTCCTGCGAACAAATCGATGCCAATTGGTCTAGTCATTTGCACTCCACTACAGCTTGCTGATCGCACCCCCGGGTGCTCCCAGGAAGTCGGTCACAGCTTTAATCGTCTCGTCGAAATTGGCAATTTCACACTGCCAAATCACACATGATTCCCAGCCTGCTTTCTTTAGCTCGTTTACGATACGTTCGTCTCTAGTTTTGTTGGCTTCGATCTTAGGTATCCAATATTCAGGCCGACTTTTGGGTAAGCGCCCCTTCGAACAGTCGTGTCCGTGCCAAAAACAACCGTTTACGAAAAGCACCTTCTTTCGAGAAGGAAACACAATGTCCGGTCGACCAGGAAGCCCTTTTACGTGAAGACGAAAACGATACCCCAGCCGGTGCAACGCTTTGCGAACCGAAACCTCCGGACCGGTGTGTTTCTGCCGAACAGACTGCATTATCCGCCGACGCTGTTCTGGGGTGCGAGTATCGACCATCGATCAACCGGAGACGCCCGCTACTTTCGGCACCAATTGGTAGGCAACAGTCTGCGTTATCGCCAGCGGAAGTTCGTGCGCCGTGCTGGTGTTATAAGCCACGACCCCGTCCGCAACGGGAATTCCTTGCATTTCAAAAATAGCTATGACCTTTTCTGACCCGATGCGATCTGTCTTAGCAGCAACAGGGACGACATACGATATGTCGTTTAGGCCGGCCTCGATGCTGGTGCGGTATGACACTAATGCTATCTGAGATTTGATCTGATCCGGCAGAACTGGCTCGTTCCGTTTCGCCTCGAACGTTACGAGTGCTTTCTGAAGCTTGTCACCTGCCTTAAAGGTCATCAAAAAGAGCGCGTCGATTTCAGGCGTACCTTTAATGCTATTTTGCAGGTGGAAGAAGTCGACGACGTCGATCTCTGAGAACAGCGCAAAATGGGCCTGCAGAATGCGCTGATGAACGCAAACCTGGATCAACCAAGACTCGTCGGCTCGTCCAAGTGCGCGCGCCGCCGACGAAAGTGAAACCGTCTCGACCTTGTGAACGATGGGATCGGCAGGAAGAGTGAAGTCATCAGGAAATGGAACCGTCTGTCCATCCGCATACGGGACAAAGTCGAAAACTCTTCCATCACTGTAGGACTGCCGCGCTGTGAAACCGGCGTCTGCTATCTCCTCGGGCCACTGCGCATTTCTGTTTGGGCTTCTCAAGAAGTCTTTCAGAAAATTCGCAGGATTGGCCGCGGCTAGAGTGATCCCCTCTTCGCGAAGGTGTACGATGGCTTCCTGAATCTCGTCGTTCGTTACCGTTTGCGAATTGAACGCACCAGTTTCCCAATTATACCGTCTATCAAAAAGATACCGGAATATTACCGGCTTCTCACTGCCTCGTGCCACAATCTTCCCCATCGATTCGTTACTGTCGATGGTGCCTTTTCAGCGCTGCAAAAGAAAGTGCGCGACGTGGGACATCGTTTGCACGGTAAGCTCTCCGATCAACGCGTATCAATTAGCTTACGACTATCCACTTGAGCCGAAGACCTTGAACGGCAGCTCTTCGAGCGCGCGCTTCCTATCTGCTTCCTACGCCGATAATTTGTTCTGTTCGGACGATTGTAAATCATTGAAATTGTTGGCGCACCCGACAGGATTCGAACCTGTGACCTTTGGAATCGGAATCCAACACTCTATCCAGCTGAGCTACGGGTGCATGCCGTGGCGGTTTGAATCGCCTGTCCGATGGCTGGTTCTTAGCCTAGGAAGCGCTTGGCTTCAATGCGGAAAATTCAGGAAAGCGTGAGATCGGCGATTTTGAATCGACAAGGCCGCGGGCTTTGGGCTCGCGGCCTCGATTTTATCTAGCCGTTTCGGCTTATTCCTTCATGGCGCCGGGGCCGGGGGAGGCCTTTGGCGGAACCTTGCCGAGGATGATCATGCCGAGGACTTCGTCCTTGGTGACGTCTTCGGTGCGGGCGTGGCCGACCACCTGGCCGTTCTTCATCACCGAGACGCGGTCGGCCAGGTCGAAGACATCGTGGATGTCGTGGCTGATGAGGAAGATGCCGATGCCTTCCTTCTTCAGCTGCTTGATGAGTTCGCCGACCTGCGCCGTCTCCTGAGGGCCGAGTGCCGCCGTCGGCTCGTCCATGATCAGGATGCGGGCATCGAAGAGGATGGCGCGGGCGATCGCCACCGACTGGCGCTGGCCGCCGGAAAGAGCCTTCACCGGCTCCTTGAAGCGCTTGAAGTTGGGGTTGAGGCGCCCCATGACTTCGCGCGCTTTCGCTTCCATCGCGACATCGTCCAGCGTGCCCCAGCGGGTCTGCAGCTCGCGGCCGAGATAGAGGTTGGCGGCGGCATCGACATTATCGGCGACGGCGAGCGTCTGGTAGATCGTCTCGATGCCGTATTTCTTGGCGTCGCGCGGGCTGCGGATATCGGCGGGTTCGCCGTTGATCAGGATATCGCCGCTGTCGCGCTTGTAGGCGCCGGAGAGGATCTTGATCAGCGTCGATTTGCCGGCGCCGTTATGGCCGAGGAGAGCGACGACTTCGCCGGGGTAGAGGTCCACCGAGGCATTGTCGACAGCGTGAATGCCGCCGAAGGAAATGGAAATGTTCTTCATTTCCACAAGCGGAGTGGTTTGATCCGTCATGGTTCAGAATTCCTTTTACTTGGCACGCGAGCGGTAGACGATGTCGAGCCAGACGGCGACCACCAGGACAACGCCGACGACGACGTTCTGAATGGGCGTGTCGACATTGGCGAGCCCCATGCCCGATTGCAGCGACTGCATGACGAGGGCGCCGAGCATGGCGCCGGCGACCGTGCCGCTGCCGCCGGCAAGCGACGTGCCGCCGATGACGGCTGCTGCGATGGTGAAGAGCTCGTAGGTCGTGCCCTGCGAATTGACGGCCGAGTTGAGGCGCGCCGTGGAGATCGCGGCGGAGACTGCGGCGAGCAAGCCCATCAGCGCGAAGATCCTGATGATGACCCATTTGGTCTTGATGCCGGCGAGTTCGGCCGCCTCCGGATTGCCGCCGATCGCGAAGACGTAGCGGCCGAAGCGCAGGCGGGTGGCGATGAAGGTCATCACGATGCCGATGAGAACGGCGATGAGGACCGGAACCGCGATGCCGTAGGGGATATCCAGGCCGGTCTCCGGCCAAGTGATATTGTGTTCCGTGGCATAGCGCTTGGCGATGCCAATCGGCCAGTCATAGCTGTTGAAGAGATAGACCGTGCCGAGGACGAGCAGGGAACCGAGGCCGGCAAGGAAATATTCCGCCCAAAGCGGCCGGCGCGGAAAGTGGAAGCGCTTTCTTTGCTGGCGCGAGCCGATGATGCCGAAGACGATCAGCAGGCAGGAGATCACGCCCACCACCCAGCTCCAGGTGGCGCCGATCGAGCCGGTGGCGCCGCTGCCGCCCATGATGACGAAGGTGGAATCCATCGGCGCCACGGTCTGGCCGCTGGTGACGTACCAGGCGAGACCGCGCCACACGAGGAGACCGCCAAGGGTGACAATGAAGGAGGGGACGTTCATGAAGGCGATGATCGCGCCCTGGAAGGCGCCGATGGCCGTGCCGATCGCCAGGCCGCAGAGGAGCGTGATGATCCAGGTCCAGGAGCTGTCGAAGCCGAGATATTGCGGCAGCCATTTTGCCTGCATGACGCCCATGATCATGGCGACGAAGCCGAGCACCGAGCCGACCGACAGGTCGATGTTGCGCGTGACGATGACCAGCACCATGCCCGTGGCGAGAACCGCGATTTCGCAGGTCTGCACTGAAAGGTTCCAAAGGTTTCTGGCCGTCAGGAACTCCCGGCCGTCGAAGACCCTCAGGTAGAGATCGAAGCCGATCCAGATGATCAGCAACGCTCCGATCATGCCGAGCAGGCGGGTATCGATTTCTGTGGCGCGCAGAAAGCGGGTGATCGCGCCGGCATCTGCGTTCCGAGGCCCGCTCGATGTGGTGGACTGTGTCATGTCGGCCATCGCTTTGCCGTTCTCCCTCTGTCGGGCGCGGCCGGCGATGCGTTCTGGCTATCGCTGGCAATCGCGCCAATCTCAAAAATGTCTGCCGCCGCCTGTTCCAACCGATCTTCGTCCGGCCCCGAGAGCCGCCGTCCGGCAGGCCAGGGGATTGCGGTGGCACACCACACTGCGGGGAAGCTTCGTCTCCCGCCGCAAGGGAGAGTTGTCGGCTTCCAATCCGCATTCGACGCCGCAACGGTGTGCCGTTGCGGCGTCGGTTTTTCGATGGTCAGTCGTTCAAGGACGGCTTATTTGCAGGCTGCGACGGCGCCGGCCTTGACGCCCTGGCAGGCTTCGGCCTTGGAGATCCAGCCGGCATCGATGACGACGTTCAGATTGTCCTTGGTGATGGCGACCGGGGTCAGGAAGACCGACTTCATCGGAACGTGCTTCGGTCCGCCGTTGAAGGTCTGCACGCCGGCGATCTGATCCATCGTCTTGCCGCCGGCGAGCGACAGGGCGATTTCGGCGGCGCGCTTGCCGAGTTCACGCGAGTCCTTCCAGATGGAAACGGTCTGCGTGCCGAGCGCGATGCGGTTCAGAGCGGCCTTGTCTGCGTCCTGGCCGGAAACCGGCACGGAGCCCGCAAGACCCTGAGCGTCGAGGGCGGCGACTGCGCCGCCGGCGGTGCCGTCGTTGGAGGCGACGACCGCGTCAACCTTGTTGTTGTTGGCGGTCAGGAACTGCTCCATGTTGCGCTGCGCGTTCTGCGGCAGCCAGCCGTCCGTATATGCTTCGCCGACGTTCTTGATCTTGCCGGCGTCGATGGAGGGCTTCAGCACTTCCATCTGGCCGGAGAAGAGGAAGTCGGCGTTCGGGTCGGACGAGGAGCCCTTGATGAAGACGTAGTTGCCAGCCGGCTTCGCCTTCAGGACTTCGCGAGCCTGCATGCGGCCCACTTCCTTGTTGTCGAAGGTGATGTAGAACGCAGCCGGATTTTCGATCAGGCGGTCGTAACCGACAACCGGAATGCCTTCGTCGGCGGCCTTTTCGACGGCCGGGCCGATGGCGTCGGAATCCTGCGCGAGAATGATGAGAGCATTGGCACCCTGGGAAATCAGGGATTCAACGTCGGTCAGCTGCTTGGAAGCAGACGACTGGGCGTCAGCGGAAATATACTTGGCGCCGGCTGCGGCCAGGGCCTTCTTGATGGCTGCCTCATCCGTCTTCCAGCGTTCTTCCTGGAAGTTCGACCAGGAAACGCCGACGACGAGATCCTTGGCGAAGGCAGCCGTCTGCATGGTCAAAACGATGGCCGCGCCCGCAGCCAGCTTGATGAAAGCTTTCATATGATCCTCCCGAGTGAATGCGACCGCACGTATCCTGAACTCCCGTCGGCCGCCGCGAAATGCTGACAAGAAAAAGCTTTGGATTTTTTTCTCGACAGTCGAGAAATTTAGTGTCAGAGATTTTTTCAGCTGTCAACACCCGCATTGCCGGGTTTGATCGGTCATCCGAAACGGGCTATCGGGGACTGCGGAGAGGGAGGCTGAATGAGCAGGGAGCTTGCCGATGCTGGCCAAATCGAGCACCGAATTGGTCCGTCAAAAGAACAGCGCTCTGGTCTTGTCGGCACTGCGCCGGCACGGCCCGCTCGCGCATACCGAGCTTTCTGATTTCACGAAGCTCTCCTCCGCGACCGTATCGGTCATCACGGCGGATCTGGAGCGGGCGCAGATCATCGAAAAGGCGGAACAGCAGGCTGCCAGCGGCCGCGGGCGACCGCGTGTCCTGTTTTCACAGCGGCGTGACTGCGGCTATCTGATCGTCGTCGTCATCTCGTCGGATGCCGTGCAATATTCTCTTGTCGACTATACCGGCCGGCTGATGGACCGCTTTACCGAAGAGAGGCAGCAGAGCGTCGCGGGCGTCGATCGCTTCGTGGCCGGATTGCGCGATGCCTTGAACCGGATCGCCGCCCGTTCGCAATTGCCGCGCGACAAGGTGCTGATGATCTCGATCAGCAGCAAGGGGCTTGTCGATGCTTCGGAACCGGTGCTGCGATGGTCGCCGATCTTCGGACGTGACGAGATCGATTTTGCCGCCGTGCTGCGCGACGAATGGTCGGCGCAGATCATTCTCGGCAACGAAACCCTGCTGGTGGCCGCGGCCCTCGGACGGCAGGAAGACATCAGGACGCGCGGCAATTTCCGCGCGATGGCGGCGCTGTCACTCGGCCACAGTATCGGGCTTGGCATCGTGCGGCGGGACCACGAAGGCAACCACCATATATCGGCGCCGAATTTCGGGCATATGATGCATGTGCCCGGTGGGGGCCTGTGCCGCTGCGGCGCGCGCGGATGCATTGAGGCCTATGCCGGTTTCTACGCCATACTGCGCACGGCTTTCGATGTGCCGCTCGACACGATCCCGGCGAAGTTCGTGCCGATCGCCGAGCTCGACAAGATCGCGGTCAGCGCACGGCAGGGCGGGCGCCGCAACGTACTGGCCTTCCGCCAGGCCGGCCTGGCGCTCGGCACCGGCCTGTCGCGCGTCTTGAGCCTGCATGAGCGGATGCCGATCGTCATCACCGGTCCCGGCGTGCGCTACTACGATCTGCTGATCGAGGGCATGACGGAAGGATTGGCGGAATCGCATGTCGTGCGCATGGAAGGCATGCCGGAGCTGCGGGTCATCGTCGACGAGCCGACGCTGGTCTTCGAAGGGCATTTGAACCGCGCGCTTTCGATCATCGACAATCACATCGTGAGGAGGGGAGCAGCGGTCATGGAGCTGCGCGACCGGGCGAGTTGATAAGCGAGCTCGGCGCAACGCGCCGCCATACGTCCGGCTGCTGTGTCGTTGGAATCAATCTGCCAATCCCGAGTGCGGGTCTTCCTCGCGAATCTGCAGAATGCGATCGATGAGACCCCATTCGAGTGCTTCTTCCGCGGTCATGAAGTGATCGCGATCCATGGCGCGTTCGAACTCCTCATAGGAGCGGCCGCAATGCTCGGCGTAAAGCCGCGTCATGCGGTGTTTCGTCCGTCTCATTTCTTCGGCGTGGATAAAGATGTCCGATGCCTGCCCCTGGAAACCGCCCAATGGCTGGTGAATATGGATGCTGGCATTCGGAAGAGCGGTGCGTTCACCCGGCTGGCCCGACATCAGGAGGAACGAGCCCATCGAACGGGCGGTTCCCATGCACAGCGTGTGCACCGGCGCGCGGATATAACGCATGGTATCGTACATCGCGAGGCCGCTGGTCACCACGCCGCCGGGCGAATTGATGTAGAGATGGATCGGTCTCTTGGGATTTTCGGCCTCGAGAAACAGCAATTGTGCGCAGACGAGCGCCGAGACGTCATCGTTCACCTCGCCGTTGAGGAAGATGATTCGTTCGCGCAGCAGTCGGGAATAGATGTCGAAAGACCTCTCCCCTCTGTTGGATTGTTCGACGACCATAGGGACGAGTTGCATCGCTTCGCGCATGGGCGAACTCCAATGTTCTTGAAATTTGAGGTGTGATCGATGCCGTCAGGCAGCGAGCAGGACGGTCAGGCTGTTGTTGTTCGCTGCCGCGCTTGCGGGCCTGCGAAGCCTCGTGTCATCAAGTTCGTGGATGATCCGCAGGCTGGTCCCGCCGTTTGCGTTCGGGGCGAGCCGGAAGGTCACGGTGCTTTCGAGGAACGGCGGCGCGTCATCCCGCAGCCTGTAGCGGACCTCTTGGCCTGGTGTGACGGAAATCGCTTCCGGATCCGCCAAAGCCTTGGCGGGCAGCCAGTTTTCGCGAAGTTCGGGAGTGCTGACTGCGCGCCAGACCTTTTGCGGCGGTTCGTTGAGCTGGTATTCGAGTTCGATGCCGTTCCTTCGCGCAGGGATCTTGAGATTGTTCATTGATCCATATCCTTCAGCAACACCTTGAGAGCTTCGATGCGGGCGGGCCAGTAGGCGCGGTATTTCGCCAGCCATTGCGCGATGAGGGCAAGCCCCTCCGGATCGACTTCGTAATTCACGAAACGGCCGTGTCGTTCTTCCCGGACCAGACCGGCACCGCGCAGAACGGCGAGATGCTGGGACATGGCCGGCTGGCTGATATCGATGCCTTCGCGCAGGGCGCTGGCGTTCATGCCGCCCGCAGCCAGCTTCTCGAAGATGGCGCGGCGGGTCGGATCGGCCAATGCCCGGAATATCTCGTTCTCTATCATGGAGACAGATAAGCATACGCTTATGCGATTCGCAAGAGGTTTCGGTAAAGATGGCGGCAAGGAGAGGACGATCGCGTCGTGCAACAGTGCGCCGATCCTTACGCAGAGGTGCGGAAGCTCGGAGAACTGGATGGCATAGGTCTGCCGACCGATAAAAAGCCCGCCGCGAATTGCTTCGCGGCGGGCTTGTTGGGAGATCATTTCCTTGTAGGACTAGGGACCTGCTCAGTCGACCTTTACCAGGCGGCCTTCCTTGACCGACTGCAGGGCGGCATCCGCCAGCTTCAGCGCGGCAAGGCCATCCTTGCCCGACGGCGTGATGGCGGCACCGTTTTCGATTGCAGCGATGAAACTCGCGATCTCGTTGGCGTAGGCTTCGGTGTAGCGCGTCATGAAGAAATCATGCAGCGGCGGGCGCGTGTAGCCATCGCCATTGGCGACTTCGATGGAGAAGGGGCGCTGATTTTCAGCGGAAACAAGACCCTTCGAGCCGTGGATTTCGATGCGCTGGTCGTAGCCATAGGTGGCGCGGCGCGAGTTGGAGATGATTGCCTGCTTGCCGGATGCCGTCTGGAGGATGACGGAAACGCTGTCGTAATCGCCGGCGTCGCCGATTGCCTTGTCGACCAGGACTGCGGCGGTTGCAGTGACCGCCACCGGCTCTTCGCCGAGCAGGAAGCGCGCCATGTCGAAATCATGGATGGTCATGTCGCGGAAAATGCCGCCGGAGCGCTTGATGTAGTCGACGGGCGGGGCGCCCGGATCGCGCGAGGTGATCGTCACCATTTCCACGGTGCCGATACGGCCTTCGTCGATGGCCTTCTTCACCGCCATGAAATGCGGGTCGAAGCGGCGGTTGAAGCCGACCATCAGCTTGCCCTTGGTTTCCTCGACCACTTTGATGCAGGCCTCGACGCGGGCGACGTCGAGATCGACGGGCTTTTCGCAGAAGACGGCCTTGCCGGCGCGGGAGAAGCGCTCGATGAGATCGGCATGGGTATCGGTCGGCGTGCAAATCACAACGGCATCGATATCCTTGGCGGCTTCGATTGCCGCGATTGTGCGCACTTCGCAGCCATAGGCGGCCGAGATTGCCTCCGCTGCCGCCGGAAACGCGTCCGCGACGGCGACGAGCGTCGCATTGGCATCGCCGCTGACGGCCTTCGCATGCACTTTGCCGATACGCCCGGCGCCGAGCAGACCAAATCTGACAGTCATTCTTACCTCCCTGGATTCGGAACAAATGGACCGAATATCAACATTAGTGGAATTTTCATTCCATTTTCCGCGGTCGGCGTCAAGCCGCCCTGACTTCACAATTCTGAAAATTCCGGCTCGGCATCGGCTTAGCCGAAATCCGCCCGCGAAACCTTATTTTATGCGGACGACTTCACAATTTTCCCGATGATGCGCTAAAGACATGTTTTCTTGAATAGGCAAAAGAAACTCATGCAACTGATCGATCCCAGCCATCCCGTTTATAAGCCGCTTTGGGTGCGCATCCTCATCGTGGCCGTCTGTTTTGGCTGGGCTGCCGTCGAGACCCTCGGCTCGCAGCCGTTCTGGGCGATGCTTTCCGGCGCGCTCGGCGCCTACTCGGCCTGGATGCTGCTCTTGAATTTCAAGCCGCAACCGCCCGCGGCAAAGGTCGAGGCTGCGCCGCAGGATGATGCGGACGAGAGGGCGGCGCCGCCGGACGACAAGACGTGATCATCGCTTGAGGCGGCGTATGGCTTCGTCGATCAGCTGATTGGCGAGCGTCATGCGAGTTGTCGCCTGTTCGCGGAAGAGGGCCGCTACGCTGTCGGGATGGTTGGCTTTTGCGAAGCTGCGGCGCTTTTCCTGCAGCGCTTCGCGCGTATGGTCGGAGGCGATCGCCAGCTCTGCGGCGACCTCTTCCCGTGATGTCCGTGCCAGATGTTCGGGCATGGCCGGCGGCTCCGGCTCTTGCCGTGTGCGTTCGGGCTCCGGTTCCGGCTGAATGACCGGGTCGCCAAGATTGTCGCGGTAAGCTTCGTCCGGCCGGTGTGCCACAGGCGTTTCGCCGCCGAGGACGGTTGCGGCAAAGCTGACGTTCAGCCCGCGGATACGATGCGCAGCCTCTTCCCTTTCCGAAGCGTCTTCTTCCGTATCGAGGAGTTCGAGCACGGATTGGAACAATGATTGCCTGACGAGCATGCGGGCCTCCACGCCAGGCTTCATAAGGGCGGAAGTTGGCGCGGAGCTTATGAACATTGGCTCGGGGGCCTATGTCAGCGAAAGATTCCTGCTTTCTTCCAGAATCATGTCGTGCAGCAGCCTCGCGCTCGGGGGCATGGCGCGTTCGCGGGCGGTGATGAGGCTGTAGGGTCTGACGTCGATATCGAAATCGATCGGCAGGATGCTGGATTCGCCTGCCTGCGATGTCTGCCCGCAGACGAATTGCGCCATGTCGAGGGCAATGGGAGCGATCGCATCCGTCTTGCAGACCACCGCCAGCGTGAGCAGCAGCGACGAGGTATTGACGATGTTTTCCGGCAAGGGCACGCCGGCGGCGAGGAAAATATCCTCCACCTTCCGCCGCAGCAATGTCCCGGGCGGCTGGAAGACCCAATCGTAACCGGCCAGATCATGAAGGCCGGCAACGCCTTTTTCGAGCAGCGGATGGCCGTTGCGGACGACGAGGCAGGCCTTTTCGACGCCGATCTCATGCGTCGTAAACAGGCGTGGATCCAGATCGTCGGGAACGCGGCTGATGATGAAGTCGTGGCGGGCTGCCAGCAGTTCGCGCGCGAGAACATTGCTGTTCTCGACCTCGATATTGATTTCGATGCCGGGATAGCTGCGCGTCACGCGCTGGATTGCCGGCACCACGAGGCTGATCGCCGGCGCCGTCACCGCCCCCAGGAAAACGGAGCCGCCCTTGCCGGTACGCAGTGCGCCGAGCTCTCGTCCCGCTTCGCGCAATTCGAGCAGGATCTTCCGCGCCCGTTTGGCCAACGCCAATCCGAACGGCGTAAGCACCACGCCGCGGGCGACACGCTCGTAAAGCGGGCTTTTGACAATCGACTCCATTTCTGAGAGCATGCGTGAAGCCGCAGGTTGTGACATGTTCATGGACTCAGCGGCCGCGGAAATTTGCCCGTGATCCTCGATCGTGACGATCATGCGCAGGTGATTGAGCTTCAAACCGGCTTTCAACAACGCATCGTCGCGAAAATTGTCGGAATGAATCTCAATGCCGTCGCTCAAATAATCGTTATATATTTTCTCCATAATGGCCAATTTTCCCCTTCGTCGGCAAAAAAGTACTATTTTTTAACATTATATCAAACTTGGTATATGTTTAGCCAGTTATTCTATTTGACAGTTATACGAAATCGTACGAGTTTGCCGATCGTGCGCTGGGTACAGCTCATAAACCGTGAGAGCGTGGAGGAGACCTACTTCGTTTCTCACAATTAGAAGTAAACCATTCCTTCTACGGAACCTGCCGCAGTTTCGGGCGGGCATTTTTTGTCCGCCGCATTTATCAACAAGGGAGAGAGTAATGAAATCCATTATCTCATTGATGGCCGGCGCTGCGTTCGGCGTCGCTACGCTGGTGGTACCTGCCTTCGCGGCGGACAAGGGTACGGTAGGCATCGCCATGCCGACCAAGGCTTCGGCTCGCTGGATCGATGACGGCAACAACATCGTCAAGCAGCTCCAGGCTGCCGGTTACGGCACCGACCTTCAGTATGGCGACGACGACATCCCGAACCAGCTCTCGCAGATCGAGAACATGGTCACCAAGGGCGACAAGGTCCTCGTCATCGCTTCGATCGACGGCACCACGCTGTCCGACGTCCTGCAGAAGGCTCACGATGCCGGCATCAAGGTCATCGCCTATGACCGCCTGATCCGCAACAGCCCGAACGTCGACTACTATGCGACTTTCGACAACTTCAAGGTCGGCGTCCTGCAGGCAAACTCGATCGTCGACGCTCTCGGCCTCAAGGATGGCAAGGGTCCGTTCAATATCGAGCTGTTCGGCGGTTCTCCGGACGACAACAACGCCTTCTTCTTCTATGATGGCGCAATGTCGGTCCTGAAGCCCTACATCGACAGCGGCAAGCTGGTGGTGAAGTCCGGCCAGATGGGCATGGACAAGGTCGGTACGCTGCGTTGGGACCCGGCAACGGCCCAGGCTCGTATGGATAACCTGCTGTCGGCTTACTACACCGACTCCCATGTCGATGCCGTTCTGTCTCCGTATGACGGCCTGTCGATCGGTATCCTCTCCTCGCTCAAGGGCGTCGGCTACGGTTCCGGCGGCGTGAAGCTCCCGGTCGTGACCGGCCAGGACTCCGAAATTCCGTCGGTCAAGTCGATCATCGCCGGCGAACAGCATTCGACGATCTTCAAGGACACCCGTGACCTCGCCAAGGTCACCGTCGGCATGGTCAACGCTCTGATGGAAGGCAAGACGCCTGAGGTCAACGACACCAAGACCTACGACAACGGCGTCAAGGTTGTTCCGTCCTATCTGCTGACTCCGGTCGCAGTCGACAAGACCAACTACGAGAAGGTCCTCGTCGAGGGCGGCTACTACAAGGCTGACCAGCTGAAGTAATCTGCCGATATAGCGGTCAGGGCTCGCCGAAATGCGAGCCCTGGCTTTGATATTTAAGACGATCGCGCGGTCTGCTATGTTCGATCGCGGCGTTGGATTTGGACTATGGACGATACCATTCTCGAAATGCAGAACATCACCAAGTCGTTCCCCGGTGTGAACGCTTTGGAAAATGTCAATCTGAAGGTTCGTCAGGGCGAGATACATGCCTTGGTCGGCGAAAACGGGGCCGGCAAGTCGACCCTGATGAAGGTTCTCTCCGGCGTTTATCCCGCCGGTACCTACGAAGGCGACATCCTTTACGATGGCGCGGTCCGTCAGTTCAAGACGATCAGGGACTCCGAAGATATCGGCATCATCATCATCCATCAGGAGCTGGCGCTCGTTCCGCTTCTGTCGATCGCCGAGAATATTTTCCTGGGTAACGAGGTCGTTGCCAATGGCATGATCAATTGGCAGGAAACCTTCACCCGCACCAAGAGGCTTCTTTCCAAGGTGGGCCTCAAGGAATCGCCGAATACGCTCGTGACCGACATCGGCGTCGGCAAGCAGCAGCTCGTCGAGATTGCCAAGGCTCTGTCGAAAAGCGTCAAGCTGCTCATTCTCGACGAACCGACGGCATCGCTCAACGAAAGCGATTCCGATGCGCTTCTCAACCTCCTCATGGAATTCCGCAACCAGGGCATCACGTCGATCATCATCACGCACAAGCTCAACGAAGTGCGCAAGGTGGCCGACCAGATCACCGTGCTGCGCGACGGCATGACGGTAAAGACGCTGAACTGTCACGAAGAGGAGGTCAGCGAGGACATCATCATCCGCAACATGGTCGGCCGTGAGCTGGCGGATCGCTATCCGCCGCGTTCGGTTCCGATCGGCGAGACGATCTTCGAAGTGAAGAACTGGAACGCTTTCCATCAGCAGCATCGCGATCGCCAGGTCCTGCACAACATCAACGTCAATGTGCGCAAGGGCGAAGTGGTCGGTATTGCCGGCCTGATGGGCGCGGGACGTACCGAATTCGCCATGAGCGTCTTCGGCAAATCCTACGGCCACAAGATCAGCGGCGAAGTCTTCGTCGAAGGCAAGCCGGTCGATACCAGCACGGTGCGCAAGGCGATCGATGCCGGTCTCGCCTATGTGACCGAAGACCGCAAGCAGCTCGGTCTCGTGCTTTCGAACAGCATCCTGCACAATACGACGCTCGCCAATCTGATGGGTGTCTCCAGGGCGACCGTCATCGATGACGTACGCGAGCTGCAGGTGGCGACGAACTATCGCGGCAAACTGCGCATCCGTTCGTCCGGCGTTTTCCAGGAAGCGGGCAACCTGTCCGGCGGCAACCAGCAGAAGGTGGTGCTGTCGAAGTGGCTGTTCTCAGATCCGGACGTCCTGATCCTCGACGAGCCGACACGCGGCATCGACGTCGGCGCCAAATATGAAATCTATTCCATCATCAACCAGCTTGCCGCCGACGGAAAGGGCGTTCTGATGATCTCATCGGAAATGCCGGAGCTTCTCGGTACCTGCGACCGCATCTACGTCATGAATGAAGGTCGAATCGTTGCCGAACTGCCGAAGGCAGAGGCAAGCCAGGAGAGTATCATGCGCGCTATCATGCGCTCAGGGGAGAAGCTACAATGAGTTCGGCCAGCCCAGCCACGGAAACCAGCCACGTCGTTTCGATCGGCGACCATATCCGCAACAACATCCGCGAATACGGAATGTTGATCGCGCTCGTCGTCATCATGCTGCTGTTTCAATATCTTACGAACGGCGTTCTGTTCAGGCCGCAAAACCTGACCAACATCGTGCTGCAGAATTCGTTCATCGTCATCATGGCGCTCGGCATGCTGCTTGTCATCGTTGCCGGTCACATCGACCTGTCGGTCGGTTCCGTGGTCGGCTTCGTTGGCGCGGTTGCAGGCGTATTGGTCGTGCAGATGCATATGAACCTGGCGCTCGCGACGGTCATTTGTCTTCTGATGGGGGCCGCGGTCGGCGCCTGGCACGGATATTTCATCGCCTATCATCGCATTCCGTCGTTTATCGTCACGCTTTCCGGCATGCTGGTCTTCCGCGGCCTGACCTATGCCATCATCAACACGACGGGCAACGGCAGCAGTATCGGCCCGTTCCCGCCGGCGTTCCAGATCGTCGCGACCGGCTTCCTTCCCGATTTCATGGACATAGGCGGCATCCATTCGACATCGATCTTCCTGACCATTGCCATCCCGATTGTGATGTTCCTCCTCGCATGGCGCGGTCGCAGCGTGAACGAGAAACATGGCATCGATGTCGAGCCGTTCAGCTTCTTTATCGGCCAGAATCTTGTAATCGCCGCCGCGACCATTTTCATCGGCTACCAGATATCTTCCTACAGAGGACTGCCGAACGTTCTGGTTCTCATGCTGCTGTTGATCGCCCTCTACGGTTTCGCCACGCAGCGCACGACGATCGGCCGCCGCATCTATGCCATGGGCGGCAATGAAAAGGCGACGAAGCTTTCGGGTATCGATACGCGAAAGCTGACCTTCTACACATTCATCAACATGGGCATCCTGGCGAGCATCGCCGGCATCATCATCGCCACGCGCCTGAACTCGGCCACCGCAAAGGGCGGCGATGGCCTCGAACTCGACGTTATCGCGGCCTGCTTCATCGGCGGCGCTTCGGCCTCCGGCGGCGTCGGCAAGGTAACGGGTGCTGTCATCGGCGCCTTGATCATGGGTGTCTTGAACCAGGGCATGTCGATCCTCGGCTATCAGACGGACTCCCAGAAGATGATCAAGGGTGCGGTGCTGCTCGCTGCCGTGTTCATCGACGTCTACAACAAGAACAAGGGTTGATCGCCCAGGCGATCGACCGAGACTTTTAAAACCAAATCCATGACAGAGTCCGGCTCTCAGCGAGAGCCGGAACGGTAAAGCGCATCCGATCTCTGTCTGTTAGGAAAGGATGAAAGACATGCTCATCTCGCAGATCAAGGGTTCGAACGGCGAGATCGTCGTAGCGGTCCGCAATGGGCCTGGCGAAGCCGCCAAGGCGGTCGTCAATGGCGGCAGCGTCTATAAGCTTGCGCTGGAAGCGGCAGACAGCGGCAAATCGCTTGTATCGGTCATCGAGGCACATGGTCTCGGCGAAACTGTCGACCTCGACAAGGCCTATGCCGAAGGGCGTTTCCTGCCGCCGATCACGCATCCCGACGCAGCGCACCTGCACCTGACCGGTACGGGCCTGACGCATCTCGGCTCGGCTGCCACGCGCGATTCCATGCACAAGAAGACGACAGAAGCTGCTGAAGAGACACTGACCGACTCCATGAAGATGTTCAGGATGGGCATCGAGGGCGGGAAGCCGAAAGCCGGCGAAAAGGGCGTTCAGCCGGAATGGTTCTACAAGGGCAACGGCTACGGCGCTGCGGCTCCGGGTGCTGCGCTCGTGTCTCCGTCCTTCGCGCTCGACGGCGGCGAAGAGCCCGAAATGGCCGGCATCTACGTCATCGCCAAGGACGGTACGCCATTCCGCATAGGCTTTGCGCTCTCGAACGAATTTTCCGATCACGTCACCGAGCGGATCAACTATCTCTATCTCGCGCATTCCAAGCTGCGTCCGGCAAGCTTCGGTCCGGAAATCCGCATTGGCGCAGCACCGGACGATATTCGCGGCACGTCCCGCATCAAGCGCGGCGACAAGGTGATCTTCGAAAAGCCCTTCCTGTCCGGAGAGGCGAACATGTCGCACACCTTTGCCAACCTTGAATATCATCACTTCAAGTACGGCCTCTTCCGCGTTCCGGGCGATGTGCACGTACATATGTTCGGCACGGCGACGCTTTCTTTCGCTGAAGGGATCAAGCCGGAAGCCGGCGACGTCTTCGAAATCGAAGTTGGCGAATTCGGCCTGCCGCTGCGCAATCCGCTCGCAGTTGCTGCCGAGGAAGACGTGGCTGTTCGCCAGCTGTAATGCATCGAGCCCGGCCGCAAGGGATCGGCCGGGCATGTTCAATACGATCCAGGAAGGCATGACGCCATGACCATTCATCAGAACTTGATCGCCGGGGAATGGACGGGGACGAACGGCACCGAGAACATTAACCCGTCGGATACGAACGAGGTCGTCGGCCTCTATGCGAGCGCAAGCGCGCAGGATGTCGCGGACGCGATCGCTGCCGCCAAGGCCGCTTTTCCGGCCTGGTCCCGTTCCGGCATTCTGGAGCGCCATACGATCCTGAAGAAGGCCGGCGACGAGATTCTGGCCCGTAAGGACGAGCTCGGCGCACTGCTCGCCCGTGAAGAAGGCAAGACGCTTCCGGAAGCGACCGGCGAGACGATCCGAGCCGCGCAGATCTTCGAATTCTTCGCTGGCGAGGCACTGCGTCTGGCGGGCGAGGTGGTGCCTTCGGTGCGCCCGAACATCGGCGTCGAGATCACGCGCGAGCCGCTCGGCGTCATCGGCATCATCACGCCCTGGAACTTCCCGATCGCCATTCCGGCCTGGAAGATCGCCCCGGCGCTCTGCTACGGCAACACCGTCGTCTTCAAGCCGGCCGATCTCGTGCCCGGCTGCTCCTGGGCGATCGTCGATATCCTTCACCGCGCCGGCCTTCCGAAGGGCGTGCTGAACCTCGTCATGGGCAAGGGCTCGGTGGTCGGCCAGGCGATGCTCGACAGCCCGGTTCTTTCCGGCATCACCTTTACCGGCTCGGTCGGCACCGGCAAGCGCGTGGCGCTTTCTTCCGTCGAGCATGGCCGCAAGTATCAGCTCGAAATGGGCGGCAAGAACCCGATGGTCGTGCTTGACGATGCCGATCTTACGGTTGCCGTCGAAGCGGCTGCCAATTCCGCCTTCTTCTCGACCGGCCAGCGCTGCACGGCCTCGTCGCGCCTGATCGTCACCGAAGGTATTCACGATAAGTTCGTGGCGGCGTTGACGGAGAAGCTGAAGACGCTGAACGTCGACAACGCCATCAAGTCCGGCACGCATATCGGCCCGGTCGTCGATGCCAAGCAGCTGAAGACGGATACCGACTATATCGAGATCGGCAAGCAGGAGGGCGCCAAGCTTGCCTTCGGCGGCGAACTCGTCAGCCGCGACACACCCGGCTTCTATCTGCAGCCGACGCTGTTTACCGAGGCGACGAACCAGATGCGCATTAGCCGCGAAGAGATCTTCGGGCCGGTTGCCTCCGTCATCCGCGTCAAGGATTACGAAGAGGCGCTGGCAACGGCCAACGACACGCCGTTCGGCCTGTCCTCCGGCATTGCCACGACGAGCCTGAAGCACGCAACGCATTTCAAGCGCAATGCGGAAGCCGGCATGGTCATGGTCAATCTGCCGACGGCAGGTGTCGATTTCCATGTGCCCTTCGGCGGCCGCAAGGGCTCGTCCTTCGGTCCGCGCGAACAGGGCAAATACGCCGCCGAATTCTTCACCACCGTCAAGACCGCATACACGCTCGCCTGACCATCGAATTCAAGGCTCGGGAGCGAACGAGGCGGCCCGGGCGACACAAAAGGTACCGAGACTATGAAAAAGAAAGCTGAATGGCCGCGCAAGCTGCGCTCTTACGACTGGTTCGGCGGCACCGGCAAGAACGCGATCATGCATCGCTCCTGGATGAAGAACCAGGGCCTGCCCGCCGACACGTTCGACGGCCGTCCGATCATCGGCATATGTAACACCTGGTCGGAGCTGACGCCCTGCAACGCGCATCTGCGCGATCTTGCAGAGCGCGTGAAGCGCGGCGTCTACGAAGCGGGCGGCTTCCCCGTCGAGTTTCCGGTTTTCTCCGTCGGCGAAAGCACGCTGCGCCCGACGGCGATGATGTTCCGCAATCTCGCTGCCATGGACGTCGAAGAAGCGATCCGTGGCAATCCGGTCGATGGCGTCGTATTGCTCGGCGGTTGCGACAAGACCACGCCGAGCCTGCTGATGGGTGCCGCTTCGGTCGACATTCCGGTTATTCTCGTTTCCGGCGGCCCGATGCTGAACGGCAAGTGGCGCGGCAAGGATGTCGGTTCCGGCACGGCGATCTGGCAGTTCTCGGAAATGGTGAAGTCCGGCGAGATGTCGCTGGATGAATTCATGGATGCGGAGCAGGGCATGGCTCGCTCGGCCGGCAGCTGCATGACCATGGGTACGGCCTCGACCATGGCATCGATGGCCGAAGCGCTCGGCATGACGCTGCCCGGCAACGCCGCCATCCCGGCCGTCGATGCACGTCGCCGCGTCATCTCGCAACTGTCAGGCCGCCGCATCGTCGACATGGTCAAGGAAGACCTGAAACCATCAGACATTCTGACCAAGGAAGCCTTTGAGAACGCGATCCGCGTCAATGGCGCCGTCGGCGGCTCCACCAATGCCGTTCTGCATCTGCTGGCGCTTGCCGGCCGCATTGGCGTCGATCTGTCTCTGGACGATTGGGATCGTCTCGGCCGGGAAGTGCCGACGATCGTCAACCTGCAGCCGTCGGGCAAGTATCTGATGGAAGAATTCTATTATGCCGGCGGTCTGCCCGTCGTCATCAAGGCAGTCGGCGAAATGGGCCTGCTGCACAAGGACGCGATCACCGTCACGGGCGATACGATCTGGGCCGGCGTCAAGGATGTCGTCAACTACAATGACGACGTCATCGTTCCGAAGGAAAAGGCGCTGACGCAGTCGGGCGGCATTGCCGTTCTGCGCGGCAACCTTGCACCGAAGGGCGCCGTCCTGAAGCCGTCGGCCGCTTCGCCGCATCTGATGCAGCACAAGGGCCGCGCTGTCGTGTTCGAAAGCATCGAAGACTACCACGCCCGTATCAACCGTGACGATCTCGACATCGACGAGAACTGCGTCATGGTGCTGAAATACTGCGGCCCGAAGGGTTATCCGGGCATGGCCGAAGTCGGCAATATGGGCCTGCCGCCGAAGGTGCTGAAGAAGGGCATCACTGACATGATCCGCATCTCCGATGCGCGCATGTCCGGCACGGCCTACGGCACCGTCATCCTGCACACCGCTCCGGAAGCCGCCGATGGCGGCCCGCTGGCGCTGGTCCAGAACGGCGACATCATCGCCGTCGATGTTCCCGCCCGCACAATCCAGCTGGAGGTTTCGGACGAGGAACTGGCAAAGCGCCGCGCCGCCTGGGTTTCCCCGGTCAAGCCGCTCACCGGCGGCTATGGTGGCCTTTACGTGAAGTCGGTCATGCAGGCCGATACCGGCGCCGACCTCGACTTCCTCGTCGGCCCGCGCGGCTCGGAAATCCCGAACGACCGCGATAGCCACTAAAAACCTATTTGGGAATTGTAAAAAAGGGGCGGGACGCGAGTTCCGCCCCCTTTTTTCCGCGATTTCGGAGCCGTATTGACGATTTTATAATAATTGACCATATTTCATGTACATCTGTACGGGAATAGTGTCCATGTCTCTCAAATCTGTCGGTGCCGCCGAATTCAAGGCAAAATGCCTTCACCTGATCGATCAAATGAGCGATGACGGAGAGCCTATTATCATTACGAAGCGTGGAAGGCCGGTCGCTCTGTTGACCCCTGCGCCGGAGAAATCAGATCGCCCTAGTATCATCGGCGCGATGAAGGGTAGTGTTCTCCAATATGATGATCCGTTCCTACCTGCTGTCGATGCTGAAGATTGGGATGCGACGCATTGATCGTCATCGATACGCATATTTTGATCTGGGCCATGCATGACGATCCGCGGCTGAGCGCGGGAGCTCGGCAGCTTATCGATGAAACCACGGCACGCAGTCGCATTCTGATCTCGGCGATCACGCCCTGGGAAATCGCCATGCTCGCACAGAAGGGACGCATCGCACTTGGTGACGACGTTGGTCGTTGGCTCGACACGGCACTTGCTTTATCTGGCTTGCAGCTTGCTCCCATAGAGCCACAGATTGCCGTGGATAGCGTGCGCCTGCCGGGGGAGTTCCATGCCGACCCCGCTGACCGAATCATTGTGGCGACGGCGCGCTTCCACCGTATCCCGCTACTGACAGCCGACCAGGCGATCCTTCATTATGGTAATAAGGGCCATGTCGAGGTTTTCCCCGCAGGATAAATTGGGTCCATCAGCTCTGGCTTTGACTCTGACTTTGCCCCTGGCTCGCAACTGCCACCTTCACGGTAAGGGTTTCCCCTGGCGTGCCGATCCGCATGCCGGAAACGGGGGCTGCGTCACGATAGCAGAGACCCGTCGCGATGCGAACGTAGCGGGCATCGGGGCAGACGTCGTTGGCCGGGTCGAAGCCGACCCAGCCGAGGCCGGGAATATGTGCCTCCGCCCATGCATGCGTGGCGGCCTGCTCGTTCTTGCCTTCCATCATCAGATAGCCGGAAACGTAACGCGCCGGGATACGCAATATGCGGGCGCCGGCGAGGAAGATATGGGCATGGTCCTGGCAGACGCCGCTCTTTGCCTCCAGCGCCTGTTCCGCCGTCGTCTCGGTGTCGCTGGTGCCGGGCTTGTATTCCACGGTTTCGTGGATTGCCTTCATCAGTGCGTGCATCTTGCTGAGTTCATTGTCGCCGGAAATGCCGCGCAACAGCTCCTTCGTGAGCCTGCCGGCCTTCGTGCGCGGCGATTCCCGCAGGAAAAGCCAGAGTGGGCTGAAGCCTTGATGCAGCCCGATAACGCCGTTGAGATCCTGCGTTTCGACTTCGCCTGACGCGATGATCTTCGTCGTGTCCTGCTGTCCGTCGAGGGAAACGAGCGTGGTGCGGTTGCCGAACTGGTCGTCATACTCCACCTCGGGCTTTGCGCCTTCGACCGTCAGTTTCCAGTCGATGACCTTCTGCCCGACGCCGGTCGGCGGCGTCAGGTGAAGCCGCTGCAGGGAGAATTGCGCCGGCTCGTCGTAGCGGTATTCCGTGATATGGCTGATCGTCAGTCTCATGATATCGCCCGCCTATTCGTAGAACCGATAGCCGTCGGAAATCTCGGCGCCCAGCTTGTTGCTGCGTGCGACGAAATCTTCGAGGAACTCATGCAGGCCCTGGTCCATGATGTGCTTGATCGTCAGCCGCTGTAGTGACTTACGGATATCTTCGGCAGTATCGTGCGCCGGCAGCCGTTTCTCATATTCTGCGCCGAGGTAGCCCATGTTGCTGACGATCTTGTCGTAGCAATAGGCGAGCGAGCGTGGCATCTGCCCATTGAGGATCAGGAAGTCGGCAATATTGGCCGGCTTATATTCCGGGTCGTAGGCCCATTTATAGGCCCGGTGCGCCGAAACCGATCTGAGGATCGATTCCCACTGTGCATTGTCGAGCGACGAGCCGACATGCGAGACGGAAGGCAGCAGCACGTAATATTTCACGTCGAGGATGCGGGCCGTATTGTCGGCACGTTCGATGAAGGTGCCGATGCGGGCGAAATTATAGAGTTCGTTGCGCAGCATGGAGCCATGGAAGGCGCCGCGGATCAAGCCGGCGCGCTGCTTGATGACGTCGATCGTTTCGGGCAGTTCGGCCGTTTTCAGCTTCTTGCCGAGCAGCGATTTCAGTTCGATCCAGCATTCGTTGGTCGCTTCCCAGGTATCGCGCGTCAGCGCCGTGCGCACCATGCGGGCATTGTTGCGGCCATATTCGATACAGGACATGACGCTCGACGGATTGGAGCGATCGCGCATCAGATAGTCGATCGCGTCGGCGCCGGTCAGTTTGCCATGCACTTCGTTATAGGCCTCGCGCACGCCGGCGCTTTGCAGGACGCCGTCCCAATCGTCATCGACGGCATCGCTGCGGGTCAGCGACATGCGCTGGCCAGCATCGACGAGGCGGGCTATGTTTTCGGCGCGCTCGATGTAACGGAACATCCAGTAGAGGCCGTTCGCGGTTCTTCCCAGCATGTCCGTTCAGTCCTCCAGAACCCAGGTGTCTTTGGTGCCGCCGCCCTGGCTGGAATTGACCACCAGCGAGCCTTCCTTCAGCGCCACGCGGGTCAACCCGCCGGGAATGATCCGCACCTTGTCGGAGACGAGGACGTAGGGCCGCAGGTCGACATGCCGCGGCGCAATGCCCTTGTTGACCAGGATCGGCACGGTCGACAATGAAAGGGTCGGCTGCGCGATGTAGTTGTTCGGCTTGCTCTTGAGCTTTTCGGCAAAGGCCGTCCGCTCCTTCTTGGTGGCCGTGGGTCCGACGAGCATGCCGTAGCCGCCGGAGCCGTGGACTTCCTTGACGACGAGATCGGCCAGATTCTCCAGCACGTATTTCAGGCTGTCGGGTTCCGAACAGCGCCATGTCGGCACGTTCTCGAGGATCGGTTTGCGGCCGGTGTAGAATTCGACGATTTCAGGCATATAGGAATAGATCGCCTTGTCGTCGGAAATGCCGGTGCCGGGCGCATTGGCGATGGTAATATTGCCGGCGCGGTAGACGTCCATGATGCCGGGAATGCCGAGTGCGGAATCTGGACGGAAGGTGAGGGGGTCGAGGAAATCGTCGTCGACGCGGCGATAGAGCACGTCGATTGCCTCATAGCCCCGCGTCGTGCGCATCTTCACCCTGCCATCGATGACGCGCAGATCCGAGCCTTCCACCAGCTCCACGCCCATCATGTCGGCAAGGAAGGAATGCTCGTAATAGGCGGAGTTGTAGATGCCAGGCGTCAGCACGGCTATGCGCGGCTTGCCTTTGCAGCCGGGAGGGGCGAGCGAAGCCAGGCTCTGGCGCAGCAGCAGCGGATAGTCCTCGACGCGCTGCACCTTGTTCTGGTGGAACAGCTCCGGAAACATCTGCATCATCGTTTCACGGTTTTCCAGCATGTAGCTGACACCGGAAGGGGTGCGGGCGTTATCCTCGAGCACATAGAACTGATCCTCGCCGGTGCGCACGATATCGGTGCCGACGATGTGGGTGTAGACGCCGCCCGGGGGGCGGAAGCCGATCATCTCGGGCAGAAAGGCGTCATTCCTTTCGATCAGCTCGCGCGGAATACGGCCGGCGCGGATGATTTCCTGCTTGTGGTAGATGTCGTCGAGGAAGGCGTTGAGGGCGATGACCCGCTGCTCGATGCCCTGGGCGAGCTTGCGCCATTCGCGGCCTGATATGATGCGGGGGATGATATCGAAGGGGATGAGCTTTTCGGAGGAGTCTGCGTGTCCGTAGACCGCGAAGGTAATGCCCGTCTTTCGGAAGATGGTTTCCGCATCGCGGGATTTGGCAATGAGGTGGCCCCTGTCCTGGCCTGAATACCACTCGAAGTACTTCTCGTAAGGCGCGCGCGGACTTTCATCCGCAGTCATCATTTCATCAAATGCCAAAGGTGCGGTCCCCGTGTTTTTACCCATTTGAATACAACGGTTTTTACAATGCAAGAACTATGCGCAGTTGCCATAACGAATTTCGCAATATCGAAAAACGCCGCATATACAGGCATTTAAGAGTAATGCGGCCGTTGTTTGCCGGGTCTTGTCGCAATGTGCGGATCAAAATTTAAGCATCTGCTTCTTTCGCGGCATGAGCGCTGGGGTGGCGGATCTGCTTTCCTGAGCTTTTGCGACAGTTCGCATGCCATGAAGGAAAATTGATTGCTGCTTTCAGCAGATCGATTTTGACCGCGCAGCCGCCATCGGCTATCAGCCTTCAGCCCTCCGCGCGGCAATCCGAGTTCGACCCTGAATCCGGCACGCCATATACATATCGGTCCGTTTCCATGTCCCTCGATAAATTCGCGCCGGCGATTTTCGTCTTTCTCTGGTCCACCGGCTGGATCGTCGCCAAATATGCCTCGCTGCATGCGGGGCCATTCACCTTCCTGATGATCCGCTACAGCCTGTCGGCGCTTGCTTTCGTGCTGCTCTGTTCGATCGCCGGCGCCAGATGGCCGCGCGACTGGTCGAGCGTGTTTCGAGCCGTCTATTCCGGCATTTTCCTGCACGGCATCTATCTGGCGGGCCTCTGGTGGGCGATTGCCGAGGGCGTGCCGGCCGGCATTTCCGGCATCATTGCGGCGCTGCAGCCGCTGATGACCGCGATGGCGGCGCCGTTCCTCGTCGGCGAGCGGCTGCGGCCGATGCAGAAGACCGGCTTGCTGCTCGGTTTCCTCGGCATTGCCATCGCGATCTCGCCGAAACTCCTGGCGACGGATACGGCCAATCTCTGGCAATCGGCGGTGCCGCTCATCGTCAATCTGCTGGCCATGGTTTCTGTGACTTACGGTACGCTCTACCAGAAGCGCCACCTGCAGACCGGTGACCTCAGAACCATCGCGACCTTGCAATATGTCGGCGCACTGATCGTCACCGTGCCGCTCGCCTTCATCTTCGAGGGCCTGCGTTTCGACGGCACACATGAGGCGATCCTTGCAATGCTCTGGTCGGTCTTCGGCCTGTCCATGGGCGCCGTCGGCCTGCTGCTCTATCTCATCCGCCGTGGGCAGGTATCGCGCGCCGCATCGCTGATCTACCTGATGCCTCCGGCGGTCGCCATCGAGGCTGCGATCGCCTTCGGCGAGCCGCTGACGCTGCCGATCATCATCGGAGCGGTGATTGTGGTGATCGGTGTCTATCTGACCAACAGGCGCGCGGCGGCTGTCGTGCCGGAATAGATTTCGGTTATCCTGAAAGAAAAAGGGGGCCAATCAGCCCCCTTTCGCTACATTAGGCTCGTTCGCGGCGCTGGCCGCCATTGCCGCGGCGGCGCATGCGGCCGTTGCCGCCATTGCGCTGTTCGCTCTGGGCGTTGCGCTCTTCGTTGTGGCGGCCTGCGGGGCGGCCGTGGGCGTGGCGCTGTCCGCGATGGGCGCCGCCCTCATGCGAGGCGCCATTGCCGTTGGACTGGCCACTGTGCTGCTTGCGAGCGGGACGGAAGTCCGAGGTGGATGCGAGATCGTTGTCGGCTTCCGGGCGCGGCGTCGGCTCGTTGCGGCGCTGGCCACGGAAATCGGCGTTGCGGTTGCTTTCGCGCTGCGGCCGGTCTTCGCGCGGGCGGCGTTCCTGGCGCTCGCCAGCCTGACCACGGGCTTCGCCACCTTCCTTGTCGAAGAATGGACGGCGAGCCGGACGTTGCGGGCGGCCTTCGCCGCGCTCGCGTGCCTGGCCGTTCTGGCCTCGGCCCTGACCGCCATTGCCGTTACCTTGGCCGCCGCGGCCCTTGCCGCGAACGGGACGGCCGCGATCGGCCGGAGCCTCGCCGCTGGCAACGGCAATCTCGATGCCCATCAGGCGCTCGATGTCGCGCAGCAGGCGGATTTCATCCGGAGCGCAGAAGGCGATAGCGATGCCGTCGCGGCCGGCGCGCGCGGTACGGCCGATACGGTGAACATAGGCATCGGGAACCTCGGGCAGATCGAAGTTGTAGACATGCGAAACGCCGGGGATATCGATGCCGCGGGCGGCGACGTCGGTTGCGACGAGGACGCGGACGTCGCCATCACGGAAGCCCTTGAGAGCGCGTTCGCGCTGACCTTGGCTCTTGTTGCCGTGAATAGAAGCAGCGGCAAAGCCAACGTGGTCGAGATGCTTCATCAGCTTCTCGGCGCCATGCTTGGTGCGCAGGAAGACGATAGCGCGGCCATCCGGATTGGCGGAAATCGTTTCCTTGAGGATTTCGGTCTTGTGGTTCTGGCCGGCGACGAAGTGGACATATTGCTCCACCTTGTCGGCCGCCTTGCCTGGAGGCGAGACTTCGACCTTGACCGGATTGGTCAGGTAATCGGAAGCGAGGTCGGCGATCGCCTTCGGCATGGTGGCCGAAAACAGCAGGGTCTGGCGCCTGGCCGGGACGAGCTTGGCGATCTTACGGAGATCGTGGATGAAGCCGAGGTCGAGCATCTGGTCGGCTTCGTCGAGAACGAGGTGGGTGACATGGCCGAGCGAGATGGCACGGCGGTTGATGAGGTCGAGAAGGCGGCCGGGTGTCGCGACGAGAATGTCGGTGCCGCGCTCGAGCTGAAGCTGCTGCTTGTTGATCGACGCGCCGCCGACCACGAGGTTGATGCGCAGCGGCGACTTGCGCACGAAGAGCTTGAGATTGTCGGCGATCTGGTTGACCAGTTCGCGGGTCGGAGCGAGAATCAAGGTGCGGACGGTGCGGTTGTCGGGGCGCTTGGCCTCCTTCAACAGCATTTCGATGATCGGCAGGCCGAAAGCGGCCGTCTTTCCGGTACCGGTCTGGGCGAGGCCGATGAGATCGCGGCCCTCGAGAACGAGCGGAATGGCCTGAGCCTGGATCGGCGTCGGCGTGGCGAAGTTGTTCTGCGACAGCGTATCGACGATCTGCTTGGAGAGACCAAGCGAGTGAAAATCGGTCAATTCAATACCTTTCGGGGCGCCAAAGCAAATAGGCCGGGTCGCACCATGCGGTCCGGTCTGTCTCTGGCGTCAAGAACCCCGCGTGAAGTGGGAACTTGTAAGTTGGAAATAGCTTTCCAGCGCATCCGGCCGCAGCGCTTGGCGCGGCCTCATTATCAAAAGCGCTTTTGTCCTTCTCTTGCGTACAGATTGTCCCGCAGGGCACGCTCACGCGGCGGCCGGAAGGTGAAAGCTGAGGCGCATTTGGTCTTATTCACGCCCAAAGTCAAGGGGTGCGGGCGAAAGCTTTTCAACAAGTGGACGAAAATGCCGCCGGAAATTCGGCGGCATCCGAGATCGGAGACGATCGGTAGGGAGCTTCGTTGCCACCTTGCGGCGCCATCAGGCCTTAGCGGCAAACCTCGACACGATAGGGGCGGCCCCATCCATCGTGGCGCCATGCCCAGTAGCAGCTGGGATAGGGGCGCACATAGACCCGCTCGTAGACCGGGCCGTCGTAATAGGCAGGGTAGGCCGGATAATAGGCCGGGTAGGCCGGCCGCATGGCTCCAGCCGCCAAGGCGCCGCCGACGACACCTGCGGCAAGACCGCCGAAGAAGGCGCCGCGATCGGAGGCGCTGGCAGTTGTGGTGGTTACGGCGGCGGCGCTGCCAAGCGTCAGCGCGATCAAACCGGCCGTTGTTAAAGTGCGAAGCACAGACATTGACATCCCTTTCCCAAAACAGAGGGCTTCCAGCCGAAGCCGAGCTGTAGGTTGCGTGGGAAAGGGGGCGAGGTCGCGGCCAAAAAGAGGGCCGCGACATTAAATTTCGTCCATGACTCGAGCGTAAAAGCTCTTTATTTTCAATTAGAAATCGGTTGGAACGCCGCCCTCTGCCTTGCGCTTGACGACAAAGGCATCGAGTTCTTCCTCGATGGCGGGATCAAGCGGCGGCCGTTCATAACGCGCCAACGTTTCCTTATAGACGCGGTTGGCGTGATCGTAAGTCGTGGGCCTTCCGGCTTCCGCCCAGGTTTCATTGTTTCGCCAGTCCGACAGGATCGGCGAATAGAAGGCGGTTTCGTAGCGAGCGAGTGTGTGGGCCGTGCCGAAATAATGGCCGCCGGGACCGACATCGCGCACGGCATCCAGTGCAAGGGCGTCGGCGCTGACATCGAGCGGCGTCAGGAATTCGGCGACCATCTGCAGCATGTCGACATCGAGGATGAATTTCTCGAAGGAGGCGGTAAGCCCGCCTTCGCTCCAGCCGGCCGCATGCAGCACGAAATTGCCGCCGCCCTGGGTCAGCGCCCACAGCGACAGTGCCGATTCGTAGGCCGCCTGGGCATCGAGCGTATTCGACGCGTTCGTGTTCGAGGTGCGGTAGGGAATGCCGTAGCGGCGGGCGAGCTGACCGCCCGCGATGACCGCCTTCATATATTCAGGCGTGCCGAAGGCGGGTGCACCGGTCTTCATGTCGACATTCGAGGTAAAGCCGCCATACATCACCGGCGCGCCCTTGCGCACCATCTGCGTGAAGGCGATGCCGCAGAGCGCTTCGGCATTCTGCTGCACCAGCGCGCCCGCGATCGTCACCGGCGCCATGGCGCCTGCAAGCGTAAACGGCGTCACCACCACCACCTGGCCGCGCGACGACATTTCGATGATGCCTTGCAGCATCGGTCCGTCGAGGCGCAGCGGCGAGGAGGAGTTGATGATGGTGAAGAGCGAAGGTTCGCGTTCCATCTGCTCCATGCCGATGCCGCGGCCGATGCGGGCGATTTCGATGGCGTCGAGATTGCGCTGCTTGCCGAGCGAATAGCAGTGGAAGGCCTTGTCGGTGAGCTTCACGATATCCGAGAGGCAATCGAGATGGCGCACCGAAGCATGGATATCGATCGGCTCCACAGGATAGCCACCGGTCATGTGGATGACGTCGAAGGACTGGGCGAGCTTGATGAGCTTGCGGAAATCCTCCTGATTGCCGGCTCTCCTGCCGCCTTCGCGGTCGGCGACGAATGGGGCGGAGGCAACCTGCGCGAAGACGAGGTTGCGGCCACCGATCTCGACGTTTCTCATCGGGTTGCGGGCATGCAAGGTGAAGATCGATGGAACGGAAGCGATCAGCTCCATGATCATGTTGCGATCGAAGCGCACGCGTTCCCTGCCCGACGTGACATCGGCGCCGGCGGCCTTCATGCGCTCACGCGCCTCCGGCAGGATGATGTCCATGCCGATCTCTTCGAGGATGGTCAGGGATGCCTCGTGGATGTCGTCGAGCGCTTCGGGCGACAGGAGTTCCGTGCGCGCGAGATTGTTGACGAGATTGAGATATTTCGTACCGCTCGGCTTACGGCTGCGTTCGGCGCCGCGCCCGCCGGCCCGCCGCCGCCGTTCGCCCGTCGCCGTTGCGATCTGCGCTTCGTTCAATGTCAGGCCTTCTTCTTCGCTCATGGCGATCGCTCCCAATTGTCCGTTGACGGATTCTTGGCAGAGTTTGTCCCGACGTGCCGCCGTCGTTTGCGACCAGGGCGTGACCGTTATAGGACAGTGCGTGGTCTGAACGCGACGTACAGCACCGATCAAACATGGTTAACACCTTGTTAAAACCAATCATGCTAGAGCGTCGTTTCATGAACTATCATGCGCGGTGAGAAGAGGGGCTCCGTTTGACCCTGGACGGTGAACTGCTTGACATAGTGTGCCGCCGGATCGCCAGTCTGGACAGGCCTGCCTACATCAAGAACAGCGAGCTTCGGTACGTCGCCGTCAACGATGCCTATGCGCGTTTTTTTGGGCACGATATTTCCGATTTCATCGGCAATCGCAGCTATGATCTTCTCGATGCCGGTGAGAGCGCCGATAGAGAAGACAGGGAGCGCCGCGCTCTGGTCTTCGGTTCGGAGGAGGTGGCACTGTGCTTCGATGCCTCGGGCCATCAACGTTCGCGCATCCAGATCGAGAGTTTTTCCCCGTCCGAAGACCGCGTCTATATTTTTGGCGTGTTTCTCGAAGCGCCCGTCAAGAGACTGCATCAGGATCTCGACAATATTCTTCGCTCCATGCCGATCGGCGTCCTGATCCACGACAGCGATTATATCGTGGAATATGTCAATGACGCCTGCTACGACATTTGGGAATTCTCGAAGGAGGATCGCTTCGAAGGCCGCCCTTATCGGGACCTCATCGCCAAGCACTACGAGCTGGCGCATTTCGGATCCGACGGTGGCAGCATCGACGACATTTATCAGGCGCGTCTGGCTGCGCTGCGCCAGGCCGGTGAGCATCTGCAAACGGAAGTCAATTTTGCCGACGGCAAAGCCGTCATCATTGATGCCCGCCGCATTTCCGGCGGCCGGACGCTGATGTCCTATACGGATATTTCCTCCGTCAGACAGCAGTCCCAGGAAATCACCGAGACTCGTCTGGCGCTGGAGCGTCTCGGCGAACTCATGGCCGACGCCATGCAGGCCATGTCCCAAGGCCTGCTGATCGTCCAATGCGGTACGATCATGCTGGCAAACGATCGCCTGAAGGACATGCTGAAGCTACCGTCCGAGCTTCTCGAAGTCGGCAAAGACTGGTCCGCGGCATTCGATTACTGTGCAGAACGCGGCGATTTCGGCGAGAATTCCGAGGCTCTGAGGGCATCATGGGGCGAGAATATCGCAACGGGCAAGCCGATCTCCTGCGTGTTCCGGATTATCGGTGACCGCTGGCTGCAGCTGGAAGCCGCGATCGGCGAGCATCGTCGTTGGACGGTGGTGCTGACCGATGTCACCGAGATGAAGGAACGCGAAGCGGATCTGCAGCTGTTGCTGGCGCGCAGCAATACCGCGGACCGGGCAAAATCCGAATTCCTGACCCATATGAGCCATGAAATCCGCACGCCGATGAATGGCGTGCTGGGCATGGCGGAACTGCTCGGCAAGACCGATCTCGATGCCCGGCAGAAGACTTTCGTCGACATTATTGTGAAATCAGGCAATGCGCTGCTGACCATCATCAACGACATTCTCGATTTCTCCCGCATAGATACCGGTGACATGCATCTGCGGCAGGTGGCCTTCGATCCAGCCGAGGCCGTCGAAGATATTGCGACCTTGCTTGCCGCCGCGGCATCGGAAAAGAATATCGAGCTGATGGTGCGCGTCGCTCCCGGCGTGCCGGCGGCGATGCTGGGCGATGCCGGCCGTTTTCGGCAGATCGTGACCAATCTCGTCGGCAACGCGATCAAGTTCACCGAGCGGGGACATGTGTTGGTGGAGCTGGATAGCCAGTCTGCGCCGGACGACAATATATTGCTCATGCTGCGTGTGGAAGATACCGGCATCGGCATACCCGAGGAGAAGCTCGATACGATCTTCGACAAATTCTCATTGGCGGATTCTTCCTTCGCGCGGCGTCTGGAAGGCTCAGGTCTCGGTCTTGCCATCACGGCCGGCCTCGTCGATCTTTTCGGCGGCTCGCTGTCGGTGAAAAGCGAATGGGGCAAGGGATCGGCTTTCACTGTGCATCTGCCCATGCCGCCGGTCGCAGCCCGAGGCAGGCTTCCGGAGCTGCCGGCAAATCTGAAGCGTGCCGGGATCCTGATCTTGGAAGACGATGAAGTACACCGTCGCATATTGACCGAACAATTGGTGCAATGGGGTTTCGACGGATATGCGGTCGAGGATGGCCGGACCGCACTCGCCATCCTCGATGCTGCCTTCGATATGGGAGTATCGGTCGATGCGATCATCATCGACTACAGCATGCCGGACATGAACGGCTATCATGTCGCACATAGCCTGCGCGCGGACCCGCGTTTCGAGGCACTCCCCATCGTGTTTCTCACGTCGATGGGCATCGCCGGCAGCGATAAGGAATTCGCCGCCGTCAATGGTCAGGCGCATCTCATGAAGCCGGTGCGTGCCAACGTGTTGCGCAACACGGTCATCGATGTCGTCCGTACGTCGCGGCGGAAGAAAATGACCGGCCAATCGGGCTCAATGCAGCCTTCGGTAGCGACTGAAGCTGCAGACGCAACTAAAGCGGACGATCGGATGGTGTCCGCCAAACCCGGCAATGCGATCGACGTCCTTGTGGCCGAGGACAATGAGGTGAACCAGATCGTCTTCACGCAGATCCTGCAGGGGACCGGCCTGCGGTTCCTCGTCGTGGAGAACGGTCAGGCGGCCGTGGACGCATGGCGCCAATTGCGGCCGTCGCTGATCCTCATGGACGTGTCCATGCCTGTCGTGAACGGTCATCAGGCGACCCGCATGATCAGGCAATTCGAGACCCAGGCCGGGCAGGGATGGCATGTGCCCATCGTCGGGGTAACGGCGCAGGCGCTGGATGTCGATCGCATCATGTGCATGCAGTCGGGCATGGACGATTGCATGTCCAAGCCGATCAGCCCCGAACTTCTCGAGGCGAAGATCGAGCGCTATCTGGGCGGTACCGCTTTTCAGGCCGATCGTTCCAGGAACTAGCCCGGCTTGACGCCGCAAAGCATTTCCCGCTTGCCGGCGAAACCCTTGCGCCGCTCCACCACAAATCCTGCCGCCTGCAGGTTTCGCCGCACGAAGCCGGCGGCCGCATAGGTGGCGAAGGTGCCGTTCGGAACCGTCTTTTCGTGGAGCGCCTGCATCAGTTCCGGCGACCACATGTCGGCATTGCGGGAGGGTGCGAAGCCGTCGAGATACCAGGCGTCGAAGCTTTGCCGAGCATGCCTGACACCCTCAAGGGCCGGTCCGCAGACGACGGTAAGGCGCGTATGGGCATCGAGCTTGAGTGACACGACACCCTCGGGACGGCTCGGCCAGGCGGCGGCAAGCGCCTGGCGCTCGCTATCGATTTCGGACCAGTGCGACAGCGCGCGATCGATCTCCTCGGCCTGCATGGGATAGAGTTCAAAGGACATGAAGTGCAGCGTCGAACCCGGGGCTGCTAGCTTCCGCCATTGGCGCCAGGTCTCGCAGAAATTCAGGCCGGTGCCGAAGCCGAGTTCGCCGATGAGGAAATCCTGTTGCCCCTGCCAGCGGTGGGGAAGGCCATTGCCGGCCAGAAAAACATGGCCGCATTCCAGCCTGCCATCCGTCTGGCAATAAAAATGGTCGCCAAATGCGGTCGAATAGGGCATATCGCCGTCGCGCCATTCGAGCTCCGGGCTTGCAGCATGGGTTTCGGACGCCTTGGTCCTATCGGAAACTGGATCAGTCATGGAAAAAGCCGATAATCCTCCGAGACCTGCCGGTCAATCGTCCGTCGATCTGCTAATCGTCGGCGGCGGGATCATGGGCCTATGGGCGGCTGTCCATGCCGAGCGCCTTGGCATCCAGACATTGCTTGTCGAAGCCGGCCATTTCGGTCAGGGGGCGAGCGGCGGCCTGCTGGGCGCGCTGATGCCGCACATGCCGGACAAATGGTCCGACAAGAAGCAATTTCAGCTCGATGCGCTGGTATCGCTGGAAGATGAAATTACGGCGTTGGAGGCGATGACCGGCCTTTCGGCGGGCTACCGCCGCGCCGGACGGCTGATTCCATTGCCGAGGCCGCATCTGAGGCAGATTGCGCTCGGTCATTCCCGGGATGCGGAGGCGCATTGGCGGCATGGAGAGCGGCGGTTTCACTGGCATGTGCTCGATGCGGCACCCGTCGAAGACTGGATCGATCCTTCCCTCGCCGAAAGCGGGTTCGTTTACGACACCCTGGCCGCGCGGGTCGCGCCGCGCGCCTTTCTAGATGTACTTCATAAATTTCTAGCCGGTGCACGGCATGTCCGGCTCGCTGAAGGCGCTACTGTCAAGAGCCTTGATCCGGATCGGGGTCTGGCGCGCACGAATGAGGGCGATATTGCCTTCGGGCGTGCCATCCTTGCCGCCGGTCATCGCTCCTTTCCATTTCTTGACGAGCTGACGGAAGGCCGCAAATCCTCGCTTGGTCAGCCGGTCAAGGGGCAGGCGGCCATGCTGAAGGCCGATGTCGATAACGGTCTGCCCGTCATTTTCAGGGATGGTCTCTATATCGTGCCCCATGAGAAGGGACTGGTCGCAGTCGGCAGCACGAGCGAGAATCGTTTCGATGATCCGATGTCGACGGACGGGCAGCTCGACGATCTGCTCGCTGCAGCACGTATCATGGCGCCGGTGCTGGCCGGCGCAGAGGTGATGGAACGCTGGGCCGGCCTGCGCCCGAAAGCCGTGGATCGAGATCCGATGGTGGGGGCGCATCCCGACCATCCCTCGCTGATTGCATTGACCGGAGGCTTCAAGGTGAGCTTCGGCTTGGCGCATCGGCTGGCCGAGGCGGCCGTGCGGGAGGCGGCGGGTATGCCTTGTCGCTTCAAGTTGCCGCTGAGCTTCACTTTAGCAAGTCATATTTCAGTCATATCACATAAAACGTGAATTTACGACTCTTGCGGGTCGTCAATCTGTCACGCAAATCACCTATCTCCTTGGCCATCGGTGCCGGTTCGATCTGCCGGTTTGTCGCGCCCTGGAGGAGATTTCATGCGCTATGCCATTTGCTTCACGCCGTCTGCGAGCGATCCGCTGACGCTTGTGGCGGCGAATTGGCTCGGCCGCAACATCTATTCCGGCGAGATGGTCGATCCGCCCGCAGTTCGCGGGCTTGGTATCCATGAGATCGCTTTCTACACCGCGGTTCCGCGCCGTTACGGCTTCATGGGGCTTCTGAAGGCGCCGTTCCGGCTGGCCGAAGACATGACCGAGGCGGGGCTGCTGCGCGACCTGATGCGGTTTTCGGGCACGGTCGCGCCCTTCGAGCTTCCCAAGCTCGAGGTCGCGCGGCTCGGCGGCGCGCTGGGTCTGGTTCCTTCCACGCCGAGCCAGCAGATGCATTTCCTGGCGGCATCGATCGTGCAGACCTTCGATCAGTATCGGGCACCGTTGAGCGAAGCCGAGATCGAACGGATCGATCCGGATGGCCTCTCTGCGACGCAGTTCGCCAATCTCCATCGCTGGGGCCACCCGCATGTCATGGATGAGTTCCGCTTCCAGATGATGCTGACGGGTACGGTGAGCCCAAGCGACATGCCGCGCATCGAACGCGCGCTGCGCGATTTCTTCGAGCCGGCCCTGGCCGCACCCGTTCCCGTATCCAACATCGCCCTAATGATGGAAGATGGGGCCGGCGGTCCGTTCCGAGTGCATTCGCTGCATCCTATGGGAAAGATAAGCGCGCGGAAGATCGCGTAGATCAACGGATGGCGCGCGCCAATACCTCGCTTTGAAGCGAAAGTGATTTTTCCAGTTTCCGTCTCGACTTTCCCGACGTGGATGCTACCGTTCCGCGATCAGAGAAGGTGCTTCAATGTCGGAAATCTATCCCCGTAATCTTATCGGCTACGGCCGCAACACGCCTGACCCCAAATGGCCCGGAGATGCCCGCATCGCGGTGCAGTTCGTGATCAACTACGAAGAGGGCGGGGAAAGCTGCATTCTCGATGGTGATGGCGGCTCCGAAAGCCTGCTCTCTGAGATCGTTGGCGCGGCTTCCTGGCCGAATCAGCGCAATCTCAACATGGAATCGATCTACGAATATGGTTCGCGTGCCGGCTTCTGGCGGCTGTGGCGCATGTTCACCGAGCTCAAGGTTCAGGCGACCGTCTATGGCGTGACGCTCGCCATGGCGCGCAATCCGGAAGCGGTTGCCGCCATGAAGGAGGCCGGCTGGGAGATTGCGAGCCACGGCTATCGCTGGCTGGAATACAAGGATTTTTCCGAGGATCTGGAACGCAAGCATATCCTCGAGGCCGTGCGGCTGCATACCGAACTCACCGGCGAGCGGCCCTACGGCATGTATCAGGGCAAGCCGTCGGACAATACGCTGCGTCTCGTCATGGAGGAGGGCGGTTTCCTCTATTCTTCCGATTCCTATGCCGACGATCTGCCTTTCTGGGTCGATGGTCTGAACGGCACGCCGTTCCTGATCATCCCTTATACGCTGGAAACCAATGATATGCGCTTTGCGACGCCGCAAGGCTTCAATTCCGGCGACCAGTTTTTCACCTATCTGAAGGACGCTTTCGACACGCTTTATGAGGAAGGGAAGCAGGGCAGCCCGAAGATGATGTCCGTGGGCTTGCATTGCCGCCTCGTCGGCCGCCCCGGCCGCGCTGCTGCGCTCCGGCGGTTCATCGAATATGTGCAGAAGCACGACAAGGTCTGGATCCCGAAGCGCGTCGAGATCGCCAACCACTGGTATGAGAATCACATGCCGGGAGGCGCGCGCTGATATGATCTCGCGGGACGATTTTGTCAGCCGCTTCGGCGGCGTCTTCGAACATTCGCCTTTCGTTGCCGAGCGTGCCTTTGATGCCGGCGCCATCGCCGAACCGTTGACCTCGAGCGGCGTGCATGCCGCATTGGTACAGGTCTTCCGTGCCGCCAGCGAGGCGGAGCGGCTGGGCGTGCTGCGAGCGCATCCCGATCTCGCCGGCCGGCTGGCAATCGCCGGCAAGCTGACCGAGGATAGCCGCAAGGAGCAGGCCGGCGCCGGGCTCGACCGGCTGAGTCCCGAGGAGCACGCGCGGTTCACTGAACTCAATGCCGCCTACGTGACGAAATTCGGCTTTCCCTTCATCATCGCGGTCAAGGGGCTCGACAAGGACGATATCCTTGCTGCCTTCGAAACCCGGATAAACAATGGTAGGGATGCGGAGTTTGCGACTGCGGCGGCGCAGGTCGAAAAGATCGCTCTTTTGCGTCTGCCGTCCATGCTCCCTGAAGCCTGATGTGCGGCCGCCGGGCCGTCATCCCTCCCGTGCCTGCTTCCGCATAGGTTTTCTCGCAGAAAGTACGAGCTATTTTTCGGTCCGTTCATGGCCTAGTATCCGCGGGTAGGATGCTGCGGTGAGGCCATGAAAGCACTGTCCAGAAATAGAAGAGAGCGGGCGATCGGTAATGCCGAGCGGCGTTTCAGCGCAAAGAGATTACACATTGTCTGCGAAGAGAAGCCGGCATGAGTCTGGATCGGCTGATCACTTATCTCGAGCGCATGCAGCTTACTGCATCCGAAATCGGTCAATTCCTTCGGGGGATCGATCAGGCCGCATTTTCCGACGATCTCGAGAAGCAGCGCGCCGTCGGTATGAATCTTCTGCTGATCGGCGAGGCCGCCACACGCATAGCAGAAGAATATCCGGAGTTTGTCGTTGACCATCCGGAATTGCCTTGGCATGTGATGCGCGACTTCCGGAATCGGATTGCGCAAGGGTATTTCGACATCGAGTCGACGACCCTATGGGATATCGCCCACAAATCCCTTCCGGAGTTGCTCCTGCAACTGGACTTCATTCGCCATTGGCGTGCGGAAGGCGAATAATCATTCGATGACACAGCATCTCGACATCAATCCTTTGACAAAGGCCGCATTCGCGCCGTTCGGCGACGTGATCGAGGCCGATCCGGCAACGATGCGCTACATCAACGGCGGGACGACGGAGCGCTTTCATGCGCTGTCCAGCACCGAGGCCATTGGTGACGGGGCGCGGGTTATCCTGAACCTCTTTCGCGGCCAGCCGCGCGCCTTTCCCTTTTCGATCGCCATGATGGAGCGCCATCCGTTCGGCAGCCAGTGTTTCGTGCCGCTGAACGGCCGGCCGTTCCTCGTCGTGGTCGCGGAGGACGAAGGCGGCAAGCCTGGCCGGCCACAGGTCTTTCTGGCGCGCGGCGACCAAGGCGTGAACTACCGGGTCAATGTCTGGCATTACCCGCTGATGGCGCTCGACGAGCAGAGCGATTTTCTTATCGTGGATCGCGACGGGCCTGGAAACAATCTGGAAGAGTATTTCTTCGACACGCCCTTCATCATCGGAGCACCGACGCCATGACCGGACTGACCACCCATGTCCTCGATACCGCCCTCGGCAAGCCGGCCGAAGGTCTGGTGATTGATCTCTTCAAGATCGAGGGCGATGCCCGCAGGCATGTGAAGACGGTCACGACCAACTCGGACGGCCGCGTGGATGGCGGCCCAATCCTCATCGGCGAAAGTTTCGTTGCAGGCACCTATGAGTTGCTGTTTCGGGCGGGGGACTATCTGCGTGCCAGCGGCACCAAATTGCCGGAGCCGGCTTTCCTTGATCTCGTACCCATCCGCTTCGGCATCGCCGATACGACGGCGCATTACCATGTGCCGCTGCTGATCTCGCCCTACGGCTATTCCACCTATCGCGGGAGTTGAGGCATGCGCTTCGCTGCCATTGCGGATGTCCACGGCAATCACCTTGCGCTCGAGGCTGTGCTTGCGGATATCCGCGAGCAGGGCATCACTGAGGTCATCAATCTTGGCGATTGCTTCAGCGGGCCGCTGACGGCAGGAAAAACCGCCGATCTGCTGCTGGAGTTGAATATGCCGACAGTGCGCGGCAATCACGACCGATATCTGATCGAACAGGCGCCGGAAATGATGCATATCTCGGACCGGGCTGCCTATTCCGAGCTCACTGAGCCTCATCTCGGGTGGCTGCGCGGCTTGCCCGTCAGTGCAGTTTATCAGGATGAGGCCTATCTCTGCCACGCCACGCCGGCTGACGATAACGTCTATTGGCTCGAATCCGTCTCACCAGATGGTCATGTCTATCTGAAGCCTCTGGAAGAGATCGAGACGCTGGCCGCCGGCATTGATTTTCCGCTAATCCTATGCGGGCATACGCATATTCCGCGTGTCGTCAGGCTTTCCGATGGGCGCCTGATCGTCAATCCCGGCAGCGTCGGCTGCCCCGCCTATGAGGACGATCTGCCCAATTATCATAAGGTGGAGGCCGGCCATCCCCTCGCTTCCTATGCCATTTTGGAAAAGGCCGGTGACCATTGGCTGCCGGTCTTTCGGCAGGTCGCCTACGATCATATGGAGATGGCGAAATTTGCGACGCAGAATGGTCGCGAGGAGTGGGCGAGCGGTCTGGCGACGGGCTGGCTGCGTTAGGCATGTTCCTTGACTTTAGGCTGAACTTGTACCATTTATTGTACAAGTGTGGTTATAGGAGTGGAACATGCGAACGGTCATGTTTTCAGCAGCACGGAATGAACTTGCTAGCTTGCTTGATGAAGTCGCGCAGGATCGTGTCGCCGTGGAAATTGTCCGTCGCGATAAGCCATCTGCCATTCTGATCGACAAAGAAGAATATGAAGGAATCATCGAGACGCTTCATGTCCTGTCGACACCGACAAATGCGTCAAGATTGATGGAAGCGATCACCGATGCAAGCGAGGGAAAGAACCTCGTTTCTCACGATTTGCTCGATCTGAAGTAAGTTTGTCATGTTGCTTGCCTGGCACGCACATGCTTGGGAAGACTATTTATATTGGCAGGAAAGAGACCGTAAAATAGCCATTAGAATCAACGAGCTCTTGCGGGACGCGTTACGCCACCCTTTTGAGGGACTCGGCAAACCAGAGCCCCTGCGCAATCAACTCAAAGGGCAATGGTCACGTCGCATCACGCAAGAGCACAGGCTGGTTTACAAAGTCGAAGGTGACGGCGGCCGGCAAACGCTTATCGTTTTGCAATGTCGCTTCCACTATTAGAAATCAGCCAGGATCGACCGATCCACGGCTTTGATATCCCGCTTGCCGCACAGCGCCATGGAAATATCCAGCTCCTTGCGGATGATTTCGAGCGCAAGCGTCACGCCTTCCTTGCCCATGGCCCCCAGGCCATAAAGGAAGGGGCGGCCGATGTAGGTGCCTTTGGCGCCGAGGGCTATGGCCTTCAGCACATCCTGGCCGGAGCGGATGCCGCCATCCATATGCACCTCGATCCTGTCGCCAACGGCATCGACGATCTTTGGCAGCATGCTGATGGAGGAATGGGCGCCGTCGAGCTGCCTGCCGCCATGATTGGAGACGATGATGGCGTCTGCACCGGTATCGACGGCCGCCTTGGCATCCTCGACGTCGAGAATGCCCTTGATAATCAGCGGGCCGCCCCATTGCTCCTTGATCCAGGCGACGTCGCTCCAGGAGAGCTTGGTGTCGAACTGTGAATGCGTCCAGTGCGACAGTGTCGTCATGTTGGAAATATCCTTGGCATGGCCGATGATATTTCCGAAGGAATGTCGCTTGGTCTTCAGCATATTCACGCACCAGCCTGGCCGCGTCGCCATCTGCCACAGGTTCTTTATCGTCATTTTCGGCGGCGCCGAAAGGCCGTTGCGGATGTCGTTGTGGCGTTGGCCGAGGATTTGCAGATCGGCCGTCAGCACCAGCGCCGAGCATTTCGCCGCTTTGGCGCGATGGATCAGGTTCAGCACGAAATCGCGATCCTTCATCACATAGAGCTGGAACCAGAATGGCTGCTTCGTGACCGAGGCGATGTCCTCGATCGAGCAGATGCTCATCGTGGACAGCGTGAAGGGAATGCCGAATTCTTCGGCTGCGCGCGCCGCCAGCATCTCACCATCGGCGTGCTGCATGCCGGTGAGACCCGTCGGCGCCAGCGCGACCGGCATCGAGGCCTTCTGGCCGACCATGGTGGTCGCGAGCGACCGGTCGGACATGTCGACGAGGACACGCTGGCGCAGCTTGATCCTGGCGAAGTCAGCCTCGTTTGCCCGATAGGTCGATTCCGTCCAGGAGCCAGAATCGGCATATTGGAAGAACATTTTCGGCACACGTCGCCGAGCAAGCGTCTTCAGTTCGGCGATGGTAAGCGGCGCGGTCATAATCTCAGCCTTCTGGATGGTGGCATGGCGGTGGGTGCGGATTGCCTTATCGCAGTGTAGATTTCATCGGCTTGCCGGCGACATAGGTTTCGACGACGGCGCGGTCATCGCCCATGGTTTGCAGCAGGAACAGCTCTTCAGTGAGGCTCTTCGTCACCTCCATCTTCAGCGCCATGGCCGGCGTTGCAGCTGCATCGAGGACGATGAGATCGGCTTCGGTGCCGGCGTCGAGCGTGCCGATCTTGTCGACGAGGGAGAGGGACTCGGCATTCCCTCGGGTCATGTAATAGTAGCTTTCCAGCGGATTCAGGCGCTCGCCGAGCAGCTGCTGGATCTTGTAGGCTTCATCCATGGTACGCAGCATGCAATAGCTGGAGCCGCCGCCGATGTCGGTGGCGACACCGATGCGAACGGGCTTCTCGCGCCGCGCCAGCGCCTTCAGCGGGAAGAGGCCGGAGCCGAGGAAGAGATTTGAGGTCGGGCAATGCACCGCGACCGCGCCGGCCTCGCTCATGGCGTCGGCTTCCCGTTCGGAAAGATGGATCGCATGGCCGAACAGGCTCTTGGGGCCAAGCAGCCCGTAGCGTGCATAGATATCGGTATAGTCGATCGCATCCGGATAGAGCTCGCAGGTGAACTTGATCTCCTCGTCGTTCTCGGACAAATGCGTCTGGATGTGTAGATCCGGGAATTCACGGGCAAGCGCTGCCGTCGCCTCCATCTGCGCCGGCGTCGAGGTGATGGCGAAGCGCGGGGTGATGGCGACGTGATTACGGCCTTTGCCGTGCCAGTCTGATATCACCTGCCGGGTCTCGTCATAGCCCATCTCGGGCGTATCGAGCAGGCCCTGCGGAGCGTTGCGGTCCATCATCACCTTGCCGCCGACCATGCGCATGTTGCGTCGCATGGCTTCGGCAAAATAGGCGTCGGCAGATGTCTTGTGCACTGAGCAATAGGCGACGGCCGTCGTCGTGCCGTGGCGGATCATCTCGTCGTAGAAATGCGTGGCGATACGCTCCGCATGCGCGCTTTCCACGAAGCGGCATTCCTCGGGAAAAGTATAGGTGTTCAGCCATTCCAGGAGGTTGGCGGCGTAGGAGGCGATCACCTGCATCTGCGGGAAATGCAGGTGCATGTCGATGAAGCCGGGCAGGATCAGATGGGGGCGATGGTCGATTTCGGTGACGTCTTCCGGCGCCTGCGCCTTGATATCGGCATAGGGGCCGGTCGCGACGATCAAGCCGTTTTCGATCAGCAGGCCGCCATCGCTTTCGTAAGCATAGCTGCCGGTATCATCGAGGCTTTGCGGCAGGCGCTTGAAGGAAAGCAGGCGGCCGCGCAGAAGGGTAGTCATTGGGTCTTTTCTCCGATCGAGCTTTCGAACCAGGCGACCAGCAGCTTGCGTTCCTCCGGCGTGACGTCGGTGACGTTGCCGGGCGGCATGGCATGGCTGCGGCCTGCCTGGATATAGATCTCCCGGGCATGCATAGCGATTTCCGCGTCGTTTTCCAGCGTTACGCCCTTCGGCGGGCGGACGATCCCCTCATAGACGGGTTCGGCCGCATGGCACATGGAACAGCGCGCCGAGATCATCTGCTTGACGGCTGGGAAATGTACATCGGAGGCGAACTGCTGAAAGGCCGGGGCGACTGCATTCGCATCCTTTTCGCCAGTGAGCACCTTCGGAACGGTCGAAAGCCACATGATGACAATGAAGAGGACGACGGTGACGATCCAGGTCCAGGTCGGGCGGCCCTTGCGGGCATGTGTGGTGTTGAACCAGTGGCGGATGGTGACGCCCATCAGGAAGACCAGCGCTGCGATCACCCAATTGTAGGCCGTGCCGAAGGCCAGCGGATAGTGATTCGACAGCATGAAGAAGATGACGGGCAGCGTCAGGTAGTTGTTGTGCAGCGAGCGCTGTTTGGCGATACGGCCATATTTCGGGTCGGGCGTGCGCCCGGCGATGAGGTCTGCGACGACGATCTTCTGGTTAGGAATGATGATCATGAAGACATTGGCGGACATGATCGTCGCGGTAAAGGCGCCGAGATGCAGGAAGGCGGCGCGGCCGGTGAAGAGATGCGTATAGCCCCAGGCCATGAAGACCAGGACGGCATAGAGCACGATCATCAGCCCCCAGGTATTGTTGCCGAGCGGCGACTTGCAGAGCAGGTCATAGACGAGCCAGCCGCCGGCAAGCGAAGCGAGCGAAATCAGGATCGCGACGGGAACGTTGACATCGAGCACATGCCGGTCGATGAGGAAGATGTTGGCGCCGCCGTAGTAGACGATGCACAGCATCAGGAAGCCGGAAAGCCAGGTGAAATAGCTCTCGTATTTGAACCAGGTCAGATGCTCGGGCATCTGCGCGGGGGCGACGAGATATTTCTGGATATGATAGAAGCCGCCGCCGTGAACCTGCCATTCTTCGCCATAGGCGCCGGGTGGAAGATGCGGGCGCTTCACCAGCCCGAGATCCAGCGCGATGAAGTAGAAAGACGAACCGATCCAGGCAATGGCGGTTATGACGTGGAACCAGCGGGCGGCAAAGGCCAGCCACTCCCACGCGATGGCGTATTCATACATTCAGTTCCCCTTTTTCTTCCTCCGACTCCGCACCTTGCAAAATGTTGAAGGCGGAGGGAAGGGGAGAGTTTGATGCGCCGGTAAAAAGCCACGGCCTTGTTTCGCGCGCCGGCCGCATTAGATCACTTTATGGCAGCTTTTTAATAAAATGCCTCGGCTGCTTGGAGCGGGCCGTGTCCGCGGCAGTCGTCTATTTTCGACGGAGAATTGCCCATGCGTGGTATTCTGACGTTCGTTTTTATTGTCTTTGCAAGCTCTGCCGTGGCGCACGATGCACCTTCCGGTTGGTCCTATGATCCCTATTGTTGCAATGGCGACGGCCAGACCGGCGATTGCGAGATGATCCCGTCGCGCACGGTCACCATCATCCCGGGCGGCTATCGGGTGACGATCAATCCCGGCGATCACCGAAATGTGACGCATGGGCACATCTTCACTTTGCCGCAGCAGAAAGCAATGCACTCGCCGGACGGTGCCTATCATCTCTGTCTGTTTCCGGACGAGAATACTCCGCGCTGCTTCTATGCGCCTGATATGTCGGATTGACTTATTCAAGCGGCATCCCGAACTCACTGAGGATCCAGTCCCTGAAGGCGCGGATACGTGGTGTGTGGCGCCTGTTTTCAGGATAGGCGATCCAATAATCGGAGCCGTCGGTGGACAGAAGATCGAACGGCTGGATCAGCCGGCCTGCAGCCAAGTCATCCGCATAAAACTCTGGAGTGAGCACGGCAACGCCTTGGCCCGCTATGGCCGCGCTGGCTTCGAAGGATTGCGCGCCGAGTCGGCTGCGCGGCCTGCCTTGAAGGCCGGGATCCGGCACGCCGGCCTCGTGGAACCATTGAACCCACCACGGGTCGCCGGCATCGATGATGCGCAGTTTGAGGAGGTCGGACGGTTCGTGCACGCCGCCGATCGTGGCCGCGAGGGCCGGGCTCAGCATGGGTGTGAAGTGCATCTTCATCAGAAGGTGCGCGCGCAATCCAGGCCATGTGCCACGCCCGGCGCGGATGGCGATGTCGGACGGTTCCCGGGCGAAGTCGATGATCGATCCCGAGGTGGCGAGGCGAACGGCGATCCTGGGGTGTTTGAGCTGAAACGCGCCGATGTGCTGAGCCAGCCACTGGGACGCGAATGTTGGGGTGGAATGGATGTGGAGCGTAGTTTCGGCCTCGCCGCTGAAGGAGGCCATGGCATCCTGCAGCATGGCAAAGGCTTCGGCGACTTTCGGGGCAAGCTGTTCGCCCGCTTCGGTCAGCAGGATCTGCCGCGGACGGCGCAGGAAAAGAGGCTCACCCGTCATCTCCTCCAACAGCTTGATCTGATAGCTGACGGCCGTCTGCGTCATGCCGAGCTCTTCGCCGGCGCGCGTGAAACTGCCGAGCCGGGCCGCAGCTTCGAAGACACGGAGCGCGTTCAGCGGGAAGCGTTTAGAGAGTTTCATGGATAAGTTCTCTTTATGCATGCAGGCGATAGTTCGATTGGAATTTCAGCATTTTTCCCGCCAATCTGCAATCCACATCATTGATTGGATTGAGGTGTCGTCATGGATTGCTATGTTGCGGAACAGATGGAAACAGCAAGGCCAAGCGTCTTAGCACGGGTCTTGGAATCGTTGACGCAGGTTTTCGCCAAGCATGCGGAACCGTCGCCGCATCTCGATCTTGACGAGATGCCGGACCGGCTGAAGCGCGACCTCGGATTTCTGGACGGGCGCGAGCCGCATTGTGATGACGGGCGGCTGTTGTAGGTGGCAAGGAGCGAAAGCCGGGAGAACGGCAATCACATCCTCCTCAGCCGCTCCACCGCCATCAGTACTCGTTCGGGTGTTGCCGGCGCATCGAGGCGCGGGCAGACGCGGTAATCCGCGACGCTGGCGACCGCCATCGACAGCGCCTCGAGCACGGATATGCTGAGCATGAAGGGAGGCTCGCCGACAGCCTTCGAGCGGCCGATGGTGGCTTCCGTATTTTCGGACCATTCCGCCAGGCGCACGTTGAAAATCTTCGGGCGGTCGGAGGCAAGCGGGATTTTGTAGGTCGACGGGGCATGCGTGCGCAGCCGGCCCTTGGCGTCCCACCATAATTCCTCGGTCGTCAGCCAGCCCATACCTTGCACGAAGGCACCTTCGACCTGGCCGGTATCGATCGCCGGATTGAGGGAGCGGCCGACGTCGTGGAGGATGTCGGTGCGGTCGATCAGATATTCGCCCGTCAGCGTATCGATCGAGACTTCCGAGCAGGCGGCGCCATAGGAGAAATAGTAGAAGGGCGTGCCGCGCCCAGCCTTGCGGTCCCAATGGATCTTCGGCGTCTTGTAGAAGCCAGCGGCCGAGAGTTGGACACGGGCGAAATAGGCCTGCTTGACGAAATCCGGGAAGGGGATTTCGTCCTCACCGACGCGCACGCGATTGGGAAGGAACTGCACCTCCTCGGCGCCGACACTCCATTTCTCTGCCGCGAAGGCGACCAGCCGCTCCTTGATCTGCCGCGCGGCGTCATGGGTTGCCATTCCGTTCAGATCCGAGCCGGACGACGCCGCCGTCGCGGATGTGTTCGGCACCTTGCCGGTCGTGGTCGCGGTGATCTTCACCTTGTCGACATCGACTTGGAAGCTGTCGGCCAGAACCTGTGCCACCTTGGTGTAGAGGCCCTGACCCATTTCGGTGCCGCCATGGTTCAGGTGGATGGAGCCATCCTGATAGATATGCACCAGCGCGCCTGCCTGATTGAAGGCGGTCATGGTGAAGGAGATGCCGAATTTCACCGGCGTCAGCGCGATCCCTTTGCGAATCAACCGGCTGGAACGGTTGAACTCGATGATGGCGTTGCGCCGCGTCTGATAGTCGGCGGTCTGTTCCAGCTCGTCGACGATGCGGTTGATGATGTTGTCGGTGACTTCCTGGTAATAGGGGGTCAGCGTCCGGCCGGAGCCTGGCTCGCCGTAGAAATTGGCGCGGCGGATCTCCAGCGGGTCCTTGCCGAGCGCATAGGCGATCTCCTCGATCATGCGCTCGCCGCCGACCATCCCCTGAGGGCCGCCGAAGCCACGGAAGGCAGTGTTGGAGACGGTGTGGGTCTTTAGCGGTTTCGAGACCAGATGCACATGCGGGTAGAAATAGCTGGAATCCGCATGGAACAGCGCGCGATCGGTAACCGGGCCGGAAAGATCGGAGGAGAAGCCGCAGCGCGCGGCATAGGTGGCGTCGACGGCATGGATGCGGCCTTCGTCGTCGAAGCCGACTTCGTAATCCACGAGGAAATCGTGGCGCTTGCCGGTCGCGCTCATGTCCTCGTCGCGATCGGGCCGGAATTTCACGGCACGGCCGAGCTTCTTAGCGGCGACGGCGGCAAGCGCCGCAAACTGGTTGCCCTGCGTTTCCTTGCCGCCGAAGCCGCCGCCCATGCGGCGTACGTTGACGGTCACGGCGTTGGACGGAATCCCGAGAACATGGCCGACGATGTGCTGGATTTCGCTTGGATGCTGCGTCGACGACCAGACGGCGACCTCATCGTCCTCGCCGGGGACTGCCATGGCGATATGGCTCTCGAGGTAAAAATGCTCCTGACCGCCGATGCGCATCTGCGCCTTGATGCGATGCTTGGCATTCGCCATCTCGGTTTCGGGGTCGCCGCGCTTCAGCGTCATCGGCTCGTAGACGAGCGGGGCGCCATTGGCGAGCGCACCGTCGATATCGCTCCAATGCGGCAGGTCGCGATAGTCGATCTTGGCAAGGCGGGCGGCACGGCGGGCGGCATCTCTGGTTTCGGCGATGACGGCGAAGATCGGCTGCCCGTGGAATTCGACTTTCGTCTCGGCAAGCAGCGGTTCGTCATGCATGCCGTTGGAGCTGGTATCGTTGACGCCGGGAATATCCTTGCCGGTGAAGACCCAGACGACGCCCGGATAGGCTTTGACGGCCGAGAGATCGATGCCGGCGATCTCGGCATGGGCGCGGTCGGAAAGGCCGAGTGCGCCGTGCAGCAGGCCAGCGGATTCGGGAATGTCGTCGATATAGTCGGCGGCTCCGGTCACGTGCTTATGCGCGGAATCATGCTTGAGCGAGCCATGCATGGAGCCGTTGATGACGATCTTGGCTTCTTCGAAGGTGGATTTGTCCATGGCTCAGGCCTCCACGGTTTCCCTTCTCTCCAGCGGGGAGAAGGTGGCCGGCAGGCCGGATGAGGGGGATGCATCGCAAAGCGATGCGTGTCCTGGGACCAGATGGAAGGAAGCTCGCTCTTTGCCGCGTAGCCCCCTCATCCGCCCTTCGGGCACCTTCTCCCCGAGGGGAGAAGGGGAGGAGAAGCTGCCGCCTTCGTCCAACAACGCCGGCATCGAACCTAAGATATGCCATGGGATGGATTCAAAAACTGTAATCATGCCAGCACCTCGAAACGCTTCAGTTCCTGTGGCGCGCCAGCCGTCTCGAGATAGAAGCGGATGAGAAGATTCTTGGCGGTCAGCTGCCGGTATTCTGCCGAGGCGCGCCAATCGGTGAGCGGCGTGTAATCGGCGTCGAAGGCATTGCGTGCGGCCATGACAGTTGCTTCCGTCCATGGCTTGCCAATCAATTCCGCCTCGACGGTGCGGGCGCGTTTCGGCGTGCCGGCCATGCCGCCGAAGGCGATGCGGATATCTTCGACATTGCCGGCTGAATCCAATGACAGATGGAAGGCGCCGCAGGAGGCCGAAATATCCTCGTCGCGGCGTTTGGAGATCTTGTAGACAGCGAAATGCGCATCCTTGGCCGGATAGGGTACGAAGATGCTCTCGACGAACTCACCGGGACGCCGGTCCTGCTTGCCGTAGTCGATGAAGAAATCTTCGAGCGGCAGGCTGCGCGTGCCTGCCGTCGAGCGCAGCGTCACCGCTGTACCGAGCGCGATCAGTGGCGGCGGCGTGTCGCCGATCGGCGAGCCGTTGGCGATATTGCCGCCGATGGTGCCCATATTGCGCACCTGCTCGCCGCCGATGCGGTCGATGAGATTGGCAAAGGCCGGGATTTTTTCGCCGATCACAGCGAAGGCGCGGCTGTAGGTGACGCCGGCGCCAATCCTCAGGCCTTCGTCTTCGATCGATATCTTCTGCAGATCGGTCAGGTGGTTGATGAAGACGACCGGATTGAGCCGGCGCATCTGCTTGGTGACCCATAGGCCGACATCGGTCGAGCCGGCAACGACGGTCGCCGTCGGCTCGTCGGCAAGCACCTGCGCCAGCGCCGATGATGAACTGGGCACGATGAGACGATCCTCACCCTCGGCAATCTCGATGGTATCGCCGCCCTGCATGGCCCAGAGGCGGGCGATGATATCGGCTCTCGTCTTTTCGAGGGGGTCGAAGAGCGCGCTCGGCCGCTTCTGGCTGACCTGTTCGGCCGCTTTGACGATCGGCTCGTAGCCCGTGCAGCGACAGAGATTGCCCTGGAGCGACTTTTCGATCTGCGCCCGGCTGGGCTTTTCCGTCGTCAGCCAGAGGCCATAGAGCGACATGACGAAGCCAGGGGTGCAGAAACCGCATTGCGAGCCGTGGCAATCGACCATTGCCTGCTGCACGGGGTGAAGCGTGCCGTTCTGCGCGGCAAGATGCTCGACGGTGACGACATGGGTCGCATGCAGTGAGCCGACGAAGCGGATGCAGGCGTTGACCGATTCATAATACAGGCCGCCGTCGATCAGACGTCCCACAAGCACTGTGCAGGCGCCGCAATCGCCTTCCGCGCATCCTTCCTTCGTTCCCGTCAGCCGCCGGCTGAGACGAAGGAAGTCGAGCAGCGTCTCGGTGGGGCGCAGGCTGGATAGCGTGATATCCTCGCCATTGAGGATAAAGCGGATGCTGTCGCTCATGTCGTTCCCGTTGATTCTGCGTTTGTCGGGGCCGGAGGCTTCTGCGAATCCGGCCCTAACCGTCTATCGTTATTCCGCGGTCCAGCCACCGTCAATCGAGACGTGCGTGCCGGTGACCTGGCGTGCCTCGTCGCTCGCAAGGTAGAGCGACAGGGCGCCGATTTCCTCGGCCTTGACGAATTCGTGCGTGGGCTGGGCCTTGAGGATGACCTCGTTCTTGACCTGTTCCTCGGTCATCCCTCGTGCCTTCGCCGTGTCCGGGATCTGCTTTTCGACAAGCGGGGTCAGGACGTAGCCGGGGCATATGGCGTTCACAGTGACGCCGAATTCGGCAAGCTCGAGCGCTGCCGTCTTGGTCAGGCCCAATATACCATGTTTTGCCGCGACATAGGCGGATTTGAAGGGCGAAGCGACAAGGCCATGGGCGGAGGCGATGTTGATGATGCGCCCGTATTTCTTCGCCTTCATTAGCGGAATGGCGGCGCGGATGGTGTGGAAGGAGCTGGAGAGATTGATCGCGATGATCTGATCCCACTTTTCGATCGGGAAATCCTCGATCTTCTCGACGTGCTGGATACCGGCATTGTTGACGAGGACGTCGATGCTGCCGAAGGTGGAGCTGGCGGTCGCGATGAGATCGGCGATCTCGCCGGGCTTCGTCATGTCGGCCGGATGATAGACGACCTTGCCGCCGCCGGAAGCTTCCAGCTTCGTCTTGATCGCGTCGATTTCCTCCGGCTTTCCGAAGCCGTTGATAACGACGTTATCACCCTTGGCGGCGAAGGCGGCCGCGATGGCGAGGCCGATACCGCTTGTGGAACCGGTGACGACAACTGTTCTTGCCATGATCTTCTCCTTGGACAGCGCAGCTTCCTGCTGCAGTGCAAAACGGCTTCAGCCTAGTCCCAAACCTCAGGATATGGCAATCGCATTGCCAGTGGCAGCTTTCGCGACGCATGCGGCACGATGCAGCGAACGGGAAAGCGCACCTTCAGCGAACTTAAACGAAAAATTTCGTTTTGCTTTCTTTTCACATTCGTTTTGCTCGCGTATCTGTTGCTTCGGCATGCAACAGGCGGGAGGACTGCATGAGCGGTTATGTCTTGGCGATCGATCAGGGAACGACGTCGACGCGGGCTATCGTTTTCGACAGCAAAATGAAGGTCGCCGGTGTCGGGCAGACGGAATTCACGCAGCATTATCCGAAACCGGGCTGGGTGGAGCATGATCCGGAAGAGATCTGGTCCTCCGTCCTCGTCACGGTCCGTAAGGCGATCGAGGCAGCCGGCATCACCGCCAAGGATATTGCCGCCCTCGGCATCACCAATCAGCGCGAGACCGTCGTCGTCTGGGATCGCGAGACGGGTAAGCCGATCCACAACGCCATCGTCTGGCAGGATCGCCGCACGGCGGGCTATTGCGAGAAACTGAAGCGTCAGGACCTTGAAAAGCTCTTCACGCGCCGCACCGGCCTGCTGCTCGATCCCTATTTTTCCGGTACCAAATTGTCCTGGCTGCTCTCCAACGTGAAGGGCGCGCGTGCCCGCGCTGCCAAGGGCGAGCTTTGCTTCGGCACCGTCGATACCTTCCTGGTCTGGCGGCTGACGGGAGGCAAGAGCTTCGTCACCGACGCTACCAATGCCTCGCGGACGCTGATGTACAACATCGGCACCAACGAATGGGACCAAGATCTCCTGGATATTCTGCGCGTTCCATCGGTCATGCTTCCTGAGGTGAAGGATTGCGCTGCCGATTTCGGCGTGGCCGATCCCGCGCTCTTCGGCGCTGCAATCCCGATCCTCGGCGTTGCCGGCGACCAGCAGGCGGCGACGATCGGTCAGGCCTGCTTCGAGCGCGGCATGATGAAATCCACCTACGGCACCGGCTGCTTTGCGCTGCTCAACACCGGCACGGACATGGTGCGCTCGAAGAACCGGCTTTTGACCACCATCGCCTATCGGCTCAATGGCGAGACGACCTATGCGCTCGAAGGCTCGATCTTTATCGCGGGCGCTGCGGTACAATGGCTGCGCGATGGGCTGAAGGCCATCCAGCGCGCTTCGGATTCCGGCGAGCTGGCGGCCAAGGCCGATCCGCTGCAGGAGGTCTATCTGGTGCCAGCCTTTACCGGCCTCGGTGCACCGCATTGGGACCCGGATGCACGCGGCGCGATCTTCGGGCTGACGCGCAATACCGGGCCTGAGGAGATCGTCCGGGCGGCGCTGGAGGCCGTCTGCTATCAGTCGCGCGATCTCCTGGATGCCATGCACAAGGATTGGCGTAATGGCAACGGCCAGGAGACGGTGCTGCGCGTCGACGGCGGAATGGTGGCTTCCGACTGGACGATGCAGCGGCTTGCCGACCTGCTCGATGCGCCGGTCGACCGCCCCACGATTCTGGAAACCACTGCCCTGGGCGCCGCCTGGCTTGCCGGAAGCCGTGCCGGCGTCTGGCCGGATCGCGCCGGTTTTGCCAAGGCCTGGGCGCGAGACCGGCGGTTCGAACCGGCTATGGACGGCAAAACCCGAAATGCCAAGCTGAAGGGCTGGAAAAACGCCGTGAAGCGGACGTTGACTGCCTGATAATGGCGGACGGACGGCTGTTCATCCCCGATCCGGCTCATCCGCCAAGCCGATCATTTCCAACGATAATTTTTTGACGCGACCTGTCGGTACGCGTGATACTCCTTCGTCTTTACCAGAGAAGGAGGTCCTCATGCTTTACGCGATCCTGTGCTACAACGACGAAGATACCGTATTTGCCTGGTCCAAGGAGCAGGAAGAGGCAACCATGGCGCGGCTGATTGCTGTGCAGGAGCCGCTGGCAAAGGCTGGCAAACTCGGGCCGGTGGCGCGACTGATGCCGACCACAGCGGCAATGACCTTGCGCAAGGGCAAGAGCGAGCCGCTCGTCATCGACGGTCCTTTTGCCGAAACGAAAGAGCAATTGCTCGGCTTCTACGTCGTCGATTTCGAATCGCTTGATGAGGCACTTGAATTCTCGAAAGAGCTGGCAGTCGCCAATCCTGGGGTCGGCTCCTATGAGATTCGTCCGCTTTACGTATTCAGGCAGGGGACAATCGCAACATGACGGATATTGGCTGGATCGACATCGCGCTTACCAATGCCCGGCCGCAAGTGCTGGGCGCGCTGCTGCGCTATTTCCGCAATCTCGACACTGCGGAGGAAGCCTTTCAGGAGGCCTGTCTTCGGGCCTTGAAGACCTGGCCGGACAAGGGGCCGCCACGTGATCCCATAGCGTGGCTGATTTTCGTCGGTCGCAACAGCGGCATCGATACGGTACGCAAGCAGGCGAAATTGCAGAGCCTGCCGGACGAGGAGGCGATTTCCGATACCGGCGATGCCGAGAGCGACCTGGCCGAGCGCCTCGATGGCTCGGGTTATCGCGACGACATTCTTCGGCTGCTGTTCATCTGCTGTCATCCTGATCTGCCGGCAACCCAGCAGATTGCGCTTGCGCTGCGCATCGTTTCCGGACTTTCGGTGCAGCAGATCGCCCGCGCATTCCTCGTCAGCGACAGCGCGATGGAGCAGCGGATCACGCGGGCGAAAGCGCGCGTGGCCGCAGCCGGTGTTCCCTTCGAAGCGCCGGGGGCGGTGGAGCGGAGCGAAAGGCTGGCACTTGTGAGCGCCATGATCTACCTCATCTACAATGAAGGCTATTCGGCCGGCGGTGCGCATCGCGAGGCCGCCGCCTTTGCCGATGAGGCGATCCGGCTTGGCCGGCTGCTGCTGCGCATCTTTCCCGCGGAGCCGGAGACCATGGCGCTGCTGGCGCTGATGCTGCTGCAGCAATCGCGCAAAGCCGCACGGTTCGATGCGGAGGGACAGATTATTCTCCTCGAGGACCAGGATCGTTCGCTCTGGGATCGGACGTCGATAGACGAGGCGCTCGCGCTTCTCGACAAGGCGATCCGCCATCGCCGGCCCGGCCCCTATCAGGTGCAAGCCGCGATCGCGGCACTGCATTCCCGGGCGAATCGTGCCACCGATACGGATTGGGAGGAGATCGACCTCCTCTATCAGATGCTGGAAAGGCTGACGCCGTCTCCCGTCGTCACGCTCAACCGTGCGGTGGCGCTCTCGAAGCTCAAGGGGCCGGAGGCAGCTTTGGCGTTGGTCGCGACGCTTGAAGCCCAGCTCGACAGCTATTTCTACTTTCACGGCGTAAGGGGCGGTCTGCTTGCGCAGCTCGATCGCCCGCAGGAGGCGCGCGTTGCCTTCGACCGCGCGATTGCGCTTGCCCGCTCGCCGGCCGAGGCCGCCCATATCCGCCATCAGCTCGATTGCCTGAGCGCGGATGCTCTTGCCGCTGCAAAATAATCGAAAAAATTTTTGTCCGTGCTGTCGAGAAATGACGACTACGCACGTCGTTAGAGTATAGGCACCGTCGCGCTGGCGGCGAAGATCTGAATTTCCGATTCGATTCCGGGGGATACGAGCATGTCTTATGCAGTCGATTCATCTACCTCGTCAGTCACACGAGCCGAGCGCGTCGCCGGCGTGATCCTCAGCGGGCTGATCATTGCCTTTCTTGTCTTTGACGGTGTGATCAAGCTCGTGCCGCTTCCGGTCGTCACGGAGACGATGGCGGGGCTTGGCTATTCCGCCGATCCGGCGCTTGCGCGGCTTCTCGGCGTCATCACGCTCGGCTGCGCCATTCTCTATGCGATTCCGAAAACGTCGGTTCTCGGCGCGATCCTTCTTACAGGCCTTCTCGGCGGGGCGATCGCGACGCATCTCAGGGCCGGCAGCCCGATCTTCTCGCATCTGCTGTTCGGCGTTTATGTCGGCGTGATCGCCTGGGGCGGACTTTATCTTCGCTATGAAGAAGTTCGCAAAATGATCCCGCTTTTTTACCGAAGCTTTTGATTTCGGATTCGATTTGCTAAGGCTCGCTTCCTTGAGAGAAGAGGGAGCGGGCCATGCCGCAAGTGATCGTCGCGCCTGTCAGGCAATCGGATGCGGATGAGCTGATTGCCGCCAATATAGCCAGCCGTGCCCACCATGTGCCCTGGGCCTATCCCTTTCTCGATCGCGATGGTTTCGATGCTTGGTTCGGCCAGACGGTGACGGGACCGAATATTGGTCTGGTGGCGCGCGATCCAAGCTCCGGCGGTATCGTCGGCGTCGTCAATATCAGCCAGATGGTCTGGGGCGGCTTTCGCAGCGCCTTTCTCGGCTATCACGGCATGGCGGATTTTGCCGGTCAGGGCTTCATGACGGAGGCGGTTCGTTCGGCTGTTGTCCATGCCTTCGACGCAGTCGGCTTGCATCGGGTGGAGGCCAATATCCAGCCGGGCAATCACTCTTCGATCGCGCTGGTCAAGCGGCTCGGCTTCCGCAAGGAGGGGTTTTCGCCCAAATATCTGAAGATCGGCGGCGTCTGGTGCGATCATGAGCGCTGGGCATTGCTGGCGGACGATCCGCGTTCCTGACCCCTTTCGGAATTCGAAAGCCGCGCTATCTGGCAGAATACCCCAGAAAAACGTTGACTGTGCAGAGGGAAGGGGCGAAAGCGACCTTGTGCCTCTCGCCGAACGTTGCTGAGAGTGCGAGCGCGCCGGAAGCCGTTAATGATCGTTTCGACCGAAGAAGAACTGACCAAGCTCAAAGATATCGGCCGCATCTGCGCCAATGCGCTGCAGGCCATGGCTGCGGCTCTGGAGCCGGGCATCACCACGCTGGAGCTGGATGCGATCGGCCGCAAGGTACTGGAAGATGCCGGCGCGCAATCGGCGCCGGAGCTGGTCTACAAGTTTCCCGGCGCGACCTGCATCAGCGTCAACGAGGAAGTGGCGCACGGCATTCCCGGCCCGCGTATCATCCGGGCGGGAGATCTGGTCAATCTCGATGTATCGGCCGAAAAGGATGGCTTCTTTTCCGATACCGGAGCCTCTTTTACCGTGCCGCCGGTCAAGCCGAAGATCGAGCGTCTCTGCCGGGACGGCAAGCGGGCGCTCTGGGTCGGCCTCAATCAGGTAAAGAGTGGCGCGCCGCTTGCAAAGATCGGGCAGGCCGTCGGCGCTTTCGCGCAGAAGAACCGCTATACTTTGATCGCCAATCTCGCCAGCCACGGCATCGGCCGTTCCCTGCATGAAGAGCCCGCCGAGGTTTCTACCTGGGCGGACCCTTCCGAGACCCGGATCATGGAGGACGGCCTGGTCTTCACCGTCGAGCCGTTTCTGTCTCTCGGTGCAATCTGGGCGGAAGGTGGCGACGATGCGTGGACGCTCTATGCCGATCCGCAGGCGCCTGCGGTCCAGTACGAACACACGATCGTTGCTACCCGCGGCGGGCCTGTCATTCTGACATTGCCGGACGCCTGAAGTCCTGAAGCGCATCGCAAATCTTTCAGCTTCGTGTCCTGCGCTTCAGGTCTTTGATTTTGCGCCGTTGCCGCAAAACCGCGCAGTTTTGCGCGGCATGCCGTAGCTCAATCGTCGGACTTCGGTCTGTCCTCAGTTTTCGTTTCGCCACGGATGATGTCGGCGGCGGCGCGCTCGAGGATTGCGGCGATGCGTGCGCCTTCGGCCTTGTTCCATGGGAACTTCGAACGAAGGGCCGAGCGCAGTAGCTGGCGGGCGCGATGGACGTCGCCGGCGCCATGGCGATCGAACGGGCTATCGCGGCCGTCCTCGTCTCCGCCGTCGAAAACCTCGCGGACGCGGGCCATTTTCTCGCCGATAGAGGCGAGCTTGGCGAACGTGACCTCGACCAGACTACGATTGTCGTCGACGCGCTTCTGGCCGCTTTCGGTGATGCGGTAAAGCTTCTTCGTGCCGCTCACCTCGACTTCGGCCTGGCCGGTCTCTTCGAGATAGGTCAGCGCGGGATAGATGACGCCCGGGCTTGGTACGTAAAAGCCGCCGGAGCGCTCCTCGAAGGTCTTGATCAGTTCATAGCCGTGGCGTGGCTGCTCGGAGAGCAGGGCGAGTATGATGAGCTGAAGATCGGCCGCATCGAACTTGCGGCCGGTGCGAAACCCGCCGCCGAACATGCCGCCCTTGAAGCCTCTCATGAAGTCTCTCCTATGCTCGTCGCGCGATTCACGGCCTCGGCCATGTCGTAGGATATACGCCTCGACGATGTCAAAGCCATCTCCGAACATATGGCGATCTCTGAAACCTCTCATGTCGTTACTCCTTGAGGTGTGGGGTTTATGTCGTTAGTCATGTCGTAAGATATATATCGTAAGATAGCTTTGTTCAAGAGGGGCGATCCGTGCATGGGATAGCCCGCGGAGGAAGGGGCATTCCGGTGGGGAGAAGTTCAGCCGTTGGATGAAAATCCGCTGCTGAACAACTGCATCACGATCATGGGATAAGCGATTACATCTACGTAAGAATAGGTCCTTGACGGTTGCCGCTTTCGGCGAACTGCCCTAGGCTCGCCGCAAATTGACGCCATTGCGGTTCCATTCAGAACCCGATCAAGGAAGCTTATCCACCGTGTTCCACTCCTTCTTCCCGCAGCCCAGATTGTTCTTCATCTCCATGGCGATCTGGACGCTTGCCTGCATCGCAGCCTGGTATTCGTTTTTTTCCGGCTTGGGGACGCAGTTAGGCTTCGTCATGCCAGGAGAGGGAAAGGAGCCTTACGATCTCAGCTATTTCCTGCTTTGGGGAAACGTGTGGTTTTACGGATTCTTTCTTGTCTGTATCATTATCTTCTGCGGCGCGTGGCACATACGGGCCTGGAATCATCCCTGGAAAGTCTGGTCGTTATGGGGCTCTGCGCTTATCATCCTGGTCACCTATTTCGGCGTTCAGGTAAGTGTGGTCATCAATAACTTTCGCCGTCCGTTTGGTGATCTATTGCAGGCGGCGCTGACAAAGCAGCCTGGCGTGACGACTGATAGTTTTTACTCGCTGATGATCATCTTCGCGCAGATTGCATTCCTCAGCATGTTCGTCTCGATCCTGACGGATTTCTTCACGAGCCACTACATCTTCCGTTGGCGCACGGCGATGAACAATTTCTATATGTCGAAATGGGAAAAGCTGCGCCATATCGAAGGCGCCTCTCAGCGCGTTCAAGAGGATACGATGCGCTTTTCCAGCGTGTTGGAAGGCCTTGGCATCAGTCTCATCAATTCCGTCATGACGCTGATCGTGTTCCTTCCGATCCTGCTGGCGCTTTCGACCTATGTCACGGAACTCCCTATCATCGGCAAGATTCCCCACTCGCTCTTTTGGCTTGCGCTCTTCTGGTCGATTTTCGGGACCGTCCTGCTTGCCGTAGCCGGCATCAAGCTTCCAGGCCTGAATTTCAAGAATCAGCGCGTGGAAGCGGCATACCGCAAGGAACTCGTCTATGGAGAAGACCATGAGGAGCGTGCGCAGCCGGCGACGGTGAAGGAGCTTTTCGCTAACGTGCGGCGGAACTATTTCCGGATTTATTTCCACTACGTTTATTTCAACGTCGCCCGTTACTTCTATCTGCAGGCTGATACGATGTTCGTGTTGTTCATGCTGGTGCCGACTTTCGTTGCTGGCGCGATCACCTACGGTATCTACCAGCAGATCGCCACCGCGTTCGGACAGGTCAGCAATTCGTTCCAGTATCTCGTCAATTCCTGGACGACGATCATCGAACTTCTGTCGATCCACAAGCGCCTGAAGGCATTCGAAGCCGCGATTGACGATACGCCGCTACCAAAGATCGACCAGACCTATCTCGAGCGCCAGGCGGGCGTCATCCACGCCGACGGCTGATGCAGCAAGGCCCCGGAAACGGGGCCTTTTTCAATGGCGGCGCAATTGGTGCGGCTTTGCGCTTGCGAGGCAATGGAAGGGCCACTCCTTACCCCTGCTGCGGTTTGCCTCTGGTTGCGATCAGCGGGATCGCCTCGGAATAGCTGACGCAGGCGACGTCCTGTCTGTGGCAGACGTCGCTGACGAAGCGATCGAGCGCGCGCCAATAGGCGCCGTCGTTCATTTCGACGAAGTGAAAACCAAGCTGCAGCGGGATGCGCTCGCCGTCATATTGCTTGCCGAAGGCCGCCTCGAAGGCCTCGAAGGTGCGGTCCTCGTAGGTCTTGGCGTTGGCCTTGTCTTCTGTGCCCTTGGAATGGCGGACATAGAGATTGTAGTCCATGCCGATGACCGGGCGATGCTCGGGGCCTTCTGGGATCAAGGGCAGGCCGAAGCGGTAGATGCCGTCGACCACCTGCGGCAGGACGGGTCCCTTGGTGACGAGGCTTGCGTCATATTGGAAGCCCATTTCCTTCTCAGCCGGCACGAGGCCGTCGCTGGTGGAGAGATAGGGCGCGCGGAATCCCTTGACGTCATTCGTCGCGAAGTCTTCCCAGCCTTGAGGCTCCTTGTCTGCGAGGCCGACATTCTTCCAGGCGTCGCGAAGCGCAAGGCGGGCATTCATGAATTCTTGGCTCCAGTCGGCCGCGCTCCAGCCCTTGCCGTCGAAATGGCCGCAGGCGTGGCTCGATATATCGTGGCCTTCCTGATGGGCGCTCCAGATGTTGGCGATACGGGTGCGGACATCATCCTCGCTCTTGGCAAAACCGACATTCGATTTGCCCGGCCGCTGCTTCGGCCCCTGATAGGCCTTGGCCTGTGCCTTGTTCATCAGGAAGGTGCAGGACAGAAAGTAGGTAAAATGCGCGCCGTTGCGCGACGCGATCTCGCGGCTCTTCGTCCAGAGCGCATTGTCATGAGCGCCGTCGAAGGAAATCATGACCAATTGCTTGGGCTTGTCATCCGCATTGGCCGTAGCGGGCAAGGCGAGGGAAACGACAAGGGAGAAACAGGTAGCTAAGCGAAACATGGGCACCGAATATCGATTGGGTCGAGCACGGCTTGCCAGGAATCATCTGGCGATATCGTATGGCGTGCCGCGGATCGCTTTCTTCCTTTCGCGTAAATGCGGCGAAGCTGCGGTGATGCTGGCATTTTTTTGCGGCAGCCGATAAGGATGTGACTACAAGACCATAGAGGATTTCATCCATGGCATTGCTTATTCTCGGCATCGTTCTGTTTCTCGGCCTTCATCTGATCCGCGTCATGGCGCCTGGCCTGCGAACGTCTTTGATCGCAAGCCTCGGGGAGGGCGGCTGGAAGATCACCTATTCGACCGCAAGCGTCGTCGCGCTGATTGTCCTGATTTACGGATTCGGGCAGGCGCGAGACATGACGCCGATCTGGTCGCCGCCTTTCTGGATGAGCCACATCACCATCCTTTTGATGCTTTTCGCGATGATCTGTCTCACCGCCTCTCTGCTGCCGGCGGGATACATCGCGGTCAAAACGAAGCATCCGATGGTGCTGTCGGTGAAGATCTGGGCGCTGGCGCACCTTCTGTCGAATGGCGATGGAGCCGCGATCCTGCTGTTCGCCGCCTTCCTCGCCTGGGGCGTAATTCTGCGCATTTCGCTCAAGCGGCGCGAACGCGCCGGCGAAATTACCTTGCGTCCCTTCGTTTCGGCGAAATACGATCTTTATGCGATTGTCATCGGCGCCGTGGTCTGGGCCTTGATCATCTGGAAGCTTCATGCGTGGATTATCGGGGTTTCGCCGCTTGTTATGTGACGATTTCTGCCATTCCCCCTTACATCAGCCGCAAAATGGAGTAGAAGGCCCCACTAACGCTAGAGCCGGATGGTTTCAGGTCGCATCGGCCGGAAATCCGAGGCCGCTCTGGAATTTGAGAGACAGAGCATAATGTCGCGCGAAAACCGCTGACACTTTTCGGCATCATGCTCTAAGCTTTTGGTATAATTTGGCCTGGGCCGGAGACGAGAATGGCATTCAACGACGACAGCTTTATCCGAGAGGTGAACGAGGAACTGCGTTCGGACCAGTTGCGGTTCGTATGGCGCCGTTTTGGCAGGCTCATCATCGGGGGAGCCGTACTCATCGTTCTCGCCACCGCGGCCTATAGCGGCTACCGCTACTGGGCGGGCAATCAGGCCGGCAGCGGCGGCGATCAGTTCATTGCCGCTCTGACGCTGGCCGATCAGGGCAAGACCGACGACGCGCTTGCGGCACTGACCAACATCGAGAAGACCGGTCCGGGTTCCTATCCATTGCTCGCGCGTCTGCGCGCTGCAACGCTGCAGGCGCAGAAGGGTGACAAGGCCGGCGCCATCGCCACGTTCTCCGCGATCGGCAAGCAGGCGGATATTCCTGTCGTCGTTCGCGATGCGGCTCGCCTGCGCGCTGCCTATCTGCTCGTCGACACCGGCACCTACGATCAGGTCGCCGCCGAAGCGCAGGAGCTGGCCGTCCCGGCCAACGCCTTCCGTCATTCGGCGCGTGACGTTCTCGGTCTTGCCGCCTACAAGGCCGGCGATTTCGCCAAGGCCCGGCAGTGGTTCCAGGCGATCGTCGACGATCCGCAGAGCCCGCGCAACGTTGCCAACCGTGCTCAGATGCTGCTCGATCTCATCACTGCATCCGGCAAGGCTCCGGTCGCAAAAGGCTGAAGGATCGCTAAATGAGCTTTACGGTTGCGATCGTCGGTCGCCCGAATGTCGGCAAGTCCACGCTTTTCAACCGTCTGGTCGGCAAGAAGCTTGCGCTTGTCGACGATACGCCGGGTGTAACGCGTGACCGCCGCCCCGGCGACGCCAAGCTGATCGACCTGCGCTTCCGCATCGTCGATACCGCCGGTCTTGAAGAGGCTCAGGATGAATCCCTTCAAGGCCGCATGCGCGCCCAGACCGAAGCTGCGATCGACGAGGCCGATCTGACGCTCTTTGTCGTCGACGCCAAGATGGGCCTGACGCATGTCGACAAGGCATTGGCCGAAATGCTGCGCAAGCGCGGCCGGCCGGTCGTGCTCGTTGCCAACAAATCCGAGGCGCGCGGCTCCGATAGCGGCTTTTACGATGCCTATACGCTCGGACTCGGCGAACCGTGCCCGATCTCGGCCGAACATGGCCAGGGCATGATGGACCTGCGCGATGCGATCGTCGAGGCGATCGGTCCCGAACGCGCCTTCCCCGAGGAAGACGATGAAGCGGAGACGAATGTCAGCATTCCCCGCCCGGCTATCGGCGAGGATGGCGAGGAAATCGACGAAGAGCCTGCTTATGACGAGACGCGCCCGCTGCGCGTTGCGATCGTCGGCCGTCCGAATGCAGGCAAGTCGACGCTCATCAACCGTTTTCTCGGCGAGGACCGGCTGCTGACCGGACCGGAAGCCGGCATCACCCGCGATTCCATCTCCGTCGACTGGAGCTGGCGCGGTCGCACCGTCAAGATGTTCGACACCGCAGGCATGCGCCGCAAGGCGAAGGTGACCGAGAAGCTGGAAAAGCTTTCCGTTGCCGACACGCTGCGGGCCATCCGCTTTGCCGAAACTGTCGTGATCGTCTTCGACGCGACCATTCCCTTTGAAAAGCAGGATCTGCAGATCGTGGATCTCGTGGTCCGCGAAGGCCGCGCCGCCGTGCTCGCCTTCAACAAGTGGGACATGATCGAGGATCGTCAGGCCGTGCTTGCCGATCTGCGCGAAAAGACCGACCGGCTATTGCCGCAGGCGCGCGGCATTCGGGCCATACCGATTGCCGGTCAGACGGGCGAGGGGCTGGACCGCCTCATGCAGGCGATCGTCGATACCGACAAGGTCTGGAATAAGCGCGTCTCAACCGCTCGTCTCAACCGCTGGCTGGAGACGCAGCAGGTTCAGCATCCGCCACCGGCCGTTTCCGGCCGCCGCATCAAACTGAAGTACATGACGCAGGTGAAGGCGCGGCCTCCGGCCTTCATGATCTCCTGCACGCGCTCGGATGCGCTGCCGGAATCCTATGTGCGCTATCTGATCAATGGTCTGCGCGAGGATTTCGCCATGCCGGGCGTGCCGATCCGCATCCATTTTCGCTCGTCGGAAAATCCTTACGAAAACAAGAAGAAGCGGTAGTTCGCTCAAGCGTCCCTGTCGCGAGACGGGCGCGATTCTACTCAGGCCGCGTTCCTGCTGAGCGCCTCGCGCAGCGTAATGATTTCCGCCTTCAGTCTCGTAAGCTCCTCGGCCGTTTGCTCGGTAGCATCGAGAACGCACGGGGGAACGGCAGCCGCCTTCTTCTTCAATGCCTTGCCTTCGCCGGTCAGCTGAATCAGCACTTGGCGCTCGTCTTCCTTGCTGCGGATACGGTGAATGAAGCCGGCGGCTTCCAGGCGCTTCAAAAGCGGTGTCAGCGTGCTCGATTCCAGGAACAGCTTTTCACCGATGCCGCCGACAGTCTGGCCATCTTCCTCCCATAGCGTCACCATGACGAGATATTGCGGATAGGTGAGATTGAGCGCGTCCAGCATGGGTTTGTAGAGCCGGTTCATCGCGTGGTTTGCCGAATAGAGGGCGAAGCAGATGAAGGTGTCCAGCTTTAACAGGTCGTCCGTCATCTCAAATACTCCCCGAGAACGTTTGGTGTAAATCGTGCGATAAATAATTGTACACCCAATCCTATGGTTGGGCTACGGGTTTCTTCTGCTTTTTGAGGGGCTGCCCGAAGGAGATATGGTTTTCGGCGTCATTGTGATCGAAAGATTTAAATGGTGGTCCAAAGAAGGGACCCAGCTGTCCAACCCAGATGCGGGGTTGTGACACGCCGCCAGGGCGGTGCGATGAGCGCTGGCAACGTGCGCACAAGCTGCTGCCAATTTCTCTGGTGAGGCGGACGCAGTGGCCGTGTGCCGCCGCTGGATCCGACAGCGAAACCGATCCGCTGGAAGTTTAACGTTCGTGAGCCCGCAATCGGCCACGGCGATTGGCCGTTCGGACATTGCCGATGAATTGCATCGTCGCGGCTTCCCAGGAATAGTTGAGCGCCAGAGCGAGAGCTGCTTCACGCGAGCACGAGAGAGCGGCAAGGCAGGCCGTTGCCAAATCCGCATTGACGACGCCGGCCGTCCTGTCGCCGCCGAGAATATCCGCAGGGCCGGTGACGGGATAGGCAGCCACCGGTACGCCGCTGGCGAGCGCTTCCAGAATGGCATTGCCGAAGGTATCGGTCTTCGATGGGAAGACGAAGACGTCGGCCTGTGAATAGGCGTGCGCCAATTCCTCGCCGAACTTCGCTCCCAGAAAATGCACATCCGGATAGAGTTTCTGCAGGTCTGCCCGCGCCGGTCCGTCGCCGATGACCACTTTCGATCCCGGCAGGTCGAGATCGAGGAAGGCGGGCAGGTTTTTTTCAAGCGCTACGCGGCCGACGGTCATGAAAATCGGGCGCGGCAGGCCGAAAGGGGTATCTTCCTGCGGCTGCGGCCGAAACAGGGAGGAATCGATGCCGCGGCTCCAGGCCAGCAGATTGCCGATGCCGCGCTGCCTGAGTTCGTCGGCAAGGCTAGGCGTCGCCACCATGCAGCCGTAGCCGGCATTGTGAAACCATTTGACGAAGGCATAGAGCCAGCTTTCCGGTATCGGGAGGCGCGCCGCGACGTATTCGGGAAAGCGGGTGTGATAGCTGGTCGAAAAAGGCATGCCATTTCTCAGGCACCAGCGCCGCGCCGTAAGTCCGAGAGGACCTTCCGTGGCGATGTGGACGTAAGTCGGCCTGATCGCTTCGATCCTGGCTGCAACCTTGCGGTAGCCGGCGATCGAAAGGCGAATCTCAGGATAGGTCGGGCAGGGAATGTTGCGAAAGCCGTCCGGCGTAATCATCGAGACTTCGACGCCCATGCGCGTCAGCTCGCGATTGGTATTCTCGATCGAGCGCACGACGCCGTTGACCTGCGGATGCCAGGCATCGCTGACGATGAGCAGCCGCTCGGGTACTGCGACAGGCGTCGCCACTTGCGTCCAGGTGGTTTGATCGGTGTCCGACAAGCGTTGCAACATGCCCAAAACAGTCCATCCGCACCGCATCCTCATGATGACGGTGCCAGCGATTGCGGTGCTTCAAACATGATTCCCGCGCCCACTCTATTGTGGGGGGTGTCCATGATGGAAATATTACAGCACCTATTTGGCGATTTTCAGCTTCTCGGGAGCGATGAGCGCGCCGTATTCCTGGATGACCTTTGCCGCGATCCCGGCCGCGAAGCCGGCGGCGGCAACCGCATCCTTATGCTGCAGGTAGTGAGCCAGAAATGCGCCATTGAAGCTGTCGCCGGCGCTCGTGGTGTCGACGAGCTTGGCGACCTTGACTGCTGGAACGGGCGTCTCATCGGCGTCGTCGCCGATGGTCGCGCCGTCGGCGCCGTTCTTGACGACGACCATTTGCGCTCCGCACTGCCGGTAGCGATGGATGGTGGCGGCAATCGAGTCGTCCCCGAAATGGACCGCCTCGTCGTCGAAGCTTGGCATAACGAGCGTTGCGGCGCGCGCACCTTCCGAAATCATGGTGTGCATCGCGTCGAGGCTGGACCAGAGGCGAGGGCGCAGGTTTGGATCGAAGGCGACGAGCTTGCCGGCGGCCTTCGCCCGGCGCAGCTCCGCAAGCAGGGTGAAGGCATCCTCGCGCGGCAGGATCGCCAGCGTGATGCCCGAGAAATAGAGGACGTCGGAGGCTTCGATTGCCGTGCGCAGGGCATCGCCATCGGCCGCGAGCTGTCTGGCGGCGGAGCTGTCGCGCCAATAGCTGAAGGAGCGCTCTCCATCCTTCAGATTGATCATGTAGAGGCCCGGAGTCTTGCCGCGAAGGCGGAGAATGCGTTGCGTGCCGATGCCCGCGCTGCCCATGAAGGCGATCATTTCGTCGGACATGGCATCGTCGCCAAGCGCGGTGAAATAGTCGATCGACCAGTCTGCGGGCAGGCAGGCGCGGGCATACCAGGCGGTGTTGAAGGTATCGCCGGCAAAGCCCTTGCGCAAATGCCCGTCATCGGCCTGCGACAGTTCCACCATGCATTCGCCGATCGATAGAAAACGTCCGCCCAAGACTTCCTCCTGCATTTGCCTGGCTGCTGCATACGCGGAAGCGGTGGCCAGAGCAAGGCGGACGGCGGCTGCCACCGTCCACTTTTGCAATCTTAGCGGCTCACTTTTCGTGGGATCGCTGAACCGCTCCACGCTTTTCCTGGAATTGCCCTATGGCCTGTCCATATGATAGCAGGCGGCCGTCTGGCCGGGGCGCACATGCTCGGTCGGCGGCATTTTCGTGCGGCAGACATCCGTCGCCTTCCAGCAGCGGGGCGAGAAGACGCAGCCCGGCGGCGGATTGAGCGGCGACGGCGGATCGCCCTGCAGGCGGATGCGCTCGCGGCCGCGTGCCAGCTTCGGATCGGGAATGGGCGCGGCGGAGAACAGTGCCTGCGTATAGGGGTGGGCTGGATGGTCGAAGACGGTTGCGGCTTCGCCCGCTTCCACCACCTTGCCGAGATAGAGCACCAGTACGTCGTCCGAGATCAGGCGCACCACGGAAAGATCGTGGCTGATGAAGATCAGGGTCAGGCCGAATTCCTTGCGCAGGCGGCGCAGAAGCGTGATGACCTGGCCCTGGATCGAGACATCGAGGGCCGACACCGGCTCATCGCAGATGATGAGCTTCGGCCGGGTGATAACGGCGCGGGCAATGCCGATGCGCTGCGCCTGTCCGCCCGAGAACTCGTGCGGGTAGCGGTTGATCATCTCGGGTACGAGGCCGACTGCCGCCATGATCTCGCGAACCCGATCCTGCCGCTGCGCACGGGTCAGCTTCGGTTCGAAGACGGTGAGCGGCTCCGCAATGATGTCGCCGACGGTCATGCGCGGATCGAGCGAGGCGATCGGATCCTGGAAGATGATCTGCATGTCGCGGCGTGCGGCACGCATGTCCTCCTCGCTGAGATCGAGAAGGTTGCCGCCTTGCCACATGATGCGGCCCTTCTGTGCTTTGATCAACCGCAGGATGGAGCGGCCGAGCGTGGACTTGCCGCAGCCGGACTCGCCGACGATGCCGAGCGTGCGGCCGGTCTTCAGCTCGAAGCTGACATCGTTGACAGCCGTCAGGATCAGCGGCGGCTTGAAGAGCGATTTCGACGGCAGTTCGAATTCGGTCGTCAGATGCTCGACCTTCAGAAGCGTTTGTTCAGCCATGGACGAGGCTCCGTTCCTGATCAGCCGAAAGGGGATGGAAGCAGGCTGCGCAGCGTCGCGATGCCAACCGATCGAGCGGAGGTGCGGCGTCGAGGCAATCGTCCTGCACATGAGCGCAGCGCGGCGAGAAAGAGCAGCCGCGCGGCAGGTGCATCAGGTTCGGCGGCCTTCCGGGGATGACGGTGAGGTCGTCGACATCCTGATCGGGCCGCGGGATCGCGGCGTGGAGCGCCGCCGTATAGGGATGGGCCGGACTTTCGAACAGCTCTTCGACCGGAGCTTCCTCGACGATGCGGCCGGCATACATGACGGCGACGCGGTCGGCGAGGCCGGCAACGACGCCGAGATCATGGGTGATCATGACGAGCGCTGTGTGCATTTCCGCCGTCAACTCGTTGAAAAGATCGAGGATCTGCGCCTGGATCGTCACGTCGAGTGCCGTCGTCGGCTCGTCGGCAATGAGGAGCCTCGGCTTGGTGAGCAGCGCCATGGCGATGACGATGCGCTGGCGCATGCCGCCCGAAAGCTCATGCGGATAGAGATTGAAGCGCCGTGTCGGGTCAGGGATGCCGACGCGCTTCAGCATATCGAGTGCCGCTGCCGAAGCTGCGCGCGCCGTCAGGCCGCCGTGAACCTCGAGCTGTTCCGTCAGCTGGCGCGAGATGCGCAGCGACGGGTTGAGCGCCGTCATCGGGTCCTGGAAGACCATGGCCATGTCCTTGCCGCGGACATGGTCGAGTTCGCGCGGCTTGAGCGTCAGCAGATCCTTGCCGTCGAGCAGCGCCTGGCCGCTGGTGCGGCCGTTCTTGGCGAGCAGACCCATCAGGCCGAGGAAGGTCTGGCTCTTGCCGGAACCGGATTCGCCGACGATGGCGATCCGTTCGCCGCGGCCGATCTTGAGATTCATCTTCGAGACCGCTGCCACTTCGCCTTCGGGCGTGCGGAAGGTGATGGAGTAGTCTTTGAGTTCGAGAAGTGTGTCTGTCATGTCAGCGATCCTTCGGATCGAAAGCGTCGCGCAGTCCGTCGCCGATGAAGAGCAGGCTCATCAGCAGCGCGACCAGGAATCCGGCGGGAAAGAGCAGCAGCCAAGGCGTCGTCTCCATGCCGGCCGAGCCTTCTGCAATCAGCGTGCCGAGCGATGTCAGCGGTTCCTGAACGCCGAAGCCGAGATAGGAAAGGAAGCTTTCGGTTGCGATGATTTCCGGGATGGTGAGCGTCGCATAGATGACGACCGGACCGACGAGGTTCGGCACGATGTGTTTGAGGATGATCTTGAACGAACGCTGTCCCGAAGCTTTTGCAGCTTCGATGAATTCGCGCTGCTTGATGGACAAGGTCTGGCCGCGCACGATGCGGGCCATGGTGAGCCATTCGAGCGCACCGATCGCCGCAAACAGCAGATAGACGTTGCGGCCGAAGATCACCATCAGCAGGATGACGAAGAGGACGTAGGGCAGGGCGTACATGATATCGACGAAGCGCATCATGATCGCATCGACGCGGCCGCCGAAGTAGCCGGCGACAGCGCCGTAGAGCACGCCGATGACAACGGAAACGAGGGTTGCCACGAGCGCGACCGTCAGCGAAACGCGCGTGCCGTAGAGCGTGCGCGCCAGCAGGTCGCGGCCGTTGCCGTCCGTGCCGAAATAATGGCCGGCTGCGAAGTCGGGAGCGCCGCGGAACGAGTTCCAGTCCGGGTCTTCGTAGTTGAAGGGCAGGAAATACGGGCCGAATATGGCAACCAGAACCAGTACTGCCAGCACGATCAGCGACAGGGCTGCGGCCTTGTTGCGCAGGAGACGGCGCATCGCGTCGCCGGTGAGGGACCGTCCTTTGGGTGCGAGCCCTTCTGCCGAAAGCAATTCCGCTTCCAGCAATTCTCTCTTGGCGGAATTGAGGATCATCGCATTCTCACTTTCGGGTCGAGCCAGGCATAGGCGATGTCGACCAGCAGGTTGAGGACCACGATCAGGACCATGTAGAAGATGACCGTGCCGAGAACCATGCCGTAGTCGCGGTTCAACGCTGCGCCGACGAAGTAGCGGCCGACTCCGGGGAGGCCGAAGATGCTTTCGACCACCAGCGAGCCGGTGAGCAGGTAGCTTGCCGCGGGTCCGAGATAGGAGACGACAGGCATCATGGCCGGTTTCAGCGCATGGCGCATGATCGTCAGCCTCGGGCCGATGCCTTTGGCCTTGGCGGTGCGGATGAAGTTCTGGCCCATCACCTCGATCATAGAGCCGCGCATCAGGCGCGATATGCGTGCAGCATGCGGCAGCGTCAGAACGACGATCGGCAGGATCAGGAACTTGATCGAGCCGTCGCCCCAGCCGCCGACCGGCAGCCAGCCAAGCGTATTGCCGAAGACGAGCTGAAGGATGGGGGCGATGAGGAAGCTTGGCATGACCAGGCCGATCAAGAGTCCGCCGCCCAGCCAATAATCGGCCGCCCGGTTCTGATAGAGTGCCCCAAGGCAGCCTATGAACACGCCGACAACGGTTGCGAGCACGAATGCGGCGCCGCCGATGGTCAGCGTATAGGGAAAGCCGGACATGATCTGCTGGGTGACGGTGAAGTCCTGATTGGCGAAGGAGGGGCCAAGATCGCCCTTCATGACGTCGCCGATATAGATCAGGTATTGCTCAACCAGGGGCTTGTCGAGGTTGTAGTGAGCCGCGAGGTTGGCTTTGACTTCCGGCGGCAATGGCCTTTCGCCATCGAAGGGGCCGCCGGGAGCGAGGCGCAGAATGAAAAAGCATACTGTCACGGCAATCCAGATGACCGGGATTGTCGACAGCAAACGACGGAGAGCATAGCCAAACATGGTCTTAGACGCCTCCCTCCCAGTTTTGCCCGGGAGGGAGGCTGTTCCCAATTATTCTTTGATCGACAGCCAGCGCGTGCGGTGGATGTCCTGAATATTGTCGACGAAGCCCTGGACCTTCGGGGCGACGATGTTCTGGGAAACATAGTAGTAGATCGGGATAGCGGCGCTATCGTCGAGGGCGACCTGCTCGGCCTGCTTGTAGATCTCGGCGCGCTTCTTCAGGTCGGTCTGTTCATTGCCCTGGGTGATCAGTGCATCATATTTCGGATTGCTCCAGCGACCGTAATTCATGTCGACGCCGGTCGAGAGCAGGCTGAGGAAGTTGATCGGGTCGTTATAGTCGGCGAGCCAGCCGGCACGGCCGATCTCCACTTCTCCGCGCTTCATTCCGTCGTAATGCACCTTGGTTTCGGTGTTGTAGAGCTCGACATCGACGCCGAGCGGCTTCCACATGGCGGCGATCGCAACGGCGATGCGCTTATGGTTGTCGTTGGTGTTGTAACGAAGCTGCGCCTTCAGCGGGTGATCAGGGCCGAAACCTGCTTCCTTCAAAAGCTTCTTGGCCTCTTCGACCTTCTGCTTGTAGGGCTCGTCCTTCCAGCTGACGTAGGCCGGTTCACCGTAATTGGCCGTGCCCGGCGGCACCCAGGAATACATCGGCAATTCGCCGGTGCCGAGGATCTTCGGGCCGATGACCTCGCGGTTGACAGCCATGGAGAGAGCCTGGCGGACGCGCTTGTCATTGAAGGGCGGCTTGGTGGCGTTCAGGACATAGTAGTAGGTGCCAAGGAACGGCACCACATGCGCCTGGCCGGGGAGGTTCTTCTGAAGCCATTCATACTGATCCGCTGGGAACGATGTGACGATATCGAATTCGCCGGCGCGAAAGCGCTTCAGCGCTGCTGCCTGATCTTCCAGCGTGTAGAAATTCACCTTGTCGATCTTTACGTCCTTGGCGTCATAATACTGATCGTTCTTGACGTTGCTGACATGCGAACCCGGCACCCACTCAACCGGCTTGTAGGGGCCGTTGGTGACGATGTTCTCGATTTTGACCCACTGGTCGCCCTTGGCTTCGACGACATGCTTCGGCAGCGGATAGGCCGTGTAGTGCATCAGGGCGTTGAGGAAGTAAGGCGTCGGGTTCTCGAGGGTGATTTCCAGCGTCTTGTCGTCGATCGCCTTGACGCCGAGCTGGGTCAGATCCTTGATCTCGCCCTTGTTGATCTTTTCCGCGTTCTTGATCGTGTACTGCAGGTAGGCGTACTGGGCGGCAGTCTTCGGATCCATCAGGCGCTGAAACGCAAAGACGAAATCCTGAGCGGTGACGGGATGGCCGTCGGACCACTTGATGCCGTCGCGCAGCTTGAATGTATAGACCTTCTGATCGGGGGAAATGGTCCAGCTCGCAGCCTGGCCCGGAATGGGGTTGTCCTTAGGATCCTCAGTCACCAGGCCTTCGAAAATATCGCCGTCGATGCGGTTTTCCCAGTCGCCGGAGATCTTCTGCGGATCGAGCGAAGTCGGGTCGCCGCCATTGTGGATATTGAGGGTCGCGGCATGTGCGGAGAAGCTCATCATTGTGCTGACGAATGCCGCCGCTAGAAATTTCCTGGCGAAATGAGTCATACGTTTTCCCACCTTTCTGGAGTTATTGTCCCTGATTTTACAGGGGTATTTTTGATCCCGCAGGTGACCTGTACGTGCAGGTCAGTCGCGGAAGTTATCCGAAGCCACGTCGCTTTCAAGCCCAAAAGAGACGGAGACGATGTGTGTGCGAACTTCCATGTTGATAATTCTCTAAAATTGATAGCGCGAATTTACACGTCCTCCCAGTAGCGGTCGCGCCGTCGCCGATTGCGGCTTGCCGCCTGCGCCCGAGTGTGCAAACTGGAAAACCTTGTGCGATATCGAGGCTGTTTGATGAAATCGACGAACAAAGCGGCAGGAGCCGACTGGTGGCGCGGAGCGGTGATCTATCAAGTCTATCCGCGGTCGTTTCAGGATACGGATGCCAACGGTCTCGGCGACATCAAGGGTGTTACACGGCGCCTGCCTCATATCGCCGCACTCGGGGTCGATGCGATCTGGCTGGCACCTTTCTTCACCTCCCCGATGGCCGATATGGGTTATGACGTTGCCGATTATTGCGATGTCGATCCGATTTTCGGCACGCTTGCCGATTTCGACGAGATGATGGCGGCGGCGCATGAGCTGGGGCTGAAGGTCATCATCGATCAGGTGATCTCACATACCTCGGATCGGCATCCCTGGTTCATGGAGAGCCGGGCAAGCCGCGACAATCCGAAAGCGGATTGGTATGTCTGGGCCGATCCGAAGCCGGACGGCACGGCGCCCAACAACTGGCTGTCGATCTTCGGCGGACCTGGCTGGGAATGGGACGGCGTGCGCCGGCAATATTATCAGCACAACTTCCTGATCTCGCAGCCGGACCTGAATTTCCATCATCCTGAGGTTCAGGATGCGGTACTTTCAGCCGTCAAGTTCTGGCTCGACCGGGGTGTGGACGGTTTCCGTCTGGATACGGTGAATTACTATTTCTGCGACAAGAAGCTGCGTGACAATCCGGCAGCGCTTGTCGCAACGGCTGGGCTCGATGCCCCCGAAAGCAACCCTTACGGGATGCAGAACCATCTCTACGACAAGACGCAGCCGGAGAATATCGCTTTCCTCAAGCGGTTCCGGGCGTTGCTCGACCAGTATGAAAACCGCACGACCGTCGGCGAGGTAGGCGACGGTGCGCGCTCGCTGGAGACGGTGGCGGCCTATACCAGCGGCGGCGACAAGCTGCATATGTGCTATACGTTCGATCTTTTGGGGCCTGATTTCACGCCGGCGCATTTCCGCCGTTGCGTCAGCGATTTTCAGGACAGCGTGATCGACGGCTGGGTCTGCTGGGCCTTTTCGAACCACGACGTCCGGCGCCATGTCAGCCGCTTTGCCGAGACTGAAGAAGAGCAGCCGCGCGTTGCAAAGCTCGCTATTTCGCTGCTTTCCACCCTGCGCGGTTCGATCTGCCTCTATCAGGGCGAAGAGCTTGGCCTGCCGGAGGCCGAGCTTGCCTTCGAGGATCTGCGCGATCCCTATGGCATTCGCTTCTGGCCGGCTTTCAAGGGGCGTGACGGATGCCGCACGCCGATGCCCTGGGAGGCGAGCCGCGCCCATGCCGGCTTTACGATCGCCGACAAGTCATGGCTGCCGGTTCCCTACCAGCATGCGGCGCTTGCGGTCGACAAGCAGGAGGCGGACGAAGATTCCGTGCTGCATCACTACCGGCGGACGCTGGCCTTCCGTGCGGAGCATGCGGCCCTACGCGATGGCGACATGACCTTCCTCGACGGCACTGAAGACGTTCTTGCCTTCACGCGCTCGAAGGATGACGAGACGCTGCTGTTCGTCTTCAATCTCTCCCGCGAGCCGGTGAAGGTTGCGTTGCCGAAGGATATCAAGCTCGGCAAGACGATCGCCATGCCAGGTTTCGGCACGGCGGATGCTGGGGCGACGGTGGCGCTTTCCGCGCTGGATGTGTTCTGCGGGTATGTGGGGTGATTTAAAGCATGTCGCGCAAAAGTGTGCAGCGGTTTTGCGACAACGACATGCACGAAATCAAAGAGCTAAAACACCGGAAGCGAATCTGAAAGATCGCGACGTGCTTTAGCGTAAGAGCTCGTCATATTCGGTGTGGGAACCGATCCGGAACCACACGAGGTCGTCGCCGTCAGCCACAGCAAGTGCGCGCCAGGAAATCCCGACCCGCGCGGACCAGAACCGGCCTACTTGTTTAAAATGAAGTGAAGGATGCTTCGGGTTCGATTTCAGAAGCTTGAAGTTTCGGTCGGCAAGTTCTCGCACATGCTTTGGCAGCTTTTCATAAGTCTGCCAGAATGGCGTGATGCTTCAAAGTGGCCGCGTCTTTCCTGCACGAAAATCGGCGAGCGCTTTGTCCGCCAGTCCATCCAGTTTGCCGGCCCCAATATCAGTTTCGATCTGCCTGTTCCACCGGCTTGCCTGCAGAGCCTCGAACCATTTGGCGAATGCCTTGAAGTCTTCCGGCTCCAGCTCGCTGACATTTTTCTCAATCTGTTCAAGTTTCGTCACGATTGTTCTTTCCACGACCAAACGGTTCGATATCGTGGAATAAAGATAACAACAGACTTTCGTCAATTGAAGTCCCAAGCAGGAATTGTTCGCCTGCTGACACTTTCGCAACGCAAGCTATGTTCCTTACGAGGGTGTGCGCCTGATCAGCCGATCAGCATGAACTTGTCGACGTCGACAAGGCCTCTGTCCGATATCTTCAGATGCGGGATGACGGGCAGGGGCAGGAACGCGAGCTGCAGGAACGGCTCTTCCAGCGTAGCGCCGAGGGCATAGGCTGCCTGGCGCAGATGATGCAGCGTATCGCGCACGCTTTCGTAGGGCTCGAGACTCATCAGGCCGGCGATGGGAAGGGCGATCTCGCCGGTGACGACGCCGTTCTCGACGACGACGAAGCCGCCATTGATCTCGCTCAGACGATTGGCGGCGAGCGCCATGTCATCCTCGCTGACACCGACGACGCAGATATTGTGGCTGTCATGGCCGACCGTCGAGGCGATCGCGCCCTTCTTCAGCCCGAAACCCTGGACGAAGCCATTGGCGTGATTGCCGTTCTTGCCGTGCCGCTCGATGACGGCGACCTTGATGACGTCGTTGCGGAGGTCGATATCGGTCTGATTGCCCTTGGTCGGCAGGCGGTGGCGGCGATGTTCGGTGATGATCTTGCCGGGCGTGACGCCAATGACAGAGCTTTCGCCTTCCGTCACCGGCACCCCGAAGTCGGCGGCATTGATCGCGCGGGCCTTGACGCTGTCGAGGCCGACCGGGGCGACCGAATTGCGCGTCGCGAAAAGTTCGGCCGTCACCTTTCTGCCAGCGGAGAAGACGATCTCGGCCTTGCAGTTTTCCAGGCTGTCGACGACGACGAGGTCGGCGCGCCAGCCCGGCGCTACGAGACCGCGATCCCGCAGGCCGAAGGCGCGGGCCGCCGATATGGAGGCGGCGCGATAGATCGCCAATGGTTCGACGCCATGCGCGATCGCCGTGCGGATCATGTAGTCGAGATGGCCCTGTTCGGCGATGTCGAGCGGGTTGCGATCGTCGGTGCAGAGCGCCAGGTACGGCGAGAGGCGCTCGGTGATGATGGGCATCAGCGCATGCAGGTCCTTGGAGACCGAGCCTTCGCGCACCAGCACATGCATGCCTTTGCGGATCTTCTCCAGTGCCTCTTCGGCGGTTGTCGATTCATGCTCCGTGCGAATACCGGCGGCGAGATAGCCGTTGAGGTTGTTGCCGCGCAAAAGCGGCGCATGGCCGTCGATATGACCACCCTGGAAGGCTTCGAGCTTCGCCATGCAGACCGGGTCCTTATGGATCACCCCGGGAAAATTCATGAATTCGGCAAGGCCGATCACCTTCGGATGATTGCGGAAGGGCAGGAGCGTTTCAATCGGCAGATCGGCGCCGGACGTTTCCAGATGCGTTGCCGGCACGCAGGAGGAAAGCTGGACACGGATATCCATGATGGTTTCGAGCGACGAATCCAGAAAATACTGAATGCCTTCGGTGCCGAGCACATTGGCGATTTCATGCGGATCACAGATTGCTGTCGTGACACCATAGGGCAGGACGCAGCGGTCGAACTCATGCGGCGTTACCAGCGAGGATTCGATATGGAGGTGGGTATCGATGAAACCCGGCACGACGATCCGGCCGGCGATATCGATTTCTTCGCCACCCTGATAGTTGCCGCAGGTGCCAACGATGCGATCGCCGCAGATGGCGATATCCGAAGCGACCAGCTCCCCCGTCACCAGATCGAAGAAGCGGCCGTTTTTCAGAACAATGTCCGCAGGCTCCCGGCCAACGCCCTGGTCGATATAGCGTTCGAGTTTGGTGGTCATTTCGTCCCTCGCATATGGATCGCCCCTCATGCCTGCTCTCTTGCTCATACAAGAGGAGGCGTGAGGGGCGGAGAATTTTTGAGCTTATGCCTTAGATATTATTCTGCAAGATCTCGCGAAGCTTGCCGAACAGCTCGTCGATGTGATGCTTCTCGATGATCAGCGGCGGCGAAAGCGCGATGATGTCGCCAGTGGTGCGGATCAACAGGCCTTTTTCATAGGCCTTCAGGAAGGCGGTGAAGGCGCGCTTGGTGGGCTCGCCGGCGATGGGGTCAAGCTCGATGGCGCCGATCAGGCCGGTGTTTCTGATGTCGATGACGTTCGGGCAGTCCTTGAGGGAGTGCAGAGCATCGGCCCAGTAGTCGGAAAGCTCGGCTGCACGGGTCAGCAGGCCTTCTTCCTTGTAGGTGTCGAGCGTTGCGAGCGCGGCGGCTGAGGCAATCGGGTTGCCGGAATAGGTGTAGCCGTGGAAGAACTCGATCATGTGCTCGGGTCCCTGCATGAAGGCGTCATGGATCTCGGAGGTGACGAAGACCGCACCCATCGGGATGACGCCATTGGTCAGGCCCTTGGCCGTGGTGATGATATCCGGCTTCACATCATAATATTGGGCGGCAAAGGGGGTGCCGAGGCGGCCGAATCCGGTGATGACTTCGTCGAAGATCAAGAGGATGCCGTGCTTGGTGCAGATTTCGCGCAGCTTCTGCAGATAACCCTTGGGCGGGATGAGAACGCCGGTGGAACCGGCGATCGGCTCGACGATGACGGCGGCGATCGTAGAGGCGTCGTGCAGCGTGACGATGCGCTCCAACTCGCTCGCGATATCGCCTCCATGCTCTGGCTCGCCGCGCGTGAAGGCGTTCTTGCCGGGAACATGCGTGTGCGGCATGTGATCGACGCCGGTCAGCAGCGTACCGAACATCTTTCGGTTGGTGACGATGCCGCCAACGGAGATGCCACCGAAATTGACGCCGTGATAGCCGCGCTCACGGCCGATGAGACGGAAGCGCGAACCGTTGCCCTTCACCCGGTGGTAGGCAAGCGCGACCTTGAGCGCGGTTTCGACCGATTCCGAACCGGAATTCGTGTAGAGAACGTGATCCATACCCTCGGGAGCGATGTCCACCAGACGGTTCGCCAGCTCGAAAGCCTTGGGGTGGCCAAGCTGGAAGGCCGGAGCATAGTCGAGTTCGCCGGCCTGCTGGCGGATGGCTTCCGTAATCTTCGGGCGGCAGTGTCCGGCGTTTACGCACCATAGGCCCGCAGTTCCGTCCAGTACCTGCCGACCATCATGGGTGGTGTAGTACATATCCTTGGCGCTGACGAAGAGGCGCGGCTCCTTCTTGAACTGGCGGTTGGCCGTAAACGGCATCCAGAAGGCGCGCAAATCGTTGGGGGTGGCATTCAAACGGTCCGACATGCTGTTCTCCAATGGCCATTCGGGGGCCATTTCCCGACCGCGGCGCTGCGCCGCGCGATTTATATTTACTGCCTGGTCAAATTATCAGCGGGCTTGGGGACGTCAAGGCAGAGATGGCGGCGAAGGAGGGATGCGGTGCCGCCCGATAGGGAGCGTCCGGATCGCCGCAGGCATGCCAAAATAGGCGCCTGCGGGGGACGGGCCGCGGGTCGTGCAGATACGAAAAAACCAGCAAGTCCAAAGGCTTGCTGGTTAAAATGGTAAAACACCTGGTGATGAAAGCAAGTCGATCTTTCAGGGTCTAAAGTGTCCCCCCACGGATCGTTCGTCGACTGTCTGGAGGCTGTTTCCAGCTTTTAAGCAGCCGATCTACTTTTTTCCGGCTCACAATAAATGTCTTCCAGCGTTTCAAGAACACGGATCACGGATTCCGATGTGCTGGAGTAGTAAATTGTCTGGGCGTCACGACGCGTCTTTACGAGCTTCTGAGCGCGCAGTTTCGAAAGATGCTGGGACAATGCCGACTGGCTCAGCCCGACCTGATTGGCCAGAACGCCGACGGGAACTTCGCCCTTAACGAGACTGCAAAGAATCAAAAGACGCTTCGGGTTCGCCATTGCTGATAGTAATGCTGCCGCAACGTTAGAGTGTTCGGCCAAATCTCTTGTCTTCATCTGTTAATCTTCCCAATGCGGAGCGTACATCAGAAACTGTGCTATTTCCAACCGATCGCTAAACCGATATCTAACAATACCAAGAGGGGTCGAAGATTGTATATACCTAAATTTAAGGTATCGAGTATGCTGTTTTAGGTATGTATGTGCGAGGGTCCGTTGAGGGCAATGCAGGCCCTAATGTCCCATCCGGGGGCTTAATTAGACCAAAATAGGTCGATTCTTATCGTTTCTGGACCACAAATACCCAATTTTGGTCGCTGCTGATGTGCAACCTACCAACGGTTGCCGCCTCTATCTGAGGCTGTCCACCTACTAATTCTCGCACTATTGTATGATTTATTGCCGCCGAGTTTTGTTTTTGGTTTGAAGTATCGTCAGGTCGTCCGAGGAAAAGATGTAAGCTTTTCCGAAGCCGCCGTTCAGACTGGCATCAAGCGGGACGAGGCGAAGGAAGAAGAAATCCGGAAAGTCGATGTAAAGGCTGGACTTGGGGTGCCGATCAAGAAACAGCCCACGAATGCGGTCATGGACTACGCTTTGCCGATCGATGCGCTCTGCTTTGCATCGCACGGTCAGGCGAGGGTGGGCGAGGGGATCGCCCTTGGCGGGATCGCCGAACAAGATCGAGGCCCGCGGATCCTGCAGCAAGGCCCTTGTGTGCGACGCAAGGCCCGAGACAAGAATTATGGGACTGCCGTCCGCATCCACGACGATCAGGACGCGGCTGACGGCGGGAAACCCGGTTTCAGGATCGATGACGCCCAAGGCTGCATGGGCGGCTTTGTGCATGAGGTCGCGCGCTTGTTTGCGCGCGTCCTCGTCCGTTTCCCGGATCACCGATGATTTGTCATTCATTCACTGCTCCATGAATTGAGGAGCAGGCGCGAACGACTACTCCCGCCGCCGGTGGCTGGTCAGGCCCGCCACCACGTCTTGTGCCGAAATCGTTCCGATAATCGTGCCATTGTCAACAACGCCGATGTTTCCCGGCTGGCGTGTCAGGGCGTCGAGGATGTCGACAAGCGGCGTTGTCGCGGTTGCCGTGGCGGTGACGGAACCGGCGTTGCCCGAATGTCCGATGCCCTGCTGCATGACATCCTGTGCCGTCAGCATGCTGATCGGGTTCATGTGCTGCACGAAATCGGCCACATATTGATCGGCCGGGTTCTTGACGATCTCCTGCGGCGTTCCGCACTGGATGATGTGCCCGCTTTCCATGATGGCGATGCGGTTGCCGATGCGGAATGCCTCGTCCAGATCGTGACTGACGAACAGGATCGTGCGCTTCAGGCGGCGCTGGAATTCCAGAAGCTCGTCCTGAAGGCGCGTGCGGATCAGCGGATCGAGAGCGGAGAACGGCTCGTCCATGAGCAGGATCGGCGCGCCGGTCGCAAAGGCGCGCGCCAGGCCGACGCGCTGCTGCATGCCGCCCGACAGTTCGTTGACCTTGCGATTGGCCCATTGGGTGAGATTGACGAGTTCAAGCTGTTCGCCGACACGCTTCTTGCGCTCGGCTTCCGGCACGCCTGCAAGCTCGAGCCCGAAGCCGACATTGTCGGCGACCGTGCGCCAGGGCAGCAGCGCGAATTGCTGGAAGACCATGGAGACGGTGTGCATGCGCAGATCGCGCAGCGACCTGGGGCTACAGGAATAGGGACTGACGGGACCGTCCTTGGTGTTGACGACGACATTGCCGCGAACGACGGGTGCCAAACCATTGACAGCGCGAAGCAGCGTCGATTTTCCCGAGCCGGAGAGACCCATGAGCACGAGGATTTCGCCTTCCTCGATCTCAAGGGAGGCATTGGCAACGCCCAGCACCATGCCTGTCGCCTTGCCGATTTCATCGCGCGATTTTCCCGCATCGACGAGTTTCAGTGCGGCATCGGGACGATCGCCGAAGATGATGCTGACATTATTGAAGCCGACAGCGACGGTCATGAGCGATCTCCTTCGCCGGGGGCACGGAACATGCGGTCGAGAATGATCGCCAGGATGACGATGCAGGCGCCGGAATCGAAGCTCTTGGCAACGTTGACGCTGTTCAGGGCTCGCAGGACCGGCACGCCGAGGCCGGGAGCGCCAACGAGGGCGGCGATAGACACCATGGAAAGCGACAGCATGATGGTCTGCGTGAGGCCGGCCATGATCTGTGGCGTGGCAAAGGGCAGCTCGACCTTGCGAAGAACCTGCTGCGGCGTCGCACCGAAGGATTCGGCGGCTTCGACGAGGGACGGCGGTGTCGAGATGATGCCCAGGCGAGTCATCCGGATCGGCGCAGGGATGGCGAAAACAACGGTCGCAACGAGGCCGGGGACCATGCCGAGACCCAGCAGGATCATCGCCGGCACCAGATAAACGAAAGTCGGGATGGTCTGCATCAGGTCGAGGATCGGCCGCATGAAGGCGAAGAGCCAGGGCCGGCGTGCAGCGGCGATGCCAAGCGGTACACCGACGAGCATGCTGACGAAGGTGGAAGCCAGCACCAGGGCCAACGTCTCCGTCGTCTCTTTCCAGTAGCCCTGGTTGATGGTGATGAGCAGACCGATGAAGGTAAGGGCTGCGACGCCGATGCTCCTGCGCATCCAAAAGGCGGCGGCGGTAAACACGACGACGACGATCAAAGGATGCGGCGCCTGCAGGACGAACAGCAATGCATTGATCACATGCGCGACGATGAAGGAGAGGCCGTCGAAGAACCATGTAACATTGGTCGTCAGCCAGTCGACGACGGCTTTGGCCCATGGCCCGATAGGGAGGCGGTAGTCGGTTAACCAGTTCACATCTTTGCCCATGATTGGGGGCGGCTGTTCCGATGGTCTCTTACGGTTCCGGAGGTGCCGCCGAAGAATAACGGTCTGTCACGCCACTCAAGCCGTTGTCCGGGCGGTGGCGGGACGCGAAGGAAGCAGTCATCCAAGGAAGAGAAAGGGGCGGTTTAGCCGCCCCTTTCTCCACTCATGTTATAGGCCAAGCTTGGCCTTCACCGCGGCCAGGCCGTCACCGCCGTCCTTGGTGGTGACACCGGCGAGCCAGGGAGTAACGGCTGCCGGGTTGGCCTTCAGCCATTCCGTCGCCGCGACTTCCGGTTCCTTGCCGTCGTTCAGGATCTTGCCCATGATTTCGTTTTCCATCGGCAGCGAGAAGACGAGATTCTTGACGAAGGCGCCGACGTTCGGGCACTGCTGCAGATAGCCGGCCCGGACGTTGGTGTAGACCGTCGCACCACCGAAGTTCGGCCCGAACACGTCGTCGCCGCCGGTGAGATAGGTCATCTTGTAGGTGGTGTTCATCGGATGCGGAGCCCAGCCGAGGAAGACGATCGGCTTGCCTTCCTTGTCGGCGCGGGAGACCTGCGCGAGCATGCCTTGCTCGGAGGATTCGACCACTTCGAAGCCCTTGAGGCCGAAAGTGTTCTTGTCGACCATGTCGATAACCAAACGGTTGCCGTCGTTGCCCGGCTCGATGCCGTAGATCTTGCCGTCGAGATCGGTCTTATGGGCGGCGATATCCTTGAAGTCCTTGATGCCGAGCGCGGCACCCTTTTCGTTGGTCGCCAGCGTGTATTTCGCGCCTTCCAGGTTGGCGCGCACGGTTTCGACCGACTTGTCCGCGGCGAACGGCTTGATGTTCTCGGCCATGGACGGCATCCAGTTGCCGAGGAAGACGTCGATGTCCTTGTTCTTCAGCGACTGGTAGGTCACCGGCACGGCGAGTACCTTGACGTCGGTGTCGTAGCCGAGCGCCTTCAGGAGAATGGAGGCGGTTGCCGTAGTGGAGGTGATATCGGTCCAGCCGACATCGGCAAAATGCACGGTGCTACAGCTGGCTGCCTCGGCTGCGGAAGCCGTGGAGGAACCCAGTGTCAGGGTCGAAAGAGCTGAAGCGAAGGCGACTGCGATAAGGGACTTTTTTATCATTGCGTGACTCCCAGTGTAACGTTCCCAAGCAAGCATCAATAACTGACATTTTCAAGCGACCACAGTGTATTTGCGGCGGTTTGAGGGGGCTGAATGCGACGCCGGTCTTTTTCCGTCCGCCGGCGGTCGGGGCTTTGCCGTTTACCCGGAGCACGCCTGAATCCTGTGATTTTCGTGGAGTATCTCTTTTCTTATCGTCCCGCAGCACCCATGAAGCATTCAAGGAGAATGTCATGGCCAAGCTTTATTTCCATTATTCGACGATGAATGCCGGCAAATCGACCATGCTGCTGCAGGCCGCCTACAATTACCAGGAACGCGGCATGCGCACGGCGGCCTTTATCGCGGCGCTCGACGATCGCGCCGGCCGGGGCATGATCGCCTCCCGTATCGGCCTAACGATGGATGCCATACCGTTCGATATCAGCGACGATCTTTACGCAATGGTCGAGGAGATGCAAGCCGGCGAGCCGCTGGCCTGTGTCTTCGTCGATGAAGCCCAGTTTCTGTCGCGGGAGCAGGTCTGGCAGCTTGCCCATGTCGTCGACCGTCTCGGGCTGCCGGTCATGACCTACGGGTTGCGGACGGACTTTCATGGGCGATTGTTTCCCGGGTCGCAGGAGCTGCTGACCATCGCGGACGAATTGCGCGAGGTGCGGACGATCTGTCATTGCGGACGCAAGGCGACAATGGTCGTGCGGCTGGGTGCCGACGGCAAGGTCGTGCGCGAGGGAGCACAGATCGAGATCGGCGGCAGCGACAAATATGTCTCGCTGTGCCGCCATCATTGGGAAGAGGCGATTACATGCGAATGAACGCCGTCATCCGGCCGTGACATCGGCCGGCATCTGGCCGCAGATTGAAGCCGGGCCCGATCGGGAGGGACGATGAGACTGCTTTGTCTGGTATGGGCGGCCATTGTGCTTGCCCCGGCGTCTTCCGCGCTTGCGGATGGAGATGCGGTCGCAGGCGCCGTCGTTTTCAAGAAATGCGGCGCCTGTCATACGGCCACTGCGCCCGACAATCGCGTCGGTCCCTCCTTGATTGATATCGTCGGGCGACCTGTCGCAAGCGCACCGAATTATATCTATTCGCCGGCTATGAAAGCATTCGGGGCGGATGGCAAAGTCTGGGATGAAACGCTGTTGCGGACGTATCTGCCGGCGCCGCAGTCCCTGGTCAAGGGCATCAGGATGACGTTCCCCGGCCTGAAGAGTGACAGAGACCTCGACAATCTGATCGCCTATCTGAAAAATCCAGCCGCTGCGCAATAATTGTTTCGAGCATTTTCTTCGCCAGCGGAAGCAGCTAGTCTCGCCCCAGAGGCAGGGGAGAGAATGCTTCCATGGTCAAGTCTCATTCCTTCGATGACATGCTCGACAAGGCGCGTGTGACGCTTGAAGATGCCATAAACGCCGCGAACTCGGCTGTAGCGGTGCTGGCTGGCCATGCCAGGGGCGAGGAGCGCGTCGAAACCATCAATTTCCCTGTCGAGGAAGCACTGGTGCGGGAGGCCACCGAGCTGCTGGACCGCTGGAAATCGCTGGCCCTGTCGCTGGTCAAGGAACTGGATCGCGCAACCGAACAGGCGGATATGCAGCATCGGCGGCGGTTCGATGAAAAGGTCGGCCTTGAAAATGCGAGTTTGCTTGGAAGGACGGTGGCGCGAGCCCCCATGAAGCCGGAGGCGATCGCGGCCGATCTCGATGCTATCCTGGATATTTCGGCGGAACTCGATCTTCTCTTCAAGGAGGCCCGGCCCGCGTTCTCACGCTGCTTCCATGATTGCGAACTCCATCTCGAAGGCGTCATAGAGCGCCGGCGAAAAGTTGACTTCGATGTCGAGGAGATGCAGCGGCGGGCCGATGCTTTAACCGAGAAGCTCATGTACCAGCGACGCAACCGCCCGTCCTCGCGCCATGCCGATCTGCAATCCGAGCAGGACGCGGATTATCGTGCGCTGCTTGCCGAGCACGACGATATCCGCCGGCAGGAGCAGCGGCTTCAGTCGGGCCGGACGGTACGGCAGCGCCTCATCGACATCTACGAAAGGCTGGCGGCTGCCTTGAACGGCCAAGTGGCCGCCATCAGTGCGATGGCGAGCAAGCTGACTGTCGATATCGAGCAGCGCATTGCCTTGCTCAAGGCATTGGCAGCGGAAGCGAGCCCCTCATCAGCCACGGTCGCGCGAACGGCCGCGGTCGAGAGCCTGATCCAGTCCTTCGAGGCGAACGTGCTGGCCGGGCAGGGCTTGGCGGCACGCAAGGCACATGTCGATGCCGTGTTCACGAGGCGGCTGGAGCCGCACCTGCTGCCCGCGTCCAGGGAGATGGATAGGGCGGCGGACGAAGCGCAACCGGAGGGTTGATTGCTGGCCGGCGTCGAAAATTCTGTGCAGACGGTTGTTGTTTTTCCCGAGAACACATATTTGCTGGAACGCGAGTGGCAATAAGGCCTTATGGTGCGGAAGCCGGAGAAGGTTTTCGTAAAGACCGTTGCCGCAGGCTCAGTATGGTGCGTCCTTCGCGTGTGGCAGGATGCGCGGTGTGGTTTAGGAGACGTGTCCATGCTCGACTCGATCGCGGCGTTTTTCAAGCGCATCCGGACCGCCATTGCGCGATGGATCGGATTGGTCTTCGTCGGAATCGCCTGGCCATTTCTTGCGGCACATGGCTGGTATCGGCAACGCAACTGGATGATCAAGCTGCCGCTCGCCGCCGCCGTGGCGCTGTTGGCTCTGCTTTACATCTATTTCATCTGGCAGACGCAGGTTTGGACCGGGTTCAATACGGCCTATCCCGACGTCTACAAATTCTCCGAGCGCAAATACTCCGCCGGGCAGGAATTGCCGGCAACGGAAGGCCAGCAGGCTGCCGCAACCGCATCCAAAACCTGCCAGACCTCGGCTGTCGTCGATGTTGCCACCGATCTGATCGACTTCAACGTCAACCAGAATGCCTGGATCTCTTCCATGCTGCTCTATAAGCTCGGGCTGTTCGGCATATCGTGGGACGATACGCCCTTCCTCGACAACAAGGCTTCCTTTCAGCGAGGCATAAACTCGGTGGTTCGGCGCACTTCGGCGGAGCTGGTCGATACGCTGGGCCGCGTGCGCGGAACGTCGGGCATCAACAGCGATCTGCAGAAGGCGCGCGGCAATCTGCAATTCGACGAATCGAGCTGGTATTTCGGTCTGCATCCTTTCGGGCCGAAGACGCCGAGCCCAAGCTACTATCGTACCGCAATGGCCAATCTGCGCAGCTTCAACACCGACCTCGGCAACTGCAAGGCGATCTTCGATGGACGCGCCGACAATCTCCTGCAGTTCGTCGACCATATTGCCAACGACCTTGGCAGCACGGCCGACATATTGGCGAGACGGGCTGCAGATCATAGCTATGGCTGGCTGGACATGCGAGCCGACGACCGCTTCTGGTTTGCCTACGGCCAGCTCTACGCCAGTTATGGTATTCTGACCGCGGCGCGCGCCGATTTCCAGCAGGTGATCGCCGAGCGCAACGTCGGCGCGCTATGGGCTGACGTCACAACGCAATTGCAGGCAGCCTTGCGCATTCAGCCCTTCATCATTTCCAACGGACCCGAGGACAGCTCCTTCATGCCGAGCCATCTCGCAACCATGGGATTCCATATCCTGCGGGTGCGATCGAGCCTCGTCGAAATCCGCACGGTTTTGGGTGGCCGTTAAGCGCGTTTTGGCGCTTGGGTTAACTCCGCGCGGAGGCTCTAAGCTGTTCTATATGATTGTTTCCACGCGATTCCGGACGGAAAGCCGCTGCGACCATCTCCTGAAATAGCTTCAACGGATATGTGGTCCTAATCGACCGAACCCGATTTCGAATTGGGGCTTGGAAGAATCAGCTGATGAATTTCAGCCGGATGGCTTTGGCGACGAGCTGCGTGCGGTTGACGCAATCGAGCTTCCTGATCGCATTCATCATATAGGCGTTGACCGTATGATCGGAAAGCGAAAGGATCTGGCCGATCTCGACCGAGGTCTTGCCCTGGGCTGTCCAGCGAACCACTTCGAGCTCGCGGGCCGAAAGCGAGTGCGGTGCAGCGCTATCGTTTCGCTTCAGACAATTATAGGAATCGAGCGCCTGCAGCATGATCAGCGTGAGCTCGTTGATTTCGCTCTGGCTGAGATTGTTGCGATTGCCCATGAACCAGAAGAGCAGCCGTTGGCCATCCGGGGAGTTGATTGGGATGATGACGCTCATCGGACAATTATAATTGATCAGCAGCGTATGAAGCTCATGCGGCAGATCAGCGTGCGTCTCGGAGCCTTTCTCCAGCAGATGCCAGAAGCGCGGCATCACCGAGTCGCGCGTGCACTGCAGCATCGGACAGCGCCGGACGAGCTGGTGGCGATCGAATTCACGCACGAACTGGGCGGGCATTGTCCCTTCGATGAGCAGCGGCATCATCATCGTATCATCGGGAACCGGGGCATTCATGAAAGCCATGTGGCCAAAGCCAAAGGCCGATCCCGTCCGTTCCAGCGCCAGCGCGAAGGCCGCTTGCGTCCGAGCCGCCGCCAACTCGGCAGACAGCAACAATTGTCTCTCGGCAGTGATGATATAGGACATGAAGTAGCGGCGCCCACAGCGTGTTAGCGTTATGAAATACCGGATTTATGAGTGAATGCTAGACGCAAAAATACCACAGGGCCAGAAATAATTTTATTTTCATATATTTTAATATTGTAATACAATGATTTTCTCAACTTTTCGCCCAAAATGGGCAATATGTGCGGAAATTGCTCTTCCGCTGCATATATGACGCCAGGACCATACATTTGGCGTCGCTTGCCGCTTTGAGGGCGCAGCAGTACGAGGCATATTTGCGATATCAGAAGGTGCTTGAAGCGACGTTCAGCACATCATCATGCCGACCGACGGGAGGCGGGGACTTGATCCAAGACGGGCTCGCGCTTAGTTTCATTGGCTTTTCTGTTTCGTTGATGTTGTCAGCGGCAGCGTTGATCGGACGCTCGTCTTCAGAGATTCCGCGGCGGTCGATCTTGCCTTTTGGAACTCTTCTTTGCAGGACTTGCCACACAGATCGCCAAGAGTTTCGCCAAATGGTGCGCCGCAGCGTGAGCGTGCCTTGCGAAGGCCCAAAGCGGTTGCTATCGGTCTTGCCAAAGCAATCGCTTCCAGGCGTATACCTCATGAATCTTCGCTTCTTTCCGCTGCTTGCGGCGCGGTGCAGTCAATCGGTGCTGTGGCTGGTGACGGCCGTTTCGCTGTTGCTGACTTCAGCTGTGTCCGCCGAGCCTGCCGGCGTCACCGGCGGCAAGCCGATGCAGTTCCTGCTCGTTCACGGCGATATGGGGCAATGCCGGGCCGATAACACATGTCCGGATTGGATCTCCGCCGAGGGGCAGATCATGGCCGATACGCCGAAGAAGCTGCAGCGGTTCCTGAAACGGCTCGGTGACCAGAAATTGCCTGTTGTCGTCAGTTCGCCCGGCGGCGATGTGAAGGCGGCGATGGAAATGGCCCGCACCATCCGCAAACAGAAGCTCTCCATCGCGGTTGGCCGCACCCGCTCTCGGGCATGTTCCTATGCCGAGCCGATCTGCTCTTCTGCGATTGCGGCGGACGGTTCGATCAAGGGGCAGGCATTTTCTTCCGGTGCGATCTGCTTTTCGGCGTGTCCGCTGTTTTTTGCAGGCGGGGTCCAGCGCGTTTCCAACCCGCTCGCGCTTCTTGGCGTTCATCAGATTACCACGACCTACAGCGAGGTCCGCGTCCGCTACCGCACCGAATACGAGATGGTGAATGGCAAGCGCAAGGTTCTCTCAAGGAAGGAGATCGGACGCAAGTTCGTCGGCAAATACGATACGACGAAGCTGGATAGAGCGCAGCGGGCGCGATTGGTCGGGTTCCTAGACAAGATGGGAATCGACAGAGGGCTTGTCGATGTCATGCTCGGAACGGAGCCGAGCGGAATTCATCTCATTTCGCAGATGGAAGCGCTGAACCTGAAACTGACGACGGAGCTTGCCGATGCCGATGCGCTCGTTTCCGCACGCAACTGCAAGGACGGGCAATCGATCCCAGATTGCGCAACACCGCCGCCGGTGACAAATGCAACGGCGGCGATGGCCGGCAAGTAGACCTCGTTTCGGCGTCAGCCGACCTTGGCTTTGGCTTTTGCCATGATCTTTTCGAGGAATCCCAGCAGCAGTGCCGAGACGACGAAGGCAAGATGGATGATGGTGAACCACATCAGCTTGGCGTTGTCGTACTGAGTGGCATTCAGGAAAATCTGCAGCAGATGGATCGAGGAAATGGCGACGATCGATGAAGCGACCTTGATCTTGAGGCTGCCTGAATCGAGCTTGCCGATGAAGGAGACCTCGCCTCCATTTTCGGCTTCGTCGAAGCGGCTGACGAAATTCTCGTAGCCTGAAATCATTACCATGACGATCAGGCTTGCAACCAGGGCGGCGTCGATGAGGCCGAGGATAGCCAGGATCATATCCGCTTCGTCATACTGGAAGACGTTGATCGCCACCTTATAGAATTTGAAGATGAAAGAGACGGCATAAACGGCGAGCGAGGCTGCAAGACCGAGATAGAAGATCACCAGAAGCCAACGACTGGAGAGGATGATGCGCTCGACCAGCAATTCCAGGGATTTCATATTTTTTCCTTCTGTCTCGGATTGGATTTGGACCCCGTAAATAGGCACGCTTCCATCCCGCAGCAAGACGCGGAGCGTTTCGCGCGAGAGGCTATGCCGCCGCTATTCACACCGCACGGATATTGGTTTATCCCGACAGGCAAATGACCGTATGTTGGGGGCGTGTCTTATGGTGACGGTGGCATCCGATATTGAAATCGCCCGCGCAGCAAAGAAGCTGCCGATCATCGAGGTAGGAGCCAAGCTCGGCATCCCGGCGGAAGATCTGGCACCTTACGGCTATGACAAGGCAAAGATCGGGGCCGGCTTCATAGCGGCCCAGGCCGGAAAGAAGGACGGAAAGCTGATCCTCGTCACGGCGATCAATCCGACGCCTGCGGGCGAAGGCAAAACCACCACCACGGTCGGCCTCGGCGACGGCCTGAATCGCATCGGCAAGAAGGCGGTGGTCTGCGTGCGCGAGGCGTCGCTTGGTCCATGCTTCGGCGTGAAGGGCGGGGCGGCGGGCGGCGGCTATGCGCAGGTCGTCCCCATGGAAGATATCAACCTGCATTTCACCGGCGATTTCCACGCCGTCACTTCCGCGCACAATCTGCTCGCGGCGCTGATCGACAATCACATTTACTGGGGCAACGAGCAGAATATCGATATTCGCCGCGTTACCTGGCGCCGCGCCATGGACATGAACGATCGCGCATTGCGCGATATCGTATCGTCGCTCGGTGGTGTTTCGAACGGCTTTCCGCGCGAAGGCGGCTTCGACATCACGGTTGCTTCCGAAGTCATGGCGATCCTATGCCTGGCATCCGACCTCAAGGATCTGGAAAAGCGGCTCTGTAACATCATCATCGGCTATCGCCGTGACCGAACGCCGGTCTACGCCCGCGATCTGAAGGCCGACGGCGCCATGGCCGTGCTCCTGAAGGACGCCATGCAGCCGAATCTCGTGCAGACGCTGGAAAACAATCCGGCGCTGGTGCATGGCGGCCCCTTCGCCAATATCGCCCATGGCTGCAATTCGGTGATCGCGACGCGCACCGCTTTGAAGCTTGCCGACTACGTGGTGACGGAAGCCGGCTTCGGTGCCGACCTCGGAGCGGAGAAGTTCTTCGATATCAAATGCCGCAAAGCCGGGCTTTCACCGGATGCCGCCGTTATCGTCGCGACCGTGCGGGCGCTGAAGATGAACGGCGGCGTCAAGAAGGACGATCTCGGCAAGGAGGATGTCGGGGCTGTGGTCAAGGGCTGCGCCAATCTCGGCCGGCATGTCGCCAATGTCCGCAAGTTCGGCGTGCCCGTGGTCGTGGCCATCAATCATTTCGTCTCGGACACGCAAGCCGAAATCGAGGCGCTGAAGAATTATGTCGCTCGGCTCGGGGCGGAGGCGATCCTCTGCCGGCACTGGGCCGAGGGGTCGGCCGGCATCGTCGATCTCGCGCTGAAGGTCGTGGAGCTTGCCGAGTCCGGCCAGGCGAAATTCCAGCCGCTCTATCCCGACAATCTCCCGCTGCTGGAGAAGATCGAGATCGTCGCTTCGAAGATCTACCATGCCGGCGAGGTCACGGCGGATAAGGCAGTGCGCGATCAGCTGCGGTCCTGGGAAGATCAGGGCTATGGCCATCTGCCTGTTTGCATGGCGAAGACGCAATATTCCTTCTCGACCGACCCGAACACTCGCGGTGCGCCGGAAGGGCATATCGTGCCGGTTCGCGAGGTGCGGCTGTCGGCGGGCGCAGGCTTCGTCGTCGTCATCACCGGCGAGATCATGACCATGCCCGGCCTGCCGAAGGCGCCGGCGGCGGAGAGGATTTTCCTCAATGATCAGGGCTACATCGAGGGGCTGTTTTAAGTTCAGAATCTGATTCCACTTGTCGGTCTGGAAGTGCCGGCTTGGCAGCTTCGCCCGCATCTATTGTCATCCAATTTTGGTAGGATATCTAACGTATTGACCTTGGCGAAATCCGAAACAAATCGGCACGATCCAAGCATCGTTAAGACGGAGACGGATCGTGACTGCTGACGGCCGCGCAAGTCTGGATGAGATACGGGATTTCCATGCGAAGATGATGGCAGCCGCCAGTAATTCTTCCGAGGAAAGGCTGGAGCAGGCCTTTCGCCTCGTCAGGCGGGAGGCATTCATGGGGCCGGGGCCGTGGCAGATCAGGGCCGGTCGCCACTACCTGCAAACCCCAAACGCCGATCCTACGTTCCTCTACCAGAACGTTCTGGTCGCCCTGGACAAGTCCAAGGGCATCAACAATGGCGAGCCGTTTCTCCATGCCGCCTTCCTGGGTGCCGTAGCGCCGCAGCCCGGCGAGACGGTCATTCACATCGGTACGGGGACTGGATATTACACGGCCATTCTGTCGACGCTGGTGACGCCGGGTGGTCATATTCATGCTGTCGAGATCGATGAGGAGTTGGCCAGCCGAACCCGCGACAATCTTGCCTCATTCGAGAACATCTCCGTCATCTGCACCGATGCGACGACTCGGGAGCTGCCGGAGGCCGATCTCATCTATGTGAATGCCGGTGTCGTGGCGCCGCCGATATCGTGGTTGCAGGCGCTGCGCCTTGGCGGCCGGATCATCATACCTTGGCAGGCGAACGAAAAGGTCGGGCTTGCCGTCATGATCACACGCCGGGAGCAGGGGTTCAGCGCCCGCGCCTTGATGCAGGCCTACTTCATTCCCTGCATCGGGGCCTCCGATCCAGCTCAATCCACAAAAATGCCCGATGGCGGCGAGGCTCGTTCCATCCAGTCGGTTTGGCTCACTCAGGAGCGAGCGCCGGATGAAACGGCAGTTGCGATCTATAGAGACCTATGGTTCTCGAAAGCAGGCCTCGGGGTTTGACGAGGCTCAAAGATCGTCGCGACCAGTCCCGCGCGCATTTCAATGGCAATAGCGGAAGCCGCCATTCCTTTCGATCACGTCGAGATGGAAATGTGTTTCATGCGCGGCGTCGCTCTCCGGATCCAGAACGGTCGTGAAATAGAGGCAAGCAGAGGCGCTGGCCGCACGCTGGAACGCGCCGGTCAGCGTCGGGTCTTCACGGCGCGGCTCGATTGCGACGGTCCTGCCGTTTTCGAAGGTGAAGCTCGCGATGTCGATGGCGTTGCCGCGGGCATGCTCGGAAATCCTGCCGGTGGCGGCATTGTTGCGCAGCCGGCAGATATAGGTCGATGCCTGATTGATCGTGACGATCTTCCCATTGTCCAATGCAGCGGCGGACGGGATGACGCTTTCCTTCACCCATTGGGCCAAAGCGAGAGCGGCTTCGCAGCGCATTTTCCCTTCAGGCTTGAACGCTATTCCCGGCAGTGGGGAGCTTAGCGCAATCGGCTTGTCGATGCCGCAGCCATTGCCGTCGTCGATGCGGGTGATCTCCTTGAAGGTTGCTCCCATCGCGGTCAGTTCCTTCAGGCAGGCCTGGTGTTCCTCGTCCGGTTCGGAAGCGACGGTCAAAGGCGGGCGGGGAGGGCCTTGCATCTGGCCCGTCGTCTGCTCGTCTGGCTGTGACGCCGGCTTGTCTTCCGGCTGAGCCGTCGACTTTTCTGCTGGAAGAACAGGTTTGTCCGGTGATGCAGTGGGTTTTTCTGCCGGGATCGGTGCTATGCCATCCGGCTGAACTTGTTCCTGATCCGGTTTTTGTTCTGGTATCGGGCCGGTCTGGGGGAGGGAGGCGGCCGCGAGGAGAATGGCGGCAGAAACAAATGAAACAATTCTAAACAGCATCAGGTAATTCAGCCAATTCTAATGATGATGCCGATAGAACGCGCGAGGCCGCCATTTCGTTGCAATTCAGCAACGTTCGCTCCCTGCCTTTAAACGTGATAATTTTATTCATGATTACGGATGGTGAATATATTGACAATAATACTCATGTTTTTTATGCGGCAGAAAGAAGGCGAAATATTTCCCGCCCATTAACAAGATAACCTAGCCAGCCCCTTGCCTGTTTTTGACGCAGCAACCAGCCAGCCCGGTGAAGCAATTCGAAAGGAATGGTTATGGTTGTCCGACGCTCGCGCTCGGTCCTGTTGGCATGCACCGCGTTTCTGGTCCTTGGGCTGGCGACGACATCTTTTGCGCAAACCGCTCAGAATGATGAGGCGGCAGGCGAGGCGCCCAAGAGCGATCGCATCACCAATCTGAAACCGATCGTCGTGAAGGGCAAAGGCAAGGCAAACAAGGATGTGCTTGCCGACTCTCCGACCGCCAGCGAAACGACGGCCAAGGAAATCGATGAGAAGCAGATCACGCGTATCGAGGATCTCGGCCGCAGCACCGAGGTCGGCGTCGGCTTCAACCGCACCACCGGCGGCGTCAACATTCGTGGCCTAGGCGACGATCGCGTGCTGACGATGATCGACGGCATCGGAATTCCTTTCATGCTCGATGTCGCCCGCGGGGCGGATGGCGGCGCCAGCAGCTTCGATTTCAACGCGCTTTCGAGTGCCGATGTCGTGCGCGGCGCCGATTCCAGCCGAGCCGGTTCCGGCGCCCTCGGCGGCGCCTTCGTGCTTCGTACGCTGGAGCCGGAAGATCTGATTGCGCCCGGCGCTACCTGGGGCGGCATCTTCAAGTTCGGCTATAATGGCGACGACCGCAGCCTCGGCGGCTCAGCGGCGGTTGCCAAACGCATCGACAATACGGCCGTGTTGTTCGAAGGTGGCTATGCGCATGGTCACGAGCTTGAGAACAATGGCGATGTCGGTGGCTATTCGACCAAGCGCACCAAGGCCGATCCTGCCGACTACAATCAGAGAAGCGGCCTCTTCAAGATCCGCCAGTATACCGATATCGGCACCTTCGGCGTCACGGCGGAGCATTATAACAAGGACAAAGACATCGATGCGATGCATTCGCAGAGCCTGACGGGCAACTTCCGTCCGGGCAACTACGATACGACCGACAATATCCAACGCAATCGGGCTTCGCTCGACTACAAATACGACGCTGAAAGTGCCGGCTCGCTCTTCGACACCGCCAATGCCGTCTTCTACTGGCAGAACGTGCTGCGCGAAGAGGGCGTCGACGGCTATCGCTACACCTCCGTCATCGGCGACTATTGGCGCCGCAATGATATGGAGGACCGCAGCATCGGCTTCAACGGCAATGCGTCCAAGTCCTTCGATACCGGCAACCTGCACCATGAGGTCACGTTTGGCCTCGATGTCGCATTCAGCAAGGTCCACCAGTACTCGGCGGGCGGCGATAGCTGCGCACTACCTCGCTGGCGTGCCACTTGCGCATTCCTTCATACCAACCAGTCCGATATGCCCGATGTCGACGGCAAGCGCGTCGGCGCCTTTGTCGATGACAAGATCGAACTGGGCTCCAGCAATTTCTATCTGACGCCGGGCCTGCGCTTCGACTGGTATGATTACGCGCCGAAGAACACGGCCGCCTATCGCGACAGCGCCAACTATCAAGGCCTGCCGTCGGGCCAATCCGACAGCCGGTTCTCGCCGAAGCTGCGTGCATCCTATGAGCCGCAGGATAATGTCGAGTTCTACGCGCAGTGGGCGATGGCTTTCCGCGCACCCAATGTCAGCGAACTTTACGTCAACTATGGCGTTCCCGGCGGCTATGTCAGCTACGGCAATCCCGACCTGAAGCCGGAGACCAGCAACGGCGTCGAAATCGGCACCAACCTCGGCGATGACGATTTCGGCGGCCATCTCGGCGCCTTCTATAACAAATACAAGAACTTCATCGACTCTTCGTCGCGGGCCGATCCGACCGGCACCTATCCGCTCGGGATTACCGAATACTTCAACCGGGCTAACGTCCGCATGTTCGGCGTCGAGGTCAACGCGCACAAGGCGTTCGACAACGGTATCCACATCAAGGGCGCGCTCGCCTATGTGAACGGCAAGGATTCCGATACCGGTCAATGGATCAATTCCGTGGCTCCCGCCAAGGCGGCCTTCACCGTCGGATATGCGGCCGAGGTCTGGGGGACGGACCTGACCTTCATCACCGCGACTAGCGAACCGAAGAAGACGGGCGACACGCTGCGCACGCCAGGCTACGGCATCTTCGACCTCACCGGCTGGTGGGAGTCGGAGCAGGTGAAGGGCCTCAGCATCCGCGGCGGCATCTACAACATCTTCAACAAGACCTATTACGATGCGCTCAACGCGCCATCCTACAGCGGTTCGCAAACGCAGCCTGCGGCCTATTATTCCGAGCCCGGACGAACCTTCAAGCTGACACTGACTCAGAGGTTCTAATCGGGCTCATCGATGCAGCAAACTTGGGCGATGCTTCGGTGTCGCCCCTTCTTGCCCTCCTGCGTGGCATCCGCCGAGCCTTCCGCAATTGTAAATCGCAGCGTTCAATGCTATTCGAACTGTGCAGTCTTTAACCCGTCGAGAGAAAAGAGAGGAGGACCGTATGACCAAGATAGTCTGGCATATTCGCCAGTTCGGTCCGACTCGTGCCCTGCAGATGCGTTTGCAGGGCTGATCAGAGGCTGTTACTCACTCATTCCTTCTGGTCTGCCCCTTGGGCGACGTGAGCCTGTGCATCTGCGCGGCCGCGTCATGACATGTTTTCGAGCATTGGCCTGCTTGTGGCCATCGACATCGGCGTAACGCGGCAAAAGGAGCCGCCGGCGATGCTTTGAGATGCTCGATCGAGACCGGAAAAGACCATGGTTCTGATCAATCTCCGCAATCTGGGCGTCACCATGAGTGCGCCTCTGTTTTCCAACCTCAGCATTGCCGTGGATGCCGGTGACCGCATCGGTATCGTTGCCGCGAACGGGCGTGGCAAGACCACACTGCTCAACTGTATAGCAGGCAGGCAGGAGCCGACCACAGGCGATATTACGCGCGCCCGGGGCTTGCGCGCCGGTTATGTCGAGCAGAGCGTACCGGCGACGCTGCTCGATATTTCCTTCCATGATGCCGTCCTTCAGGCCTTGCCGAAGGAGCAGGTCGCGAGCGAAAGTTGGCGTGTCGATGTCACTCTCGACTCGCTTGATGTGCCTGCGGCGATGCGGGAGAGGACGCTTGCCCAGCTCAGCGGCGGCTGGCAGCGGCTTGCCATGCTTGCCCGGGTCTGGGTGACGGAGCCCGACATATTGCTGCTCGATGAGCCGACCAATCATCTCGATCTCGCCAAGATCGCGCTGTTGGAAGATTGGCTGAATGCTTTGCCGCGGGACGTGTCCGTCATTATCGCCAGTCACGACCGGGCTTTCCTCGATGCGGTCTGCACCCGGACGCTGTTCCTGCGACAGGACCAGTCGCAGACTTACGTTCTGCCTTACAGCCGCGCGCGGGCGGCGCTGGACGAGGTCGATGCTTCCGACGAGCGCCGTTACCAGAAGGAGATGAAGACGGCGCAGCAGCTTCGCAAGCAGGCGGCCAAGCTCTACAATCTCGGCGTCAACTCCGGCAGCGATCTCTTGACCGTGAAGACGAAGCAGCTGAAGGCCCGGGCCGAGAAGCTGGAAGATGGTGCGAGGCCGGGCTACCGTGAGCGCTCCTCCGGATCGATCAAGCTTGCCAATCGCGGCATTCACGCCAAGGTGCTGCTGACGCTGGAGGATGCCTCGGTGACGACACCTGACGGTACGTTGCTGTTCAAGACGGGGCAGCAGTGGATTTGCCAGGGCGATCGCATCGTGCTGCTCGGGCAGAATGGTGCGGGCAAGACGCGGTTCGTCGAGATGATCCGCAAGGCCATCGCCGATCCGTCTGCCGGCGGTACAATCAAGCCGACGCCGTCGCTCGTGCTCGGCTATAGCGATCAGGCACTCTCCAATCTCGGTCAGAAGGACACGCCGCTCGGCATGGTCACGCGTCTGTTCGAACTCGGCGAACAGCGCGCCCGCACGTTACTCGTCGGCGCTGGCATCAACATCGACATGCAGGAGAAAGAAATCGGCCGTCTGTCCGGCGGGCAGACGGCGCGGCTTGCCATGCTGGTGCTGCGGCTGACCAACCCCAACTTCTACCTGCTCGACGAGCCGACCAACCATCTGGATATCGATGGGCAGGAGGCATTGGAGGGCGAGCTGACGGCAAACGAGGCAAGCTGCCTTCTCGTTTCGCACGACCGCAGCTTCGTGCGATCGGTCGGCAATCGCTTCTGGCTGATCGACCGGAAGCGGTTGGTCGAAGTTGATGGGCCGGAAGAGTTCTTCGAAGCTGCCAGGGGACAGGAGTAGGCATAGGCGTTGGATAAGGCGGTCGGATCGGTGATGAGCATCGACCTTGAATGGACCTGAGGCTTGGAGTTGACAGCGCGAAATATGAAGGCGCAGTATGCAACTCTAGGATCATAAAGGTGCAACTTGACGAGCTTGATTCTGAACGATCGCCTGAACCGTCCCGCATATTGGATGTTCATCTGTTTATTCTTAGGAATTCGAATCGGGGCCGTTGTACTGGTCGAAATGGGTTACGCTTCCGATCTCTTACGTCACTTGGACTTCATCCTCTTCTTCGTCGCGTCCGTGATGGGGGCGAGACTGCGAGACTTTGGATGGTCAGCTTTTTGGGGCTGGGCGGGAATAGCGGTGGTCAGTTTCGCTATTCCAATTGGCGTAATACAGATATTTAAGCCGGAGATTCTGCCGACTGGCGAGCTTACTGGTTCTGCTAGAAGCTACACTACCTTGTTCTCTACCCTTCCATTCTTTGCCCTGATTGTGGCCATCGGGCTTCCACCAAGCGATCCGAATAGCAAATATGGAAAGCCATCGCGGTATAACATGGTTGTGTCGGAATCCACGCTGCAATTTGCGGAGCGTTGGATTTTGCGGCCCTTATCCATTTTCAGACGACGTGTGAACCGCTCAGCCTATAGGGTCGGTCTAGTGATTGCTGTTGCGATACTTATCGCTCGCTCCGTAGCTGAAAATAATAACAACGGGGAAACCCTTTGGGGGCTTCCGTTGTTTATGCTCGCTGTTGTTATTGCTGCGCTGCTTGTTGCAGCACGTCTTCGCGATTTTGGGTGGTCAGGACTCTGGGGATGGGGCGCTATTATTGGCCTGAGTCTGGTTGTTCCAATAGCGGTGTTTTCGCTCGTTCAGGCGAGCCGGATAGCCACTCTGCCATTCTATGTGACGTTGGGACCTCCCTTTCTTTGCTTGGTCATAATCCTCGTCGTTGGCATTCCTAGAGGCAGTCCCGGTGTCAACAAATATGGTCCGCCCTTCCGCTGGCGGCAAAATAAGACGGCCGCCTGATCCCGATATTCGCGCTTGCGCATCCTCTCATCTCAGGCTAACAATTCCCGTCATGAACATGTCCTTGAACAACATTGCAGTTTGGTGGTGGGCACGCTGAGGCGGCCTCGACCAATCGTGTTCAAAGACGACGAGTGAGCCGCCCGAGATTTCGAGGCGGCTTTTTTGTTATATTGGCCGCCTGTCATCCGGGCCTGACAACGGAGTAGGAACAATGGTAACGATCCTTCGGGATGATGGTGCGGAAATCTACGAGACGAAGGGTGGGATCACCGTCACCCGGCAGCGCCGGCCGACGCCTTACGCGGATGCCGTTTCGTCCTATATTGACAAGCTCGACGAGCGCCGCGGCGCCGTCTTTTCCTCCAACTACGAATATCCCGGCCGCTATACGCGTTGGGATACCGCCATCGTCGATCCGCCGCTCGGTCTTTCCTGCAATGGGCGCAATGTCTGGATCGAGGCCTATAACGAGCGCGGCGAAGTCATTCTCGGCTTCATTGCTGAAAAGCTGAAGACCGTTTCCGAGTTGGTGCTGGCTGCTTTTACGGCCCGCCGGCTCGATCTCACCGTAAGGACGCCGGATCGCGTCTTTACCGAGGAAGAGCGCTCGAAGATGCCGACCGTCTTTACCGTGCTGCGTGCGGTGACCGACCTCTTCTATTCGCAGGCTGACGCCAGCATCGGCTTTTACGGCGCCTTCGGTTATGATCTCGCCTTCCAGTTCGACGCCATCGACCTGAAGCTCAAGCGCCCGGACGACCAGCGCGACATGGTGCTCTACCTGCCGGACGAAATCCTGGTGGTCGACAATTATTCCGCCAAGGCGTGGATCGACCGCTACGATTTCGCCAAGGGCGAAGCATCGACGGAAGGCAAGTCCGGCGAGATCGCGCCCGAGCCGTTCCACCGCACCGATGCCATTCCGCCGAAGAGCGACCATCGCCCGGGCGAATATGCCGAACTGGTGGTCAAGGCGAAGGAGAGCTTCCGCAAGGGCGATCTTTTCGAAGTCGTGCCGGGCCAGAAGTTCATGGAGCGCTGCGAGAGCAAGCCCTCCGATATTTCCAAGCGGCTGAAGGCAATCAACCCTTCGCCCTATTCCTTCTTCATCAATCTCGGCAATCAGGAATATCTCGTCGGCGCTTCACCTGAAATGTTCGTGCGCGTATCCGGCCGCCGTATCGAGACTTGCCCGATCTCGGGCACGATCAAGCGCGGCGACGACCCGATCGCCGACAGCGAGCAGATCCTGAAGCTGCTGAACTCCAAGAAGGACGAATCCGAGCTGACCATGTGCTCCGACGTCGACCGCAACGACAAAAGCCGTGTCTGCGAGCCTGGTTCGGTCAAGGTCATCGGCCGCCGTCAGATCGAGATGTATTCGCGCCTGATCCACACGGTCGACCATATCGAAGGCCGCCTGCGCGACGACATGGACGCTTTCGACGGCTTCTTGAGCCACGCCTGGGCCGTCACCGTCACCGGCGCGCCTAAGCTGTGGGCCATGCGCTTCATCGAGAGCCATGAGAAGAGCCCGCGTGCCTGGTATGGCGGCGCGATCGGCATGGTCGGCTTCAACGGTGACATGAACACCGGCCTGACGCTGCGCACCATCCGCATCAAGGACGGCATTGCCGAAGTGCGGGCCGGCGCGACGCTGCTCAACGACTCGATCCCCGAGGAAGAAGAAGCCGAAACCGAACTGAAGGCCTCCGCCATGCTTTCCGCTATCCGCGATGCCAAGACCGGCAATTCCGGCAAACAGCAACGAGACGTCGCATCCGTCGGCAAGGGCGTGAAGATCCTGCTCGTCGACCACGAGGACAGTTTCGTCCATACGCTTGCCAACTACTTCCGTCAGACGGGCGCGACGGTTTCGACCGTGCGTACGCCGGTGCCGGAAGAGGTCTTCGACCGCCTCGATCCGGATCTCGTCGTGCTGTCGCCAGGTCCCGGCAATCCGAAGGATTTCGATTGCAAGGCGACCATCAAGAAGGCGAGGGCGCGCAACCTGCCGATCTTCGGCGTCTGCCTGGGCCTGCAGGCGATTGCCGAAGCCTATGGCGGCGAGTTGCGCCATCTGGCGATCCCGATGCACGGCAAGCCTTCGCGTATCCGCGTGCTGGAGCCCGGCCTGGTCTTCTCCGGTCTCGGCCGCGAGGTCACCGTCGGCCGCTATCACTCGATCTTTGCCGATCCTTCGAGCCTGCCGCGTGATTTCATGATCACGGCCGAGAGCGAAGATGGCACCATCATGGGCATCGAGCATGTGAAGGAGCCGATCGCGGCCGTGCAGTTTCATCCGGAATCGATCATGACGCTCGGCGGCGATGCCGGGATGCGGATGATCGAAAATGTGGTGGCGCATCTGGCGCGGCGGGTGAAGACGAAGGCCGCCTGAAGCCGCGTCTATAGTTCCGGAATTTGGACACCCCATGCACTCGGAAAAAGTGCATGGGGTATTTTTCTGCCTTGAAAGAGCCAACAAACGGCTGAAGAGATTGATTGATGGCAGGGGCTTTCAGTCAGTGATTCCAAGGATATTCAAGTGTGTCTTCTTGGCCATGCTCACTGTTCCGGTGTTCGCCGGTCTCGGCATCGTGGTGCCGCGTCCGCTCTGGCATAGTGGGCCGCTGGCGAATGTCGAGCGTTCAAAGCAAATTCTCGTGCTCAGCAACCCCATCCATACGGATATTGCCATTCCTGTCGGCGGCGATCTCCTGAGCCGCTTTGCATTTCTGCGGAGCGCCGGGCTCGATATCGATAATCCTAATTTGCGCTATCTCGTCTTCGGCTGGGGCGGCCGGAGCTTCTATACGGAGACGCGGACCTGGGCCGATTTGAAACCAGGACCTGTGTTGAAGAGCTTTGCACTTGACCGCTCCGTCATTCATGCAGAGCTGGCGGGCAATATTCCGCTGGATGCGCCGGCTGTTACGACAATCGATATCAGTACCGAAGGTCTTGAACGGCTCCAGCAATTCATACTCGCCAGCTTTGATCGCGCCGATAGCGGGCCGGTTGCCCTGCCTGGCAGCAATTACGGGCCGAACGACGCATTCTTCGAAGCACGAGGTTATTTCAACGCGCTCATGGGCTGCAATACCTGGACGGCTGCGGCACTGAGACAGGCGGGGTTGACCTCAGGCGTTTGGACGTCTTTACCCTGGATGCTGCGAATGTCCTTGAAACTGCATAATGAGGAACAGCGTTTTGCGATAAAGCAGGCTCTGCCTTGAGGCGGTTTGGCTTGCCGCAGCTCGCAGCAGAATGTCCGGCATATTCTGCGGTTCAACGGCAATGACAACAGCCACGGAAATAGATGGCCCTTACAGGTCCTCACAGTCCTGCCAGCCTTCTTCGAAGATGAGCTTGTCGAGGGGCAGGCGATTGCGCCATCCCTTCACGGCGAGTTCCGGCATGTCATAGAGCTCGTCGATATAGCCGACGCAGAGCCAGGCGACGATCTTCACATGCTCCGGAATGCCGAGGATCGCCTTGATGGCGTCCTCGTGGAAGATGCTGACCCAGCCGACGCCCACACCCTCGGCGCGGGCTGCGAGCCAGAGATTTTGCACGGCGCAGACGGTCGAGTAGACATCGGTGTCCGGATTATGCGTGCGGCCGAGAACGACCGGACCGCCGCGTTTGGTGTCGCAGGTGATGCAGATGCTGAGCGGCGCCTTGCGGATGCCCTCCAGCTTCAGCCTCTGGTACTGTGCGCGGCGGTCGCCTTCGAACATCGCACAGGCTTCCTCGTTGGCCTGATGAAAAGCCTGCCACACTCGCTCGCGCGTCTTCGCCTCACGGATGAGGACGAAGTTCCATGGCTGCATGAAACCGACCGAGGGTGCCGAATGGGCAGCCTCGAGCAGACGCCTGATGAGAGCATCGGGCAGCGGATCGGGGCGGAACTGGTCGCGCACGTCGCGCCGGGTCTCGATGGCGCGATAGACTGCGTTGCGCTCTGTCTCCGAAAATGCGCCGGCTGCGACCAGATGTTCCGATGTGCCGGTCGGAGCGTCAGCGATGGAGGGTGCGGCATCAGCGGTATTTTCAAGAATGGGCATGTTCAACCATGGTTTCATAAAGGATGGCGGTTCGTCGGCCGGTACCGCCGACCCTTGCACACGAGGCTGAAGCACAGCTTAGTGCTGGGTCGCAAGTCAAACTACCAGCACGAATTTTTGCGGGCGAGCGTATAATCGGCTTCCAATTGTCGCGGAACGCCGGCTGGAGCAAGGTCTTCCCATGTTCTGCAACCTGAATGCTCAAGCGGCATCTCGTTCAATGCGCACAATATGCGCGAATTGTTGCGCGAAAAGGAGGTGCCTCCTTTGACAAACACCGCGTCGTGCGCCATATGGACCGCCAATGAGCCGCCTGCGCGAAATTCGCGCGGGCGGTTTTGCATTTCAATGGCGCCATTCTTGCAATTCATTCGCATGAGCAGGCGCGGGATACTGGAGAAGACATGAACAGCCAGGGAAACGATACGATCAGGCGGCTCGCCCTCTGGGGCATTCCGCTTTCGCTCGGCGTCATGGGGCTGAAGGTGCTGGCCTGGTGGCTCACGGGCTCCGTGGCGCTTCTGTCCGACGGTCTGGAATCGCTGACCAATGTCGTTGCGGCTTTCATAGCCTTCTTCGTCATCCGTTATGCGCAGAAGCCGGCCGATTACGATCATCCGTTCGGCCATCACAAGGCGGAATATCTTTCCGCCGTCACCGAAGGCGTCATGATCGTCGTTGCCGCGCTGATGATCGTGCAGGAAGCGGTCGGGCATCTCGGCAATCCGCAGCCGATACAGGCGCCGGTGCTCGGCCTGGCAATCAATTTTGCCGCGGGTGTCATCAACGCGATTTGGGCAGTCACTCTGATCCGTGTTGGCCGGGCGCATCGCTCGCCGGCATTGACGGCAGACGGCCAGCACATCATGTCCGACGTCTATACCTCGGTCGGGGTGCTCATCGGCCTGCTTCTTGCGCTTGGCAGCGGTTATCCGATCTTCGACCCCGTGCTCGCCATCCTCGTTGCCATCAACATTCTCTATCAAGGCTGGAGGGTCATCTCCCATTCCATCGACGGGTTGATGGACAAGGCCGTGCCGCCGGATGAGGAGACCGTCATCAAGGATGCGATCGCCAGGAATGCGGTGGGGTCGCTCGGCGTGCATGACCTGAAGACGCGCAGGGCAGGGGCAGTGACCTTCGTCGATTTCCATATGGTCGTGCCTGCCGCCATGCCGGTGCGCGAAGCGCATCGCATCTGCGACCGCCTTGAAGACGCCATAAGGGCAATTCATGCGGGTTCGGAAATAACCATTCATGTGGAGCCGGAGGGCGAGAAGGCCCATGGCATCCGCGTCAAGATGATCAAGGAGACCTGAGATGCCAAAGACCGATGTGTCCGGCCTGTCCATGCTCGGCAGCCAGACGGAAACCGCCGGCAATCCCGAAGAGGCCGTTCTGGAAAAGGTACCATCCGGCCATGCCGGTACCGACTATGTCGTGCGCTTCACAGCGCCTGAATTCACCTCGCTCTGCCCGATGACGGGGCAGCCGGATTTTGCCCATATCGTCATCGACTACATACCGAACGAATGGCTGGTGGAATCGAAGTCGCTGAAGCTTTTCCTGCATTCCTTCCGCAATCATGGTGCTTTCCACGAGGATTGCTCGATCTACATCGCCAAGCGCCTTGTGGATCTGCTGCAGCCGAAGTGGCTGCGCATCGGCGCCTACTGGTATCCACGCGGCGGCATTCCGATCGACGTCTTCTGGCAGACCGGCAAGCCGCCGGAGGGTGTGTGGCTGCCGGATCAGGGCGTGCAGCCCTATCGCGGCCGAGGCTGAATGAAAAAGCCGCCATCCGGGGATGGCGGCTTTTCCGACAGATTCGATGAGACGGTGGCTCAGGCGAACGAGTTGTCGTCGCCATTGTCATAGGACGAGTCGTCATAATCATCGTCCTGGGCGTCTTGGGCGGCGTCCTGGGCGTAATCGGCCGCGCTCTGATCATCCTGGCCGCTGCTGTCGTCATTGCCGAAATAGTTGTTGTTGATGATCGTTTCCTGAATGGGTTGTTCGGCTGCATTGGCCGCAGCTCCGCCGAAGAGCCCGCCGCCGGCACCGCCAAAGAGGCCGCTGCCGGTGCCGCCGAGGTGGGGGCTGAAGAGGCTGGAAAGCGATTCCGCCAGCATCACGCCGCCAGCCACGCCGGCTGCCGTGCCAAGCGCACCGCGCAGGAAGCTGCCGCCGGCCGAAGGAGCTGATGCCTGCTGGCTCCACGGGCCTGACGGCTGTGGCTGGCCGCCCCAAGGGCCAGGCTGCGGCTGCGGCGCATTGCGGGCATAGTCATCATAAAGACGGCCCTGCTGCGGATTGCCGCCTTGCGGTGCCGCGGCGCGCTGCTGCTGGCCGCCGCCGAAGAGCGAGCCTATTCCGCCGAGGAAGCCGCCGCTCTGGCCCTGCGGTTGACCGGTTTGGGCGCTTTGCTGCTCGAGTTCGTGCACGTGCGCTTCCAGCTGTTGGATGCGATCTGCCGCAGCCTTCATGCCCTGTTCCTGCATGATGACGGCCTGCGCCAGGAAATAAGGCGCATAGGGCTGGTCGCGGACCGACTGATTGATGAAGGCCTCCGCCTCGGCGTCGCGCTGCGTGCTGGCAGCACCGCGCACGCGATCGAAGAGAGAAGCAAGCAATTGACGTTCTTCTGGCGACATGATGGCCTCCTTGGCTATCCGTGCTGCAAATTCAGGGCGCGATCTCTAACCGCGCTGACCTGACGTAGGATCAAATCTCGGCTTTTCAAAGCCATTCAAGTTACATTTCGGTAATCCCCAATCATAACACCATGTTGTCAGCCGCTATTCCCGCCTTGTCTTTTTCCAGCATTGTTTTACGCATTGAGTCGCACTATGTGCGGTGAACGACGCATCATGCTGGAGAGTTGAATGAACGACGAAGACGAACAGGAAGACAAGAAGACCGAGCTGCCTTTGGGCAAGGACGCGGAGGCGAATCTTTTCAAGTCGCGTTCGATCTTCATCTATGGCGGTATCACGCAGGAACTGGCGCAGAAAGTCTGCTCGCAGCTCGTGGCGCTTGCCGCTGCCAGCGACGACGACATCCGCATCTACGTGAATTCGCCCGGCGGTCACGTCGAGTCAGGCGATTCCATCCACGACATGATCAAGTTCATCAAGCCGAAGGTCTGGATGATCGGCACGGGTTGGGTCGCCTCCGCCGGCGCGCTGATCTATGTCTCCGCTCCGAAGGAGCGCCGCATCTGCCTGCCGAACACGCGATTCCTGCTGCACCAACCGTCCGGCGGCACGCGCGGCATGGCCTCGGACATCGAGATCCAGGCGCGCGAGATCATCAAGATGAACGAGCGCTTGAACAAGATCTTCTCGGAAGCCACCGGCCAGCCGGTCGAACGCATCGCCAAGGACACCGACCGCGACTACTGGCTCTCAGCCGAGGAAGCCAAGGCCTATGGCCTCGTTTCGCGCATCGTGACCTCGCAGGCGGATATCTGATCTAGCAGGTTTCCTAATTGAATTGAGCGCCCTTGCTTGCCGGAAGGCCGGCGAGGGCGTTTTGTATTGGGCGATGGAGCCTGTCGGCTTCGATCGGAGAAAGCATGTTGGAGCAATTCCGCTTTTCTTCGAATCGCGAAGACGCTCTATCTTCTTGTTTTTTACGAATTCCGGACGAAAATCGCGACGCACTTTTCCTGGAAATGCTCTGGCGGCGGAGATATCCGCCGCCAGCTTTCGCCACTCGGGAGGTTGCAACGTTTCCGAGCGCGGCGAACTGTGAAGGGCAAACGAAAGGCAGCGCAGTTTGGGCTGGCCCTATATGGTAATTTCGATCGGCGTTCCCTCGGGCATGACGATAATGGCCTCATAGAAGCCGTCGCCTGTCATGCGGGGCGCAGATTTCAGCAAGCCATCCGCCTTGCATCGTTCGGCCAAAGCATGGACGGCTGCTTTGCTGCCGAGCGATATGGCAATGTGGTCCCAGCCGATGCGTTCGTCGTGTGGATCGAGAGGAAGCCAGGGGCCGGTCATCAGTTCGATCTCACCGCCGCTTTCCGGCAAGGAAACGAAGCGGGAGATGAAGCCCGGGCGGCGGCTGCTTCGATATGCTTCGCCCACGGTGGCGCCGAAATAGGTTTTCCAGAAATCGGCGGCGGCATCGAGATCAGGCGTCCATAGAGCGGTATGAGCGATGCGCATCGGCCTCTCCCTGTTCCTGATTGCGGGTAACGATGCCGGCGCAGAGAGGGGCGACGCAGAGCAACAGGGCGAGCATCCAGAAGGCGCCGGGCAGGCCTATGTGATCTGCGGCGAAGCCGACGCCGGCGGGACCGACGAGCACGCCTGCATAGCCCGTCATGGTGATCGCCGCAACGGCCAGACCTGCCGGCATGATCTTCTGTGTGCCTCCCTTGCGGAACAGCACCGGGACGATGTTGGAGGCACCGAGGCCGATGAGCAGGAAACCTCCCATGGCAAGGATCGAAATCGGGCTGATCAGCAGGACGGCAAATCCTGCGACCGCGACGAGCCCGCCCCACAACATGATCGCCCGATCTCCAATTCTTGCGGTGACTGCATCGCCGGCCAAACGTCCGGCTGTCATCGCAATGGCAAACAGCATGTAGCCGAGGCCGCCATGGCTGGCATCGGCCCGGCCTTCGGTAGTGAGAAGCAGTGCGCTCCAGTCGAGGATTGCGCCTTCGACCAGGAAGGTGATCGCGGCAAGGGCCGCAAGCAGCAGTACGAAGCCGCGAGGCAGGACGAAGAGTGGCGCGTCTTCCGCTTGAACGGTGCGCAGCAACCGCGGCCAGGCAACGATCATGGCGATCACCATTACCGCCGAGCTTAGAAGCATCGCAGCAAGGGGGCCGGCCTTGAGGGACAGAAGCACGGTGACCAGCAGAGAGCCGATGAAGCCGCCGACGCTGAACAGCGCATGGAAGCCGGACATCAACGGCCGCCCCGCGCCTTTTTCGACTTCGACTGCGTGAATGTTCATGGCAACGTCGAGCGATCCGAGGCAAGCGCCGAAGGCCGCCAGCGCAATGCCGAGAGTGAATGGCGTGACGGCCACGGCCAGCATCGGCAAAATAAGCGCGAGGCCGAAACCGCCCGCGATGATGATCGGCTTGCTGCCATAGCGCGCGCTCAACATGCCGGTCGCAAGCATCGCGGCCACCGAGCCCAGGCCGAGACAGAGCAGCAGCATGCCCAGCACGCCATCATCGACCCCGAGGCGAGCCTTGGCGAAGGGAACAAGGGGAGCCCAGCAGGCCAGCGCAAAACCGCCGACCAGAAAGGCAAGTCGTGTCGCCAGCCGGGTTTCCGGCCGATCCGTGGATTGCATGGTCATTCCTTGTCTTTCGAGATCGGGAGGATGACATCGCTCGCCTTCACGAGCGGCAAGCCGGCTTCGACGGCCGTCTTCTCGTCATCGGCAGGCAGATCATCCTCGACGACAAGCCAATCGACATCGCCAGCGCCGCCGATGCGGTGCGGTGCGCGTTCGTGAAACTTCTCCGAGGTAATCAAGGCGATGCGTGCTGCGCTTCTCTTGAGAAGCGTCCGTTTGAAGATGGCGTCTGCATGTTCGTACACGCTGATGCCGCTTCTTGCCGAAATGGCGCAGACACCCAGGAAGCAGCGGTCGATATTCATCGCCTCGATGGCGGCGACCGCAGAAGCATCGACGCTGCCGCCGACAACGGGATCGACCGCGCCGCCGATCAGGACGAGCGGAATGTCGCCCCGCTTCATGATTGCGCTCGCTATGTCGATGGAATTCGTCGCGATCGTCGCTTCGAGGTTCTTCGGCAGAAGATCGACCATTGCGAGATTGGTGCTGCCGCTGTCGAAAAACAGGAATTCGCCGGGCTCGATCATCGCGACGGCGGCTGCGGCCAAGGCTCTCTTGCGGCCGGATTCCTGTCCGACGCGTACGGCCATCGGCTGCGACGGGGTCAGGAGAGGGAGAGCGCCGCCATAGACGCGGCGGCATTTGCCCTCGGCGGCAAGCGCGCGCAGATCTCGGCGCACGGCATCTTCGGACACGTTGAACTCGGCTGCGAGCGATGCGGCAACAATCTGCCGCCCCACGGCAAGCCGCGCTTCGATGATATCCCGGCGGGACAATGGGAGTGAATTGCTCATAAATATGCATTATCGTGTATAAACAGGAGAGTCAATGTGCACATTTATGCACGATTTGAATCGTCAACGATGCATGCCGCGATCGATTTGACGATCGCACAGCCATTTAGGTTCGAAACCGCCCTTGCACGTCCGACGCTTGTAATGCTCCATGCCGGTTCAATCGCTCTTCGTATGAGTCCTTCCCGCCATGTTCAAAGATTTCTCCATCCAAAGCCTTTTCATGGGATGCCTGACCGCCTTTGTCGGCTTCGCCAGCTCCTTTGCCGTCGTCTTCCACGGTCTGCAGGTTGTCGGCGCCACCGATGCGCAGGCTGCCTCCGGTCTGACGGCGCTTTCTGTGGCGATGGGCCTCTGCGCCATCGTCCTCAGCATGGCGACGAGGCTTCCGATCAGCATTGCCTGGTCGACCCCTGGGGCGGCATTGCTCGCGAGCGCCGGGGCGATCGAGGGTGGCTTTCCTGCGGCCGTCGGAGCTTTCTTCGTCTGCGGCATATTGATCGTCATTGCCGGGCTCTTCCGGCCTTTCGGGCGTGCGGTGGCCTCGATCCCGGCGCCGCTCGCCAATGCCATGCTCGCCGGTGTCCTGCTCGGCCTTTGCTTTGCGCCGGTGAAAGCGATCGCCTTCAACCCCGCCTTCGGCCTGCCGATCATCCTTGCCTGGATCGTCGTCGGCGCGTTCAAGCGGCTTTGGGCGGTGCCGGCGGCCCTTGCGGCTTTTGCCCTGGTGCTGGCCTTCGGCGTGAAGATACCGGACGGAGCGTCTGCCTCGCTCGAACATTCGCTGCTTCCGACGGTTGAATTCGTGAAGCCGGTCTTCACGCTTGCCGGCATCGTTTCCATCGCGCTGCCGCTGTTCATCGTAACGATGGCGTCGCAGAACATCCCCGGCATCGCCGTGTTGAAGGTGCATGATTACGACCCGAAGCCGGGTCCCCTGTTTGCCGTAACCGGCGTGTTCTCGCTGCTTGCCGCTCCCTTCGGCGGCCATGCCGTCAATCTTGCGGCGATCACTGCGGCGATGTGTGCCGGGCAGGATGCACATGCCGATCCCAAGCGGCGCTACTGGGCGGCGATCGTCGCTGGCGTCGGCTATATTGTCTTCGGCCTGCTGGCGAGTGCCGTCACAGCTTTCGTGGCCTTGGCGCCGCCGATCCTCATCGAGGCGGTGGCGGGTCTGGCGCTGGTCGGCGCGCTCTCCAATTCTGCCTTGAATGCCTTCCAGCAACCGGAATCGCGCGAGGCGGCCGCCATCACGTTTCTCGTGACGGCATCGGGCGTTTCCTTCGGCGGCATCTCCGGCGCCTTCTGGGGGCTGATCGCTGGCGGGCTGATGCTGGCGCTGTCGCGCGGCGTGCAGATGCTGAAGAAATGACAAGGGGTTGCTTCTTTTCCGTCCGGCGGTTATAAGCGCGGCGATGAAGATGACAGGCGCAAAGATTTCCGAACAGATTGCACGTGGGCGTGTTGCCTTGCGTGACAATACGCGCGCCCTTACCTCGCTCCTTCTCCTCGGCCTTACACGCGGTTGCCGGGTCCTTTGAGGAGCGCCCGGCGGCCGAAAAGCCCGCTGGCCATCGCTCCTCGCGACTTACCCTAAAATCGACAGCATACCCGCAATGGGTCCGCATTTATCATCGCCAAGCCGCATCCTATCGGCTAAGACGCGGGATAAAATGACGGGAAAGGAAGAGACGAGATCATGGACGCGAACAACCATTCCCCCAAAGGCATGCCGGAAGCCGCAGTGAAGTACCGCGCCTACCCGCAGATCAATATTCCAGACCGGACTTGGCCGTCCAAGACCATCACCAAGGCGCCGATCTGGTGCTCGGTCGACCTGCGCGACGGCAATCAGGCGCTCGTCGATCCGATGGGTCACGACCGCAAGGCGCGCATGTTCCAGCTGCTGCTGGATATGGGCTTCAAGGAAATCGAGATCGGCTTCCCCTCGGCTTCGCAGACCGACTTCGACTTTGCGCGCTGGTGCATCGAGCAGGGCAATGTGCCTGACGATGTATCGCTGCAGGTTCTCGTCCAGTGCCGCCCGGAACTGATCACCCGCACCTTCGAGGCTCTCGAAGGCGCTAACAAGCCAATCGTTCACTTCTACAATTCCACCAGCGAATTGCAGCGCCGCGTGGTGTTTGCCAAGGATGTGCGGGGCATCAAGCAGATTGCCGTCGATGCGGCCAAGATGATCACCGACATGGCGGCCAAGGCCGGCGGCGGCTACCGTTTCGAATATTCGCCTGAGAGCTTCACCGGCACCGAGCTGGATGTGGCACTGGAGATCTGCAACGCCGTCATCGACATCGTAAAGCCGACGCCGGACAACAAGCTGATCATCAACCTGCCATCGACCGTCGAAATGGCAACGCCGAATATCTATGCCGACCAGATCGAATGGATGTGCCGTAATCTCGACAATCGCGAAAACCTGATCATCTCGCTGCATCCGCACAATGACCGCGGCACCGGCATTGCCGCTGCCGAACTGGCTCTGATGGCCGGCGCCGACCGCGTCGAGGGTACCTTGTTCGGCAATGGCGAGCGCACCGGCAACGTCGATGTCGTCACCATGGCGCTGAACATGTTCACGCAAGGCGTCGATCCGGAACTCGATTGCTCCAACATCGAGCGCATGAAGGAAGTCTTCGAATATTCCAATCAGATGGCGATCGGCGAGCGTCACCCTTATGTCGGCGAGCTGGTGTACACGGCTTTCTCCGGCTCGCATCAGGATGCGATCAACAAGGGCATGAAGGCCGCGAAGGTCGCCAACGATCCGGTTTGGGAAGTGCCTTATCTGCCGATCGACCCGCAGGACGTCGGCCGCACCTACGAGGCGATCATCCGCATCAACTCGCAGTCGGGCAAGGGCGGCATCGCCTATATCATGCAGCAGGATTACGGTCTGAACCTGCCGCGCAATCTCCAGGTGGAATATCGCGAGGAGATCCAGCGCATCACGGACGAGGAAGGCAAGGAGTTGCCATCCAGGCGCATCTATGAGCATTTCATCGAACGCTACGTGACGCAGCCCGACGCGCGGCTGCGCTTCGTCGACCATCACACCTTCGCCGACCCCGAGCACAAGGGGCAACGCATCGTCGCGGCCGAGATTACCGACAAGGGCACGGTAAAGCGCATCGAGGGCAGGGGTAACGGCCCGATCGACGGCTTCATCAATGCGCTTTCGATCTATCTCGGCGTTCCGATGACGGTCGAGGACTATTCCGAGCATTCGCTCCAGCACGGCTCCAATGCCGCGGCGATCTCCTATGTCGAGATCTCCTATCCGGGCGGCAAGCTCTTCGGCGCCGGCATCAACACCAACATCGTCGCCGCGTCTCTCGAGGCGATCGTGTCGGCGGCGAACCGCGTGCTCTCCATCAAGGCGGCATAAGACTCAGGCTTTCCGCAGCTTCCATCGAAATCCCCTCGGTTACTTCCGAGGGGATTTTGCTTTGCGGGCTCGCAATATTGCAGCGAGGCCGTCGCTTCACAGCGATTTGCGGTAGACGACAAAACCGGAGCGCTCGGCCATCTTGTCATAAACGCGCATTGCGGTGGCGTTCGTCTCATGCGTCTGCCAATAGACGCGATGGGAGCCTGCTTCCCTGGCCCGGGCATAGACGCCTTCGATCAATGCGGATGCCACGCCCCTTCCACGCGCCGCCTCGTCGGTAAACAGATCCCGCAGATAGCAGTTCGGCCCGACGGCTGTCGTGCTGCGGTGAAAGAGATAATGTGCCAAGCCGAGGAGCCGGCCGTCCTTCTCGGCAACGAGCGCGTGCACGGGTTCGTAGGCATCGAAAAAGCGCTGCCATGTCATTTGCGTGATGTCGGCGGGAAGGGCGGTTGCGCCGGATCGTCCGTAGAACCTATTGTAACTTTCCCACAGGATCAGCCATTGCCCGTGGTCTTGCCGGGTCGCAAATCGAATATGAATATCGTCGGCCATCCCTGTGACCCATTCGAAGGACGAAATCGATTGGCAATCGAGGTAGCCGTCAGAGACGGCCGTCCTCCTGCATTCATGACTTCTGCTGGGTCAATGCGTCGCGTTGCTTCGTCAGGCGTTCGAGCTCTTCTTCCTGTTCGGCTATCCGTTCTGACGTCCGCTCCTCGTCGGCTGCGCCGGAAAAGGCGGCCGCCTGCTCGATCAGTTCGCGAAGATTTTCCCTTATAACCGCGATACGCCTCTCAATTTCCGGAATGGTCAGCAGAACGTCGGACATGTCGAAACTCCAGCAAAGAACTCGGACTCGTGCGATTGCAGCGTTCCATTATCCATCGGCAGGCTCGCAGTCGCAAGCTGCAAAGAGAGGGGAACATCCATCAGATTTCCGAGGAGACCCTGTTGGCGATCTGATCGAGCATCGCATTCGAAGATGGGCCTACTACAGCATAGGTCGCGCCGTTGCGATGCCAGGATACGATGCTGATATCGTCCTTGATGGTTTCGCTGAAATCGTTGTCGGCAACGCCGTCGGTCTTGGTAAAGCAGATGGCGACGACATCGCCGTCGAGGTTCTTGTAGATCAGTTGGCCGAAGGGCTTGCCGCCGGCGATGAACATCCGCGCCCCCTGAAAGACGAGGCCATCGGCAGCAAGATCGGGAAAGTTGAACTTGACGCCGACCGTGCTTGCCAGCCACTTGGCAATCTCGTCCAGCTGGCTTGCCTGCAGCTCGACCATGTGCTGCGGCTGACGCGAATAGATGCGGTGATAGGCGGCGATGTCATCCAGCCAACTGCGTGTCGCAACCTGCATCGGCACAGGGGGCGTGCCTGCCGGAACGTCAGCCGGCTGCATGCCGAAGAGGTAGCCTATGGCGCCGCCGACGACAAACAGGATGAGCGCTGCGGCCAGCGACTGTCTGCCGGTCGGCGCCAGCTTCAAGGACGGTCGTGTGATGCGCGGCGAGGGTTCGCGGGTCTTCGGAGGCTGAGCGCTTTTGATGGAACGAACAAGCGCCAGCGGCACCGGCTCCTTGAGAACCTCGTCGAAAGCCTTGCGGCCGACATCCGAGCCATGTTTGAGCTCATCGAAAATTCGCCGCGCATCCGGATCGGACGCAATGAGCCTTTCAAGCTCTTCCTTTTCCTCACGGTTCGTTTCGCCATCCATGAAGGCGGATAAACGGACTTCGAGCGGCATTTTCTTCATGTCTTGCAATGCTTAAAACCTTCGAGGCGAGCGACTGTGACCCTGGGAGGCAAGGTAGAGGCGTGCGCTGGAGAGCCGCGACATGACTGCCGACAGCGGAACTCCGAGGATATCGGCTGCCTGCTTGTAGCTATGCCCTTCGACATCGACCAGCAGGAAGACACTTGCAAGTCCTTCGGGCAAAGATGTGACGAGGCGATGCGCTTCACTGTCCTCCACCGGATTTAAATGCACTCCGGCTGCCAGTTCGCCCTGTTCGACGGCGTTGCCCTTGGCGGCGGGACGCAGCTTGTGGCGTCTGGCCTCATCGACCCATTGATGACGGGCCATGGTGTAGAGCCAGCTCTCCAGCTTGCCGCCGCTGTTCCAAAGGTGGAATTTGGCGATACCGCGCTGACAGACGCTCTGAACAAGCTCGTCCGCCTCGGTCAGATCGCCGGTCAGCGTCACCGCGAAGCGGCGCAGTTTCGGAAGAAGGCCGACCAGATCGCGTCTGATGTCAATGGCTGCTACCGGCGTTGGCATGATCGTTCCAGGAAGGCGTTGGAGGTTGTCGCATGGGCAATGTGCTTCCGCAACGGATGGCCTTTCCCCTGAGAAAGGTGATGTAAGCGGAATAATCGTCCTGTGTTGGTATGAACCATTTCCGTGCCGTTTCGCAAGTCTTCCAAAACACTCGTTCACTGAAGTGTCTTTCTTCGGGCGGCCATCCGTCAATGTGCCGACCCGCATTATTTCAACAGGTACTCCCGGCCTTCGGCGATCGCAGCGACGAGCGGGAAACCGCTCTGGAAAACCGGCATTGCGGTGCTCCTGCCGCAACCTCGAAACCCATCCCATCCTATAGGGATTCCTGTAGTACGATTGTAGCTCCGTATCTTAGAAAACGCTACCGAAACGATGTGGGCGGACAGGCTAAAACGTTCATCACCTTGCTAGAATATCGATGCTTTCAGGAGCTATACCGCTGCCTGCGTCGTTGAGACTGTAGCGCTCCGCCTTCAACTCCCAGGCACCGGGGCGCCCGGCGATCGTGAAGAGATTATAGGCGGCGCGCGGTTTCAATCCGCCGACCCCCTGCGATGCGGAGGCGATGCCGACGACGGGAACCAAACCCATTTGACCGCGCAGCCAATGCAGGGTGTTGAGGTGTGTATGCCCGTGCAGGACAAGTTCGGCGCCGCCGGTCGAGATGACGGCTGCGAAGCGGCGAATGCCGATCATGCGCTTGTAGAAGCTGGTTGCGCCCCGAATCGGCGGGTGATGGATCATGACGACGCGAAAAAGTCCGGCATCCCCGGCCGCGCGCAGAATGTTCACCGTCTCGCGCGCCTGACGGGCGGAATAAAAGCCGCTTGCCGCAAAAGGCGGAGTAGCGACGGCCGTGGAGCATCCCACAAGCGCGACCTGTCCGCGAATACGCAGATAGGGGAAAATGCGCCGGTCTTCCTGCCATTCGGAGGGAGCGCTATCGCCCTGGACATAGGGGTACCAGGCACGCATGGCCTTTTCGTAGGCGCCGGGCACATAGGCATCGTGATTGCCGGGAACGACTGACGTGTGAAGCGGATCGCCGACCGTCTTCAGCCATTCGGCCGCGGTCTGGATCTCCATGCCGCTCGCGAGATTGACGAGATCGCCGGTTACGGCCAGATGATCGGCCTGCCTCGCCTTGATGTCGTCAAGAAGCAGGTCGAGCGTGCCGCCAAAAAGATGCTTGCGCCGGTTCCGGTGCCAGTTCACAAATCCGGTAATACGTTTGGAGGCGAGTTCTCTGATCGAAAGGCGTGGCAACGGACCAAGGTGAACATCGGAAATATGCGCGAGCTTGAACATGGGATGAGACATAGCCCACTCTATTGTCAAAACAAATACATCCCCAACCTCATTGCGGATCGGGGCATCGAGGTTCACGCATGAGCGACGAGATTTCGAGGGACGAAAAGCAGAGTTTGGCGATGCGGTTGTTCGGCCGGGCGCTGCATGTCTATTTCGGCCTGACCCGCAGCATGACGCTTGGTGTGCGCGCCGCCTGCTTCGATCGGGAGGGGCGAGTTTTCCTGGTGCGGCATTCCTATATCGCCGGCTGGCACATGCCCGGCGGTGGCGTCGAACGCCATGAGACGGTGGAGGAGGCGCTTGAGAAGGAGCTGCGGGAGGAGGGCAACCTAGTGATCTCGGGTCGGCCGCAGCTCTTCCACGTCTATTTCAACAACAATACCAGCAAACGAGACCACGTCGTCTTCTATCGCGTCGAGGTTACCCAGACCGCGCCGCGCAGGCCGGATCGCGAGATCGTCGAAAGCGGCTTCTTTGCGCTCGATGCGCTGCCGCCCGGAACGACGAAGGCGACCTATCGCAGGCTGAAGGAATTGGAGGGAGAGGAGGCTCCTTCCAATCACTGGTAGCTACGGGGCATTCAAATCAGGCCGCCTTTGCCAATTGCTCCCGGCCATGCGGGCGATCGAAATCCAGCTCGGGGCCAATCGGCACGATACCCGTCGGATTGATCGTCTTGTGGCTGCGATAGTAGTGGTTCTTGATGTGCGCGAGGTTCACCGTCTCGGCAACGCCGGCAATCTGATAGAGATCGCGCAGGTAGGCCGAGAGGCTGGCGTAATCGGCGATGCGGCGGATGTTGCATTTGAAATGGCCGACATAGACGGCGTCGAAGCGGATAAGCGTCGTGAACAGCCGCCAGTCGGCTTCGGTCAGCCGGTCTCCGAACAGGTAGCGCTTCGTCGCCAGCCGTTGGTCCAGCATATCGAGGGTCTCGAAGAGGCGTCGGGCATTTTTCTCGTAGGCTTCCTGGGTCGTCGCGAAGCCGGCTTTGTAGACGCCATTGTTGACCGTGTCGTAGACGCGCTCATTCAGGGCATCGATATCGGCACGGAGATCGGCGGGATAGAAGTCCGCCATGGAAACGGTCAGGCCGTCGAAGGCCGTGTTGAACATGCGGATGATTTCGGCCGATTCGTTGTTGACGATCGTGCCGGTCTGCTTGTCCCACAAAACGGGGACGGTGACCCGGCCGGAATAATGCGGATCGGCCTTCAGATAGACTTCCCAGAGCTTGCTTGCGCCGAAGAGGTGATCGGCCGTTCCTCCGTCGGTCCCTTTGAATTCCCAGCCGTTTTCCAGCATCAGCGGATCGACGATCGAAACCGTGATCAACTCTTCAAGCTTCTTCAGCTTGCGGAAGATCAGGGTTCGATGCGCCCAGGGGCAGGCGAGCGACACGTAGAGATGATAGCGCCCGGCCTCCGCCTTGAAACCGCCGGTGCCGGTAGGGCCAGGCCCGCCATCCGCGGTCACCCAGTTCCGGAACTGCGACGCGGCGCGCTTGAAATGGCCCTTCGTCTCTTTGGTATCGTACCAGACGTCATGCCAGACACCATCCACCAACATGCCCATTGCTTGATCCTTTCGGGAAACTGCCGAACTATTTATCTAGAGATACGGCATGCACGCCGGATTTCGAGACGGCAAATGATGAACACTGCGTCATAGGTGCTGCCGGCGGGCTCATGTGGCGGCGTCGGGCTCGAGAAAAGACAATGATGCCGACACGATCCTGCATCGATAAACGGCAGTGCGCATTTTGCATTGGACGCGCCGAATATTTCCTGCTATGCGGCTTGTCACGCTTTAAGGATCCTTGTTCATGAAAGTAACCAGAAGCCTGCGACGACGCCGATGACCTTGAACGCTCGACGAGCGCTTTCGAGAACAACATCGTCTGTCTATCTGGTTTCCTTGGTCTAATGTACAAGCACGATCTGGTCTACCTCACTGAGGATGCGTCACACGACGCTGTCATCGAACTCATCAACGAAGAAGCATTCGGCCCCGGCCGGTTTACGCGCGCCGCAGCTCGCATCCGCGAGCAGGGACCGCACGACCGGTCGCTATCCTTCATCTGCGCCGATGATGGCGAGACGATCGCCTCCGTGCGGATGACGCCGGTATTGGCTGGATCGGTCAAGGGACATCTGCTCGGCCCGCTTGCCGTGCGTCCGTCGCACAAGAACAAGGGGATCGGCCGCGAACTCGTGCGGATTGCCGTCGAAGCGGCCAAGCGCAAGGGATCGGAAGCCGTCATCCTCATCGGCGACCCGCCCTATTATTGCCCGCTCGGTTTCGAGAAGGTTGCCTATAATGCATTGACCTTCCCGGGGCCAGTCGATCCCAACCGGGTGCTGGTCGTGCCGATCGCCGGAGATACGCATGCGCGGCTGCAGGGTTCGATCATCTGGCGTGATGATTCCGCTTCGGCGAGCGAAGTTGAAGACGACGATCTGGACGATGTCGTGCAGCTCACGGCGATCGCTGTCTAGAGCATTTCCAGGAAAAGTGCGTAGCGGCTTTTCGTCCGGAATGCGTAAAGAAAACAAGTGGATAGAGCGTTTTCGCGATTCGAAGAAAAGCGGAAATGCTCTAAGACGCTATCGACGAAAGACTGCCCCGCTTGAATATCAGCGAGGCGACAATTTCTTCTGCAGAAAGAAACGGCTGCGGCCGGCTGGAAAATCCGGCAGTTCGCCGAAGATGGCATAGCCCTGCCGCTGATAGGCTTTCAGCGCCTGCGGATTGAAAGTATCGATCCATGCGCCGAAGCAGCCGCGCGCGCCTGCTTCGGCTTCTGCCGCCTCCAGGAGCTTTCCGGCCATGCCCTGGCCGCGCAGGCTTTCCGGCACGAAAAGCCATTGCGTGAATAGCCATCCCCAGGCCGTGTAGCCGGAGATGCCGCCAATGGTCCTGCCGGCATCGTCGCGGATCAGAACCGCCAGGGATTGCCGACCGGACGGGCCGACATCTGCGGTGTTGAAGGCCGTCAATCCCTCGCTGATGGCCGCGAGTTCGCTTTCCGATGGTTTATCGGTCACTTCGATCTTCATCATATTCACCGTCCTTCGCGCCACCACGTGGCAGAGAAGGCAAAGAGGAGGGCGGCGAGACCGGCAAAGCCCGCAAAGAGCGGCAGCGTATTGATTCCCTTCAGCACGGTTTCGTCAGTCATGCGGATGGTCAGGCGCTGGCCGTCGGCGACACGCACTGCGCCGCGCACCGGCAGGACCTGCGGCACCGTAACATTGCCGTTTGCGCCGGCAAGGCGGGCGACGAGGCCTTTGGTCTTCTGTGCCAGCGGCTTCAGTGTCTCCGTGGTCGAAATCATCGCCTTGAATTCCGGAGCATCGATGGCGCCGATATGGACCAGCGTCGAGAGGTTGCCGTTGGCAATCTGATAGAGCCCGATCTCATCCATATGCTTTCCGGCTTGGTAGAGACCCGGCTGCGCCTGCTTCAGCTGCAAGGTCTCACTCTTGCCCGATGGCGTTTTGATCGTGGCTGGGCCTGGATCGTTGCCGATCGTCTGGCGCGTCACCTGTAGCGTGCGCCCAGCAGCGTTTGCCGTCAGTGCTTCTTCCTCCAGCGCGGGCTCCTTCAACAGCCAATGCGCGATGCGACGATAGAGCGACACATGCGGGCCGCCGCCTTCGAAACCGCGCGCCCACAGCCAGCCTTCGTCGGAAAGGAGCATGGCGACGCGGCCCTGACCGACGCGGTTGAGCACCAGCAACGGACTGTTGTTGGCGCCGACCATCACGGTCTGGCCCTGCGGCTTCTCGACATCGACGCTGCGGAACCAGCGGCCCCAATGCGGCGGCTCCGTGTCGGAGCCGTCCAGGCCGCGTGTCACGGGATGCTTGCGGCCCTGATCCGACAAGCGCGGATAGAACGCCTTCTCGATCATCTGGCCCGTCGGCTCGGCGGGAAGCACTGAGGCGAGCGGGGTCAGCGCGATCGAACTGCCGCCGGCGTGCTCGGGACCGGCCGCGACCAGCAGAGCGCCGCCGTTTTCGACATATTGCGCCATGTAATCATAATAGATCGTCGGCAGGACGTTCTGGCGATCCTGATAGCGGTCGAAAATGATCAGGTCGAAAGAACTGATCTTGTCGACGAAAAGCTCGCGCGTCGGGAAGGCGATCAGCGACAGCTCGTTGATCGGCGTGCCATCCTGCTTATCCGGCGGGCGCAGAATAGTGAAATGCACGAGATCGACGGAGGCGTCCGATTTCAGCAGGTTGCGCCAGGCGCGCTCGCCGGCATGCGGCTCGCCCGAAACGAGCAGGACGCGCATGTTCTGGCGGATGCCTTCGATCAGCTGGACCGTTTGATTGTTGATACCGGTAACTTCGCCGGGAACCTCGGCCACGGCGAATTCGAGCACGTTGTTGCCGGCGCGCGGCACCTTGAAGCTGAAGGGCGTATCCTGGCCGGGCGTGGCCTGAAGCGTGGCGATTTCGTCGCCGTTCATCTTGACCGTCACGGCTGCGGTGCCGCCGGGGCTCTTGCCGTCGTCAACGACGCGAAAGACGAGCTGCTGTTCATCGTTGACGATGCCGAAGCGAGGCGCGCGGACGATTTCGATGCGGCGGTCGAATTCGTCCGGCCTGCCGGTGATCAGCCCATGAATGGGCGCGTCGAAGCCGAGTTGCTGGTTGACGCCGGGAATATCGTGGATCTGGCCATCTGTCAGGAAGATTGCGCCGCCGATGCGGGCTGGCGGCACGTCGGCGATGGACGAAGACAGGGCGGAAAAGAGCCGTGTCGATGGTGAATCCGATTCCGCGGGATCACGGAATTCGACGATGCGGGGTTCTATGCGCGGGAATTGCGCCAGCCGATCCTTGAGCATCACCAGGGCCTCGTCCGTCATCTTCGTGCGTTCCGGCGTCTGCTGGCTGAGGCTGCGATCGACGACGACGGGAACGATCGTCGTCAGCTGATCGCGATCCTCCTGCACCAGCACCGGATTGGTGAGTGCCGTCAGCAGGGCGATACTCGCCAGCGCACGGATCCAGCCGCCGCGCAGGCGTCTGTAGATCGCGAGCGCCGCGATGGCGAGCGTCAGCACCGCAAGAGCTGCAAGCATGGGCCAGGGGAGGAATGGGGCAAAACCGATGTTCATATTATTGCCCCAAGCGCTGCAGGATATCCGGAACGTGAACCTGATCGGACTTATAGTTTCCGGTCAGCATGTACATCATGATGTTGACGCCCGTGCGGTAGGCATATTCGCGCTGGGTCTCGTCCGGGGGCACGGTCGGCAGCAGCGGCGAACCATTGTCACCCACGGCCCAGGCACCGGCAAAATCATTGCCTGTGATCATGATCGGCGTCACCCCGTCGGAGGTGGCAACGGCATTCGCATCGCGCCGCATATCCTGACGGGCCTCTACCCAGAGCGGACCGTCGGCATAACGGCCGGGGAAGCTCGACAGCAGGTAGAAGGATTTGGTCAGCACGTGTCCGGCAGGCACGGGCTCTAGAGGAGGAATGTCCAGATTGGCCAGAATCTGCTGTAGACGTTGGCCGTTCGGGCTCGGCGTCGAGGTATCGCCCATGGTGTCGATAGCATCGCGCGTGTCGAAGAGAACGGTGCCGCCATTGCGCATATAGGCGTCGATGCGATTGATGGCGTCGTTGGACGGCATCGGTGCCGTTGCAGAAACCGGCCAGTAGATAAGGGGGTAGAAGGCCAGCTCATCCTTGGATAGATCCACACCCACCGGCGGGCCGGGCTCCAGCGTCGTGCGATAGGTGAGGTATTCGGAGAGACCGGCAAGGCCGCGCTCGGAAATGCGGTCGACTTCCGGCTCGCCGGTCACGACATAGGCAAGATGCGTCTTGTCCAGACGTGAAAAGATGGCGTCATCGCCCGGCTTTGAATCGTCGGCAAACGCGCTTGCGGGATGCAGGAAGATGGCAAGCGAAGCGGCCAGCAGCAGCATCGCCGCACCGCCCGCGATCGTTTTGGCGGATCTGCCCAGGCGGGGGAAAGCACCGTTCATGAGCAAGACGATCACGCTGTCCGCCAGCAGGAGAAGGAAGGCAAGTGTGAAAAGGATCGGCTTTGCCGACCAGGCTTCCCCACCGATGAGGCCTTCGCGTGCGACGGCACCGGCTGCCGAGGCATCCAGCGGCTTCAGTGCCGTTCCGTGCGGAAGGGTATTGAGTGCGCTAAAGCCCTCTTCGGAACCGTAGAGGCCGGGCGGGTTGTCGAAGCTTGCGACTGCGGTTCCCTTGTTGTTCGGCTCCAGCGGGCGGGCACTGCCGATCTCGCTGGTTAGTATGCCCCTGGCGGTCAGGAGCCGGTAGGGCGGCATTGCTTCGCTCGCCTTGGATGCCGCGCCGTCCGCCGAGGTGACGCCGCCGGCACGCGACAGCTGCACGATACGGCGCAGCATCTCGACGAAATCGCCCGATATCGGGAGATCGGACCATTGCGGCTCGGCGCTGACGTGGAAGAGGACGATGCGGCCGGCCTGCATCTGCTTTTCGGTCACCAGCGGCGTGCCGTCGGCAAGGCTTGCCCAGGTGCGTTCGGCGAGATCCGGCGTCGGCTCGGCCAGCACCTGCCGCTTGATCAGGACATTGTTCGGTTTCGGCATGCCGGCGAAGGGGCCGAATGACGGGAAATCGGCAAGGGGCTGCGGCTCGGCCCAGGAGAGGGCACCGCCGAATGTCCGCTCGCCCTGCCGCAATGTGACGGGAACGAGTGGGTCGTCGGCAGGGGCTGCGGCAAGGCGCGGGCCGGCGAAGCGGACGAGCGTGCCGCCATTCTGGATCCACTTCTGCAGCGGCGCATAGGTTTCCTGCGGCAGGCGGCCGACATCGGCCATGATGATGACCGAGGGATTGCCCGCAAGCAGTTGAGGGATCGCTTTTGCCAGATCGGCGCTATTGGGCTGCGTCAGATCGGCATAGGGCTGAAGGGCGCGCTGGATATAATAGAGCGGCGACAGGATCGGCTGGAATTCGTCGGCCGCCTGCCCGGAGAGAAGCGCCACGCGGCGGCGGCGAAAACCGTCGTCGAGCAGATAGACGCTGCCGGCGCTTGCCTGACGGTCAATGCTGATGCGGGCGAAATCATTGCGCATTTCGAAGGGGGCGGTAATGGAGCCGGTCGCAACCGTCTGTCCACCCGCGAAATCAAGCGATCCGGTGGCGATCGGCCGCCCCTGATTGTCCTGCGCGGTCAGTCCGAAGCGCATCGGGCCGCTGCCGTTCAGCCGAGCCGCGGTGACAGTCATGTTATTGGCGGTATTGGCCGCACCGGTGATTGCGACGATGTTCTGGCCGTTGCCTTCGATCAGACGCAGTTCGCCCGGTTGCAGCGCGGCGAGGCGGCTGACGATATCGTCCTTTTCCCTGCTCTCGACGCCATCGGAGATGAAGGCGATGGTGCCGGGCTTGCTGCGGTTGAGTGCCGCTTTCACTGCGTCGGCCGCGCGCTGCCTATCCGGAACCAGCGGCCTGGGGTTCATCGCATGCAGCTTGTCGCGGGCTGCTGCCGCCGCGCCTGGTGTTGCATCATTGGTCTGTTCGGCGGTGAAGGCGATCGAGATGGGAATGCCCTTGGCATCGGCATCGTCGATCAGCGCGTCGGCGGTGCGCACACGCCGTTCCCAATCCGAAACGCTCGCCCAGCTATTGTCGATCATCAGCACCAGCGGACCGCCGCTGGAGAGCGTATTGGTGCGCGGATTGAACATGGGATTGGCAATGGCAAGAACGACGAGAGCTGCAAGCAGCATGCGCAGCAGCGTCAGCCACCATGGGCTGCGCGCCGGCGTTTCCTCGCGCTTGAGAATGCTCGCCAGAATACGCAACGGCGGGAAGACTTCGGCGCGCGGCTGCGGTGGCGTCAGGCGCAGCAGCCACCAGATCGCAGGAAGCAGAACGAGCGCTGCGAGGATGGCCGGCGAGGCGAATGCGAAGGAGAGACCGCTCATGGCTGCCCTCCGGAGGCTGCCCTGGCCGGCATGCCGGAAAGATACATGTGCACGGCAACCAGCGCTTCGGAAGCCAGCCGATCGGTGCGGTGGCTGACGAAGGTCCAGCCGAGATGGCGCAGCGACTGGCCGAGATTTTCGCGGCGGGCGAGGTAGGCGCGCTGATAGTCCTCGCGCAGGTTTTCCGCGCGGCCGGCAATGAGCTTCGAACCCGTTTCGGGATCGCTGAATTCGGTGCGTCCGCTATAGGGAAAGAGTTCTTCGGCGGGGTCGGCAATCTCGATCACATGACCGCGCAAGCCTCGGCGGGCGAGCGGCCCGATCCTGCCCATGACGCTGTCGGCATCATCGAGAAAATCGCCGATCAGCACGATATCGCTCCAGCCGCGGATCATCGCCGTCTGCGGCAGGCCGCCTTCGAGCGGGGTGTGCATCAGCGCAGCAGCCAAACGCTCGGCGGCGTTGCGGGTCGCCACCGGCTCCATGATGCCGGGGCAGCCGATGCGCTCGCCGGAGCGGGACAGAATCTCGGCAAGCGCCAGCATGATGACGAGGGCACGGCCTTCCTTGGAGGCATGGCCATAGGTCGACTTGTACATCATGGATGGCGACAGATCGGCCCAGAGCCAGATCGTATGAGCGGCTTCCCATTCATGATCGCGGATATAGGTATGATCGTCGCGGGCCGAACGCCGCCAGTCGATGCGCGACAGGCTTTCGCCTTCGGTATAGGGGCGGAACTGCCAGAAGTTTTCGCCGATGCCGCGTTTGCGCCGGCCATGCCATCCGGCAATGACGGTATTGGCGATCCGCCTGGCCTCGACGAGGCAATCGGGCACGAGGGCGGCGCGGCTGCGGGCTCGGGAGAGGGCATCATTGCCTGAGGTCGGTCTGACGGTCTGTCCGATGGATGCCACGCGCTATACTCTCCTCGACATCCGCATCATGATCTCGACTGCTTGACCAGCCCTGCAATGACATCACGAACGGACATGCCGTCTGCGCGGGCCGCAAAGGTTAGCGCCATACGATGCTCAAGAACGGGTTCGGCGAGCGCACGCACGTCGTCGATCGACGGCGCAAGCCGGCCCTCATAGAGGGCGCGGGCGCGGGCGCAGAGCATCATAGCCTGACCGGCGCGCGGGCCAGGACCCCAGGCGACGTTCTTGTCGGTCGAGGCATTGCCCTGGCCGGGGCGGGCCGAACGCACCAGAGACAGGATCGCATCGACCACGCCATCGCCAACGGGCATCTGGCGGATGAGCTGCTGGATCTCGAGAAGGCGCTCGGCGTCGATGACCGCCTGCGGCGTCGCTTCGCTCAAGCCAGTGGTTTCGAGCAGGATGCGACGCTCGTCGGCGAGTTCGGGATAACCGACGTCGACCTGCAGCAGAAAGCGATCGAGCTGGGCTTCCGGCAGCGGATAGGTGCCTTCCTGCTCCAGCGGGTTCTGCGTTGCGAGAACGTGGAAGGGCGCGGGCAGGTCATAACGCTGGCCGGCGATAGTGACATGATATTCCTGCATCGACTGCAGCAGGGCCGACTGCGCGCGCGGCGAGGCTCTGTTGATCTCGTCGGCCATCAGCAATTGCGTAAAAACCGGTCCCTTGACGAAGCGGAAGGATCGGCGGCCGGTCTCATCCTGGTCCATGACTTCGGAGCCGAGAATATCCGAGGGCATCAGGTCCGGCGTGAACTGCACGCGGTTGGAGGCAAGACCGAGAACTGCGCCGAGCGTCGTCACGAGCTTCGTCTTCGCAAGGCCCGGTACGCCGACCAGCAGAGCATGGCCGCCGGCAAGTACGGCAAGCAGCGTGTTCTCCACGACGCTTTCCTGGCCGAAAATGACCTTCGACACCTCCTGGCGAACGGCGGCAATATCGCCCAGCGCCTTTTCGGCGGATGCGATGATGGCCTGCTCGTCGAGGGTCGTTTCGGTCGATTTGATCATGCCCATTTGCGTCTCCAATGGCAGAAAAACGGTGCGCGCGATTCGCAGACGTTACACATTTGCCTCATAATCAATACAACTTATCGCCACCAAGACGGCTGACAAGCACGTTTCAAATGACTATCTCGTGAGAAACTGTCGTATTTGTCACTAACGGCCAACCGGGACAGAAGAATGGCAACCGAGGAAATCAAGGCGACTGGCGATGCAGCGAGCCTGGCGGCGCTGATATCGCGTGCGGCCGGCGATAGCGGCGGCCGCAAGAAGGGATTGCCGCCCGTAGATCTCTGGAATCCACCGTTTTGCGGCGATATCGACATGGAGATCCGCGCCGACGGTACCTGGTTCTATCTCGGCACGCCGATCGGCCGCGCCCCTCTCGTGCGGCTGTTTTCCACAGTTCTGCGCAAGGATGCCGACGAAAAGACCTATCTTGTCACGCCTGTGGAAAAGGTCGGCATTCGCGTCGCCGACGCGCCGTTCGTCGCGGTCGAAATGAGCGTCACGGAGCGCGACGGCAAACGCGTGCTGACGTTCCGCACGAATGTCGGCGATGTCGTCGAGGCTGGCAGGGACCATCCGATCCGTTTCGTCATCCGCGGCGAAAACGACGAGCTGAAGCCCTACCTGCATGTTCGCGGACGCCTGGAGGCCTTGGTGACGCGCGCTGTCATGTATGATCTTGTCGAGCTTGGCGAACCCATCGAAATTGCCGGACGCCAGATCTTCTGCGTGCGCTCCGGCGGCTCGATCTTTCCGATCATGCCGGTGGCCGAACTGGATGCACTGACTCGATGAGCGAATTCCCCCTTTATTCTGCGGATGAGTTCCGTCGCCGCGCCCTCCATCAGAGCGGCGGGCCGGTGGAGGTTGCCTGGCGCGATCATGGCGATCACCTCCTCAATCCGGAGACGATATCGCAGGTGGCGGACCTGAAGCTGAAGGATGCCGCCGTACTCGTGCCCGTCGTCGACAACGGCGAGGATGCGAAGGTGATCTTCACGCTCAGGACATCGACCCTGCGGAAGCACTCCGGCCAGATCGCATTCCCCGGCGGTGCCATCGATCCGGAGGATGCATCGCCGGAGATGGCGGCAATGCGCGAAGCGGGCGAGGAAATCGGGCTGGCCGATATCTTCATCGAGCCCGTGGCACGGCTGCCGCACTATCTGGCGGCGACCGGTTTTCGCATCACGCCCATTCTCGCCGTGGTGAAGCCGGGCTTCCATCTCGCACTCAATCCGACCGAGGTCGAGGATGCCTTCGAGGTGCCGCTCTCGTTCCTGATGAATCCCAGCCACCATGTGACCGACACGATGCTATGGCAGGGGACCGAGCGCCATTTCTACCGCATGCCCTATGGACAGCGCATGATCTGGGGCATTACCGCGGGTATCGTCCGCACGCTTTACGAAAGGCTTTATACATGACGTCCGTTGCCGGTGAGGCCTGGTTTCGCGATGAGGCACTGCAGCGCGTGCTGGCGCTGCTCGATGCCGATGGCGGCGAGGGGCGCGTGGTCGGTGGTGCTGTCCGCAACAGCCTGCTGGGGCTGCCCGTCGCCGATATCGACATAGCCACGACTCTTTTGCCGGAAGCGGTCGTCGAAAGGGCAGGTGCAGCGAGGATCAAGGCGGTGCCGACGGGCATTGCCCATGGCACCGTCACTCTGGTCATTGATGGAAAACCGTTCGAAATCACCACGTTGCGGCACGACGTTGAAACGGACGGCAGGCGTGCCCGTGTTGCCTTCAGCCAGGATTGGCAGGCGGATGCCGAACGGCGCGACCTGACGATCAATGCGCTTTATGCGTCCGCCGATGGCGAGGTCGTGGATCTCGTCGGCGGGCTTACGGATTTGGAGCGACGCAACATTCGCTTCATCGGCGATGCGGCGACACGGATTGCCGAGGATTACTTGCGCATCCTACGTTTCTTCCGCTTTTTCGCCTATTACGGCAGCGGGCGACCCGATGCCGATGGGCTGCGCGCCTGTGCTGCTGCACGGTCGAAGATATCAACGCTCTCGGCCGAGCGCGTCTGGTCTGAAATGAAGAAGCTGCTGGCGGCCCAGGACCCAGGCAGGGCGCTGCTCTGGATGCGCCAGATCGGCATATTGACCGAGGTGCTGCCGGAGACGGAGAAATGGGGCATCGACGCCATTCCGGGGTTGGTGGCCGCCGAACAGGCTCTCGGCTGGCCGCCGGAGCCTTTGCTGCGACTTGCCGCCATCGTGCCGCCCGATGCGGCAAGGCTTGCCAAGCTGGCCGAGCGGCTGCGCCTCTCCAAAGCCGAAGGCACTTATCTTCAGACATGGGCGACCGCGCCCGTCGTCAAGGATGATATTTCGGAAGCGGTCTTCGACCGTCTGCTTTATCGCCACGATCCGACCGGCATCGCAGTTCGCCTAAAGCTGGCGCTTGCGGTCGCCCGGAACAAGGCGGAGGGCGATTTCGAGGAGATGGCCCGTGTTGCCCGGCTCGGAAAATTGCTGGAGCATATCGCAAAATGGAAGAAGCCGGCTTTTCCGCTCAACGGCGCAGATGCGCTTGCCGCGGGCGTCAGCGCCGGGCCGCGCGTGGGCGAGCTCCTGACCAAACTCGAGCATGAGTGGCTCGAGGGGAATTTCGCGATGAACCGGGCGAGCCTTCTCGCCCGACTCAAGGATTTGGCCAATGCCTGATAATGAAATCTGATCCGCGGGGTTGACTGGCGAACCGCCGATCAGGCCGCATTGGCCTCGTCGCGAATCCTTGCTTTGATATTGTCGACCATGTTTTCGCGGATGATGGTTTCGCCATGCGCCTCCCGCATATGTTCGACGGCGCGGCGGACCACCTCGGCGTCATCCTTGGCGCGGGTATGCCAGGCGCAACCGGGCACGAGCGTACCACATTCGAATAGCCGCATATCTTCCTCCTCCATCTTTCAATCCTTTTCGCCCTGCGAAAGGCATGAAGGCCTAAACGCGATGGGCGGGAAAAGGTTTCCGCCATCCGGCAAGTCTATCGCTCGCCTGCGTCGGTCTTCCGAATTCAATCCGGCATTGCCCAGGATTTGAAGCAGTCCGATGATTGATACTTGGTAACCGGCGCCTGTCTTGCCGAACGATCGGCCGCGAAGCGGACGATATCCTTCGGCGACTTGCCTGCCAATTGCATTCTTACCTGCTCGATGAAACAGGAAAGGGGCAGATCGGATCCACTGCGGATCCGCATATCCTCGGCCAGCCGGACGATGAATTCCGGACTGTCGACTGCGCGCGAAAGTTTCTGTTCTTTCGAAGCTTCCGTGACTTGTTTCTCTGCTGCCATTACAACCTCCTCCGATTGGAACGAGCATTAGGTCACTTAGGCATCCCTCCCGCCGATTTTAGGGCATTGTCCGATTAAATTTTTTCTGAACGCCCGAAGCACGTCGCGGTCTTTCAGATCGCTGACTGTGCTTCGATCCTTTGTTTTCCACGCCGCTATCGCAAACCGCCATGCGATTTTGTGCGGCATGTTCAGGGCCAACGCACCACCGGCGGCAGAGACGATAGGATCGACTCGACGTTGCCGCCTGTCTTCAGCCCGAATATTGTACCTCTATCGTAGAGCAAATTGAACTCCACATAACGTCCGCGGCGAATTAATTGCTCGTCGCGATCCTCCTCCGTCCATGTTTCGTTGAAATTGGAGCGAACGATCCGCGGATAGACCATCGCGAAAGCGCGGCCGACATCGCGGGTGAAGGCGAAATCCGCGCTCCAGCCGCCGGCTTCTTCCGTCGAATGCAGCCAGTCGAAGAAGATGCCGCCGATTCCTCGAGGCTCGTTGCGGTGCTTCAGGAAGAAATATTCGTCGCACCAGTTCTTGTAGCGCTGATAGTCGGCGACGGAATGGCGGTCGCAGACGATCTGCATGGCGCGATGGAAGAGGACGGTGTCGGGATCTTCCTGGGTGCGCCGGCGGTCGAGCACCGGCGTCAGATCGGCGCCGCCGCCGAACCATTGGCTCGTCGTCACCACCATGCGCGTATTCATGTGCACGGTCGGCACGTTCGGATTGACGGGGTGGGCGATCAGCGAGAGCCCCGAGGCCCAGAAGCGGGGATCTTCCTCGGCGCCCGGGATCTGGCTGCGGAAGTCGGGAGAGAATTCGCCATAGACCGTCGAAGTGTGGACCCCGACCTTTTCGAAGACGCGGCCTTCCATCATGGACATGCGGCCGCCGCCGCCCTGACCCTTCTCCCGCTGCCAGTCCTTGGCCACGAAACGGCCGGGCTCCTGGTCGGAAAGGGGGCCGGTCAGCTCGTTTTCCAGCTGCTCGAATTCCGCGCAGATCGTGTCGCGCAGGCCTTCGAACCAGTGCCGTGCGGCCTCTTTCTTTTCTTCAATATCCTCGGGTAATCCCTTGGGAAGATTGGGTCGTTCCATTCACGCTCTCCGACGGTGCGAGCAGCCGGCGGCCCGCGATTCGCACCGTATGTATCGTGATTTGGAATATCAGCAAGATTGCGGCGCTGCCAGTGCGGCGGAGCCGCAGGAGAATCGACTCGCAAATTTCACAATGCGGTATTATGTTCCCCCTCTCGAAGGCGAGGTTTTGTCATGAGGATACCTGGACCGCCGCCCTTGGATGGGTTGAGAAACAGAATATTCCGTTACCGGCAGGATCACCCTGCAGGCGGGAAAAGCGAATTCGTTCGCGAAACCTTTTGTCTCAGTCGCCCCGAAGCGCGTGAAAAGGCGCGCGAGTGGTTCGATGAATTTCCGAAAGCTGCCTATTGGACCGAAGTGGAAAGCTGGCGTCAGGTGGACGGCGATCGCATCGAATTTACCATGCGGCGCCTGCCATCGGCGGATTGAGCCGAACGAAAACCGGCCCGCAGCGACTGGTAATGAGGCCGAAGCATATTTCAGCATGCTTGCGGCAAATAAGCCACTTATGGCGCAATCAATGCGGGTTGGCTGATTGCGGATCATCCGATGCGCCGGATCCGGCCGGCTGGACCGCGATGCCTGCAGAGAAGGCTTTCTTGATCGTTTCTATCGTTGCTCGTTGTCTTCCGCCCGGAAAGGGAGGCAAGAGAGCCTCCGTGTGCGGCATTGCCGGTTCGGATATCGCACCGGGCGTTTCGGCCTGATGGTCCGCTGCTTGGGGGCTCTCGACGATTGGCGATGCCGCAAGGATTTCCCGCAGCGTGGTTGTCACAGGCAGATGCCCGCCCAAGTCGGTGTTCGTGTGATGCCACGCCTGCGGAACGCGTCGATCGGCATGAATGAACGGCCGGGAGTTGATCTCGCCGAACCAGTCCCATTCGCCCATGACGTCGACGACGTCGGTGAAAACCGGCGGCATGGCGATGCGCGTGCCGATCGTCACGATCTTCGTATGCCGCGCCAGTTCGGCGACCCGCCCTTCGTCCTGTTTCCAAAGGTTATGCAGTGCGGCCGACAGCACGAGATTGCCCTTGGAGTGGCCAGCGAGCAGGCGGAAGGAAAGGCGGCGGTCTGCAAGAAGCGCCTGCACGGTTCTGGTGTCGAGGCTCGCTCGGGCGGTCGTTTCGTCGCGATGCGCGCCGACCCTGGGGCGTCCGGCAAGGTCGTCCAGGCTTTCGAGAAATGGCCGCAGGCCTCGCAGGTGGCCGAAGAAAAACAGTCCGCCGAATGCTTCAGTGATGACATCGGCGATGCCATAGCCCGAGACGACGACTGCGACGGGTGCGTCGAGCGCATCGGCCACGTTGCGGGCGAAAGCGGCGGCGCCGAGCGCCGAACCGCCGATGCCGGCGACGGCAAGCGCCCGGGCATTGCCGCCTCCGCGCAGGACGAACTCATCGATGGTTTCGCAGAGGGTGAGCGTCCCAAGGCCGCTCGGCGGGACGATCATGATCGCGCCTTCGGCGGCCAGGGAATCGCTGATGTAGAAGGCCTCTTCCGGCGTGATCACCTTGACATCGTAGAACAGCGCATCAAGGGCGAAATTCCGTTGGCGAAAGCCTTCGAGGGCCAGATTGCGAGCGGGCGAATGCTGGAGCCGTTCGGGGAGGCTCAATGCGCGCGCAAACTGCGTGAGGGAAAGCGTGAATGCCGTCTGGAACATGGGTCACCTCGCCAAGGTCGCCTGAGTTAGAGCATTCCATAATGAAGCTTCTCACACTTTATTCGGTGTGCCAACGCCTATTCGGGTGCGACATTCAGGCTCGGGGTGCAGGTGGCGACCATTGCGTTTGCCGCAGCGCTTCACCCGCTATCATCGCCGCGGACATGGCGACATTGATGGAGCGTTGGCCTTCGACCATAGGGACGAGAACGCGACCGTCGGCTCTTTCGTGTACGTGGTCCGGAACGCCGGCGCTCTCGCGGCCGAAGAGAAGCACATCGCCATCGCGGTAGGCGAAGTCGGTGTAAGGCTGAGCTGCCTTCGTCGAGGCCAGCACCAGCCGGCGGCCGCTTTCCTGCCGCCATGCCTCGAAGCGCTCCCAGTTCACGTGCCGCGTGAGGGCGACGGAGGCAAGATAGTCCATGCCGGCGCGCTTCAGATTGCGGTCGGAGATGTCGAAACCCGCCGGCTCGATGATGTCGACGCCGAGGCCGAGGCAGGCGGCGAGCCGCAGGATCGTGCCGGTATTGCCGGGAATATCGGGCTGGTAGAGAGCGATGCGAAGTTTTGTCATGTGCTGCAACTAGCGAAATCGCCTGGATTTGTCTTCGATTTTTGGCGAGCCCTTAGTTTCCATGATGCCTGCCATAAACAGAATTGAAGGATTTAGCCCATTTTTCAGGCATATTTCGCTTTTCAAACAAGAAAAGTCGCGCTAAAAGACGGGCGCTCTACAACTTGCGAAAGAAGGAGGCTCAGATGGATATCTTGTTTGTGATTATGCGCCTCCGAGCCGTGAATCCACGGATTTGAAGAGCGCTGCAAGGCGCGTATTTGCAAGTACCCCCCTTCTTTAAATCACTGCGCGGCCTGCATGGCCTCGTCGTTTTACCGCCCGGCCACCATATGAGTCTGCGACCTTTGCGCGCAGCTGGTGGTCGAAGGGTCGAGTCTTTGGAGCATTTCAATGTTTGGCTGGTTCGAACGCCGACTAAATCCATTCCCGAGCGAGGTGCCGGATACGCCGCCGAGCGGCCTCTTCGCCTTCTGCTGGCATTATTCCAGGCCGGCCCTGCCGTGGCTGATCGCCATGAGCATTCTCACCATGTCGATTGCGATCGGCGAGGTGGCGCTGTTCCAGTTTCTCGGAAACATCGTCGACTGGCTGACGAAGGCGGATAAGACGACCTTCCTCCAGACGGAATGGCACAAGCTCTTCTGGATGGGCGCGATGGTGCTTGTCGGCTTGCCGGCAGCGGCGATCCTCGACAGCTTCATCATGCATCAGGTGCTGCTCGGCAACTATCCGATGATTGCGCGCTGGCAGATGCACCGCTTCCTGCTGCGCCACAGCATGACCTTTTTCGCCAACGAGTTCGCGGGCCGCGTCGCCACTAAGGTGATGCAGACCTCGCTTGCCGTGCGCGAAACGGTCATGAAGATCCTGGACGTCTTCGTCTACGTGTTCACCTATTTCCTGTCGATGATCCTCGTCATCGGGGCGGCGGACTGGCGGCTGATGATCCCGATCCTGGTCTGGCTTGGCGTCTATGTCGCCATCGTCAGCTATTTCGTGCCGGTACTGCGCAAGATCGCCGCGCAGCAGGCCGATGCGCGCTCGTCGATGACAGGCCGTGTGGTCGACAGCTACACCAACATCGCCACGGTGAAGCTGTTCTCCCATGCGGGCCGCGAGGAGAAATATGCCAAGGCCGGCATGGAGGAATTCCTCGATACCGTGCACAAGCAGATGCGCAAGGTGACGCTGTTCCACGCCTCGGTCTATTTCAACAACTGCGCGGCGCTGTTCATCGTCTCGGCTCTGTCGATCTGGTTCTGGCTCAGCGGCTCGATCTCGGTCGGCTCTATCGCCATTGCCATCGGGCTTGCCATGCGCGTCAACGGCATGTCGCAGTGGGTGATGTGGGAAGTCTCGGCGCTCTTCGAGAACATCGGCACCGTCTATGACGGCATGGAGATGATGACGAAGCCGCACGACATCGTCGACAAGCCGGCAGCTTCGGCGATCGTTGCCAAGCAGGGTGCGATCCGGTTCGAGCACATTCGCTTCCACTATGGCAAGGCGAAGGGCGTCATGGAGGATCTGAGCCTCGACATCCGCGCGGGCGAAAAGGTCGGTCTCGTCGGCCGCTCGGGCGCCGGCAAGACGACGCTGATGAACCTGCTGCTGCGCTTCTACGATCTGGAAAGCGGCCGCATCACCATCGATGGCCATGACATTGCCGGGGTGACGCAGGACAGCCTTCGCTCGATGGTCGGCGTGGTGACACAGGATACGTCCCTGCTGCACCGCTCGATCCGTGACAACATCGCCTACGGCCGCCCGGACGCGACCGACGAGGACATCATCCAGGCGGCCAAGCGCGCCAATGCCTGGGAGTTCATCGAGGGACTGGTCGACATGCATGGCCGCACGGGGCTCGATGCGCAGGTCGGCGAGCGGGGCGTCAAACTGTCAGGCGGCCAGCGGCAGCGTATCGCGATCGCCCGCGTCTTCCTGAAGGATGCACCGATCCTGGTGCTCGACGAGGCAACCTCGGCGCTCGATTCCGAAGTGGAGGCGGCGATCCAGGAAAACCTCTTCGCGCTGATGCACGGCAAGACGGTGATTGCGATCGCCCACCGCCTGTCGACCTTGACCGAGATGGACCGCCTCGTCGTTCTCGACAAAGGCCGGATCATCGAAATGGGCACGCATCAGGAACTGGTCAAGAATGGCGGCATTTATGCCGAACTCTGGAGCCGCCAGTCCGGCGGTTTCCTCGCCGACCACGAAGAGGTCGAGGCGGCAGCACAATAGCAAACTGGGCAACCGGGGCGCCGAGGCGCCCCGGTTGTTGCTTCCATGCGCCTTTGGACGATGCCGTTTTGGCGGAACAAAGGCTTCAGGCCGGCCGCTAAAAGGCCGAGGCTCTAACGGCTCGCAAGAGCAAGTTGTACCGCGAGCAATCCGAAGGCGGCCGCAAAGCTTCGCCGCATCCAAGACTGAACGGCCGGATTTGCGACGATACGGCGGCGCAGATAGGCCGCGAACACGCCATAGCCTGCGAAAATGACGAAGGTGAGCGCCATGAATACCAGGCTCAGCTTCAGCATCAGCGCAATCGGATTCGGCTGATCCGGCATCACGAATTGAGGCAGGAAGGCGAAGAAAAAGATCGATAATTTGGGATTGAGCAGATTGATCAGGATTGCCGAGGCGATCACTTGCCGCGTGCTCTTGTCGGTCGGTGCACCGTCAACGCGCAAAATGCCCCGTTCCAAAAACATCGACCAGGCCATGTAGAGCAGATAGGCCACTCCGAGCCATTTGAGCGCTTGAAATGCCACTGCACTGGTGTGCGGGAGTGCGGCAAGGCCGCTTATCGCGGCAAGCAAATGCGGGATGATACCGAGCGTGCAGCCGAACGCGGCGACTACACTCGCCCTCGCACCGCCCGATAATCCGGCGGCAAGCGTGTAGATTGCGCCGGTGCCGGGAGACGCCACGACGATGAGGGTCGTTATCAGAAACTCGATGCTCATGCGACCGCCCCCATGGAAGAGCGGAATATCGGCGGCAAGGGCTGGGCCAACGCGCCTGTTTCGGGCTTCGATCCGCGCGAAAGGTCCGGGCGGACCGAGGGTGAAGTTTTTCCGACGACGAGATCGGCAATTGCACTATTTTGCACGCCGGAATAGCCAGGTGGCAGGTTCACCGCGGGCGAGGTGCGGACTGATAACGGATGCCGCGGATACATCGCTTCGGCTTGAGGGGAGATAGCGGACATGAATCTCACTCGATAATGGCTTCCGGCAATATCGAGGCATCGCGTTTTCCGGTCTTGAACGAAATTGCAGCTCGGTCGTCATTTGGCGCTTGGCGCTCGATCATAGCGCACGGACAGGTTATTCTAACGAAAATGTAACCTTTGCCGTGGCCAGCCTTTACTTTCCGGACCTTCGGAAATTCCCTATATCGCTGGACATGTTCATTCGTTCGGTATTCCGTCTGTTCGAGACGTGGATTGATCCTTATTATCGCCGTGGCGATCTTCGACCGCCGCGGTCGCTCGGTGCGTTCATCTGGTACTATGTCGGCCAGGCCAAGGGACCCTTCCTGGCCATGGCGGCGCTCGGCGGAGCAGTCGCCATGCTCGAAGCAGCGCTGTTCTGGTTCGTCGGCCATCTGGTCGATATTCTCGACAAGGTGAAGCCGGGCGAGGGGTGGTCGGGGCTGCTTGCCGGCCACGGCGGAACGCTGCTCGGCATGGTCTTCGTCGTGCTCGTCGTGCGCTTCGTCATCGTCAGCCTCGGCGCGCTGGTCGAGGAGCAGGTGGTCGTCCCGGGCTTTCTCAACCTCGTGCGCTGGCAGGCCTACCGGCATGTGGCGCGACAATCGGTCGAGTTTTTCCAGAACGATTTTTCCGGCCGCGTCGTCACCAAGGTCTGGTCGGCCGGGCAGGCGCTTGGCGATCTCGTCGTCTCGCTGCTGCAGGTGGTCTGGTTCATCATCATCTATGCCGCATCGACCATTGCGCTGGTCGGTGGGCTCGACTGGCGGCTGGCGCTGGTGATCGCAGTGTGGATCGGCATCTTTTCGCTGCTCGCCCGCTATTTCGTGCCGCGCATCCGGCAGCATGCGCGTAATGTGGCCGAGGCGTCCTCGATGCTGAATGGCCGCATGGTCGATGCCTATGCCAATATCCAGACGTTGAAGCTCTTCGGCCGCGAAGAGCAGAACGACCGTTACATCCGAAACGGCTTCGACCGCTTCCAGGCAGCCGTCATGCCGTTCACGCGGCTGCTGACCGGCGTGCGCTCCTCGCTGGCGCTGCTCTCCGGCGTCATGATCACCACCATCGGCGCATTGGCCGTGCATCTCTGGCTGGCGGGAGAGATTTCGACGGGCGGCGTCGCCTTCACGCTCAGCATGGTGCTGCGTCTGAACATGCTGTTCGGCCGCATGATGTCGCAATTCAATGCCATCATGCGCAATCTCGGCACCATCCAGAATTCGGCCGAGATGATCTCCGAGGCGATAGGGCTTGTCGATCGGCCTGACGCGAGGGACCTGACGGTCAACGGCCCCGAGATCCGCTTTGACGATGTAAGCTTCCACTACGGACGCGGCGGCGGCATCATCGACAATTTCTCTTTCCATGTGCGTGCGGGAGAGAAAGTCGGCATCGTCGGCCGCTCGGGGGCGGGCAAGACGACACTCGTCAACCTGTTGCTGCGCTTCTACGATCTCGAGGGGGGCCGTATCCTGATCGACGGCCAGGACATCGCCACGGTCAGACAGGAATCGCTGCGTGGCGCCATCGGCACGGTGACGCAGGATACGGCACTCCTCAATCGTTCCATTCGCGACAACATCCTTTTCGGCCGCCCCGATGCCGGCGACGAGCAGATGGTGGCGGCGGCGCGACAGGCGGAGGCGGACGGATTTATTACCGCTCTGGAGGATCAGAAGGGACGCATCGCTTATGCGGCCCATGTCGGCGAGCGCGGCGTCAAGCTTTCAGGCGGCCAGCGCCAGCGCATCGCGATTGCGCGCGTCATGCTGAAGAATGCGCCGATTCTTGTGCTCGACGAGGCGACGTCTGCGCTGGATTCGGAGGCAGAGGCAGCGCTTCAGTCCAATCTGGAAGGGCTGATGAGGGATAAGACCGTTCTCGCGATAGCACACCGGCTGTCGACCATCGCTAAGCTCGACCGTCTGATCGTCATCGACGAGGGTAAGATCATCGAGGAGGGGACCCATGACGAGCTGATCGCCCGCGGCGGCCTCTATTCGGAGCTTTGGGCTCGCCAATCCGGCGGCTTCATCGCGGCGGATGCGGAATAGGGTCTCCACTCGCAGCGCATTGGCGATACCGTGCGACTATGGCGTAGGTCGATAAATCGTGCATGAGATGTGTTAGCCGTCGCCGGCAAAAGGGAGGTTCGCACCGAGTTTCCCGGATGCCGCGGCTATTTTCATCGCGTGCAGCAATCGATTCAGCGTCTATTTTGCTCCGCGCCAAAGAAAAATTCCATATGAATTCTCTGGTTTTTCAGGTGCTTAACTTCTCGTCTCGGTGAGGGGAAGATTTAAGCTCCGGGCTTGCCGCGAAACAGCGCAGTTTTGCCGCGACATTGTGCCCTCTCCCCTTGCCAAGACTGGACATAATTTGCGATCAAGCTTAGAACGCAGCGGGTTACGGAGGAATCTATGGCTAAATTATGGTCGCTTTGATTCGCCGTTAGTGAGAGGGGTATCACGGTTTTGCCGTGGTCTGCGGGAAGAGGATGTGCAGCCTTGAGCGAGCATAGTACGACAGTTGAGTCCACCGGCGAGCCGACTCGTCGCGATTTCCTTTATTTGACGGCAGGTATGGCCGGTGCAGTGGGTGCCGTTGCCGTGGCTTGGCCGTTCATCGACCAGATGCGGCCGGATGCATCGACGCTCGCTCTTGCATCCATCGAAGTCGATGTGTCGAGTCTCGAGCCTGGCATGTCCTTGACGGTGAAGTGGCGCGGCAAACCCGTCTTCATCCGTAACCGCACGCAGAAGGAAATCGACGATGCCAAGGGCACGCAGCTTTCGGACCTGAAGGATCCGATCGCCCGCAACGCCAATCTGCCGTCGGACGCACAGGCAACCGATGTCGCCCGTTCGGCCGGCGAGGGCAAGGAAAACTGGCTCGTCATGATCGGCGTCTGCACCCATCTCGGCTGCATTCCGCTTGGTCAGGCGGGAGAATACGGCGGGTGGTTCTGTCCCTGCCACGGCTCGGTCTACGATACCGCCGGCCGCATTCGCCATGGGCCTGCGCCGATGAATCTTGCGATTCCGCAATATGCGTTCACGTCGGAAAAGAAGATCAAGGTCGGTTGAGGGGGAACTGAATCATGAGTGGTCATTCGTCTTACGAGCCATCGACAGGGCTCGAAAAATGGGTCGATGCGCGGCTGCCGCTGCCGCGTATGGTCTATGACAGTTTCGTCGCCTACCCGGTCCCGCGCAATCTGAACTATGCCTATACGTTCGGCGCCATGCTGGCCGTGATGCTGGTCCTGCAGATCCTGACCGGTGTCGTGCTCGCCATGCACTATGCCGCCAATACGGCGATCGCCTTCAATTCAGTCGAAAAGATCGTCCGCGACGTCAATCACGGATGGCTGCTGCGCTACATGCATGCCAACGGCGCGTCCTTCTTCTTCGTGGCGGTCTATCTGCACATCGCCCGCGGCCTGTACTACGGCTCCTACAAGGCGCCGCGCGAAATCCTCTGGATTCTCGGCGTGATCATCTATCTTCTGATGATGGCGACCGCCTTCATGGGCTACGTTCTGCCCTGGGGTCAGATGTCCTTCTGGGGGGCAACCGTCATCACCGGTTTCTTCTCTGCCTTCCCATGGGTCGGCGATTGGATCCAGACCTTCCTGCTCGGCGGCTTCGCCGTCGACGATCCGACGCTCAACCGGTTCTTCTCGCTGCACTATCTGCTGCCGTTCATGATTGCGGGTGTCGTCATCCTGCACATCTGGGCGCTGCATGTGACCGGCCAGACGAACCCGACCGGCGTCGAAGTCAAGCTGAAGACCGACACGGTCGCCTTCACGCCCTATGCGACGCTGAAGGATGCGCTGGGCGTTTCCATCTTCCTGCTGGTCTTCGCCTATTTCGTCTTCTACCTGCCGAACTTCCTCGGCCATGCCGACAACTATATCCCGGCCAATCCGCTGAAGACGCCGGCCCATATCGTTCCGGAATGGTACTTCCTGCCGTTCTACGCGATGCTGCGCTCGATCACCTTCAACATCGGCCCGATCGACTCCAAGCTCGGCGGCGTTCTGACCATGTTCGGCGCGATCATCGTGCTGTTCTTCCTGCCCTGGCTCGATACGTCGAAGGTTCGCTCGGCCGTCTATCGTCCCTGGTACAAGCTGTTCTTCTGGCTGTTCATCGCCGATGCCGTCCTGCTCGGCTGGCTCGGCTCCCAGCCGGCGGAAGGCATCTACACCACGGCAGCGCAGTTCGCGACGCTGTTCTACTTCCTGTTCTTCCTGGTCATCATGCCAATCCTTGGCATAGTCGAGACACCGAAACGCATTCCGAATTCGATTACGGAGGCGGTTCTTGAGAAGCAGGGCGGCAATAAAAAAGACGCCGTCGCGATGAGCGCCTGAGCGGTTGGAAGGAAGAAAACGATGAAAAAGATTGTTGCCGGCCTTCTCTCGCTCGCCCTGATCGGCGGTTCGGCCACTGTTTCCGCGATCGCTGCGGAAACGAAGCCTGCCGCGGAAGCCGAGACGCCGCATTATCCGCTGAAGGAACCGCGCGAACAGCATTGGACCTTCTCCGGTCCGTTCGGCTATTACGACAAGGCGCAGCTCCAACGCGGCCTCAAGGTCTATACGGAAGTCTGTTCGGCCTGCCACTCGATGAAGCTGGTGGCTTACCGCACGCTGGAAGATCTCGGCTATTCGGAAGCCCAGGTAAAGGCCTTTGCCGCCAATTACGAGGTGCAGGACGGGCCGAACCCTCAGGGTGAGATGTTCAGCCGTAAGGCGCTTCCGTCCGACCATTTCAATTCGCCGTTCCCGAACGACGAGGCGGCTGCCGCCTCCAACAACGGGGCGGTGCCGCCCGACATGTCGCTGCTTGCCAAGGCACGCGAAATCGAGCGCGGCTTCCCGCAGTTCATCTTCGATATCTTCACACAATATCAAGAGGGCGGGCCGGACTATATCTACTCGCTGCTGACCGGCTACGAAGAGCCGCCGGCCGGTTTCAAGGTGCCGCAGAACTCGCACTACAACCCGTATTTCAGTGCGGCTGCGACCTTTGCGATGCCGAAGCCGCTGTCCGACGGCCAGGTAACCTACGACGACGGCTCGCCGCAGACGGTGGACCAGTATGCACGCGACGTGGCTGCATTCCTGATGTGGACTTCCGAGCCGCATCTGGAAGATCGCAAGCACCTCGGCTTCATGGTCATGGTGTTTCTGTTGATCTTCTCGGCATTGATTTATCTCACCAAGCGCTCCGTCTATGCCAAAGCGGGCGCTCACTGAGTATTGCGATGTTTCAACGAAAAGGCGGCCGGTCGAGGCCGCCTTTTTTGTTGGTCTGACGCCCGGGTCTTGATAGGGTACGGCCGGCCCTATCATAGCCTGAGAGTACATATTTCATGAACACTATCACTTCGGAGCTCGCTGCCAGCATCCGTTCCATTCCGGACTATCCCAAGCCAGGTATCATCTTCCGCGACATCACGACGATGCTTGGCGATGCCAGGGCGTTTCGTCGGGCCGTGGATGCGCTGGTGCATCCCTATGCCGGTTCCAAGATCGACAAGGTCGCCGGGATGGAAGCGCGGGGCTTCATTCTCGGGGGTGCAGTGGCGCATCAGCTGTCGTCCGGCTTCGTGCCGATCCGCAAGAAGGGCAAGTTGCCGCACGATATCGTCCGCATTGCCTACAGCCTGGAATATGGCGTCGACGAAATGGAGATGCATCGCGATGCGATCAATCCTGGCGAGAAGGTCATTCTGGTGGACGATCTGATCGCTACCGGCGGCACCGCCGTCGGTGCGACGAAGCTCTTGCGTCAAATCGGCGCCGAAGTCGTTGCAGCCTGCTTCGTGATCGATCTGCCTGACCTTGGCGGCCGCAGGAAGCTCGAAGAGCTCGATGTGCCGGTGCATACGCTGGTGGAATTCGCCGGGCATTAAGCCGCCTGGCAGATTGCCGGGGCCGTCATGAGCGGCCTCGGCAGGTTGCTATTCAAAGGCCAGCACGGTGCTTTCGAAGCGCAATGCCGGTGCGTTATGCTGGTTCACCCCATCACAGGCGAGCGTGTAGAGCGTCCAGCCGGGGCGCGAGGCCAGCGGACGGCTGCCAAGGATGGTCACGCCATAGGTGATCGTGTCGCCGGCAAAGACAGGGCGCAGCCACTGCAGATTCTTGAAACCCGGCGATGGGCCGAGATTGGGCGGCGTCTTGCCTTCGGCGAGAAGCCGGGACGTTTCGGACTTCCAAAAATCGACGAAGCTGCGCATCCACATGGAGCAGCTATGCCAGCCGGAGGCGCACAGACCGCCGAACAGTGAGTGCCTGGCCGCTTCCGCATCCATATGGAAAATCTGCGGATCGAAGCGCGAGGCGAAGCGGACGATGCTCTCGGGTGTGAAGGTATGGCTGCCGATCTCGACGCGTTCGCCCAAGGGATAGAGGTCGCTCATCTTCATGCCGAGACCTCCGTGCTGGCGCGCATGCGGATCATGGTCGCGTTCTCTCCGAGGCAGACGAGCTCGCCGCGCTGGTTCTCGACTTCATGACGGAATTTAACGATGCCGATGCCCGGACGAGAGCGCATGGGGCGTACCTCCACCACGATGGATCGGCCCGACAGCGTGTCTCCGGCCAGAACGGGCTTTTTCCACTCCATGAAATCGATGCCCGGTGCACCCTGTGCATCGGCCTCAAGGAGGTAGGAGTCGCACATCATGCGCATGAACACCGCCGAGGTATGCCAGCCGGAAGCGGCAAGGCCGCCGAGAATACTGGCCCGGCCGGCTTCCTCGTCCAGATGCATCGGCTGCGGGTCGAATTCCCTGGCGAATTCGATGATTTCCGCCGCTGTCATATGTTTAGGGCCGAGCGGAAATTCCCGTCCCGGCCGGAAGTCTTCGTAGACGAGTTTCGTCATGTCTTCTGTCGTCCTCCACGTCTCGTCTATCGGCAATCGCATGGCCAGCTGTGGCGGTGCAAGCATTTTCCATGACCATGACGGGCGATCACAGGGTGATTGCCTGCCGGCGTCCGGCAGCCCTTGATTGTGCGGCGGCGATGTGTTGAGGCTTGTTCGTTGCAAAACGGGACGGAAGCAGGAATGAGCGAACTCAAGATCGCATTGGACGAGGCAGCCGGCGAGGGGATTATTTCATCGAGCCAGGCCGAGAGATTGCTGCCCTATCTCACGGGGAAGGACATCAGCGCTCTGTCGGTAGATCGGAGGCTCTCGGCGCCGCGCTCCCTTGATGAGTCCAATCCGGTGGAAGATACGGAAGCGCCGCGTTTCGTGCGCGGTTTTCACGACGTACTCATCACTATCGGGGTCATCGTGCTGCTGGTCGGGCTCTGGGGAGTGGCAAACCGCTACCTGTCCTTGCTGGCAATCATCATCCTGGCGGAGATCTTGGTGCGACGTCAACGACTGGCGCTTCCGGCCGTGGATTTGACTGTCGCGCTCGTCGCCTGGGTTTTCCATACCGTGGTCACCTACGTCGGCTCCACGCCGGCACTGGGCAACAATTTCACCATCGGTGCAATCGTCATAGCGGCGCCATTTCCGCTGTCGCTGGCATTGTTTTACTGGCGCTATCGCGTGCCGCTGTCGCTGGCGCTATTTTTATTCTCATTGTTCGGGCTGTTTCTCGCAGCGGTCTTCTATGTCGCCGGCACGGTGACGGGATCCACGAATGTGCCGGCAGACTATCCGATCCAGACGCTCATGATCCTGCTGGTAACCGCGCTCGCCAGCTTCGCCTTGGCGATGCGTTTCGATCTCAGCGATCCGCAGAGGGTTACGCGTCGTTCCGACGTCGCGTTCTGGTTGCATCTCGCGACTGCGCCGGCATTGCTTTATTCGACCGTCCTTCTGGCTTTGCGCCTGGAGCTTGCCAGCGGCGGCACCGTCTTTAACAATCTTACCGATGTGCCATTCGGCAGCTATCTGCAGGCCGTAACGGTGCTGGTGGTGGTTCTGGCAATGATGCTGATCGGGCTTGTCATCGATCGCCGCGCTTTCGTGACCGCCGGACTCGTCTCGCTAGGCCTCGCGACCGCGGCTCTCCTCACGCACAGCAATGCCGGCTTCGACAAAATCGGTTTCCTGGTGCTGATAATTGTCGGGCTGGTCGTGCTTGTGATCGGTATCGGCTGGGCCGATCGGCGCCGCCTCATCGTGCGGCATTTGCCTTCCGGTATGCAGGCGAGATTGCCGGCGCTCAGATAGGCGCCGACAATCTGGAGGCGATCAGGTGTTGAAGCGGAAGTGGATGACGTCGCCGTCCTGGACGACATATTCCTTGCCTTCGTCGCGCGCCTTGCCGGCTTCCTTGGCGCCGGTTTCGCCGTTGTAGGCGATGTAATCGTCATAGGCGATTGTATTGGCGCGAATGAAGCCGCGCTCGAAATCCGAATGGATGACGCCGGCTGCCTGCGGTGCCTTGGTACCCTGTTCGATCGTCCAGGCGCGCGTCTCCTTCGGTCCTACGGTAAAGTAGGTGATGAGATGCAGCAGCTTGTAGCCGGCGCGGATCAGGCGGTCGAGGCCGGCTTCATCGAGGCCGAGCGCCGAAAGGAATTCCTTCGCCTCTTCATCGGGCAGCTGCGCCACTTCCGCTTCGATGGCGGCGGAGATGACGACGACTTCGGAATTCTGCTCCTTGGCCATGGCGGCGACGGCGGCCGTGTGCTCGTTGCCGGTCGCAGCATCGCCTTCGGCGACGTTGCAGACATAAAGCACGGGGTGCGAAGTCAGCAGATTCAGGCTCTTGAGGATACGGGTCTCCTCGGCATCCAGTTTGGACAGCAGCGTGCGGACAGGCTTGCCTTCCTGCAGCAGTGCCAAGGATGCGTCCATGATCGGCAGCATCGCCATGGATTCCTTGTCCTTGCCGGTGGCGCGCTTGCGCGTCTGCTCCGTGCGGCGCTCGAGGCTTTCGAGATCGGCGAGCATCAGCTCGGTCTCGATGGTCTCGGCATCGGCGACCGGATTGATGCGGCCCTCGACATGGGTGATGTCGCTATCTTCGAAGCAGCGCAGCACATGCACGATGGCATCGACTTCGCGGATATTGGCCAGGAACTGATTGCCGAGGCCTTCGCCCTTCGACGCGCCGCGCACGAGGCCGGCAATATCGACGAAGGAGATGCGCGTCGGAATCAGCTCCTTCGACTTGGCGACGTCGGCAAGCTTGCGCATGCGTGGATCGGGAACCGCGACTTCACCCGTATTCGGCTCGATCGTGCAGAACGGATAGTTCGCCGCCTGCGCCGCCGCCGTCTTGGTCAGCGCGTTGAACAAAGTGGACTTGCCGACATTCGGCAGCCCGACGATACCGCATTTGAATCCCATGGCACCTGGTCCATATCTTGAAAATCTTTGCAGTGCCTATGGGGGAAGGGCCGTTGCGGGTCAAGCCTTGGGCAAGCAAAGAGCCACTTTTCTGCCGACAGAGGAGGCTTGGTGCGGATATCGGCTTCATTGTCTCCCTCACACGACCGTTCTTGAAGGAAGTGGTGCGCTGCACTATAGTCCGGCCATTAGCCCAAAGTTCCTTTCCCCTGTCGTCAACGGTGATGCCGATGAGTGACAATGATGTTGTCCTGAAACCAAAGCCCAAAACGAAGCCGAAGGTCGAGAGGCCGAAGCTCTACAAGATCATTCTCGTGAACGACGATTATACGCCGCGGGAATTCGTCATCATGGTGCTGAAGGCCGTCTTCCGCATGAGCGAGGAAACCGGCTATCGCGTCATGATGACTGCGCATAAGCTCGGAACCTGCGTTGTCATGGTCTGTGCGCGAGATATTGCCGAGACGAAGGCGCAGGAGGCGATCGATCTCGCAAAGAGCGCGGGCTTCCCGCTGATGTTCACGACCGAACCGGAAGAATAGGAGCGGTGGGCGTCTGTCAGGCCGGCCGGCGGATCTGGAAGCCGGTCTTGTCCTGGGTAAAACCGCAATTGGCGTAGAAACGCAGCGTCGCCGGGTTCTTCGATCCCGTCAGCAGCATGACTTTGTAGCAGTTCTTGTCCCAGGCCCGTGCAAACGCTTTGCGGAGGACCGTGCCGGCAAGGCCGCGCCGACGGTAGTCGGCGTGGGTCACCACATTCTCGATCAACGCGTAGGGCGCGCCGCCGCGCGTGAGATTTGGGGTAACGATCAGCGTCACGGAAGAGACGGCCTTGTCGCTGTCAAAAGCGGCGAGGATCGTCATGCCGGGATGGGCGAGGATTTCACCAAGGCGGCTCTGCGCCAGCTGCAGGTCCAATACCGGGTCCTCTGCATTCAAATGCCGGTAAAGTGCAAGCAGCGTCGGCAGGTCCGCCATCGCAATCGGCCGGATGACAATATCCGCGGTATCTTCGGCTGCTGGCTCCTGCATCTCAATTATCCTTCTTGCCGAACATCCTCTTCAGCATTTCCGCCATCGGGCCGGTTTCCGGCATCTTTGGCTGGCCGTGGTTGCGCGCCTGATGGATATGCGATTTGGCCGGCGCCTTCTTCTCCGGCTTCGGTGCGTCGTCTTCTGCTTTTCCGCCCAAAGCGAGGGCGATCTTGTTCATCAGCTGCGAATCCTCGCCGCGCACCAGCATGTCGGCATTGTCGGCAAGTGCGTCGAACAGCGGCTCGAGCCAGCTTTGATCGACCTTGGCGAAATCGCCGAGAACGTGGTTGTGCACGAGTTCCTTGGCGCCGGGATGACCGATGCCGAGCCGCAGGCGGCGATATTCCTTGCCGCAACGCGCATCGATCGACTTGATACCGTTGTGACCGCCATGGCCGCCGCCGGTCTTCAGCCGCGCCTTGCCGGCCGCCAGGTCAAGTTCGTCATAGATCACCAGGAGGTCCGATGGCTGGAGCTTATAGAAGCGCATGGCCTCGCCGACGGCTTCGCCGGAGAGGTTCATGAAGGTCTGTGGCTTGATCAGCAGCACCTTTTGTCCGCCGAGTTCGCCTTCGGCAATCTCCGCCTTGAATCTCTTCGACCAGGGCGAAAAGCTGTGGCGCCGGTGGATCGCATCCACGGCCATGAAACCGATATTGTGGCGGTTGCCCTGATATTTGGCGCCCGGATTGCCGAGGCCCGCGATGAGAAGCATGCGCTTCACCCCTTGGAAAACACCGATGCCCTTCACCACAGCGATTTGACGGCAAAGTCAAGGCGGGATGCAGTCAGTCGCCGAGGTGCAGCCCATACTTCAGGAAAATCTGCCGCTGCGTGCCGTTTGCGATCAGCGCGTCGAGTTCGGCCTGCATTCTGCGCTGCAGATCGGCGGGGAAATCCTTCTGGCAGGCAATGCCCATGGGCTGCTGGGAAAGGATCGTGACTTTCTCGACGGCGTTACCCTCGCTCTTCAGCTTGTCGAAATAGAATTCCGAGATCGGCATCAGGTCGATGCGATCGCTCATGAGCTTCTTGAACGCAGCCTTGAAATCGCCGCCGACGTCGATGCGCGGGAAATTATTCCGGCGCAGGATCGTTTCCGTATAGTCCTCGCGCCAGGTGCCGACGAGATATTCCTTTGCTTCTTCGACGGTCGTTGCGGCAACCTTCGAGCCGCTGTGCTTGATCAGGATGCTACGGTCGATCAGCAGCGGCTGTATCCATTTGAAGAGCTTGTCGCGTTCTTCGTTGTGCGCAGCGACGAATACGCAGGTCATCGGCTCAATAAGAGCCTGGCTGTAGGCTCTCGCCCAGGGCATGATGTCGATCGTATAGTCGACCCCGATATCGGCCATCATCTTCTCCACCTGTTCGGTGGTTGCGCCGACCGGTGTCTTGCCTTCACGATAATTGAACGGCGGATATTCTTCGGTGGTGAAATGAACGGTTTCGGCGCGGGCCGAAGTGAGAAGAAGCAGCGAAAACAGGCTGGTTGCAATCATGAACAGCAGTCTTCGCATGCGGCTCCTCATCGCTATGACGCTTGTGCTACGAGGGAAGGGTGATCTTGCCGAAGGCTGACCAGTGTCCTTACCAGATTGTCTGGATGCAGCGGCCGATAGAACAGATAGCCCTGACCATAATCGATGCCCATGGCGCGCAGAGTCGCGCATTCCTCTTCGGTTTCCACACCTTCCGCGATCACCGTGCAGTTCATTTTGTGCGACAGCGTGGTGATGCTCTCGACCAGCATGCGGCTTTTGGCACTGACATCGGAGGCGGTGTCGTTGATGGCGCGGATGAAAGATTGATCGATCTTTATGATATCGACCGGAAAGCGGTTGATATAGCTCAGCGACGAATAGCCCGTGCCGAAATCGTCGAGCGCAATGCGGCAGCCATAGTGGCAGATTTCGTTGATGACCATGCGCGTTTCCGGATTGTCATCCATCAACACGGCTTCGGTAATTTCGACGACGATGCGCCGGGGGGAAATTTCATGGCGCGAAAGCAGGGATGCGATCCGCAGCGGCAATTCCGGCTCGAACTGCAAGGGCGAGAAGTTGATGGCGAGATAGGTGTCCTGCATGCCTTCGAGACGCGAGAGGCGGGCAAAGTTGGCGATCGCCTTCTCCATGATGCGGTTGCCGATGCGAATGATCGAGCCCGTCTCTTCGGCGACGTCGATGATGCGGGCGGGGGGCAGGATGCCTTTTTGTGGATGATGCAGCCGCATCAGCGCCTCGAAACCGGCGATCGAGCGGTCGTCCATGTTCACGACCGGCTGCAGATAGGCTTCGAACCAGTCCTCGTTGAGGCCGGCTTCGATATGGTTTTCCAGCTCGGCGCGGCGACGCGAGTCATCCAGCATGCCGTTGTCGAAGATCTGCGCGCCATTCTTGCCGTCGCGCTTCTTGGCATACATGGCGATGTCGGACTTCAGCAGCAACTCGGCCGCATTGGCTGCATGACGCGGATAGATCGCGATGCCGATACTGGCGCTCAAGCGCGCATCGCCATCGAAGGGCGTTTCAAAGATTTCGGCAATGAGGGCGGCCATTTCGATGGCCCTTGCTTCCGCATTCTCAGCCAGCAGCAGCATGGCAAATTCGTCGCCGCCGAGGCGCGCGGCAATATCGCCCGGTTTCAGGCATTTCTGCAGGCGCGATACCAGTTCGCGCAGTGCCGCATCTCCGGCGGCATGGCCCATATTGTCGTTGATCCATTTGAAGCGGTCGAGATCGACGAAGAGGCAGGCAAGCTCGCGCCTGCGCAGATCGGCTTCGTTGATCTTGGCATCCAGCGCACTCTCGAAGCCCTGGCGATTGAGAAGACCGGTCAAATGGTCGGTGATCGCCTGCCGCAGATTGCGGTCTTCGGATTGCTTGAGTTCGGTGACGTCGGTCATGACGGAGAGCGACAGACCGTCCTGGATCGCTGTGGTCTCGAGGATCAGGACATCCATGACACGTCTGTCCCGGCACAGGAATTTTACCGTCACGGCGAGGCGGGCGGCGCTGTCGGGGTTGCCACGTTTACGCTCGATATACTGAGCGCGCGAGTCCGGCAGGACAAGGCTTGCAAACTCGCGGCCGATCACCTCGGCGCGATCATAGCCCGTGGCGGCAAGCCAATAGTCGCTGACGGCCGCGATGCAATCGTCCTTGTCGAGCGAAAAGAGCATGGCGGGCGTCAGATTATAGGTATCGGTGGCCCGGCGATGGGCAAGCTTCAGCTCGTTTTCCTCGCGCTGGAGCTTGCTTTGCATATCGTTGAAACTGCTGGCGAGCCGACCCATTTCATCGTTTGATTGCCAATCGACATGATGGCGCGAGCCAAGCCGCCGTGTGGCCTCGATGGCATGCGTCAGCCGCATCAGCGGCTGGATGACGAAGATGCGGTTGCCGATCAGCGCAGCACCGAAGACCGTCAGTACGGCGAAGATGAAGATGGAAATGAAGACGATCTCTTCGTTCTTCAGTCCGTCAAAGAGGCCGAGCTGAGGGTAATAGACCGTTATGGTGCCGAGCCGCTTCGCGCCATCCACGCCGTTATAGATGATCGGCCGATCGACCGACTCGAGATTGCCCTTGTAGGATTTCGGAATGGTCGATTGCGTGACGTCGAGCTGACCGGAAAGATCGCGGACGTTGACACGGACGATCGCGCCTTCGGCAACCGTCGTCGCGCTGATCTGGGTTACGCTGTCCTCGTCCAGATCCCATAGCGGCTTTGCCAGCGCCTGGGCATTGGCGACGAGAAGAACGGTTATATGATCCTTGATTTCCTTTTCGGCGCGTTCGGACGACAGAAAAAGGAACAGGATAAAGAGCGGCGCCACGAAAACCAGCAGCGCACCGCAAACGATCGCGAAAAACCTGTTTTCGACCGAATGGCTCATAATTCCATAAGCTCCCCAGCCATAGACCAGCGGATCTTGGGCGCCGCTTTCTACAACTCTTTCGGGTAGATTTTCATGAATCTGTTAAATGTTGCTGAAATTCTGGGGTTAATGGAAATCAATGACAGTATAGATTCCAAGAAGTTTGTATTTTTGCTGTCTCTAATATTTGTTCTGCGGCACGAAAAAACCCGCCGTCCCAAAGGGAGGCGGGTTCGATCGTCTTACGTTGAAGATGCCAATCAGGCGCTGGCTTCTTCGCCGCCTTCGGCTTCGTCTTCCGCAAGGCCGGCAGCCGGAGCAACGATCGTTGCGATCGTGAAGTCGCGGTCAGCGATGACCGGGGTCACGTTCTTCGGCAGCTTCACGGCCGAGATATGGATGCTGTCGCCGCTCTTCAGGCCGCTGAGGTCAACGGTAAAGAATTCCGGGATGGCATCGGCCGGGCAGTGAACTTCGACTTCGTGACGAACGATGTTCAGCACGCCGCCAGCCTTGAGGCCCGGGGACTTCTCGTGGTTTTCGAAGTGAACCGGGATTTCGACGGTGACTTCGGTGTTGCCGGAGACGCGCAGGAAGTCGACGTGAACCGTGAAATCACGGACCGGATCGAGCTGGTAGTCCTTCGGCAGAACCTTGATCTTCTTGCCGCCGACGTCGATCGTTGCGACCGTCGTGAGGAAGCCGCCGGCGTGGATGCGCTTCGTCACCTCATTGGTGTTGAGAGCGATGGAAATGGGGGCCTGCTTGTCACCATAGATGACAGCGGGAATCAAACCGTTGCGGCGAAGTTCACGGGCGGACCCCTTACCAACCCGTTCGCGCGCCTCGGCCTTGAGCTCGTAGCTTTCGTGGCTCATGGCTATTCCTTTCGAGGTTATTTGGAGAGTTCATCCGGCCGGCCATGGCCGCGTCGGCTGAACTGGAGGAGGGACGAGCCCTGCCTCATCCGCGTTGCCTCCAAGGGTGTCTACGCGGACGCGTGGCGTATAATACAAAGCGGCGAAAGGTGCAAGCACCCCCGGAATGCGAGGCTTTGTGATGACATTGCAACTGCCCGAACAAGCCTGCGACGCTGCCTGTATCAACGACTTGACATATACCCTCGGCCCCATCAACAGTCGAATGCAATCGTTCAGGATCAGAAGGAGAGATCGGGCATGCGTTCCAGGGTCATCGCCGCCGCGGTTTTTTCCATGGGTCTTGCCGGTGCCTCACAGGCGGCCGATGTCAACGAGCAGGGTGCCAAGGAACTTCGCGGTATCCTGACGCATTCGCTTTCGCAGGATCTTGCCCGCAGCGATTTCGTGATCGTCAAGCCGGCAGGCGATCAGTATGAGATCACCTACGATCTCGGAAAGTTCTTCGACAAGGTCAACTCCAGCGCGTTTTCGGTTATGGGCTTCAAGCCATTCTCGCTCTTCGCCCAGCCGATCGAACAAGGGAAGTGGCATCTGACGGGCGACAACAGCCTCGATGTCGCCCTGCATTCGCCGACCTCCGATATCGCCTACTCCATCGCTTCCAGCTCCTTCGACGGCATTTTCGATCCCACGATCGAAATGATGCGGTCGATGGGCATCAAGAGCAGCGGCGTGAAATTCTCCAGCGTCGGCAGCGGTCCGAGAGGCGGGCGCAAGGTCGAAGCCACCGTCGACAGCGCCTCCTTCGCGCATACGGTCACGGATAGCAGCGAAGCGGGCAAGGTCGATCTGCAAATGCAGGGCACGCTGCAGCGTCTGAGCGAGCAATTGACCGTGCGACCGGATGGTCCGCCCATAACATTCAGTGCCGACAGCGTCGATACGAATGTTACCGCCACAAGCCTGCCGGCCCAGGATCTGCGGGCGCTCATTCGTTTCTTCGTTCAACATGTAAAGACCAAGCAGCTTTCGGAAAGCGGCAGCGAAAAGTTCGAGCAGCTCGTGCACCGCGCCCTGCCGGTTTTCGGATCGCTCAGCAAGACCGTGACCTTGAACAATGCCCTGGTGGCGACGGAGAAGGGCAAGATCGGCGTCAAACGTATCGACTATAGGTTCAGTATGGATGGCCTGACCAAGGCATCCAATGTCAATCTGGAGGTACGGGCGGAGCAATTCACGCCCGATGCGGGTCTTGTTCCGGCAGCTTATACGGCCTTCCTGCCTGCGGCGCTGGATGTGCAGCTTGGCGTGCCCAACATCGATTTCGCCGGTCTCATCGACACGGCGCTCGATGCGGTTGCCCCGCGAGCGGCCCCGGTTTCCCGTGAAGCGCTGAAGCGGACCATGTTTCCGAGCGGATATGGAACGCTGGAGTTCCCGAAAATCAGTGCGACTTCGGGTGCTTATGATGTCGAGATGTCCGGCGAGCTGAAGGCCTCGACCAAGCCTCATTCGGGCTTTTCTCTTCAGGCAACCATCCTGGCGCGCGATTTCGACAAGACGGTCGCCGCCATTCAGGAAGCAGCCAAGGCTCAGCCTCGTCTGAACAACGTCTCGTTCAGCTTGCTGGCGGCCAAGGGCTTTGCCAAGAGCGATCCGGACGGCCGTCTGCGCTGGGACGTCACCATGGATGAAGACCGGACTGTGACGGTCAACGGGCAGGTGATGAAAAAGCCTTGAGGTTTGAGGGCAAGCCCATGTATCAGGGCATCGACAAAGTTCCATATAACGGTCCGATCGGGCCACGTCTGATTTGCACGTTTCTTTTTCATCATATTTGGGGGTGAGTTATGCGTTTAAAAGCGGTTGCTGCAGCGGCTGTCGTCGCTGCCGGCGTTGTCGGCAGCGTCCAGGCGGCCGACGTCAGCGAGCAGGGTGCGAAGGATCTTTACGGCAACCTGACCTATTTCCTGCCTGATGATATCGCAAAGAGCGGCGCGATCGCCGTCAAGCCGGTCAGCGCGCACTACGAAGTCACCTATGATTTGCAGAAGCTGCTCGACAAGCTGAATGTCAGCGGTTTCGACATCAGTGGCCTAAAGCCGCTGATGATGCTGGCGACACCGCTTGACGGCGGCCTTTGGAATATCGAAGGCAACAATGCTTTCGATGTGACGGCCCGTTCGAAACCTGGCAGCGGCCCCGACACCGAATTTCGCTATGCTCTGGCGTCATCGACCGTCCAGGGCGTGTTCGATCCGGCGCTTCATTATCTGCGTTCCATGGACATGAAGGGCAACGGCATCACCGTTGCAACAAAGACCACCGCCGAAGATAAGAGCGTCCAGAAGAATGACGCCACAGCCGACAGTATCACCTATACTGCGTCGTCCGCAGACAGCGGCGAGCCGGGCAGGCTCGATCTCAAGATGAACGGCAGCCTGCAATCGCTCTACGACAAGATCTCGGCCGACGATGCGACGCTCGGGGAAGTCAAGATCGCAGCGATCGATTTCAACATGGGAGCGACGAAGCTGCCCTTGAAGGCCCTGAATTCCCTGCTGCAGTTCGTTTCCGAGCACAAGGACGAGAAGACGCTTTCCGATGCCGATAGCAAGGCGGTCAAGGCGTTGCTGATGGATGCCATGCCGATCGTCGGCTCCTTCGAGGAGTCCGTGGCCATCAAGAATATCGCGGTTACGACCCCATTCGGCAATGGCGGCCTGCAGAAGATGGGCTATTTCTTCAAGGTAGCCGGACCAGCCAAGGCCATGAATGCGGATTTTGGGTTAAGTGCCGAAAAGCTTGCACTGGAAACGGACCTGATTCCCCAAGACTATGTCGCCTTCATTCCCGATACGGCCGATATCCAGGTTCAGGTGCCGAACCTGAATTTCTCCGCGCTGGTGGATGTTTTCCAGCAGGCCGACTTGAAGAAGCCGGATAGCGACACGGCCATGGACGAGAAGCTGCAGAAGGCCATGTTCCCCGACGGAACGATGACCGTCAACTTCCCGAGGATCAGTGCCGTATCGGGTCTCTACGATGTCGAGGCCTCCGGCAGCCTGCGCGGCTGGCTGAACGAGAAGGACCGCGTCTCCATGAAGATGACGGTTCTCGCCCGCGACCTCGACAAGACGATCGCCGCCATCCAGGAGGCCGCGAAGACCAAGGAGGATCTGTCTCAGCTCTCCTTCGGCCTGATGATGGCCAAGGGCTTTGCCAAGACGGATGCAGATGGGCGCTCGCGCTGGGATATAGATCTTTCAGACGACGGTCACGTGTCGGTCAACGGCCAGGTGATGAAGTAAGCCACTCTGAAATCAGAATGCGATCATGTTCGTCCTGAAGCCGCTGAGCCAGCGCTCGATCTCTCTTCTATGGACCGGCCAGGTGCTGGCGGCTACAGGCTCCGAATTCTACATGGTCGCAGTCGTCTGGATTGCTGCCGATTTCATCGGCCGCGATGCGGGATATGTTTCCGCATTGCAGTCCGGCACGCTGCTGTTCGGCAGCCTGTTCGGCGGTATCGTTACGGATCGCTGGCGGCACAGCACGACAATGATCACTGCCGATCTGCTGCGTGCGGCTCTGTTGCTGACACTATCGCTGGCGGGAATACTGCATCTGATGAGCCTGCCGCTGCTGGTCGTGCTTGCCGGAAGCATCGCATTGCTGACGTCGACGTTCGACCCGTCGCTGCAGGCGACGCTGCCGACGATTGCCGTCGATGCCGAAATCCGGCATGCGACCAACGGCTTGTTCGATGCCACCCGCCGCATGGCGCGCATTCTCGGCCCGAGCCTCATCGCGCTCGTGAACGGGTTCCTGCCGAAAACTCAGTTTTTCACCGTCACTGCAGCCACCTTCATATTCTCGGCGCTTGCCGTATGGCTGGCGGTAGCGAAACTCCCGGCGGCGTCGCGACGTCGCGATTTCTCCGGGATGGCGGCTGTCGTGGACGGTGTTCTTGGCGGATGGCGCGCGGCGCGGGGACATGTCGCAATCCTCTATGGCCTTTTCACCAACTTGATGGGAAACGTCGCCTGGGCAATGGGCATCCTGCTCGGCATGATCTTGCACTTGCGTGAAACCAGCGCCGACCCGCTGACCGACTACAGCCTGATGATGACGGCTTACGGGGTCGGCAACCTGACGACCAATCTGATCCTCGGCAGCGTCAAGCCACGCAGGCCCGTAGTCTGGATCATCGCGGCGAAGCTCATCTTCGGATCGGGAGTTTTCCTGTTGCCGCTGATGCATGATCGGATATGGCTGATGATCGTTGCCTGCTTCGCGGCAATCAACGGCCCGTTCGAGAACCTTGCCATGCTGCATCTGATGCAGACGCGCAGCGAACCGCATCGTCTGGCGCAGGTCTATCGCCTATTGATGTGCGCGATCTTCACCGGCCTGCTTCTGGCCTACCTGATGTCGCCGACCCTGTTTGCGTGGTTCGGCATCGGCCCTTCGATCATGGGATCGGGGGCGGCCGTCTTCCTCTCAGGGGTGCTGGGTGTTGGCCTGCTCGCATGGAAGCAGGCGCATCCCGCGCGGGCAAAGACGAGTTGAGGCGGCTGCGGACCTCAGTCGAAGAGGCTGGAAACCGATTCTTCCTGGCTGGTGCGGTTGATCGCTTCGCCGATAAGGCCTGCCGTCGTGATGACGCGGATGTTCGGCGCCGATAGCACAGCCGTCGTCGGCTGGATGGAATCGGTAATCACCAGTTCCTTCAGCTGCGAGTTCGCAACGCGGGTTACGGCGCCGCCGGAGAGAACGCCGTGGGTGATATAGGCGGTGACGCTTGCCGCACCTCGTGCAAGCAGGGCATCGGCGGCGTTGCAGAGCGTGCCGCCCGAATCGACGATATCGTCGATCAGCAAGCAATCCTTGCCGGTGACCTCGCCGATGATGTTCATCACTTCGGATTCGCCGGGACGATCACGCCGCTTGTCCACGATCGCCAGCAGACAGTCCAGGCGTTTGGCGAGCGCACGGGCGCGCACGACGCCGCCGACATCCGGAGAGACGACCATGACGTTGCCGATATCGTAGTTCGCCTTGATGTCGCGCGTCAGGATCGGCAATGCGTAGAGATTGTCCGTGGGGATATCGAAGAAGCCCTGGATCTGGCCGGCATGGAGATCGAGCGTCAGCACGCGATCAGCGCCGGCCTCAGTGATGAGGTTGGCCACCAGCTTGGCGGAGATCGGCGTGCGCCCGGAGGCGCGGCGATCCTGGCGAGCATAGCCGAAATAGGGAAGAACCGCTGTGATGCGCCGCGCCGAAGAGCGCCGCATGGCATCGATCATGATCAACAGTTCCATGAGATGGTCGTTGGCCGGAAACGATGTTGGCTGAACGACGAACACATCCTCGCCGCGCACGTTCTCCTGGATTTCGACGAAGATTTCTTGGTCTGCGAAGCGCCTGACGCTGGCCTTGCCCAAGGGAACGTTAAGATAATTGCAGATCGCTTCGGCAAGATGCCGGTTCGAATTGCCTGCGAAAACCTTCATTGTGGCCCGCCTGTTACCAACCTGATAGCCGCGCTTTTAACCGCCTTGCTCTCGAATGCAAGGGGGTGAGGTGCGTTAGCTTTCATATTTCTGAAAAGCTTGTGGCTATCCACCGCTGGAATCGCGCCAGGAATTGAATTCCGACATGGTCTTGGTGGCAATTTTCTGCATGACCGTCGGAGGAACCGCCGACCATGGATCGCCGCGCTTGAGCGGCGTGCTTTCCGAGCCCTGTATTCTGTGGACGCGGTTGCCGTTGCCATCCAATACGTCCCAGACGTAGGTCACGGAGATCTGCGGGCCATCTTGGAAGGCGGAGAGATAGCCTTTCAGGATATACGCGGCGCTGGAATCGCTTGAGCTCTTGATGGTAAGGCCGAGCGAGCGGGCGTCGGCGCCGAGCTGGCGCGAAAGCGGCGTGACGGCTTCGACGGGAGCGCCGATGATAGGCAGGAAGCGGATGCTGTTGCCGCCGGCCGGATTGGAAGGCGGCAGCGATGCCTGCCGTTGATCCGGCTGCTGTTGGTCTGGCTGAGGGTCTTCGGCAGCCTGCTGTTGCTGTCGAGGTTGCGGATCGTCCGACAGGCGCCGGTCGGCCTCGCGCTGCTCATCGGTCTCCGAAGGCTGATTGCCGACCGGAGCGATTGAAGCGGTCCGAGAGCCGTCGAGAGGGCGGGAGGCGTAAGGATTGGTGCCGTTCGACCTCAGTGCGGACGCTTGCTCGTCGAGCGTGCCGCTCGCGCCGTAGCTTTGCGGCTGGTATGCCTGCTGCGAGGTCTGCTGCTGATAGCCGTAGCTGTCCTGCGTGTCCTGAGGGACCTGACGGCGTTGCGGCGCGGAGGCCATGCGCTCGACATCGCGCTGCGTAACAGGGCTCGAGCCGGCATCGCCGATGGCCTCGGGCGGCGTCAGGGCGTCCGTGGTGTTGCAGGCGGAGAGCGCGAGGCAAAAGCCGGCGACAGTCAACGTTATCCTGACCAGTCCCATAGACGCGATCCTTTCTCCCGACGGGCTTACCGTCCAGGATCGCTATCTTACGCCCCTAACGGTTAAGAAATTCGAGAGGGTGGCGGGAAAGGGCTTTCGGAGCCTGCGAGGTCGTCAGATAGGTCTGTCCGAGGGTCATGGCGGTGCCGCTGTCGGAATCCATGATGATCATGTGCACGAAGAGCGACATGTTCTCCTGAATCTCCAGCGGATTGCCCATATGGAACATCTCGTGCTCCATCCACGAAGGCGAGAACCGGGCGCCAAGAGAGTAGCCGCAGGCGTTCAGCCGATGGCGGGCAAGGCCGCGCTCGTCCATGATCCTGGCGTGCATATCGAAAACATCGCCGAAGGTGTGCCCGGGCATCAGGATCGTTTCGATCGCCTGCAGCGTTTCCAGGCAGGCGCTGTAGAGCTCGCGGTGGCGATGGCTGGGAGTGCCGATGACGATCGTGCGCATCATGGCCGCGTGATAGTGAGCGTCGACGCCGGCCCATTCCAGCGTCAGCTGGTCATCGGCATCGAGCTTGCGTCGGCCGGACCTGTAGCGGCAGAGCAGGGCTTCCGTCCCCGAGCCGATGATGAATTCGTTGGCCGGGTAATCGCCGCCGCCGGCAAAGACGGCGCCCTGCATGGCTTCGAGAATATCTGACTCATCCACGCCGGTCTTGACCAGGGAGAGCGCCGCGTCCAGGGCACCGTCGGCCAGTGCCGCGGCGCGTTCGATGTGGGCGATTTCTGCGGGGCTCTTGGTCAGACGCAGGCGGCTGATGAGATAGGAGGCGTCGACGATCTGGCCGAAACTCGCCAATTGCTGGTCGAGCAGCCGGGCGATGCGGCCCGTCATGCCGTGAGTGTCGTATTCGACGCCGATACGGGCACCGAGCAGATCGAGATCGGACAAGAGCTCCTTGAGATCGAGCGTCGGATCGGCGTTGACGCGATCGACCCAGATGCGGATGTCGGTGATGACCGAGGTCAGCTGCGCCTGGCGCAGATCGGCCGAGCGCGTCATCAGCGTCAGAGATCCATCCGCTTTGACGACCAGCGTCTGGAAGAAGCAATAGCCGAAGGTATCGTAGCCCGTCAGCCAATACATGCTCTCCTGTGCGAAGAGCAGCATGGCATCGAGCTTTTCCTCCTGCATTCTCGCCAACAATCGTGCCAGGCGAGCATCGAATTCGCTGCGTTCGAAATGCAGGGCCATATTAGGTTGCCTCCCCGATAGCGATGGCGGAAATCTGCCGTCCGTAATCCGGCTCCTTCGCATGCGTCGTACGCCGATAGGAGAAGAATCGCTCCTTGTCCGGATAGGTGCAGAGGTTCAGGCTTTCCGCCGTAACGCCAGCCTTGCGCAGGCGATCGACCGTCAGGGACGGCAGATCGAACATGGCATGGCCGGCCCGCGCGGATGACGCGAAATATTTGGCATAGTCGGGATCGCAAGCGAGAAAGCGCTCGACGAATTCGGGGCCGACTTCATAGCTCGCCTGGCTGATCGAGGGACCGAGACAGGCAATGATTGCCTCGCGCTTTGCGCCGAGCGCCACCATTGCATCGATCGTGTTTTCAAGCACGCCCGTCAGCGCGCCCTTCCAGCCGGCGTGGGCAGCGCCGACGACACGGTTTTCCGGATCGGCGAAGAGGACGGGGCCGCAGTCGGCGGCGAGCACGCCGAGCACGATGCCCGGCGTGGCCGTCACCATTGCATCAGCCTGCGGCCGGCTGCCATCGTAATTCGCCTTGATGGTCACGACATCGGGCGAATGGATCTGATGCACGGTGGCGAGCTGTTCGACAGGCAGGCCGAACCAGCCGGCAACCCGGCGGCGGTTTTCCTGCACATGTTCACGATCGTCATGCGAACCAAGGCCGACGTTCAGCCCGCGATACAGGCCTTCGGAGACGCCGCCGGCACGGGTGAAATAGCCGTGGCGAATATTGGCAGCCTCGGCGGCGCTCAAAAGCGTGCTTGCAAGTGGTGTCGGCAACGAGAGTGTCCCTTGATATCCAGTATGGCGTGTCGTGCTTGACATAACGCAGCCGCGGCGAAGCAGTTCGATTTGACGGGGATGTTGGCCCAGCCCGGCGCGCGCTGTCAATCCGCAGGATTGGTGATCAAGCTTCAGCTAATGGGACGAAAGGGCAGGAGATCGATCGCCGGGCTCGATATTGCCAGCGCTTTGAAGAGTTCTCCCATCTTGCCTTCGCCGGCACCTGCGAGCCGTTCCACGGCGATGCGGATATTCTCCTGGGTCGCCGCATCCTGATCCCGGCCGAGCGCCGCAGCCCGCTCCAGCAGGCCGAGTCCAATCAGGAAATCGCCCTGATGGCAGCAGCCGTTGATGTGCATGCCGGAGGCGAGGGCGGTTTGCGCCAGATGCTGGAAATCGACGTGGCTGGTGAGGTCTGCCTCACCGGGATGCTCCAGCGGCGGATCGTATTCATGCATGCGCACGGCCTGCAGCGTGTCGCCGAAGCTTGTGGCCATGTGACCATAGTCGATGGCGAGTGCCGTGCCGCCATGGGCTGCCAGCCTGTCGCAGATCGTCGTCATAACGGCCTGGCGGGCCGGCGCGATTTCGAAAATCGTGCCGATCGGAGGAAGCCCGCCCTCGGGAAGCAGCGCCGGATCGAGCGTGGCGATGCCTGCCGTAAAGGCCAGTTCGTCGCTCACGTCGAGGCCGACCGTGCGTTCGCGGAAACCGTTGGCGGTGCGGACGAACTGGCGGATGGGAATGGCGTCGAAGAGCTCATTGGCGGCGAGCAGGGTAAAACCCGCCGGCACTTCGCCAAAATCCGTGTGCCAGGAGATTTTTGCGCCGTAGGTTTCGAGCGTCTGGCGCTGGAAGCCCTGCAGACGCTCGCTGGTTTCGACGAGATGCACCGTCATGGCATCGTAGAGCGGCGGCGCCAGCTTGCCGATGACGCGCAGCATGTCCGACATCATCGTGCCGCGTCCCGGCCCGATTTCGACGAGACGTACCACGGCCGGCGTTCCATGCCGCTGCCAGGCATGCACCATGAAGACACCGATCATTTCGCCGAACAGCTGGCTGATTTCGGGCGCGGTGACGAAGTCGCCGGATTGGCCGAAAGGTTCACGCGTCTTGTAATAACCATGCACCGGATCGGCGAGACACAGCGAAAAATAATCCGTGATGCTCAACGGCCCGTTCGTGCGGATGATGGCTTTGATTTTTTCCCCGAGCGCCGTCGTCATTCTTTGCTTTCGCTATTGCGTGACCGTGAAAGACTGCGAGCCCTTCCCGCAAGGATCACGCGATATTAACCCCACCTCAAGCCATCTGCCTTGCCGCTGCCTGACGGGCGCGGATAACAGCCCAAAGGCCGATGGCGACCATCGGAAGCGACAGCACCATGCCCATCGTCAGCCAGTTCGTGCCGAGCAGATAACCGAGCTGCTCGTCAGGCTGACGGAAGAATTCGACAAAAATACGCGAGAAGGCATAGCCGATCACAAAAATACCGCTGACCGTGCCCGGCTTCTTCAGCGCCAGCGCCCAGCGGGTCAGAATGAAGAGCAGGAGGAAGAGAACAATGCCTTCGATGCCGGCCTCGTAGAGCTGACTGGGGTGGCGCGGATCGGGACCGGCGGGGCAGACCCCGTTATGGGCGGCGATCACATGCGGGCTGCAGAAGACCATCGCCCACGGAACGTCGCTGACCCGGCCCCAAAGCTCGCCATTGATGAAATTGGCGATGCGGCCGAAAAATAGGCCGATCGGCGCGACGGCAGCAACGATATCGAACAGACTCCAGGCTGGGATCTGGTTGCGCCTCGCAAACAAGATCATGGCGATAGTCGTGCCTATTAATCCACCGTGGAAGGACATGCCACCATTCCAAACCTCGATGGCGCGGATCGGGTTAGCCAGCACGGGATCGAGGTCGTAGAAGAGGATATAACCGATGCGGCCGCCGAGAACGATGCCAAAGGCGACCCAGAGGATAAAGTCATCCAGATGCTGGCGCGTCATCGGTGCGGTATCGTTCAGCCAGAGCCTGCCGTTGTCGACCAGCCGCCTCGCATAGAACCAGCCGAGCAGAATACCCGCGACATAGGCAAGCCCGTACCAATGAACAGAAACCGGCCCGAGAGAGACGGCGACCGGGTCGATATCCGGAAACGGCAAGATGGCGGCGAGGTTGGCGGATGTCAGCAAGATCGTCAGGCCCGTTGCAGCATGATTCCCGAAAGCACCGTGCCATTCCGGAACAGGATCATGCTATATAGCTAAATGTGCGCGGAACATGGCGTTCGCTGTCGAAACGGTCAAGTCGATTGTTGATCCGCCTGAGATCATGGGTCGGGTTGTCCCGTGCTATCTCAATTCGCTTGCATCGGCCCCTTGGAAATCCTACCTCAGCACTATCTGGCCCATATCGATGCCTGACCGTTGAGGGCCGACGGCTGCAAGGAGATTGCCATGAGCACTGGACCGAACCGAATCTTGGATGAATTCGCCAAGCTGATGACCGATGCCGCCGGTGCTGCCCAGGGCGTGCGCCGCGAAATCGAGACCGCCTTCAATGCTCATGCCGAGCGCTGGCTGAACAGCATGGATATCGTCAAGCGTGAGGAGTTCGAAGCCGTCCGCGAAATGGCGATCAAGGCACGCGACGAGAACGAGGCGCTGCTGGCGAGAATCGAAGCGCTCGAAGCCAAGCTTGCTTCCAAGGGCGAATAAGCCCGGACTTCTGTTTGCAGATCGGCGCGACACCCGTTTGCCGTGCCTTTTTCCTCTGAAAATTTCCGTCTGTTTTTCCACCTGTGGACATAGGCAAAAAAGCCAATCACCAGAGTCGGTTATGACTCCCTTCTGAATAGGCGTCGGAAGAGCTTTCCACAGTGGCGTTTCCAAAATCACCGTTCGGGGGCTGGCATGCCGGGCATGCCGCTATACACTGATTTTAAATGATGATTCGAAACGGACTTGGTAAGCCCCGGGCATGGTGGAAGCGTTAGTCTGGCAGCCGTTGAACATCATCCCGAGGATGTTTCCGGAGTAAAATTGTTTGCGTTCTTTCAGTGTCGAGCCACGGGAAAACTGCAACCGATCCGGTCAAGAAGGTGCTGCATGAGCCTTATGGAAATGGAAGCCGAACGACAATCGAATCCGGTCGACATGATCGAGTTCGTCGCTGCCAATAATGACTGGTCGTTCGAACGGTCCGGCGAGGACGAACTCGCCATGACCGTCGAGGGACGATGGACCGACTATCACGTCTCGTTCTCCTGGATGGAGGAGTTCGAGGCGCTGCACATAGCCTGCGCGTTCGATGTCAAGGTTCCGGATCCGCGCGTCAACGAAGTGATCAAGCTCCTGTCCTGCATCAACGGGCAGGTGCTGATGGGGCATTTCGATCTGTGGCGTCAGGAAGACATCGTCATCTTCCGTCAATCGCTGCTCTTGTCCGGCGGGGCCGAGCCCACCAACCGGCAGGTGGAGGTGCTGCTTTCCAACGCGCTTGACACCTGTGAGGCCTACTATCAGGCTTTCCAATTCGTGGTATGGTCCGGCCTCGATGCCAACCGCGCCATGGAAGCGGTACTTTTCGAAACGGTGGGCGAAGCGTGACATGACAGGTGAACAATCCGCCAACGCATTTGCGTCCTCCGGGCCGATCGTCCTGATCGGTGCGGGCAATATGGGTGGCGCGTTGCTGACGGGGTGGCTGAAGAACGGCGTGCCTGGATCATCGGTCATCGTCGTCGATCCCAACCCGGCCGATGCAATGCGGAAGACGATTGCGGATGCCGGCGCAAGCCATGTCACCGAGATTCCGAAAGGCCTGACGGCGGGTGTTCTTTTCATCGCCGTCAAGCCGCAGGTCATGGATGCGGTTCTGCCGCCGTTCAAGTCTGCCATGGGCGAGGGGACCGTCGTCGTTTCCATCGCAGCCGGCAAGACGCTCTCCTCGCTTGAAGCTAGTCTGGGGGAAGCGGCCATGGTGCGCGCCATGCCGAACACGCCCGCCATGGTCGGGCGCGGCGTCACCGGTGCCTTTGCAAATGCGCGTGTAAGCGAACGCCAGCGGCAGCTGGTTCAAAGCCTTTTGAAGGTATCCGGTCCCGTCGAATGGGTGTCTGACGAAGCCGATATCGATGCCGTGACCGCAGTCTCGGGCAGCGGGCCTGCCTATGTTTTCTATCTCGTGGAATGCATGGCGGAGGCGGGCCGGAAGCTCGGCCTGCAGGCGGACCTCGCCATGCGGCTCGCACGGGAAACCGTCGCGGGGGCTGGTGAATTGCTGCACCAGTCTCCCGACGACGCTTCGCGTTTGCGCCAGAATGTGACTTCTCCCGGCGGCACGACCGCTGCAGCGTTGAGCGTGCTGATGGCGGAGGATGGCATGCAACCCTTGTTCGACGCGGCTCTCGAAGCGGCTCGCAAACGGGCGCAGGAACTGGCCGGCTGAGTTTTCGACAAAGGGCAGGACATGGCGGAAGAGATCACCTACGGCGATTTCGAGAGGGTGGATATCCGCGTCGGAACGATCATCGAAGCCGAGACCTTTCCGGAAGCGCGCAAGCCCGCTTACAAGCTCAGGATCGATTTCGGACTGGAGATCGGTATCAAGCGCTCCTCCGCGCAGATCACCGTACATTATACGCCTGAAACCCTGGTCGGCCGTCAGGTGCTGGCCGTGGTCAATTTTCCGCCGCGCCAGATCGGGCCGGTGCGTTCCGAGGTACTGACCCTCGGTTTCGAAGACGAGTCGGGCGCGATCGTTCTAGCTGCGGTGACCCAGCCGGTGCCGAACGGCAGACGGATGATGTGAGCGGCTTTCCTTCCGCCGTCGAAATGAAGGGGTCAGTGAATATCCCGTGATACCGGGTCTGTCAGGCTGAAATCGAGGAATTCCGCTTCGAAGCCTTCGCGCTGTGGCGAGCAGAAGGCCGGGCCGACCAAGACTTCCTCCAGCGTCGGATCGAACCAGGCGAGCCTTGCCATGCGCCACTCGTCCATCCGGTCGGTGCGGTATTGGATGAAGAGGGCGTCGCCGTTGCGCGTCACCCGTGCCGACATGGCGTCAAACTCATGATCCAGCCGGAAGGCCGACCAATCGGAGTTGCCATTGGTGACGACGACGCTGAAATGCCTGGCGCCGTCGGTATATTCGATCCCGCATTTCACCCAGTGCCTGGCGTCATGGCGGATCATAAGGCCGGCCTGATCATAAAGCGCGTCATAGCGGCCGATGAATGTCACTTCCGCCGTGAAATCGCCGCGGCGCGCCTTTCCAAGAAAATGACCGTCGTCGTGGTGGAAGCCGTAATAGGTTTCCTGCCAGAAATCGGTCTTGTTGCCTGATCGGACGAACAAGCGCCCCTGGTTCATTTCCCATACCGGCGGCGCATTGAGCCAATGCATGCCGTCAATATCGATCGGCATATGGTGTCTCCTTCAGGCAGGAATGCGGATGGTGGCGCGCAGGCCCCCGAGCGGGCTGTCGCCGAGCGTGACGTTGCCGCCGTGGCTGCGGGCAATGTCGCGGGCGATGGCAAGGCCGAGGCCAGTGCCAGACTTGTCGAGGTTGCGCGCCGAATCCAGCCGGAAGAACGGCTTGAAGACGTCCTCGCGCGCCTGGACGGGGATGCCCGGTCCGTCGTCATCGAAGACGATCGTCAGCCATTTGGCGCTGTGCTTGGCCTCGACGCGCAGGCTGTTGGCATAGCGGCGGGCATTGGTCGCCAGGTTGGTCACCAGACGGGTAAAGGCGTTTGGCCGAACGGAGATTTCATCATCTCCTTCAATGGAGAAGCTCATGGACTTGTCATGCAGCGTGAAGTCCTGCCGGATCTTCTCAAGGATGTCGCTGAGCTTGAACTGCCCGACATCTTCTTCCGCCTCGCCGCGTGCGAAGGCCATGTAGCCCTCGAGCATGCTTTGCATATCCTCGACGTCTTCGCTGAGGCCGACGAGATCCGGATTGTCGCCGACAAGGGCGAGCTGCAGCTTGAAGCGGGTGAGAACAGTGCGCAGGTCGTGGCTGACGCCGGAGAGCATCGCGGTGCGCTGTTCGATCTGCCGCTCGATACGCTCGCGCATCAGGATGAAGGCAAGGCCCGCGCGGCGTATTTCGTCGGCGCCGCGGGGAGAATAGTTTTCCAGCCGCTGTCCCTTGCCGAAGCTTTCGGCGGCCTGAGCCAGCGCCAGGATCGGGCGGATCTGGCCGCGCAGGAACAGGACGGCAATGCCGATCAGCACCAGCGAGGTGCCGACCATCCAGAGGATGAAGATATGCGTATTCGACGCGTATGTCTGGCTGCGTTTGGCGAAGACGCGCAGCACCTTGTCGGGCAGTTTGATGCGGATCTCGACCAGGCTGGAGTTGCCGACGGTATCGATCCAGAAGGGCAGGTTGATCTGGTCGCGGATTTCATCGCTCAGGATGCCGTCGAGGATCGAAAAGAAAGGCTTCTCGCCGGGCGGCGGCAGTTCGCCACCCGGTTCGATCGAAATGGCGAGATCCAGCTTCTGGCGTGCCATCTGGGTGATGGCGGAATAGTCGGCATCCTGCGGATACGTCTGGATGATGGTGATGATGGCAGCGATGTCGCGCGTGGTCGCCATCGACAGCCGCTGCGTCACCATCTGCCAGTGGCGCTCCATGAAGACGATGGTGACGACCGCCTGCAGGATGATCATCGGCAGAATGAAGATCAGCAGCGAACGCGCATAGAGACCGGTCGGCAGGATATAGCGACGCATCCAGCGCGAAAGCCATCGCAATCCATTGGACGGCGTATGATCTTGGTCGCGTCTGATCGAATCGAAGGTCACCATCACTTGGTCTCGCGGAGCCGGTCTCAGTCTATGCTCAGGCGGTAGCCGATGCCACGCACCGTCTGCAGCCAGATAGGGTTGGCCGGGTCGTCTTCAATCTTGCGGCGCAGCCGGTTGATCTGCACATCGATGGTGCGCTCGCCCACTTCGGCATCGTTGCCGATGAGTTCATGGCGCGGGATCGTCTCGCCGGCGCGCTTGGCGAAGAGCAGCATGATCTCCTGTTCGCGATCGGTAAGGCGGATGAGCTCCGCGGCCTTCTTGAGTTCCTTGCGCGTCAAGGAAAACGTGTAAGGCCCGAACATCACGAGCTCGATTTTCGGGGAATCGGCGGGAGCGTTGCGCCGCAGGATATTGTTGATGCGCAAAACCAGCTCGCGCGGGTCGAAAGGCTTCGGCAGATAGTCGTCGGCACCGGCTTCAAGGCCTGCGATACGGGAATCGGCTTCGGCAAGCGCTGTCAGCATGATGACCGGGATGTTCTTGATCGCCCGCAGGCTGGATGTGAGCGAGATGCCGGATTCGCCGGGCATCATCACATCCATGATGATGAGGTCGAAGTCCAGCCCTTCCAGCTTGCGGCGGGCCTCGGCGCCGTCGGCGGCGGCCGTTACCCGGAAGCCCTTCTCCATGAGGTAACGGTTGAGGAGGGCGCGGATACGCGTATCGTCGTCCACGACCAAAAGATGTGCTGCATCGTCCGAGATTGCTGCTTTTGTCGTCATTCGATCCGTCTCGATCCTGTCCTGCCCTTGAATATTGTCGACGTATTCCGTACCAGCCGCCGCGTGGCCTCAATTGTCGTCATTTCTCGGTCTGCATTCCCCTCAGGAAACGCTTCACGCTTTCGCGCGTTGCCTCCGATGCGCCCTCGAATGCCCGCTCAATGCGGCGCGATTGCGGCTCGGCCAGTGCCAGAGCCAGGTCGCGGCCCGATTGGGTCGGATACAGTTTGCGCTGCCGGCGGTCCTCTGGGCCGGCGACCTGGCGAATATAACCTGAATCGATCAATTGTTTGAGAACCCGCGCCAAACTCTGTTTGGTGATCTGCAATGTTTCCAGAAGGTCCGCAACCGTCATGCCGGGTTCGCGGTTAACGAAATGGACGACTCGGTGGTGAGCCCGGCCGAAGCCGCTCTTGATGAGGATCTGATCCGGATCCGACACGAAATCGCGGTAGGCGAAGAAAAGCAGCTCAATGATCTCGAAATCGATGCCCCCCGCATTCTGCATCGGCGTTGCCAGCAGCTCCGCCTTTGCCGCGTTTTGGCTCATCTGTCGTGACACCGTGGCATTTCCTTTCCAATTATGGTGCGTCCGCGAAGTTTACGCAAAAATACGTCAGCTTTGTTGACATATTTTAACGTCACCCGCCGCTTTTGTACAATGGCATATGGCTCAAAAGAGGTGATCTTATTGGGAAATTAAGCGCGCGTCGGTGAAAACTTCAACAAATCCCGTATTTTTCCCGCCGCGCCTCGCGAATGCGACACAATGAGAGCAGTAGCCATTCGTGGAGCGGCGACGGATAATCCCGGCAGATCGGGAAGAGAGGCTTGTTTCGGCGTGTTGGTTTGAAGGCGGCCCAGCCTGCGAAAGCTTCGTTCAGCCAGAGTTCGCCGTCATCCTTCCAAGTTCAGAGGTTGCCGAGCGGCATGACGTAAATCTGAGGTGTTTCCGCTTTGAGCGGAGCCACGAAATTGCTCCATCTTTTTATTTTCACGCAATTGGGACCGCAGTTCCCAAGGGGATTTGACGTGAACCCACGCAAGCCGGGCAGGCTGCGTTCTCCGGCTTGCACGGCTTAATGCTTATGACTTGCGGCCGAGAACCGCGCCGACGATCGCGGAGAGCACGCCGCCGGCGATCAGCGAGGATATGCCTTGCGCAATGAGACCCGTAAGGGCTTCACTGCCGATCAGATTGAGGAGGACACCGCCGCCGAGGCCGCCAATGGCGCCGGCGATCGTTCTCGCAACGAGATTGATCCCGTCCTGCTTCAAAACGGCGCTTGCGGCGTTGCCGCCGATGGCACCGGCTATCAGTTGTGTGATGATAGGCCCTAGACTTTCCATGACTGCCCTTCTCCCAAAATTCCGGAGACGCTTCCGAATGCCCGCTCGTGGCCACCCCGGATCGATGCCAGGGAGCGGCGATAATCCTCATTGATATTAGGATTACATCATGCATCGACAGGTGGAAATAGAAGAGCAACTCAAGCGGGAGAATTCCTCGATGATTCCGGGGGAAATCCGTTCCGCGAACAAGCGGCCGCTCGGCCGCACGCAAAATTTGCCGTCTTTGTCGCTCTTGTGAGCGAATCAGCGGTATACGTAGACGACGCGACGCGAACCGGGATCGACCAGCACCGGTTGGTTGTTCATTTCGACGTAGCTGTACTGGTAGTCCGGAATGCGGTGTATCTCGACACTCTGCGGGACCGTGGCGCCGACGACCACATCGCCGTTCAGCTGGACGGTATCGACCGGATTGTCATCGATATACGTTCGAACGTTCTCAGGCGGGGTGATTGCAACGACATTGCCGCCGCTGCGATCAGCAGGGCCGAGCAATTGGTCGTTCGGACCTGGCTGCGCGGGCTGAACGCTGCCCGTCGTAATTGGGTCGGTCTGCTCGTAGGTGATCGTGGGGATGCCGAGATCGTCCCGGTGGTCCTGGACGACGACGGATGTGCCGTTCTGCTCGACGCTCAGATATTGCGCATAGACCCAGCCGCGCATGCCATTGACATCGACCCGGCACCAGCGACTGCCTTCGACGCAGCCATCCAACGTTGCCTCGGACCCGCGCGTTGCGACGCCGACCGTTGGAAATTCCGCGCCGGGACCTGAGCGAACTTCGATATCGGTGGCGGTGGTGGCGGACATCTCGGCCCGGGCCAAGCCTGCGCTGCCGAGAAGAACGAAGCCGGCCAGCAGGAGATTTCTTTTCAAGGACATTGGTTTTCTCCTTCTGTCTTGAAAGACTTATCCTCAACGCTTCGAGTGCCTGAGTGTTCCGGTTTGCCGGATGCGTCGGACCATCGTTCGACCGGCAGATAAATAACCACATGAGATAACCGGCTATTTTCGCGTATCAATGCGGCCGGTCTCCGGTGTTCGTGCCGCTTTAACGTGGCAGGGGCTGTTTTGCCTGGCGTTTGCGGCTATATCGGCAGCAAGACGATCAAACAGACGAGGCGCTCCATGGCCATGCTCCAAGCCGGCATCATCCCGGTAACCCCTTTCGAACAAAACTGCACCATCCTGTTCGATCCGGAGACGAAAGAAGGCGTCGTCATCGATCCGGGCGGCGACGTTGATATCATCCTGCAGACGGTACGCGAGAACGGCATCACCCTGAAAGCCATCTGGCTGACGCACGGCCATATCGATCATGCCGGCGGTGCCGATGAGGTGCGCGAGGCGCTCGGCATCGAGGTGATCGGCCCGCATGAGGACGATCGCTTCCTGCTGGAGGATATCGAAAGCAAGGGCAAGATGTTCAACATCAGCGGTGTGCGCAACGTCACGCCGGATCGCTTTTTGAAGGAGGGGGACAAGGTTTCCTTCGGCGAGCATGAATTCGAGGTTTTCCATTGCCCGGGCCATGCGCCCGGCCATGTCATCTATTTCAACCGGAAGCAGGGCTTTGCCCATCTGGGCGACGTATTGTTCAATGGTTCGATCGGGAGAACGGATCTGCCTGGCGGCAATCATCAGCAGCTTCTGGAATCGATCCGCGACAAGGTCTTTCCGCTCGGTGACGAAGTCGGCTTCATTTGCGGGCATGGGCCTGGCAGCCGGATCGGCGACGAGCGTCGCACCAATCCTTTCCTGCGCGGGTTGTAAAAGAAAGCGCGGGAAGCTTGCTCGCGCGCTCTTAGCCGCTCTTTGGGCATTTCGAATTTCAGTCAGAGGCCGGGCTCGAATGCGATGCTTCCGTTCCCGGTCTTTCGAATAAACCGCGGCCGGAAATCAGTCGGCGGCGCAGAAATGACGCATGCCGTCATAGCCGACATAGGTGCCGGAACGGCTGTCGAAGCTTCTGTAGCGGTCGTAGCAATAGCGCATCCATGCGGGCGACCAGGGGCGCAGGCCGTAGGCCGGCGCCGGCGCATAATAGCTGACGTCACGTTCGACATCGATGCGGCGCGGCGGCGGGCGGTAGTAGTAGGGCGGGGGAGGCGCATCGTAGTCCGGATCAGCATAGACCGGCCCCGGCTCGACATAGCGCGGCTGGCTAGCAATGGCGGAGCCGACGATCAGGCCGGTTGCGAGGCCGGCGGCGCCGAGCGCCCATCCATCCCGGTTGTGATGGTGCCAGTATTCATCGGCGGAAGCGGCGCTCATGGAGGTGACCGTCAGTGCAGCGGCGACGGCGGATATGACGAGCGTTTTGCCGAGTATGGTCATTGGCCTATCCTCTAACGGAAGCGGGGCAAAAGTCATTCCCGCCCTTTCATCAGAGGCAAATTATACCGGGCAAACTGAATGCAGACTGAATGACAAAACCCGGCATCGCTGCCGGGCTTCAACTCGAATTTGATAGCCGTAAGGTGTCTCAGCCAGCAATCTGCAGGTTGACGGCCTTCGGCCCCTTGCCGCGGCGATCCGGTTCCGTGTCGAAGCTTACCTTCTGGTTTTCCGACAATCCTGCCAGACCAGAAGCCTGAACAGCAGAAATGTGTACAAAGATGTCCGCGCCACCCTTGTCCGGTTTGATGAAACCGAAGCCCTTATCGGTATTGAAAAACTTTACAGTGCCAGTCTCGGCCATGCCTCAGGTCCTTTTCTCTCTGCCCACCATCCACACGGGCAGCATTACTTCAGTTGCCCTTGCGGGCGCTTGCAGGCAGTTCTCGAAATTTGAAGGAAAAGGTCCCCGTAACTCGGCATGATCTCGATGCGATGCTTGCCACCCCGCTTCTCGACCAAGCTGACCGGAATATTAGCGTTTCCGGAGCGCAATTCTATTAGGACTTCCCATGCTCTAAAAATGCCCGAACACTGCCGAGAGTGCTGTTTTTATGGGAAATTGGCAAGCAAAAGTTTTTTAACGTGTCCGAACAGGCACAATACCGTAACGCGACTGTGCTAGCGCGATTCGCAAATTTTCCCACTTAGGAACAAGTTTCTAAGGTTTTTGCATCGCTCGCGATATAGTTTTGGCGAAATTTTCCCAAATCGGCAGCTGTGAACGGCCGTTTTCGGTTGTTCAAAAAATTTCGCCGAACCGTATGATCGAGCGGCTGAAAGCGTGCATTTCCGGCGTTTTTTATGCTGTGACGCCGCGCCGGCGAGCCAATTCCGGTACCAGTTCCACCGACAGCATGGCTGCAAACATCAAGGCGCAGCCGGCATAGCCGAGCGGGCCGATGGTTTCGCCCAGCAGCAAAGCGCCGAGCGAGGCGCCGAACAATGCTTCCGACGATAGGAAGATCGCTGCCTGGGATGCGGTGGTGTAACGCTGGCCGATGATCTGCAGCGCGAAAGCGAGGCCGGAGGAAAAAACGCCGACATAGAGGATTTCGCCGAGGGCCGCGCGGATATCGGTCACGCTGATCGGTTCAACTGCTATCGCGACGCCGAGAGCGAGGGCTGCGGTGACGGCAAATTGCATGGCGGAGATGCCGAGCGGCCGACCGGTTTCGTTGACTGCGGAGCCTGCAAGCGTGATTTGAGCCGCCCAGAAGAGTGCGCAGATGACGGTCAGGAAATCGCCGATGCTCAGACGCGAGAAGGAGCCGCCGGAAAGCAGATAGATGCCGCAGAGCGCCATCAATGCCGCAGGCCAGATGATCCAATGCGGTGCCCGGCGCAGGAAGATAACGGCGATCAGCGGCACGAAGACCACATAAAGGCCGGTTATGAAGCTGGAATTCGTGACGGTCGTCGTCAGAAGGCCGAGCTGCTGGGTTGCCGCTCCGCCGAAGAGAGCGATGCCGATCAGCAGAAAGGAGAGCCAGTTGCGAGGCGTCAGCGGCTTCGCAGCCTTTCTATTCTCCATCCATACGAAGGGCAGGACGAACACGGTGGCCACGGCGAATCTGAGGCCGATGAACCAGAAGGGGCCGATCGCCTTCATCGCCGTCGATTGCGCCACAAAACCGCCGCCCCAGATCGCGGCGGCAAGCAACAACAACAAATTCGCCTGTATGCGAGACATATGCATCCTGCGGGAGGGGAGGAAAGAGCAGGCGACCGTTAGCAGCTGCTTTTGCTTGCGGCAAGGGTGAAAGGCATCTAAACGGAACCCTTCCGGTCAACTCAGCTCTCGGCCCTCGATATACGGAGGAGGGCGCCATGGCTCTCGTCGGTCGTGATCAGCAGGGCGCCGTCGGGCGCAACGGTGATATCGCGCAGGCGGCCGAACTTGCCCTTGAACATGCGTTCCTGTTCCGAAATCCTGCCCTTGTCGTCCCGGCTCAGTCGTGACAGCAGTTCGAACTTCAGTGCGGTGACCAGGAATTCGCCGTTCCATTCCGGAAACATCTTCCCGCGATAAACGGCGATGGCGCCGGGCGCAATCGATGGGTCCCAATAGAAGCGCGGCTGTTCCATGCCAGCCTTTGCGGTGCCTATCCCGATTTTCGTGCCGTCATAATTGACGCCGTAGGAAATGACCGGCCAGCCGTAGTTCTTGCCGGGTTCGGGCGTGTTGATTTCGTCACCCCCCTTGGCGCCGTGCTCGGCCGTATAGAGTTTGTTCGTCTGGCTGTCGAAGGTGATGCCCTGAGGATTGCGATGGCCCTTCGTCCAGATTTCGGGAAGGGCACGCTTTCCGTCCCTGAACGGATTATCGGCAGGGATGCTGCCATCTGCTCCGATATGGATGATGGAGCCGGCATCGTCGTGAAAATCCTGCGCGCGATCCTGCTGGAAGCGATCGCCAAGGCTGACAAAAAGGCTGCCGTCGCGGGCGATCGCGATGCGCGAGCCGTATTGGAGATTTCCGCGCGACAGCTTGTTCATCACGAAAATGCGCTTCACGTCGGTCAGCTGCTTTTCGTCGGGTGACAGTCTGGCGCGGAATACCGCCGTGCCGCTTCCGCCGGCGCCGGCCACCGAGGCGGTGAAATAGAGGGTGCGATTGCCGGAGAAATTCGGATCGAGCTCCACGTCCAGCAGGCCCCCTTGACCATGCGCATAAACCTTGGGGACGCCTGAGATCGGAGCGGAAATCCTGCCGTCACGGATGAGCCGCATGCTGCCGGGCCGTTCGGTCACGAGATAGGTACCATCGGGCAGCACGGCGACCGCCCAGGGATGTTCCAATCCGGCCGCGATGGTCTCGACCTTGACGTCGACCTTTTGCGTCTTGATGGTCTCGGCGGGTACTGCCCGCACCGACGTTGCCGACAGAAACGCGCAGGCCGTCAAGGCGATCGAAAATCCCGCTCTGCCAGGGCGCATCTGTTTGACCTCCCAATGGGCTCGCTTTTTGCAAAGTGGGACCGTTCGGTCGCCATTCAAGGCTGGCCGCGGAGCCGATAACGTCTTTGTGTTCTCGCTTCCGACGAGCGGCAGCTTGCCGGATCTCCCAATCGTGTCGGCAGGCGGAGACTTTGCCGCGGAAGGTGTATCCGACCAGCCCTACAGAAAACGAATATCGAGTAAGTGGCCGATCCATAATGAAAAAATCCGCCATCTTCATAATCTGATTCAAGCACTTCGCGTAATGATTCAGGTTTGAACGCCTTATGGGTGCCTGGCTGCGATCGATCCGGCCCAGGCAAAAATAGCGTGCCGGATCTTTTGGACAGGCTTCTAGCCGGGTAAGAAAAGCATGCGCGCACCGCGCGGAAAGGCATGAAATAAAGCCACTGTGACGCCTTTGTGCTTGAAACGTCGGTCCATATTCGACATAGAGCTTAGCGCAGAAATCTGGTCCACAGGCTTTCTGCCATTTTCAACCGAATAGGACCGATCACCATGGCCTTTCTTGCCGACGCTCTTTCCCGTGTAAAGCCTTCTGCCACCATCGCCGTTTCCCAGAAAGCGCGCGAGCTGAAAGCAAAAGGACGCGACGTGATCGGCCTCGGCGCCGGTGAGCCGGATTTCGATACGCCCGACAATATCAAGACGGCCGCCATCGACGCGATCAATCGCGGCGAGACGAAGTACACGCCGGTTTCCGGCATTCCGGAACTGCGCAAGGCGATCGCCGCCAAGTTCAAGCGCGAGAACAATCTCGACTACAGCTGGGAGCAGACGATCATCGGCACCGGCGGCAAGCAGATCCTGTTCAACGCCTTCATGGCGACGCTGAATCCCGGCGACGAAGTCATCATCCCGACACCTTATTGGGTTTCCTATCCGGAAATGGTGTCGCTGTGCGGCGGCACGCCGGTTTTCGTCGCGACGACGCAGGCCAACAACTTCAAGCTTCAGCCTGCCGATCTTGAAAAGGCGATCACGCCGAAGACCAAGTGGTTCATGTTCAACTCGCCGTCCAACCCGTCGGGCGCCGCCTATTCGCATGCCGAGCTGAAGGCGCTGACGGACGTGCTGGTCAGGCATCCGCATGTCTGGATCCTGACGGACGACATGTACGAGCACCTGACCTACGGCGAGTTCAAGTTCGCCACGCCGGTCGAGGTCGAGCCGAGCCTCTATGACCGCACGCTGACGATGAACGGCGTGTCGAAGGCCTATGCGATGACCGGCTGGCGTATCGGCTATGCCGCCGGTCCGCTGCAGCTGATCAAGGCCATGGACATGATCCAGGGCCAGCAGACCTCGGGTGCGACCTCGATCGCCCAGTGGGCTGCCGTCGAGGCGCTGAACGGTCCGCAGGACTTCATTCCGCGCAACAAGAAGATCTTCGAAGGCCGCCGCGATCTCGTTGTCTCGATGCTGAACCAGGCGAAGGGCATTTCCTGCCCGGTTCCGGAAGGCGCCTTCTACGTCTATCCGTCCTGCGCCGGCCTGATCGGCAAGACGGCTCCGAGCGGCAAGGTCATCGAGACGGACGAGGATTTCGTCTCCGAGCTGCTGGAATCGGAAGGCGTTGCCGTCGTGCACGGATCAGCTTTCGGCCTCGGCCCCAACTTCCGCATCTCCTATGCGACCTCGGAAGAGCTGCTCGAAGAAGCTTGCCGCCGTATCCAGCGCTTCTGCGCTGCCTGCAAGTAAGCTGCCGACGACAACTTAAATGAAGAGCCTGCCAGAGATGGCGGGCTTTTCATATTCGCGCGGCCGAGTCGGCTCCATCAACCGATTCAAGCGCTTCGCAATTTGAATCCGCCGGCCGGCGCAAGTCTTTGGAATCTGGAGGGTTATTTGAGGTCGCATGGGCGGTGCGGCGACTTCGGGCGACCTCATGTAAGCCGGATTGAACTAAGACGCGGGTTGTTTGACGCCGTTATGGGGAATTGAGAGCCAACCTGCCGGA
>Ga0209026_1000081_pt1 | contig 196861 bp, 173 predicted proteins | sample AraplaCL_Col_mCL_FD_184262 | JGI IMG/M metagenome (GOLD analysis project Ga0209026, IMG submission 184262) | Arabidopsis root microbial communities from the University of North Carolina, USA - plate scrape CL_Col_mCL (SPAdes) (version 2) | ecosystem: Host-associated > Plants > Roots >... | reverse complement strand
AGTATGGGGTGGCGATAATTTCGAAGCTCTGCCAGTCACGGTACGCTGAGGGTGCGCACCGTACATCAACTGCAGTTTCCTGGAGGCAAGTGTATGAGTTTTCGGCTCGCCGGTTGCCGGCCCGCTGTCTTGAATGCAGTAGCCCTGGTTCTTGTTCTCTCCACCGGCGCCGTCCTTGCGCAGCACACCCAAGCTCCGGCCACCGCCGCCTCCGCCGCCAAACCCGCTCCCGCCGCCAGTGCTCCGGCCGCCGTCGCGCCGGCTGCCGCACCGGACCTGATGACATCCACCAAGCCCGGCGACGCCACCGCAGGCCAGGGCAAGGCCGCCGCCTGCGGCGCCTGCCACGGCATGGACGGCAACTCCAGCGACCCGCAGTATCCGAAGCTCGCCGGCCAGCACGAAATGTACGTCGCGCACCAGTTGCACAATTTCAAATCCGGCGAGCGCCAGAACGCGATCATGCTCGGCATGTCCACGCCGCTGTCCGACCAGGACATGCGCGACATCGGCGCGTATTTCGCCAGCAAGCAGCCGCTGCCGGGCGTGGCCGACCAGGCCCTGGTCGAGCACGGGCAGAAGCTCTATCGCGAAGGCGATCCGGCGCGCGGCATTCCGGCCTGCATGGCCTGCCACAGCATCGATGGCCGCGGCAATCCGGGCGCGATGTATCCGCAGCTCACCAGCCAGCATGCGCAGTACATCGAAGCGAAGCTGAAAGATTTCCACAACGGCACGACCTGGGGCCACGAAGCCCACGCGCAGATCATGCCGACCATCGCCAAGAACCTCGACCCGCAGGACATCGCGGCGCTGGCCAGCTATATCGAAGGCCTGCACGTGGCCGACCATGGCGCGGCCGCGGCGTCGCCGTAACTTCCTGTTGGCGGTGTTGTCCAAGCTCTCCCTTGTTTGATCGATTTTGAGGCCAGCCATGCTGAAGCGTTTGTCTTTCCTTTGCGCGGCGCTGATCGCGCTTGCGGCCTGCAGCCATAACGGCTCCGACAGCTCGGCGCCGCAACCGGCTCCGGCACAGACATCCGCGCCCGCCGCGCCGGCGTCCGCCACCAAGCCGGCCCCGGCCAGCACGGTGCAAGCCCCGGCTGCGGGCGCCACGGCCGCCGCTCCGGCCAGCACCGCCGCCGCACCGGCCGCCGCATCCACCACCGCCGCGGCCGCCACGCAAAAGCCCGCGCAACCCTTCGTCGACAACGGCAAGTGGGTGGAAGGCAAGAACTACTTCACCATCGAGCCGCAGCAGCCCACCGGCAATCCGGACAAGATCGTGGTGACCGAGGCGTTCTCCTACGCCTGCCCGGCCTGCAATGCGTTCCACACCACCGCCGACCAGCTCGAGAAGAGCCTGCCCTCCAATGCGGTGATGACCTATCTGCCGGTATCGTTCCGTCCGGACGAGAACTTCCCGCTGTTCCAGCGCGCCTATTACGCCGCCAAGGCGCTGGGCGTGGCCGAGAAGGCGCATGACGCCATCTACGACGCGGTGTGGAAGACCGGCGAGCTGGCCTCCGACGATCTCACCACCGGCCGTCCGAAGCCGCAGTCGGCGTGGCCCACGATCGAGGACGTCGCCAAGTTCTACGCCAAGTACGGCGTCGATCCCAAGCAGTTCGTGGCGGTGGCCAACTCCTTCAGCGTCAACACACAGATGAAGCGCGCCGACGACATGGTCAAGGCGTATGGCGTGGATGGCACGCCCAGCATCATCGTCAACGGCAAGTACCGCTTCACCCCCGGCAGCGCCGGCGGTTACGCGCAATCGATCGAGCTGACCCAATGGCTGGTCGCCAAGGAAGCGGCTGGCAAGTAGGCCCAAGCCCGCACCGCGCCCGGTTCAACCGGGCGCTTTTTTGTCTGATCTGAAAGAATAGGCGATGACCTTCGTCATTGCGCAGGAAGACCCATGTTCAAGACCGCCCGAATCCGCTTCGCCGCCATGCTCTGCGGCTTATTGCTGACCACCGCCTGCAGCGCCGCCGGCCCCGATGCCAACGCCGCGCAGTTCACCGACGGCAACCAGTACGTGACCCTGCCCGCGCCTAATCAACGCGACAGCAGCAGCGGCAAGGTCGAGGTGGTGGAAGTGTTTTCCTACGCATGCATTCACTGCGCCGAGTTTTCCACCTATGCCGACGACCTGCGCAAGTCGCTGCCCAAGGGCGTGGAGTTCAAGCTGGTGCCGGCGGCGTTCAACGACAGCTGGATGCCTTTCGCACGCGCCTATTACGCGGCCAAGAAGCTTGGCATCCTCGAGCAGACCCACGACGAGCTGTTCAAGGCCAAGTTCAAGGAGCAATACCCGATCAACTCGATGGACGAGATCGCCGACTTCTACGCGCACCATGGCGCCAACCGCGAGCAGTTCCTGAAGGTCGCCAACTCGCCCGAAGTGGATGCGCAGATCAAGAAGGATTTCGCGCTGATCCAGGCCTGGGGCGTGGACGGCACGCCGACCATCGTGGTGGACGGCAAGTACCGCAGCGCCAACATCAAGAACTTCCCCGAGCTGGTCGAGCTCACCAAGTGGCTGGTGCGCAAAGAGCTGAGCGCCAAGCAGTGAATTGCGCGGATGCTCCGGCGCCCGTCCGGGGCATCCTGCCCATGCGGCTTTCACAATAGTCGCATCGAGAACCTTTAGGATGCTCCGGTCTCTCCGAGCCTCCCCGACGCTGGATCCATGTCCTCCGCCACGCACCAACGTCTGCGCCTGCTGAGCTGCAATATCCTGGCGGGGGCCAGCGTGCAACGTTACCGGCAGTACGTCACGCGCAGCATCAACGCCGTGCTGCCAGGACGCAGCAAGCTGGACAACCTCGATCGCCTGGCCGAGCTGCTGCCGCAATTCGATGTGGTCGGCCTGCAGGAGGCCGATGCCGGCAGCCTGCGTTCGGGCTTTCTCAACCAGACGCGCTACCTGGCCGAAACCGCGGGCATGCCGTTCTGGAGCCATCAGCCGAACCGCCCGCTCGCACAGCTTTCGCACACCGCCAACGGCCTGATCTGCCGGCTGGAACCGCAGCGCGTGATCGACTATCCCCTGCCCAGCCGCATTCCCGGACGCGGCGCCCTGCTGGCGCACTTCGGCGACGATGCCAATGGCCTGGCGGTGGTGGTGGCGCATCTTTCGCTCAGTGCGCAGGCACGCGCCAAGCAACTGGCCTTCATCGCCGAAGTGCTGCAGGACCATCCGCACGCGGTGCTGATGGGCGATCTCAACACCGATCCGCACAGTCCGGAAATGCGCCACCTGTTCGCGCATTCGAGCCTGCAGGAACCGGAGCAATCGGTGCCGACGTTTCCGAGCTGGAAGCCGCGCCGCGCGCTCGACCATATCCTGGTGTCCTCGGACCTGCGCATCGAAAAAATGTGGACGCTGCCGCAGGCGTTCTCCGATCATCTGTCGCTGGCTGCGGAAATCCAGCTTCCCTCCGCTTCGATCAAAAAGCATCCATGACTGCACGAAAACGCCTGGTTCCGATCGCCCTGCCGTGGCTGCTGATCGTGGTGGTCGGCGCGCTGGCCGCGTGGCTGCGCTACGGTTTCATCGAGCCGCCCGCGTTCGGACACGCGTGCGACGACGGCAATGCACCCAGCTGGTGCTGGGCGCGGCAGTGGGTGGTGATCGGCTTCAACACCTACGGCTATGGCATCGCCGCGATCGTCGTCACGCTGCTGGCGCTGATCGCCAAAAAGCCATGGCTTGCCGCGTTGGCGGCGGCGCTCGGCGTGTTCGCGCTGACCTTGTACTGCTATGACGCCGGCGCCGTAGCCTTGCTTGTCGGCAGCCTACGCCTGCTGCGGCTGCAGGCGAACCGCATGCCAGCGCCACGCCACCCAGATCGGCACGGCGATCGCCAGGTTCAGCCCCAGCCATAACCAGGTCACCTTGCTCATGCCGGCTTCGTCCACGATCGGCACGATCGCCAGCAAGGGTCCCACGCACGCCATGAAACGCTGCTCCGCCGACGGCATGGACTGCTCATGCGTCAGCAGGCCGAACACGCCATAGGCGATGCACGGCAGCAGGAACAGGCCCATCGGAAAATCCATGTAGCGGCCATCGAACGCGAGCAGGATGTCATACAGCACCAGCGCGAACAGCGCGCCGAAGCGCCACCATTGCGCAGGCTCGGAGTGGTCGTGATGATCGGCCAGGTGCGCGGCGATGCGGCGTGCCAGCGCGATGGCGATGGCAATTGCGCCGGCCAGGCATGCTGCGGACAACAGCCATTGCCACCCTCCGTCGCATGCAAACATCATCTGGCGTAACTGCCATGCCGCGGACGTGCCGGCGGCAAAGCCTGCCAGCAGCAAGGCCGTCCATCCCCGGATACCGCGCCAACGACGACGCCAGGCGCCAATCACGGCAAACGCAAGCGCGCACACGGCGCCAGCCAACCAGCCCAACCACCAGCGCGGCACTTCGGTGACCGGGCCGATCATCGGGAATTTCGGCTTCGCATCCGAATCGAAGATGCCCCAGTAACCACCGACCGTTCCTTCCTGCGCGCGCTTCCATGGTTGATCGAAGGCTTCGATCACGTTGTACGGCATGTTCACGCCGGCGGCGTAACGCAGAAACTCGCGCAGATAGAGCGCTTCATCGACCAGGCTCGGTTCGGCCGAACGCCGCAGCCGTCCCGCGCTGGGCCAGCCGGTCTCGCCGATCATAAGTTGCTTGCCGGGAAACACGTGCCGCATGTGTGCGTAGACGTCTTCCACGTGATGCACGGCATCGATCGCCGCCACCGGGTTGTCTTCCCAGTACGGCAGGATGTGGATGGTGATGTAATCCACCACACTTGCCATCTGCGGATAGCGTAGCCAGTTTTCCCACACGTCGGCGTAGGTCACCGGAATCTCTTTCGGCACGGCCGCGCGCACGCGCTGGATGTACGCGGTCAATTGCCTGGGTGAAAGATCCCCGCGCAGCAGCACTTCGTTGCCGACGATGATGCCGCGGATCGCCTTGGGATCCGCATTGGCGGTCGCGATGGCCTGCTCCACTTCCTTCTCGTTCTGCTTGGGCACGCCGCCCAGCCAGATGCCCATCAACACCTGCATGTGATAGCGCGCGGCAATGGCAGGAACCGCCGCCAAGCCGTTGCCTTGCGAATAGGTGCGCACGCAGTCGAAGCGTTGCGACAGCGCGCGCAGATCCTCGTCGATCCGCTCAGGCGTCATCATGAAGTGAATGTCGTAAGGCGTTTCGCCCGGCTTGCGAAACGGTGCGTAAGACACGCAGGCGATGCGCGCGGAAGGCGCATCCGGCAGATCGACCGGCCGCCCGATCTGCCACCACCAGGCCAGTCCGGCCAAGGTGGCCAGGATCAACGCCAGCCAGGCGAGTCCGTAGTGGGCGACGTTCTTGGACGGAGACGGCATGCGGGTCCTGTGGGCGTGCTGCGGTCGAAGCGCGGAAGCTTAGCAGCGGCGAACGTGAGGCAGCGCATCCGGACCGTCGCGCCAAATACCTCGCGCCGCCGGCGTGAAGGAACGTTCAGGACACGGCAAACCCATCCGCTACACTTGCCACGGATTATCCGCAGGATCTGGAGTTTCCATGGCCTCGCTTGCCGTATCGCGCCTCGGCCGCTTTCTGTTCGCCGCCCTCGCCGGCACGATGCTGGCCGGCACGGTCGCCGCGCAGTCCGACGACGCCACGCTGCAAGCGCAGCGCGCGGCCTTCAAGCAGGCTTATGCCGCCGCCAGCCAGGGTGGCGACGGGTGGCGCTCGCTCACCGGGAACCTGAAGAACTATCCACTGTATCCCTATCTAGAGGCCGCCGCGCTGGAACACGATCTGCAACAGGTCGATCGCGCCACCGTGGAAACCTATCTGCGGCAATACCCCGAGCTGATTCCGGCCAGCGACCTCAAACGCGATTTCCTGCAGGAACTGGCGCGCCGCCAGGACTGGAACAACTTTCTTGCCATGTACCAGCCCGGCCTTGGCGACGCCCTGAGCTGCGATGCACTGCAGGCGAAACTCGCCAGCGGCGCCCGTCTCGATTTCGAGCACGACCTGGCCACGCTATGGGCCGCGCCTGCCCTGCCTTCCGCCTGCGATCCGGTCTTGCAGGCCGCACACGACCAAGGCCTGCTGACGCCGGCGCGCATCTGGACACGCATCGACGCCGCCGTGGAAGCCGGCAAGCCCGGTACGGTTTCCGGCATGGCCAAATGGCTGTCGCCGGAAGACGCGCAGGAGGCGCAGCGATTGGTGCTGGCGCTCAACGATCCGGCCGCGGCAGTGAACGCCGCCAAGCAATGGCCCGACACGCCGCGCACGCGCCAGGCTGCCGCACTTGCGCTGGTGCGCCTGGCGCGGCGCCAATCCGGCATGGCCGACAGCGCGTGGCAGGAGCTGCAAGGCCGCTTGCGCTTTTCGCCCGAACAACGCGATCGCGTGTTGAACGCGCTGGCGCTTTTCCACGCCACGGATTTCGACGACAACGCACTCGCGCGGCTCATCCATCTGCCCGCGTCCGCACAAACGCCGATCAGTCGCGAATGGCGCGTGCGCGTGGCATTGGCCGAACAGCACTGGCAAGCCGTGCTGGACGCCATCGCCGCCATGCCGCCTTCGCAACAGCAGGACGACGAGTGGCAATACTTCCGCGCCCGCGCGCTCGCCGAGCTTGGCCGTGACGACGAAGCACAGCGCGCGTTCGCCGAGGTCGCCAGGCAGTCGAGCTACTTCGGCTATCTGGCGGCCGATCGCCAGCATGCGCCATACGCGCTGTGCAGCACGCAGTTGCCAGCCGATCAGCAGGTACAACAAGCGGTGCTGGCCATTCCCGGCATCCAGCGCGCGTTCGAGCTGTTCGCGGTGGGCATGCTCAAACCCGCGCGCCGCGAATGGACCCAGGCGCTGGCCGACGCCGATGCGCCGACGCTCCGCCAGGCGGTGGTCCTCGCCAACGAGCGTGGCTGGTATGACCGCGCCGTGTTCGCCTTCAACAAGGGCGACGCCCTGCATTTCTATTCGCTGCGTTTTCCGCTCGCCAGCCAGGACGGCCTGGTGCCGCAGGCGCAGCAGGCGGGTATCGATCCGTCGTGGGCGTACGGCATCCTGCGCGTGGAAAGCGCCTGGATGACCGACGCGCAATCGGGTGCCGATGCGCGCGGCCTGATGCAACTGGTGCCCAGCACCGCCGCCACCGTGGCACGCCGCAACGGGCTTGCCTGGAACGGGGGCGACAGCCTGTACGATCCGGCCGTCAACATCGAACTGGGTACGCGCTATCTGTCGCAGCTGGCCGATCGCTTCGACGGTTCGACCTGGCTGGCCAGCGCCGCCTACAACGCCGGCGCGGCGCGCGTGGACCAATGGGTGGACGCACGCAGCAAGCTGCCGCCCGATCTTTTCGTCGCCACCATGCCGTTCAAGGAAACCCGCGAATACGTGGCGCGCGTGATGTACTACAGCGTGATCTACGACTGGCGCCTGCACGGCACGGCCGCACCGGTCTCCACCCGCTTGACGCCGATCGGCCAGGTATATAGCCGCGTGGATCCGCCCAAGGAACGCAAGCAGCTGACCTGTCCAGCACCGACCGTAGCTGCTGCATCGTCCACGCCGGCCCCTGCGACATCCGCCGCCGTGCAAAACGTGGCGCACTGAAGCGTAGGTTGGGGTGCAAACCCCAACGTGGACATATGCATGGCGATGTTGGGGTTTGCACCCCAACCTACGGTAAAATCACGCCAGGCTGATTCCCTCCAAACCTGCAGGAGGACCTCGCCATGACTGCGCAACGCATCGTCATCCTTGGCGGAACCGGCTTCGTCGGCAGCTATCTGGTGCCGCGGCTCGTCGCCGATGGTCACCGCGTCGTGCTGCTGTCGCGCAATCGCGAACGGCACCGCGCGCTCGCCGTGCTGCCGGGCGTTTCCATTCGCAGCGCGGACGTTTACGACGATGCGGTGCTGTGGCGCCACTGCGATGGCGCCGATGCGGTGATCAACCTTATCGGCATCCTCAACGCCAACGGTCCATATACGTTCCAGCGCGTGCATGTGGAGATGACGCGTCGCCTGATCGATGTCTGCACAACCGCGGGCGTGCGGCGCCTGCATCAGATGAGTTCGCTGAAAGCCGGACAAGGCGCCTCGCACTATTTGAAGACGCGCGGCGAGGCGGAGACGCTGGTGAAGCATTCGCCACTCAACTGGACCATCTACGAGCCGAGCGTGATCTTCGGTATCGGCGATGGACTCGTCACGCGTTTCGCCAATTTGTTGCGCATCATGCCGGCGCTGCCGCTGGCGCGCGCTGGCTCGCGCATGGCGCCGACCTATGTGGGCGACGTGGCCGAAGCCATCGCGCGCTGCGTTGCGGACGATGCGCTTTCTTCGCGCCGCATTTTCGAGCTGTACGGGCCGGATGTGCTCACCCTGGGCGAGATCGTGCATGCCATTGGGGACGTCGCCAAACGGCGCACGCCGATCATTCCGCTGCCCGACAGCCTGGGCCGCCTGCAGGCGCAGGTCGCCGGCATGCTGCCGGGCAAACCGTTTTCGCTCGACAACTTTCTGTCCCTCGGCACCGATTCGGTCGGCCGCGTGGACGGTTATGCCGCGCTGGGCATCGCGCCGCAATCGTTCACCTCATCGCTGCCGCGCATCCTGCAAGGCACCGCGCGCCAGCGACGACTGGACAGGGCACGGCAGACCTTCCGTCATCACGGCGCATGAAAGCGGGCGCCAGGCAGGGCCGTGGCACAATAAGGCATGCGTACTTACCTGGTCGGCGGCGCGGTCCGTGACAAATTGCTGGGACGTCCCGTGGTCGATCATGACCACGTCGTGGTGGGCGCCCGCCCGGAAGACATGCTCGCGCGCGGTTACCGGCCGGTCGGCAAGGATTTCCCCGTCTTCCTGCATCCGGAAACCAGCGAGGAATACGCCCTCGCGCGCACCGAGCGCAAATCCGGGCGCGGCTACCACGGCTTCGTCGTCCACGCCGATCCAGACGTGACGCTGGAACAGGACCTGGCCCGCCGCGACCTCACCATCAACGCCATCGCCGAAGACGAAGCGGGCCAGTTGGTCGATCCCTACGGCGGCGTGCGCGACATCGAACAACGCCTGCTGCGCCACGTTTCCCCCGCGTTTGTGGAAGACCCGGTGCGATTGCTGCGCGTGGCGCGTTTCGCCGCACGCTTCGCACCGCTCGGCTTCACCGTCGCCGACGAAACCATGGCCTTGTTGCAACAGATGGTGCGCGATGGCGAAGTCGATCACCTCGTGCCCGAACGCGTATGGGCCGAAACGCGCAAAGCATTAGGCGAAGCGCAGCCATCGTCCTTCCTGCGCGTATTGCGCGCATCCGGCGCGCTGGCGGTACTCTTCCCGGAAGTCGACGCGTTATACGGCATACCCCAACGCGCCGAATTCCACCCCGAGATCGACACCGGCATCCACCTGGAAATGGTGCTGGACGCCGCCGCCCAACTCGCCCCCGGCAACGACCTGGTCGGCTTCTGCGCCTTCACCCACGATCTCGGCAAGGCGCTTACGCCGAAGGAAGAACTGCCACGCCACGTCGGCCACGAACACCGCGGCGTCAAACCGCTGCGCGCACTCACCGCCCGCTTGAAAGTACCCACCGAATACGCCGACCTGGCCGAACTGGTGTGCCGCGAGCATCTCAACGCGCATCGTGCCTTTGAACTCAAACCCGCCACCGTTCTGAAACTGCTGACTGCGCTCGATGCATTGCGCCGCCCCGAGCGCCTGCAAACGTTCCTGCTCGCCTGCATTGCCGACAAGCGTGGCCGTCTTGGTCACGAACAGGATGACTATCCGCAAGCCGCACGGCTGCAACGCGCACGCGACGCCGCCGCGGCGATCACCTCCGCGCCCTTCGTCGCGCAAGGCCTGCAGGGACCCGCGATCGGAGCGGCCATGGAAAAAGCGCGGGTGCAGGCGATTGGCGAAATTAATCCAAAAAATTGACCGTTTCTGGAATCAGGGAAGCTTCCGATGAGAACACTCTTCGCACATGGCCAGGCATGGCGCCTCCTCGCCGCTGTCGCCGCATGCGTTCTCATTTTTCACAGTCCACTGATATTCAATCCCGGCTATCTCAGTCACGACGAGCTGCAGTGGGCCTATCAGGCAACACAGCATCAGGGCCCTGCATTCGTCAATGGGTTATGGCGCGACGTGCATGCCTTTCAATATCGCCCTCTGACCTTTTCGCTATGGATGCTGGTATCCAGGCAATTTTTTGATCACCCCTTTGCCTTTCACGCAATCATTGTTGCAGCCGGCGCTTTGAATGCAGGCTTGCTTTCCATTGCGTTGTTTCGCGCAGGGGCGGGCGTACGCGCCAGCTTCGCCGCGGGACTTCTATTCGGTCTGGGCCCGTATGCCACTTACGTCCATGGGTGGGTGGCGATCATTGCCGATCTCATTTGGGTCTTTTGCACCTTGGCTATCGCGCTCGCGACGATGCATAGCAAGCATCGTTGGCTGATATGGATCGCATCGCTCGTACTGACATCGAGCGCATTGCTTGCCAAAGAATCGGCCGTAGTCATTCCCGCATTGCTCGCCCTGGCGTGGCTCTTCTCGGGCAGGCAACGCGCGTGGGCTGAAGCCACCGCTTTTGCAGCCGTACCCGTCATTACCTATCTTTCGATACGGCTGCATACCATTCTGACGGGAGCGCCCTCTGGCTCACCGTATACGTGGCATCTGTCGGTCATTCCATCGAACTGGCTTAAATATCAGCTCTATCCCGTCGCCATCGACAAATTCGGCACCGAAGGGGTCCGCGCACTGGCTCCAATCGTCGTCATCTGGGGATTGATGCTCCTGGCGCTGTGGCGGGCACATAGCCGTTACGTGTTCGCGCTCCTGCTATTTGGCGCTGCCGCGCTGGGGCCGGTGCTGATCGTGCAGCCAGCCGCCTGGTACGGATATGGTTACTCCGCGGTAATGGCGGCGGTGGTGGCGCTGGCTTGGACGCACATGAAGCGATGGGGCCATCTTGCCGTTTCGCTGTTTGCATGCATTGGGTTTCTTCACAGCGTCAATCTCATGCGCATCATTCATGACGCTGGTGTAAAGCAGTCGCGTTTCTCTCCGGCGCTGGCGGCGGCACTGGAGAAAAGCGATGGACAACCGGTCGTATTGAGCGTGAAGAACGAGAAAGACCGCTGGATCTACATTCGAATGACTCACGACATCCCCGCCTACGACGGCGTAAAGATGGGCGAGAACGTCAAGCTTGCTGAAGGCAGTGAAGCGGCCAACTATCAGGTACAGGAAGACGGATCGCTCAAACGCCTGCCTTGATCTCGCTAAAGCCGCCCACCCTGATCCGCAGCCAGCAGCTCTGCCGGCAATGGCAACGCCTGCAGCCCGCGCGCCAGCAGCATGGCCTGGAAGCGTTCGCCCATCTGGTCGGGCATGGTGAGTTTCTTGACCTGTTGCGCAAGACGGTAACGGTCCACGTCGTCTTCAGCCCGCTCGTAGGCGTGTTCGAACACATCCTGCAAACCGGCGGCGATCAGGAATTGTGCTTGCGAAAGATACGCGGCGACGCCGAAGCCGGCCTGATTGCCGGCTTCGGCCAGTGCGGTGAAATCGACCGAGGCGGTGAGGTCGTTCAGGCCGGGAAGATAGAGCGGGTCGCTGTGCGCGCGGTGGCGGTAGTGCGCCATCAGCGTGCCGTCCTGGCGTTCCGGCAGGTAGAACTCGCGGCGTACGTAGCCGTAGTCGATGAAGAGCATCACGCCCGCTTCGAGCGAGCCGGCGATGGCCTGCATCCAGTACGGCAGTTGCGGCAGGATTTCGGAGCGGTAGCCTTCTTCGAATTCGCGCCCAAGATCGCGCTCGACGTGGCGCACCGCGCCGGCCACCAGGGCATCGGCGGGACGATCGACGCGCAGCAGGCGCGCCTCGCCGTCGAGCGCGACGTGTTCTTCGTAGACCTCGCCATGGCGGATGACGAAGCGCGTGGTCGGCAAGGCATCGATCACTTCATTGGCGAACAGCACGCCGCGCCAGTTTTCCTCAGGCGGACGGTCGATCCAGGCGACGCGCACCATCACCTCCGCGGGCAGCGACGCGCCAAGACGCTCGCGCTGGCGCTCGCGCAGATCGGCGCTGGGTTCCAGGATCAGATACCGCCGCGGCAGCGCACCGTTTTGCGCGAGCGCCAGCAACGCGGCTTCGGCGAATGCGCCGCTGCCGCCGCCCAGCTCCAGAAAATCCGCCTCGCTGCCCAGCATGGCCAGCACCGGTTGCACGGCATGGACGACGCAGCGCGCAAACAGGTCGCCCAGCTCCGGCGCGGTAATGAAATCGCCGGCCTCGCCGAACTTGGTCTTGCCCGCGCTGTAGTAACCCAGGCCGGGGGCATACAGGCAGCGCTCCATGTATTGCGAAAACGGCATCGGGCCGCGTGCGGCGATCGCTTCGCGCAACTGCTGCAGCAGGCGTTCGGAATGGGCGAGTTCGTCGGCGGCCGGCTCGGGCAGGCGGGAAGTCTTGGAGGAAATCATCATGAATGGGACGGCGCATCGGCCGCATTCGGCTTCAGCAGCCAGCGCACGGCGAGTATGCCCACTTCGTAGAGCAGGCACATGGGAATGGCCAGCATGATCATCGAGGTGATATCCGGCGGCGTCACCACGGCGGCGATGGCGAACGCGCCAACGATCGCGTAGCGGCGCCCTTTGCGCAGCTTGTCCAGATCGACGATGCCCACGGCCGCGAGCACCACCACCGCCACCGGCACTTCGAAACACAGGCCGAAGGCGAAGAACATCAGCATCACGAAATCCAGGTAATGCGTAATGTCGGTCATCATTTCCACACCTTGCGGCGTCACCGCCGTGAGGAAGCGGAACGCTGCCGGCAGCACCAGGAAATACGCGAACGCGCAGCCGATGTAGAACAGGATCAGCGTGGCCACCAGCAACGGCCGCGCCAGGCGTTTTTCGTGTTTGTAGAGACCGGGACTGACGAACGCCCACAACTGGTACAGGATCACCGGCATGCTGATGAACAGCGCCGCGTAGAACGCGAGCTTGAGCGGCGTGATGAACGGGCTGGCCACTTCGGTGGCGATCAGGTGCGCGCCTTCGGGCAGGCGCGACACCAGCGGCGCGGCGAGCCAGGCGTAAAGGCGATTGGCGAACGGCACCAGCGCAGCAAGCACCACGGCCAACGCCAGGATCGCCTTGATCAGGCGCGAGCGCAGCTCCAGCAGATGCGAGAACAGGCCTTGCTGCAGATCCGATTCGGAGTCAGAGCCTGGTTTCATATTCCAAGCACCCCCCGCCGGAAACTGTTTGCTCGTAAGTAAGTAGAAAACGCGGACACATACTTTGACGCGTCGTTGAACAGAATCGCGGCGTGGACGGCAAACAGATCCGGCCCTTCGGGTTGCGTCTGAATGGCCGCCAGGCGGTAGCGCGCGACTTGACCAGACAGCCAGTCTGGCGCTGCGTCACGCGCTACCGCCTGGCGGCCATTCAGACACAACGCGGGGCACTTGGAATATGAAACCAGGCTCTTAGGCGCCGCCATGAGGTGTTTCCTTGGTGGCGTCGGCGGAGGCGAGATCCTTCTGCACGTCTTCGATGCCGCTGCGCACCTCCGTGGCGGCGGCGGAAACCTGCTCGCGCGTATCGCGCGCGGCCTTGTTCATTTCTTCCTGCATCGCCTCGGCGCGCGCCGCCGCTTCACGCGCGGTGCGCTTGAGCTCTTCGATTTCCAGTTCGCGCTCCACTTCGGCGCGCACACTTTCCCAGCCCATGCGCAGACGGCGCATCAGGGCGCCCGCGGTGCGGGCGGCTTGGGGAAGTTTCTCAGGGCCGAGCACGATCAGCGCGATCAGCGCCAGCAACACCAGCTTGCCGAGGCTGATCTCGATCATAGAGACATGACCTGCGTGCTTATTTGGATTCGCTGGAATCGCGCTGCTTGCTGGTCGAGGCGCTGGCATCGGGGGCCGGATCGGCCTGCAGCTTCTCCTGCGCCTTGCGCTTCTCCTCGTCCTCGTCGCCTTGCATGGCTTTCTTGAAGCCGCGCACGGCGTTGCCGAGATCGGAGCCGACCCGCGTCAGCTTGCCGGTGCCGAACACCAGCAGAATGATGACGAGCAGGATCGCCCAATGCCAAATGCTGTCCAAACCCATGAGAACCTCGTTGCGGAACCTTGCCGTCTGCGCCCGGGGGAGGCGGGCGCCGGCGTCCGTATCAGCGGGAAGTGTACTCCTCCAGAGCATCCCGGAAGCGCACGACCGCCGCCGGAACCTTGCCCACCCCGCCCTCGAAGATGCGCCGCGGGGTGATGCCCTGGCCATAAACCTGCGCATTGGCATCGTAATCGATCTTGATGACCGAACCATCCAGCGCCACGCCCGCAAACAGGCCGCGGGCGCGCGAGTAGGAATAGATCTCCGCCTTCAGCTGCTGGTCGGTGGCGGCCGAGGCGGTGCGGCCCACCGGGCCTGCCGCCGCGGAGGCGTCCGCGCCCACCGTGAACTTGCCGTTGACGATGCTATCCACGCCGCGCTGGGTGCGGAACACCAGCACCACGTCGGTCTTGGACACGCCGATCTGGAAGCCCACGCTGCCGCCCCCGAACGAGATGAAGCTGGGGTTGGACCAGGTGCCATCGGGATTCTTCACCGACACCAGCCCCTCGCCACGGCGCCCGCCGAACACGAAGCCGACCTTCAGCACGTCGGGAATCACGGCGATGGCGCGGGCATTGCGCAGCAGATCGGTGGGAATGGACTTGTCCGGCGCCTGCTCGATCTCGTTGAGCACGCGCACGGCGGCTTGCGCACGCTGCTCCGGGGTATCGTCCGCGGCGTGCGCGGCGACGGCAGGCAGCAGCGCGAGGGCGACAAACGACAGACGACGCAGTGCTTTGAACATGGGTGGCTCCGGATGCTGATAACTGGATCGTGATCGGGGCGATGATACCGGGGACTTATGGCAGACTGGATCGGCTATTCAGCCGCTACGCATTCGATGCCACGCACCTACTATACCGGCCTTGCCGGACCATCCTACGACCAACCGGCTCAGGTTGGCGTATTGCTTGTGAACCTCGGCACACCCGACGCGCCCACGGCGCGCGCGCTGCGTCCGTATCTGGCCGAATTCCTGGGTGATCCACGCGTCATCGAATACCCGCGCTGGCTGTGGTGGCTGATCTTGCACGGCGTCATCCTGCGTATCCGCCCGGCGCGTTCGGCACATGCCTACGCGCGGATCTGGACCGCGGAAGGCTCACCGCTGCGCATCGGTTCGGAAAAGTTGGCGCTGGCCCTGCAGGACACCTTGCGCCGGCTCGTCAAAGGCCCGGTCCGCGTGGACCTGGCCATGCGCTATGGCGCGCCATCGGTGCGCCAGCAGATCGAGCAGATGCAGCGCGAAGGCGTGCGCCGCCTGCTGGTGCTGCCGTTGTATCCGCAATATTCGGGCACCTCGACCGGTTCGGTGATCGATGCGGTCGCCGACACCTTCAAGCGACTGCGCTGGCCGCCGGAACTACGCATCGTCAACGATTACCACGACGATCCCGGCCATATCCAAGCGCTGGCGCAGTCGATCGAACGGTGGTGGGCGCAGCATGGCCGCGGCGACACGCTGTTGCTGTCGTTCCACGGCATTCCGCAGCGCTACGTCGATGCCGGCGATCCGTACTTTCACCAATGCCAGGCCACCGCGCGAAAACTGCGCGAGCGGCTGGGACTGGACGAATCGCGGCTGGTCGTAAGTTTTCAGTCGCGCGTGGGGCGCGAGCCCTGGCTGCAGCCCTACACGGATGAAACGGTGCGGCGGCTGGCGCGGGAAGGCATCAAGCGGCTGGACGTCGCCTGTCCCGGCTTCGCCGTGGATTGCCTGGAAACGCTGGAGGAAATCGCCATGCAGAACGGTGAATTCTTTCACGCGGCCGGCGGCGAAAGCCTGCGCTACATCCCGGCGCTCAACGACAACGACGAGCAGGTTGCATCCCTCGCCGCACTGGCGCTGCGCCACACGCAGGGATGGCCGGAATGCTCGCCGCGCGAGATCCCGTAATGCGCGCGCATGCTCCGCTCGAGCAACGCATCAGCCTGTCCGATCACCTCGTGCTGACCGCGCAGATCTGGGGCGACGCCGATGCGCCGCCGCTGCTGGCCCTGCACGGCTGGCTCGACAACGCCGGCAGCTTTGCGCGGCTGGCGCCGAAACTCGCCGAACGCTTCCGCTTCATCGCGCTGGAATTGCCTGGACACGGACATTCCAGCCATCTGCCGGCCGGCATCAGCTATCACTACGTCGACTACGTCAGCGCGGTAATCAGCGCAGCCGAAGTGCTGGGATTGGAACGCTATACCCTGCTTGGCCATTCGCTGGGCGCGGGCATCGCCTCGCTCGTCGCAGCTGCGACGCCGCAGCGCATCGACCGGCTCTTTCTGATCGAAGGACTCGGCCCGCTGGGCGATGACGGCGCCAACACCTTGCAGCGTTTTCGCGATGCGTATGCCGCGCCAGCGCCGAACGGCAAATCGCTGCGGGTGTTTGCGAGCGTGGAGCAGGCGGTCAGCGCGCGCACGGTCGCCAGCGGCCTGCGTTCGGAGCTGGCGCGGCCGATCGTCGAGCGCGGGCTTGCCGCCGTCGATGGCGGCTATCGCTGGCGCAGCGATCCGCGCCTGACGCGACCCAGCGCCGTGCGCCTGGCGGAAACGCAGATCCAGGCGCTTATCGCCGGCATCGAAGCGCCGACCGCGCTATTGCTGGCCAGACCTGTGACGCCGTATCTGCCCAGCGCAATGATGGAAGCGCGCGCACACAAAGTGCCGCATATCGCCACCACCTACATGGATGGCGGACATCATCTGCATCTGGAACACCCAGATAGCGTCGCCACATGGCTCTCGTAGGTCGGGGTGCAAACCCCAACGTTTTCGCTCGAACATGCATGGCGATATTGGGGTATGCACCCCCAACCTACGCGGAAATCGCGAGACGCTCCGAGCGATATACCCACGCCGTCAGCCATCCCACCAGCACTGCCACCACCGCCCCCGCCACCACCACGTGCGTGAGCTGCATTGCTGATACACCCTCCCCGCGCAGCAGACGCATGATGCCCATCTGCTGGCCGAGCAGCGGTACGTCATACATCCAGTCGGCGATCTTGACCGGCATCACCGCCAGCAACATGGAAGGAATCACCGGCACCATCATCAGGATGCTCTGGTAGGTCTGCGCCTCGCGATAGCTTTTCGCAAACGCGGCGACCAAGGTTTGCAACGCGGATAGCAGCATCACCAGCGGCAGCATCATCAGCACCACGCGCCAGGCGAACGAGAAGCCCAGGTCGATCACCATGCCCAAACGTTCCGCCGGAATCAGCCGGCCGCATACGGCGAACGCGATCACGCTGATGAACAGGCTCGCCAGCGAGAACGCGCAGATGGCGGCCAGCTTGCCGAGCAGGATCTTCCAGCGCGCGACGGGGTTGACGAACAGCGGCTCCAGCGATTGCCGCTCGCGCTCGCCTGCGGTGAGGTCGTTCGCCAGGGACATGCCGCCTACGAACACGGTGAGCACGAAGAAGTACGGCAGCAGGCCGAAGATCAAACTCGCGCGCGATTGCGGCGTGGACTGATCGCGCTGGTCGATCGAGATCGGCGCCATCATGGTGGGCGAAAGACCGCGCGCCACCAGCCGCATCACGCCCTGGCGGCGGCTGTAGTTTTCCAGCATCGAGCGCAGCCGTCCGACCGAGCCGCCGGTATCGCTCTGCGAGGAATCGAAGATCAATTCGACCTGAGAGGTTTCACCTTTGCGCCAGGATTTGCCGAATCCTTCGGGAATGCGCAGCACGGCTTCAGCGTCACGGTTGCGCACCGCCGTTTCGGGATCGGCGACCGGCGGCAGCGGTACCAGACCGTCCTGCTTGAGCGCGGCGATCAGGTTGGGCGCGTGTTGTGCGCCGATCACCGGCACCCTGATCGGTTGGTCGGCCTTGTTCAACTCGCGCGTGAGCAGGCTGTTGGTGATCAGCATGAACACGAACGGTCCCAGCAACGGTCCGAAGATCAGCGCGCTGAGCACCGTGCGCCGGTCGCGCAGGTTTTCCTTCACTTCCTTGAAGAACACGGTAAGCGTGGTTTTCATGCCGCCAGCCCCTCTTCGCTGCCGATGATCTTCACGAAGGCGTCCTCGAGATTGGCTTCGCCGGTTTGCGCACGCAGCGCGTCGGGTGTTTCGTCCGCGACCACGCGGCCATTGGCGATCACCACGATGCGATCGCACAGCGCCGCCACCTCCTGCATGATGTGGCTGGAGAAGAGCACGCATCGCCCTTCGTCCTTCAGGCGATGCATGAAAGTGCGCATGCTGCGCGTGGCCATCACATCCAGGCCGTTGGTGGGTTCGTCCAGGATCACGTTCTTGGGATCGTGCACGAGCGCGCGCGCGATCGCGGTCTTCACGCGCTGGCCTTGCGAAAAGCCTTCGGTGCGCCGGTCGGCGATATCGTCCATGCCCAGCGCTTCGATCAGTTGCTCGCGTCGTGTGCGGATCAACTGTTCGCCCATGCCTTGCAGGCGCGCAAAATAATCGATGTTCTCGCGTGCAGTGAGGCGCTTGTACAGCCCACGCGCGTCGGGCAGCACGCCAAGGCGGCGGCGCACGGCTTCGGCATCGCGTGCCGCATCGATGCCATCGACCAGCACCTGTCCGCGGTCGGGCTGCATCAGTGTGTAAAGCATGCGCAAGGTGGTGGTCTTGCCGGCGCCGTTCGGGCCGAGCAGACCGGTAATTTCGCCGTCGCGCGCGGTGAAGCTCACGCCGTCCACGGCTCTGACTTCGCCGAACTGCTTGTGCAGATCCTTCACTTCGATCATGGCGACGCTCCATTGAAATCGATGAATGCCGGCGTGCCGCCCAGCTTGTCCAGGCAGCGTGCATCCAGTTGCCTGGGATTGGGCTTGTCGATGAATTTGCCGAGCAGCTGCGGCATGCAGCCGCGGCTGAGCAGGGAGTGGCCCTGCCCCTTGAAGACCAGTTGCCTGGCGTCGGACAGGCCGGGCAAGATCTGCTCGCCATAGCGCGGCGGCGTCACCGGATCGAGTTCGCCCGACAGCAGCAGGACCGGCTTGTCGCTCTTCAGCGGCGCGTGGAAATCGGCCGGGCGCGCGCCATGCGGCCATACCTCGCACTGCGCCTTCAACGCCTCGATCAGATGATTGCCGAGCATGGTGTTCTGGTCCTGCGGCTGCGCTTGCAACAGGTCGGCGTCTTCGCTGCAGATCACGCTCATGGACATGCCGTTGTTCATGTCGCCGCTGAGATCGCCGCTGAGAATCTTCGCCTGGCCCAGCAACGGACCCACGTCGCCATGCGCCGCGGCGTTGATCGACAGCGGCAGCAGCGCGGCCGTTTCCGGCTGGTACGCGAACATGCGCACCACGCTGGCCAGCGAGAATTCGCTCAAGGGGCGCACCACCGTTTCATAGGTCTCCGGATCGCGGAAACTCACTTTGTGCGGATTCGCGCGCAAGGCATCGCGCAGCTGATACAGCGTCTGCATCGAATCGCCGAAGCGCTGCTTGCAGGCGGGTACGGCCGCGCAGTTGGCGAAATTCTTCTTCAGCGCATCGTCGAGATTGCGCGCGAAATCCTGGCCGAGCACCACCTGGTTGGGCACCACCGAATCGAGCACCACGCTGCGCACGCTGTCCGGATAGTGCTTTACATATTGCTGTGCCATGCGCGTGCCGTAGGAGACGCCGACCAGGTCCAGTTGCGGCGAGCCCAGCGCCTTGCGCACGTCTTCCAGATCCTGCGCGGCGATGGTGGTGGTGTAGTAGCGCGGGTCGGCTTTCTGTTTCACCTCATCCAGGCACGCGGTGACGCTTTTGCGCACCTTGTCCAGGTCCAGCGTGATGGCGTTGTCTTCGGAGGAAGCTTGTTCCGCACTCTTGCAGCTGAGCGGATTGGAGCCGCCGGTGCCGCGCTGATCCAGCAGCAATACATCGCGATGCTTGCGCACCTCGCCGAAGGCGGGAGCCACCAGCAGCCACGCCTCGGTCGCCGCCTCGCCGGGACCGCCCGCGAGCAAGACCGCCATATCCGGCGCGGGCACTTGCGCTTCGCTGCGCGCAATGGCCAGTTTCAGGCCGATGCGGCGGCTGTGCGGATCGTCGCGGTTTTCCGGCACCTCGAACGTGGTGCACCACGCCTGCGCCCGCGCGCCGCTGCCGGGGCGACTCAATTCGCATGACTTGAATGTGAGCGCGCCGCGTTGCCAGGTGCGTGGCGGTTGCGAGGGCTGCCTGGTTTCGGTTTGCGTGGCGATCGGCGCTACATCCGTCGAGGGTGCAGCGGGAACCTCCGTGCGATGCCAATGCTGGTACGCCAGCACACCCAACGCCGCGGCGGCCACCACCATGCGAAAAACGGTTCTTGCCTTCAAGGCCATGTTTCCCTCACTCCTCTCCCGGCACAAAGATCATTTCGATCGGCATGCCGAACAGGCGTGCGATCTTGAAGGCCAACGGCAGACTGGGATCGTATTTGCCCGTCTCGATGGCGTTGATGGTTTGTCGCGACACGTCCAATTGCTGCGCAAGCTCGGCCTGCGACCAGCCGCGTTCGGCGCGCAATTCACGGATCAGATTGTTCATGATGCCCGCAACGTTCGCGCACGGCATTCGACGCGTTGCAGGCCGCTCATTCGCCGCCCCGCGCACGACGCCGGCGCTGCGCGATGAAAAACGCGGCGCCCAGCGCCATCAGGCCCATGCCGACGCCGCATAGGAATCCCAACCGCACGTCATCCAAATGGGCACGGCCAAGCCATGCGACCAGCAGCAGCGCGCCTCCGGCCAGCACGAACAACGCGTATTTGGCAGAGCCGGCGTCGCTTTCGCAGAACGCGCCCGCGCCATAGCGGCGCGCCACCAGCCAGCGCGCCAGGCCATAGCAGAACATCAGGCCGGGGAAAATCCAGATCAGGACCGAGCCATCCAGCTTCAGGACATGGGCGACACTGAGGAATCCGCCGACCAGGCTGGCCGCCCCTACCAGCGCCGTGGAAATACCCAGCCCGATCAGGTGCATCTGCCGCTCGAGCTCATCGCTGTCACGAATGCGGCGTGCCATCAGGGCGATCACGTAGATCATCGGCAGTACCGGCACCAGCGCCAGCAGGCACTTCAGCGGCAGGCTGGCCACCGTCCGCACCAGCGGCCACTCGACCAGCATGCACAGCGTGTACAGCGCCATGGCGACGAGCACGCGCCCTTCGTACTGCTTTTGCGAGAACCGCGGCATGATCCCATCCCCCGTGTAAAGGTTGCTTTACACAGACTAAGCCCGCCACCAGTGAACGTCAAGCGTCCTTTACATCCCCGGTCCGATCCAGCCTGAAATCGCGTACGCCATTGACGTTTCTGGTCACTTTTTGACGGGGCTTCGTGCTGTCAGGAGACGCAGTTCACACTTTTTCCCGACAGGACGCCGGAAATGTTTTGGAAACGTGTAGGGGATGTGTAGGAAATAAGCCGGATTTCTCCGACAATGTGATAGGGGTCACGCTTTGGCCTGAAAGTTGCTCAATAGCTGCGAGGCGTGGGCCTGCCCGTGAGGTGCGGGAAAACGCCCGGCCCACCGTAAGACTTTACCGACGCTGCAACCCTTTCGTCACACGCATTCCCAAGGAATCCGCAATGAAAAAAACGCTACTCAACGCTGCCCTGATCGCCGGTTTCGGCATCGCAGCGTTTGCTTCGCAGGCTGCATCCGCCGCCTCCACCGGCACCATCAACTTCACCGGCAAGGTTTACAAGGACACCTGCGTCATCACCGTCAACGGCGGTAGCACGGTCACCCTGCCGACCGTCGCCACGTCGGCGTTCGCCAGCACCTCTGGCACCGCGCTCACCTCCAGCGCAACTCCGTTCACCATCGCGCTGAGCTCGTGCGACAACAATCTGGTGAGCGCGGCGATGGCCTTCAGCGGCACCAACATCGACACCACCACCGGCAACCTCAAGAACTCGCTCACGACCAACAACTCGAACGTCGAGATCCAGTTATTGAACAGCTCCGGTGCCGCCATCAACACCAACACCGGCGCCAACGCGCCCACCATCGCGATCGCCAGCGGTGCGGGCAGCACGCAACTCACGGCTCAGTACATCACCAACTCGACCAGCACCACCGCGGGTCTGGTGTCGTCGTCCGTCGGCTTCACGCTTACCTATAACTAATAAGTAGAACCGGTGCTGCGGCCATGCGCCGTGGTCGCAGCACTTCTTATCGCCGGCCGCGGCGCACTGGCCTGACAGGACCACCCGATGAAAAGCCTTCTGTGCGCAGCACGCGCAGCCTTGATCGCGCTCTCTTTAGCCGCTACGGCGGCCAGCGCCAACGTGCTGATTGCCGGTACGCGAGTGGTGTTTTCAGCGCAGGAAGGCGAGGTCACGGTGCGCCTGACCAACAACAATCCTCATCCGGCGCTGGTCGAGGCATGGATCGATGACGGCGATCCCAATTCCACCCCGAACACGGCCAAGGCGCCCTTTCTGATCACTCCCCCCCTGTTTCGCATGGAGGTGGGCAAGGATCAGAACCTGCGCATCGTCGGCACGCCCGCTAACCTTCCCGGCGATCGCGAGTCGTTGTTCTGGCTCAACGTGCTGGAAATACCGCCCAAGCCCAGCGGCCCACAATACGCGGGCAAAAATACCCTTCAGTTCGCGATTCGTTCGCGGCTCAAATTTTTTTATCGTCCGGCCAACCTGCCGGGCGATGCCAACAAGGCTCCCGAACAGGTGAGCTGGAAAGCTGTTGCCGACGGGCAAGGCTACGCACTGGAAGTGCGCAATCCCACGCCGTATCACATCACGGTCGTCCAGGCGTCGCTGACGGTCGGCGGCAAGGCGTACAGCACCGACATCGGCATGGTCGATCCACTCGGCACGTTGCGCTTGAAGATCAAGGGGCTGACGACGGCGCCGGCGGCCGGCACGTCGATCGCCTACAACTGCATCAATGATTTCGGCGCCACCGTCGCCTTCAAAGGCGTTATCGCGCCGTGACATACCGGCGCACAACCCATGCGGCGCATGCAGCGCCCGGACATGGTGTGTGTCGCCAGATCTTGCTGTGCGCGTTCATTGCCGCGGCACTAGGTGGTTGGACCAACGCCTCCGCTGCGGCGGCGGCCGCTTCACCCGACCCGGCCGCTGCAGCCGCCAATGGCGCGGATGCCAGCGCCAGCAGTGGCTATGCTGACTTCGATCGCAACCTGCTGTCGGGTTCCGGCCAGAACACGACCGACCTGTCGCGTTTCGAGCATGGCAACCCGATACTGCCAGGCAGCTACAACACCGATATTTATCTCAATAAAACCTGGGTCGGTCGCCGCGACGTGCGCTTCGCAGCCCCGTCACCCAACGCCAGCGCCACGCCCTGCGTGGATCGCGACCTGCTCGATCAGCTCAAGCTCCATCCGGCCAAACTCTCCGACGAGGTCAAAGCACAACTGAGCGATCCGAAGGCGTGCGTGAGCCTGGGCAGCCTGATCCCCGATGCGACGACGACGTTCGACATGACGCAGTTGCGCCTGGACGCCAGCGTGCCACAGGCCTATCTCGGCCAAATGGCTCGCGACTATGTCAGCCCGGAATATTGGGATGCCGGCGTGCCAGCCGCGCTGCTGAACTACAACTTCAACTCGTATCGCACCGCTTCCCAGGGCCAAACGCAAACTACGTCGTTCCTGGGATTGAACGGCGGCTTCAATATCGCGCGTTGGTATTTCCGCGAAGATGCCACCGTTACCTGGCAGTCGGCCGCCGCTGGTACACCGGCGCGTCGTCACTGGCAGAGCATCAATACGTACGTACAGCGCGCATTGCCCTCGCTGCGTGCCCAGCTGACCCTTGGCGACAGCTACACCGATGGCGCGGTATTCGACAGCTACGGTATCCGCGGCGTGCAGTTGGGCACCGACGATCGCATGCTGCCGCAATCCTTGCAGGGCTACGCACCGGTGGTGCACGGCGTTGCGCAGACCAATGCCAAGGTGACCGTGCGGCAGAACGGCATGGTGCTTTACGAAACCACCGTGGCGCCCGGTCCGTTCACGCTCAACGATCTTTATCCGACCGGTTATGGCGGCAACCTGCTGGTCACGGTGACGGAAGCGGATGGCCACGTCACCACGTTTACCGTGCCGTACGCTGCAGTAGCGCAACTGATGCGCCCCGGCATCACTCGCTTCGACGTGGCCGCGGGACAATTGCGCGATGCCACGATCAAGTCCAAGCCTGCGGTGCTGCAGGCGACGATCCAGCACGGCTTCAGCAACCTGCTGACCGGCTATGCCGGCCTTGCCGGTTCGCAAGGCTATGGCGCGTTGCTGGCGGGCATCGGCTTCAACACGCACTACGGTGCCTTCGCGGTGGATATCACGCACGCGAATGCGCATATACCTGGTTACCCAACCCAGTCCGGCCAGAGCGCGCGGATCACATACAGCAAAATCATCACCGCGACGCATACAACACTGTCGGTCGCCGCTTATCGCTACTCGACCGGCGGCTTTCTCAGCCTCACTCAGGCGGAGCAGGCGCGGGCTTATGTGCGCGAAGGCATCAATGCGTTCGACGTCGTGCCACAGACCACCATGCCGACGGTCGACGGCGTGCCGGCGCAAAGCCTGTTGACGCAGGCGCAGCAAGCCGCGCTGACGGGCAGCGCGTTCACGACCAATCCGATTTTCTCGGCCACCGGCGTGCAGCGGCAGCGCAGCAATTTCACGCTGTCGCTCACTCAGCCGCTGGGAGACCGGGCCGGCTCGCTCTACGCCAACGTGACGGCCCGCAATTATTGGAATCAGCGCGGCAACGACACGCAATTCCAGATCGGCTACAACAACCACTTCCATCAGATCAGCTACGGCATCTCCGCGACGCGCTCGGTGGATCCGCTGGGTCATCACGACAACCAGTTTTTTGTGAATTTCTCGCTGCCGTTGGGTCACAGCGAGCATTCTCCGACCTTCATGCTGAGTCTCAACCATGACCAGCAGACCGGTTCGCAAGAGCAGGCGATGGTGAACGGCACGTTGGGCCGCGACAACCAGTTCTATTACGGCGCCACGGCGACACACGCCGGCAGCGGCGGCGGCAACGCCGGCTCGGTGAATATGGGTTACCGCAGTCCGTTCACCGTATTCAATGCAAGCTATGGCGACGGCAGCGGCTATTCACAGGCATCGGTGAACGTGAGCGGTTCGGTGATCGCGCATCCGGGCGGCGTCACCTTCGGACAACCGATCGGCGACACGGTAGGCATTGTCTATCTGCCCAACGCCGCCGGCGCACGCCTGACCAATGCACCCGGTGCGCGCGTCGACCGCTTCGGCTACGCGGTAGTACCGTATCTGACGCCTTACCAACTCAACACCATCCAGATCGAGCCGCAAGGGTTGCCGCTGAACGTGCAGCTCGACGCTACCAGCACGCAAGTAGCGCCGTATGCCGGCGCGGTGGTGATGATGAAGTTCAAGACGAAGAGCGGACGCACGCTGATCGTCCGGGCGCACCTGCAAAATGGCCAGACCCTGCCCTTCGGCGCCGAAGTGTTCGACGATAACGGCGCCTCCATGGGTGTGGTCGGCCAGGGCGGGCAGATTCTGCTGCGCGGTGTCGGATCAGCCGGTCAACTGACGGCGCGCTGGCAGGATGACAACGGCGCCGATCATTCCTGTTCGTTCCCGTACAAGCTGGCGGACCATACCAAGGACAAGCAAGTCCGTGTTGAAGAGATCAGCGTGACCTGTTCGATGGCCTCGCCTGGTATGGCGATGACGGGTGGACGCGGGGCAGTACAGCCATGAAACACATCACTGTGCACAACTTGATGAAAACGGATGATGCTGCACCCCGGAGACCGTCATGAAGCAATTCGTCTCATACAGACTTCGCATCAACCGCCGCTGGTGCATGAGCTGGTACGGGCTGCTGCTATTGCTGTTGGCGCTCAGCCTGCTACCGACAGGAAAGGTGGACGCGCAAACCAGTGGGTGCATGTTGGATAACAGCTCTCCCGGATCGCAGGGAACGACCAGCTTCAGCTTGCCCTCCACGATTACGGTGCCCGCCAACACTCCCGTTGGCACCGTGCTGGCGACATCGGCCGCCACCCCGACCAGTCCCGTGGTGGTTTATGACTGCGCCGGCAACGTTCCGCGCGGCATCGTCAACAACGTGGGTACTACACCGGGTGTTGGCGTGACTACCTTTCCGACCGGCACCCCCGGAATTTCGTATCAGATCGTACGCGGCGGCAGTTCCTTGCAATCCTGGCCCAACGACACCCTGAACACGGGCGTGCAAGGCTGCACTTATTCTTCCGGATCTTGGCGCTGCCCCAATGGCATCGCCAGCTACCAGTTCAGCGTCAGCACGCAAGTAAGCCTGATCGTAACCGGGCCTTTCGGTAACAGCACGGTCCCGGCCGGAGTGCTCGGATATTGGCAATACCAAGCATTCGGCACCAACGGAGGAATCTCTACGGCGCAAATCGTCGCCTTCTCGCTGGCCAATTCGGTCACCATTACTGTCAATCCGTCGTGCTCGGTGACCACCAACCCGGTGAATGTCACGCTTCCAGCCATCAGCACTTCGGCGCTGGGCAGCACAGGCGCCACGGCAGGCACTACGCCCTTTGCCATCGCCCTGAACTGTCCAAGTGGCGCCTCTGGCGCAACTTTATCCATCCAACTGGACTACAACGGCACTGCCTCCGGTATCCAGGGCGTGTTGACGCCCACTGGCGGAAGCAGTGCTGGCGTTGGCGTTCAGGTGCTCAACCAATCCAGCAATCCGGTAACGTTCGGTACGCCACAGACAGTTGGCACGATATCCACGGGGCCCACCAACGTCTCGTTCTTCGCACGCTATTACCGAACCGGCGCCGTCACGCCAGGCACGCTGCAGGCATCGGCGACTTTCACGTTGCTGTACCAATAAGCTCCGAACTCAGCTGCTCACAGCATTAAAATCGGACATGCGCGCAACCAACACCTGATAGCTATCGCAGGAAATGCCATGAACAAAAAATTCTTCATCGTTGCCATCAGTATGGCTTTTGTCAGCACGGCGCATGCACAGGCGACGCCTCACGTAAAAGCGGCACCCCAAGCCGGCAAGAATGCTTCCGTGAGCCAACCGGTCGCTCCGACACCGTCGACGAATACCCTTCGTACGATCAATCAGCCGCCGGTAAGAGGGAATGGCGCCAAGACGTGCCTTCAAGGTTCCGGACCCCAGGACAATCCGACCGGTATACCCTGCCGCCACGTCAAAACAACTCAAATATGAGTTCTGCGAGCAGCGGACGAAGACACTTCGACCGCGCGCCTGCCACATGCGCTTTCGTAAATCGCCTGGCTCAAGCTTTCCACGCCATGCGCCGATAAATACGTCATGTCAGTCGTACGTCTGCGTTAGCAACACGGGATCCGCCGAGCCAGGCTGGGCAGCGCGGACATAGTTGGCGAAATACTTCAGCACCTGATCCGGCTCGGTTTCCGACAGATGCACAACGTTGACCTCGTAAGGCCGAGCGTTCGTACTCGCCGTTGCTGCGGTAGTGGCCACTGGGCCGGAGCAGCTTCGCTGAAGTGCCGGATGCACCAGAGCAGCGCTGGCGACCAGATTCAAGTCACCCGAGACATCCGCGACATTGCAAGTCGGCTCTACCACCGCACCGACAAAAGTGATCGTTCCGCCCCCTACCGTAGCGCCCCCGCCTGCCGTTGCGACAGGCGAAGCAAACACCATGGCTACGGAACAACCCGCCAGAACAAGCCAACGCATTCCACGCATAATGCTGCCCTCCACCGGTATACGCGCATCTGCGCGTACCTGAAGGCACCATCGGCAGCGGTGCACCGGCGCTTGAGAGCCTCCGCCGATGCATGTCACGGAAATGCCAAGCACATCACACTAATGACAGGGTTCGGGCGTCAAAAAGCCTGTGTGTGTGTTTCGGCGTGGCAAATGTATAGGTTGCGTGAATTCCTTGTGAAACAGGTAGTTGTGCGCAAGCTCGGCATGCATGCGCAGCGTTGGCGATCCGTCGCAGTGGAGCTCGGCCGCTGGGCGCAGCGCTTCGCCGTCCCGAGGGCAGTGGGACGGTTTCGCGTATACGCTTTGGAGACCGGAACGTCGGGGCTATGACGTTCGCGAAGGGCAGTGCATCCTCGCACTGGTTGTATCGGCGAGAAACCGACGCACTTAAGTCACATCGTGAAAATTTTTGTGCGTGATGCGATCAACGCGAGGAGATGTATTTCTCGCGCCGGATCTGCGGCACCGGCAAGCCGAATTCCTTCAGCGCATTGAAGCCTGCATCGACCATGTTGGGATTGCCGCACAGGTAGGCGATGTCCCGGCCGGCGGAAGGCTGCAGTTCGGCGAGCACGCTTTGCACGTGTCCCGGCCGGTCATTGGGGCGCGCCACGGCGCGCGGCTGGCGGCTGAGGCAGCCGTAGAAGGAGAAACCCGCATGCGTTTGCGCGAATACCTCGAATTCTTCGCCGTAAAGCAGTTCGGTTTCGTTGCGCGCGCCGTACAGCAGCACCACTTCGCGATCGCCGTTGGCCAGCAGTTTTTCGAACACCGGCAACATCGCGCGGTACGGCGTGACGCCCGTGCCTGTGGCCAGCAGCAGGTAGCGCGGATGCGTATCGGTCTCCTGCAGGCAGAAGCGTCCGTACGGGCCGCTGGCCTCGATGGTGTCGCCGATGTTCAGGCCGCTGAGCAGCTTGGTGGCGGCGCCGCCTTCCACGTAGCTGACGGCTATTTCGATGCGTTGCACCGGCGAATGGCCGTCACCCACGGTGGCGATCGAATAGCTGCGCTTGGTGGCCGTGCCGTCGTCATAGTGGAAGTGGATCTGCAGGAACTGGCCGGGAATGAAGGCAAGCGGCTGTCCGTCGGCGCGTTCGAAAGCCAGGTGGCGCACCTGCGGCGCAAGCATGTGGCTGTCGACGAGGCGGAGGGTGAAGTGTTCGGCCATGCAGGAGTATCCGGGAAGAAACGGTCAGTGCGCCCGGCCGAACGGGTCGTCGGGACAAGGCCCGCTATAATAAGTGGTCCGGGATGCTCTGGCCCATTCCGCATGGGTGTCAGCGGTCTTGTCTGTTCGCAGGCCACAGGACCATCGGCGAAGGCAGACTGGCCGTCTGTCGAGGCGATGGGCCGAAGGAATGCGGACAGACAAGACCGCTGACGCCCATGCGGAATGGGTCAGAGGATCCCTAACCACCACGGTGCAGCCCATGTCCCCCACCACACCCGCGCTGGTCGTCGAAAACCTGCGCAAGACCTACGGCAACGGCGTCCAGGCCCTCAAAGGCATCAACCTCACGGTACAGCCCGGCGATTTCTTCGCCCTGCTGGGCCCGAACGGCGCCGGCAAATCCACCCTCATCGGCATTCTGTCCTCGCTGGTCAATTCCACCGACGGCGATGCGCGCATCTTCGGCGTGTCGGTGAACCAACAGCGCAACGAAGCGATGAAGCTGATCGGCCTGGTGCCGCAGGAGATCAACTTCAACCAGTTCGAAAAGCCGTTCGACATCTGCGTGAACCAGGCCGGCTTCTACGGCATCCCGCGCAAGATCGCGGCCGAGCGCGCCGAGAAGTACCTGAAGGAGCTGCGCCTGTGGGACAAGGCGCAGGACCAGGCGCGCATGTTGTCCGGCGGCATGAAGCGTCGCCTGATGATCGCGCGCGCCATGATGAACGAGCCGCGCCTGCTGATCCTGGACGAGCCCACTGCCGGCGTGGATATCGAGATCCGCCGCTCCATGTGGCAGTTCGTCAGCGGCATCAATGCGGCCGGCACCACGGTGATCCTCACCACGCATTACCTGGAGGAAGCCGAACAGCTGTGCCGCAACATCGCCATCATCGACCACGGCACCATCGTGGAAAACACCTCGATGAAGCTGCTGCTGTCGAAGCTGGACGTGGAAACCTTCGTGTTCGACGTGAACAACATGCCGGAGCAATTGCCCAGCCTTCCCGGCATCACGTTCCGCCGCATCGACGATCACACACTGGAAGCGGAGATGCCGCGCACGCAGGCGATGAATGCGTTGTTCGACACGCTTACCGCGCACGGCATCACGGTGATCTCCATGCGCAACAAGACCAACCGCCTGGAGGAATTGTTCGTGCGCCTCGTCGAAAATGGCCGCCAGGAACCGAAGGAGAAAGCGGCATGACCAGCAATATGTCCGGCAACCTCGTCGCGCTGCAGACCATCGTGCGGCGCGAAATCGTGCGCATCATGCGTATCTGGACGCAGACGCTGATTCCGCCCGCGATCACCATGACGCTCTACTTCGTGATCTTCGGCAAACTGATCGGCAGCCGCATCGGCAACATCCAGGGCGAGTTCACCTACATGCAATACATCGTGCCGGGCCTGGTGATGATGAGCATCATCACCAACAGCTACGGCAACATCTCCAGTTCGTTCTTCGGCGCGAAGTTCCAGCGTTCGGTGGAAGAAATGCTGGTGTCGCCGATGCCCAACTGGGTGATCCTGCTCGGCTACGTCACCGGCGCGGTGACGCGCGGCCTGGTGGTGGGCCTGCTGGTGCTGCTGATCGCATTGTTCTTCACGCATCTGCATGTGGCGAATATCGGCGTCACCGTATTGTCGGTGCTGTTCGGCGCCACGATCTTTTCGCTGGCCGGATTCGTCAACGCGATCTATGCGAAGAAGTTCGACGATATCGCGCTGATCCCCACCTTCGTGCTCACGCCGCTGACCTATCTGGGCGGCGTGTTCTATTCGGTGAACATGCTGAGCGAACCGTGGCAGGCGATTTCGCGCATCAATCCGATCCTTTATATGGTGAATGCGTTCCGCTTCGGCGTGCTCGGCATCAGCGACGTGCACATCGGCGTGGCCTTCGGAGTGATGCTGCTGTTCGTGATCGGTTTGTCGTACGTGGCGCTGAGCCTGCTCAAGCGCGGCGTGGGGCTGCGTTCGTAGCACGCCAGTTTCATGCGCGTCAATAAATACATCAGCGAAGCAGGCCTGTGCTCGCGCCGCGAAGCGGACGAGCTGCTGCTGGCCGGGCGCGTCACCATCAATGGCCAGATCGTCACGACCGGCGCGAAAGCGCTGGAAGGGGATGAAGTGCGCGTCGACGGCGAGATCGTCCGCCCGCGCATCCTGGCCAGCACGCCGGCGGCCAAGCGCGCCGTCTACATCGCGTTGAACAAGCCGGTCGGCATCACCTGCACCACCGACCGCAGCGTGAGCGGCAATATCATCGATTTCGTCGACCACCAGGAACGCATCTTTCCGATCGGCCGGCTGGACAAGGATTCCGAAGGGTTGATCCTGCTGACCAGCAATGGCGACATCGTCAACGAGATCCTGCGCGCGGAGAACCAGCACGAAAAGGAATATCTCGTGGCGGTGAACAAACCGGTCACTGATGAGTTTCTGGCCGGCATGGCCAAGGGCGTGCGTATCCATGGCCAGATGACCAGGCCCTGCCGCACCCGCAAGATCGCCAAGTTCGGTTTCGCCATCGTGCTGACGCAGGGGCTCAACCGACAGATTCGCCTGATGGCGGCGGCGTTTGGTTATCGCGTCACGCAGCTGCGCCGTGTGCGCATCATCAACGTGAAGCTGGGTCATTTGAAACCCGGTCAATGGCGCAATCTTACCGATGCGGAACTGAAAGGCCTGCTGCCCAACCGCACGCAGTGGTGACGTAGGTTGGGGTGCGAACCCCAACACTCGTACGCAGGTATGACGCTGTGCGAATGGTGGCTCCCTCCCCTGCGCAGCAGGGGAGGACTGGGATGGGGTCAATCAATCTCGCGATGAATCCGTGTTGTGCGGCAAGCTCGAGCAACCCCACCCTGACCCTCCCCTGTACGCAGGGGAGGGAACACATTTCGCAAGTTGCGATTCAACGGCAATCAGGCCCGCGTGCAGGGAACGCCGAGATCATGGCAAGCAAGCTAGATCGAACACTCGATAGCCCTGCCCTCACGCCACGATTGCGTCGCCGCCTCGGCAAGCTCCAGCGCCTTGATGCCATCTTCGATCGTGGTACGCACCGGCGTGCCATGTACCAACGCATCGAAGAAATGCTCGATTTCCAGCGCATAGGCCGCACGATAACGCTCAAGGAAAAAGGCCTCCGGCTTGTCGCTGCTGATCGCCTGCTCGTTCCACGCGACCACTTCCGTCGGGCGCACGTTACCTGCCTGCAATAAGCCTTTGCTGCCCAGCACTTCGAAGCGCTGGTCGTAGCCATAGGCGGCGCGGCGCGAGGTGTTGATCTGGCATAGCGCACCGTCGCGCGTGCGCAGGGTGACGGCCGCGTGCGAGATATCGCCTGCCGCAGCCACGTCCGGCATGTTCGGGCAGCCGCCGGTGGCATGTACTCTGATCGCTTCGCCACCGAGAATCCAGCGAAAAATATCGAAGTCGTGGATCAGCATGTCCTTGAACACGCCACCGGAATGCGCGATGTAGGCGGCCGGCGGTGGTGCGGGGTCGCGACTGGTCACGATCAGCACTTCCGGTATGCCGATCTCGCCCGCATCCAATCGTTGCTTGAGGGCAGCAAAGGTGGGATCGAACCGGCGCTGGAAGCCGATCATGCAGACGACGCCGGCGTTCTTCACCGCTTGCGCGCAAGCACGCGCGCGCTGGACGTCCAGATCGACCGGCTTTTCGCAGAAGATCGCCTTGCCCGCGGCGGCGGCGCGCATGATCAGGTCCGCATGCGTATCGGTGCTGGAACCGATCACCACCGCATCGATGGCCGGGTCGGCCAGCACCTGCTCCACCGTCGCGACTCCAGCGCCGTGTTTCGCCGCCAACGCTTCGGCGGAAGGCTGATGCACGTCCACCACGTAGCGCAATTGCGCACGCAGATGCCGGACGAGGTTGGCGGCGTGGATCTTGCCGATGCGTCCGGCGCCGAACAGTGCGACGCCGAGGGACCTGTCAGTCATCGTATTCTCCGGGATGGATGGTTTCTTCCACTTTCAGTTCAAGCCTGTAGGCCAGCGCGACGAACAATGCCTGGCACAGGCAGATGGTGCTGGTGAGGGCACGGAACGCGAATGCGCTGCCTTCGTTCACCATCAAGGTGATGTGCGCCTCGCGCCCCAACGCGCCCAGTGCGCTGTCGGTGATGGCCAGCACCTTGGCCTTGTGCTGATGCGCGACGCGGCTGCAATAGAGCGTTTCCTTGCCGTACGGCGGATAGCTGATGGCGATCAGCACGTCGTTCTTGCCGATGCTGCGAATCTGCTCGCGGTACATGCCGCCCAGCCCGCTTACCAGGTGCACGCGTTTATGCGTGTGCTGCAACGCGTAGACGATATAGCTGGCGATGCTGAAGGTGCGGCGCACCGCCACCACGTAGATGTTCTCGGCTTTCACCAGCAGGTTGACGGCGGCGTCGAACTGGGCCGCATCCAGCGACTTGGCCAACTCGTCGAGCCCGATCCGGCTGGCATCGATAAAACGCAGCGCCATCTGCGAAGTCGGCAGGTCGCCTTCGCCTTCGGCGATCACCTTGCGGATGCGCTGCTGGTAGCTGCGCGCGGGCGTCACGCCTTCGGTGTAATCGTGACGGAACACCGCCTGCATCTCGCTGAAGCCGGAGTAGCCGAAACGCTGCGCAAAGCGCACCACCGCCGAAGGATGCACCTCGCAGCCGGCGGCGATTTCGTTGATGCGCTGGACCATGATGTTGGCCCGTTCCCGTTCAAGGTAGCTGGCCACGTTCTGCAGCTGCCGCGGCAGGGTCTCGAATTCGCTGGCTATGCGCTGCAGCAGTTCGTCGACTGCGCTTTGTTTGCCCATGCAGGCCGTCCGCTGGAGGTCTGGCGCCCATCCTGGCGCGCCTGGAAAATTATTTCCAGAATTTTTTATTGTGCAATGCAAATTGCAATATCGGAAACGCCGTTCCTATGCTCGCCTACCGGCGGCGTGCACAGCGCCGATCCCGAAACCCTGGGAGATACCTATGCGCATGCGATGGATCTCGACCTTGCTGGCAGGCATGCTGGCGGCCAGCGCGGCAGCCGCCGCCGGTTCGCATGCGGGCGAACGGTACGTGCTGATCAGCCACGCGGCCGACTCGGACGTGTGGTGGAACACGGTAAAGAATGCCATCATGCAGGCTGCCGACGATTTCGGCGTTGCGGTCGATTACCGCAATCCGCCCAATGGCGACCTGGCCGACATGGCGCGCCTGCTCGAGCAGGCCGCGGCGCGCAACTACGATGGCGTCGCCTTCGACATCGCCGATTTCGACGTGCTGTCCAAGCCCGCCCTGCGCGTGACCGCCAAGCGCATTCCCTTGATCACGATCAACTCCGGCACCGCGGAGGAAAGCCGCAAGCTCGGCGCGATCATGCATATCGGCCAGCCGGAATACGACGCCGGCAAGCAGGCAGGAGAACGGGCAAAAGCCTCGGGCATCAAGTCGTTCGTATGCGTCAATCATTATTCGACCAACGCGGCGTCGTTCCAGCGCTGCAAGGGTTTCGCCGATGCGCTCGGCGTCGATGCGCGCAGCTCGATGATCGATTCCGGCGTCGATCCCACGGTGGTGGCGAGCAAGGTCAGCGCGTATCTGCGCAACCATCCGAACACGCAGGCGATCCTGGCGCTGGGGCCGAATTCGGCCGAGCCAAGCCTGCAGGCACTGCAGCGGATGGGTCGGGCCGGCAAGATCTATTTCGCCACGTTCGATCTTTCCGGCGTGATCATCGATGGCATCCGCAAGGGTTACATCACCTTCGCGATCGATCAGCAGCCTTACCTGCAAGGCTATATGTCGATCGCCGCGCTGGCGATCGCGCACGAGCACAACACGCGCGACCCGGCCGCCATCCTGGCCACGCTGAAGGCCAATCCGAAATTCCAGGCGCGCCTGAAGGACTATGGCCTTGATCCGATCTACACCAAGGACGGCGTCAGCTCGGGCCCTGCCTTCGTCACCAAGGACAACGTCGACACGGTCGCCAGGTACGCCGGCCAGTACCGCTGATCCCGGAGATGCTTGATGAGCGCGACGACTCCCCCCATGCAGGCCGATACACGCGAGGACAAGCCTGTCGTGCAGGCCGATGAGCGCATACGGCGCGTGTCGCCCTGGCGCAGCTTCGTCAATCGCCCGGAGTTCGGCTCGATGGCCGGCACGGTGCTGGTGTTCGTGTTGTTCGGCATCTTCGCCGGCGACTCGGGCATGTTCCATCTCGACGGCGTGATGAATTGGGCGCAGGTCGCCGCCTATCTCGGCATCATCGCGGTGGGCGCATGCCTGCTGATGATTGCCGGCGAGTTCGATCTTTCCATCGGTTCGATGATCGGCTTTGCCGGCATGATGATGGCGGTGCCGTCGATGTTCCTGCATTGGCCGATGTGGCTTTCGGTGCTGTTCGCCTTCGCCGGCTGCATGACGCTGGGCTGGTTGAATGGCTATCTGGTCATGCGCACCCGATTGCCCAGCTTCATCGTCACGCTGGCCTTCATGTTCATCCTGCGCGGCTTGACCCTGGTGCTGTCCACGTATTTTTCCAACAGCACCATCGTCAGCGGCGTAGGCGAGAAGGTAAGCGGCGATCCGGTGGTGAGCGCGCTCTTCCAGGGCAGCACGCTGCATGGCGTATTCACGTGGCTGGCGCAGATCGGCGTGATCGACAAATTGCCTGACGGCGAGCCCATCGTCGCCGGCCTGCCGAAGGTATTGCTGTGGTGGCTGCTGATGGCCGTGGTCGCGGGATTCGTGCTTTCTCGCACGCGCTTCGGCAACTGGATCTTCACCGTCGGCGGCGATGCGGCAGCGGCGCAGAACGTGGGCGTGCCGGTGCGCCGCGTAAAGATCAGCCTGTTCGTGTTCACCGCGTTCTGCGCCTGCCTGTTCGGGGTGCTGCAGGTGGCGGATGTCGGGTCCGCCGCGGCGGACCGCGGCCTGCAGAAGGAATTCGAAGCGATCATCGCGGCGGTGATCGGCGGCGCGCTGCTTACCGGCGGCTACGGTTCCGTGCTCGGCGCCTGCTTCGGCGCGCTGATCTTCGGCGTGGTGCAGATCGGCATTTCCTATACCTCGTTCGATGCGGACTGGTACCGCGTCTTCCTCGGCGCCATGCTGCTGCTCGCGGTGCTGTTCAACCATTACGTGCGCTTGCATGCCACCCGCAGCAAATGAAGGTATCGTCATGACCGGTAACGACGACTGCATCCTGCAACTGGAAAACGTCAGCAAGTTCTTCGGCACGGTAATCGCGCTGCAGGACGTCACGTTGCGCCTGCGGCGCGGCGAGGTGCACTGCCTGCTCGGCGACAACGGCGCCGGCAAATCCACGCTGATCAAGACGCTGGCCGGCGTGCACGCACCCAGCCGCGGACGGTATCTGGTGGAGGGCAAGGACGTGCATTTCACTTCCCCACGCGAGGCGCTCGATCACGGCATTGCCACCGTATACCAGGACCTCGCGCTGGTGCCCTTGATGAGCGTGGCGCGCAACTTCTTTGCCGGTCGCGAACCGATGCGCAAGCTGTTCGGCCTGATTCCCGTGATGGATATCGCGCATGCCGCGCAGGTGGCGGAAGAAAAGCTGGCGGAGATGGGCATCCAGATCCGCTCGCCGCATCAGGCGGTGGGCACCATGTCCGGCGGCGAACGGCAGTGCCTGGCGATCGCCCGCGCCATCCACTTCGGCGCCAAGGTGTTGATCCTGGACGAGCCCACCGCCGCGCTCGGCGTGAAGCAGAGCTGCAATGTGCTCAAGTTGATCCATACCGCACGTGCGCGTGGCATCTCGGTGATCTTCATCACCCACAACGTGCATCACGCCTACCCGATCGGCGACAGCTTCACCCTGCTCAATCGCGGCCAATGCATGGGCACGTTCGCCAAGCACGACCTGGCCAAGGAGACGCTGCTGGACATGATGGCCGGCGGCGCGGAAATCCAAAGCCTGGTCGCCGAACTGGAAGGGCGCGCTGCGGCGTGAAAGGGGCACGAGCATGACGACCAGCGAACGCACCTACGACCTTGTCTGCCTGGGCCGCCTCGCCGTGGACCTCTACGCGCAACAACCCGGCGCGCGGCTGGAAGACGCCACCAGCTTCGCCAAATACCTCGGCGGCTCCTCCGCCAATGCCGCGTTCGGCGCCGCGCGCCTCGGCCTGCGCACCGCCATGCTCAGCCGCGTCGGCGACGATCACATGGGCCGCTTCCTGCTCGAAACGCTCGCGCGCGAAGGTTGCGACATCGGCCATGTAGGCATCGATCGCGAACGGCTTACCGCGCTGGTGCTGCTCGGCATCAAGGACCGCGACACCTTTCCGCTGATCTTCTACCGCGAGAACTGCGCGGACATGGCGGTCGACGAGGCGGACATCGACGAGGCCTTCATCGCCTCCAGCCGGGCGCTGGCGATCACCGGTACGCATTTCTCCACGCCGCGCGTCCATGCGGCCAGCAGCAAGGCGCTGGCCTTCGCCAAGAAGCATGGCGTGCGCACCGTGCTGGATATCGATTATCGCCCGGTGCTATGGGGCCTTACCGGGCGCGGCGATGGCGAAACACGCTTTATCGCCAACGATGGAGTAACCGCGCACCTGCAGGCCATGCTGCCGCAGTTCGATCTGATCGTCGGCACGGAAGAGGAATTCCATATCGCCGGCGGCAGCAGCGGCCTGCTCGCCGCTCTGCGCGCCGTGCGCGCGATCACCAAAGCCATGCTGGTGGTGAAACGTGGTGCGCAAGGCTGCAACGTGATCGACGGCGCGGTTCCCGCCAGCATGGACGATGTCCCCATGTATCGCGGCGCGCGCGTGGAGGTGCTCAACGTACTGGGCGCGGGCGATGCCTTTATGGCCGGCTTTCTCTACGGCTGGCTGCGCGACCAGGGCATCGAGCAAAGCTGCGCCTACGCCAATGCCTGCGGCGCGATCGTGGTGTCGCGCCACGGCTGCGCGCCGGCCATGCCCAGCCGCGCGGAACTGGATTATTTCCTCGCGCATGCGGAGCGACTGCAGCGGCCCGACCAGGACGACGAACTGGCGCATCTGCATCGTGTCAGCGTGGCGCGGCCGGCGTGGGACGATCTGCATATCTTCGCCTTCGACCATCGCAGCCAGTTCTACGATCTGGCCTGTGCATGCGGCGCGGAGGAAGCGCGGCTGCCGCGCCTGAAGCGTCTGCTGGTGGATGCAGTAGCGACGGTCGAGCGCGAATTGAATCTTGCCCATCGCGTGGGCGTGCTGATCGATCAGCGTTATGGCCAGGATGCGCTCAACGCGGCAACCGGGCGCGGCTGGTGGATCGGTCGTCCGGTCGAAACGCCCGGCTCCCATCCCTTGGAATTCGAATACGGCCGTTCGATCGGCAGCCAGCTGGTGCAGTGGCCGCGCGAGCACGTGGTGAAGTGCCTGGTGCAGTTCGATCCGGATGGCGACGCCGAATCACGCCTGGAGCAGGAAACACAGCTGCGCACGCTGTATGACGCGGTCAAGCAAAGCGGCCATGAGCTGTTGCTGGAAGTGATCCCGCCTGCTTCTACCAACGACACACAAGGCGAGCGCGTATTGCGCGCGATGAAGCGCGTCTACAATCTCGGCATACGTCCGGAATGGTGGAAGCTCAAACCGCTGCCCGCGAAGGATTGGACCGCCATCGATGCGTTGCTGGCCGAGCGCGATCCGTATTGCCGCGGCGTGGTGCTGCTGGGCCTCAACGCGCCATTCGCCGAACTGGCCGAGGGCTTTGCCGCCGCCGCGCAAAGCGCAAGTTGCCGAGGATTCGCCGTGGGTCGCAGCCTGTTCCTGGAGCCGTCTCGCGCCTGGCTCAGCAACGAGATCGACGACGACACGCTGGTCGAGCGTGCGTCGCAGCAGTTCGCGAAACTGATCGCGCTATGGCAGCAGTCGCGCCGCGGCAGCACCACGACCGGAGTGGCCGCATGAGCACGCTGCGGCTCACCATGTCGCAGGCGCTGGTGCGCTATCTCGCCGCGCAGAAGGTGCGCGACGAGGACAGCGGCTCGCTGTTGCCGATGTTCGGCGGCGTGTTCGCCATCTTCGGTCACGGCAACGTCGCCGGACTCGGCGAAGCGCTTTATCAGCACCGCCAACAGCTGCCTACGTATCGCGCCCACAATGAGCAGGCCATGGCGAATGCGGCAATTGCCTATGCGAAGGCGCATATGCGGCGGCGCATGATGGCAGTGACCACCTCGATCGGTCCGGGCGCCACCAACCTGCTCACCTCGGCCGCACTGGCGCACGTCAATCGCCTGCCGGTGCTGCTGCTTCCAGGCGATATCTTCGTATCGCGCGCACCCGATCCGGTGCTGCAGCAGATCGAGGATTTCAGCGACGGCACGGTCAGCGTCAACGATTGTTTCCGTCCGGTATCGCGTTACTTCGATCGCATCGTAAAGCCGGAACAACTTCTCACCGCCCTGCCCCGCGCGATGCATGTGCTTACCGACGCCGCGTTGTGCGGTCCGGTCACGCTCGCGCTGCCGCAGGACGTGCAGGCCGAAGCCTGCGACTGGCCGGAGGATTTCTTCGCCGAGCGCGTGCACAGCTTCCGCCGCCTGCCGCCTGCATTGGAAGACATCGCCGCCGCAACCGACGCGTTACGCCATGCCAAGCGCCCCGTATTGATCGTGGGCGGCGGCGCACTGTATGCACAGGCAAGCGACGCCGTGCGCCGCTTCGCCGAGGCCCATGGCGTGCCGGTGGCCGAAACACAGGCCGGCAAAGGCACGCTCGCCTGGAATCACCCACTGCAGATAGGTCCGGCAGGGGTGTGCGGCTCGACTGCGGCCAACGATCTTCTGACCGATGCCGATGTCGTGCTGGCCGTCGGCACGCGCCTGCAGGATTTCACCACCGGCTCCAACGCGCTTTACCGCCACGCACGCATCATCACGCTTAACGTCAACGGCCATGACGCGCTGAAGGGTGGTGGCATACAGGTGCTGGCCGATGCGCGGCTGGGCCTCGACGCGCTCTCGAAGGAACTCGGCGCCTGGCGCGCTGAGCAGGCGTGGCGCGAGCGCGCCGAACAGCTTGCGGAACGGTGGCGCGAGATCGTCGATGAGATCACCTCGCGACGGGAACTGCCGGCGGGCACGCTGCCGTATGACGGCGAGATCATCGGCGCCGTGCAGCGCTCGCATGCCCATTCCACGCGCGACGATATCGTCGTCTGCGCCGCCGGCACGCTGCCGGCCGAATTGGAAAAGCTGTGGCGCACCGAGACGCCCGGCGGCTATCACATGGAATACGGCTACTCCTGCATGGGTTACGAGATTGCCGGCGGCCTGGGCGTGAAGATGGCCAAGCCCGGGCGCGAAGTGATCGTGATGCTGGGCGACGGCAGCTACCTGATGCTCAACGCGGAAATCGCCACCTCGGTGATGCTGGGCCGGAAGCTTATCGTGATCGTGCTGGACAACCGCGGCTTCGGCTGCATCAACCGCTTGCAACAAGCCTGCGGCGGCGCGCCGTTCAACAACATGCTCGACGATTGCCTGCACGGTTCCGATGGCGCCCCTGCCATTGATTTCGCCGCACACGCCCGCGCCATGGGCGCGCAAGCCGAACACGTGCACAGCATTGCCGAGCTGGAACAGGCACTGACGCGCGCGCGTACCTCCACGCGCACCTACCTGATCGCAATCGATACCGACCATCGCCGCACCACCGAAGCCGGCGGCTGCTGGTGGGAAGTGGCGGTGCCCGAAGTGTCCGAGCGCGAAGCCGTGCAAGCCGCGCGGCGCGACTATGAACGGGCCAAGGTTAAACAGCGGCTCCACCCGGCAACAGGCAAGCCCGATGAACACTGATACGTTCAAGGTAAAGATCGGCATCAACCCGATCAGCTGGAGCAACGACGATCTCCCTGCGCTAGGTGGCGAAACGCCCCTGTCGGCGGCGCTCAGCGAAGGCCGCGAGATCGGCTACCAGGGTTTCGAACTCGGCAACAAGTTTCCGCGCGAGCCTGCCGCGCTGCGGGAACTGATGGCGGGTTACGGGCTGGACGTTGTGTCCGGCTGGTATTCGGGCCGCCTCGCCGAGCGTTCCGTGCAGGAAGAAATCGCCGAGGTCGAGCCGCATCTGCGCCTGCTGGCCGGGAACGGTTGCAAAGTGATGGTGTACGGCGAAGTGGCCGGTTCGATCCAGGGTGAACGGTCCACGCCGCTCTACAAGCGGCCACGGTTTCGCGATGAAGCTGCGTTCAAGCGCTACGGCGAGCGGCTTACCGCATTCGGCCAGCATCTGTCGAAGCATGGCGTGCGACTGGCGTACCACCATCACATGGGCGCCTACGTGGAGGCGCCGGAGGATATCGACCGCGTGATGGCGTATACCGGCGGCGAGGTCGGCCTGCTGTTCGACAGCGGCCACGCCTATTTCGGCGGCGGCGATCCGCTGGCCATCCTCAATCGGCATATCCAGCGCGTATGCCACGTGCACTGCAAGGATGTGCGGCCCGCCATCGTGCAGCATGCGCGCAATCGGCAGTGGAGCTTTCTCGATGCCGTGTTGAACGGCGTGTTCACCGTGCCCGGCGATGGCGGCATCGATTTCGCCGCCATCGTCGCCACGTTGCGCGCGCACGGCTATCAGGGCTGGCTGGTGGTGGAGGCCGAGCAGGATCCCGCCGTGGCGCCGAGCTACGCATATGCCAGCAAGGGTTACCGCACGCTGCGTGCGTTGGTCGATGCGCCACTGCAGGAGGTCGCATGAGCCTGCTGGTCAAGGGACGTGCGCAAGGGCGCGATATCGTCAAGGTGACGCCCGAGTCCGCCGGCTGGAAGCACGTCGGCTTTGAAGCTTTCCGTCTTTCGTCAAGGGAAAGCCTTCACCTCGCCTTGCCAGCGGATCGCGAAGGCTGCCTGGTCGTACTTACCGGTCACGCAGATGTTCGTGCCGGCGGCGAATCATTCGAACACCTCGGTGGCCGCACCAGTGTCTTCGATGAACGCTCTCCGGACGCCGTGTATGCGCCACCGGGCACCTCGTTCGAGATCACTGCGCACGATGCGGTGGAACTGGCGTTGGCGACCGCGCCTGCCAATGGACTGCATCCCGTACGGCTTATTCCAGGCGCCAGCATGAAACGCTCGGTACGTGGCAAAGGCACCAACACGCGCTACGTCTGCGACATCCTGCCGGAAACCGAACCGGCCGAATCGCTGCTGGTGGTGGAAGTGGTGACGCCGGCCGCGCATTCGTCCAGCTATCCGCCGCACAAGCACGATACCGACAACCTGCCGGTGGAAAGTTCGCTGGAGGAAACCTATTACCATCGCATCGATCCGCCGCAGGGTTTCGCCTTCCAGCGCGTGTATACCGACGCGCGCGACCTGGATGAATCCATGGCGGTGGGCGACCACGACGTGGTGATGGTGCCGCGTGGCTATCACCCGGTCGTGATGCCGCATGGCTACCGCGGTTATTACCTCAATGTCATGGCCGGCCCGCACCGCGCATGGCATTTCAAGAACGACCCGGCGCACGACTGGCTGATGCCGCGCTGAGATTGCATCGAAGAGGAACACCCATGTCCGCTCAACCCTCCGAACACGCCGCGCTGCACACCATTGGCCATTACATCAACGGCCGGCTTCATGACGGCAGCGGCGATACGCTGCCCTCTTACAATCCTGCCACCGGCGCGGTGATCGGCGCGGTGGCGCTGGCGACGTCCAACGAAGTGGATACCGCTGTAAAGGCAGCTGCGGCTGCATTCCATGATTGGTCGCAAACGCCACCATTGAAACGTGCGCGCGTGATGTTCCGCTTCAAGGAACTGATCGAGCGCGACATCGACAAGCTCGCCACCACCATCACGCGCGAGCACGGCAAGGTGTTTGCCGATGCCAAGGGCGAGGTGGTGCGCGGGCTGGAGGTGGTCGAGTACGCCTGCGGCATTCCTGAACTGCTGAAAGGCGAATACACCGAGCAGATCGTCAGCGACATCGATGCCTGGACCATGCGCCAGCCGCTCGGCGTGTGTGTTGGCATCACGCCGTTCAACTTTCCCGCGATGGTGCCGATGTGGATGTTCCCGATGGCCATCGCCTGCGGCAACACCTTTGTACTCAAGCCTTCGGAACGCGATCCTTCCGCGTCGCTGATGCTCGCGCAATTGCTGAAAGAGGCCGGCCTGCCCGATGGCGCTTTCAACGTCGTGCAAGGCGACAAGACCGCAGTCGATGCGCTGCTGGATCATCCCAAGGTTCGCGCGGTGAGCTTTGTCGGTTCCACGCCGATCGCCCAATACATCTATGCGCGCGGCACCGCGAACGGCAAGCGCGTGCAGGCGCTGGGCGGCGCCAAGAACCATATGATCGTGATGCCCGACGCTGACATCGAAAAGGCCGCGGACGCATTGATCGGTGCCGGCTACGGCGCGGCCGGCGAGCGCTGCATGGCCATTTCCGTCGCCGTCGCCGTGGGCGACGCCACGGCCGACGCGCTGGTGGCGAAGCTGGCACCGAAGGTGCGCGCGCTGCGCATCGGCGAAGGCATGGATGCGCAGGTGGAGATGGGCCCGGTGATCACCGCGCAGCATCGCGACAAGATCACCGCCTATATCGAAGACGGCCTCTCGGCGGGCGCGAAGCTGGTGGTCGATGGCCGCGGCCATCGCGTGGCCGGTTGCGAGCAAGGTTTCTTTCTCGGCGGCTCGCTGTTCGATCGCGTTACGCCCGACATGCGCATCTACAAGGAAGAAATCTTCGGCCCGGTGCTGTGCGTGGTGCGTGTGCCGGACTTCGCCAGCGCGCTCACCCTGGTCAACGACCATGAATACGGCAACGGCACGGCGATCTTTACGCGCGACGGCCAGGTGGCGCGCGAATTTGCGCATCGGGTGCAGGTAGGCATGATCGGCATCAACGTGCCGATTCCGGTGCCGATGGCGTTCCACAGTTTCGGCGGCTGGAAGAACAGCCTGTTCGGCGACCACCATGCGCACGGCCCCGAGGGTGTGCGCTTCTATACACGACAGAAGGCCGTGACGCAGCGCTGGCTGGCCAGCGAAGGCAGCCGCGGACCGGAGTTTGCGATGCCGACGCATTGAGAGTGTGCATTTCTGATGCAAATGAAATTGTCTAACAACGGCCGGCTCGCGTAGCATCGTCCGCCATGCAACGCACTCGCCTGCCTCTGTTATCCCATTTGCGCCGCCATCGCGGCCTGTGGGTGTTGGCCGTGGCGGTGTTGCTGTTCAAGTTGCTGACCAGTTCCATCTGCCTGGCCGATCCGCAGGCATCCTCAGCCCTTGCCTGGGAAAATGCGGCGCAAACGTCGATGGTGCAGGCTTCCGTGCCGGATGACGCCAGCTGCCTGCTTGGCGAAGCGGGCGGATGTCACTGCAGCTGCGCGCACAACATGCCGCTGCCGGCCGGCATGGTCTTGATGGTGCCTGTCCATGGCGTGTCGTTCACGCCTGCCGCCGCCTCCGAGGGTATTGCCCCGGAGCCCATCGCATCGCTGCTGCGGCCCCCAATCGCCGCTTGAAAACGCCGACTCACCGTGACGCGGCCTGACACCGCGCCGCGCTTCGTGTTCGTTTTCAGGAGATGATTTTTCATGGCTAGCTCAAGCCCGGCGCCGTGGGGCGCCGTCCATTTGCTGTGCGCCCTATCGCTCGGCATGTTGTTTTCGTCGGTGCTTCGTGCATCGCCCCATCCGGACACCTCCGCACCATGGCGCGAACCCGTCCGTGTACTTTGGACGGCCAATCCAGACGTGCAGGCCGCGCGCGCCGAACTCGACGCCGCATACGGGCGCGCGCGTGCCGCCGATCAACCGCTCTACAACCCGGCGCTGGCGCTCGAAGCGGAGAACGCCGACGTGGATCGGCGCACCGCACAGCTGAGCCTTACGCTGGACGTGTCGGGCAAGCGCCGCGCACGCGCCACGCACGGCCAGGCGGAGTTGCGGGTGGCGCAAGCGGCATACGACCTGCAACGCCAGTCGGTGGCGCAACAATGGCTCAAGGCGTGGTCCGCCTTGTCCCTGGCGACGAGGCAGCGCGAGCTGGGACAACAGCGCGTCGCACTGATGCAGCGTTTTGATGACCTGGCTGCGCAGCGGCTGAAAGTCGGCGATATCAGCAGCCCCGAGCGCGATCTGGCGGGACTCGCGCTAGGCGAGGCGCACATGCAGCAAGCCGCACTGGCCGGCAACGAAGCGGCGCGGCGTGCGGCATTGCTTGCCCTCGCCGACGACACGCACACCATCGCGCCACCGCCATGGCCGCGCAGCTTTCCGCCCAGTGCAGCGAGCATGGCGCCGCGTGCCGTTGCCGATCTGCCGCAGATGGTGCTGGCGCAAGCGCGCGAAGCGAGCGCGGACGCAGCCATTCGCGTAGCGCAACGCAACCGTCTTCCCGACCCCACGGTCAGCCTGACCGGTGGGCGCGTTCGTGCCGGCCCGGTGACCGATCACGTCATCGGCGTCAGCGTCAGCGTTCCCTTGCCGGTGCTCAATAGCGGACGCGCCGACGTGGATGCGGCGCGCGCCGATGCGGACGCCGCCATCGCCAGGGCGCAAAGCGAACGCCTGCGTGCGAGGGCCACCTTGCAGGAAGCGCAAGCGCGCTACGAAGCACTGCGTACCGCCGCAGCATCGTTCCAGAACAGCCGTGCTGCCGCCTTTCAGGAACGCACGACCTTGCAGGAAAAACTCTGGCGCGCAGGCGAACTCGGCACCTCCGATTACCTGGTGCAACTCAAACAGAGCCTGGATACCGCGCTTTCCGGCCTGGAACTGGAAAACCAGGCCTGGCAGGCCTGGTTCGATTACCTCACCGCTGCCGGTCGTTTGAACGACTGGATCGATGGCCGCACGCAGGAGACCGCGCCATGAAGACACTGCTTTTATCGCTAGGCCTTTTCTTTGCGGCAGGCGCGATCACCCTTGCCGATGCTCAGCAGGCGAACAATCCGCTGAAGCTCGATGCAACGGCGATCAAGGACGCCGGCATCGTCACCGCGCAAGCACAGCTGCGTGCCTTTTCCGATGAACTCAAGGCACCTGGCGAGGTAAAGCTCAACGCCTACGCCACGGTGCTGGTGTCACCGCGGATCGACTCGCAAGTGGTAGCGCGCAAGGCCCGATTGGGCGATCTGGTCAAGGCCGGCGAAGCGCTTGTCACGCTTTCGAGCATCGAGGTGGCCGAAACCGAAGGCGCACTGATCGTGGCCGAGCAGGATTGGCGGCGCATCGCCGCGCTGGGGCCGCAAGCGGTATCAGCGCGCCGCTACAACGAAACCAAGGTGCAGCGCGACCAGGCCTACGCCAAGCTGCTCGCCTATGGCCTGTCCAAGGAACAGATCCAGGCGGTACTGCGCGGCGGTTCGGCCAAGGCCGATGGCAGTTATGCATTGCTGTCGCCGATCACTGGCCGCATTGCCTCGGATGATTTCCTGGTGGGCGAGCGCGTGCAGCCTGGACGCATGCTCTTTACCATCGTCGATGAAAACGCGGTCTGGGTCGAAGCGCAATTACCGCCCGCGGATGCCGAGAAGGTTTCCCCGGGCGATACGGCGCGCATCCTTGCGCAAGGGATCAGCTTGTCTGGCACCGTGCTGCAGCGATCGCACCAGACCAGCGAGCGTACGCGCACTGCGCTCGTGCGCATCGGGGTCGACAACGCCGGCGATGTGCTGCATCCAGGCGAACTGGTCGACGCGCGCATCGCCATCGCGGGCAGCAAGCAGGTGCTGGCCGTTCCCAGCGACGCGGTGGTGCTGTTGCAGAACCAAACCGCGGTCTTTGTCGACACGGGGGAAGGCCGCTTCGAACCTGCGCCCGTCGCCATCGGCGAGACGCGCCAGGGCTGGGTCGAAATCAAGGAAGGCCTCAAGGCTGGTGCGGCCTATGTGCGCGATGGCGCCTTCGCGCTCAAGGCGCGTCTGTTGCGCTCGCAGCTGGGAGAAGAATGATGCTCGGGCGCCTTGTCGAACTTTCGCTGCGGTACAAGGTGCTGGTGCTGATCCTCTTTATGGTGGCCGGCGCCTTCGGCTATCGGGCCGTGCGAAATTTGCCCATCGACGCCTTCCCGGATGTCACGCCGGTGCAGGTGAACGTGTATACCGAAGCGCCCGGCCTCGCCGCCGAGGATGTCGAGCAACTGCTGACGACGTCGGTGGAATCCGCGCTCGCCGGCCTGCCCAAGGTGCAGGAGATCCGCTCGGTCAGCCTGTTCGGTTTGTCGTATGTCTCGGTGTACTTCGACGACGATATGGACATCTACTTCGCCCGCCAGCTGGTCAACGAGCGGCTTCAGCAAGTGGGCGACCGCCTGCCCGCCGGCTATGGCAAACCCGAGATGGGTCCGAACACGTCGGGCCTTGGCCAGGTGTTCTGGTACACCGTGGAGCGCGCGGATGACACACTCAAGAACGCTCCCGGCGACATGGATCTACGCACGCTGCAGGACTGGACGATTCGCCTGATCCTGCGCACCGCGCCGGGCGTGGACGATGTCACGTCCTGGGGCGGCCAGGAAAAGCAATACCAGGTCCGCATCGATCCGATGAAGCTGATTGCGCACAACCTCGGCTTCAAGCAGGTGATGGAAGCGCTGCAGGCCAACAATGCCCAGGTCGGCGGCAACTTCGTCGACGTGGGGCGCGAGCAATATCTTGTACGCGGCCTCGGCCTGGTCAGGGACGCCAGGGACATCGGGCAAATCGTGCTCAAGACCGAGGACGGCACGCCGGTCTACGTGCGCGACGTGGCCAGCATCGCCGAAGCCGGCGCACCACGCACCGGCGCGATCACCCGCGACGGCAAGGAAGTGGTGCTGGGACAAGCGCTCGCGCGCGTCGGTGAGAACGCCAAGCGCGTGGTCGATGCAGTGCAGGCCAAGCTGGCCACGGTGAAACAGGCGTTGCCGCCGGGCGTGGTGATGAAACCGGTTTACCAACGCACCGATCTGGTGAACCAGGCGATCCGGACCGCCGTGCGTGCCCTTGTTGAAGGCTCCATGCTCGTCGCCATCGTGCTGTTTCTGTTCCTCGGCGAATTGCGCAGTGCGGTGGTGGTCGTGATTGCGTTGCCGCTGGCCATGCTGATTGCGTTCATCTGCATGGAACAGGCCGGGTTGTCGGCCAACCTGATGTCGCTCGCGGGATTGGCGATCGGCATCGGCATGATGGTGGACGGTGCGGTGGTGATGGTCGAGAACGCCTTTCGCATCATGGCCGAGCGAAAGGCGCATGGCTTGCCCGTGGACCGAACCGCCGCTGTGCTCGCGGCGGCGCGCGAGGTCGCCAACCCGATCGCCTTCGCGATCCTGATCATCATTGTAGTGTTCCTGCCGCTGCTGAGCCTGCAAGGGCTGGAAGGCAAGATGTTCAAGCCGATGGCTTTCAACATAAGCTTCGCCATGGCCGGATCGTTGCTGCTCGCCTTGACGCTTATTCCCGTCCTCGCCGCGCTGATGCTCAAGCCGAAGGAGGAAAAGGACACGCGGCTGGTGGCCTTCCTGAAGCGCCGCTACGACACCGTGTTGATGTGGTCGCTGCGTCATCGCCGTGTCGTGCTCGCCATCGCCGGCAGCACACTGATCGGCAGCCTCATGCTGTTTCCATTCCTGGGCAAGGAATTCATGCCGAACCTGCGCGAGGGCGCCATCATGTGGCGTATCACTTCCATTCCTTCGGCCTCGCTGGATGAATCGATCGCGGTTTCCAGGCAGGTAGCCGATCGCGTCAAGGCCAAGATTCCGGAAGTGGAAACCACGCTGGCGATGATCGGCCGCGCCGAAAAGGGCGAGACCGCCGACGTGAACTATATGGAGGTCTACACGCCGCTCAAGCCGAAGGACCAATGGCGCAAAGGACAGACGCTCGAAAGCATCGAGGCGCAGATGCAAAAGGAATTGTCCGATGCGCTGCCTACCGCGGTGGTCAGCTACACGCAGCCGATCCAGATGCGGATCGAGGAACTGATTTCCGGTGTACGCGCCACGCTTGCACTCAAGCTTTACGGTGATGATCTGGCTACGCTCGATCGCTTGAGTGGCGAGATCAAGAACGTCCTAGCAGGCGTGGCAGGTGTGGCGGATCTTGCGTTGGAGGCGAACCTTGGCAAACCGCAAATTCGCGTCCGCGTGGATCGCGACGCGCTCGCACGTTATGGCCTCAATGCGGACGATGTGTTGACGGTGGTCAGGAATGGTATCGGCGGCGAACCCGTTACCACGCTAATGGCGGGCGTCAAGCGATTCGACATCGCCGTACGCCTGGACGACAAGGACAAGGACTCGCTGGCATCCATCCAGCGCATCCCTCTTCGCACGTCCACGGGCGCTATCGTGCAACTGTCCCAGGTGGCGGAGGTGAGCGAGGCCGAAGGTTATTCCTTTATCCGGCGCGAACAGCTGCAGCGGCATGCCGTTATCCAGATGGATGTGCGTGGGCGCGACATCGATGGTTTTGTCCGTGATGCCAACGCCGCGATTGCTCAGGCAGTGAAGTTGCCGACCGGTTACTACACCGAGTGGGGTGGCGCGTTCGAGAACCAGCAGCGTGCGTTGAAGCGGCTTTCGCTGATCGTGCCGGCCACGATCTTCTTCATCTTCATCCTGCTCTACACCGCGTTCAATTCGATGAAATACGCCGGACTGATTTTGGCCAACGTGCCCTTCGCAACGATCGGCGGCATCGTCGCGCTCGCCATCACCGGCCAGTATCTGTCCGTTCCGTCGGCGATCGGCTTTATCGCGGTGTTCGGCGTGGCCATGCTCAACGGCATCGTGCTGGTGAGTTTCTTGAACGAGCAGCGCGCGAAAGGCATGTCGGTCCGCGAGGCCGTGGTCGGTGGCAGCATGTTGCGCCTGCGTCCCGTGCTGATGACCGCGAGCGTGGCGATTCTTGGCCTGGTGCCGATGCTGCTGTCCAGCGGCGTGGGTGCTGAAACGCAGCGCCCGCTGGCTACCGTGGTGGTGGGCGGCCTGATCACGTCGACCTTGCTGACGCTGGTGCTGTTGCCGGTGCTGTATGACTGGATGGAGCAGCGTGCGTTGAAGCGGCGGAAAGTTCTTTAGCCCGCTGTATTTTTTCCTTCCCGGCGATCACATTTTTACTGATTACTTCATGCGCGCCGGGAGCAGATCCCTCTCCCGGAAGGGAGAGGGGACTGGCTCGCGGCATCACACACGCATTTTCGTAAATGTCCGAAACCCTTGCGCCAACACCGTCAAGAAAATGGGACTCCACGACGCACGTCGCCCCCTTTTGTTCCTGCCGGAGTCCGCAATGGAAATGCCGCATCGCTTATCGAGCACGCCTGCCCTACGTCTTTTCATCGCATGGCTTGGATTGGCCGCCGCCCCCGCATTCGCCGCGAACGATTCGCCATATCTGTCCGGCGACTGGAACGGCGAGCGCATGCGCCTGGCCGAGCGAGGCATTGCCTTTGATTTCGGCTACACCGGCGAAGCTGCGCATAACGTCAGCGGCGGCACCAGGCAGACCACGCGCTACGCCGATCAATGGGCGTTCGGCAGCACGCTCGACCTGGAAAAACTATGGGGATGGCGCGGCGGAACATTCCAGGTCGCGATCACCAATCGCAATGGCCGCAATCTCAGTGACGACGCCAACCTCGGCGTCTACCAGCAGGTGCAGGAGGTATATGGCCGCGGCCAGACCTGGCGCCTGACGTTGTTTGCGCTGACGCAGACATTCTTCGACAACAAGCTCCAATGGCGCGCCGGCCGCTTGCCGGTGGGCGCCGACTTCGACGACTTTCACTGCGAGTTCCAGAACCTCACGTTCTGCGGCTCGCAGCCGGGCAACATCGTGGGCGACTACTGGATCAACTGGCCGGTAAGCCAGTGGGCCACCACGCTGAAGTGGAACAACACCGACCAGACCTACGTGAAGCTAGGCGCCTATCAACTCAATCCGCGCTATGTCGACAACACCTGGGCGCGCAGCAACGGTTGGAAACTCAGCTTCCCCGGCGGCACCACCGGCGTTCTGTTGCCGCTCGAATTCGGCTGGACGCCGACCATCAATGGACTGCCAGGTAGTTACAAGCTTGGTGGCTGGTACAACAACGCCGGTGGCGAACATCTGTATTACGACGCGAACGACCAGCCGCTCGCCCTCACCGGTGCAGCGCCCTTGCAGGAAAGCGCGCGGCATGGCGGCTACATTTCCCTGCAACAGCAGGTGACGGGCGCAGCCGTCGGCAAAGGTCTCGGCCTGTTCTTCAACGCGACGATGGCGGACAGCGGCACCTCGGCGGTCGATCGCCAGTTCGCCGTGGGTGCGATGTTCAATGGCCCGTTCAGTCGCGCGCGGGATCGCATTGGCGTCGCCGTAGGCACCACCCACGGCAGCAACGAGCTGGTGCGCTATGGGCGCTTGTATAACGCGCTTCATCCCGATGCACCGATGACGGTGACGGATACGTATGAGCTTGCCACCGAAGTGTTCTACGACTGGAGCCCCATCCCTTCGCTCCGCGTGCGGCCGAACCTGCAATATGTGGTCAACCCGGGCGGCGTTGCGCAAAACCGCAATGCATTCGTGCTTGGCCTGAAAACCAGCATCGCGTTCTGACGCATAAGGCGGAGCCGCAGTCCTGCGGCTCCGCCTTCCCGCCTGCCAGTGCATCCGTGCACACCCCTTTTCAGCCCTTACTGGACGTTCAAATTGACGTCGTCCAGCACAAACGACGTTTGCAGCGAGGTATCTTCGCTGCCGGTGAACTTCACCGTCACGTTCTGCCCGATGTAGGAGCTGACGTTATAGCTGTGCACCTGGTAACCCGACGCCGCGTTGAGGTTGGAGAAGGTCGCCAGCGTGGTCAGCACGGTGCCGCTGCTGTTGACAAGCTGCACCTTCAGCGTGTCGTATGCGGTGGTCGTGGTGGTCTCCGCGGTGTCGATATGCAGGTAGAACTGCAAGGTCGCGCTGGATTTGCCGGAGGGAATGCTCACCGCCTGCGACACCGTATCGGTGTGGGTGGTGCCGTAACCGTCCAGCCATGCGAACCACGAACCGTTGTGGGCGACTTCGCCCGAGCAACTGCTGTTGCTGCAAAGCACGCTGGAACTCATCGACCAGGGTGAGGCCGTACCGGTTTCGAAGCCGGGATTGCCGAGCAATTGCGTCGAACCGCCGCTGCTCACCGTGATCGATTTGCTGGTGCTGTTGGTGGCGCCGGTATTGTCGGTCACCTTCAGCGTAACGGTGTAGGTACCCGCAGCCGTATAGGTGTGGCTGGGACTGGCGCTGGTCGAGGTGCCGCCATCGCCGAAGGTCCAGGCGTACGAACTGATCGTGCCGCCGCTATCGGTGGAGGTGTTGGTGAAGTTCACCGTCAGGCCGCTCACGCTGTCGGTGAAACTGGCAACGGGGTTGCCGCCGCCGCCCGATCCACCGCTGGCCAGGCTGCTGAACTGATTGACGATCACGCTGCCCCAGCCGGTGGTGTAATCCCAGCCGCTTGCCGCGGTTTCGCCGCTGTTGTTGCCGGAGGTGACGTCGTGGAACGCCGCCGCGTAGTTGCTGGATGAGGATTGCGCGACGCTGTACAGCACCGGCGAGGCGAAGCCCAGGCTGGTGCCCTTGGCTTGCAGCACCAGTCCCCACATGCCCGCGGCCAGCGGCGCGGCAAGGCTGGTACCGCCGATCTGCTGATTGGCCTGGCCGTCCACATACACCAGCGCACCGCTCACGGGACTTGCGTCGAAGGCGATGTCGGGCACGCCACGATGATTCTGGTCGCTGACGCCCGCCACGCCCTTCTGCCAGCTCGGGATCGGCTCGAAGGTGCTGGGACTGCCGCCGGTGGCGCCCTCGTTCGAGCTCAAGTTGTTCCACACCGTCTCGCTCGCCCACGTGGTGGTGTTGTTGGTGTAGAGCTCGGTGCCGCCCACGGCGGTGACGTACTGCGAACTGGCCGGCCAGCTCGGCGTGATGCCGCCATTGCCGCACTCATCCACGCCCGAGTCGCCAGAGGAAACGAAGAAGGTCTGCCCTTGCGCAACGGCCTGCTTGAAGGTGGTGTCGTTCGACGACGCCGCGCCGCTCGACTGCGCCGAGGTCTCGCATTCGCCCAGCGATACGTCGATCGCCTTGAGCAGGTTGTCGGACACGACATCGTTGTAGATGGTCTGCAGATCCGAATCGCTCAGCGAGTTGGCGTTGTAGAAGTAGTACCGCGACTGCCCGGTCATGGCGAGGATGTTCTGGCTGTCCAGATCCCATTCGCCGTCGCCGCTGGTGCTGCTGCCGGCGTTGGGCCCCTTGATCGTCACCGTCACGCTCGGAAAGGTCGCCTTGAGATCGCTAAGCACATTGCTCAAGCTGCCGGATGAAACGGAACCCACGATGGCCGAGGCGACGTTCGCCATGCTGCTGGCGCCGTAGATGATGCGGAAATCGGAAGGCTGATGCCCCACCGCCGTACCGGCCATCGGCTGCAGATTGTCGCCGTGGACCACGTTGGGATTGAGCCGCTTGGCGAACACGTGCGAGATATACACGTTCTGCATGCCGAGCACGGTGTTGACGGTGCCCTGCAGGCTGGCGGGAATGCGCACGGGGCTGTTGTTGGCGAAGGCATCCCGGCCTTCCTTGGTCTTCACATGCACGAAGCTCGTGCCGAACGCGGTCTGCGCCGTATCTGCGCTGCCATCGGCCTCCACCAGTGCGCGATTGGGCGCGATCTTGACGTTGGTGAAGCCGGCCTTGGTCAGGTAATTGGCCACCGCTTGCGCCTGCTCCGCGGTAGGGGCGTATTGCGCGTTGAACTGTTCGGAGGTCAACGGCTTGAAGCCCGGCTTGGCGATGTAGCTGTCGAGCTGCTGCTCGTTGCGCAGCTTGAGCGTAACGACCACATGCATCGGATGCGAAAACGCCAGCGGGCCTACGACCTGATCGCCGGTGCGCAAGGCGACGGCGGGATGAAGGTTGACCATGGCGGTGGAGCTGGCGGCTGCCATGTTGCCCGCATCCGGCAGCGGTGCGGCGTGCACATATACCGCGTTGACCGCAACCAGACCCAATGCGATCAGCATGGCCTTGTGATGAAAACGGCTAGACATTATCTCACTCCCCAGGAATGTTGAGGACGAGCGAACCTACTGAGGTCGCGCGTACCTCATGACAGTGACGTCGCGCTCACACGCGACACGATTTGCAACAATGCCTGCGATTCCCCCGAGCACCGGCGTGCTGCTGCTCCCCCTGCTCCCATTGCGGGCAGTGCCGATTGCAGCGCTCAGGCGATGCATCCCCACACATGCGTTGCATCGCCAAGGAATCATTCGTCGCGCATTCCCTGCAACGAATGCATTTGAAAGTATCCAGCGTAAAAATCAGCGTCAAGCAACACGCATGGACCTGCGTCGCAGAAAAAATGCATACGCCAAATTCACCATACGCGATATGTTTTTTCTATCGCACGAATCTGCTCGTTTCGTGGGTTCGGCTGCACTGCCTTGCTTGCATCGGATCGAAAACCGTTGCTAATCATGGCAAGCAGATTCGACCGCATGGGCTGCACTCGCTTGCGCACGCAAGTTCTTCCGCATGCATCATTCCAGCCATAAACAGCAATAATCGTTCCGCGTGTGTTCGCAAGGTTGCCGAAAGCGAGAGCGCAAAAATGTGCACACGCTTTTCACGTTTGTACGATCCAAACCGCACAGAATTTCATCACGCACGTGAAATGCATCGCGACGTGCATGAATGCAAGCCAACGAAGCATTCAAGGATCGATGCGCACACCTAGTGCGGCAAGCTGGCGCAAGCCATCCGGCGTCGGCAGCAAAGCGCGATTGCGTGGCGCGCGACGCAACCAGCCCGCATCGAGCAAACCGCCAGTAATGGCGACGCCGAGCGCGCCGCCCAGATGCAGGCGCCGCTCGGTCCAGTCCAGGCAGCCACGTCCGCGCAATTGCAACAGCTGCTGAGTCGATGCCGCCTGCCAACCGGCGTGCACCAGCGCCTCCGTGGCGTCGGGCAACAGGCACATGCCATCGCTATCGGCGCGCAGCCATCCGCGATGCAGCCACGCTTCGCATAGCGCGACACCTAGCTGCCCGGCAAGATGGCGATAACATGTGCGTGCACGGCACAGCGTGAGATCACGCGAAGCTGGTTTGGGTGTGATACGCGTGGCATGCGGCAGTGCCATCGCTTCCAGCCATGCCGCGACGTCATCATTGGCCAAGCGGTAATAGCGATGCCGCCCCTGTTCGTGCAGGCCAAGCAGGCCGCCATCGAGCAAGCGCTTCAAATGTGCACTGGCCGTTGCCGCGCTCACTCCGGCGACCTCCGCCAGTTCACCGGCCGGACGCATGGTGCCATCCATCAACGCCAGCAGAATCGCCGCGCGTGCCGGCTCGGCCAGCATGGCGCCCAGTTCGGCCAGTTGATAGCGGTTGAGCGGGCTCGCATCGTTCATGGGGACAGTGTAGCCACCGCGCATCGTCAACGTTTCGCTGGCGCCCGAAGCGTGCGTTTCCCGGGTGGCGAGGCTTTGTGGACGTAGTCGATCAACAGGGTGGCGAGATGGTCGTACAACGCACGCATCAGTGTGCTGCGGCGCAGATCCTCGTGCATCACCACCCAGGTGTCCATGTGCAACTCGAAGCTGTCCGCGAACAGACGCAGCAGTGCCGGATCACGCTGGGCAATGCCGCATTGGCAGATGGCGATGCCGTAACCGGCGCGTAGCGCTGCCAGCGCAGCAAGGTCGTTGTCGGTGCGCAATGCAAAATGCTCGCGCGAATAAGGCAGGCCGGCCGGCCGCATGCTGCGGATATACGCCGTTTCGCGGTCGAAACCGATCAGCGCATGCCCGGCGAGTTCCGCCAGCGTGCCGGGGCGCCCGTGTGCTTTTATGTAACGCCGGTGCGCATAGATACCCAATGCGATCTTGCCGATATTCCTTGCGACCAGCGCGTCCTGGGTCGGCCGGCTCATGCGGATGGCGATGTCGGCGTCGCGGCGGAGCAGATTTTCAGTTTGATTGGAAAGGGACAGTTCAATCACTACGCCTGGATGCCGTTTACGGAACGAGGCAAGCATGGGCGGCAGCACCTCCACACCGATCACATCGCTGGCGGCGACACGCACCACGCCGGCGATCGCATCGTCGCGCGTGGACGCGGCGCGCCTTAGCGCCGCCGATGCGGAAGCCATCGCTTGCGCGTGTGGCAGCAAGGCATGCGCCAGGTCGGTGGGCGACAGGCCCTGCGGCGAACGGGCGAACAGCGAGACGCCCAGGCTTTCTTCCAGTTCGCGGATGTGCCGACCCAGGCTGGGTTGCGTCATACCCAGCAGGCGCGCGGCGGCGGACAGGCTCCCTTCGCGCATCACCGCGAGAAACGATCGGTACAACTCCCAGCCGGGTTCTTGGATGGCCATGCATATTTGTATAGTAGCTCTGCGCTATTAGGCAATTTTCTTTTTAGTGGGACGCACCCAGACTTCCCTCCAGTCCCACGGAGATCGCAGTCATGCATTCATCTCGAACGGCATTGGTTATCGGCGCAAACGGCGGCATCGGCCGCGAAACCTGCCTGGCGTTGAAAAAACACGGTTGGCAGGTGCGGGCCCTGGTTCGGCATCTACCGGCTGAGCAAGAAGGCATCACCTGGATTCAGGGCGACGCGATGCAGCTTGCCGATGTGCTCGCCGCCGCGAGCGGCGTGGACGTGATCGTGCACGCAGTGAACCCACCTGGATATCGCAATTGGGACACGCTCGTACTGCCGATGCTGGACAACACGATCGAAGCGGCCAAGGCGGCGCGCGCGCGCATCGTGCTGCCCGGCACGATCTACAACTTCGGTCCCGATGCGTTCCCGCTGTTGCGCGAGGATTCGCCGCAACATCCGCAGACGCGCAAGGGCGAGATCCGCGCGCAGATGGAGCGCCGCCTGGCGGAGGCCACGCATGCCGGCGTGCGCACGCTGATCGTGCGGTGCGGTGATTTCATCGGGCCGCGCGCCGGCAACAACTGGTTCGGGCAGGGCTTGGTGCAACCGGGCAAGGCGGTCACGACGCTGCGCTACCCTGCCGAATACGCGCACCATCACGCATGGGCCTATCTGCCCGACGTGGCGGAGACGATCGCGCGCTTGCTCGAGCGCGAGCGCGCATTGGCCGACTTTGACGTCTACCACTTCGGCGGCTATTGGCTGGATGGCTACGCGATGGCGGATGCCGTTCGCCGTGCGACCGGCAACCCGCGCATCGCTCTTGGACGCTTTCCCTGGTGGTTGACGGCGCTGGCGGCGCCGTTCATGGAAACGCTGCGGGAACTGCGCAAGATGCGTTATCTGTGGCGGGAATCGATCCGGCTGGACGATGCCAAGCTGGTGGCGTTTCTGGGTGAGCGGCCTTATACGCCGATTGATAAGGCACTACGCGCGACTTTGGTAGGACTTGGTTGCGTGTAGGTTGAGGTGGAAACGCCAACGCTTTCTTCCCGTTCGACATGGCGATGTTGGGGTTTGCACCCCAACCTACGGGTGTCGCGTTACGTTCCTCGTGGTTTTGCGCGATGCGTTGGCGTGGCGGTCCATGGATCGTCCGGCCAGGGATGCTTGGGATAGCGCCCTTTCAATTCCTTCTTCACTTCCGGATAGGTGCGTTCCCAGAAACCGTGCAGATCCTGCGTCACCTGGATCGGACGTCCCGCGGGCGACAGCAGATGCAGCGTCACCGGCACGCGGCCGCCGGCCACGCGCGGCGTGTCGGCCAGGCCGAACAGTTCCTGCAGCTTTACGGCAAGCACCGGCGACTCGCCGGGGCTGTATTCGAGGCGGCGCGTCTGTCCGCTAGGTACGCTCAAGCTGTCCGGCGCTTGCGCATCCAGTTGCTTGCGCTGCTCGTAGTCGAACAGGGCGGTCAGCGCCTGGGAAAGTTCGTCCTCCGACAGCGCATCGAGCTTGCGTTTCGTTTGCAGGTACGGTCCAAGCCAGTCTTCGAGCGTAGCCAGAAGATGCTCATCGGAAACGTCCGGCAAGCCGAGTTCCGGCATCCACTCGCGCAGCGATTGCATGCGCAAACGCAGGCGATGCGCGGATTCGCTCCACGGCAATGCATCAAGCCCACGTTGGCGGACCGCGGCAAGCAATGCCGATATCGCATCCTCCGGTTGTACGGGAACGCTGCGGCGTTCGAGCACGATCGCGCCGAAGCGGCGTTCCTCGAACGCTTCCACGGCCGCGCGTTCTTCATTCCAGCGCACGTTGCGCAGGCGCTGGAATTGGCCGGGATAGTCTTCTTCCAGCACGCGTGGGTCGAGCGGCGCCGCAGCCAGGACCAAGCTGTCGCGCGCTTCGTGGCGAAGATCGAGTGCGACCAGCCACGGCTCGCCCAGCAACGCCGTCTGTTCGTGCAGGCGCGCGCCGCGGCCGTTGGCCAAGGTGTAGCGCGTTGGATTGCTGTCGTCCTGGCGCGCGATGCGATCGGGAAACGCATGCAGCAACAAGTCGCCGACCGCATGACTGTGCGGCACGCCGCTGGCGGCGCTGCGCACGCCCAGGCGTTGACGCCAGCCTTTGCTGGCCTGCTCCACCGCCGCCAGCGCACCCGCATCCGCGCCATGGCTGAAACCGGTCGCGCTGCGCCTATCGCGCCACGCGTGCAGCGCCGTCACGCGTGCGCGGAAGTCGTCGCTGCGCGCCTGCTCGCCACGCAGCGGAGAACGTGCCTCCATCAGCGCGAGCAGGTCCGCTACCAACGCATGCAAGGTTTCCGGTGCACGCAGCGCCGCAGCACTAAGACGCGGTGTTGCACCCAACTCCAGCATGCGACGGCCCAAGGCGGTGATGCGGCCTTGCGCATCGAGCGCACCCAGCCGCGCCAGCAATTCGCGCGCCTGCGCCAATGCACCGGCGGGTGGTGGATCGAGCCAGGACAATTCCGCGCTGCCCCAGGCGGCCAATTCCAGCGCCAGCCCCGACAATTCCGCCTGCACGATTTCCGCCGTGCGCGACGCATCCAGGCGCCGGCTTTGCGGCCACAGGCGATACGCCGTGCCTTCCGCGACACGCCCTGCACGTCCCGCGCGCTGATCGGCGGAGGCTTGCGAAATGGCCACGGTTTCCAGCCGGGTAAAGCCGGAGTTCGGATCGAAGCGCGGTTCGCGCGCCAGCCCGGTATCGATCACCGCGCGAATGCCGGGCAGCGTCACACTGGACTCGGCGACGTTGGTGGCCAGCACGATGCGGCGCATGCCCGCCTCCGCCGGCGCCAGCGCCAGCTGTTGCTCGACCAGCGAGAGCTCGCCGTGCAACGCGATCACTTCCAGGTCGTCGCGCTCAAGCGCCTGCATCATGCCTTGCACGCGGGCGATTTCGCGGCGCCCCGGCAGAAACGCAAGTACGTCGCCCTGGTTTTCCTCCAGCGCCTGCCGCGCGATGCGTACCAGATGCTGTTCCGTGCTTTCCTGCGTACGCGCAGGCGGATATTCGATGCGCACCGGAAAGCTGCGCCCGGGGCTGCTGATCCGCGGCGCGTCCAGCCATTGCGCAACGCGTTCGCCATCGAGCGTGGCCGACATCACCACAATGCGCAGATCCGGCCGCAAGGTGTGTTGCACATCCAGCGCCAAGGCCGCGCCGAGATCACCCGCCAGGTGGCGTTCGTGGAATTCGTCGAACAGGATCGCGCTGATGCCAGTGAGTTCGGGATCGTCCTGGATCAACCGCGTAAGGATGCCTTCGGTGACCACTTCGATACGCGTCACCGCACTGACGCGCGCTTCGAAGCGGATGCGATAACCCACCGTCTGCCCGACCTGCTCGCCCAGTTGCTGCGCCATGAATTGCGCCGCCGCACGCGCGGCGATGCGGCGCGGCTCGAGCATGATGATCTTCTTGCCCTCAAGCCAGGCTTCGTTGCGCAGCGCAAGCGGCACTTGCGTGGTTTTGCCAGCGCCGGGTGGCGCTTCCAACACCAGGCGCGGCTGTGCGGCCAGGGTGGCGCGGATATCGCTCAGCAGTGGCGTGATTGGAAACTGCAAAATGCTCAAGCTTGCGCGGTGGACGGGAAATCGTTGCGATAGGCGTACGTTGGGGTGCGAACCCCAACGTACTCACGCTCATGCATGGCGATGTTGGGGTTTGCACCCCAACCTACGGCAGCATTATCGACGCAGCGGGTATTCCACCGGCGGGCCCTTTTCGCCATGCAGCGGCGCCAGCGACTGGAACTTTTCCTGATATTCGTCGGTGATCTGCTTGGCTTCGTCGCTGTTGGTGATCACGCGCGGGGTAATCAGTACGATCAGTTCCGAGCGGTTTTTGGTTTTATCGGTGGAGCCAAACAACTTGCCCAGGACCGGAATACGGCTCAGTCCTGGCACGCCCACATTCCCGTCGCTATCGGTCTGCTGGATCAGGCCTCCGAGCAACACCGTCTGGCCGTTCTGCACACCGAGCTGCGTAGCGATCTGACGCTGCGAGATCGTGTAGTTGCCCTGGCTATTGGGGTTGCCGTTCAACGAACTGACTTGCTGGTCGATGTTGAGATAGACCAAGCCACCCGGATTCACGCGCGGCTGTACGTCCAGGATCACGCCGGTAGGTATGTATTGCACCTGGCCCACGGTGGTGCCCGTTCCGGTTCCCAGGCCGGTGTAATAAGTTTGGTTCACCGGTACCTGGTCACCTACCTGGATGTGCGCAACCTGATTGTTGAGCACCACCAGCGACGGTGCGGACAGCGTCTTGGTGTTGCCGCTGGTTTCCAGCGCGTTGAGGGCGACCTGGAATTTTCCGCCCGGGCTCAGGAAGGAATAGAAGAAGGGCTGCCCGCTGTACGTGTTGGTTGCGGTGCTGCCGTTGCCAATGCCGCCACCCAAACCGATCCAGCGGTGCGCGCCCGGATAGCCGGGCTGGAATCCGTTACTGGTGTTCTGTCCACCAGCCAATCCTTGCAAATACCACTGCACACCGAACTGGAATTCACCCTTCAACGCCACCTCGAACACGCGCGTCTCGATCTGCACCTGCAGCGGTGGCACGTCGAGGTTCTTGATGACGCCGAGAATTTCCTGCCACTGCGCCGGACGCGCGCGCACCAGCAACTGGTTGTTGCCGCTCACTGAACCGATGCGGATGCTGCCGTCCTTGGAGCTGTAACCTTGATCCTGGGCCTGGCTGTTGGCGAGGCCGCCATTCATGCCGACACCATTGACGGCCGTGCCGCCGCCGATGCCTCCGAGGCCGCCGGTAGACGAGGAGCCCAGGCCACCGCCGTAGGAACTTCCGCCCGTACCACCCAGGCCGCCGCCGGACAGCCCATTGGATAGCCCGCCGGTGGTGGAATTGCCGAAGCCGCCGGCCGTGCTGCCCATGCCGCTGCTGTTGCCGCTGCCGTTGTTGCCCACGCCCAGCGTCGACGCGCCGCCTGCGCCCGGTGCCACTGCGCCACCGCGATCGGACGAACCGCCGCCGTTGTCGGTATAGATCTGCGCGAGGTAATGCGCCAGATCCGCCGCGCCAATGTTGCGCACGTCATACACATACAGCTGCGGCTCGTTGCCGCCTCCCAGGTCGATCTTGGCGATCCAGTTGCCGATCTCGTTGAGATAGCTCGGCTGCGTGCTGATCACCACCAGTGCGTTGGTGCGCTTGATCGGAATGAAGCGGAACATGCCGGCCAGCGGCGTGTCGCCCTTTGCGCCGAACATCGCGTCGAGCTGCGGCATCAGGTCTTCCACGGTAGCGTGCTGCAGGTTGAACACGCCCACCGACATGCCGCGCAGCCAGTCCACGTCGAAGGTGCGGATGGTGCGGTTGTAGTTGTCGATTTCATCCGGCGTGCCGGACACCACGATGACGTTGCGCGCGTTGTCGACCAGCAGGATCGAATCGGGACGCGCGAACGGCTTGAGCAGTTTCTGCATCTGGTCCGCGGCGATGTAATGCAGCGGGAACAGGCGCGCCTGCATGCCGCCGCTCGGTGCGGCCGCACCGAGGCTCGGCGCAACGTTGCCGGCCACGGCGTCCTTCTCCGGCATCACCACGTAGCGGCCGTCGGTTTTGACCAGCGCGTTGTGCGTCCACGACAGCAGCGTTTCCAGGATCGGCATGGCCTGGCTGCTGTCCACCGGCTCGGAGGTGGAGAAAGAGATATTGCCCTGCACGCCCGGCACGATGGTGTAGTTCTCGTGCAACAGATCGCCCAGGATCGCCTTCACCACCGCCTGCACCGGCTGGTTTTCGAAGTTGAAGGTGACCGCGCCGGCGCCCGAGGCGGGACGATGCGGCCTGGCAGGTCCGGTCGGCCGCACGAATTCGCCGGTGCCGGGCGTGATGCTGGCCACGGCCGGCGCCGCCTGTCCGCTGTTGAGGTTGGTGTTCAGCGGTTGCGGCTGCGGCGCGGGTTTTTCCGTGCCGGCGACGGCTTCGCGTTCCAGCTGATGATCATCGGAGACCAGCGGCTTGTTGGCCGCGCAGCCGCTCAGGAAGACCGCCAACGCGATCGCGCCGATGCGCAGGCCGATGCGTGGGGTGGATTGCAGGCGCGTGTGTGACATGTATCAGTGTTCTCCCTGATTCCCTGTTTGCTGCTGCTGGGAACGCTGCTTAAGAATGGCAGCTCGTAGTTTTTGCAAGCGCTCCGCTTGCGCATCGTTGGGCCGAACCGGCGGCGGTGGCGGCACATTCCGCATGAGCACGCCGTTCTGGGCCGGCTCGGGCTCGCCCGGCCCCGGGCCTTCTTCCGGCTGTGGCGGGTTCATCGGTATGGCGCCCTGCGGTGACGATCCGTTCGGCGCCGGCTGTTTCTGGTCGATGGGAGCGCCGGCGGGCAGCTTCAGTTCCGTGCGGCCGCTGGGCGAGGCGAAGATCGCCGAGCGCGGCAGTACCTGGACCAGCTTCCAGGTGCTGTCGGGCAAGGTGGACCCTTCGCGCACGCTCACCTGTTTGTCTTCGTCGCCACCCTTGCTGTTGGTGGGACCGAGCAGGGCCATGTGCAGGCCAGGCGTGAGGATGATGCCGGTGAGCTGCAAATCGCCCAGGCTGACGCCTTCGCTGCCGCCGCTTTGCGTGACGATCGGCTTGCGGTCGGCGCTGAACAGCGGGTGTTCCCAGGTCTGCGCATAGCTCTGCAGCGGTGGCGGCGTGGGCAGGTTGACCGCATGCACGGCCGGCAGGGGCGGCACCGGGCGCGGCGCATCCCAGCTCACGCCGCGTCCGGCGCCGAACATCAGCGCAAGCAGCGCCACGCCGAATACGGCCACGGCGGCACCAAAAGCGGGAGTTAGACGGCGTTGGGCGGCGGCGTTCATTCCTCGTCCCCTCCCGGCGCTTGTGCGTTCGGTTCCTGCCCATCGGCAGGCGATGCGGCCTGCTTGCCGGAGGCGCGCACGTAACCGGCCAGCGTGAACTGCACTTCCAGCGGCGCGACGTTCTTCTGCGTGTTCACCAGCGGATTGCGGTACACGCTGAAGTCCTGCACGAACAGATACGGCTTGCCTTTTTCGAGCGTGTACAACAGCCCCATCAACGGCTGCATGTCGCAATGCAGGCTGATGCTGACCACTACTTTCTGATACGGATCGTTCGACGAGGTGCCCGGATTGTTCACCGGCATCTTCTGGCTGACTTCGCAACTGCCTTCCTGCGCATGCGCGGCGGCATCGTCCACCACGCGCTGCATCAAGGAAGCGGAGGCCGCATTGGGATCGGTCTCGGTAAGAAAGGTGCTGCTGTCGGTCTGCGCATGACCGAGTTCTTCGATGCGCTTGAGCAGTTGTGGCTTCTGCGCGATGGCGGCGGCGTAGCGGCTTTGCGTATCGCGCAGATCGTCCATCTGACTGTCGATGTCGCGCAGCGGCGCCACGAACCACCAATGCAGCAACAGGAAATACGCCAGCACCAGCACCAGCAGCAAAAGGCCGATCGCGGCCATGCGGCTCTCGGCGGGTTTCATCGGCCGCATCTTCATTTGGCCGCTCCTGCGCTGCTGCTTGCCGCAGGCTTGCTGGCGGTGGGCGTGCGCAACTGCGCATCCATGTAGAAGCGTTCCTTGTTGGTGGCCGGATCGCGCTGGATCACGCCCTGGAAATTCGCGCCGGTGAGCAGCTTGCTGCTTTGGAGCACGTCGATCAGCGAGGCGGCCTTCGCGCTCTGGCCCTGGATGCCCACGCGCCCGCCGCTGCTTTCCACGGTGAAGCGTTCCAGCCAGGTGTCATCCGGGATGCGCGCGGTAAGGTCCTGCAGCACGTCGACGATCGCCACCGAATCGGTCTTGCGCTTGGCCAGGAAACCGGCCGCGCCGGTGCTGTCTTCCAGTTGCTTGCGCAGTTGCGCGATCTTCTGCGCATCGGCGCGCATGTCGTCGACCTGTGTCTGCATCGCGGCCAGCGCTTCCTGGCGGTTGTGCAGGTATTGCCCCAGGCACAGCACCAGCAACAGCACGGCGGCCACCGCCAGCGCGAGGTTGAGCCGGCGCCGCGGATCGCGGTGCACGCGAGCCATCTCCGGCGGCAGCAGGTTCACGCCAAGGCGCGCGTCGCCTTCGCACAGGTCCACCGCGTCGATCGCGATGCCGGCGCTGCGCAGGTGATCGAGCTTGGCGTCCACCGCTGCGCGCGGCGCCACCACGAGTTCGGCGGCGATGCGGCCGGCCGGCGCCGGGCCGGATACTTCGCGCAGGTCGTAATACACCTGGTCGAGGCGGAACGGCGTCTGCCGATCCATTTCGAACGCGCCGATCTGGCGCAAGTTATCGCGGGCCGCTTCCGGCAGCAGCAGGCGGCGGCGCAGCACGGCCTCGTGCGGCAGGCACAGGGCAAGGCGCAGGTCCTGGCGATCCACATCGGCCACCGCCGCGTTCAACAGCGCCTGCTGTTCGGGCGCATCGAGCGCATCGCTCCAGGGCACCGACGCCTGCGGCTGGCCGCTGCGCCGCACCGACCACTGGCCGTCCTGGTGATGCAGCAGGCACCACACGTTGCCGCCGCTGAAGAACGCCTGCCAGCGCGCCGGCAGCAACGCACGCAGCTCGCCCCACCACCAGGCAAAGAAACCGGGCAAGGGCGAACCGCGCCATGCGCGGCGTGCGCGCTCCAGTTGCGGTCGCAATGTCTGTGTTGCGGCGTTCACTCCCCGTCTCCCTCCTGCCAGCGCAGCACCGCAAAAGCCTGCGCGCCGGGTCGATATCCTTGCAAGCGTACCGTGGCGCGCAAGATAGCGCGCGTGCCGTCGGCCAGCACGGCCTCGGACCGGATACTATGCGTGATGCCGTTGTTGGCGACCAACCCCGTCGTGGCGGCGACGCCGGCCGCCGCCGGACGCGCGGCGATGATGGCAGCGGCGCGTTGCAGATCCATGCCAGGGACGGAGGCTAGCGCAAGCAGCGGCGCGGTATTAGGGTCCGGACTGGCCCGACCCGACCAGATCGTGACGTACGGCGCCACTTTCGTATACAGCTCCGGCGTCATGCCCAGCACCATCTGCAATTCCTCCACGCTGGCGAACGGCCCGTTGCGCGGACCGTAGTCGCGGCCCGCGGCGGTATAGGCGGCGTTGCGCTGCGATACCTGTTGTTGCGAGATCGGAAAGCTGCGCCAGTCGACGATCGCCTGGGTGATCTGGCTGGCATGCACCGGATCGACGCCGGCATTGCGCAGCAGATTGGTTAGCACGTCGGGCGTGGCGGCGTTGAGATCCACCTTGCCGCTTTCCGCGGTGGCCGACACGCCCACCTTGGCCTGATCGAACTGCACCGGATAGATGCGTCCGTCGGCGATCCAGCGGTCGTTGATGTTGGGCGCCTGCAGCGAGTAGATCGCGCGCATCACGCCGGCTTCGGCCGCGTAATGCGCGCGCGCCTGCTGGAACTGGTAATTCGCCTGCAGGCCTTCGGTGTGCGCAAGTATCGCGTAGCCGCCAAGCAGGATGGCCAGCAGGGTGCAGGCCCACATCACCAGCAGGAGGGCGACGCCGCGTTGCTTGGAAGGCCGTAAATCGGACATCGGGAATCGGGAATCGTTAGGAGCAGGCCGGCACAAGTTCGTGCTTCTTCTTGCTGGCCAAAAAACGGAACGTGGAACTACGGAAACGAAAGCACCCCCTCTCGGCTCTCTCGATTCACGATTTACGATTGACGATTCACGGCTTTTCACCGATTCACGATTGACGATTCCCGATTTACGGACCCTCATCACGGCCCCACCCCCGGCCCGCGCAAACCGCGCAGCAAATTACCCGGCCCCTGCAGCGCCGCGGCATTCACGCGCAGCGGCACGCTCAGCATCGGCCACGGGCGGTCCTTGGCGAGCGCCAGCTTGATCACCACCAGGTTGGGCATGGTCGCGGCGGTGTTCCAGTCGTTCTGCCAGTCCAGCGGCTGGCCTTGCTGGTTCACGCCGCGATAGCTGAAGCTGCCGTCGATCACATCGTCGAGCAGCACCTGCGGATCGCCCAGCGGCTTGGGCTTGTCGCCATTGGGCGGCAGCACGGCCAGACTCGCCACCAGTTGCTTGCCATGCTCGCCCTTGACCAGTTTCACCTCGATCAATTGCGGCCCCATGCGCCCGAGATAACCGGGCAACGGCGCCACGAAACGCATCGAATCGGCGGTACCGACGAAGAAGATGCCGTTGCCGTTCGCATCCATGCCCATCGACTGCGCCATCGCCTGCGCCAGTTCGCGCCGCAGGAATTGCTGCGCGGAACGTACTTCGTCCAGTTGCTCGATCTTGATCGTGCCCGCCTGCACGGTATGCGTGGCCGAGCGCACGCCGGAGTACACGCCCAGCAACAACAAGGCGAGCAGCACCATGGCGCCGAGGACTTCGAACAGGGTGAAGCCGAGTTGGTGGCGGGACTCGGGACGATGAAGCCGGGACTCGGGACGCGGGACTCGGGACTCGGAAAGAGCGGTTCGCGGCGAGACACGAACATCGCCATGTGCTTCGTTCCACCGCTTGGTACAAGGCAAGCGATCACGGGCTTGTGCGCTGCGCTCTGCCCGAGTCCCGAGTGCCGAGTCCCGCGTCCCGAGCTTCATGGCGCACTGCTCCCGATCCGCAACGTGCTGAAACGCGCCGTATGCTCGAACGGCGCCGCGCCCCAGATCACATCCAGGTCGAGCTTGTACATGTGGAACGCATACGGCGTGCCGGTCGGCGAGGTGTTCGGCACGTCCCACGGCGTGACCTGCATGCGCCAGCGAAAACGATTGTCGAAATTGCCCTGCGTCGCGCCAGGCTGGATCTGCTCCAGCACGAAGCTGGAATCGAGCTTGGAGCGCGCCCACAGCGCGGCTTGCGTGTAGTCGGAGGATTTTTGCGAAAGGCGGATCGAACCGCCCGCCACTTCCATCAGCGCGGCGAAGGTGATCGCCAGCAGCATGACGGCGGCGATCACTTCCAGCAGGCTGAAGCCGCGTGCGTGGCTAGGGCTCTGCTGGGCTTTGGTGGTCGAGGCGAAAATCTGACTACGCGAGGACAGATGTTTGGCGCCTTGCCGGTCCATAGTGGTTCTATGGACCGGCAAGGTGACGGATATATGGACCGCGTAGGCGGATTTGCAGCCCGGCCATCCAAAGTCCAGCAGTCCCCTCGTCAACGCGTTCACGAATGCTTGGCCGTATCGAAGATGGTGATGGCTCCGGTGAGCCACGATACGTTGACATGCCATTCGCGCTGGCCGCTGCGCAGCGTGATGCGTCCGCCGGTGGAGCTGCCGTCGGGAAAGAAACGAATGCGCGCGATCTCGCCGCGGGTTTGATCGCTGGCGGCGCTGGTGACGGAAAGCTGCAGGCCCCTGGGCAATTTCACGTCGCGCTTGTCCGCGCCGCGATACAGCTCGCCGCGCGTATCCACCTCGAACACGCTCTGCTGGCCCTTCACGATCGCCTGCGTGCGCGTGGTGCGCAGCGACGCGGCAAGCTCGCCGGCGGCAGCGTTGATGCGCGCACTGGCCAGGCCGTGCGCCACCGAGATCGATACCGCCGTCGCCGCGATGCCGATCAGGATGATGACGGCGAGCATTTCCAGCAGCGTGAAGCCGTGCTGGCGGGAATCGTGAATCGTGAATCGCAAATCGCGAAAGGCCGATCGCGCAACGCCAGAACATAGCGCTCCCGATTTGCGATTCACGATTTCCGATTTACGCCGCTTCATTACTGCCAGTTTCCAACATCCGCGTCATATCCCTCGCCCCCCGGCCGGCCATCGCGACCGTAGAACACCAGGTCGTAGTTGCCATGCTGGCCCGGGTACTTGTAGCCAAAATCATGGCCCCAGGGGTCCTTGAGCTGCGAAGGCTTTACATACGGCCCTTGCCAGTTGGTGGCGTTGGAAGGCTTGTTGACCAGGTCGGGCAACTGCCCGGGCGGGGAGCCGTTGTCCAGCGCATACGAATCGATCGCCTGGCTCAGCGTGGTGAGCTGGGCCTTGCCGGCGCCGTACTTGCCCTTGTCGACGCTGCTGCCGACCTGGCGCACCACGATGGCGCCGACGATGCCGATCAGCACGATCACCGCCAGCATTTCCAGCAGGGTGAAACCGGCGCTGCGGCGGGGATGGCGCAGTTGCCGGGTTCGCGGGTATCTGTACTGCATAGGTTGGTTTCTCCGTTTCGAAGCGTGTGCAATGGAAAACGATGAGTTTGGGACAACGCCGATCACTGGATGTTGCTGGTAAGGCTGAGCAGCGGCAGCAGGATCGCCGCCATGATGATGGCCACGAAGAACGTCATCACAATGGTAAGCGTAGGTACCAGCGCGGCCAGCAGGCGGTCGATGGCGCGCCGGCTTTCCATTTCGAACGTATCGGCGACCTTCAGCAGCATGGTGTCGAGCTGCCCGGCCTCTTCGCCCACCTGCACCATCTGGATGGCCAGGCGTGGAAAACGCTGTGATTGTCCCAACGCCAGGCTCAGGCCATTGCCGCCTTTGACCATGTCGGTGGCCTGCACCAGCGATTCGTCCAGGGCGCGATTGGACGTGACCATGCGCGCAATGCTCAATGCCGACAGCAGCGGCACGCCATTCTTCACCAGCGTGCCGAGCGTGCGCGCCAGACGCGCGGTTTCCACCTTCAGTACCAGCGGGCCGACCACGCGCATTTTCAGCAGGCGCTCGTGCCAGGCCAGGCGCTGGATCGGATCGCGCATGCGCGAGCGCCATACGAAGACACCACCGACGACGATCGCCACGATCAGCCACCACCAATCCTGCAAGGTGGTGCCGAGCGCCAGCACCGCGCGAGTGATAAGCGGAATCGGCACCTGCATGTCCTGGAAGATCGGCACGAACTGCGGCACCACGTAGGTGAGCAGCAACAGCAGCGAACCGAACACACCGACCATCAGGAACGCCGGGTAGATCAGCGCATTGATGATGCTGCCGCGCAGCTCCTGCGTGCGCTCGAGGTAATCGGCAAGCCGCCGCAGCGTGTCTTCGAGCGAACCGCCGACTTCGCCCGCGCGCACCAGCGCGATATAGAGCTTGGGAAACACGCCGTGCTCTTCGTCCATCGCCTGCGACAAGGGCGTGCCGCCGCGCACGCGATCGCGCACACGCTCGATCAGTTTCTTGGCATGCTCGCCTTCGGGCAGATCCATCAGGATGCCGAGCGCGCGATCCAGCGGTTGGCCCGCACCCAGCAGCGTGGCGAGCTGATGCGTGAACTGCGCGAGCTGATCGCCACTGAAGGGCCCGCGCTTGAGAAATCCCGCAAACCCGCCGCTACTGCCGGCGGCGTCGGCCGGCTTGGCTTCCAGTGGCGTGTGGCCTTGGTCCTGCAGGCGCACGATCACTTCATCGAGGCTGGCGGCCTCCATCTCGCCCTGCACGATTTCGCCGGAGGCGCTGACGGCGCGGTAGCGGAATTGGCTCATGCGGGCAGCTCCTGCCACGCGGGGAATAGGGAATAGAAAATAGGGAATAGGAAAAAGCCGGTGCCCGGTGACACTGCACTATCCGCGCAGCACACGAAAAACGACGAGCGATGTCGCTTTTCCCATTCCCTATTCCCTATTCTCGATTCCCTACCCTTCCTGCGTAACACGCAACACCTCCTCAATGGTGGTGATGCCCGCCACCGCCTTGGCGATGCCGTCCTCGTACATGGTGCGCATGCCTTCGGCGCGCGCCTGGCGTTCGATCACGCTGGCGTCGGCGCGCTGCATCACCAGGCGGCGCAGTGCATCGCTCATCACCAGGAATTCCATGATCGCGCGGCGGCCGCGGTAGCCGGTGGGATTGGCCGCGCTGCTGCCGGGCTTCCACAGGCGGATCGGGCGCTCGTCGGTGTATTTTTCCAGCTCGAATTCCTTCACCACTTCCGGCGGCGCCTCATAGGCGACGGCGGTTTCCGGATCGAGCCGGCGCACCAGGCGCTGCGCGAGGATGCCGTTGACGGTGGAACCAAGCAGGTAGTCTTCCACGCCCATGTCGAGCAGGCGCGTCACGCCGCCCGAGGCGCTGTTGGTATGCAGCGTGGACAACACCAGGTGGCCGGTGAGCGCGGACTGGATCGCGATGCGGCAGGTTTCCAGGTCGCGCATTTCGCCGATCATGATCACGTCCGGATCCTGGCGCATGATCGAGCGCAGCGCGTTGGCGAAATCCAGCCCGATCTGCGGCTTCACCTGGATCTGGTTGATGCCTTCGAGCTGGTATTCCACCGGGTCTTCGACGGTGATGATCTTCACGCCCGGCGTGTTGATCTTCGACAGCGCCGTATACAGCGTGGTGGTTTTACCCGAACCGGTCGGACCGGTGACCAGCAGGATGCCGTGCGGACGTTCCAGCACATCGATGAAGCGCTGCTGGAAGCTGTCGGTGAAACCCAGCGAGGCGAAATCGAACACCACCGTTTCGCGATCGAGAATACGCATCACCACCGATTCGCCGAAGCTGGTCGGCACGGTGGACACGCGCAGATCCAGCTCCTTGCCCTGCACGCGCAACTGGATGCGTCCGTCCTGCGGCAGGCGGCGCTCGGCGATGTTGAGCTTGGCCATGATCTTCACGCGGCTGATCACCGCCGCGGTGGAACTGGACGGCGGTGCTTCCACTTCGTGCAGCACGCCGTCGATGCGGTAGCGCACTTTCAGGCGATTTTCGAACGGCTCGATGTGCACGTCCGAGGCGCGCTGTTCCACCGCGCGCTGCAGGATCAGGTTCACCAGGCGGATCACCGGCGCTTCGGAGGCCAGGTCGCGCAGATGCTCCACGTCTTCTTCTTCGGCGCCGCTGCCGTCGAGGTTCTCCACGATGGTGCCCATCGCGGAACGGCCCTGGCCGTAGTAGCGCTCGATCAGATCGTCGATCTCCGAGCGCAGGCCGATGCACATCGCCACCGGTTTGCCCGATGCCAGCTGCAGCGCGTGCAAGGGATAGGGATCGGCCGGATCGGCCACGACCAGGGCGATGTCGTCTTCGCCCACGCGCACCGGTACCACGTGCTGCTGCTTGAGGAAGCGCACGGATACATCCAGATCGGCCGGCGGCATGTCCGGCGCGTCGCGCGCGGCCAGCAGCGGCGCGTGCAGGCGTTCGGACCAGGCTTCGGCCAGATCGCGCTCGGACACCAGGCCCAGCCTGGCCAGGAGCGCCGTGAGCGTGCCTTCCGGCGCCTCTTCGTGCAGGCGCTTGGCGCGTGCCAGATCGTTGTCCTTCAGGCGTCCACGTGCAACCAGCAGCGCGCACACCGCCGCCTCGTGGTCTTCCGTGGCTTGCATCGTCCCTATGGACGCCGGCTTCAAGGCTGCCGACATGGTTCCACCCCGTTGGTCATACTGCTTTCGGATAGTCCCGCCCGCCCGGCGTCCCTACGCGTCGAAGAGGCGAATCCCATTGGTAACACATCCACGAAGCGGCTGGCGAGCCTCGCATCGTAGCCGCTATCGCGTAGTGACCACCTGTTCACGTGAAAGCGTAACGCGCATGCAGCATGGATCGGACCGGATGCGAATGAGACAATCAACGTTTTAATAAGGTTCGCCTTGCCATGCAGCTTGTCGACATCGGCGCCAATCTCACCCATGAATCGTTTCGACACGACTTCGATGCCGTGCTGGAACGCGCCTGGACGCATGGGGTGATTCAAATGGTCGTCACGGGCGCGTCACATAGCGGTAGCGATCACGCCCTGGATCTGGCGCGCGCCCATCCCGGCAAACTGTTCGCCACGGCCGGTGTGCATCCGCATCATGCGGTCGATTACAACGATTTAACCGACGCGCATCTGCGCGAACTGGCAAGCCATGCGCAAGTGCGCGCGGTGGGCGAAACAGGATTGGACTACAACCGCAATTATTCGCCGCGCGAGGTGCAGTTGCAGGTGTTCGAGCGCCAGCTCAAGATCGCCGCCGACGTGGGCAAGCCGTTGTTCCTGCATCAGCGCGATGCGCATCATGATTTTCTCGCCCTGCTCAGGCGCTATCGGGACAAGGTGCCGGCGGCGGTCGTGCATTGCTTCACCGACACGCGCGAGGCGCTGCACGACTACCTGGCGCTGGATTGCCACATCGGCATCACCGGCTGGATCTGCGACGAGCGGCGCGGCACGCATCTGCGTGAATTCGTGCGCGAGATTCCCGCCGACCGGTTGCTGATCGAGACCGACGCGCCCTACCTGCTGCCGCGCAGCGTACGGCCGCAACCGAGCCATCGGCGCAATGAGCCGATGTATCTGAAGCACATCTGCGAGGAGATTGCGCGCGACCGTGGTGAGACGGCGGAGGTGACGGCGGCGCACAGCACGGCGGCGGCGCAGGCGTTTTTTGGGCTGTAGGTTGGAGTGCAAACCCCAACCTACCGCAATACGCGTGTCTGGCCGGGCTGCAATCCATCGAGTGCATAATCGCCGATGCGCACGCGGATCAAGCGCAATGTCGGAAAGCCCACCGCCGCGGTCATGCGGCGCACCTGGCGATTGCGTCCTTCGCGCAGCGTGACCGACAACCAGCTGGTAGGAATGCTCTTGCGAAAACGCACCGGCGGATCGCGCGGCCACAGCCACGCCGGTTCCTGCGCATGCTCGGCGACGGCCGGCAAGGTCGGGCCATCATTCAAGGTTACGCCGCGGCTCAGCGCCTGCACGGCCTCGTCGGTGATCGCTCCGTCCACCTGCACCAGGTAGGTTTTCGGCTGCTTGTGCTTCGGATCGGTCAGGCGATGCGCCAACGCGCCATCGTCGGTGAGCAACAGCAGGCCTTCGCTGTCGTGATCCAGGCGGCCGGCGGGATAGACATCTTTCTGCCGCACGTAGTCGGCCAGCGTGGGACGCCCGTCGTTGCTGGTGAACTGGCACAGCACACCGAAGGGCTTGTTCAGCGCAAGAAGCATGATGCCTACGCAGGTTGGGGTGCGAATTCCAGCACCCCGATAGATATATGCATGGCGATGTTGGGGTTTGCACCCCAACCTACACGTGAAACCAGGCCTACGGGCTCATTCAATGATGAACGGTCGTGGCCGGCGCCGGCATCGACGCGGGCGCCTTGTTGACGCCGGTTTTCACGAAGCGCAGGGTCATGCGATCGGATTCGCCGATGGCCAGGTATTTGTCGCGATCCTTGTCGCCCAGCGTCAAGGTCGGCGGCAGCGTCCACACGCCCTTCGGATAATTCTTGGTGTCCTTGGGATTGGCGTTGATCTCGCTCTGGCCATCGAGCTTGAAACCGGCGTCGGTGGCGAGCTTGATCACGTAATCGGTGGGCAGGTAACCGCTGTTCTTGTCCAGGGCAGCGCCCGGCGCCGCGCGATGATCGACCACGCCCAGCGTGCCGCCGGTCTTGAGCACGGCATAGAACGCCTTGAACATCGCCTCGGCGTTGCCGGCCATGGTCCAGTTGTGCACGTTGCGGAAGGTCAGCACCATGTCGGCCGAGCCAGGCGGCCCGAACACCGGCGCCTTGGGGTTGAACACGACGATGGCGGCCTTGTCGTATTGGTTGGGATCGGCCTTGAACTTGGCGCGCAGCGCGTCGGCGTCCTGCTTGTCTTCACCGCCGTTGCCGCCGGACACCGCGGCGATGTAGTGGCCGTTGTCGCGCAGCAGCGGCGCGAGGATCTCGGTGTACCAGCCGCCGCCGGGAGTGATCTCGATCACCGTCTTGTCCGGCTGCAGGCCGAAGAACTGCAGCGTGGCCTTGGGGTGGCGATAGACGTCGCGCGCCTTGTTGTGCTCCGAGCGCCAGGAGCCGGCCAGCACCGCATCCAACTGGCCGGCGGTGAAATCGCTGGCGCTGGTCGGCGGCACCAGGTCGCCTGCGGGCTGATCCTGCGACGCCTGCTGCGCGTGCGCCATGCCGGCCGCAAGCAACAGGGCAACGGAAAATCCGAAGACGAACCTGGATCTCATGACGATTCCTCGTAGATGGGCGACAAGCCTGCCGCAAGCCCCGTACAGCGAGCGTGGACATTTTACGATTAGTTTACGAATCGCGCACAGGGGGGCCAGGGAATCCAGGGAATGGGGATGGAGGGAAAAGGGATGGAGGGAATAGGGAATAGTGAGAGCAAGCTCCGGTATTGCCGCGATCCCGCTCTTCCTATTCCCTATTCCCTATTCCCTATTCCCTATTCCCTATTCCCTATTCCCTATTCCCTATTCCCTATTCCCTATTCCCTCCATCCCCGCCCTTAAAACGGCCGCGGACACACCGACTGCAAGCCATCGATATGCTCGTGCAGGTCCGGCGCGATGCCCTGCCACATCGGATCGAGGATGAAATCGATGCCCTCATAGCGGGCCAGCTTGGCGGCCGGAATGAAATCCGCATCGCCGGCCACCAGGATGATCTGGTCCACCTGCTTCTTGTAGGCCAGCGCGGCGATGTCGATGCCGATCTTCATGTCGACCTGCGTCTGGCGCATGTCCGGTTCGAAGTGCTCGTCGGAAAGCTCATCCCAGTACAGCGATTCCTCGCGCAGCTGCTGATAGGCCTGATGGCGCAGCTTCCATTCGCCGCGATCGGACAGCCTTCCCAGCCGCAGCGCCATCTTGCGCTGGCGGCGCAGCTGATCGTGCAGGTCGCGGCGGAACACGGCGGCGCCGGTGCGCGAGTAATCGACGCTCTCGCCGCTGATCGGCTTGACCAGCACTTTTTCCAGAGGCGGGCAATCGTAGAAGAAGATGCGATAGAGCGCTTCGCGCGGGCGATCCAGCGCCTTCAGATGTTCCAGCGCCATGCCGAACAGCGTCTTGGCGACGGTGCGCGCATCATTGGCGTCGCGATCGCCCCACACTTTGCGATAGCGGGCAAGAAAAAAAGCGCCGTCGACGAGGATGGCGGTACTTGGCATTAGCGAATCCTTATGGGTGCCACGAAAGAAGAGATGTCGTCGCCGAATCGATAATGGTCGGCGATCAACAGTTTACGATAAGTGTAGAGCGCGGTAACCCTCTACTGACGCATGCGCGTGTAGACGTCCATTCGGGCCGCTATACTCGCCGCACCTGACAAGGAGACGGTCATGAAGGCTTCGATTGCAGCAGCGCTTTGCACGCTCTCCGCCTGCGTGGCGTGGGCAGGCACCTCTGACATACGCAAGACCGCCGAAGCCACCATGCTGGTCACAGGCATCATCGACGTGGCACCCGATGGCGGCGTCTACGGTTACACGCTGGATCGCCCCGAAAGAATCCCCGCTCCCGTCGTCGATCTCATCAAGAGCAGCGTGCCCGGCTGGAAATTCCAGTTCGCCGAACGTGTGAATGCCATCCAGCACGCGACGATGCGTTTGCGGATCGTCGCCAAGCCGGTCGACGATCGCCATGACACGCTGCGCATCAGCAGCGCCAGCTTCGGCGATGCGGATGCCGCCGCAACCGATCACGTGACGTACAAGGACCGCCACCCGCCACGTTATCCGCAAGAGGCGATCCAGTCGCGCGTGGATGGCACGGTGTTTCTGCTGATGCGCGTCAACCGCCAGGGCCAAGTGCAGGATGTTGCGGTCGAACAGGTGAACCTAGGCGTTTACGGCCGCGATTCGCAGATGCGCCATTTTCGCGCCGTGCTAGGCGATGCGGCGCTGGATGCGGCCAAACACTGGACGTACAACCTGCCCACCACTGGCAAGCATGTATTGGATCCCTACTGGGATGTACGCGTACCAGTGCAATTCAATTTGCACATGCAAGGCACGTCCACGGATACCTACGGCAAGTGGGAACCCTACATTCCCGGTCCGCATGAATGGATACCGTGGCAGCGCAACAAGCCGATGCAGGCCTCGTCCGATGCCATTCCCGAGGGCAGCATCTCGTCGGCGGATCAGCCGATGATGTTGATGACCGCGCTAGGCGGCGCCTGAGGCTCGCTACGCCGGAGCCTCATCCCGTTGCGGCTGCGGCATCTGCCGGCAATACGCCTTGGCCTCCTCGTGCAACCACGCACGGAAGGTCACCATGCCGCGATGGTCTTCCGAACGCGGCGGATAGACCAGGTGATACGCCTCCGGCACCGGCAGATAGCGATCGCCCAGCACCACCAGCCGGCCGGCGTCGATCCACGACTTGGTGGTGACCATGCGGCCCAGCGCAACGCCCAGGCCTTCCAGCGCCGCCTGGCGTAGCGCATCGATCGTATCCACGTGCGCCACGTAGCGTTGCGGCGGCTCGCCGCCGTAGTGCGCGAACCAGTCGATCCAGCGATTGGCGCGATTGGGATCGCCGATCAACGGCCACTGCGCAAGATCGAGCGGATCGGCGCCGGCCATGCGCTCGATCAGCGACGGCGCGGCGACCGGCGCGATCCATTCGCCGAACAGGTATTCGCTACGCAGGCCTTCCCACTCGCCCTTGCCGTAGCGCACGGCGGCGTCCACCGCTTCGCGTTCGAAGTTCACCAGCAAGTTGCTGGACTGCAGATTGAGCTCCAGCTCCGGATGCGTGGCCAGCAGGCGTGGCAGGCGCGGCATCAGCCAGCTGGAGATGATGCCGGGGCTGGCGCTTACGGTCAGCGCATCGTGGCGCCGCTGGCGATAACGCGACAGCGCATGCTCGATGCCATCGAAATGCTCGCCCACCGCCTCGAGCAGGCTGCAGCCTTCCACGGTCAAGGTCACGCCACGCGGACCGCGCTCGAACAGGCGCCGCTCCAGGCGCTCTTCCAGTTGGCGCATCTGATGGCTCAGCGCGCTGACGGTGAGGTTCGCCTGCTCGGCGGCACGCGAGAGATTGCCCAGGCGCGCCACTTGCACGAACTGTTGCAGAAGACTGAGCGGAACCCGACTCATGTTGAATGCCCTTCAACGCTGTCTTGCGAATATATCGCTTTTTCTTGCAGGGCTACGCCGATAGTTTATGTACACCCCCACTCCATCGGAACTCGCCGCCATGCGTTCGCCATGGGTCGATCTGTTGTTCCTTCACGGCCATATCACGCCATCGAACCTGAGCTGGCATGTCGATGCGCCTGCGCTCGCCTGCGCCACGGAACCGGCAAAGGTCGAGGTGGACGTCACGAAACTGCCGCTGCCGTCCAATGCGCAGACACAGGACACCCACACCCGCTGCGCTTGATTAAGGCCAGTGCGCACCCACCTCGACAGGCACTGCACCTGCCGAGGATGATTTTTCATGCAACTGCGCCAACTGGGCCGTTCCACCCTTGCCATCGCCCCGCTCGCCTTTGGCGGCAACGTGTTCGGCTGGAGCGCGGACGAGCCGCGCTCGTTCGAGCTGCTCGACGCCTTCGTCGATGCCGGCTTCAACCTGGTCGATACTGCCGACGTCTATTCGGCGTGGGTGCCGGGCAACCGCGGCGGGGAATCGGAAACCATCATCGGCAAATGGCTCAAGCGCAGCGGCAAGCGCGACAAGGTGCTGATCGCCACCAAGGTGGCCAAGTGGGTGGAACACCGCGGCCTGTCGCCGCTGAACATCCGCCAGGCAGTGGAAGCTTCCTTGCAGCGCCTGCAAACCGACTGCATCGACCTCTATCAGGCGCACGAAGACGACGCCAGCGTGCCGCTCAGCGAAACCCTGGGTGCGTTCGCGAAACTGATCGAGGAAGGCAAGGTGCGTGCGCTCGGCGCTTCCAACTACCGCGCCGACCGCTTCGCCGAAGCGCTGAAGATTGCGCAGGAACACAACCTGCCTCGCTACGAAAGCCTGCAACCGGAATACAACCTGGTCAGCCGCGCGGCCTACGAGCGCGAACTGGAGCCGCTCGTGCGCCGGGAAGACATCGGCGTGATCAATTACTACGCACTGGCCAGCGGTTTCCTCAGCGGCAAATACCGCAGCGAAGGGGACCTCGCCAAGAGCCGCGCACGCGGCGGCTCGGTAAAGAAGTATCTGACGCCGCAAGGCTTGAAGGTGCTGACTGCATTGGACGAGGTGGCCGCCGCGCACAAGGCCACGCCGTCGCAAGTCGCACTGGCCTGGTTGATGGCGCGCCCCGGTATTACCGCGCCGATTGCCAGCGCCACATCCGTCGAACAGTTGCGCGAGCTGACCGGCGCGGCGACGTTGACGCTGGCACAGGATGAAATAGCCGCATTGAACGAGGCCAGCGCAACGTTCTGAACGCGCTCAATCATTCCCTTCATCTGGCGCTTGCACTGTGTAGCCAAGCGCCTGCAGGCGCGCCAGCCAGCCGTCCGGCGACAGTACCTCTTCCATCGGCAGCACGGCGAAGGTTTGCGTGTTGCGCACCAGCGCCGCCTGCGCCGCATCCAGCCACGTCTGTTCCATCCGCTGGGGCAGGTCGTGCAAGCCGAGCTGCTCGGCAAAATCGGCGTTGATCACGGCGATCAGGCAGGACTGGTGGCGATCGTTCACGGCCAGCTTGCGCAGCCCTTGCATATCGCCGGTCGACCAGGCATTGGCGCGCTCGGCCAGCGCGCCCATGTCGTCCTGTACCGTATCGAGCGTCTGGTTGAAACAACTGATGTCGTGCAGTTGGGTCTGCTTGATGGTGTCCAGCGCTTCGCGCGGATGCTCCACCACCAGGCGGTATTTCACCGGGATGCGCTTGATGTCGTGCCGCGCGGCCAGCTTGAACACCATTTTGTTGATGTCGTTGCGGTTGGTGAGCCCGGCCTTGTCCAGCGCCTTCTGGTACAGCTTCAGCGCCACCAGGATCGGCCGCCAGTATTCGATGCCGCGATCGCTGCCGAAGTACGGCGGCTTCACCGTCTGCCAGCGCGCATAGATGGCAGGCGGCAGAATCTGCTGCAGGCTGGCGCCATCGGGATTCTTGCGCGCGCTGTAGACCGACGGCAGCAACACCAGCTTGCCGAAAAAGCCGGCATCCACTTTCACTTCCGCCGAGGGCGCTTCGAGCAATTCCTGCGAATGCGCGAGCGTCTGCTCCACTTCCGCCGAACGCCATTGCATGTTCTTCGGCAACGGCGTCACCGTGCCGAGCACCCACATCACGTGATCGCCCTTGCTCACCTTCCACAAACCAGGCCCCGGTTGCTCGCCGGTGACGGTGACGGGGGAAAGCAACGGCGCGTTGGCGGCCTCCGCGCTGGGCACGCTGCTGGTTGGAGCAGGCGTCGATTGTGGCCACGCTGGCACCGCCAACATGAGAGCCAGCAATCCTAATGCCGGTGAAACACGCATGATGGTGATTCCTGCATCACAGGGGAGGTCGGTGGCAGCGATTCTAATGACATCTTGCTGCAGGCAACGTTCAAAAAAATAGGGCCCGAAGGCCCCATTTTCTTCATTCACGCCATAGGCTTACAACGCCGCCAAGGCCTGATTGAACGTCTCGCTCGGCCGCATCGCCCGGCTCACCAGGGACAGATCCGGGTGGTAGTAGCCGTGGATGTCCACCGGCTTGCCCTGCGCGCCGTTGAGCTCGGCGATGATCTTCGCTTCGTTCTCGGTCAACGCCTTGGCAAGCGGCACGAACTTCGCCTTCAGCGCGGCATCGTCGTTCTGCTCGGCCAGGGCTTGCGCCCAGTACAGCGCGAGATAGAAATGGCTTCCGCGATTGTCGAGTTCACCCACTTTGCGGGCCGGCGACTTGTTGTTGTCGAGGAACTTGCCGTTGGCCTGGTCCAGCGTTTTGGCCAGCACGCCGGCGGCGGCGTTGTTGTAGCGGTTGCTCAAGTGGTCGAGCGAGGCCGCCAGGGCGAGGAACTCGCCCAGCGAATCCCAGCGCAGGCAGTTTTCTTCCAGGAACTGCTGCACGTGCTTGGGCGCGGAACCGCCGGCGCCGGTTTCGAACAGGCCGCCGCCGGCCATCAGCGGCACGATGGAGAGCATCTTCGCGCTGGTGCCCAGTTCCATGATCGGGAACAGATCGGTGAGGTAATCGCGCAGCACATTGCCGGTAACCGAAATGGTGTCCTGGCCCTTGCGGATGCGCGCCAGCGAGAACGCAGTGGCTTCCACCGGCGACAGCGTACGGATGTCCAGGCCGCTGAGGTCGTGATCCTTCAGATAACGCTCGACCTTCTTGATGATCTGCGCGTCGTGCGCGCGGTTCGCATCCAGCCAGAACACCGCCGGCGTGTTGCTGAGGCGCGCGCGGGTGACGGCGAGTTTTACCCAGTCCTGCACCGGTGCATCCTTGGTCTGGCACATGCGCCAGATGTCGCCGGCTTCCACGTTGTGCTCCAACAGCAGCTTGCCGTCGGCGTCGGTGACGCGCACCACGCCGTCGCCGGCGATCTGAAAGGTCTTGTCGTGCGAACCGTATTCCTCGGCCGCCTGCGCCATCAGGCCCACGTTTGGCACGCTGCCCATGGTGGTGGGGTCGTACGCGCCGTTCGCCTTGCAGTCGTCGATCACCGCCTGGTACACGCCGGCATAGCTGCGATCGGGAATCACCGCCTTGGTGTCCTGCAACTTGCCTTCGGTGTTCCACATCTTGCCGGAGTCGCGGATCATCGCCGGCATCGAGGCATCGACGATCACGTCGCTGGGCACGTGCAGGTTGGTGATGCCCTTGTCGGAATTGACCATCGCCAGGCCGGGACGCTTGGCGTATTCGGCTTCCACGTCGGCCTTGATCTCAGCCTGCTTGTCGGCCGGCAGCGCGCCGATGCGCGCATACAGGTCACCGATGCCGTTGTTCGGGTTGAAGCCTATGCTCTTGAGCGTATCGGCGTGCTTGGCCAGCACGTCCTTGTAGAACTCGTTGACCACCTGGCCGAACATGATCGGATCGGAGACCTTCATCATGGTGGCCTTCAGGTGCAGCGAGAACAGCACGCCCTGGCTTTTCGCATCCTCGATCTGCGCGTCGATGAAGCTGGCCAACGCCTTCTTGCTCATCACGGCCGCATCGATGATTTCACCGGCGGTGAGGTTGGTCTTTTCCTTCAGCACGGTGCGGCTACCGTCCTTGCCGATCCATTCGATCTTGGCGACAGTGGCGTGCTCGACGGTGACGGATTTCTCGCTGCCGTAGAAGTCGCCGCCGCTCATGTGCGCCACGTGCGTCTTCGAGTCCGCGCTCCACGCACCCATCTTGTGCGGATGCTTGCGCGCGTAGTTCTTCACCGACAGCGGCGCGCGTCGGTCGGAATTGCCTTCGCGCAGCACCGGGTTCACCGCGCTGCCCTTCACCTTGTCGTAGCGCGCGCGGATATTCCAGTCGCTCACATCCTGCGGATCTTCCGGATAATCCGGCAGGGCATAACCTTGCGATTGCAGTTCCTTGATCGCCGCCTTCAGCTGCGGCATCGACGCGCTGATGTTCGGCAGCTTGATGATGTTGGCCTCCGGCGTGGTGGCCAGCTGGCCAAGCTCGGTGAGGTCGTCGGAAACCTTCTGGCCGTCTTTGAGGATGTCCGAGAACTGCGCCAGGATGCGTCCCGCCAGCGAGATGTCGCGCGTTTCCACCCCGATGCCCGCGGTGGCGGTGTACGCCTTGACGATGGGCAGCAGGGACTGGGTGGCAAGGTACGGGGCTTCATCCGTCAGCGTGTAGATGATCTTCGGCGTCTGGGACATGGGGCGGGCAACCTCTGTTGGCTACGGCGTGTGCGTGGGAGAAACGCCGTAAGCCCAAAACGAGGCATGCGACGCGCCCCACGCTAGTGGCGTCGGATCCGCCGAATTCAACCACCGCAGTGGCGGCAGGACCCTTGAAAGTCGCCCATTGTCGCGTTTTCGGGGGGCCGGCGAAAGCCGAGCGCAGCCCTATGGCCTGCGTCCGCACCGATGGTTACGATGCCCGGGATTGCCGCCGGCATCTCACATGCGCCAGGAGCTTGCCGCTACCATTCGCCGCCTTTCACCCCAGGGGATTCGCATGGCAGGACTAAGCCAACGCATCGTCGACTACATCGCCGAACTGACGCCGCTGTATACCTTCCAGTTCGCCGATGGCCACGATTGCGCCCTATCGCTGGCGGACGGCACCCTGTACATGCCGGTGGACGAATCGGATCACGAGCTGGAAGAAGGCTGGGTCGCCGTGTTTTGGCAAGGCGATGCGCACAAGCGCTCGGAGCTGCCCGGCCCGGTGCTTGCGTATCAGGCGGCGCTGCGCTGCGCTGAACTGCGCGGCATTGGCCATCCGCTGGCGGAAGTGGCGGCGTATCGGGAGATATTGCTGGCGCGTTTGCACGCCATTTGCGGTGACCTGCCTGATCTGAAAGCGGCAATTCACGGCTAGATGCCGAGCTTGCGCTGCCTGACGGGTTTATCCGAGGATCTCCCCTGACGCCCAACATCTTTCGTGCATCAATTGGTTTACTTATCGTATGGATACGACGATTGCTTGGACAATCGACATTCGCATTGTTCCAATTCCATCGAATGACAGAGCGGCCGGCAGGGCCATGGCATGAGCACGGCAACGATCGCCATGCCTCACCGCAGGCATAGTGACTACATCGTCTATGTGGACGAAAGCGGTGACCACAGCCTTACCTCGATCGATCCGGAATATCCGGTTTTCGCACTGTCATTCTGTATTTTCAGAAAAGCCGATTACACCGATTGCGTTGCTCCCGCCATTCGCCGTCTCAAATTCGCCACCTTCGGGCACGATATGGCCGTGCTCCATGAAGCGGACATACGGCGCAAGAAGGGTGCCTTTTCGCACATGTCCAAGGATCCGCGCGAAGCATTCCTCAATGCGCTCACCGACATCATTGCCCAGGCAGACTTCCAGCTTGTTGCGGTGGTCATCGACAAGGTCGCGCACAAGAACCGCTACGCCCGTCCCACCCATCCCTACCATCTCGCGTTCGAATTCGGCCTGGAACGTATCTACCGATCACTGAAAGAGCGAGGGCAGGATGATGCGCTGACCTACATCGTTTGCGAAGCGCGTGGCGCAAAAGAAGATGCAGAGCTGGAACTGGAGTTCCGCCGTATTCGCGACGGTGGAAACGCCTACCAGCGTCCGTTGCCGTTCGATCTGATCATTGCCGACAAGAAATGCAATTCGGAAGGTTTGCAGTTGGCCGACCTTACTGCCCGGCCCGTCGGCCTTTCGGTACTGCGGCCAGACCAGCGCAATCGCGCGGCCGAAATATTGGAGGAAAAGTTCTATCGGAACAGAAGCGGGAACAAGCTTGGGGTTGGCTTGAAACTATTTCCGTGAAGCACACGGTCCCCAGAAAGCAGAAGGGCTCCCGTCGTATCAGGAGCCCAGCGCCGGCCGCGTAGTCGCAACCCATTTCGCGTTGCATGGTACTGCATTGCAGTCGCCTTGACAAGTTCAAGGAACCATGCACGCCACTTTGAATCGCGGTCAGGACTCGCGCACCAACACACCTTGCCGGGCACGCTTTCGCTCCCGCCGCCGCGCACGACGCGCCGCCCAGCGTTCGCTGAGGCACGAGAAAATCACATACAGCGCCGGCGTGCTGAGCAGCGTCAGGCTTTGCGAAATCACCAGGCCGCCGATCAGCGCGATACCGAGCGGACGGCGCAGGTCCGAGCCTTCGCCCAGGCCGATCGCGATCGGCAATGCAGCGAGAATCGCCACCATGGTGGTCATCATGATCGGGCGGAAGCGCACCAGGCTCGCCTCGCGTACGGCTTCCAGCGGCGTCTTGCCGTGTTCGCGCTGCGCGACCAGGGCGAAGTCGATCATCATGATCGCGTTCTTCTTCACGATGCCGATCAAGAGCACCAGCGCGATCTGCGCGATCACCGAAAGATCGGTGTTGGTGAACCACAATGCCAGCAGCGCGCCGACGCCGGCGGCGGGCAAGGTGGAAAGAATGGTGACCGGATGGATCAGGCTTTCGTACAGAATGCCCAGCACGATATAGACGGCCAGGATCGCGCCGAAGATCAGCCACAGGCCGCCGCTTTGGGTTTGCTGGAAGCGGCGGAAATCGCCGCCGACGTCGAGCTTGATGTCGCCCGGCATGCGCATGTTGTTCGCCGTGGCCTGCACGATCTGCAACGCTTCGCCCATGCTCACGCCCGGCGCGAGATTGAAGCTCAGGCTCATGGTGGTGTACTGGTTCATGTGCGTCACCTGGGTCGGCGCCACGCCGGCCTCCTGATGCGCGAAGGCCGATAGCCGCACCATCTTGCCGTTGCTGGAACGTACCAGGATGTCGTCGATCGAACGCGGCGTGGCAGTCTGCCCCGGCAGTGCGTTCACCACTACCTTGTATTGATTCAGATCGGCGTAGATGTTGCTGACCTGGCGCTGGCCGAAGGAATCGTAGATGGCCGAATCGATGGTGCCCACGTTCACGTCGAGGCGCGCCGCCCTGTCGCGATCGATCACGATGTTCTGCTGCAGGCCGGCATCATCCAGGTCGCTGCCCACATCGCGCAGCTTGGGGTTCTTGCGCAACTCATCCACCAGTTTGGGCAGCCATTCGCGCAGCTTGGCGGTATCGTCGCCCAGCAACGACATCTGGTACTGCGCGCCCTGGCTGGTGCCGCCACCGCCGAAGCTGGGCAAGTCCTGGATCGCGCGCAGGCGCACGTTGAGATCGGGATATTCGGCCGCCTTCTTGCTGAGCCGCGTCAACACGGTGAAGGTGTCGTCCTTGCGGCCTTGCGCGTGCGTCTTCAGCTGGATGTCGAAGGTACCGGCCGTGCCCACGCGCGTGCTGCCCAGGCGCGAACCGACCACGGTCACATCCGGATCGTGCAGCAGCATGTCGATCAGGCGTTGCTGGCGGCTGACCGCATCCTGGAAGGAGACGGTGGCACCGGAGGTTGCGCGGCCGCGAATCAGGCCGGTGTCCTGCATGGGGAACAGGCTGCTCTTGATCTGGCCGGACATCACGATCGCCACCGTCACGCCGATCAGGATCAGCGGCGTCAGCGACAACAGCAGGGCGTGGCGCAGCGCGAAGTCCAGCGAGACTTGATAGAGCTTGAGCATGCGCTCGTGCATGCGGTCGATCGCGTGGCCGAAGCGCGAGGTCGCCCGCGCAGGCGGATGGCCGCGCAGGAACAACCCGCATAGCGAGGGCGTAAGCGTGAGCGACACCAGCGCCGACACCACGATGGCGCCGACCAGGGTCATGGTGAATTCCTGGAAGAACATGCCGACGATGCCCGGCATGAACAGCAGCGGGATGAACACCGCGATGAGCGAAGCGGTAATCGACACGATGGTGAAGCCGATCTCGCGCGCACCGGTCAACGCCGCCTGCATGCGCGTCATGCCCTGGTCGATATGGCGGATGACGTTTTCGATCACCACGATCGCATCGTCCACCACGAAGCCGATCGCGATCACCGCCGCAAGCAAGGTGAGGTTGTTCAGCGTGAAGCCCATCGCGTACATCACCACCGCCGCGCCGGCCAGCGACAGCGGCACCGCGGAAGCGGCGATCAGCGTGGGCGCCAGCCGGCGCAGGAACAGCGCCATCACCAGCACCACCATCGCCAGGCTGATCAGCAGCGTGGCCTGCACTTCGTGCAGCGAGGCGCGGATGGTGGGCGTGCCGTCGAAGTACGGCGTCAACGTGGTGCCCGGCTGCAGATAGTTGCGCAGCAGCGGCACTTCCGCTTTCACGCGGTCGGTGACGTCGATGATGTTGGCGGTCGATTGCCGGAACACGTACATCAGTACCGCCGGCTTGCCCTGGAACCATGCGGCCTGAAACGCGTCCTGCTGACCATCGTATACATGGGCAACGTCCTTCAATCGCACCGGCACGCCCTTGCCGCTGGTGGAAATCACCAGATTGGCGAAATCGGCAGCGGTATGCAGCGCATCGTTCGCCTCCACCGCCATCACGGTCTTGCCGTCGGACAGAAAGCCTTTGGGCTGCAGCACGTTGGCCGCGGTCAAGGCGTTGCGCAATTGATCCGGCGAAAGCCCCATCGCGTTGAGCGCACGCACGTTGACGTCGATGCGCACCGCCGGCGTGGCGGCGCCGAGAATGTCCACTTCCGACACACCCGGCAGCTGGCGCAGGCGTTGCGCCAGCAGCGAGTCGGCCACGTCGTAGAGATCGCGCGCGGATTGCGTTTCGGAGGTCAGCGCAAAGGCCAGGATCGGATCGTCGTTGGGATTGGCTTTTTCGTAGCTGGGCGGGCTGTTGAGACCGGAGGGAAGGTCCGCCTGCGCGGCGTTGATCGCCGCCTGCACGTCGCGCGCCGCATCGTCGATGTTGCGGCCGCCGTCGAACATCAGGAACACGAAGGTGCTGCCCAGCGAACTGGTCGAGCGCATGGTGTCGATGCCGGGCACCTGGCCCAGATGGCGCTCCAGCGGCGCGGCGACCGTGGCCGCCATGGTCTCCGCGCTTGCGCCGGCCTGATTGGCGCCCACGAAGATCACCGGAAATTGCATGTTCGGCAAGGCGGCGACGCCGAGCAGCGAATAGCAGATCGCGCCGATCACGAACACGCCCATCGCCAGCAGGGAGGTGCCGATGGGGCGGCGGATGAAGGGAGCGGAAATATTCATGCCTGGAACAACGTGCGATGGGCAAAGGGTCGCCTTATTGTCGTCGCTCCGGCGAACACCGGGGGCCAGCGCTTTGTTACGAAGTGCAAAGTCACTGGGTCCCGACGTTCGCCGGGACGACGAGCGGAGACTTCTTCACGAGCCCGGAGGACAGAGGAAGCAAACGCAGGAACTGCATCAGGCCGCATCACGCGCGGCGTTGCGCATCGCCCGCTGCTCCCTGCGCGCCTGCAACCAGTCGGAGAACCGCTCCATGTAGAGATAGATCACCGGCGTGGTGTACAGCGTCACCAGTTGCGAAAGCAGCAGGCCACCCACGATGGAGACACCCAGCGGCCGACGCAGTTCCGAACCGATACCGTTGCCCAAGGCCAGCGGCAACGCACCGAGCATGGCGGCGGCGGTGGTCATCATGATCGGACGGAAGCGCAGCAGGCACGCGCGGCGGATCGCCTCGCGCGGCGTCATGCCGGTGCGCTGCGCCTCGATCGCGAAGTCGATCATCATGATCGCGTTCTTCTTCACGATACCGATCAGGAGCACGATGCCGACGATGCCGTCCACCGACAGGCTCATGTTGCACAGGATCAGCGCCAGCAAGGCGCCGACGCCGGCCGGTGGCAGGGTGGAGATGATCGTGATCGGATGGATGTAGCTCTCGTACAGCACGCCCAGCACGATGTAGATCACGATGATCGAGGCCAGCAGCAGCAGTGCTTCATTGCCCAGCGAGGAGGAAAACTCCGCCGCCTTGCCGATGAATTGCCCGCGCACCTGCGGCGGCAGGTTGAGCTGTTGTTCCACCTGCTGCATCGCCGTCACCGCTTCGGACAGCGAATAGCCCGGCGCCAGGTTGAACGAGATGGTCACCGCGGGCAGCTGCTGCTGATGGCTGATCACCAGCGGCGCGGTGGTCACCTGGGCATTGACCAGCGAAGCCAGCGGGATGGTGCCGCCGGCGCCAAGAATGATGCCGGTGTTGGCGGTGGCGATGCCGGTGGTGGTGGACGAGTTGCTCGACGCGGCCTGGCCGAAGGTGGTGGCGTTGCTGCCGGTGAGCGCGCCGCTGCCATTGCTCTTCACCGTCAGCTGGTTGAGCAGCGAGGTGCTGGTGCGGAATTGCGGCTCCACCTCCAGCACCACGCGGTACTGGTTCAACTGCGTGAAGATGGTGGAGATCTGGCGCTGGCCGAACGAGTCGTACAGCGTGTCATCGATGGTCTGCACCGGCACGCCCAGCGTGCTGGCCTTGTCACGATCGATGGTGAGCTGGAGCGCGGTGCCCTGGTCGGCGAGGTTGTTGTCCACGTCCGCCAGTTCCGGACGCAGGCGCAGCGCCTGCGTCATCTTCGTCGCAGCATCGGCCAGCTCGGCCATGTTCACGTCCGACATCGAGTACTGGTACTCGGTGGCCGCCACGCGCGTATCCAGCGTCACGTCCTGCACCGGCTTCAGGTACAGCGCCACTCCGGGAATATTGGCCGCATCGTTCTGCAGGCTCGCCACTACATCATCCAGGCTGGCGCGCTTGCTGCGATCCTTCAGCACGATGCTGAGCTGGCCCTGGTTGAGCGTGGGGTTGACCGAGCCGGCGCCGATGAAGGCCGCCACGCCCGCCACGTTCGGATTTTTCTGCAGCGCATCGGCCACCGCCTTGGTGCGCAGCTCCATCTGCGGGAAGGCGACGTTCTGGTCGGCCTGCACCACGCCGGTGATCAGGCCGGTGTCCTGCTCGGGCAGCAGGCCTTTGGGAATGACGATGTACAGGAACACCGTCACGCCGACCGCGATGAACGCCACCGCGATCATCACGCGCTGGTGATCGAGCACCCAGTCCAGCGTGCTTTCGTACAGGCCCACCGTGCGCGCCCATACCGTGCGCTTGCCGGCGGCGGCGTGGCGCTCGTGCGCATCATCGCCTTCGGGCAATGCATCGGGCTTGAGCAGGTACGCGCACATCATCGGCGTCAGCGTCAGCGATACCAGCATCGAGATCACCACCGCGGTGGCCAGCACCCAGGCGAACTCATGGAACAGGCGGCCGGTGACGCCCGGCATCAGCAGCAGCGGCAGGAACACCGCGATCAGCGATACGGTCAGCGACAGCACGGTGAAGCCGATTTCCTTGGCGCCGATTTCCGCCGCTTCCTTGCCGTCCTTGCCCTGCTCGATGTAGCGCACGATGTTTTCGATCATCACGATCGCATCGTCCACCACGAAACCGGTGGCGACGGTCAGCGCCATCAGCGAGAGGTTGTCCAGCGACATGCCGGCGAAGGCCATCACGCCGAAGGTGCCCAACAGCGACAGCGGCACCGCCACCGACGGAATCACCGTCGCCCACAGGCGGCGCAGGAACATGAAGATCACCGCCACCACCAGCGCGATGGTCAGCAGCAGGGTGAACTGCACGTCCTCGACCGAGGCGCGGATGGTGATGGTGCGGTCGGCGAACACATCCAGGTGTACGTCCGCCGGCAGCACGCTGCGCAGCTGCGGCATGATGTCGCGGATGTGCTGCACCGTCTGCACGATGTTCGCGCCCGGCTGGCGGCGGATGTCCAGCAGTACCGCCGGCTTGCCGTTGGCCCAGGCGGCGAGCTGGTCGTTCTCAACACCATCGACCACCTTCGCCACATCGGACAGGCGCACCGGCGCGCCGGTGGTGCTCTTGTAGGAAATGATGGTGTTCTTGTATTCGGCCGCGGTTTCCAGCTGGTCGTTGGTGGAAATGGTGTAGGACTGCGTGGCGCCGTTGAGCGTGCCCTTGGGCGCGTTCACGTTGGCCTGGGTGAGCGCGCTGCGCACGTCCTCCATGGTGAGGCCGAGGTTGGCCAACTGCGCCGGATTCACCTGGATGCGCACCGCCGGGCGCACGTTGCCGGCGATCGACACCAGGCCCACGCCCTGCACCTGCGAAAGTTTTTGCGCCAGGATCGAATCGGCGTAATTGTTCACGTCGCGCAGCGGGCGGCTGTCGGAGGTGAGCATCAACGTCATGATCGGCGCATCGGCCGGATTCACGCGGTTGTACACCGGCGGATACGGCAGCGTGCTGGGCAGCGTGCCGCGCGCCTGGTTGATCATCGCCTGCACGTCCTGCGCGGCGATGTCAATGTCGCGGTCCATGTTGAACTGCAACACGATGGTGGACAGGCCCGCCGAGGAATCGGAGGTCATCATGTCCAGCCCGGAAATCTGCCCGAGCTGGCGCTCCAGCGGCGTGGTGACCAGCGATGCCATGGTCGATGCGCTGGCGCCTGGGTAGGTCGTGGTGACCACCAGGCTGGGAGCTTCGATTTCCGGCAGCGCGGAGACGGGCAGCTGGCGATAGCCGAGCACGCCGAGCAGCATCACCGCCACCATCAGGAGCGAGGTGGCGATGGGGCGGCGAATGAAGAGGGTTGAGAATCCCATGGTCGTCGGACTGTCCGTGAACGAAGGCTAGTCGAAAGCCCTTCTCCCTCCGGGAGAGGGGTTTGGGATGAGGGCGTCGGCGAGACGCGATGAACCCTCACCCGCGGCCCCTCTCCCACAGAGAGAGGGGAATAAGTACTGCATGGCGCTATCAGCCACCACCGCCACGGCGACCGCCTTGCTTGCCCTTCTTGTCGCCCGTGGTCGTCGGCACGGGCGGCACTTCGCCGGGCTTGAGCGCCTTCACCTTGCTGCCGGGCTTCAGGCGGAACTGTCCTTCCGTCACCACCTGGTCGCCTTCAGCGAGGCCGCTGCTCACCATCACGTGGCTGTCGCCCACTTCGCCGGCCACTTTCACCGGCTGCATCGCCACGGTCTGGTCCTTCTGCAGCTTGTAGACGAAGTCGCCGTCCGGACCGCGCTGCACCGCCTGCGCCGGAATCACCAGGCCGCCGGCCACGGTGCGCACGCGCAGCCGCACATTGACGAACTGGCCCGGCCACAGCGCGCTCTTGGGGTTGTCGAAGATCGCGCGCAGCTTGAACGTGCCGGTGGCGGTGTCGATCTGGTTGTCTACCACCTGCAAGCTGCCGGTGGTATCCAGCGGATGCGCATCGGCACGGTCCAGCGCGATCACTTCCAGTTTGTCGGCGCCGCCCTGGAACGAATCGCGCACCGCTTCGAGATTCTGCTCCGGCAGGCTGAAGAGCACGTACACCGGCTGGATCTGCGTGAGCGTGACGATCGCCGTGCTGGTGGTCACCACGTTGCCGGGATCGACCTGGCGAATGCCGGCGACACCGTCGATCGGCGAAATGATCTTGGTGAAATCCAGCTGCACCTTGGCCGAGCGGGCCGCGGCTTCATCGGCGATCACCGTGGCCTTGAGCTGGTTGACGTTGTTGCGGAAGGTATCGATGCTCAGCGCCGCCACGTAGCCGTTGGTGACCAGCTTCTGGTTGCGGTCCAGCGTGCTGATGGCGGTGGCGAGCGAGGCTTCGTCCTGCTTCTGCTTGGCCACCGCCTGGTCGTAGGCGGCCTGGTAGGTGCGCGGATCGATCTGGGCGATGACCTCACCCTTCTTCACCGCCTGGCCTTCCTTGAAGTTGATCGCCCACAACTGGCCGCCGACCTGCGGATTGACCGTCACCGTATTGAGCGCCGTCACCGTGCCCAGCGCCGTGAGGTACACCGGCACGTTCTGGCGAACGGTGGGTTCCACGGTGACCGGCACCGGTGCGTTGTCCTGGCCATTGGCGCCCGGCGGGCCGCCGTCCTGGCCGGCCTTGGCCTGGTGGTTGCCGGCATGCGGCCCTTCCCCTGGCTTGTGCAGCAAGCGGAAGGCGACTCCACCCACCACCAGCACGGCAATCACGATCAACGCGATCTTCCAAAAACGCGACATGTGAAACTCCTGGAATGAACGGCGGAACCACCCGACTCCGCCGGCGCGAAACGATGCACTTTCTTGGCTTACAGCTTGCGAACAAGCATAGGTGCTGCTGAACGACCTTGGACAATGCCAGTTGACACAGGTGCCTTATGACCGATGGCACGGTCCGGGGAGCTGGAACGGGAGCGTAGCAAGCAGGCATGACGGTCAGCCTGCAGGCACCTGACGACGTACTGTACTAAATGCGTAAGGACAAATCGCCGCGGGACCGTGGCGACGATCGGGCAGGATGATGGCTTAACATGCCGCAGGCTTCGTCTATACTCGGACGATTACTGTCATGGCGCGCCATACGGCGAGTCATGGCACGGTCGCCAGGGGCGCCAAGGTACGTCACGGGGGAAACGTGGCGGCTTTCCAGATTAATCATTCGATGACTGGAGTACTTGCGTGAGCGGTTCCATGAGCAAATCCGACCAGAGTTTCCTGCGTCAGTTCTCGTTGCTTATCGCCGGCCTCGGCGTGCTGACCCTGGTCCTGATCTTCACCGCCTGGACGATCTACGAGCACGAGCCGAAGGAAACCGATCCGAACGCCGCGCAGCAACTTTCCGCCAAGCTCGCCCCCAACGGCGCCGTCTACGCCGGCAACACCGGCCGCGCCGCCATGCTGGCCGCGCAGGAAGCGGCCGCCAAGGCCGCCGCCGCGCAAGTTGCCTACGGCGGCACCACCGACGGCAAGACCATCTACGACAACCTCTGCCACAGCTGCCACACCGCCGGCGTGGCCGGTGCACCAGTGCTGGGCAACAAGGCGATGTGGGGCCCGCGCATCGCGCAAGGCCTGGACACGCTGATCAAGCACGCCACCGACGGCTACCACGGTCCGGACGGCAACTTCATGCCGCCCAAGGGCGGCAATCCGTCATTGAACGATGCGCAGGTGAAGGCCGCGGTGACCTGGATCGTGGATCAGGCGAAATAAGGGAATGGGGAACAGAGAATAGGGAATGGTGAAAGCGGGTCGCGCGAGGGCGATAGCTTTTAAACTATTCCCAATCACCCTCTGCTCATCCCCTCAATGACCTCTCCTGATCCGTCCGCCTTTCCGGACCAGCTCACCGAATTCACCCTGCAAGGCCCGGTCGGCCCACTCGAGGCCATCGCCGACGTCGCCGAGCGTCCCGGCGCGCGCCGCGCCATCGCCGTGATCTGCCATCCCAACTCCAAGGACGGCGGCACCATGCGCAACAAAGTGGTGACCATGCTGGAGCGCAGCCTGCGCGAATGCGGCCTGGACACGCTGCGCTTCAACTTCCGCAGCGCCGGTGAATCGGCCGGCGAGTACGACAACGGCATCGGCGAGAGCGACGATCTCGCCGCCGTGGCGGCCTGGGTGCGCGCGGTGCGTCCGAACGACGTGCTGTGGCTGGCCGGCTTTTCCTTCGGCAGCTATGTGACGCTGCGCAATGCGGTGAAGCTCGGCGCCGAGGCACTGATCAGCATCGCGCCGCCGGTGGGCCGCTGGTCGCACGAAACGCTCGCGCTGCCCACCTGCCCGTGGCTGGTGGTGATGGGCGAGGAAGACGAAGTGGTGGAACCGCAGGCGGTGTTCGACTGGATCGACAGCCTGGAACATCCGCCGGAACTGGTGCGCATGCCGGAGACCGGACATTTCTTCCACCGCCGCCTGATGGATCTGCGTGGCGCGGTGAAACACTGGATGCACGATCATTTGCCGCCGGTGCGCGAGTGATGCTTGCATAACCTCGTAGATTGGGGCGCAAACCCCACCATGGGCATGGCGACGTTGGGGTTTGCACCCCGACCTACGCGGCACCGATCCACACCACAGCACGTTTTCTCATGACCGACCTATCCCCCAGCGCGCGCTACCACGAAGGCGTCGCCGCCCACCGCTGGAGTCCCGATCCCGCGCAGCTCGCCGTGCTGTCCCAATTCGATCGCATGCACGCCGCCTTGTGCGCCGCCAAGGAAAATGGCAACGGCCTGCTTGGACGCCTCAAATCGCTGCTCGGCGGCGAAGAGCGCCAGGCGGTGCCGGGCTTGTACCTGTGGGGCAGCGTCGGACGCGGCAAGACCTTCCTAATGGATCTGTTCGCCGCCAGCCTGCCGCACGGCGTGGTGCTGCGCCGCCACTTCCACCGCTTCATGGGCGAGGTGCACGAACGCCTGCGCGAACTGGGCGAGCGGCAGGATCCGCTGGTGGACGTCGCCGCCGGCATCGCCGAGCGCTGCCGCGTGCTGTGCCTGGATGAGTTCCTGGTCAACGACATTGGCGATGCGATGATCCTGGCCCATCTGCTCGATGCCTTGTTCGCCCGTGGCGTCACGCTGGTGACCACCTCCAATACCGCGCCCGACCATCTTTACAAGGACGGCCTGCAGCGCGCGCGCTTCCTGCCGGCGATCGCATCGATCAAGCAGCATTGCCAGGCGGTGGAAATGATCTCCGCGCACGACTGGCGCCTGCGCGCGCTCACCCACGCGCCGGTGTACCACACGCCACCCGGCGCGGAGGCCGAGCGCGAACTGCAGCGGATCTTTTCCAGCCAGGCGCAGAGCGAGGTCATCGAAGGCGGCGACCTCGTCATCAACGATCGCCCGATTCCCGTGCGCAAGCGCGCCGCCAACATTCTGTGGTTCGACTTCGCCGCATTGTGCGACGGCCCGCGCGCGGTCGCCGATTACATCGCGCTGGCCAAGACAGCGGCGGCGATCATCATCTCCAACGTGCCGCAATTCACCATCTACAGCGAAGACCCGGCCAAGCGCTTCGTGCAACTGGTCGACGAGTTCTACGACCGGCACGTGAAACTGATTCTTTCCGCCGCGGCGCCGATTACCGAGCTGTACGACGGCGAACGCCTGCGTGCGGAATTCGGCCGCACGGAATCGCGCCTGATCGAGATGCAGAGCGAGGAATATCTCGCCCTCGAACATCGTCCGTAGGTTGGGGTGCGAACCCCAACATGAGCATGACGACGTTGGGGTTTGCACCCCAACCTACGCGCGTGTCGCCAGGATCTTGTCGATACGCTTGCCATCGGTATCCACCACTTCCAAGCGCCAGCCCTGGTGCACGAACGATTCGCCCAGTTGCGGCATATGCGCAAGCTGCGCCAGCACGAAACCCGCGGCGGTGTGATAGCCCTGCTCCGACGGCTGTCGCCAGCCAAGCCGCTCGAACAGCTGGAACACCGGGCAGGCGCCATCGATCAGCAGGCTGCCGTCCTCGCGCTCGGCGATATCCGGCGCGTCGCCTTCGCTGTCGGGCAGGTGGCCGACCATGGCTTCGAGCAGATCGGTCTGCGTGACGATGCCTTCCAGACTGCCGTATTCGTTGAGTACCACGCCCAGGCGCACCGGCGCGGTGCGGAAGCGCTCCAGCACATTGAAGATCGGCGTGGATTCATGGATCGCCAGCGGCGCGCGCAACACAGCCAGCGGATCGGGCTCGCCGCCATCCAGCAATTGATCGAGCAGATCCTGCTTGGCCACCATGCCCAGCGGCTCGCCAATATCGCCGCGCCCGACCAGCAGATGTTCATGGCGCGAGGCGCGCAGCGTGCGCACCATTTCCCCACGCGGTTCGTCCAGGTCGATCCACACGATGTCCGTGCGCGGCGTCATGATGTCGCCGATACGCCGGTCGCCGATATTGAACACGCGCTCCACCACTTGCTGCTGCGCGCGCTTGAGCAGACCTGCCTCCTGGCTGGCCGATACCAGCAGCTTGAGTTCCTCAGCCGAATGCAGCATGTCCTCGCCCGCGCCGGGCCGCAGCCCGCACGCGCGCAGCACGAGATTGCCCAGGCCATTGAGCACCACGATCGCCGGCCGGAACACGAACAGGAACAGGTTCAACGGCCGCACCACCCACAAGGCCGTGCCTTCGCTGCGCTGGAGCGCCAGGCTCTTGGGCGCCAGTTCGCCGAGCACGATATGCAAGGCGGTGATGATGCTGAAGGAGAGCGCCACGGCGATCACGTCTGCGCCGATGCCGGCGTAACCGCCGGCCCAGCCTTGCAGCAACGGTTCGACCAGGTGCGCCAGCGCCGGCTCGCCGACCCAGCCCAGCGCCAGCGACGACAGCGTGATGCCCAGTTGCGTGGCGGCCAGGCTCGCATCCAGCCGATCGACAGTACGCAGCAAAGCGTGCGCATGGCGACGTCCCTGCGCCACCAGCTCGGTGACGCGGCTGCGACGTACCGCCACCAGTGAAAACTCCGCGGCGACGAAAAAACCATTGGCCGCCACCAGCACGAACACCGCCAATAACCCTGTCCATTCGCTCATCGCCCGGATCCTGTCGTCACTTGCATCGCGCCATGGTAAAGCAGGCACGCCCGGTCGCCCGCGCAAGCAGCCATTCCTACTTGCTTGGCGCTGCGCGCCAACATCGCGGCGCTTCTCCTCACCCTGCGGTGCTGCTACGTTGCGATCTTCGCCACGCCGTGGAGTCACTGCGATGCTGACCTTCCTCGCCCTTGCATTGCTTGCCGGTGCGCAACCCGCCACCGCTGCAGATACGTTCACCGCGCGCGTGCAGCGCGCCAAGATGGTGGAAGCCGGCGCCACCGGCCCGGCGTACCAGAAACAGTTCTGGGCCAAGATCGGCAATCCGATGACCGATGCATTGAAAGCCTGCCTGGCCAGCAACGCGCCGGCGGACAAATCGCCGTTCACGCTGATTGCCGACATTTCACCGGATGGCCATCCGCTCAATGTGGAGGTACGCGCGCCGACACCCGTTGCAACGTGTCTCGCCGGGCGGTTCACCGCGTGGACGTTTCCTGCACCGCCGAAATTATCCGATTCGGTCAATTATCCGATCGAAATCGACGTAAGCATGTGAGCACGCGCCAATGCAGCGCGCACGCACGAATTCGCGCGCTTTTCCAACAAGTTCGTCCTCACCGATGCCGTGGTATGGTGCCGCGCGTTTTCATGTGCAGGCACCGTGCCTGACGGGACATTCCATGCAACAGGCAGCAATGCCGCGCACCCGACGCGACAGTTTTAAAGCAATCTTCAGGGTCGTAAGCGGTAACTTCCTGGAGATGTACGACTTCATGGTGTATGGCTATTACGCATCGGCCATCGCCCACACCTACTTCCCCAGCCATAGTCCGTACGCCTCGCTGCTGCTTACGCTGCTCACCTTCGCCGCCGGGTTCGTCATGCGCCCTGTGGGCGCGATCGTGCTGGGCGCATACATCGACCATCATGGCCGCCGCCGCGGCCTGCTGCTGACCCTGGCACTGATGGCGATCGGTACACTGCTGATCGCCGCGGTGCCCGGCTACGCCACCATCGGTGCACTCGCGCCGCTGCTGGTGCTGGCCGGTCGCTTATTGCAAGGCTTCTCCGCTGGCGTGGAGCTCGGCGGGGTTTCGGTATATCTCTCCGAAATCGCCACGCCCGGCCACCGCGGTTTCTATTGCGCATGGCAGTCAGCCAGCCAGCAGGCGGCGGTGATGTTCGCCGCCCTGCTCGGCCTGCTGCTGCAGCACTGGATGCCGCCGGAAACGGTCAACGACTGGGGCTGGCGCATTCCACTCCTGATCGGCTGCCTGATCGTGCCGTTCCTGCTGCTGATCCGCCGCTCGCTCACGGAAACCGAGGCATTCCTTGCGCGCAAGCGTCCGGACGTGGGCGAGATCTACCGCTCGATGATCGTCAACGGCCGCATCGTACTGGTCGGCATGGCACTGGTGATGATGACCACGGTATCGTTCTACCTCATCACCGCCTACACGCCCACGTTCGGCGCGGAAGTGCTCAAGCTTTCGCAGTTCGACGTGTTCGTGGTGACGCTGTGCGTGGGTTTGTCGAACTTCATCTGGCTGCCGCTGATGGGCGCCCTGTCGGACCGCATCGGCCGTCGCCCGCTGTTGCTCGCCTGCACCGCATTGGCCCTGCTCACCGCCTACCCCGCCCTGAGCTGGCTGGTGAGCGCACCGGATTTCGGCAGGTTGCTGGGTGTGGAATTGTGGCTGTCCTTCCTCTATGCCAGCTACAACGGCGCCCTGGTGGTGGCGCTCACCGAGATCATGCCCGCGCAGGTACGCACCACTGGCTTCTCCCTCGCCTACAGCCTGGCCACCACCATCGGCGGCTCCAGCCTGGCGATCTCGCAATGGCTGATCCACGTTACCGGCAACAAGGCGGCGCCGGGCTTGTGGCTGTCGTTCGCGGCGGCGTGCGGATTGGTGGCCACCTTGTTCGCGTTTCGCGATCCGCGCAGCCGTACCCTGCACCGCAAATAGCAGACATGCCTGGCCGAGCTTGACACTGGCGCCGGGCACTGCTAAATAATTAGCAATTTTGTTAATTGCTTAATTGCTGATGGCCATCGACCGCATCTTCGAAGCGCTCGCCTCGCGCCCGCGACGCGAAATACTCGCCTACCTTTCCGAGCAGGAACTCACCGCCGGCGAAATCGCCGGGCGATTCGCGATGAGCGCCCCGGCGGTGTCGCGCCATCTTTCGGTGCTGGAAACGGCAGGCCTGGTCAACAGCGAACGGCGCGGCCAGTACGTCTACTACCAACTCAATCGCGACAACCTGGTCAACACGCTCACCGGTTTTGCCTTCGAGCTGTGTCCGCGCGGCCGGCCGTTGAAGCGCGAAGCACGCCAGCGTTCCACCAAACGGAATGCCTGAACCTATATTCCAGCAGGAGGATGGTCATGTCGGTTGCACAGGCGGTTCCGGGTTTGAAGCTCTCGCCACCGCCGCGTACCGTGCGAAGTTTTCCATCGGTGCGCCTGGCTGCTGTAAACGGCGGCGGATTGCCGGTTGAAGTTTCGCTGATCGGACAGCTCGGGCATGGCGCGGGCAACAAGCTGTTTGTCGACGTGATGGCCAGGCAGCGCCGTCACGACAGCTTCCGCGACGAACTGGACGAACCGTCCGCACGCATCGGCGACACCAACCTGCAGCAGGGCGACGCCACCTCGCTATATACGTTTACCGTCGGTGCCAACGGCCATCCGTTCCATCGGCATGCGGGACACCGCGTGTTTACTGCCGTATCCGGCAGTGGCGGCGCGCGGTTGCGTTTCTCCACCGCGACGGATGCCGATATCGCACAAGATCCCGCCCGCTTCATCGCCGCCATGCGTTGCGTGGAAATTCCGCCGGATTGCTTTTTCACGGTGCGCTTCGGCGGCGGTACCTGGCATCAGTTCACGCCGCTCAAGGAGAACACGCGTCATCCGGCCCTGTTCGCCATTTCCTGCCATACCAATGAGCTGGGCGGCGCGTTGTCCGAGGATCTGAAGCAACAGGTGATGGCGAACCAGGCGACGCTCCCGGGACTGACCGAGCTGCCGCCGCCGAGCGTCGCCGCGCTTTTGCGCCATGCCTCGCTCGCCTCGTTGCCGACCATCGCGCTGTCGCTGGATGCGCCGGCGGGCAGCTGGCACAGTGCCTTGTGCAGCATCGTCCGCCGCACGGTCGGTGGGCTGAGAGGTTATCTGGCCAGATGGGGAAACCGGGTCGGCTATTGGTGGAACAGCGAGCCCAAGGTCATCGCCTTCGCCGAGGCGCCCGCCGATTCGCTGCTTCGCGGGCAACTGAATGATGGTCCCGTTCACTACGAGGATCATTGCCTGATCAGCATGACCGAACCGTCGCTTTCGCGCCTTGGCACAAAGAAGCTGCTTGCGGGCCTGCTCGAAGCCTTCGTGCAATCCCCACCGCCAAGCGTCAGCGCCCTGATGCGTCTGCGCAATCTGCTGGTGAAACCGCTGGGACTGCGCACGTCGCCGCTGGGATGTCCGGTGTCCTCGCTGCTGTCGCCGCCGAACGACAACGTGTTCGCGGGTTTTCCGGTGCGCGAGCAAACTGCCGATGTTGCAGATACGCAATGCCAAGTAGTGTTGGGCGCCAACGACAAGCATCTGCAATTTCGTTCCTGCGTGGGGGTGGTCATCAGCGGGGATCGCGTCGACTTCACCCTGGGCACGCGCGTGCGCTGCACGAATTTGTTCGGGCATGTCTATATGACGCTGATCGAGCACGTCCATCAGCGTTACATCGCGCCTACGCTGTTACGGCAGGCGGTCGAGCATTTGCTGCATGGACAGCTCGCGCGCTAGAACACCCTCCCCTCTGGATGGGGTTGTTCGAGCTTGCCCTCCCCTACTGCACGTAAGGGAGGGGCTGTTCCGGCAAGCGTTACACCATGCGCTACGATCCGCCTGTCCTCATCACGGAGTCGAGCTGATGCGCGCACCCACCGGTTCGGTCGTCGGCCTCTGTTCCGCGTCCGCCACCATGTCGGCGATGGGCATGGCCTTCCTCGGCTACTGGGGCGTGCACGAACCCACGCCGTGGAGCACGCGCGACGTCGCGGTGGTGTGCCTGGCCTTCCTGAGCTTCATGGCGCTGGGCGCGGCGATCTGGATCGCCACTACGCCGGTGCCCGAGGACGCCGTCGAGCGCATCGTGCCGGCGCGGCGCAGTTTCGCGGCGGGGCTGATCCTGATGTGGCTGGGGATGGTCCTGGCCATCTGGCACTAGGGGGCACTGATCTATTCCTGATCAGAGCATCCCCGGCCGCGAAAAATTCTTAGTTGACGCAAGCCCGCGCCGCGCCTGGCTTCGTCGTGCTTATCCACCGGCTATCCACAAATTATTGGGTTGACCGATCTTGGCCACCCCGATATGTTGTGCTCCGTCGGTCGCCACTCCCGGTCATATCGGGGCTGGCTCGGGAATCCGGTGCAAGTCCGGAACTGCCCCGCAGCGGTAAGCGGAGACGAAAGCCCAGTCGCACTGGCCTTCAACGGCCGGGAAGCGGGGCGAGTAGGCGGATCGACAGATCCACATCCGCAAGTCCGAAGACCTGCCGACACGGCATGGCCGGAGCGCCCTGCCGCCGGCGACGGCACGCCGTCGCCTCAGCCCTGCGCGCGGGAGCAGGCGGTTGAGTCCAAGGAGTCGGTCCGCACGAACCGGATGCTTTCCGGCCGGACCGGTTCCACAGCCCGGAGCGTCCGACATGCAACCTATCGATACCGAATCGCGCGAGCGCACCGACGTTCGCGCGGAAGCCGCCGCTTTTTCCGCCGACACCCACGTGCCGGCCACTGCCATCCCCGAAACGATGTCCGCTACCGCTGAAGCCCCGTTCGCCCTCACCCCTCCGCACAACCCCGGCCAGATGCGCGTCACCAAGCGCAACGGCCGCCAGGAAGTGGTCGACGTCAACAAGATCGTACGCGCGGTCACGCGCAGCGCCGAAGGCCTGCACGCGGTCGATCCGCTGCGCGTGGCGTTGAAGACCATCGGCGGCCTGTACGACGGCGCCACCACGCAGGAGCTGGATCAGCTCTCCATCCGCACCTCCGCTGCGCTCACCGCGGAAGAACCCGAATACGGCCAGCTCGCCGCGCGCCTGCTTGGCGCCTTCATCGACAAGGAAGTCAGCGGCCAGGAAATCCAGAGCTTCTCGCAATCGATCGCGCGCGGTGCGGAACTTGGCATCGTCAACGCGCGCCTGCGCGATTTCGTGCTGGCGAACGCGCGCAAGCTCAACGATGCGATCGATCCGCTCGCCACGCGCCGCTTCGAATACTTCGGCCTGCGCACGGTGTACGACCGTTATCTGTTGCGCCATCCGCAGCTGCGCAAGGTGATCGAGACGCCGCAGTATTTCTTCATGCGCATCGCCTGTGCGCTGGGGGGCAACGAGATCGGCGAAACGCTGGAGCTGTATCGCCTGCTTTCCTCGCTGGAATACATCGCCAGCTCGCCGACGCTGTTCAACGCCGGCACCGCGCACGAGCAGTTGAGCTCCTGCTTCCTGCTCGACTCGCCGCTCGATTCGCTGGAGTCGATCTACGAGAAATACGGTGACGTCGCCAAGCTCAGCAAGTTCGCCGGCGGCATCGGCCTGGCCTATTCGCGCGTGCGTTCGCGCGGCTCGCTGATCCGCGGCACCAACGGGCATTCCAACGGCCTGGTGCCATGGCTGAAAACGCTGGATGCCTCGGTCGCCGCGGTGAACCAGGGCGGCAAGCGCAAAGGCGCGGCCTGCGTGTACCTGGAGCCGTGGCACGCGGATATCGAGGAATTCCTCGAACTGCGCGACAACACCGGCGACGAAGCGCGCCGCACGCACAACCTCAACCTGGCCAACTGGATTCCCGACGAATTCATGCGCCGCGTCGAGCACGACGGCAACTGGTCGCTGTTCGATCCGAAGATCGTGCCGCACTTCGTCGACACCTGGGGCGAGACGTTCGAGCGCGCGTACCATCAGGCCGAAGCCGATGGCCTGGCGGTGAAAACGGTGAAGGCGCGCGAACTGTATGCGCGCATGCTGCGCACGCTGGCGCAGACCGGCAACGGCTGGATGACCTTCAAGGATCGCAGCAACGCCACCAGCAATCAGACGGCCAAAGCCGAAAACGTCATCCATCTGTCGAACCTGTGCACCGAGATCCTGGAAGTGACCTCGGCCGGCGAAACGGCGGTGTGCAATCTCGGCTCGGTCAATCTCGCCCGCCATGTCGTCGACGGCGCATTCGATTTCGCCAAGCTCGCCGGCACCGTGCGTACCGCGGTGCGCCAGCTCGATCGCGTGATCGATCTCAACTTCTACCCGATCGACACCGCCGCCACCGCCAACCGCAAGTGGCGCCCGGTGGGACTGGGCGTGATGGGATTGCAGGATGTGTTCTTCAAGCTGCGTCTGCCGTTCGACTCGGCCGAAGCACTGGAGCTGTCCACGCGCATCGCCGAGGAAATTTATTACAACGCGTTGGCGCAATCGAACGCCCTGGCCGAACAACATGGCGCACATCCCGGCTTCGATGAGAGCCGCGCGGCGAATGGCGAACTGCAGTTCGACTATTGGCCGAACGCCAAGCCGCACGATGCGGCGCGCTGGGATGCGCTGCGCGAAGCGATCAAGGCGAAAGGCCTGCGCAACTCGCTGCTGATCGCGATCGCGCCCACCGCGACGATCGCGTCGATCGCCGGCTGCTACGAATGCATCGAGCCGCAAGTCAGCAACCTGTTCAAGCGCGAAACACTGTCGGGCGACTTCCTGGTGGTGAACCGCTATCTGGTGGATGAGCTCAAGGCGCTCGGCTTATGGACATCGGAAATCCGCGATGCGATCAAGCTGGCGGAAGGTTCGATCCAGGGCATCAACGCGATTCCCGAGCGCCTGCGCGCGATCTATCGCACGGTATGGGAGCTGCCGCAGAAGGCGCTGATCGACCTGGCCGCTGCGCGCGGTGCGTACATCGACCAGAGTCAGTCGCTGAATCTGTTCATGGAGAACCCGAACATCGGGCAGCTGAGCTCCATGTATATGTATGCATGGAAGGCGGGGGTGAAGACCACCTACTACCTGCGCTCGCGACCGGCGACCAAGATCGCCAAGACCACGGTGACGGCTTCGGCTGTTGCGGCACCTGCGTCCGATGCACAGGAGTCCGCAACGGCGGCGGTGTTCTGCTCGCTGGAGAATCCGGAGTACTGCGAGGCTTGCCAGTAAGTCGTCGCCCCGGCGAACGCCTGGGCCTAGCGACTTTTGCGTAGTGGAACGAAAGCCACTGGGCCCCGGCGTTCGCCGGGGCGACGAGGTCTAAAGCAAGGTTGGGTAAAGATCGTTCCAGTATGGGTTGCTGTTCTCGATGAGTTCGAGTTTCCAGCGGCGCCGCCATTTCTTTAGCAGCTTTTCTCGGCGAATTGCCGATTCCATCGTTTCATGTAGCTCATACCAGATGAGGTCATGCGCACTATGATCTCTCGTAAAACTCGAAACGAAACCGCAACGATGCTGCCAGACACGCTGGATCAAGTCGGATGTTACGCCAACGTACAAGACACCGTTCCGCTTATTGGCAAGCATGTAGACGCAAGGTTGCCGTGGTCTCATGTCGCCTATCTTCGTCAACGCCCTGTTTACAACAAACCCCTCGACATCCCTCAAGTCCGTCGTCCCGGCGAACGCCGGGACCCAGCGACTTCCTACGCAACTTTTTCAAGGCTTCAACCATGCGTGCAATAGATTCCCGTCAACCCGCAGCCCTTACGTTCTGACCCATGCCAGGATTGAAGCCCTACCGCAACCGCAGCGGCCGCTCCGGCGTAAGCGCCTACGCGATCGGCGAGGGCTTCATCCTGGTGCGCTTCACCCACGACGGCACCTACGAATACACCGACGCCAAGCCCGGCCGCATGCATGTGCGCAATATGCAGATCCTGGCCGAGGCGGGCGTCGGGCTTTCCACCTATATCAGCCGCTTCGTGCGCGACAACTACGCGCGCAAGCTCGACTAACTTCAAGGAACCACCATGGCCGACCACATTCTCGATCCCGGCTTCGAACTCACCCTGCGCCCGATGCGCTATCCGGAGTTCTACGAGATGTACCGCAACGCGATCAAGAACACCTGGACGGTGGAGGAAGTGGATTTCTCGCTCGACGTCACCGATCTCAAATCGAAGATGACCGACGCCGATCGCCACCTGATCCATCGCCTGGTCGCCTTCTTCGCCACCGGCGACACCATCGTGGCGAACAACCTGGTGCTGAACCTGTACCAGCACATCAACGCGCCGGAAGCGCGCATGTACCTGTCGCGCCAGTTGTACGAGGAAGCGCTGCACGTGCAGTTCTACCTTACCTTGTTGGACACCTACATTCCCGATCCGAACGAGCGCAACAAGGCCTTCGCCGCGATCGAGAACATTCCTTCGATCCGTCAGAAGGGTGCGTTCTGCTTCAAGTGGATCGATTCCATCCAGAGCCTGCAGCGGCTGGAAACGCGCGAGCAGCGCCGGCAGTTCCTGCTCAACCTGATCTGCTTCGCCGCCTGCATCGAAGGACTGTTCTTCTTTGCCGCCTTCGCCTACGTCTACTTCCTGCGCTCACGCGGTCTGCTGCATGGCCTGGCCTCGGGCACCAACTGGGTGTTCCGCGACGAGTCCGGCCATATGGCGTTCGCCTTCGAAGTGGTGCGCACGGTGCGCGCGCAGGAGCCGGACCTGTTCGACGAAGGCATGCGTGCGCAAGTGGAAGCGATGCTGGAAGAGGCGATCGCCTGCGAAACGCAGTTCGCCGAGGACGTGCTGGCCGGCGGCGTGGCGGGGCTCTCGGTGAAGGACATGCGCCAGTACCTGGAATACTGCGCCGACCAGCGCCTGGCCCAGCTCGATCTGCCGAAGAAGTACGGCGCGAAGAATCCGTTCGACTTCATGGATCTGCAGGACGTGCAGGAAGTGACCAACTTCTTCGAACGCCGCGTGTCGGCGTATCAGGTGGGTGTGGGGGGGGAAGTGGCGTTCGACATGTCGTTCTGACGCATAATTCGCGACATGGAATCGCCGTCTATCGTTCTTACCGATGCCCCCACCGCCGATGAGCTGGGGGCGATCCGCCGCCAGTTGGACGCGTTCAATCTGGCCGCGTGCGGTCTCAGCGACCAGCGTCCGCTGGCGTTACTCGTGCGTGATCCGGTCACTGCAGATGTGATCGGCGGCCTCCATGGCCGCACCTCGCGCGGCATGTTGTTCATCGACGTGTTCTTTCTTCCCGACGCCATGCGCGGCCAGGGACTGGGCGGAACATTGCTGGGGATGGCCGAAGAAGAAGCTCGCCGACGCGGCTGCCGTAACGGCCTCTTGCATACCAACAGCTTTCAAGCGCCCGGGTTCTACCGAAAACACGGCTGGCGCGAGTTCGGTAGTTTCCCTACCGACCCGCCCGGCACCAGCCGGATTTTTTTCTGCAAGGAACTCTAGGGATGCTCTGATCTACGCACCACACCCCGCGCGTTGAATAGATCAGAACATCCCTGAACGCGCATGGTGCCAATGCGGTCTGCAGTTACGCGATCAGGCGCTTTTCGAAGCGCCATACTTCCAGCTCGAACGGCCCGCTGGTGGTGTCCAGTGTGATGACCTGCCGGCCAACGTTGTGCCAGCCGCTTTTTTCATAGAACCGCGCGGCACGGTCATTGCCAATGGCGCACGACAGCCATGCGGTGTGCACGCCGGACGCCGCGAGCCGCGCTTCGGCGTCGGCAATCAAGGTAGCGGCGAGGCCCCTTCCGCGCGCCTGCGCCGACACGAACAGTTGATCGAGCTCATCGTGTTTCAACACGTAGAAGCCAAATGGCATGTTGACCGGTCCAGCGGCGTAGACCTGCGACAGGCCGCGCAGCAATCGCTCCTTGAGGCTTTCCAGCGTACGCAGCCGCTGCAGCGCCGCCGGCAGGATGGCGGCGTGCGCATCCTGCCAACGTCGAACCACAGTTGCGCGAGCGCATCCACTTCCGTGATGGCGGCATGCCTTACTTGCACGGCGGCGTCCGGTTGGGTTAGCGAAGCCTAACCCAACACATTCGGGAGGTCGGGGCTGGCAGGCCAGCCATCACGTCCAGCTGCTGCTGTCGTCGTCGAAGCCGCTGCTGTCGAAATTGGCGTCGTCGAAATTATCGGAGGTGAAATCCTGATCGCCACCATTCGGCAAGTTATTGCCGCCGTTGTCGAAGAAGTTGTTCTCGGTGACGTTCTCGATCACTTCCGGCTGGCCGCCGCCGAATAGGCCGCCGCCGTGGTGGCCACTCAGCAGGCTTTCGATGCCATCGAACAGGAACATGCCGCCGGCGACACCGGCCGCGGTGGTCGCTGCATTGGCGAAGAAGCTTGAGCCACCGCTTTGCGGCGCGGCGGGCGCGCTGCTGCCGAACAGGCGTTCGCGCCAGCTCGGCGCATGCGGAGCGGCCTGTTGCTGCGGCGGATACGGCGGCGGCGCGGCGCCCCACGCCGATTGCGGCTGGCCGCCCAGGAAGCTGCCGCCCTGCTGCTGTCCGGCCGCCTGCGCCTGCAGTTGCGCGATCTGCGCCTTCGCCGCGTCCAATGCATGCTGCTGCAACAGGCAGCGCTGCACCAGCAGGTACACCGCATCGGGCTGGCTGGCCAGGCGCTGGTGGATCAGCGCATCGGCCTGCGCGTCCTTGGCCACGCCGCTGACGGCGGCCAGGCGCTGAAGGAAATCGTCGAGGAGTAGTTGTTCCTGGGGAGTCATGGGGTCACCGGTTACTTTTATGACGGCAGGATGCCGGCAAGGGCAGAAGTATGCGCGGGATGGATGACCTCAAGAGTGCCGGTCGTCGGGGTTGATGTCTGCAATTCACGATTCCTTAGGCGTCCAGCCTATTGACTACAGATGTAGTCAGGCGTAGCTTGCCTACATCTGTAGTCACGAGCCGACCGCCATGCCCAAGCCATCCATCGGGGACCAGGAGCTGGCGCTCCTGCATTATCTGGCCGAACACGAGAACGCCACCGTGGGCGAAGTCGCCGCCGATTTCGGCGAAGCGCGCGGCCTGGCCCGTTCCACCGTGCTGACGATGATGGAGCGCCTGCGCGCCAAGTCGTATCTGAAGCGGCGCCACGTCGAGGGGGTCTATCGCTACAGCACCGCGACCGGTCCTAGCGAGGCCCTGAGCAACGCGGTCGGGCAGTTCGTGGAAAAGACCTTGTCCGGCTCGCTGTCGCCGTTCGTGGCCTGGATGTCGCAGAAGGGCGAAGTCAGCGACCACGAATTGGCCGAGCTGGAAGCACTGGTCAGCAAGCTGCAATCACGGCGGAAGGACAGCTGACATGGATACCTTGAACGCGCTGGCTGACGCCGTGCTTCCCCGCCTGGCCTGGACCACCGCACAAGCGACCATGCTGATCGGCGCGCTATGGCTGATCGGGCGCTGGCTGCCGAAACTTTCGCCCGCCGTGCGTTGCATGCTGTGGTGGCTGGTCGCTGCGCAGTTGCTGCTGGGGCTGGCGATCAGCACACCAGTGCAATTGCATTGGTTGGCGCCGACCACGCCGATACCGGTCGCAACGCTCGATCATGCGGCCGCTGCAGTGCACGTAGCGGGCGATACGCCCATGATCGCGGCGGCGAACGTGGATATCGCTTTATCACCGCAAACAATGACGTGGTCATGGTCGCGAGCGATCGTGTTCGCGTGGCTCTTCATCGTGCTGCTGCAAGGCTTGCTCGCAATCCGGCAATGGTTGGAAAACCGCGCCTTGCTGCGTCACGCGCAACCGGTTGCCGATGCGGCTTTGCGGGCGCTGTGCACGCAACAGGCGCGTGCGCTTGGCATGCGCACCGTTCCGGTGCTGCGCACGTCGCAGGCCATCGTGTCGCCGCAGGTGAGCGGCTTGTGGCGCCCGGTGGTGCTATTGCCGGAGGAGCAAACGCTGTCCGGTGATGAGCTGGCGATGGCGACGGCGCATGAGCTGGCGCATATCCGCCGCGGCGATCTTTGGCTGGGCTGGATCCCGGCCATTGCGCAACGCCTGTTCTTCTTCCATCCGCTGGTGCGCTGGGCCATGCGCGAATACGCGGTGTACCGCGAAGCCGCCTGCGATGCGCAAGTGCTGCATCGGCATGGCGCAGCCCCACAAACGTACGGTCATCTGCTGGTGCGCCTTGGCGTGGTCGATCCCATGCACGCCAGTCTCGCCGGCGCCTCCTCCACCTTCCAGAACTTGAAAAGGCGATTGATCATGCTGCAGCAAAACGAAACCACACCGCGCGTGCGCAGTTGGCTGCTGGTCGCGGCGATCGCCGCGATCGGTGTGTTGCCCTATCGCGTGACCGCGGCCAATGCAGAGCAGGCGACCACGGCGACGAAGGCTCAAGCCGTAACCAACAGCGATGCCTACGTGCCGCCCGTTCCGCCGCCGCCCCCGGCGCCAGCCGCGCCGCCGCTGCCTGCGGAGCCGCCGGCACCGATGCCGGCTACACCGCCTGCCCCGCCTGCACCACCGGCCGCGCCCGAACCCGATTTCCATGCGCGCCAGGTGCACATCGCCACGCGCACCGATGCGGATCATGGCTTTGCTTTATTGGATGGCGACCTGGTGATCGTCAATGGCGGCGACGTCGACCTCAGCGAAGCGAAGCGCCTGCACAAGCACAACGAACCGATGCTATGGCTGCGCCAGCACGGCAAGTCCTACGTGATCCGCGATAAAGATGTCATCAAGCAAGCCGAAGCCGCTTACGCGCCCGCCACACGCATGGCCCAGGCGCAAGGCGACCTGGCCGGCAAACAGGGCGAACTGGCCGGTCAGCAGGCGGCATTGGCGGCGCGCCAGGGCGAGCTGGCGTCGCGCCAAGCCGAACTGGAGGGGCGCCGCGCCGCCGTCGAGGCACAACACGAAGCGCTGCGCGCCGCCGGGGCGGCGGCGGAAAACAGCGGAAAGGCAAGCCTGGACGAAGCGCTTCGCGACATCGACAAGGAGCAAGCCCAGATGCAGCGCCAGACCATGCAGCTGGATCAGGCCGAAGCGGCGCTGTCCAAGCAGGAAGCCGAGCTTTCCAAGCATGAAGACGCGATGTCGAGGCAGCAGGAGCTGAGCTCGCGGGAAACGGATCGGCAATTGGACAAGCTGCTGAGTGAGGCGATCGCCAACGGCCTGGCCACGCCCGTCAATCAGTAATACGGCGCAAGAAGCAGCGCAGGTTGAGGTGCAAACCCCAACCTGCTGATGCATGGAGATGTCAATGTTGGGGTTTGCACCCCAACCTACGCGCCGAGCTTTTGCAACGCCGCCATCACCTGCCTCTGGGCTTGTACCGGCGACCACGCCGCAATCTGCGCCAGCGTATGGGTCTGGCGCAAATATCGGATCACTTGCAGGCCAAGCCAATAACCGCTGCGATTGGGCAGACCTTGCTGATACGGCCTGGGTGCAGCGTTGAACCAGCGCTTGAAGATTTCTGGATGGGCGGGATCGATCGCCTTGCTGCGCGCATCCGCCAGGAAGCGCCGGGCGATGTCCGGCAGTCGGCTTGCTGGAATGGCGCCAAGCTCGTCCTGCAGCAGCAACTGGCCATCCGTATGTCCGGGCGAAAGTTCACCACTCACATAAGTGGCCAGGCCTTCTTCGAACAACGGCAGGGTCAGCTCGGCATCCGGCATCACGCCGTCGTTGCGAATGCCCGCATGTTGCGCGTGATAGAGATGAAAGAGTTCGTGCGGCACGACGATGTCGAGCTGCGCGCGCTCCATCAAAAGAGAATCGGCAGCGAACGCCAGCATCGGTTTGCCGTCGCCAAGCACGCCGCTCTTCGCATCGAAATTGGGCGCGAGCAGGATCACGATCGGCGGATGGGCATCGGCAGCGGGAAACAGCGCCTTGAAACGGATCGACTGTTTCGCCATAGCGTCCTGCAGCGCCTGCACCTCGGCCGGAATGCCGGCGGCCAATGCGGGATAGCGCGCAAAACGCGCGCGCAACCAGATCTGCCGGCGCGCCTGCCAATAGGGATCGTGTTGCTTTTCCCATACCACCGCGTCGTAGATGTCGCGACGCGGCGCTTCAATGTCGCGGTTCCACGCCTCTTCTTGCTGCAGGAAAGGTTTTCCTTTGGCGGCGGACCAGAACTCGGCAAACGAACGGGTGATGGATGGCGCTTCCGTGCCCCATGCAGGCACGGAAGCTGCGAGCAGCAGCATGACACTCAATGCTATGCAGCTGCTCGCTTTCATCCCGTCACTTCCAGGGTCAGGGCTTCAATGCGTATTCCTTCGGCGGCGTATCGCCGGCCAGGTACTGCACGAAGTAATCCCAGCGGCGGCGCGTGATGTAGGGCGTATCGACGCCGTAGCCGTGATGCATGTTCGGCAGGAACAGCATGTCGAAGTCCTTGTTCGCCTTGATCAGCGCATCCACCACCAGCAGCGTGCTGTACGGCGGCACGTTGTCGTCCAGCGTGCCATGCACCAGCATCAGCTTGCCTTTGAGGTTCTTGGCGATGAGCTGGTTGGCCTGGTTGTCGTAGTTGGTGCTGCCGTCCTTGTTGGTGACCAGCAGCCCCTGCCACTTCTCGGCCCAATCGTCTTCGTACAGGCGGTTATCGTGGTTGCCGCTTTCGGCCCAGCCTACCTTGAAGAAATCCGGGTAGCTGAACATCGCATCGGCGGTGGTATTGCCGCCGCCGGAATGGCCCCAGATGCCGACGCGCTCCAGATCGACCCATGGATAGCGCTGGCCGAGCTGCCTGATTGCGATGACCTGGTCCGGCAGCGTGTTGTCGCCCATCTTGCCGAACCACGCGTCGTGGAACGCCTTGGAGCGCCACGGCGTGCCCATGCCATTGATCGCCACCACCACGAACCCCAGTTCCGCCAGCGACTGATGGTCGCCTTCGGCCGGCGCGAAACCGAAGGTGCGCACCGAACCGGTCTGCGGGCCCGGATAGACGTAATCGACGATGGGATATTTCTTAGACGGATCGAAATGCGTGGGCTTGAACATCAGGCCGTACAGGTCGGTCTTGCCGTCACGCGCTTTCACCACGATCTGTTGCGGCGGCTGCCAACCGGTGGCGAGCAGGCGTTTGATGTCAGCCTTGGCCACGGTGGCGATGACATGCCCGTCGTTGGCGTCGCGCAGCACGGTCACTGGCGGTTGGGTCGTGGTGGAATAACTGTCGACGAAATACTTGCCGTCATCGGACAAGCTGATCTCGTGATCGGAGGGCTCCGGCGTAAGCAACACCGGCTGGCCGCCATCCAGGCTTACCTTCCAGAATTGCTGGTAGTACGGATTGACGCCGGAGGTACGCCCCACGCCGCGGAACCACACGGTGCGCGTCTTCGCATCCACGCGCAGCACTTCGGTGACGTTGCCCTGGCCGGTGGTGATCGCGTGCTTGAGCTGGCCGTTGCTGAGGTCATACAGATACAGGTTGCCCCAGTCGTTGCGCTCGCTGAACCAGATCGCTTCGTGCGTATCAGGCAGGTAGCGCCAGTTCACTTCGCCGTTGCCGCTTTCGTAATAGGTGGCGACGTCTTCGTGGAACACCGTGCGTACGTCGCCGGTTTTCGCATCGGCGATGCGGAAGGTTTCGTGCTTGTGGTCGCGCGAGGTGGACACGAAGGCTACCGTCTTGCCGTCCGGCGCCCATTTCACGTCATCCCAGCCACCGTTGCGGCCGCAGCTCACGTCGTCGCACAGCGAGGAGCGATGCTGGTCCGGCGGCATCTTCACGCGCACCACGGTGTGCGTAGGCACATCGATGATCACGCGCTCGATCATGGTGACGTGTTCGTCGCCAGCCAACGGATATTTCCACGACTGCAGTTCCGGATGGCCAAGCCGGGTGGTGACCAGGTACATGTCGCCGGTCTTGCGCTGATCCTGCTGGAAGGTGGCGATCTGCTTGGAATCGGGCGACCACTCCAGAATCGCTTTGTCGGTGTGCTGCCAGCCGGCGTTGTCGGTGGCGTAGCCGAAGTTCTCTACGCCATCGGTGGTGAGCTGGGTTTCCTTGCCGGTGGCGACGTCGCGCACCCACAGGTTCCAGTTGCGGATAAAGGCTTCCTGCTTGCGGTCGGGCGACAGCACGCCCGGTTCCTTGCCGGTCTTCACCAGCGTGCTCTTGTCCACGCATTCGCCGGCGGATTTCAGGTCGCACAGGAAATGCTTGTCGCCGATCGCGATGTCGTCACGTCCGTCGGTGGCGACGCGGTAATCGGTGATGTCGAGCTTGTCTGCCTTGACGACCTTCTTGCCGGCCTTGGCCAGCGCGGCGGCGAGCTTGGCCTGGTCGAGCAGCGGCGAGGCCTTGCCGCTGGCCGCATCCATGCGCAAGTAATGGTCGCCACTGGCGTCGTGGTCGAGATACCAGAAATGCGTGCCGTCCAGCCAATGCACCGTGTGCACCATATGGTCGACCAATGGCGCGGTGTTGTACCCCATGTAGCGCTCGGCCTGCGCATAATCCTGCGCGGTCAGCGTACGGCCCGCGGCCATCGCGCCTGGGACGAGCCCCAAGGTCAGCAGTCCACCTACCAGCGCGCCATGCAGACGCGACATGCCGATTTTCGAACGCATGTTTGCTCCCATTGAAAACGAATGGCCGCCGCGGCGGCCGCCCCCTATCTTGTCACCACCTTTCATCGTAGTGCGCACGGGGGCCGGCGCCCCCTGCCAAAAGCCCTGCTTCCACCGGGTTGCACGCCCCTGCTCGCCACGGAGGGGCCATAAGCCGCAAAATCCCTGGCGCCCACGACACTCCGGAGCCGCCGCATGTCGCAGCCCTACACCATCATCGGCAATTACATTTCCCCCTATGTGCGCAAAGTGCTGGTGTGCATGGAATTGAAAGGGCTCGACTACCGGATCGACCCGATGACGCCCTTTATCGGCAACGACGATTTCAGCCGCGTGAGCCCGTTGCGCCGCATCCCGGTGCTGATCGACGGCGAACTGGTGCTCAACGATTCCTCGGTGATCTGCCAGTACCTGGAAGACAAGCATGCACAACCGGCGCTGTATCCGGCCGACATTGCGCAGCGCGCGAAGGCCAGGTGGCTGGAGGAATACGCCGATACGTATCTGGCGGATGTGCTGATCTGGCGGCTGTTCTATCAGACCGCGATCCGCAAGCACATCTTTCACGAACCCACCGACGAGGCCATCGTGCAGCGCGCACGCGAGGTGGAAATTCCCGCCGCGCTCGATTACCTGGAAACGCAATTGCCGGCGGATGGTTTCATCTTCGGCGAACTGTCCATCGCCGATATCAGCCTGGCCTGCTATTTCCGCACCGCCTCGTTCGTGCGCTATGCGGTGGATGCGCAACGCTGGCCGCGCGCAGCTGCATTCCTGCAGCGGGTGCTTGCGTTGCCCGCATTTCAGAAATTGGCGCGATTCGAGGAAAGCATTCTGCGAATTCCGTTGGCGCAGCAGCGCGAGGCGCTGGCGGCGGCGGGGGCGCCGCTTACGAAGGAAACGATGGGTACGCATGCGCCGCGGCATGGTTTGCCGAGAGGGTGAATCACCATTCGGAGCGTTGGAGTTTGCACCCCAACCTACGTTTACAGCTGCTTCTCCATCACCTCCACCAGCCAATCGACAAATACACGCAACCTCGCCGGCATCTGCCGATGCGGCGGATACAGCACCGTCACCGGCAATGACGGCGGCGGCATGGCGGGAAGGATTTCCTTGAGCTTGCCGTTCGCTAACGCATCCACCGTGTGGTAGCGCGGAAACTGCGCAATCCCCAAGCCCGCTTCGCAACAGGCGCGGTAGGCCTCGGTGCCGCTGACAGTGACGCGTCCGGGCAGCATCACTTCGCGCCGCTTGCGCCCGACCATGAACTCCAAGGGCTCGGTGCGATGCGTGGTGGGCGACGCCCAGTTCACCGCATAGTGGCCGTCCTGCAGATCCGCGAGGGTGCGCGGCATGCCTTGTCGACGCACGTACTCCGCGCTGGCGACCGTGACCTGCTCCAGCGTGCCGACGCGCCGGCCGACCAGGCCTGAGTCGGGCAGCGCACCCACGCGCAACACGCAATCGACACCTTCGCGCAGCAGGTCGACGAAGTTGTCGCCAGTGCCGATGTCCAGTTCGATCAGCGGATAGCGCGCGAAGAACGCCGGCAACGACGGAATCAGCCACATGCGCGCGGCCGGCGGGGGTAGGTCCACGCGCAAGCGTCCGCGCGGCTGCTCCCGTGCCTGGCGAAAATCCGCTTCCACCGCATCGACATCGGCCAGCAGGCGCACGCAATGGCTGTAATACGCATCCCCTTCGGGCGTGGCGCGCACGCGGCGCGTCGTTCGCTGCAGCAGTTGCGCGCCGAGCCGTGCCTCCAGCCACTTGATGGTGTGGGTGACGGTGGCGCGCGGCAGGTCGAGGTCATCCGCGGCGGCGGTGAAGCTGCCCAGGTCCACGATTCGCATGAACAGGCGCATGGCGTCGAGGCGGTCCATGGATTGTTGATACTGTTGAAATGGTGAAGTCCATTATTGAGCATTTATCGCAACTCCGCGTGGACCGAAGATGCGTTGCTGCTCCCCACCCCACGAGGCGACATCATGCAGACACGCACACTCGGCAAGAACGGTCCCCAGGTTTCCGCCATCGGCCTCGGCTGCATGGGCATGAGCGATTTCTATGGCGGGCGCGACGACGCGCAATCCATCGCCACCATCCACCATGCGCTGGACCGCGGCCTCAACCTGCTGGACACGGCCGACATGTACGGCCCACATACCAACGAGGAACTGGTCGGCAAGGCGATCAAGGGACGCCGCGAGCAGGTGTTCCTGGCCACCAAGTTCGGCGTTCAGCGCGATCCGTCCGATCCGTCCAAGCGCGGCATCAACGGCCGGCCGGAGTACGTGCGCGCCAGCTGCGACGGCAGCCTGAAGCGCCTGGGCGTGGATCACATCGATCTGTATTACCAGCATCGCGTGGATCCGAACGTGCCGATCGAGGAAACCGTCGGCGCGATGGCCGAACTGGTGGCGGCCGGCAAGGTGCGCTACCTGGGTTTGTCGGAAGCTTCCGCTGAAACCATCGAACGCGCCAGCAAGGTGCATGCGATCAGCGCGCTGCAGAACGAATTTTCGTTGTGGACGCGCGATTCGGAAGAGAACGGCACACTCGCGCTGTGCCGCAGGCTGGGCATTGCGCTGGTGGCGTATTCGCCGCTGGGACGCGGCTTTCTCACCGGCGCGATCACGCGGCCGGAAGATTTCGACGAAGACGATTTCCGCCGCACCAATCCGCGCTTCCAGGGCGAGAATTTCGCGCGCAATCTGCAATTGGTGAAGCAGGTGGAAACCCTCGCCGCGGAAAAAGGCTGCACGCCGGCGCAACTCGCGTTGGCCTGGCTGTTGGCGCAAGGGCGGGACATTGTGCCGATTCCGGGCACGCGCCAGAGCGCACGCCTGGATGAAAACATCGGCGCACTGGATGTGAGCCTCAGCGAAGACGAACTGGCCTCGATCGATCGCATCTTTCCGCCGCAAGCCGTCGCCGGCGCACGCTATGCGCCAGCCGGCATGGCGACGATCGGACGCTGACGGCCATGGACACGATCCAGCGCATCCAGCCGGAAAACGTGTTCGCCCTCCCGGGCATCCATGCCGGTGTCCGGGTCGGCCAGTTCTTGTTCGTGTCGGGCCAGGTGCCGTTGGGCTCGACCGGTGAACTGGTGGGCGTGGGCGATTTCCGCATGCAGGCCGAACAGGTGTTCATCAACCTGGGTGAAGTGCTCGCCGCCGGCGGCAGTGGATTCGACCGGGTGGTGAAGCTCACCGCCTTTTTCGTGGATATCGCACGCGATTTGCCGGCGTACCGGGAAGTACGCAATCAATTCATCGGCGCGGAGCATGCCTGCGCGAGTTCGGCGGTGCAGGTAAGCAAGTTGTTTCATCCGTCGGTGTGGCTGGAGGTGGAGGCTGTTGCGGTCGTTGGAAACTGATGACACCTGGCCCCCTCTCCCCTTTTGGGGAGAGGGCTGGGGTGAGGGGCTGAGGCTTGCCCCAGGCATCAACAAAGCATCGCTTCCATTCGACCGTTAGGCGAGATTGACCCCTCACCCTGACCCTCTCCCCAGAGGGGAGAGGGAATAAGAGCCTCGCATTACAATGCCCCCATGACCACCCCCGAACACTCCCCTCTCGGCAAGCACACCGTCTACGCCGACCGCTACGACCCCTCCCTGCTGTTCCCGATCCCCCGCCAGCTCAAGCGCGACGAGATCGGCGTGCACGAACCGCTGCCGTTCCAGGGCGTGGATATCTGGAACGCCTATGAATTGTCGTGGCTGGACATGCACGGCAAGCCGATGGTCGGCGTGGCGGAATTCCACGTGCCGGCGCATTCGCCGAACATCATCGAATCCAAGTCCTTCAAGCTGTACCTCAACGGTTTCGCGCAGGAACCGCTGGCCAACGTGGCGGCCTTGAGCGCATTGCTGCAACAAGACCTCACGCGCGCAGCTGGCGCGGTGGTGACGGTGGCGATCCGCTCGCCGCGCGCGGCGCAGCATGTGTTCGCCGATCTGGCCGGCGAGTCGATCGATGGCTTGCCGGTGACGATCGATCACTACGGCCCTCCGAGAGCGGAGTATCTGAAAGCCGATGCAAGCGCCGAAGCGGTAGAGGAAACGCTGGTCTCCGACCTGCTGCGCTCCAACTGCCCGGTGACCGGCCAGCCCGACTGGGGCAGCGTGCAGATCGCCTATCGTGGCGCAGCGATCGATCGCGAAGGATTGCTGCGCTATCTCGTATCGTTCCGCACGCACAACGAATTCCACGAGCAATGCGTGGAGCGCATCTTCGTCGACGTGATGAAGCATTGCGCGCCGGAGCGGCTGAGCGTGTACGCGCGCTATACGCGCCGTGGTGGTTTGGACATCAATCCATTTCGCAGCACGGAGCAAGCCATGCCGGACAACATACGCGGCGCTCGCCAATAGCCGTAGGCTGGGGTGCGAACCAACATCGCCATCCTCATCGACATAACGATGCTGGGGTTCGCACCCCAACCTGCGCAGTCCCTCTCCCAAAGGGAGAGGGAGTTTAAGCAACATCAGAACGTATACCGCACCGTCAACATCGCCGACCAACGCGATACCACGCGGCTGGGGTCATAGAAACCACCGTCATAGGTCTGCAGTTGCTGTGGCTGGTAGTTGCCGAACTTGTCGGTGGGCAGGCTGTAGACGTACTGGCCCTTGGCATTCACGCCGGCGTAGTTGACCAGCGTACGCGTGGGATAAATGCCCGTGTTGCGCTGCTGGCCCCAATCCGAGTTCAAGAGATTGAGCACGTTGTAGATGTCCAGGCGGATCTCGCCCTTGTTGCCGGGGAAGATGCCCGGAATCTCCTGCGCAAAGCTCATATCCAGCTGGTTGAACCATGCCGTACGGGTTGCGTTGCGGCCGGCGATTTCGCCACGGTGATGGCGGAGGTAGTCGTCCGAACCGAGCACATTCTCGAACTGCTGGATGGCCTGCGCGCTGGTGCCCGGCGCGAACGTCACCTTCGGATCGTTGACGGTCGGGATGTATACCGGTTCGAAACCGGCGATCGCAAGGCCCGGGGCGTTGGTGCCGTTGGCGTCATTGCCGAACGTCCATGTATAGCGGTTGCCGTCGCGGCCGGAATAGAACAGCGACACCTTGCTCTTGTAATCGCCGAAGAATGCGTGCTGCCAATCCAGCGCGAGCTTGACGCTCTTGCCGGTCTGGTAGTTGGACGGCGCGCTGTCCGTCGAATTCGGATTGACGCGCGCGATACGCGAATAGCCGTTGATGGCGATGGTGTCGGTACCCGGGTCGACATCCTTCGCACGGTTGTAGCTGAAGGACAACGTGCCCGAGAGATCGGCATTGAACGGCTTGCTCAACGCCAAGGTGATCGAATCGGACGATCCCTTGTTGGTATTGGTGAGCAAGGTCGAGGCCGGACTGAACGCGCGATTCTGGTTGGCCAGCGCATCGGCCGGCTTGCCCGCTTCACCCGGCGTGCGCCAGTACTCGAGACGGCCGTCCGGCAGCGTGCCGGTGGGCGCGCCGATATTCAGCACCTGATACAGGATGCCGTTCTTCACCTGGATGTGTTCGTATTCCGCGCTGGCCATCAGGCCCCACCACGGCAGTTCGCGATCCAGCGCCAGGCTGAACTTCCAGGCGCTGGGCATCTTGAAGTTCGGATCGACCACGTCGATGGAACCCGCGCCGCCGCCGGCCGGAATGTTCTGCCCATGCGGGTCCGGACTGAACGGCGCCGCTGCCGGATTGAACGACTGATACTGCAGCAGCGTCACGCCGTTGTTCTGGTACGGATTGGTCAGCCACACCACCGGCGGCGTGGTCTGGAACAGGCCGATGCCGCCGCGCAACTGCGTGCGCAGCTCGCTGTTGAACAGGTAATTGAAGGACAGGCGCGGCTCGATCAGGGTGCTGCGGCTGCTGATGGTGCTGTTGTTGGCATAGCCAAAGGTCTGGCTGAAGCCTGCGTTGTACGCCGGCGTACCGGTGGCGTGCGGAATATCCGCGCGCAAGCCGTACTGCACCGACAACTGGTCGTTGACCTGCCAGGTGTCCTGCACGAACGGACTGAACTGGCCGTAGGTCCAGCGTCCGGCGATATCGTTCAAGGCATAGCCCGGCGCCGGATGGAACAAGGTGTACTGCGCATAGTTGCCCGCGGCGAAATTGTTGAGGCCCCAGAACGTGTACTGGCCGAACTGGGTGCGGCCGAACAGGTTGTAGATCTTCTCGCGGCGGTAGTCGAAGCCGGCCTTGAAGCTGTGATCGCCCAGCACATAGGTGCCGGCCCAGTACAGCAGCAAGGTCTTGGTGTTGATGTAGTTGTAGTGACGGAACTGTTCTTCGCCCAGGTTCACCACCGGACCGCGGCCGTTGCTGGACAGGTTGACCGCCACCGCCGGCTGCTGCACCGGCGCCGTGGTGGCCTGCGTGAAGTCCTGCCAGGCGACCTTCGTTTCGGTGGAGAAGCTGTCGGTCCAGTCGTCGAACAGATGCAGCGCGTAGTTGTCCGTGCTGATCGCCTTGGTATAGGTGTAGCTGCTCAGGCCCACGCTGCTGGGCCCGTTGCCGCCGACGGCCGGCTGGCTTTCGCGCGTGCGCTGGTAGACGAAGCTGGCGCGGTGGTTGTTGCTGATGTTCCAGTCGATCTTGCCCAGGTAGCGCTTGTCGTCATACGTCAGGCCGGAGGTGCCGCCGAACACACCGGGCTTCAGCCCTAAGCGGTTGGCGATGTCGATCACCTTCTGCAGATCGCCGGGCGAAACCTTGTTGCTGGTGGACGCGCCATTGCCCAGGCTGGAATCCAGGCCGTTGGCCGAGTCGGCGCCGATGCCGTTGGTGCGTTCGTGCTCGGCCGAGACGAAGAAGAACAGCTTGTCCTTCACGATCGGGCCGCCGACGTTGAGGCCGCCGGTCCAGTCGTTGCTGTAGCCGTGATAGTGGTAGCCCGGATTGCTGCTGGGCAGCCAGCCGGCATCGCCCACCAGGTGGTTGGCGTTGCGATAGGAGTAGTACACCGCGCCATGGAACTGGTTGGTGCCGGATTTGGTCACCGCGTTCACGTCCGCACCTACCGTATCGGAAGCGACGTCATAGTTGGCGGTGGCGATGTTGTATTCGGCGATCGCCTCGGGCGAGATCGGCGACTTCAGGTACGGCAGGCCGTTGGCGTTGAGGCCGAAGGGATCGCCTTGCGGCACACCGTCCACCGATAGCAGGTTGTAGCGGTTGTTCATGCCCGCGGCGGAGAACGAGCCCACGCCCTGGTCCATCACCTGGATGCGCGGATCCAGGCGCACGATGTCGTCGATCGAACGGTTGCCCAGCGGCTTGGCCTGCAGTTCGGCCTGCGACAGATTGGTCGCCAGACCCTTGTTCTCGCTGCTGAAGATCTGCGCCATGGACGACGCCTTGACCGTCACGCCGGCCAGCGTGGTGGCGTTCTTGGCCTGCTCGGCGCCCATCACCAGGTTGATCGACGAAGCCTGGCCCAGTTGCAGATACACATCGTGCGCAGCGGCCGTCGTGGCGCCCGCCTTGCTGGCGGTGATCTCGAACGGCCCACCCACGCGCAGCCCTTGCGCGGTGTAGCGGCCATCCGCATCGGTGGTGACATCCTTACGTGTGCCCGAAGGCTCGTGCACGATGGTCACCGTGGCGCCGGCCACCGGATGACCGGCGCCATCGACCACGCGGCCGGTCATGCCGGAGGTGGTGATGTTCTGCGCCAGAACGGGTGTGCTCAGCAAAAGGCAGGCAATGGCCAGCGAAAGCCGCGTGGGTCGAGCCGTCGTCATGTATGTAAATCCCCAGTAGTTGTTGTGAGCCACGAAAGCGCCTCTCCCGATAAAAGGCGTCAAAGGCGAAGCACTTGCTGGTGGTCCCTGCACCCGCGGCCGGTTGTCATGTGTGGGCCGGCCGGGACCGTAAGATATTGCCGCAAGAAAATGACAAAGTCGTTAGGCTTGTCGGGAGAGGCCATCCCGCGACAGGGCCGGTAGGCAGGGGCTACTGATGTAGCGACCCTCCGTCGTATTTCGTCCGTAGCGCAAGCTCGAACAACCCCACCCGACCCTCCCCTACTTCGCAGGGAAGGGCGCTGTCGTGCACCGTGCGATGGTGATGCGCTTGTTTGCCAACGCGCCGGAACGGCTGGCCGCTTGAGCGTGGTTTCAACCCCGGCGTTCCGATTTCGCAGTATCGGCACCAGCCCCGTGGACAGCGTCTCCACAAAGGTTGCGAGCGGTTACACTCTGCGCCCCCGGTCATCGGCACTTCAGATCGTGGGCGCTAGCCTTGGCAGCTGCCTCAAACGCCGGCCTACCGGTAACGCTACTTCTTCATTTCGGAATCCGCCCATGAAACTTTCCGCACGTTCCGCCGCCTTTTACTGCGTGACATTGGCTGGCCTGCTGGCGCTCAGCGCCTGTGGCAAGAACGAGCAGCAGCCCGCGAACCAGCCGGCTGCCCCCAGCACCGCACCGGCGCCGGCCAGCACCGCGGCGCAGCCGTCGCCGAGCGCCACCGCCGCCGCGCCGGCACATCCGGGCACTGCCGCGGCGCCCGCACCGGCTGCCCCGGCGCCGGCCACCACTACCGCTGCCGCACCCGCCGCACCGGCTGCCGCCGAGGGCTTTCAGGTAAGCACCGTCACACTGGGTGACGCGGTCACCGGCGACCACAAGGTGAAGAAGGAAGTGACCACCTTCTCGCCCAGCCAGAAAACCATCTACGTGAGCGTGGACACCACCGGCAGCACGCCGGGCGCCACGCTCAATGCGAAGTGGAGCTACCTCGAAGGCAACGGCCAGGTGGTGACCAGCACCAGCCAGTCGATCATCGCCGACGGCCCGGCCACCACCACCTTCCGCGTGCAGAACCCCAACCTGTGGCCGGAAGGCAAGTACAAGGTGGACATCTCGCTCGACGGCAAGCCGGCGGCCAGCAAGAATTTCGAGGTGAAGAAAAGCTGAGGCTTACCGGCCTGATGCTTATCGGGGCGCTCCACATCGGAGCGCCCTTTGTTTTGGGGCGATCTTCGTAGGCTGGGGTGCGAACCCCAGCATCGCGATCGATGCACGCATGGCAATGCAGGGGTTCGCACCCCAGCCTACGTGCTCAATCAGGATCGCAAGAATTATTAGCTGTCATCCCAGCTATGGCACCATTTGCGGTCCAGGGATCTGAGAGGCAATCGCAGCGTGGAGCAACAAGGCGGGGCCGAAGTCCTTAGCCAAGAAGACGCCCTGGCCCGGACGGGCCCGGTATGGCTGCGTCGATTCGCAGGTCCCGCACTGTCGGTGCTGATGCTGTGCCTGGCGTTGTGGGCGCTGTACCGCCTGGCCGGCGAAGTGAGCTATCACCAGGTCGGCGAATACATGCACCGGCTGCGGCGCGGACGCATCGGCCAGGCGATCGTGCTGACCGCGCTCGGCTACGCGGTGATGCCGCTGTACGACCTGTTCGCGCTGAGCGCGATCGGCCGCACGCTGCCCAAGTCGCGCGTGGCGCTGATCTCCTTCATCAGCTACGCCTTCAGCAACACGCTGGGCATGGCCATGCTGGTGTCCGGTTCGATCCGTTACCGCTTCTATATCCAGGCCGGCCTGTCCACGCTCGATGTGGCCAAGGTAGTGCTGTATTGCACGCTGAGCTTCTGGCTGGGCCTGTTCGCCATCACCGGCGTGACGCTGCTGCTGGTGCCGATTCCGCTGGGCCTGCCGCTTTCGCATATGCGATTGCTCCTGGGCGTGACCCTCACGCTCATTCCCTTGCTGTGGCTGGCCGGTGGCGCGCTGATCCGTCGTCCGTTCAAGCTGTGGCGCTGGAAGGTAAGCCTGCCGCCGCTGTCGGTGGGCCTGCGCCAGGTGTTCGTCGGCGCGCTCGACTGGGGCCTGGCCGGCGCGGTGCTGTATGCGCTGATGCCCGATTCGCTGCAACTGCATTTCGGTTCGTTCCTGGCGATCTTCGCGCTGGCGCAGATCGCCGGCCTGATCAGCCACGTGCCCGGCGGCCTGGGCGTGTTCGAGGCGGTGATGCTTGCGGGCTTCGGCGCCACCGGCAATCAGGCGCTGTCCGCACCGATTCTTGGCGCGCTCGCGGCCTATCGCGGCGTGTACTACCTGTTGCCGCTATGCGCGGCCACCGTTGCGGTGGTGATCCGCGAAGCGCGCGGACTGCGCCAGGCCGCACTGCTTTCGCCCTGGTTCAACGGCATCCTGCCGCCGTTCTTCGCCGGCCTCACGCTGGTCTCCGGCGCGGTGCTGCTGTTCTCCGGCGCGACCGCCGTGCTGCCGGGCCGCCTGGAACTGTTGAGCGATCTGTTGCCGCTGCCGGTGATGGAGATCTCACACTTCCTCAACAGCGTGATCGGCATGTCGTTGCTGATTCTCGCGCGCGGTCTGCAGCGCCGCCTGGATGCCGCGTATTGGCTGACATTGGTATTGCTGCTCGCCGGCGCGGTGGCTTCGCTGCTCAAGGGCATCGATTACGAAGAAGCCGCCCTGCTGATCCTGCTCGCGGTGGCGCTGGCGCCCGCGCATCGCCTGTTCTATCGACGCGCGTCGATGTTCGACATCACCTTCTCGTTCGGCTGGGTGCTGGCATGTGCAACGGTGCTGGGCTGCACGGTGTGGCTGGTGCTTTTCAGCTATCAGCACGTGGAATACCGCAACGACCTGTGGTGGCAATTCAGTTTCTATCACGGCAATGCGCCGCGCGCGCTGCGTGCACTGGTGGGCGCGACCGGCGTGGCGTTTCTGTTCGCGCTTACCAGCCTGATCCGCTCGGCGCGCCAGCGCCCCACCCTGCCCGATGAGGCAGACCTGGCGCGCGCACTGCCCTTGATCAAGCAGTTCCAGTCCGCCCAGGCGCATCTGGCGTTGATGGGCGACAAAAGCCTGCTGTTCGACCCGGATGGCAGGGCCTTCATCATGTACGGCATCGAAGGACGCAGTTGGGTGGCGATGGGCGATCCGGTCGGCCACGACGATCGCGCGCGGCAGGAACTGGTGTGGACCTTCCGCGAGCGTTGCGAACGCGCCGGCGGCTGGCCGGTGTTCTACCAGGTCAATCCCGGCGATCTGGATCTGTACCTGGAAGTGGGCATGAGCCTGCTCAAGATCGGCGAAGAAGCACGCGTGCGACTGGCGCAGTTCAACCTCGACGGCAAATCGAAGAAGGTCCTGCGCAATACGGTGAACAAGCTGGTGCGCGAGGGCTATCGATTGGAGATCGTGCCGATCGAACAGGTACCTGCCTTGCTGCCGCAATTGAAACCGATCTCCGAAGCATGGCTGCGCGAAAAGCGCGTGCGCGAGAAAGGCTTTTCGCTCGGCGCCTTCGACGAAACCTATCTCGCGCGCACGCCGATGGCAGTGGTGTGGCAAGAGGACAAGCCCGTGGCCTTCGCCAACCTGTTCCTCACCGACAGCATGGACGAAGCCTCGGTCGACCTGATGCGCTACCTGCCCGATGCGCCGCCGGGACTGATGGATTACCTGTTCGTGGAATTGATGCAGTGGTCCAAGGCGCACGGCTATCGGTGGTTCAACCTCGGCATGGCGCCGCTGTCAGGCTTGCAGAGCCGCCGCCAGGCGCCGCTGTGGAATCGCTTCGGCGCGCTCATCTTCGGTCGTGGCGAACGCTTCTATAATTTCCAGGGCCTGCATCGCTACAAAGACAAGTTCGATCCGGATTGGGAGCCGCGCTATCTGGCTGCCCCGGGCGGTATCGCATTGCCAGTGGTGCTCACCAATGTCGCCAGCCTGATCTCAGGTGGCCTAAGCGGAGTCGTGCGTCGATGAAATGGCGTCTTGTTGCAGTGTTGGTCGTGCTCGCCGTCATCGCCGTGCTGGTGGTCTTCAAGCCCTTTCCCCACCCCACGCTGGAACACGCCACCGTCAAGCTGATGCCTACCGCGGCGGCGCCGGCCGGGCACGACGATGTGCTGGCGGTGTTCTATTCCGGCGACGGCGGTTGGCGCGACCTGGACCAGCAATTGGGCAAGCGCCTGCAGGCGCATGGCGTGCCGGTGCTCGGCGTCAGCTGCCTGGATTATTTCTGGCGCCTGCGCAGCGCCGACGAATCCGCGCGCGACCTGGATGCGCTGCTGACCCAGTACACCACGCAATGGCACAAGCAGAAGGTGTGGCTGATCGGCTTCTCCTTCGGTGCGGACATTCTTCCCACCGTGGTCAACAAGCTCAGCCCGGCCAACCGCGCACGCATCACGCAGATGGTGCTGCTGTCGCCGAGCACGGACGTGAGCTTCGAAGTGGAAATGGAGGACTACATCATGGTGCGCGAGAACTGGCTGAAGACGCACCTGCAGAAGGTCAAGCAATGGTTCAACCCGGTGCCGCACTATCCCGCCCTGCCGCCGCTGCAAGCGCTGCAAGGCCGGCCGCCAGTGGTGTGCTACTACGGCCGCGACGATAGCGACGACACCGTGTGCAACGATCCGCATTTGCCGAAATGGGTGAACGTGCACGTGATGCCGGGCGATCATCACTTCGACTACAACTACGACGGGCTTGCGGTGCACATGATTGCGGAGCTGCCGAGCGATGCGCCGGCGCATTGATGTGGATCGATGCAGCGACTGGCCGGAATAACGACCAGAGTTTTCCAGTGTCATCGGCCAGTGCAGGCTCCTTGAGAACCACGCATTCATCACCAACATCGCCCAGCCCTGCACACGCCACGCACACGCTTTGCGCAAGCCCTTCACCTGACTGAATCCCTCAAGCTTCCACGTACACCGCGCGTACGTGCCGTTCACGAGCGCACTGATCGAATCACCCTGCCGAACGCATCACCGCGCCAGGCCATTTCGATTTGCATGGAGGTTGTCATGCTCTACTGGGCCGCCGTATTTTTTGTCATCGCCATCATCGCCGCCGTGTTCGGTTTCGGCGGCATCGCCGCCGGTGCGGCAGGTATCGCCAAGATACTGTTCGTGGTGTTCGTCATACTGTTCGTGTTGTCGCTGATCTTTGGCGGCATCCGCAGGGGGCCGCGTCCGTAAGAACGCAGTCCTTCGCCACACCTCAAACCTGCCGCAGCACCGGTCGGGGCTGCGGCATTTTTCAATCCGCTGGGATGCTTTGAAACAAAGCCGCCCGCTGCGGATGGCATGCGCCAACCGGCTTCAGCCAAGACTCCTCGGCGACCACCGCCGTGCATGGTCCCAGCGTGCACACGCGAATGACGCGCCCGCCCGCTTCCCGCCTGAGCGCATCCAGCACCGTGCGCAGGATGCCGCCAGTAAATGGCGTATACAGATAGAACACGGTGCCGCTTGATAGATCGGCTTCGCGCACGTCCTGCGCGAAGAATTGCGCGTTGCGTATCCGCAACGCCTGTGCGCCTTGGCGGGCACTCGCGACATAGCTCGGCTGCAGTTCGATGCCGATGCAATGTGCATCGGTGCAGATGGCGGTGAGCAACGTGACGTGCCCAAGGCCCGCGCCCAGATCCATCACCACGTCGGCCTGCGTCGGCGATACCCGTTCGATGAAATCGAAAATATGCCGTGCCGGCGTCGGTTGGTAGAACACCATCCCGGGCTCAAGTTCGATCGCATCCGGCGGCTCGGTCAAATCCAGCACGCCGCTGATGAGCGTATCGAGCGGGCCGTAGCTTTCGCCACTATCGCTACCGCGCAGCGACGCCGCCCATGCACGCAATGATTCGGCGCCTTGGCCGCGCCGGATATCTTCGCGCAGCGCTTGAAAGAGCTGCCGGTTGATCGCCTCCAACTCGGCCGCCAAGGCCTCGCCGCGGGAGGACGACGGCAACAGGCCATGCACAAGCGCGCTTTCGAGTTGATCCAATGCCTCGATGCGTCGCCCAAGTTGCCGTGGGTCGCGCAAGGATCGATCCTGTAACCACGCGTCGAGCCGCGCGTTCCAGCCTTGGGTCATGATGTCTCAACGTTCTTTCGCAGCAAGGGAAAAAGCATGGACCAACCATTCACCGTCCGCACCATAAGCAAGGCGGATTTCGATGCCTGGCTGCCATTATGGAACGGCTACAACGCCTTCTACGGAAGAACCGGCGCCACCGCCTTGCCGATGGAAATCACACAGACCACATGGCAGCGTTTCTTCGACGCCTACGAACCGGTACACGCGCTGGTGGCCGAACGCGATGGGGAACTGCTTGGCCTGGCGCATTATCTGTTTCATCGAAGCACCATCCAGCTGGCGCCGAGCTGCTATCTGCAGGATCTTTTCACAATGCCGTCCGCTCGCGGCATGGGCGTGGGCCGCGCGCTGATCGACGCGGTTTATCGCATCGCCGCGGACGCCGGCTGCCCGCGCGTGTACTGGCAGACGCACGAAACCAACACTACGGCGATGCGGCTTTACGACACGCTGGCGGAGAAGTCCGGCTTTGTCGTGTACCGCCATCTACTTGCCTGAGATCGACGGCAAGCGCCGCAGCCATTCGGCGAGCTGCGCCAGCACCTGGTGCCGGCCGGTCTCGGTTTCGTTGAAGAGTTCGTGGAACAAGGTATCGAAGAAGCGGCTGGTGAGCTGGTGGGTGGCCCATGCGCCGTTGGCAAAGTCGCGGCTGCCGGACGGGTCCACCAGGCGATCGCTGCCGGCCGCCAGCAACAAGGTGGGCACGCGCAGGCGCCAGGCATCGGTGATGCTGGATGCGCCGGCGCGAAAGATGAAATCGGCCAGGCGCGGCGTGATCCAGCCCGTGCGCAAGGGATCGGTGCGGTATTCCTCCACCACTTTGGTGTCGTGCGACAGCGCGTCCACCGGCAGGCCGTTGCGCAATGGCAGGTTCGGCAGTACGCGCGCCAGCACGGCCGCCAGCCGGCGCAGCCAGAGCGGCTCGAACGAGCGCAAGGCCGGCGAGGAAAGCACCAGCCCCGAGGGTTCGACGCGTCCATCCAGCACTGCGCGCAGCGCAACCAGCCCGCCCATGCTGTGCCCGAGCAGCAGCGGATGCCTGCCGGAGTGGATCGCGTAGTTCTCATAGACGGCGGTGAGGTCCCTCAGCAGGTCGTCGCTGTGCCGCAGGGCGCCGCGCCGGCCCGGCGTGCGGCCGTGTCCGCGCTGGTCGTAGCTGCGAACGGCGTAGCCGTGGCTGACGAACCATTTGGCCAGCGCGTCGTAGCGCCCGCTGTGTTCGCCCAGCCCATGCACGATCAACACCGCGTTGTGCGTGGCGCGGCCGGACCAGTCGCGCAAGAACAGCTGCTGGCCATCGGCCATGGTCAGCCATGTCGTACCGCCGCCGGTCATGGCGTCTCCCGCCATCGACACGGCCATTGCCTGTCGCTCCATAACCGCTCCCCCTGTTGGCCTGCGTACCTTACGCCTTGCATGGCTGGCGTGAGAACTCCCCGCCGCATGGACGCGCGCGTCATGGAGCCCACTGCGCGGTACGCGGATCGGCCGCCCACGCACGCCACGCCGGCACGTTCAAGCCGACGATAGCCAGCCATAGCGCCAGCGACGCTTCCCCCGGCAGACAGGGGAACAGCAGATACGGCAACAGCGATGCCTGCAGCGATGGCGCGATGAAGCTGATCAGGCCATCGGCGAAATAGCAGAACCCGGAAACGCCCAGCAGCAGCCCGATCAGCCGAGGCAGGAAACCGGAACGGAAGATCAGATAGCCGGCCAGCATTTCATCGACGCCGTAAAACACGAACGAGATCAGCAATCCCGTGTCCTGCAACTGCACCGAAAGATACGAAAGCGCCTGCAACTGCTGCGGGCTGAACACAGCCATCGCTCCACTTTCGGCGGCGAGTTTCAGCGGTACGTAGGCATTGACCATGTCGAGCGCTTCGATCGCCGTGCCGATCAACCCGCAAGCCATCGCCATGAGGGCGACCACGCCATTGACGCGCCTAAACAGAATGAAGCTGATGACTTCGTCGGGCACGTTGCACAACAGCAGGATGATGTGCGCGGTAAATCCCATGCGAAACAGCGTCTCGTGCGCGGCGATGTTGTGTACTGTCGCCGCAGCATCGCCCGGCACGATCAGCATGCCGCGCACATAGCCGATGTCGAATCCGCCGGCCACGATCCCGATCAGGGAAACGATGCCGACGATTCTGGCCAGCACGAGCGGGGAAAACCGCTCCAGATCGGAACTCGACATGGCGCTCCTGGCGAAAAGCCTTCCTGCCCTCCACCATGCGCCCGTCGACCTGGATTTTCCCCGTGCCGGAAGTACTCCCGCTCAGTGCCGGGGATCGGCCTTGGGTACCTGCAGCGCCAGGCCCTGGCCGAGCTCGTACCGGTCCACGCCGGCGGCCGCGGGTTCGGCGCGCTCATGCACGCTTACGCGCCGGTCTTTCGTGGCCACCCATAGATCGGCGTTGAGGCGATAGATCAGCTCCGCCTGGGTGCGCGCAGCCCGATAGGCGCCGAGGCGCTTCTCCAGGTTGAACACGCGATCGACCACCATACCTTTGTCACGCGCGCCGTAATGCTGCTGCAGCAGCGCCTGCACCCGGGTGGCGATGGCGTCCGGCGCCGTTACGTGGGTAGCGGCGCCGGACGCAAGCCGGCAGGCGCCAAGCATGCACATGATCACGGCAAGGCGCGTGCCGGCGGTCACCTTACGCCCCTCCCTTGGTATTGGCTTCGCGCAGTTTTTCTGCGCATTCCTCGCAGCACACTTCCACCACGCGGCCGCCGATGGTGACCTTGATGGCGTTCTCGTCCAGTGCGTAATCGCACGCGGCGCAGGTTTTCTCGCTCATGGGATGTCTCCGTGGGTAACCCGTCATCGGGCACATCCAGGAGACCATTTGCAGCCAGGGTGCGCTGTCGAATTCTTTAGGTGTTTGCTTGCGAGGAGCGGCGAAACTCGGCCGGCGAGCGTCCGTAGGCCTGGCGGAAGGCGCTGGTGAAATGGCTGTGGCTGGAAAAGCCGAGCTCGGCCGCCAGCGCGGAGAGATCGTCGTAATGCGCGATGGCGTCGAGCGCGCGCGCCAGGCGCAGTTGCAACTGATAGCGGTACAACGGCATGCCCTCGACCTGCCGGAACACCTGGGTGAGATATACCGGCGAGCTGCCGATTTCCTTGCCGATCTCGGCCAGCGTCCAGCGCCGCGACAGATCGCTGGACAGCAGCACCTTCACGCGATCGGCCAGCCGCTGGCGCGCATGCGTGGAGGCCGGCTGCCTGGACGTACGCGGCCCCAGGCTGCGGCACACCAGGGTAAGCACCAGCGCCTCGGCTTCCAGCGGCTCGATGCTGCCGTTGTCCAGGCTATGGCGCAGCAATGCCACCAGCGCCTGCGCGCGGGCGTCGATGCAGTGGGATTGCGCGCGGAAAGCCACGTCGCCCTGCCCCAGCAGCAAAGTCTTCGGCGCCAGTTCGGCGAGCAGGCTTTGGTCCATATCCAACGACAGGCAGGAGTCGCCGCCATCCACCGGATGGCTGACCTGATAACCCTCCTGCGCGTTGAAAAACAGCACATGGTTGGCGTCCGCCACGGCCTGGTCCGTGCCCAGGTGGCGCATGTAGAGACCACGATAAGGAAACACCAGCTGCGTGCTCGAGGCGCATTCTTCGGCACTGCGATGGCGGCAGGTGCCGCTGCAATGGACGGTTCGCAGCGTCAACGATTCGGTCGACAGCAACAGCTTGGACGTAAGCGTGGACATCGCGCGCGCCAATGACGCCTTGGTCGGATGACGGTAGGGGCGCCAGCTTAGCAGCCTCGCGGCGCGGCTCGCGCCAGGCGGACGATCGCTAAAGATTCTGACAGCGCGCCCGGGCCGCCCGATGGTCTGCTTCACACACCCGGTGTCGGGTGAAAACACAGGCCAGGATCATGAACCGCGAACAGAGAATGCGTGCCGAGCTTTTCCATCAACTGCACGCCGGCCCGGCGCCGCTGATGCTGCCCAATGCCTGGGATGCCGCCAGCGCCCGGGTGATCGAAAACGCTGGCGCCAAGGCGATCGCCACTACCAGCGCCGGCATGGCGTGGGCGCTGGGCTACCCCGATGGCGAGCAACTACCGGTGCAGGAGCTGCTGGCAGCCTGCCGGCGCATTGGCCAGGTGACCACGCAGCCGGTCAGCGTCGATATCGAGCGCGGCTATGGCCGCGATGCGCAAGACACCGGAGGCCTGGTCGGCGCCCTGATCCAGTTGGGCGTGGTGGGCATCAATATCGAGGACGGCACCGAGCCCGGCACGCAAACGCTGGCGCAGCCGGGCGTACTGTGCAAGCGCATCGCCTGCGTGCGGGCCATTGCGCAACATCACGACCTGCCGTTTTTCATCAACGCGCGCATCGACACGTACCTGAGCAACCTGCCGCCGGAAGCACGCCTGGAAGAAACCCGCAAGCGCGCACTGGCTTATATCGACGCCGGCGCCGATGGCATCTTCGTTCCCGGCCTGGCCGATGCCGATGAGATCACAACGCTCGTTCGAGCGCTGCCGGTACCGCTCAACGTCTACGCCGGTTATCCGGGCGCGCCTGTCTCGCAGACGCTTCAACAACTGGGCGTGCGGCGCATCAGCCTGGGCTGCGGCCCGATGCAGGCCACGCTGGCGCAGCTTGGCGCCATCGCGGCGGAGGCGCTCGATGACGGACGCTACGACACGATGGGCAAGCACATGCTGACCCCGGCCGAAGCGAACGGCTTGTTCCGTTCCGTCGCGCACACGATGGAGCGCACGCGCGAGGTGCCTTACGTCGGCATGGGCGATGGTCCGGTCGCCCAGCTGGTTGCCCGGCAGCGCCGCGCGTCGTTGCGCGAGATCGAGCTGACCACGCGCAACAGCAACGCCAGCGCTCACGCTCCGGCATGGTGGCGCCTGGTCGCATCCGTGTTCGGTGACCGCGCGACGGCGAAGGCTGGCAACCCATGATGCGCAGGCTCGCGCACGCGATGGCGTGGCTGGCGGTTGCGGCAATCGCGCATGCAACGACGGATACCGCTCGCCAATCACTGGACGATGCCTGGTGGACCGGCCCGATGATGGCCAATTCAGCGGCCGCCTTGCCGCAAGGCCATTTCCTGATCGAACCCTATCTGTACGACGTGCGTTCCCCGCATACGGACAGCTTCGGCTCGCTTACCTACATGGAATACGGCGTGAGCAACCGGCTGATGGTCGGCGTGATCCCGACCTTCGGCTACAACCGCAGCTCGGATGGCTTGCACAGCAGCGGCATCGGCAGCGGTGACCTGAGCGTGCTGGCGCAATACAGCCTCAGGTCGTTCCATGCAGGCAGCGCCATGCCCGCGATGGCGTTGATGGTGCAGGAGACGCTTCCGACCGGCCGCTACGATCAACTCGACCATCCAGGCGTGGATGCGCAAGGTAGCGGCGCGTACACCACCACGGTGCAACTGAATACGCAAACCTATTTCTGGCTGCCGGATGGACGCATCCTGCGCATGCGCTTCAACGTGGGCGGCTCCGTTTCTCGTACCACTCAGGTCGACGGACTCAGCGTTTACGGCACACCCGCGGGTTTTCACGGCAGGGCCAGGCCCGGCAACGCGGTGGGCGTCAACGCAGCCTGGGAATACAGCATGACGCGCCACTGGGTGCTGGCGCTGGATGTGTCGTATCACTACGCGCGTGGCGCGCAAGTGGAAGGTGTTGCGGACACGACGCGGCTCGCCTATCGCTCACGCTCAAGCGCCTACTTCGGTTTCGCGCCCGCCATCGAGTACAACTGGCGCAACAATCTCGGCGTGCTGATCGGCGTGCGTGTGTTCACCGGCGGCCACAACAGTTCCACCACGATCACGCCGGCGATCGCGCTGAACTACGTACATTGACGCAGCCCCGGCGAGTACCGGGGCACAGCGTCGTCACCGCATCAATTCTGATACGCCCCGCGATCGATCAGACCGCTGCTAGTGGTGCGCGGCGAACCCGCATAGTCATACGCCCCTTGCGATGCCAGGCCAAGATTCACGCCTGTATTGATGGCCGGCGAGCCTGCGGAGAGCCGCAGATCGGGTGTTGTGGCGCTCCTGAACAGCGGGTCGGCAAGCAGGCCGCTGGTTTCGCTCTTGCTGGCCTGTTGGAAACTGCTCAAATCGGTGTACGTAGTGTTGCTCCATAACCAATACGCCGACGCGCCCGCGTCGCTGGTATAGAACAGATCATTTTTCAATGTGACCGGCGCGGTGCCGGACGCGACGAAGCTGTTCACCAGCAACCCCTGGCCATTGGCATACAGAATGTTGTCGGCGAACAGATTGTTGCTGGCGTTGTACTGCACCTGGAACTCGCCGCTGCCCGTCAGCAGCGCATCGTTCTGGAACAGCGTGTTGTTGACGATCGTGCAATGGCTGGTGCCGCCGACCGAGGACTTGTAGCCGCCGATGGAAATGCCCGCGACATTGCTGTAGAGCACCAGGTTGTTGCGCGCAGTCACGTAGCTGGTGACGCGGCCGTAATGCTCGCTGGCCAGCTCGATACCCAGATCCGCCGCTCGCACGTTGTTCCATTCGATGGTGATCTGCGTGCCGCCATCCACGTAGATGCCATCGGCGCTGGGCTGGTTGCCGTACGCAGGATTGTTGGCGGAAGAGATGTTGTAGACGGTATTGCCCGCGATCCAGCCGTTGCGTGCCTGATCCAGACTGCTGGTAGGCGCAGTCCCCTCGAAGCCGATCGCCACGATGCCGATATTGTTGTTGTCGTGCACCTTGTTGTTGGTCACCTGCCAGTTCTGCACGTTGCCGTTGACGGACAACGACTCGCTGTAGCCGAGCGTCAGGTGATCCAGCTCGTTGCCGTCGATGATCAGGTTGCTGATCGGCGTGGCCGCATTACCGTACACGGCCAATCCGAACGCATCGCCGGACGAGGTCTTCACCGTGGTCACGATGTTGTGGATGTGGTTGTTGCGAATCTCGATGTGATCGCCCGCGCCCGCGACATAGATGCCCAGCGGCACCAGGCTCGAGGAATTGGACGTGTAGTTCTGCAACTGCAGACCGACCACGCGCACATAGCTCACGTTCTGCAATGTCACCAGCCCCTGCTGCCCTTGCGGTATGCCCAGCCCGGTGCCGTCGATGGTGGCGGTCTGCCCCGGCGTGGAGGTCAAGGTGATATAGCCCGCCGTAGCCGAGCCCGAATGCGTGACCGTCACCAGTTCGTTATATGTGCCACCCGCCACCTGCACCGTGGCGCCCGCAGGCACCGCATTCATCGCGTGCTGAATCGTTCGCCACGGCGCCGCGGCGCTACCGCTTGCACTGTCGCTGCCGGTGGTCGCCACGTAATACACGGGCCCGCTATACGTCGACGCCGCCACCGCCACCGCAGCCGCCCCGTTCGCCAACGGCGCCGCCTCGGCCTGCGCCGTCACCGTCGCCATGAACGAGGCCGGCGCACCCGCCGGCGCGGTATAGACGCCGCTGGTGGAAATGGTACCCAGGCTCGGCGCGCCACCGGGAACGCCATTCACCAGCCAGGTAACGTTCTGATCGGTACTGCCCGACACCGTAGCCGTGAACTGCTGCGTGCCATTGGCAGGCAGTGAAACTTGCGTGGGCGATACCGCCACGGTGACTGCAGCGCCCGCAGGCGCCGGCACTGCAAAAGCGGACGACATCGCGGCGACCAGGGCGATCGCCCGTCCTACGGAGAACGTACGCATGCTTTCTTCGTCCTTACGAAAGGGAGTGTGATCAGGGGTTTTAGGTGCCTGCGGTATCGCGCGCACTATGGATTATGTCGATGCTGGAAGCTGCGATGGTTTTCGCAAATGACGGGATACGCGGGTCGGATGTTGCTTTTGCGAGTGAACCTAGTGTGACAAACCTGCATATAAGCTTGCAGGCTCGAGACAGTCGTTGGGTTGGCGCAGCGTAACCCAACGCCAACCCGAATACGTCGGGTTACGTTGCACTAACCTACTCTGCCTAATGACGAGGATCGGCTACGCTAGACGCGATTGTTTTGGGGAAGAAAGGATGGGGCATGGCCAGAACCCAGGCATGTGTAGCGCTCAAGAGCATTGCCATTTGGATACTGCTCTTGCTGGTGTCGAACACATCCGCGAAGGCTGAGGCTTTGCCAAAGGTCGCTGGCTCTAGCCAGGCAAGAGCGGTGGCGGCCGATACGCCAGGCATCACCAACGAGGGCACGACGTTTATCGTTCCAGCAACCTGGAGCGCGACCATGCACGGGCCATTTACCGTGCTGTCGCCACCTGACGGCCGCCTCCAGATCGCCCTCGCCGATATATACGCGCCAAGCGCCGACATGGCCGTCGCCTCCGCATGGAAAGCCTTCGATCCCGGCTTTAAGCAGCCGTTGCAGCTTTCCGAACCCCTGCAACCGAGAGATGGCTGGGAGCAAATCCAACATTTCGAATACAAGGTTCCGCCAAGCGAACAGCGCATCGTCAGGGCATTCGCGCGCCACGCGAACAATCGCTGGTTGGTGATGATTTATCGGGGAGATTTAGCTACACGTGAGAGGTGGATGACCTCGATCCTTCTTGTTTTTGACAGCCTGCACCCTCAAGGGTATCAGCGTGAAAATTTTGCAGGCAAAAAGGTCCGGACGATCGACGCCCACGTCGTCCAGGCCATGAAGGATTTCGTCGCCAGCGGAATGAAACAGCTTGGCGTACCCGGCGTCGCATTCAGCCTCATCGATCACGACAAGATCGTCTATGCCGGCGGCCTCGGTGTACGTGAATGGGATAAACCGGAGCCTGTCGATGCGGACACGCGCTTCATCGCCGCCTCCGATACCAAGGCGCTGACCACTCTGCTGCTCGCCGAATTGGTGGACGAAAAGAAGCTGCGCTGGGACGAGCCAGTCACCGAAGCCTATCCTTCGTTCAAGTTCGGCGACCCCAAAGTCACTCGCGAGCTGCAGATCAGGCACTTGGTCTGTCAATGCAGCGGCATGCCTGCGCAGGACTATGACTCGGAATTCCATAACCGTAGCATGACTCCCGCTGCATTGATCAGGCTTTTGGGCGCCATGGTGCCCATGGCACCGGTTGGCAAGATGTTTATCTACAGCAACATATTGCCAGCCGCAGCGGGCTTCATCGCCGGCAGCGTCGCGGAACCAGACAAAGAACTCGGCGCCGCCTACGATGACGCCATGCAGAAGAAAGTGCTCGGTCCTCTTGGCATGACCCGCAGCACATTCGATTTCGCTAAAGCCCAGCAAGGCAACTACGCACGACCGCACTATGCGGATGTGGACGGCAAGCTGACAGTTAGCCCGATGACATACACTCAAAGCTATGGCGCGCGCCGGCCTGCGGGCGGCCTATGGACTACCGCGCATGACCTTAGCCAATACGTCGTGATGGAATTGGCCGATGGCGTTTTGCCGAATGGTCAGCGCCTGGTATCAAAAGAAAATCTTCTACGGCGTCGCGCACCGAATATCGTGATCGACAACGACCAACACTATGGCATGGGCCTGGTGATCGATACTCAATGGGGCGTTACCGTGATAGACCACAGCGGCGGTCGCCCGGGCTATGCAAGCCACATGATGTGGCTGCCCGACTACGGTATCGGCGCCGTGATCCTCACCAATTCCGATGACGGCGGCGCATTGCTGCACCCATTCGCGCGCAAATTAATGGAACAGGTTTTCGACGGAAGACCAGAAGCCGACCAGCAACTGCAAGCCGCAGTCTTGCGCAAGAAAATCAACCAACGAACCCTCCGCCAATCGCTACAGATCCCCGCAGACAAGTCGGCCAGCCACTTGGCGGCGAAGTATCACAACGATGCGCTCGGCGATCTGACGGTCAACCGCTCGGGCCGCAACGTCGAATTCAAATTCGATGAATGGCGCAGCCTGATCGCCTCACGCATCAACGGTGATGGGAGTACGAGCTTCATCACCTTGGGAGAAGACATGGCGGATACCGAATTCCTCGCGGGAGAGCAGCATGGAAAACGTACGCTGACCTTGAACGATGGGGCGCGCGATTATGTTTTTGTCGAGCGAGATGGGCCCTGATAAGGATGGGAGCGCATTGATTTCACCGACGCCTCAAATGTGACAGCTTTTGGAGAGATCACATATGCGTCCGGCCTCCATTCGTTTAGCTCTCGTTGTCCTGCTGCCGTTTTTCTGATGGGACTTGCGGCACCCATCTGTGCCCAGTCCGATAACAGCCCGATCAAATCTAAAGACCCAGCCTTGGCACGACTCGATGGCTTTGCCTCGGAGTTGAGGTGCTTATCCATCAGTATCATCGCCACTATCGATCCGCTGCCAGACTCCTCCGGCAGTACGGCATCCGAAAAGCAGGCGCGACTAGACCGAACCGCGGGCGGATTTTTTCGTGAGCGCCATCAACGCATCCATCGATCGTATAAAGGCGCCGGCGTCGGCGGTTGCCGCCTGAAGAATAAGCGCGCCCTGTAGACCGGCCACCCAATCTTCAGCGAAGTTTTTGGCGCGTGTCGGTGGCATGCCGCTCTCTTGGGCCAAGATGGCGATGGCCTCGATCCAATGTGCAAATGCAGTGCGCAGTCCCTGCCGGCCGGCCGGGCCGAGTTGCGAACTGGCCAATTGGCCGAGTACGCACAGTGTGCGTCCACCCGCATACATGTGATTGAGGACGGCGATGATCTTCTGTATGCGCGTTTTCAATGATCCGGGCGCGCGCGCCATGCCGAGAATCTCGGTATCGATCACGGCAGTCGCCCGATCGAGAACCGCCTCGGCCATCTGAATTTTCCCATCAGGGAAATAGTGATAGAGGCTGGATTTCCCGAGCCCGGTCGCACGCGACAGGTCGGCCATGGAGGCGCCGTCGAAGCCAAGGTCGCGGAATACCGTGAACAACCGGTCAATGATTTCTTCTCTGCTGGTCAAGGCGGGGGGCATAAGGGCAAATCGTACGGAACATTCGGTACAGGGATATTACCAGTGGGAAATTCAGCACGGGCATCCCTTGACAAGTCCTCCTGACCAGGAGCATTGTACCGATCGTTCGGTACATTTTTATTCTACTGAAACGCCCCGCCTGGAGAAATCCCCATGTCCCAGCTTCGCCCGACTTATCAAACCGTCTCCGTTCCCGACCGCCGCACCGGGACCGCGCTGAATATCTTCTATCGCGCCGCCGGGCGCGAAGATGCACCGACGGTGCTGTTGCTGCATGGCTTTCCGACTTCGAGCCACCAGTACCGCGGCTTGATCGAACGCCTGGCCGACAAATATCGCGTGATAGCACCCGACCTGCCTGGCTTCGGTTTCTCGGATGCGCCCGACGCCAAGAGCTTTGGTTATACGTTCGATCATCTCGCCGAAGTCATGGCGGGGTTCACCGACGTTATCGGGCTGACGCGCTACGCCCTTTACGTTTTCGATTACGGTGCGCCGGTGGGTTTCCGGCTTGCCGCGGCTCGTCCCGAGCGTGTTTTGGCGTTGATCTCGCAGAACGGCAACGCCTATGAGGAAGGCCTCAGTGAGGGCTGGAATCCGATTCGCGCGTATTGGCAAGACCCTACCGAGGAAAACCGTGCCAACCTGCGTGCGCTTCTGAAATTCGAAACCACCTATTTTCAGTACAGCCATGGCGAGGCCGACGCTGCATTGATCGCGCCGGAAAGCTATACGCTGGATCAGCATTTTCTCGATCGGGTCGGCAGCGATGAAATCCAACTGGACCTGTTCGGCGACTACAAGACCAACGTCGCCAATTACCCCAAGTTTCACGACTATTTCCGTACCTATCGCCCGCCGACACTGGCGGTCTGGGGCAAGCACGACCCCTTCTTTCTACCAGCGGGTGCGGAAGCGTATCGTCGAGATATTCCGGACGCCGAAGTTCATTTCATCGACGCCGGACACTTCTCGCTCGAAACGCATCTGGACGAAGTCGCCGGCATCATCCGCAGCTTCCTCGCACGCAAGGTGGACACGGAGCATGGTTCCGCGCTGTTTGGCGCCCTCGGTCCTGCGTCGGTGCCAACTGAGGCCAAGGAAATGCTCGATGGCATGACCAGCATCTTCGGCTTTGTGCCCAATCTCGGTTACGCGCTGGCGGTGGAACCGGCGGTATTGGGAGCCTACGCAACCCTGTTGCAGTCCTTGGGCAAAACCTCGCTGGATCCCATTGCCCAACAGGTCGCCATGGTGGCGGCAAGCCGCGCAAACGCTGCCGATTACGGCATCGCCGTGCACGCGACGCTGGCGGCCAGGCTCGGGGCGCCGGCAGCGGTCGTCAAAGCGCTTCGCGACGGCAGCTCACTGGAAGATACCAAGCTTGAGGCTGTTCGCCGCTTCGCCGACGCCATCGCATCAAACCGCACGCAAGTCTCCGATAGCGATATCAGAGCCTTGAAGGCAGCAGGCCTGGATAGTCGCGCGGCGGTATCCATAGCTATGGCTACCGCTGCGAAGGTACTCGTCAATGCGCTAGCGCACTTGTCTCAAGCGGACATTGATGAGGGTTTTCGCGATTCCAGACATTGATCGGCACAAGTGAAGTGCAAGCCGCACGTCACGCACCAGAGCAACGATGAGTCGACAATGGCGCGCCCGGAGGGATTCGAACCCCCGACCAATGGCTTCGGAAGCCACTACTCTATCCGGCTGAGCTACGGGCGCGTGGTGAGCGCTGGCGCGGGTGATCCGGTGGGATGGGCGCCGAGCGGAGGTGGAGTATAGCGGAGGTGGGTGGGGATGCCCATCGGCTCGCGGCGGGCTTTCCCGAGATGGCGGACTCCACCCCACTCCAACCCTCCCCTACTGCACGCAGGGGAGGGTGGATCGCGGGGCGCGGGAGATGCCGCGACGTCGCTTACTTGGCCTTGATCAGCTGGCTCAAGGTGTCCGGCTTGCTGGTATCGCGCTCCAGGTGCGGATACTTCAGGCCGCCGTGGTAGTCGATGCGCACGGTCTTGTACTCATCGAAATTCTTCACCAGCAGTTCCACCGGCTGGCTGCTGTCCTTCGCCGAAGCGGTGACGGCATCCTTGATCGCGTCCGGATCGTAGCTGTGGCCGTTGACGGCGACGATGGTCATGCCGGGGGAGATGCCGGCCTTGAAGGCGGGGCTGTCCCACAGTACGTCGTTGATGGCGCCTTCCTTGCCGATGGACAGGCCGAGCGAATACATCAGGTCGGCGGTGTGGCGGAAAGATTCGACTGCCTTGATCGCGTCGGAGGGCTTGTCGGTGTAGACCAGCTTCCAGCCGTGCGCTTCGACGCCGCCGATCAGCGGACCATGGCCATCCAGGCGCGTGCGCAGATAGCTCTTCCAGTCATACGGCGCGATGCCGTTGAGCGTGTTGACCACGTCCTCGAAGGTGTACGGATCGACATCCCATGCGCCGGGATTCACGCCGAAGAAGGCTTTGGCGAAATCGTCGATGCTCTTCTTGCCGCCGCTGAGTGCGCGCAGCTTGGCGTCCACGTCCAGCCAGATCATCTGGCCGGCGGAGTAGTAGTCCTCGCTGGCCTGGTAGTTGCGATACGGCAGCGATCGGCGCTGGGCGATGGTGGGATCGTTGGTGGTGTCCTGCACGTTGCGCCAGCTGGCCAGGCCAGGGCGGCCCTTGTCATAGGTGGCGGCGACCGCAGCGAGCATGTCCTTGAACTGGTTGTCGGTCCACAGGCCGGAACGCGCCGCGACCACGTGGCCCCAGAACTGCGTCTGGCCTTCGTACACCCACAGCAGCGAATCGCCCATCGGCACGTTGAAGTTCGGCGTGGCCAGATCCGCGCCGCGGCGGTACTTGCCGTCCCAGGAATGGTTGAATTCGTGCGAGAGCAGGTCGCGCATCACCCAACTCTTTTCCCATTCGGTGAAGTAGCCGGGCGGCGTGCCGTTTTCGCTGGAACGATGATGCTCCAGGCCGTTGCCGCTCATCTTCTCGCTGAGCGAAAGCAGGAAGTCGTAGTGGTTGTAGTGATGCGCGCCGTACAGCTTGTACATCTGCTGCACCAGCTGCTGGTGGATCTTGATCTGCTCGGGCTTGATTTCCAGGTATTTCGGATCATCCGCCACGATGTTCAGATGCACCGGCGTGCTTGCGCCCGGATCCAGATCGATCCGCTTGTAGTACTTGCCGGCGTAGATCGGCGAGTCGACCAGGTCGTCGTAGTTGATCGACTTGAAATGCACGGTGTCGCCGTCCTGCGAGGCGACTTCCAGCGCGGAGCCGAACTTCCAGCCGGCGGGCAGCTTCACGCTCGGGTCGGTCTGGATCTGCCGCGCGTAGTAGCCGGCCGGATAAATGGTGACGGTGTTCCACTGCAGGTTGAGCATTTCCGGCGTCATCACCACGCGGCCCTGGCGGGTGTCCTGCGGCGAGAGGAACTCGAAATCCACGTCCACCGAAGTGGCGCCCTGCGGCACGTCGACGTTGAAGGCGTACACGTTGTACTGGTCGCGCGTCCACGGCAGCGTCTGGCCATTGGCTTTCACCACCAGGCCGGCGAACTGGCTGATCGGGCCGGTGGGCGAGTGGTGGCCGGGAATCCACTCCGGATACAGCAGCGTCAGCGGGCCGGCCGCCGTCACCGGAATCGTTTCGTGCACGCGGAACACGCGATGCGCCAGATCGGTGGCATCCACGTCGATCTTCAGCGCGCCGCTGTAGGGAACGTTCTGTGGCGCGGGTGCATCGGCATGGACGACGAAGGCGGTGCATCCGAGCACGGTGGCAAGGATCGCGGCGGCAAGCGGGGTGCGTTTCAAGGGAGTCTCCTGGTGCGGCGAAACCGCCAACGTGAACGTGAAGGCGGTGTAAGGCCACGATGCTAGCCATGTGCGCGCGCGCCGCTCCCCTGCCAGAGGTCACGCGCAGGCCCTTGAGCCGCCTTGGTTCGAACGAATCCGAGCCGCTTCAAGCACATGCCTAAAACTGAACAGTCAAGTCCACTTTTAGGACGTCGGAAAAGTTGGGTTCAGGACGAACGTTACATTCTTGTTACGTCGCGTATCCCCGCGCGACCCCGCGCCGCGACTTCCCCAATCGCGGCGCCGGGCCAATAAAAAAGAGATGGAGTCCTCCATGAACAAGCTAGCCCTCTCGGCCGCTGTGGCCGCTCTTGCCCTGTCCCCCGTGCTGAGCCAGGCCGCCCCTGCGGATGACGCCAGCACCGCCACCTACGGCGCGAACGTCAATCCCAACTGGCAAGACAATTTCTTCGTCGCCGGCCAGCTCGGCCAGACCCAGGCCCGCACCAGCCTGCTCGACCACAACAACAGCGTGTTCCAGAACGTCCGCTTCGGCTGGCGCTGGAACGGCATCGTGGGTCCGGAAGTCGGCTACGTGTATCTGGGCCGCCCCAAGGCCGACATCTTCGGCGACGGCAGCGCCTCGTTCTCGGCCAAGCCGCGTGCGCTGACGGTTGGCGTCAACGCCAAGTACAACGTGTACGAGAACTGGTTCGTCAGCGCGCACGCCGGTTACCTGCGCTCGAAGACCAAGCTCGACCTGGTGTCGGGCGATTTCGGCGCCAACTACACCACCTACAACAATGGCCTGTATGCGGGCCTGGGCGTTGGCTATGACCTGACCAAGAACTTCAGCGTCGGCGTCAACTACGACAACTACCGCATCAACAGCGGCAATGACACCAGCGTCAATCACGTTGGCGTGGGCCGCAACCGCGTGAACGTGGCGGCGTATTCGGCTTCGGTGGAATACCGTTTCTGATAAAACGCCGACGCGTCGATGCAAGCAACAAGAAACCCCCGGGGCAACCTGGGGGTTTTTGCTTTTACGGGACGCGTTCCATCCGCGGTAAACCAGCAAGCAATCAGCCACAAATCATTTGAATCGATTAACTGTGACGCAGGCCGTGACACCCGCGTGAAAGCCCGTAATTATTTTTTTGGAATACGTTTTCGTACACATATCGCGCATTGCAATTGGAATTTTCTTCCACTACGTTTTCGCGGTTCGCCATGGGGAATGGAGTTGTATTTGGCGAACGACTTTGTCAGGGATATGGGCCGAATTCTGCGGCTTATAAGCAAGCATTGCTGGCGCGCGCCCGTATGGATCGGGGGAGGGTGATGTCGGCATGCGACGAAGCCTCGTTTTTGAGATCGGAGCGAAAACAACCAGTCCCGCTTGAGCGGTGATGCTGTGGCTTGAACGCCGCAGGGCGGGTTTTTCTGTTCTGTCTTGATGGGGTGCCAAATGTCCGACTACATGAAACTCGGCCTGCTCAGAGCAGCGGCCGTTTCCAGCCTGTTTGTGCTCGCTGCCAGCGCAGCGTTCGCCGCCAGCGACGCCACGCCGTCAGCAAGCACACCGCAAATAAGCAACCCGTATTCGCCTGCCTATGCGCATCCATACCGGCATGGCGTGGTGCCGACGCTGGAACAGCACGCGAAGATGAAGGCGTACCTGCAACAGATCGGTGCAGCCACCGGCCCGGAGACCTTGTCCTTCGGCGGCGGCATCGATGGCATCGGCGTCACCAGCGGCACGCCCAAGGTGTACCTCGTGTTTTATGGCACGCAATGGGGTAACCAAGGCACCGATGCGAACGGCAACATCACCTTGTCCAACGACCCGAGCGGCGCGGCGCCCTATCTGCAGAAACTCTTCAAGGGGCTCGGTACCGGCGGCGAACTGTGGTCCGGCACGATGACGCAATATTGCGATGGTTCGTCGGTCGCCAAGGGTGCCACCTCCTGCCCGTCCGGAGCACCGCTGATCGGCTATCCCACCGGCGGCGCGCTGGCCGGCGTGTGGTACGACAACACACAGGCTTCGCCCTCGGCGGCCACGGCCGCGCAACTGGCGCAGGAGGCAATCAATGCCGCGGCGCATTTCGGCAACACCACCGCCGCGTCGAACCGCTATGTCCAATACGTGATCATCTCGCCCACCGGCGCCAATCCCGACAACTGGCTGACCGGCGGCTTCTGCGCCTGGCACGACTACAACAAGGACGCCGGCGTGAGCTCGCCCTACGGCGATATCGCCTTTACCAACCTGCCGTATGTCTCTGACCAGGGCAGCAGTTGCGGCGCGGGCTTCGTCAACGCCGGCAACAATGACGATGGCTTCTCCATCGTCGAAGGTCACGAGTACGCCGAAACCATTACCGACCAGAACCCTGCCGGCGGATGGACCAACACCACCGGTTCCAGCTACAACGGCCAGGAAAATGGTGACGAATGCGCCTGGATCAGTTCCGGCCAGGGCGCCTCGGCCAATGTGAGCATGAGCACAGGCAGCTTTGCGATGCAGAGCACCTGGTCCAACGACACCAACCGTTGCGACATCTCGCATCCGATCGTAAGCGGCGGCGGCGGTGGTGGCGGTACGCCCACGGCCAACTTCAGCTGTTCGGCCAGCGGCCTCAGCCTGAGCTGCACGGATAGCTCCACCGACAGCGGCGGCACGATCAATTCATGGTCGTGGACCTTCGGCGACGGCGGCACGTCCACCGCACAGAACCCGACGCACACGTATGCCGCCAACGGCACCTACAGCGTGACCGAAACAGTGAAAGACAGCGTCAGCGGCAAGACCAGCTCGCTGACCAAGTCCTATGCCGTGAGCAGCGGTGGCGGTTCCAGCCAGTTGCTTGTCAATCCGGGTTTTGAAAGCGGCTCCAGCCCATGGTCGATGACGTCGGGTGTGTATTGCACCAACAGCAGTTGCTCGGGCGAAACCGCACACAACGGCGCCGGCTTCGCATGGCTGGACGGTTATGGCACCAGCCATACCGATACCGTCTCGCAGAGCGTGTCCATTCCGTCGGGCAAGTCCAGTGCGACCTTGCAGTTCTATCTGCACATCGACACCTCCGAGACCACCACCACGACCGCCTATGACACGCTGAAGGTGCAAGTGCTCAACAGCAGCGGCACGGTGCTGGCCACGCTGGCGACGTTCTCCAACCTCAATGCCGCTTCGGGCTACCAGGTGCACAGCTACAACATGGCGGCGTACATCGGCAAGACCGTCACGGTGAAATTCACCGGTACGGAAGACACCTCGCTGCAGACATCCTTCGTGCTGGACGATGTCAACTTGAACGTGCAGTAAGCGCAGAAATGCACCCTCCCCTGCTTGCAGGGGAGGGTTGGGGTGGCGTGTCCGAGCTTGCTGCACCGATCAAATGCTTCGCGAGGTTGCTTCCCCCCACCCTATCCCCTCCCCTGCTGCACGTAGGGGAGGGGATGCATTCCACCCATCTCACGCACGCAACGGCACATGTATCGCGCGCCCTAAAGTTTGTTTCGCCCAAGCCGATAGTCCTTACCTGGCTGCTCTCTCGCAGCATATTTCCCCTCCCCTAAGGACTGATCATGAAAACCGTACTCGCCGCGACCCTGCTGCTGGTCGCCCCTATCGCCGCCCATGCCGCCTGCTCCGCCACCGATTTCGCGATCCAGGATGTCAAAGTCTCCGCAGTGGGCAGCGGTGTGGCCACGCGCCTGAGCGTGAAAGGCAAGCTGGTCAACAACTGCGCATCCGCCGCCGCCGCCCAGGTTCGCCTGGATGCGAAGGATGGTTCCGGCAACGTGCTCGCCTCCAAGGTGGGCTGGCCGGCTGGCACCACCAATGTCAGCCCCGGCCAGGCGGTGGATTTCGACCTGGGCCGTCTGCTGCATTACCAGTCGGACATGCAGAGCTACTCGCTCAGCGTGGTCGACGTGAAAGCCTGGTAAGCACTCAAAATCATTGCTATCAACTTGCCGACGGCGCTAGCCCACGCCGTCGGTTTTTTTTGCGCCGTTCGCAGGCTGGATCACCAGCCCAGCCTGCGAATCCGCCGCTAAAGTTCGCCCCGTTCAGGCCGATAGTCCTTACAAGCCGGTTTTTCCTGTTCACCTGGCCCCGTAAGGACTGACCCATGAAAATCCTACTCGCCGCTACGCTTCTGCTGGTCGCACCCATCACGGCGCACGCCGCCTGCGCCGCCACCGATTTCGCGATCCAGGACGTCAAGGTCGCCGCCGTCGGCACCGGCATCGCCACGCGCCTGAGCGTGAAAGGCAAGCTGGTCAACAACTGTGCATCCGCGGCTGCCGCGCAGATCCGCCTGGACGCGAAAGACGGCTCCGGCAACGTGCTCGCCTCCAAGATGGGCTGGCCCGCCGGCACCACCAACATCAGCCCCGGCCAGGCGGTGGATTTCGATCTGGGCCGCCTGCTGCATTATCAATCGGACATGCAGAGCTATTCGCTCAGCGTGGTCGATGTGAAAGCTTGGTAAGCCTTTTCAAGCATCGACATTGCGTGTGAACCTGCCGACGGTGCTAGCCCACACCGTCGGCTTTTTTTGCGCGTGAATGTGCGCGCGATGCATCGCAGGTTGGGGTGCGAACCCCAACATCGTGATCCATACACGCATGGCAATGTTGGGGTTAGCACCCCAACCTACGCGAGACAGCGCGCTCAGTGCAGGGTAAACAGCTTGTCGAATCCCGCCACGCGCAGCGTGCCGCGCAAGGCGCTGTTGGCGTTGACGATGCGGATCTCGGCGCGATCGCCGCCGGCGTGTTCGCGCAGCAGCAGCAGCATGCCCAGCGCGGAACTGTCCATGCTTTCCACTTCGCCCAGGTCGATCACGTAGCTGCGCGAGGGCTTGCGTTCGCCCAGGCAGGCATCGTGGAAACGGCGGTGCACGCTGAAATCGAAGTGCTGACCCAGTTGCAAGGTCAGACAATCCTGTTCGGTGTCGTGTTGTACGTTGAGGCTCATGACGGCGTTCCTTAGAAGAGTTCGATCTCGCCGGCATCCATGCTGTTCTGCAAGGCCGGACCGCGCGAGCGGATGCGAGCCTTTTCGCGCTGCAGCGCCAGGCGCTCACGGACGCGCTCGGAATGCTGGCGCAGCACTTGCGCATCGAAGACTTCGCAGGCCAGCGTCTCGATGTCGCGCGTGGTGTCGGCGGCAACGCCCTGCAATTCCACCAGCCGCACGCGCGTCTGGTTGAGCAACTGGCTCAGGATGTCCTCGAACTGCAGCGAACGGATGGTGGTGGATACATCGTTGCCGAGGCCGCGATTGATTTCCACTACCTGGTCGGCCACCGCGCTGGTGCGCGCATCGCTTTCGGTGACGTGCGCCATCATGGCGTCGATGTCGCCCTTGGCGGAAAGCGCCACGTTCAAGTCCTGCGAGGCCAGTTCGCCGACCAGGCCGCGCACCTGCTCCATCGCGATGCGCGCGCGTTCGACGTGGCTGCCGATCTGTTCGTTGAACTGGTTGGAATGGCTGGCGAGGTTGCGGATTTCGCCCGCCACCACCGCAAAGCCACGGCCGGCCTCGCCCGCACGCGCCGCTTCGATCGCAGCGTTGAGCGCCAGCAGGTTGGTTTCCTCGGCGATGGTGTTGACGTTTTTCAACAAGGCGAACACCGCGTCCATTTCCTTGGACATGCCGTCGATGCGATAGACGATGCGCAAGCTCTCACGCGACAGCTGCACGATCAGGCCCACGAAATGCTCCAGCAGGTCGCCGGTGCGGGCGGCGAAATCCTGCACGGATACGCCGCCGTTCTGCACGTCGATGATCTGCTTGAGCAGCGACTGCTGCATGCCGGTCTTCTGCGACAGGCCGTCGAAGCCGCCGCCAAGCTCGGAAACCGCATCGCGCAGCAGATCCAGCGCCTGATGCAGTTCGCGCGAGGCGTGACCGAGTTCGTCGACCAAGGCGCCGCGGATGTCTTCCAGCGCTTCGCGCACCGGCGCATGGTCGGGCTCGGGCGCCACTTCCACCACGGTGGCGGCGGACAGGCGGCGGCATTCGAAGATCCACACGGCGCACAGCGCGGTGATCAGCACGGGCGCCAGCCACATCGGATCCCAGATCAGGCATAGCAGCAAGGCGACGAGGCTGGCAGCGATGCCGATGAACGGGCGTGGCGCGGAGGTGGGCAGGATAGCGGACATAAGCGATTCCGATACGTCAAGAAGCAGCGCGACGTGCGCCGGCAATGGGTTGATGCGCGAGCACCAGCAGGCGCGCGGCAATGTCTTCGAGCGGCAGTTTTTCGTCGGCGGCGCCAAGCTTCCACGCGGCGCCGGGCATGCCCCACACGACGGAACTCGCTTCATCCTGCACCAGCGTCGGCGCGCCGCTCTCGCGCATTTCCAGCAGGCCACGCGCGCCGTCGTCACCCATGCCGGTCAGCAGTACGCCGATGGCGGCGGCGCCGATGCTGGCGGCGGTGGAGCGGAACAGCACGTCCACGCTGGGCTTGTGCCGGTTCACTTGCGGACCGTCGTGCAGACGGCACACATGCTTGGCGCCGTCCCACATCACCAGCAGGTGTTCGCCACCGGGTGCGATATATACGTGGCCGGGCTGGATCGGCTGGCCATCGCGCGCTTCGCACACGCGCATGGCCGAGCAGTGGTTCATGCGCGCGGCGAACGGACCGCTGAAAGCGGCTGGAATGTGCTGCGTGATCACGATCGGCGGCGCATCCGGCGGCATCGCTTCGAGCACCACGCGAATCGCTTCGGTGCCGCCGGTGGACGCGCCAATCGCGATGATGCGCTGGCTGCCGCGCGTGCCGGGCGACTGCGAGCGCGGCAGCACGGCATCGGCGGACAGCCGCGGCGGCACCGCCGCTTTCTGCACCTGCGTGTAAGGACGCGGGCGCGTGCGTGCGGCAAGTTTCACTTTCGCGCAGATCTCCTGCGCGCTTTCGGCGAAGCAATTGGCCAGGTCGCTGGATGGCTTGGTGAAGAAATCCACCGCGCCGATTTCCAGCGCGCGCAAGGTCACTTCCGCGCCGCGTTCGGTCAACGAGGACACCATCACTACCGGCATCGGGCGCAGGCGCATCAGGTTTTCGAGAAAGGTCAGGCCGTCCATGCGCGGCATTTCCACGTCCAGCGTGAGCACGTCCGGATTGAGCTGCTTGATCTTGTCGCGCGCGATCAGCGGATCGGCCGCCGCACCGACCACTTCGATGCCCGGATCGGAATCGAGCATGGCCGACAGGAGCTTGCGCACCAGGGCGGAATCGTCGACGACCAGGACACGAACTTTTTCCATTACCGCTTTCTCGCTTCAGGTATCAAATGCAGCCGAGGTGTTGGGGTCCGTCGTTCCGGCGAAAGCCGGAATCCAGTGTCTTTCACGGCGAAAGTCGCTGGGCCCCGGCGTTCGCCGGGGCGACGGTGTAGAGATTCGGTATCGATCATGTGGACCATGGCGCCACCGGAGCTCAAAACAGCTCCACCTCACCCTTTATCGGATCATTCGCCAAACGCTTGAGGTAGCGCTGCTCGTTGGCTGCCAATTCCGCATCGCGCTGGCTGCGCAGCTGCCTTACGCGAACCCTTCCGCTGGCCGGGAAGTACTGCAGCTGGCGCGGATAGATGTCGCCCACGTCCGCCGCAACCACCGGCAAGCCCTCGGTTTCCAGATAGCGTTTGACGAAGGCGATGTTGCGCTGGCCCACGTCGGTCATCTGGGTCAGCACGCGGCCGCCGCCGAAGATCTTCACGGTCAGCGATTCGCGCTTGCCGCCGGCTTTCAGCACGGCATTGATCAGCTGCTCCATCGCGTCGCTGCCATAGCGCGCCGCGCGGCCCACGGCCACCGACCAGTCGTTGCGTTCGCCGCTCATCGGCTCGGGCAGCATGAAATGGTTCATGCCGCCGATGCCGCGATCGTTATCGCGAATGCAGGCCGACACGCACGAGCCGAGCACGGTGGAGATCATTTCCTCCTGCGCGCTTACGTAGAACTCGCCGGGCAGCACCTTCACCGTCATGCAGTTGTGGGTGGGATCCCAGAAGCGGCGCATATGCTCGAAACCGGGCAGGACCGGCGCGTTGACGTTCGGCGCAACGGCGACGCCTCGAACGGGCGCCGTCATGGCACGCGCTTCCTATAAACGGTGCGTCCGACCAGGTCGAACGCATCGCTAAGGCCGTGCATCGATTCGGAATGCCCCAGAAACAGATAGCCGCCCGGCACCAGCAGTCCCGCATAACGTTCGAACAGACGCTGCTTGGTCGGCTTGTCGAAATAAATCACCACGTTGCGGCAGAAAATGGCATCGAACGGCCCACGCATGGGCCAGTCGTGCAGCAGGTTGAGCGGCTGGATGGTGACCAGCTCGCGCAGACGCTGATGCACGCAGGCATAGCCTTCGTATTGCCCTTCGCCACGCAGGAACCAGCGGCGGCGGCGTTCGGTGCTGACGCCTTCCATGCGATCGAGCGCGTACATGCCCGCTTGCGCGTGTTCCAGGGCCTGCGGCGAGAGATCGGTGGCGAGAATGCGCGCATCGACATGGCTGCCGGTGCGCTCCAGCGCTTCGGCCAACACCATCGCCAGCGCGTAAGGTTCTTCGCCGGTCGCGCAGCCGGCCGACCAGATGCGCAACCTGCCGCCGTGCTTCTTTTCTTCCAGCCAGTGCGGCAGCAGTTGCTCCACCAGCAGGTCGTAATGATGCATCTCGCGGAAGAACGCGGTGACGTTGGTGCTGATCACGCTGGCCAGCTCGCCCAGTTCGGCGTCCGGATCCTTGCGCAAGAGCTCGCAATAGCTGCCGAATTCCTTCAGGCCCAGCGCGCGCAGGCGGCGCAGCAGGCGGCCTTGTACGAGCTGACGTTTCTGTTCGCTCAGTGCGATACCGCAATGCCGGTAGACAAAATCGCGCAGGAATTGGAACTCCGCGTCGGCGAGCAGCGGACCGCCGCCATTTGCGATGGCCGCGCCGAAATTCGAAACCGTTGCCGTCGTCATGGGTGCGACTCCTTCCGTCCGGTCGTGTGCGGTGCAGCGATCGCGTGGCGAAAAATGGCTTGGCTACCCAGTGTCACGACGTTTACCTCGTATCGTTATGGGAGCGATGGCTTCGCTCCTGCATCCGTCGCGCATGCGGTCCCGCAGCGTCGATGCCCCTCCCCTTCGGCTGCGCGTCCAGGCAGCCATCGTCAAGCTCGCGCTGCTTTGCGCTTCCCTGTCCGGGAGGGGAAGCGCAAGGCGCTATCTCAGAATTCCTTCCACACGTCGCTGTCGGCCGTTGCCGGCACGTTGCGGCGTGGCGCCGCCGGCGGCGCGGACTGGCGCACGGCGGCGAACACCGCTTCGGTTTCGGCGAGAATCTCGGCCGCCTTCGGCTTGGGTGTCACCGGCGCGGCCGCTTCCTCGCCCAGGCGGAAGAAGTTCACCTGGCGCGACAACTCGCCGGCCTGCTCGTGCATGGCGCGCGCGGCGGCGGAAGCTTCTTCCACCAGTGCGGCGTTCTGCTGGGTCATTTCGTCCATCTGCGACACGGCGTGGTTCACCTGGTCGATGCCGGCCGATTGTTCCTGGCTGGCCGCGGCGATCTCGGCCACGATATCGGTGACTTTCTTCACGCTGTCGACGATGTCGGCCAGCGCCTTGCCGGATTGGTCGACCAGTTCGGAACCGGCGCGCACCTTGTCGGCGCTGTCGTTGATGAGCAGCTTGATCTCCTTGGCCGCACCCGCGCTGCGCTGCGCCAGGTTGCGCACTTCGGTGGCGACCACGGCGAAGCCGCGGCCCTGCTCGCCCGCGCGCGCGGCCTCCACCGCGGCGTTCAAGGCCAGCAGGTTGGTCTGGAAGGCGATCTCGTCGATCAGGCTGACGATGTCGGAAATCTTGCGGCTGGAGCTGTTGATCTCGCGCATGGCGGTTACCGCCTGCGCCACCACTTCGCCGCCGCGCTCGGCCTGTTCGCGCGCACCGCGGGCGAGCTGGTTGGCATGGCTGGCATTTTCGGCGTTCTGCTTCACGGTGGAGGTCATTTCCTCCATCGACGAGGCGGTTTCTTCCAGGCTGGATGCCTGTTCCTGCGTGCGCTGGCTGAGGTCGTCGTTGCCGCGTGCGATCTGCTGCGCGGCAGTGCTTACCGCATCCGAACCGTTGCGCACTTCGGCGACGATGTCGACCAGGCGCTGGTCCATCGTGCTGAGTGCACCAAGCAGTTGCGCCAGCTCGTCCTTGCCTTTCACTTCGATTGCGTGGCCCAGCTTGCCGCCGGCGATTTCGTTGGCGACCTTCATGGCGTAGTTGAGCGCGTGCGAGATCGAGCGGATCAGCAAGGTGGAACGCAGCAGCGCGAACAGCAGACCGGCGAGCAGCGCGATCAGGGTGATCATGCGGATGCGCTGGTAGCTCTTCACCTGGTCGGCGAAGATCTGGCCGGCTTCGTCGCTTTGTACTTTCACCAGCTTGGCCAATGCGTCCTGGCGCTGCATCAGCAGCGGACGAAGTTCCATTTCCACCAGGTCGGAAGCGCCCGGATCGGCCTGCTTGATCGCGTCGAGCACATCCTGCTTGGCCTGTTCGTAATCCTTATCGGTGGAATGCCATTCTTTATTGGCGGCAGTCACCGCGGGGCTCAGCTGCAACTTGCCGAAGCGATCCTTGTATTGATTCATCTCAACTTGATAGCGGTCGAATTCCGCCATCTTCTGCTTCACCTGGTCAGGCTTGCCGACCAGTGCGGCCGCTTCGCTCAAAGTCAGGAACGACTTGAGCGAATCGCTGCGCACGATATCCAGGTATTGGCTTGGCACCAGCTCCGATTCGTAGATGCGCTGCGTGCCAGCGTTCTGCTGCGACATGGAATACAGGCCGATCGCCGCGCCGGCGAGCAGCATCACGCCAAGCAGGCCAACCAGCATGATCAGCCGTGCTCGCACCGTGAGCGAGGTGAACTTGAATGTGAGGAAACGCAATTTCATGAGTATCATTCCTTCAGGCTACGGCTTTCACATTGCCGGCTGCATCGAGAGCGGCGTCTAGCATCTGCGCGTCCTGCGGTTGCAACAGCTTGTCTGCGTCGAGCAGCAACACCATGCGGTCGCCGACCGAGGTCAATCCTTTCAGGTATTCGGTATCCACCGTGGTCCCCATGTCAGGCACCGGACGGATCGCATCGCCGGCCACGTCGAGCACGTCGGATACCGCATCCACGACCACGCCGAACTGGCGGCCGGCCACGGTGATGATCACGGTGACGGTGGTGGCGTTGTATTCCTCGCGGCTGAGGCCGAAGCGCAGGCGCAGATCGATCACCGGGACGATCGCGCCGCGCAGGTTCAGCACGCCAAGCACGTAGTGCGGCGACTGCGGAATGCGCGTCACCGGCGTCCAGCCACGGATTTCGCGCACGGCCAGGATGTCGATGCCGTATTCCTCGTGCGCGAGGTTCACGGTGAGGTATTGCGCTTGGTCTGACATGTTCGCCTCGTCGTGGGAGCGACCGCGTTGGTGCTCCGGTACGAAAGAGGAATCGGCGGGCGGGGGAGAAACTTGAGGTGCGGCTTGGCGGGGAAGAGGTGTAAACGAGCCCGTAGGTTGGGGTGCAAACCCCAACATCGCCATGCACATAGATGGCGGTGTTGGGGTTTGCACCCCAACCTACGTCAAAGGAGACAGCGCTTATTCGCCGACCGCGGCCACCACCGTCGCGAGGGCGCGCTTGCGCGCGGGGCCGGCGCTGCGTGACGCGGCGTGAGCCCCCTGCGCCACCCCATGCACCCGGAAAAACCCCATCTGCGCATGCAGCCGGTCCGCCTGCTCCTGCATGGCGCGGGCGGCGGCGGCGGCCTCCTCGACCAGGGCGGCGTTCTGCTGGGTGGCTTCATCCATCTGCATCACCGCGCGGTTCACCTGCTCGATGCCGCCGGCTTGTTCATGGCTGGCCGCGGCAATCTCGTCGACGATGTCGACCACTTTTTTCACGCTGGCGATGATGCCGGCGAGCGCCTTGCCCGATTCGTCCACCAGTTGCGAGCCGGCCTGCACCTTTTCCACGCTGTCGCCGATCAAGGTCTTGATTTCCTTGGCGGCGCGCGCGCTGCGCTGGGCGAGGTTGCGCACCTCGTCGGCGACCACGGCGAAACCGCGGCCATGTTCGCCGGCATGCGCCGCTTCCACCGCCGCGTTCAAGGCCAGCAGGTTGGTCTGGAAGGCGATCTCGTCGATCAGGCCGACGATGTCGGAAATCTGCGCGCTAGCTTGTTGAATGCCTTGCATGGCCGTACTGGCGCGCGAAGCAACGTCGCCGCCGCGCTCGGCCTGCACGCGCATGGCCATGGCAAGCTGGCTGGCGTGCTGGGCGTTGTCGGCGCTCTGTTTGACGGTGGAGGTCATTTCCTCCATCGAGGCGGCGGTCTCTTCCAGACTGGAGGCCTGTTCCTGGGTGCGGTAGCTGAGATCGTCGTTGCCGCGCGCGATCTGTTGCGCGGCCGAGGTGACCGTCTGCGCGCTCTGCTGCACTTCGCCGACCACCTCGGTGAGCTTGCCGCGCATGCGGCCGAGCGCATCGAGCAGGCTGCCGGGCGCCGCCACGACATCGTCGCTGCGCAGGTCGCCATCGGCGATGCGCGAGGCCATCGCCAGCGCCGTGCTCGGCTCGCCACCGATGCTCTGGCGGATGCTGCGCATGGATTCCCACACCACCAGCAGCACCAGCAAGGCGACCAGGCTGGCGCGCATCAGCCGGCGCTTCAGCATCTGGACAAACTGCGCATCGATGTCGACGAAATATGCACCCGCCGCCACATGCATGTCCCATGGCTGGTAGTACGCGGTGTAGGTCATTTTGTGCTTGTCGCCCTGACTGCCGGGCATGGGCCACATGTATTCGGTCAGGCCGTGCCCGTCGCGCTGATCCGCGGCGAGCATGTCGCGATAGAAGAATTTGCCGGTGGAATCGTGGTCGTCGCGAATACTTTTGCCATCGCGGTTGGGCATGATCGGATGCATGCGCATGACCAGATTGGAATCGAACACGTACAGGTAGCCGGTGCCGCCGTTCCAGCGCAGCGCGGAAACCGCTTCCAACGCGCGCCGTTGCGCTTCGTTTTCGTTGAATTCGCCCTTCGCGGCGCGGTTGCGGTAGCTGTCGATCAACGAGGTGGCCGTGGCGACTTCATCGCTCAATGCGCGCTCGCGCGCCTGCATCAGCAGGGAACGGCCATCCATGCAGGTCATGACGGTAAGAACGATCAACCCGGTTATGACCACGGCGATGACCAGCCACACCCGCGCCGCAAGGCTGAGGTGTTCAAGCGTTTTCAATGGGGACTTCATGACGACAAACCTTCAATGACATGGGAAGACGGGGCGCACGGCCCCACCGCACTCCATGCACGGCCTCGCGCGACTTCGTATGCGCGAGATTTGGACATGCGCAGCTTCCCTCCCAAGCTGCGCAACTTTTTTTCTACGCCGCCTTGCGTCGCGACTGCAGACGGATCAATCCGGCCACGTCGACGATCAGGGCCACCGAACCGTCGGCCAGGATGGTCGCGCCGGAAATGCCGTCCACGCGCCGGTAATTGGCTTCCAGCGATTTCACGACCGCCTGCTGCTGGCCGACCAGTTCGTCGACGAACAGGCCGATCTGCGTGCCGTCCGCCTCGACCACGATCACCAGCCCTTCTTCGATGTTCTGGCGTGCGTTGGTGCAACCGAACTGCTGGTGCAAACGCACGATCGGCCGGTATTCGCCGCGGAAGCGGAACAGCTCGCCGCCGCCGGTGACACGGCGCACGGCATCGGCGCGCAACTGCACCGATTCGACGATCGACACCAGCGGCACGATGTAGCACTCGCCGCCGACCGCCGCGCGCAGACCATCGATGATCGCCAGCGTGAGCGGCAAGGTGATGGTGAAGGTGGTGCCCTGCCCCGCGCGGCTCTTGATGGCGACGTTGCCGCCCAGATCCACCACGTTGCGGCGAACCACATCCATGCCCACGCCGCGGCCGGACAGGTCGGTGGTCACGGCGGCGGTCGAGAAACCCGGTTGGAAAATCAGCTCGCCGACGGCTTCGTCGCTCAGGTTCTCGCCGCTGGAAATCAGGCCCTTCTGCACGGCCTTGGCGACGATCGCATCACGGTTGAGGCCGGCACCATCATCGGAAATTTCCACCACGATCGAACCGCCACGATGGAAGGCTTCCAGGCGCAGCGTACCCATGTCGCCCTTGCCGGCGGCGCGGCGCTTGTCCGGCGTTTCCAGGCCGTGGTCGATCGCATTGCGCACCAGGTGCACCAGCGGATCGCCGATTTTTTCCAGCACCGTCTTGTCGAGTTCGGTGTGTTCGCCGACCAGGTCCAGCTTCACCTGCTTGCCCAGCTTCTGGCTGAGATCGCGCACCAGGCGCGGGAAGCGGTTGAACACCGAGCCGATCGGCAGCATGCGGATGCCCATCACGCTTTCCTGCAAAGCGCGCGTGTGGCGCGCCAGCTGCGCCAGGCCGTGTTGCAGCATGGCCAGGCGCGAGGGATCGAATTCCTCGCGGAACTGATCGAGCATCGCCTGCGTGATCACCAGTTCGCCGACCAGGTCGATCAGGCCGTCGATCTTGTCGATCGCCACACGCACGGAGCCGGCATCGTTGCTGCTGGCCGCGGCGCTGCGTGAAGGGCCTGCCGCCGCGCCCGCACTCGTGGCCGGCGCCGCCACGGCTTCGACCACGGGTGCGGGCGGTGGCGCGGCGGCAACGAGCGGCTCGATGCTGAGATCGCATTCGTCTTCGACCCATTCGAACACCGATTTGATGGCGTCCTGATTGACCGCACCGGTCAGTTCGATACGCCAGCCAAGATGGCATTCGGAAGGGTCGAGCGCGTCCAGCGCGGGCACACGATCCAACTGTGCCTCGACGACCAGCTGACCGAGCGCAGCCAGTTCACGCAACAGACGCAACGGGTCGTTGCCGCCGGCCAACATGCCGGCGTGGGGACGGAAGTGGATGATCCAGCCGCTGGAGGCGGCCGGTTTTGCCGCAGCCTTGCTCGCGGTAGCCGGCACGCTGTTGCCGGCCGCCGCAGCCAGTTGCTGCTTGAGATTTTCGCTGTCGGCATCCGCCAGCGGCTGGCCGCTCTGCGCGCGGTCGAACATGCCGCGCAGGCAGTCCACCGTGCGCAGCATCAGTTCGATGATTGGCTTGTCAATCGCACGGCGGCCATCGCGCACCTGGTCCAGCAGCGTTTCGGCCTCGTGCGTGAGCGCGGCCATGTCCGGAAATCCGAACGTGGCCGAACCACCCTTGATCGAGTGCGCGGCGCGGAAAATGCTGTGCACCAGCTCCGCATCGCCACCCTCGTCGAGCGCCAGCAGCGCCGATTCCATGGCGTCGAGCCCTTCGAGGCTTTCCTCGAAGAAGGCTTTGTGGAATTGGGCGATGTTGATGGTGCTCATGACGTGTCCGTAAATCGTGAATCGGAAATCGTAAATAGTGACGAGCGGTCATCCGCCAGCTTGCCGGGTCTCGCTCTTACGATTCCCGATTGACGATTGACGACTCTCAGCCAAGCACCCGCTTGACCGTCGCCAGCAACTGCTCTGGATCGAACGGCTTCACCAGCCAACCCGTCGCGCCCGCCGCCTTGCCTTCCATCTTCTTGTCCGTATTGGATTCGGTGGTCAGCATCAGGATCGGCACGCCCTTGTATTCGGCACGCGTGCGCAGTTCGCGCACCATGCTGATGCCGTCCATCACCGGCATGTTGACGTCGGCCAGCACCAGGTCGAATTTCGACGAGGACGCCGTGTCCAGCGCCATCTGTCCGTTCTCCGCCTCGCTCACCTCGTAGCCCGCGCTACGCAGGGTGAAGGCCACCATGCCGCGCATCGATGCCGAATCGTCCACCGCAAGAATCTTTGCCATCTTCCACCTCGAGTTCAGGCCGGCTTCTTGGCCGGCAATGCCAATGCTTCCATCAGACCCAACTGGCCGGCGGCGTCGTACAACGGCACGCTCGCGCCCGCCCATTGCACCTGCCGCTCGCGCTTCTTCGCTTCGTGCTGGAACACCACCAGCAGTTGCAGCGCAGCCGTGTCGATGCGATCCACCGCGGCGCCGTCCAGCACGATCTGCGACGCGCCCAGCGCGCCCTTCAGTTGCGTGTGCAGCTCGCCGACGTCGGCGATGCGGCAGTCGGCCGGCATGCTCACCCGCGTTTCGTGTTTGCTCTTCGCGCCCATGGCAGCTACCTCGCTGGGTTGGTCTGTATGGGCTTTATCGGCGCGGCAAGGGGCAGCTTTAGGGCTTTGTAGGTTGGGGTGCAAACCCCAACATCGCGATGCATGGGCACGCCGGTGTTGGGGTTTGCACCCCAACCTGCGGCCTAAAGTTCTGCGGCGAGGCGCCGATAGCCTTCTCCAAAGGCCCACGAACCGTGCCCAAACCCGCACGCCGCCGGCCAAGGAGCCACGCGTGATCATCCAGCCAACCAGCCTCGCCGCACTGACCTGGCTCGGTGCTGCCGCAGGTGCCAGTGCCGAGGGCTGGCGCATTGGCAACGTGTTGTCCGCGCGGCCGCTCGGAGTCAACGAACAAGGCTTGCTGGTGCTGCAGGTGGGCGGGCTGACGGTGGAAGCCGAGGCGCCGGGCACCAAGCTGCCGCCGCAGTTCCAGGTGCGCGTGCTCAGCGTGGGTGCGCAGCCGCAACTGGAAGTGCTGGGCGCCAGCGCCCCGCTCGACAGCACCGTGCACCAGGCCCTGCGCGAACGCCTGCCGCAGCAGAACGGCTACGCGCCGTTGCTGGCCACGGTGACGGCGCTGTCGCAGTGGTCGGTCGCCAAACAGTTGCCGCCGTATCTGCGATCCGCGCTGGCTCTGCTCGAACACAGCATGAGCACGCCGCGCGAACTGGCCACGCCGGAAGGCTTGCGCCAGGCGGTGAATCGCAGCGGCCTGTTTCTGGAAGCGCAACTGGCGCAGGCGCCCACCAGCGATGCGACCATCGCGCAAGACGATATGAAAGGCGCGCTGCTGCGCCTGATGACGATCCTGCAAGGCCAGGCCACGCTCAGCGAAAGCACCGACGACGAAGTGGATCCGCCCCTGCTTTATCGCGGCGTGACGCCGCAAGCGCGCCTGCCGCTGCCGCCGGAGCTGGCCAATACCAGCGACGCCACTGAGCTGCTGCCACGCCTCAATACCGACGTGCAGGCGGCGCTGGCGCGGCTGGAAGTGGCGCAGTTGCAGGCCAATCCCCATCACTGGATCGTGGAAATTCCCGTACAGCATGCAGAGGGCGCCGACGTACTGCAGATCTCGCTCAAGCACGAACCGGAAGCCGAGCGGGATTGGACAATGGGCTTTTCGCTCGATCTGCCATCGCTCGGCCCCATCGTCGGTGAATTGCAATTGCGCGGCTTGCGGCTGTCGGTGCGGTTATGGGCGCAACTTCGTGAAACGGTGGATCGGCTCGAAGGACAGTTCGCGGATTTGCGCCAACGCCTGGACGCCACCGGCCTGTTCCTGGATCAATTGAGCGTGCAGTTCGGATTGCCGCAAGCCGGCAACGGCATGAGCGCCGTGTTTCTGAAGGCCACCGTATGACCCCGCCCGCCCTGCCCGCGCCACAACGCAAGGTGGTATTGCGCCTGTCTGGCGGCGATGCGAATCACCTGCCCAATGGCACCGCAGCGCACGATGTGGAGAACCTGTTTCGCCACGCACATGCATTGGGCCTGCCCTTGCATCACGATCCGCAGGTCGCTGCGTTGCTGGTGTCGCTGCGCATGAGCGCGGACGTGCCGCCGTTGCTGTATGCGGCGGCGGCGGCGGTGCTGGCGAGTATTTACGAGGCTTCGCGCCGTGATTCGCCTTCCGCGCCGAGTCTGTGAAAAAGCCTGACTGCCAAAAAAATATTTGCCTTTCTTCAATGCGTCGGGCCGGCTCGCAGCAGATCTCCGGACGGCTATACCTTGAAGGCGGCGACAACGGTTTCGATAGGTAGAAATAGCGTCCTGCTATCGGCTGGATATTCCATGAACTCCGCGCAGCTCATGTAGAACCGTTTGGCCGCATCGTCCTTGGCATGCACCAGGACCGCGCCCATGCCGATGCTTTGCGAAGCCACGGCGATCCGGCGCAATGCGTCGGCGAGCATGGCTGCGCCGAGTCCTTTCCCGGCATGGCCGCGGCTTACCGCCAACCGTCCGATCACGGAAACGGGAATGGAATCCGGGGCATTGCGACGCAATTTGCCGGGCGCCGCGGCCCGTTCGACGGCGCCTGCCGAGATGCAGAAATAAGCCACGACCTGGTTGCCCGCGCAGGCCACGTAAGTGCGCGAGAAACGGCTTTCGTTCTTCAAGGCGCGATGACGCAGCCAATCGTTCAGGGCCGGCTCCCCGCAGTCGAAAGCTGAAAGATCGTGATCGGCAGTAAGTGGAACAGGCGCCGAAAGAGAGACCTCGGCACGCCTCTTTTTTATTTTTGCCATGCCGGGGCCCGGCGCAGCAGCGACTTGAGCTTCGGACCTGGCGCGGGCGGGTGGTCGAGTGCGTGCACGAAAGCGTCGTAGCGTTTGGCGTCGAGCTCGAAAAGACGCTGATCGAGCAACACGTCGATCGCCTGCTGCCGTGCGCTTTCAATCATGAATTCGGTACGTGTCTTGCCCAGGATGGCCGCTGCCTCGTCGATCAGCTGGCGAGTGCCCGCTTCGATCCGAAGGTTGATGCTGCCCTTCGTGTCAGCCGCAGGCGAATACCTGCCGGACGTTTCGGCCACCTTGTGTCGAGTGCTTGGGGTCGGGGAGCGGGTATTTGCCATGGCTGAAAATATGGCCCTGCGTATCTACATTGTCAATACGCAAGAACCCAGAGGGCCGTCAGGACTATCTCGCCGTGTTGCAAGGCTGATCCAGCGCGAGCCAGGACCATCGCTACGGACGATTCAAGCGGCATCGCGGGGTTTGGAAGTGACTTAAGCAGATATCGGCGGCTTTTCTCCCTGCTCTACGTGGAGGGGGAGAGAAGTCGTAGGTTGGGGTGCAAACCCCAACACGGCGCGATGACGGACATGGCGATGTTGGGGTTTGCACCCCAACTTACGCGGCCTCTTTGCCAGCCCGCTCCAGCCGGCACAACTTCGCCACATCCAGCAAGGCCACGAAACCGCCTTGCCATCCCATCACCGCTTGCACGGGATCGTCTGCGCGGCCGGAGCGTGCGGGCGGCAGCTCGATGGCTTCGGGTCGGGGTTGCAGCAGATCGCCGACGGCATCTACGCGTATGCCTACGCGATGCGTTTCGTGCGTGCACACGACGATGCGCGCGGCCGACGGGTCGCTAGTAGCGGAAGTACCCAGGCCAAGCCGCCGGCGCCCGTCCATCACCGGCACGATGTTGCCGCGCAGGTGGCAGATGCCGAGCAGATCATCGGCGGCGCCGGGTACCGGTGTGGGCGCGCTGTCGCGGATGACTTCGCTGACGCGGCTGAGCAGCACGGCGTAGTGCTGGCCGTCGAGCTGGAACGACAGCCACGGCTCGCGAGCGATCGCTTCGAAGTTGGGCACCAGGCTCATCGTGCGGTCATCCCTTGCTGTCCGGCGTATTCGCATGTGGCGTTGCCGGCGCGGTGATCAGCGCTGCGACCGGCGTGATGATCTGCGGCGACGGCAACGTGGCGGGCGGCGTGACGACCAGCGGCGGCGTCGATACCGGTGCGCTCGGCTGCGCGGCGGCCACGGGCGCTGGCGCAGTGGTCTGATCATCCGAAGCCTCGCCTTGCGCATCGGCGGTCTGGTTGATCTGCGCGCTGTTGGTATAGAAGCGGCGCGGCGCGGCCTTGTCGCTCAGCACCACCACCAGCACGCGGCGATTCTTGTTGCGGCCGTCCTCGCTGGTATTGTCCGCCGCAGGACGGTATTGGCCCCAGCCGACGATGCCCAGGCGCTCCGGATCCACCCCGTGCTCGGCGAACAGCCGCGCCACGCTGGCGGCGCGCGCGGCCGAAAGCTCCCAGTTGGACGGATAGACGGCCGTATTGATCGGCATGTCGTCGGTATAGCCTTCCACGCGCAGCGGATTGGCGAACGGCGCCAGGATGTCGCCCAGGCTGGTCAGCACCTGCGTCGCCGAGGGCGACAAGGTGGCGACGCCGCTGGGGAACAGGATGTCGGTGCGGATTTCGATTTCCAGCCAGGTCGGCGTGCGGCGCACCACCACCAGGTTCTTGTCGATCAGCGGCTGCAGCGCGCGTTCGACCTGGTTGCGGATGCGTTCCAGGTTCTGCTGCTCGTCGCTGAGCTTGGTCTTGTTCTGGTCCGACGGCGTGCCCGGCGTGGTGTTCGGCGTGGCGATGTGCTGGGTCAGTACCGGCAGCAGGATCTGCGCCAGCGGCGTGCGCGGAATCGGCGCCGGCTTGTTGGTGGGCACCGGCACGCTCGATTGCGGCGGATTGGGCGTCAGCGGCTGGATCACCGCGCGCGAGCCGTTGAAGGCCGATGAAATCGCCTGCGCCAGGGCGCGGTACTTGGTGGTGTTGACGCTGGACATCGCATACAGCACCACGAACAGCGCCAGCAGCAAGGTAAGCAGGTCCGCGTACGGAATCACCCACGCTTCGTGATTGGCATGCTCTTCGTGCTTGTGCCGACGCCTCATACCAGGTAGCCCTGCAGCTTGCTTTCGATCTGCCGCGGGTTGTCGCCCTCGGCGATCGAGATCAGCCCTTCGATCAGGATCTCGCGCACCTGCGTCTGCTTGGTGATCAACCCCTTCAGGCGCGCACCGATCGGCAGCAACAGCAGGTTGGCCAGGCTGATGCCGTAGATGGTGGCGACGAACGCCGCCGCGATGCCGTGGCCGAGCTTGGCCGGATCGGTAAGGTCGCGCATCACCGCCATCAGGCCCAGCACCGCGCCGATGATGCCCATGGTCGGCGAGTAGATGCCGCCTTGTTCATACACTTTGGCCGCATGCAGGTCGGCCTGCTCGCGCGTTTCCACTTCCAGCTCCAGCACGCTGCGGATGGCTTCGGGTTCGCTGCCGTCCACCAGCAGTTGCAGGCCTTTTTTCACCAGCGGATCGTCTTCCGCATCGATATGCGGCTCCAGGCCGAGCAGGCCCTGGCGGCGCGAGATTTCGCTCCAGCCGATCACGCGGCTGATCAAATCGGAAGGATGCAGTTGCGGCGGCTTGTACACCATCTTCAACATGCCCAGCGCGCGCTTGAGCACCTTGCCCTGCGTATGCAGCAACAAGGCGGAGAGGGTGCCGATGAACACGATCACGAACGCGGCCGGATTCCACAGCGCGGAGACGTCGGTGCCCTTGAGGATCGCGCCGACGATCAGCACGACGAAGGCGAGGATGGTGCCGGCGATGCTTATGACGTCCATATCGCTGCTCTCGATGGATCTGTGTAGGTTGGGGTGCAAACCCCAACGTGGCTGCGCGCACACATAGCGATGTTGGGGTTCGCACCCCAACCTGCGCGGACGTGCTCGAAGATATCCATCATGCCGACACCTTCAATGAGGGCAGCAACGCGCCCCCTTCCTGCGACAAGGCAGCAAGATCCAGCACCAGCGCAAGCCGCCCGTCGCCGGTGACGGTGGCGCCGGCCACCCCCGGCACGCCTTCGAACAGCGGCCCCAGCGGTTTGACCATCACGTCTTCGCGGCCGATCACTTCGTGCACCAGGCAACCCAGGTGCATGTGGCCGACGTGCAACACCACCACGTTGCGTCCGCCTGTCCCGCCAGCGCCGGCCCAGTCGGCCAGATCGCCCAGCACCAGTGCGCGTCCGCGATGCGCGGCGACGCGGCGGCCGTCGAGCATGTGGTCGTGCTGGGGTTGCAGTTCGAACACTTCGCTGACGTTGCCCAGCGGCAGCGCGAACAGGCGATCACCCACGCGCACCATCAGCACGCGCAGAATGGCGAGCGTCAGCGGCACGGTGAGCTCCAGCGTGCTGCCGGAGCCCAAACGCGAATGCACCTGCAGCGTGCCGCCGAGCTCGGCGACGCGCGTCTTCACCACGTCCATGCCGACGCCGCGGCCGGAGATATCGGAAATCTGCGCCGCCGTGCTGAAGCCGGGGCGAAAGATCAATTCATAGCATTCGACTTCGGACAGGCGCGCCGCCTGCGCCGCATCGATCAGGCCTTTTTCTACCGCCTTGCGGCGAAGCACGTCCGGATCCATGCCGCGGCCGTCATCGCTGACCGAGATCACGATGCGCTCGCCGCGCTGGCTGGCCGAAAGTTTCACCTTGCCCTTGCGCGGCTTGCCGGCGCGTTCGCGACCAGCAGGATCTTCCAGGCCGTGATCCACCGCGTTGCGCAACAGGTGAATCAGCGGATCGGCCAGCGCCTCGACCAGGCTGCGATCCAGATCGGTGTCTTCGCCTTCGGTGATCAGCTCGATGTCTTTGCCGAGCTGACGCGCAAGGTCGCGCACGATGCGCGGAAAGCGCTGGAACAGGCGACCCACCGGCTGCATGCGCATGCCGAGCACGGCATTCTGCAGATCGTCGGATACGCGATCCAGGTCACCCGCCATCGCCGCCAGCGATTCGTTGTCGCTGCGCGAGGCCAGGCTCAGCAGGCGATTGCGCAGCAGCACCAGTTCGCCGGCGCGGCTGACCAATGCATCCAGGCGCGTGGTGTCGACGCGTACGGTGGTTTCAGCAGCGGGCTTGGCAGCAGACGGCTTGGACTCGGGGGCTGAGGAGGGTGTCGGTGTCGGTGCCGGGACTCGGGACTCGGGACTCGGGACTCGGGCTGCCGCGCCAGGAGCACCGCCCTTGCCATGCAGGTTATCCAGCATGGCTTCGAATTCGTCGTCGTCGATTTCATTCGCAGGCGTTTGCCGAGTCCCGAGTCCCGAGTCCCGAGTCCCGGCTCCTGGCGCAGCGCCCTTGCCATGCAGCGTGTCGAGCAGGCTTTCGAATTCGTCATCGTTGATGTCGTTGGAGGCGTGTTTGGATGCGCCCGGCGCACCGCCCTGCCCATACAAGGTGTCGAGCAAGGCTTCGAATTCGGCTTCAATGGGATCGGCGGAGCGTGCCGGCTTGGCGGTCGCGTCAACGCCCGCGACCGTTCCCACCGCGGGCTGCAGGCGCGCAAGCAAGGCCTGCGGCGGCGGCGACATCGCCGTGCCGCCGGCCAGCGCCGCCATCATGCCGTTGAGCAGGTCGAGGGCTTCGAGCAGCGCATCCATATGCGCGGAGTTCAGCACCAGCTTGCCGTTGCGCGCATCGTTGAGCAGTTCTTCCGCGCAATGGCACAGCTGCACCATTGGCTCGATGCCTAGGAAGCCGGCGCCGCCCTTCACGGTGTGGAACACGCGAAACACCGCGTTGAGCAATTCGCGATCGTGCGGCGAGGCTTCCAGCTCGATCAGCTGTTCGCCCAGGCGCTGCACCAGCTCCCCGGCTTCCACCAGGAAATCGTCGCGCAGCTCGCTGTCGAGGTTGGCGTCCATCACCAGACACCCTTGCAGGCGATCACACGCAGGAATTCACGCCCTTGCGCGCGCCTGTTCCCTCTCCCCCCCGGGGAGAGGAGAGGGAGCGGTGGGCGCCGAGGATTGTGGAGAAGTGACGGCATCGGCAACGGCTCAGAACCCAAACTCGCTCAGCAACCGATCCACTTCATCCTGGCTGTTGACCTTCGCCACTTCCACCGGCGCCTCGCGGCCGGCCAATGCGCCGGTCAAACGCACCAGCTCCAGCAGCGACGATTCGACGCTCTCGATGAAGCTCACCACTTTCTTCACGCGTTGGCCGGCCAGGTCCTGCCAGGACTGCACCAGCACCATGTCGTTGAGGCCTTCGCAGCACGCGCTGGCGAACACCTGCGCCTGGCGCGCGAGCACGGCGGCGGGGTCGGTGTCGCTGCTGTTGAAATCCAGCACCGCGTTGGCGTTGTTGGACAGCGCCTCGGCTTCAGGGCGGATGCGGTCGACGAAATCCAGGCTGCGATGCGCGGCCTTGGAACTCATGTCCAGCACTTCGGCCAGGTGGTTGCGCGCATCGACCATGCTGTCGGGCACGCCTTCGTTGGCAAGGTCGCTGCCCAGGCGCGAGACGGCGCCGTGCAGATCGCGCGCGAGCACGCCGAGCGCGCGGAACAGGTGCTGTTCGCGCTGGCGCACCATCGCGTCCAGCGCCTGCTCGAAGGCGGTGCCGTCCTTGCTGTTGAGCAGGTCGAGTACTTCCGGCGGCAGGCTGTCGTTGACAGGGACGGTCATGGCATTCATGCGGATGCTCCACTGGCGGCCAGGCGCTCGAAGATCTTGTCCAGCTTTTCCTTGAGCGTGTTGGCGGTAAAGGGCTTGACGATGTAGCCGTTCACGCCGGCCTGGGCGGCAGCGATGATCTGCTCGCGATTGTTTTCGGCCGTCACCATCAGCACCGGCAGGCCCTTGAGCTTGGGCTCGGCGCGGATCGCCTGCAGCAGCTCGATGCCGGTCATGTTCGGCATGTTCCAGTCGGTGACGACCATGTCGAAGGGATTGGCCTTCAACATCGCCAAGGCGTTATGGCCGTCGTCGGCCTCCTGGATCATCGGGTTGCTGAAACCCAGTTCGACCAGCAGGTTGCGAACGATTCGCCGCATGGTGGAGAAGTCGTCTACCACCAGGATTTTCATGTTCTTGTCCAAGCAAATCTCCTAAAACCAAGAGCCGGGAATCGTCAATCGTGAATCGTGAATCGCAAGAGCGGGCCGGCCAGGCAGCGCCCGTTCGCTTCTTAACTATTTACGATTCCCGATCGACGATTCCCGATGACCATTCCCGCTCTTCAAATCATCCACGCCAGTCGCCCATGCGCGCGCGCAGCCGCACCAGTGCCTGGCCATGGATCTGGCACACGCGCGATTCGGTCACGCCGAGCACCAGCCCGATTTCTTTGAGGTTCAGTTCCTGCTCGTAGTACAGGGACATCACCAGTTGTTCGCGCTTGGGCAGCGTACCGATCGCCTCGGCCAACGCTTCGCGCAGGCCATCCTGCTCGAAGCTGTCCTGCGGCCCCAGGCTGTCGTGGTCGACCACGTCCAGCGCGCCGCTTTCGCCGCCTTCGCCGTCATCCGGCGCAGTCAGGCTCAGCAACCGCGCGCTGGTCGCATCCGACAGCACCTGGTGATACTCCTCGGCGCTCATGCCGAGCCGTTTCATCACCTCGGCGCTGTCGGCATCGGCGCCGGTTTCGTTTTCGATCTGCCGCACCACCTCGGCCACTTCGCGGACCTTGCGATGCACGGAACGCGGGGTCCAGTCGGTGCGCCGAAGCTCGTCCAGCATCGCGCCACGAATGCGGATGCCCGCATACGTCTCGAAGCTGGCCGCGCGATCGGTCGTGAAATTTCGCGCCGCCTCCAGCAAGCCGATCATCCCCGCCTGCATCAGGTCTCCCACGTCAACGCTCGGCGGCAATCGACCCATCAGGTGGTAGGCGATGCGCCGCACGAGCGGCGCATGCTTGCGCACCAGTTGATCGGCATCCTCGCGTTGCAGCTGCAGATATTCCGAAGCCACGTTCATCTCACCACCCCGCAGCCGGCACACTTTGGCCGCTGAAAAAGGCAATTCGCCCCAGGTCCGGGTTTGCGGGTTTACCCCATGTATCGACCGCACCTGCCAATTGCTTGAATCCCATTGCTGCACGGCTGGAGGGCCACAGATCGACCACGGCCCCCTGGCGACGAATAGCCTGACGCAGCCACTCGTCATACGGCAGCATTCCCATGTAGTCGAGCGCCACATCGAGGAAGCGCCCGCACACACGCGCGAGTTTTTCGTAGAGTTTTTTCGCGTCGCCCGCCTGGCGCACCATGTTGGCGACGATGTGGAAGCGCCGCACGCCGAAGTCGTGGGCGAGAATCTTGATCAGCGCATACGCGTCGGTGAGCGAGGCCAGCTCGTCGCACACCACGATCAGCACGTCGTCGGAGGCGGCGGCGAACATCGCCACGTTGTCGGCCACGCCGGCGGCGGTGTCGACCACCAGGAATTCCGGCGGCTGGATCAGATCGTCGAACGCGCGTATCACCGCGGCATGCTCGCCGTTGCCCATCTTGGCCAGGCGCCGCACGCCCGAGCCGCCCGGCACCACCTTCAGGCCGTGCTGGGCCGGGATGACCAGATCCTGCAGCGTGCACAGGCCTTCCAGCAGATGCCCCATGTGGCGCATCGGATTGAGGCCAAGCTGCACATCCACGTTGGCCACACCCATGTCAGCGTCGAGCAGCATTACGTCGCGGCCGGCCATGGCCATCGCCATCGCCAGGTTCACCGCCACCGTGGTCTTGCCCACGCCGCCCTTGCCGCCCGCCACCGCGATGGTGCGCGTGATGCGCGAGCGCGGCAGGATCGGCCGCAACGCCGCGGCCTGGTGGAACACGTCGGGTTCCTCGCGCGGCGTACGGCTGGGCGAAAACAGGTTGTGCAAGCCGGCGGCCTGGTTCACGTGAAGTGCCTCCTTCATAGTCCTGCCACCGCCATGCCGAAGCGTTCGGCCATATCCAGTTCATCCCCGTTGATGCCCAGCCGGCGCTGCTGCTGCGCGGCGCGGCATACCAGCACGCGCGCGTCGGCGGCGCTGATGTCCTCGGGCACGCGCTGGCCGTCGGTGGTGCAATCCAGCGGTATGCCGTGACGGATCAATACCGAAAGCAGGCCGCCCAGGCTCGGCGCTTCGTCCAGCTTGGTGGCGATGCAGGCGCTGGGCTTGATCGGCAGGTACGCGCGCACCGATTCGTCCAGCGCCGGCGCCTGCGCATTCGCGGCCAGCACCAGGCAGGCGCGCAACTGTGTGGCGCCGTGCGCGCTGGCTTCGCGCAGCACTTCCATCTGTTGCTGCAGGCGCGGATCGCTGCCGGATACGCCGGCGGTATCGACCAGCACGGTGTGGTGATCGCGCAGCAGGTGCAGCGTCTGCGCCAGGCCGATCGCGTCGTAGGCGGGATACACGCGCACGCCGAGCAGGCGGCCGTAGTGTTCGAGCTGCGCGGCGGCGCCGATTCGGTAGTGGTCGGTGCTGACCAGCGCGACCTTGGCGGGGCCGTGATGCATCACCGCGCACGCGGCGAGCTTGGCGATGGTGGTGGTCTTGCCCACGCCGGTGGGACCGACCAGCGCGGTCACGCCGCACACGTCGGCCAGGCCGCGGCCGCTGACTTTCAGGCTGCGGCTGAGCAGGCCCAGCGGCAGGTAGCGCGCCTGGTCGGCGTTGATGTCTTCGGGCAATTCGTCGATCAGCCGGCGCGCGACATCGGTATCGATGCCAAGACGCGACATGTCGCGCAGCACGCGGGCGCGCATCGGGCTGCGGCGCTCCATGTCGTTCCACGCAAGGCTGGAAAGCTGTTGTTCCAGCAATTGGCGCAGGCCGCCAAGTTCGGTACGCATGCGCGCGGTTTCCAGCGCGTGCTGTTCGATCATCGGCTGCAGTGCGGCGATTTCGCTGGTCGGCAGCGGCAATGGGGGAGGCGGCGGCGGAGGTGTGATGGCGCGCGTTTCGGTCGGCGGTTCTTTGGCCGCTTCCTTGATCGCTTCCTTCGCGCGCTCTTTCAGAATTTCCCGTGCCGCTTCCTTGTGCGTTTCTTTCGGTGTTTCCTTGGCGGGTTCCTTCACCGGCGGTTTGCCGACAGCCGGTGCTGGCGTGTTGACGCGTGCGGCTTCGCGCATCAGCGCTTCGTCGTAATCGACGGCGGCGATGATTTCGATGCCTTCTTCAAGACGGCGCGTGGAAAGGATCACGGCGTCTGCGCCTTGCTCGGTGCGCACGTCGCGCATGGCCTGGCGCATGTCGGGGGCGAGGAAGCGTTTGATTTTCATGCGGCGCTCCCGCCCTCGGCAACGGACGTTGCGTGCGGGAGCCGCTGCATGTTGTCGCTGATATTCACCATCCGATCCCCCTGACTCATCCTGCTGATCAAACACCTTCGTATTGATGTAGAAAAAAGTGCTCTCCTGCACTTTTTCTACTCGATGAATCAAGCACGAGTGCTTGATTCACGGCGGGCCATCCGTGGCCCGCGGACGTTGACGATGTGGCTGTCAACGTCCAATCGCTTGCACCAATCGCACACGACGGTTATCCGGTACTTCGTTGTAGGCCAACACATGCAGGTTCTGGGCCACGTGGCGGGTAAAGCGCGAAAGCCACGGACGCAGTTGCGGTTGCACCAGCATCACCGCCGGTTCGCCGCCGGCCTCCTGCCGCCGCGCCGCTTCGGCGACGCTCTGCTGCAGGCGGTCGGCGAGCCCCGGTTCCACGGCCGCGCCGGCGGCACCGCTGCTCGAGAGGGATCCGAGCAAAATCTGTTCCAACTCCGGAGCGAGCGTCAGCACTGGAATTTCGGTGCCCAGGCCGGCGATTTCCTGGACGATCTGGCGGCCCAAGGCCACCCGCACATAGGCGGTCAGGGCGCCAGGATCCTGACTCTGGGCGGCGTGCTCCGCCAAAGACTCGACGATGGTGCGCATGTTGCGGATCGGCACCCGTTCGGCCAGCAGGTTCTGCAGCACTTTCACCACCACGCCCAGCGACAGGCGCTTGGGTACCAGGTCTTCCACCAGCTTGGGCGTGGTCTGCGCCAGGCGGTCCAGGAGCTGCTGCGCATCCTGGTGGCCGAGCAGTTCGTGCGCGTGGTTCTGCAGGATGTGCGACAGATGCGTGGCCACCACCGTGGCCGGATCGACCACCGTGTAGCCCAGGGCCTGCGCATGGTCGCGCTGGTTGTTCTCGATCCACACCGCTTCCAGGCCGAACGCCGGATCGCGTGTGGCCACGCCATGCAAAGTGCCATGCACGCGGCCGGGATTGATCGCCAGGTGGCGCTCGGTATACACCTCGGCCTCGCCCATCGGCACGCCCATCAGCGAGATGCGGTAGGCGTTCGGGCCAAGATCCAGGTTGTCGCGGATGTGCACGGCCGCGACCAGAAAACCGAGTTCCTGCGACAGCTTGCGACGCACCGACTTGATGCGCGACATCAGCTCGCCGCCCTGGTTCTTGTCGACCAGCGGAATCAACCGGTAACCCACTTCCAGGCCGACCGGGTCGACGCTGGCGACATCTTCCCAACCGAGCTCCAGCCGCTCCGCCGAGGCGGGTGCGGGCAATGCGTCGGTCGCGGCCTGGGCCAGGCGTTCCTTGGCTTCGCGTTCGCGCTTGACCATCAACCACGCCGCGCCACCGCACACCGCGCCGAGCAGCAAAAAAGCGATATTCGGCATGCCGGGAATCAAACCCATCACCGCCAGCACCACGCCGGCCACCGCCAGCGCGCGCGGCTGCGCGAACACCTGCCCGACCACCTGCTTGCCCATGTCCTGCGACTTGGACACGCGCGTGACGATCACCGCGGTGGCGATCGACAGCATCAGCGCCGGCACCTGCGCCACCAGGCCGTCGCCGATGGTCAGCAGCGTATAGGTGCGCGCCGCTTCGCCGGCGCCCAGGCCGTGCTGCAGCATGCCGACGAAGAAACCGCCGACGATGTTGATGAAAAGAATCAGGATGCCGGCGGTGGCGTCGCCGCGCACGAACTTCGAGGCACCATCCATCGAGCCGTAGAAATCCGCTTCCTCGCGTACTTCCTGGCGACGCTCGCGCGCCTGTTCCTGCGTCAGCAGGCCGGCGTTGAGATCGGCGTCGATCGCCATCTGCTTGCCCGGCATCGAATCCAGGGTGAAACGCGCGGTCACTTCCGACACGCGCGTGGCGCCCTTGGTCACCACCACGAAGTTGATGATGGTGAGGATCGCGAACACCACCAGGCCGACCGCGAAATTGCCGCCGATGACGAATTCGCCGAACGCCTCGATCACCTTGCCCGCCGCGCCCGCGCCGTCGTGGCCGTGCAGCAGGATCACGCGGCTGGACGCGATATTGAGCGCCAGGCGCAGCAGCGTACCCAGCAGCACCACGGTGGGAAATGCGGCAAATTCCAACGGCCGCATCACGTACACCACCGCCAGCAGGATCACCAGCGACAGCGCGATGTTGAAGCTGAAGAGGATGTCCAGCACGAACGGCGGCAGCGGCAACATCAGCATCGCCAGCATGGCGAGCATCACGATCGGCGCACCGGCGCCGCGGCGGCTGGCCTGCTTGAAGGTGTCGAGGACGCTTACGGTTGCCATGCTTGGGCCCTATCGGTTTACGGTTGGCGGCACGATGCTGGGATTGCCATCCCAGCCTGCGCGTTGGAAAACCGACGCGACGCCACACTCCTGGCGTTCACTGCAGGTTTCGTGCCTTCCGCCCGTTCACTGCCGATAGCGGCCCTGCAGCTCGGGATCGATATCGGGCTGCGGCGCATCAGGCATGGCACCGCCACGTTCGACGGCCTGCTTGAGCTGGTAGACGTAGGCGAGAATCTGCGCTACCGCGACATACAGCGCCGACGGAATCTCATGCCCGATCTCGGTGGTGGCATACAGCGCGCGCGCCAGCGGCGGCGCCTCCACCAGCGGTATGCGATGCGCGTCGGCGACCATGCGGATCTGCATGGCGAGCACGTCCAACCCCTTGGCCACCACGCGCGGCGCACGCATGCGCGCATCGTCGTAACGCAGCGCCACCGCGAAGTGCGTGGGGTTGACCACCACCACGTCGGCCTTGGGCACGTCCTGGATCATGCGCCGGCGCGCCATCTGGTGCTGCATCTGGCGGATGCGGCCTTTCAGGTGCGGATCGCCTTCGCTTTCGCGGTGTTCGTCCTTCTGCTCCTGCTTGGACATGCGGTGCTTGCGCGCATAGTCGAAGCGTTGCCACAACGCGTCGAGCGCACCGATCACGCCCAGGATCACCGCAAACAACAATGCCGCATGCGCCACCAGCGATAGCGCCCGGCCGACACCGGCGCCGATCGCTTCGCGCCCGGTCGCCATCACCGCGGCTTCGTCATGGCGCAGCAAGAAAATCAACGCGATGCCGATCACGGCCACTTTCAGCAACGACTTGGCCAGTTCGATCAGGCCATTGAGCGACACCAGGCGGCCGAGGCCGGAGATCGGATCGAGCCGCGCAAAGTTCGGCGTCAGCGCCTGCGAGCTGAAATTGAAGCCGCCGATCAATACGGTGGAGCCCACCGCCGCCAGCATGGTCGCGGCGAACACCGGCAGCAGCAGCGTCAGCATGTCGCCCAGCGCCGCATGCAGCACGCGTGACATCAGTTCATCGCTGAACAAGGCATCGCGCGAATAACCCATGCCCAAGGCATACACGTGCCGCATATGCACGTACATGCTGGAACTGTAGGAAAGCAGGATGCTGGCGCCGGCCAGCACCACCATCGCTCCGGACAGATCGCGCGATCGCGGAACCTCGCCTTTTTCACGCGCCTCCTGAAGGCGTTTTTCCGACGCTCGTTCGGTGCGGTCTTCATTTTCCGTCTCGGCCATGGTTCGGCGTACCTCACCCGTGAATCGTCAATCGGAAATCGGGAATCGATGAGAGCGGGAACGCGCTTCGCGTTGCACGATTGACGGTTTGCGATTGACGATTTACGCCCATATCAAAGCCCCACCAAGCCGCGCATCAACTCCCAACCGGCCGCCTGCAACGCCGAATACGCGCCCGCCAACCCACGCAACGCCAGCCACAACGCGATAAAGCCCATGCAGATGCTGATCGGAAAACCCACCGCAAACAGATTCATCGCCGGCGACGCGCGGCTGGTCGCGGCGAAGCCGATGTTCACCAGCAGCAGCGCCGTCATCGCTGGCAAGGCCACGCGCAGCGCGCCGGCGAACAGATCGCCGCCGGCCATCACGATCGCCCACAGCGATTTGCCATCCATGCCGGTAACGCCCGGCGGCATGCTGCGCAGGCTGTCCGCCAGCAGCTGGATCACTTGCAGGTGGCCATCCATCGCCAGGAACAGCAGGCTCACCATCACCATGTAGAACTGTCCCAGCACCGGCACGCTGGTGTTGCTGGTGGGGCTGATCATTTCGGCGAAGCCCAGGCCCATGCTTTGACCGACCAGGATGCCGCCGTAGGACACCGCCTGGAAAACCAGCTGCAGCACGAAACCGATGCTCGCACCGATCAGCATTTGCGTAACCATGGTCGCCACGCCGGCAGCACTGAACAAGTCCATCTGCGTGGGTGCGAGCGGCGACAGCACCATCGTCAGCACCACGATCAAGGCGCCGCGAATGCGCGCCGGCACCACGGTGGCGTTGAAGATCGGCGCCGCCATGCAGAAGCCGCCCACGCGACCCAGCGCCCAGAACATGCCGGACAGCCAATGGATCAGCGCGGCCAGCTCGATCGTCACTTGATCGCCTCCGGCAACCCCACAATGATGTCGTGCGTGAACTGCACCAGCGTGTGCAGCATCCACGGCCCCGCCAGCAACACCACCGCCGCCATCGCCAGCAGCTTGGGGATGAAGCTGAGCGTCATTTCGTGGATCTGCGTGGCGGCCTGCAGAATGCCGATCAGCAGGCCGACCAGCAGCGCCGCGAGCAGCAGCGGCGCGGCGACGAGCATGCCGATGTAGAGCGCATGCTGGCCGAAGTGGATGATCCATTCGGGAGTCATGTGCTCGCTCCGCTCGCGCGTAAATCGTCAATCGTCAATCGTGAATCGTGAACAGCGAAGCGCCCCCCGCTTTTACCGAGCCCCGCAGCCTGCGTCCCGCGTCCCGCTCTCATACGTAAAAACTCCCCGCAAGCGTCCCAACCAACAAGGCCCATCCATCCACCATCACGAACAACATGATCTTGAACGGCAGCGAGATGATCGACGGCGAAACCATCGCCATGCCCATCGACATCAATACGCTCGCCACCACCAGGTCGATCACCAGGAACGGGATGAACAACAGGAATCCCATCTGGAACGCGGTCTTCAATTCGCTGGTGACGAACGCCGGCATCGCCACGCGGAACGGCACGTCGTCCTTGCTGGCATAAGGCTTTTCCTTCGCCAAGTGCGTGAACAGTTGCAGATCCGCGTCGCGCGTCTGGTTCAACATGAAATGCTTGAACGGCGCGGCGGCGGCGGGAATGGCAGCCTCCGCGCTGATCTGATGATCCATGTACGGTTTCACGCCATCTTCGTAGGCGCGGTTGATCACCGGCGACATCACGAACAGCGTCAGGAACAACGCCAGACCCAGCAGCACCTGGTTGGGCGGCGTGGATTGCGTGGCCAGCGCCTGGCGCAGAAAGCTGAGCACGATGATGATGCGCGTGAACGAAGTCATCATCAGCAGCACCGCCGGCAGCAGCGTCAGCACCGTCATCAGCGCGACCACCTGCAGCGACACGCTCCAGTTCTGGCCGCTGCCGGCGTTCTGCACGGTCAGGACGGGGATGCCGGCTTGCTGCGAGATCGGGGCGATGGGCGCGATGGGTGCGATCGCCGCCGAGGCGGTCGTCGTTGCCGCCGCCGCATGCGCAAACGGCGTAAACAGCAGCAGCATTAGCAGGCAGGCCATGCAGCGCCTAATTCCGCCCCCTCTCCCCTTCGGGGAGAGGGTAGGGGTGAGGGGGGCAAGGCTGGCCAGAAATCTTTTCAGTGCGAAGGCAACATGCGCGCCATGCTCGTCGGCAAGATGCATCCGGCGAGATTGACCTCTCACCCCAGCCCTCTCCCCGAAGGGGAGAGGGCGCGACGTGGCGTGCGAACGTGAATTGTTGTTCATCACTTGCGCCCCAGCCGGCTCAACAACTCCGCAAAAGGCGGCATCGGCGCAGGCGCAGGCGCTGTTTCCACCGGCACCGCACCCTCGTACACATGCAACGCACGCACGCCACCGGCGCCCACACCCACCAGCAAGCGCTTGCCATCGGCCTCGATCAACAGCACCCGCTCGCGCGCACTGATCGACATGCTTTCCACGCAACGCAACCGACGCCCACCCACGAACTGGCGCGACTGCAGGCGCCGCGTCAGCCAGCCGGCCGCGAAGATCAACGCGACGATCGCGCCCAGGCTCAACACGACGCGGATCAATTCGCCTGCCACATTGATATCGGGCACGCTCGCCGCCGGCGCGCGCGCCAATACGGTCATCACGATGTTCATCTGAGCTTGCGCACCCGTTCGGCCGGACTGATCACGTCGGTGAGACGGATACCGAATTTCTCGTTGATCACCACCACTTCGCCGTGCGCCACCAGCGTGCCGTTGACGAATACGTCCAGCGGTTCACCGGCCGCGCGGTCCAGTTCCACCACCGAGCCCTGGTTGAGCTGCAGCAGGTTGCGGATGCTGATGCGCGTGCGGCCCACTTCCATCGCCAGCGTCACGGGCACGTCCAGGATCATGTCCAGGCTGACGTCGGCCACGTTGTCGCCGGCGGCGCCCAAGGCGTCGAATTCCATGCGCGGCTGTGCGCCGTTGACGCCATGATTGGGGTCGAGAGTCTGGCTCATGCGATTTTTTCCGGAGCAAAGTCGAACGTGGAAAGAGGTGCGCGGCGCCCGGCCGCGCGCTTGTAGCGAACCGCGTAGCGGCCGTTGGACTGGCCATACTCGCCGCGAAAAATCGGCACGTCTTCGGCGAACACCGTGGTCATGCCGGGCAGGCTGATCGGAATCACGTCGCCCACGCGCAGGCCGAGGAACTCGCCGATGCTGATTTCGGTTTCCAGCAGCAGCGAGCTGAGCTCGACTTCCGCGTCCATCACTTCTTCGTGCAGGCAGTTGATCCAGCGCTCGTCGCGCTCGCCCATGCGGTCGCTCTGCACGCCCGCGTCGAGCATGGTGCGGATCGGCTCCACCATCGAATAAGGCAAGGTGAGATGCACCTCGCCGCCGCCGCCGTCGAGCTCGACGTGGAAGCGCGACACCACCACCGTTTCGGTGGGGCTGACGATATTGGCGAACTGCGGGTTGATTTCCGAGTTCATGAATTCGAACTGCACCTGCATCGCCGGTGCCCAGGCCTCGACCATCGCGGCGAACACTTCCACCAGCAGGATCTGGATCACGCGGTTTTCGGTAGGCGTGAAATCACGCCCTTCGATGCGCGCGTGATAACGGCCGTCGCCACCGAAGAAATTGTCGATCACGGTGAACACCAGGCGCGGCTCCATCACCGCCAGCGCGGTGCCGCGCAGCGGCTTCACCTTGATCAGGTTGAGGTTGCTCGGCACGTTCAGGCCGTGCACGTATTCGCTGAACTTCTGCATCTTCACGCCGAGCACCGACACTTCGCAGGTCTTGCGCAGCACGCCGAACAGGCCGGTGCGGAAGAAGCGCGCGAAACGATCGTTGATCATTTCCAGCGTGGGCAGGCGCCCGCGCACGATGCGGTCCTGCTGGGTGAAATCGAAATCCAGCACGGAGCCTGGCGGTGGCGGCAGGTCGCTTTCGGTTTCGATCTGGCCGCCATCGACGCCGTTGAGGAGGGCGTCGATTTCTTCCTGTGAAAGCAGGTCGCTCATCGGCTCGCTCCCGTTACTGCATTACGAAACTGGTGAAATACAGTGCATCGACATCCGGCTTGCCGGTCTTGTCGGCGACGATCTTGCGCACGGCCTCCAGCGCTTCGGCCTGCAGCTTTTTCTTGCCGGCAATGTCGCTCAAGCCCGCATAGGTCTGGCTGCTGAACAGCATCACCAGCGCGTTGCGGATCACCGGATCGCTCTCTTTCATCGCCTGCACCGCGGCCGGATCGTGTGTCATCACGGTCACGCCCACCTGCAGGTAGCGCGTGGCGTCCTGGTCCTGGAAATTCACCACGAAGGCGGGATCGAGCGGCAGGAACAATTCCGGCGCCTTCGGCGCAACGGCCGCAGCGGTAGGCTGCGCGTGCTGCGCGCGGCTGTAGAGATAACCGCCCACGCCCAGCAAGGCGAGCACGGCGATGCCCGCGTACATCTTGGCGCCGCCTTTTTTCTTGGGTGCGGCAGTTTCGTTTCCGTCGACAGTCTCGGCGTTAGCCATGAACAACCCCATTCCATAACAAGACGTGGCGCCGCGCCTTTTCGCAAAGCGGGCTTAGCTGCAGAACTTTTAGCAAGCTGCGTGCCACGGTGGAGAAGCGCATAACGGCGCGGTTTGTGGCGAGGAGAGACGACGCGGGTGGCGTTTTATTGACGCATGTCGGAATGAAGGCGCGTGCGCTGCGCGGTGATTACGTCGCTACGCGCGAAAACCCGTAGGCTGGGGTGCAAACCCCAACAGGGCGGTATGACCGACATGGCGATGTTGGGGTTGGCACCCCAACCTACGCGAAGGCGTCGACCAGGCCCATCACGGCGCGCGCGGCGGTGGTGACAGGCGTATCGCTCTCGTCATCGCTGGCGGCATTGGTCGATGGCCCCTGCTGCCCGTGCTGCGCAAACTGCTGCTGCGCATGCTGGCCCACCGTCGCGTGTCCCAACGAAAGCCCCTGCCCGCCCAGCATCTGGTTGAGCTGGTCCAGGCCCTGCTGCACGGCGGCGGTGGCGGCGGGATGCTGGGTCATGAAGCTCACGTCCACGCGGCCATGCTCCACGCTCACTTTCACATCGACCGGGCCAAGATCCTGCGGGTTCAAGCGTATCTGCGCCTGCTTCACGTCCTGGCCGCTGAGCCAGGTGATCTGCTGGCCGAGTTCCTTGGCGAAGCCGGAGGAGCCGACCGCTGCGTTCATCGCGAGGTTGTGCGTGGCGCCTGTCGGTGCGCTTGTCGCAGGTGCCGACACCGCTGCGGCAAGACTGCCCAACGCGGCCAGATCGGGCGAGCCTTGCGACGTGCTGTCGGTGTTCGTCGCCGGTGCGGCGGCGTGGCCGATCGCGGCCAGGCCTGCTGCGAAGGTCTGCAGATTGTCGCCGTTGCCCGACGCAGGCGCGCTGGCATCCGCGGGCACCGCGCCATGGCTGGAATCGCCGGCGGTGGCGACGCTGCCAGCCGCGTCCGCAAAGATGGATGCCTTTTGCGACAGCGCATCGATGCCCTGGCCTGGCGCGCCAGCGTTGCCCGTGGCCGTTCCCGCAGGCACGCTCATGGCGACGGCCAACGGCGTGGGTATCAGTGCAGCCGCCAGTGCATTCGGCTGCGCCGCGTTCGCCGGTTTGTCGCCGGCTTGCGGAGCGGGCTTGGCGGGCGCCGCATGCGTGGCGTTGCCGCCATGCGTATCGCCGACCACGTGATCGATCAGGTTCAACACCACATGCGCCAAGGCGCCGGCGCCGCCGGTGAGATCGATGCCGATATCGCTGCCGTTGCCGGCATCGTCCTGCTTGGATGTGTCGGCAGCGCCCGGCTTGTCCGCATGGTTGGCGCTCGCCGACTGCGCGTTGTTGTCGTCCTGGCTTGCGTCGCTGGTTTGCGCGGAATCCTGGGTCGGGTCCGCCGGCGGTGTTTGCTGTTGCTGAGCCGACTGCAAGTGCGCGCTGAAGCTGGCGCCGCCGTGCTGCTGGCTCGCCGGCCGCGGCGCGCCGTTATGCCGGGTCGAGGAGGCATTCGGCAGAGAAGCTAATGGCGTGGCGCTCATGCGGGCATGCTCTTCAATACGTTGACCGTGAAATGGGGCAGCAAGAAGCAGGCCAGTCGCGAGAAATGCCTCATGGCGCGCCCAGCCGATGGCTGCGATGCTGCATCCGCTCGTCCACTTCCGCCTGTTCAAGCCGCTGTTCGCGCTGGCTTTCCTGCTTGCGCAGGCGCTCGACCACGCTGTCGAGCGCGTTCTCGCGCGCATGCGCCTGCAGCCAGCGTTCGCGCGCGCCTTCGAGCTGGCGCTGCAGGCGCTCGATCAGCTTGGCCTGTTGCACGATCGCCTGGTCGATACGGTCGACGAATTGTTGACGGTTCAGCAGCGCGCTGACCGTCAGGCCGCCGTCGGCCAGGCTGTAGTCGCGCCGATAGCGTTGCAGTTCTTCCAGTTGCTGTTCGGCGTGAGCGAGTTTCTGCTGGTGATCGGCCAGGCGCTGCAGCGCGTCTTTCTGGCGGCGCTGCGCCTGGTCCACCGCCGGTTGTAGTCGATCCGAGCGCGAGGTCATGGACGTCGACCGTAGGTTGGGGTGCAAACCCCAACATCGATATGCATGTGCGCAGGGTGATGTTGGGGTTTGCACCCCAACCTACGACATGCGGACAGGATGGAGCAGTAGCGCATCTTCAGACCTCCATGACAAGGGACGCGAGCCGTTCCTGTGCAGCATGCAGTTCGACCGGCTCGTCGACCTCCTGCTGCAGGAACCGGACCAGGCGCGGATACATCGCGATGGCCTGGTCCACTTGCACGTCGGAACCTTTCTGGTACGCGCCCACCGCGATCAGGTCCTGCCGCTGGCGATAGGCCGAATACACCTGGCGAAAACGCTGCGCGGCGCGCATCTGCTCCTTCGCCACCACCGCCGGCATCACGCGGCTGATCGAGGCTTCGATATCGATGGCGGGGTAATGGCCGGCCTCGGCAAGATCGCGCGACAGCACGATATGGCCGTCCAGGATCGCGCGCGCCGCGTCGGCGATCGGATCGTGGCGATGATCGTCGCCTTCGGTCAGTACGGTGTAGAACGCGGTGATGGAACCGCGCCCCTCGGCATCGTTGCCGGCGCGCTCCACCAGCGCCGGCAGCATCGCGAACACCGACGGCGGATAACCCTTGGTCGCCGGCGGCTCGCCGATCGCCAGCGCGATTTCGCGCTGCGCCTGCGCGTAGCGCGTCAGGGAATCCATCAGCAGCAGCACGCGCTGGCCGCGATCGCGGAACCATTCGGCGATCGCGGTGGCGTATTGCGCACCGCGCAGGCGCTTCAGCGGTGGCGCGTCGGCAGGCGCGGCCACGATCACCGCGCGCTCGCGGCCTTCGTGGCCCAATGTCTGTTCGACGAACTCCTTCACTTCGCGGCCGCGTTCGCCGATCAGGCCGACGACCACGACGTCGGCATCGGTGTAGCGCGTCATCATGCCGAGCAAGGTGGACTTGCCCACGCCGGAACCGGCGAACAGGCCGATGCGCTGGCCGCGCCCCACCGTCAGCAAGGCATTGATTGCGCACACGCCGGTGTCCAGCGGCGTATCGATCGGCTTGCGCGCCATCGGGTTGATCGGTTCGCGCTTGAGCGCGGCATGGCTTTCCGCGCGCAACGGGCCTTCGCCATCCAGCGGCATGCCGTCGGCGCCGACCACCCTGCCGAGCAACGCATCGCCCACCGGCAAGCCGCCGGTGCGCGAGCACGGCCGCACGCGCGCATTCGGCAGCACACCGTGCATTTCGGTAACAGGCATCAGCAGCAGGCGTTCGTCGGCGAAGCCCACCACTTCGGTATCCAGTTCGCTGCCATCGGCCGCATCAACCAGGCAGCGCGCGCCCAGCGGCGCTTCGCAGCCCTCGGCTTCCAGCGTCAGGCCGACCACGCGGCGCAGGCGCCCTTCCACCGTCAGCATCTGTGCGGCGCGCGCATGCTGTGCGCGCAGGCCGAGTTGCCGGCGCCAGCGTTGATGCTTGCCCGGCGTTGCGGCGCTCATGCGGACACCTCGTCTGCGCCATCGTCGCGATCGTCGCCGAGCACCGCATCGACCACCGCGGCCAGGCGTGTGCTGACCCGCGCATCCAGGCGCGAGCGCTCGCTTTCCAATACGCAATCGCCACGTTGCAAGGCGGGGTTGGCGCCGAAACGCCAGTGCGGCTCGGCGGCGCCCAGTTCGCGCAACAGATCCAGGTCGCCCGGATTCACCCACACGCGCAATTCGCGTGTCGAGGAAGGCAACGCCGCGGCGGCTTCGCGCACGGCGCGTTCGATCAGGGAAGGATCAAGCTTAAGTTCGCGTGTCACTACGCGCTGGGCGATCACGGTGGCGAGCAGTGCCAGCTCGCGCTCGACCGCATCGTCCATGCCTGCGAGCGGACGCGCGGCGGCGGTGCACAAGGCATCCAGTCGCGTCAGGCGTTCGTCGAGTTCTTTTTTTGCCGCCGCGCGCCCTTCGGCCAGGCCAGCGGCATAGCCTTCCTCGCGCGCCTGGCGTTCGATTTCTTCCAGTTCGTAGATGGTCGGGCCGGGCGGTGCGGCGGGTTCGGCTGCGGCTTCGGCGCCGACCGAGGGTGGTTCCCAGCGATCGAAGCCGGCGACGGTTTCGCGGGTGAGGATGCCGGGCATCAGGGCGTTCCCGTCGCGACGTCAGCCATCACACGAACTCGTCGCCGCTGGCCGACAGACTGATCTGCCCCGCATCCGCCAGCTTGCGTGCGATCTGCAGCACTTCTTTCTGTGCGGCATCCACTTCGCTGAGCTTGACCGGGCCTTTCACTTCCAGGTCGTCGCGCAGCATGTCGGCGGCGCGCTTGGACATGTTGGCGAAGATCTTCTCGCGCACGCTGGCTTCGGCGCCCTTCAACGCCACGATCAGGCTGGCGGACGGCACTTCGCGCAGCAGCGCCTGCATGCTGCGGTCGTCGATGTCGGCCAGGTCGTCGAACACGAACATCAACTCTTCGATCTTGGTGCTGAGGCCGGCGTCGTGTGTGCGGATCGCGCTCATCAATTCGGTTTCGCGTGAGGTCTCCATCGCGTTGAGAATCGCGGCCGCGGCCTTGAGGCCGCCGACCGAGGCGGACTTGAGCTTGCTCGAGGTGCCGGAGAATTGGCGCTCCATGATTTCATCCAGCTCGTTCAGCGCCTGCGGCTGCACGCCATCGAGATTGGCGATGCGCATCACCGCATCGCTGCGCACGCGCTGCGGCAGGTAGCCGATCACTTCGGCCGCCTGGTCCGGCTCCAGGTGCGCGAGCACCAATGCGATGATCTGCGGATGCTCCATGCCGATCATCTCGGCGATGGCGCGGCTTTCCATCCACTTCAGCGATTCCAGGCCCTTGGTCGAACGGCCCAGCAAGATGCGATCGATCAGGCTGCCGGCCTTGGTTTCGCCGAGCGCGCTGACCAGCACCTTGCGGATGTATTCCTCCGTACCCACGCCGAGCGCGGTCTGGCGACCGATGTCTTCGTTCAGGCGATTGAGCACTTGCTCGACCTGATCGCGCGACACATTGCTGAGCGTCGCCATGGCGGTACCCACGGCCTGTACGTCGCGCGCGCTCAAATGCTTGAGCACCTCGGCGGCATCCTGCTCGCCCAGGGTCAGCAACAGGATCGCGGCGCGCTGGGCGCCGTTGAGCGCTGCCTCAGCTGCCATCGTCGCCCACCCAATTCATGACGACCTGCGCGACCTGCTTGGAATTTTCCTGCGCCAGCTTGCGTGCCAGGCCGATCTTCTGCTCGTACGCCATGTTCTGGATTTGCGGCGAGGTGATGCGTACCGGATCGTCGCGCTCGTCGTCGGCGATGCGTACGGATACGGTCGGCACCGGCCCGGCCAGCGCGGGCACTGTTTCGGGTCCGCGCAGCAGGCCTTTCAGCAGCGGACGCAGCAAGCCGAAGGCGATCAGCACCGCGATAAGAATGCCCGCGCCCTGCTTGATCAGATCCAGCATGCCCGGACGCAGCCAGAACGGTTGCGCCACCGGCGCGCTCTCGGCCGCCGCATCGGTGGAGAACGCCTGGTTGATCACGGTGACGCTGTCGCCGCGCTGCGCGTCGTAACCGACCACGTTCTTGGTGAGGTCGGTCAAGTGCTGCAATTCCTGCGTACTGAGCGCCACGCTGCCGCCTTTGCCGTCGGGCGCGGGCTTGTTGTCGACCACCACCGCAACGGTGAGACGCGTCAGCTTGCCGGCCGGATTGCTGACGTGACTGATGGTGCGGCCCAGTTCGTAATTGCGTGTGGCGCTGGAAGACGTATCGGTAGGCGTTGCATTGGCGGTATTGCTGGCCGCGGCGTTCGCCGCCGGCGGCGTGCCGGCGTTGGGCTTGGCCGCGGTCGGTTGTGCGACCGTGTTCGGCGGCTGGTTGCTCAGGGCGCCTGCGATCTCGCCCGCCGCGGCGCCATCGCGTTTCTGGTCGCTGCTGGTCTGTTCGCTGCGCAAGGCGGGTTTGTCGCCATCGTAGCTTTCGCTGGCTTTTTCGCTCTGGCTGAAATCCAGTGCCACATCGACCTGCGCGCGTACGCGTCCGGCGCCCACGATGGGCGTAAGCAGCGTTTCGATGCGCTGCGCATAGCTGTTTTCCATGCGCGTAACCAGGCGCATGTGCGCATCGCCCACCGCGCCGGGACTGTCCGGATCGGATACGGTCAGCAGCGTGCCTTGTTGATCGACGATCGAAACTTGCGAAGGATCCAGATCCGGCACGCTGGACGACACCAGATGCACGATCGCCTGCACCTGGCTGCTATCGAGCTGGCGGCCCGGATACAGCGTGAGCAAGACCGACGCGCTGGCCGGATGATTGTCGCGGATGAAGGCCGACGGCTTGGGCAGCGCCAGATGCACGCGCGCCGCGCGCACGAACTGCAGGCCGGCGATGGTGTTGCCCAGATCCGTTTCCAGCATTTCGCGGTAATGCGTGCTTTCGGCCAGATCGCTCATGCCGAACGGCGAATCGCTTTGCGGCAACGTCGCGCCGGCGGTACTGCCTTGCGGCAAGCCCTGGCTGGCGAGGCGCAGGCGCGTCTCGGCCAGCACGTCGGCCGGCACGGATATGGATGCGCCATCCGCACCGAGACGGAATGGCGTGTTGCCGCTCTGCAAAGCCTGCGTCACGGCGGCCGCATCTTTCGGATCCAGCCCCGCGTACAACAATGCATAGTTGGGACCACGCGACCACAACACGATGCCTACGCCCAGCGCCACCGCCATGGCCACACCCACCAGTAGCATGAGCAGGCGCGTGGTCGGATTGCGCAGGAGGCTCTTGAGCTGGTCCTGGCGTGCGTTGACGGTGGCGGGCGTGGTGTCGGGCATGGATGGTTGGATTGGTCAGGGAATAGGGCGTGGGGAATCGGGAACGGGAAAAGCGGTCCTCAGCGAAATTGACGCTCTTTCTCACTTGGCTGATTCATCGAGGCACAGGTCAGAGGAAGCGCTGTGCAAGTGACGATGCACATGCTTCTCCTATTCCCCACTCCCCATTCCCCGCTTTCACATCACACTGGCATGTTCATGATCGTGGTGTACGCATCGACCAGCTTGTTGCGCACTTCCACCAATCCGCGAAACGCGAGATCCGCCTTCTGTCCGGCGATCGACGTCTTGACGATGTCGGCGCCGGGGTCGCCACGCTCGAACGCGGTGACCTGTCGCTGCGCATCGTTCTGCCGCGCAGCCACCGAGCCTATGCTCTGCTTGAACAGCGTGCCGAAATCCATGCCCGGCCCTTTCGATGCGGCCGGCAATGCGGCGGCCGGCAATGCGGCGGCTGGCATAGCGCCGGAGGCTTGCGCGCCGAGTGCGCGCATCTGCGAAAGCAAATTGTTGACGTCGATCTGACTCATGTCGGTTTTCCAACGCTTGCGCGGGTACAGAGTGGTTTATGCAACCGCCGTGCCATTCTCCGGCGACGGGTCGCTGCTGCGGCAAGCCGACTGCAAACCGTACTTGCGCAACTTTTCCACCAGCGTGGTGCGTTGCATGTGCAACAGCTTCGCCGCATGCGCAACCACGCCGTCGGTGATGTCGAGCGCCTGGCGGATCAGCCCGACTTCGATATCGGCCAGGTGGTCCTTCAGGTCCACGCCGCCTTCCGGCAACAGGATCTCGGTCTCCAGCGCATGACGCTGGTGCGCCGGCATCGGCTTGCTCTGGCCGTCCAGCATCGCGCGCACCACGCTGCCGCCGGTTTCTTCCACGGCCTGCGCGCCGCGGTATTTTTCCGGCAGGTCGCTGGCGCGCACTTCGCTGTTCGGATAGAGAATGGCCAGACGCTCGACCAGGTTGGAAAGCTCGCGCACATTGCCCGGCCAGGCATGCTGGCGCAGCGACTGCATGGCGCTGCCGCTGAAGCGCACGCTGTTGAGGCCACGGCGCTGCAGGCGTTGATTGAATTCGTGGATCAGCTCGGGCATGTCTTCCAGATGCTCGCGCAGCGGCGGCATCTCCAGCGGGAACACGCTCAGGCGGTAATAGAGGTCCTCACGGAAGCGGCCTTCGGCGGTGGCCACTTCGAGATTGCGGTGCGTGGCGGCGATGATGCGCACGTCGCAGCGCTGGGTACGGTTGCTGCCGACGCGTTCGTACATGCGTTCCTGCAGCACGCGCAGCAGCTTCACTTGCATCGGCAGGCTCATGTCGCCGATTTCGTCGAGGAACAGCGTGCCGCCTTCGGCCATTTCGAAGCGGCCCTTGCGCGTGCTGATCGCGCCGGTGAATGCGCCCTTCTCGTGGCCGAACAATTCGCTTTCCAGCAGTTCGGCGGGAATCGCGCCGCAGTTGATCGCCACGAACGGCTTGTCGCGGCGCGGCGAGCAATCGTGGATGGCGCGCGCCACCATCTCCTTGCCGGTACCGGATTCGCCCAGCACCAGCACGCTGGAATCGAACGGCGACACCTGGCGGATCAGCGCGTTGACCCGGCCCATCGCGGTGGAACCGCCAACCAGGCGCAGCGGCGCCGGCTGGCTTTGCGTGGCGCGCAGCGTGGGCGCACGGCGCACGGCTTCGGCCAGGCGCTCGTAGCGCAGGGGAAAATCCAGCACTTCTACCTGTGCCGCATAGGGCGAACCGCCTCGGGTCATGCGTTCCAGCTGCGGCGAATCGGAGCCCACCAGCACCAGCAATTGATCTGCCGGCACTTCCAGCGAGGCCAGCAATTGTTCGCAAAGCGTGTCGTCGTCGATACCGCCTATATATACCGCTCGCCAGTCGTGCGTCATCGAATCGGTGGGCAGCGATGCATCCCAGCGCTGCGGATAAAAGCCCATGAATTGCAGGGCGGACGTAACGATGTCGGCACGTGTGCCGTTGGATTCGATGATGAGTACGTTGCTGTTTGGCATAAGCACGAGTCCTGCTGCGTTTACTGCGACTGCTGACGAACAACGACGTTTTTCCGCTCCCAAATGTCGTGTTGTCCCCTGTGTGTCAGCGATCCGTCGTGACACGTGCAGCAGTCCAGCAAGAAGAACGCCAAAAATTTCGCAGCAAAACCATCCGTGCCAGGCATCGCGCCCAAAACGTGACGGAATTCGCGCAGCCGATCTGCACGAATTCACACTCCCGTCCATCTGGAGAAAGCGTTTACCTCACTGATTTAGATCGATTTTTCGTCCGGATTGGCGGATTTGTCGGACCGGTCGGCAAGTGTTATGGACGCGTGTGCGTGCCGGGAAATTGCCGTTATCGAATGTACCGTCGCGTGATAGTGATCACACTCTGTGCTTGCTCCCTAGCACAGTTTCATTTGCGCCCGTCAGTCTTGTGGAGGCCACTTTGCGTCGGTGGTGACAAAAAACGAAACGTTCCAACCCATCCTCGACCATTTCGCTCAACGCATGAAAGTAAAGGAAAACGTTGTCATCGTTGAACGCTTTCCCGCGCACCGCCGGAAGCTCCAACGGCAACGCGCGACAAGTGTCGAAATGCAGGCGGACAAGCAGGCGGCTGTCAGCCGGAAGCAGCTTGCCTGGCACGATCAGGCCCACCGCGTTCAAGCTCACCGGCTGGCGCGGCGGCAGCAGTGCGCCGGGCAGCAGCAGGCGATCGACGATGTCCAGCAGCACGTTGATCTTGCTGTCCATGCGCTGCAGTTCCAGCATCAGCGGGTTGTCGTCGTCGCCGGCGTTGTCGGAGCGGCGCTCGTCCAGCGAGGCGAGCGACCTCAATACGTGAAGATTGCGCTCGTTGCAGCGCGCGATGTCTTCGGGCGTGGGATCGAAGGCCTCGATGCCGACATGCGGCTGGCCCTGGTAGGTCACGCGTTCGGAAAACGCCTGCCATTTCGCTTCATCTAGCTGGGTTTGCATGAACTCCCCTCCTCGGTGCCGGCTTTATGACGGGCATGCCGGTGTCAGCATGATTCATTCATAAGGCGTGCCAGTGCACCCCTTCTTTCCGTAAGTTGGGCTGAGGCGAAGCCGAACGCCAACATGCAACGTGCATAGAAACCTCGGGGCTCGACTTTGCCTCAGCCCAACCTGCCGGAGCTACATGTGCAAGCGAACTCACCGCGCCGACGTCACATACGTTTGCAACGCCCGATGGTTGTATTGATGCTGGCTGAGCTGCTGCTCGACCTGTTCGCGCACCTGCTCGGCGCGCGCCAGCAATGCCTGGTTATGCGTGTGCAGCGCCTGCAGCGTTTCATGGTGTTGCTGACTAAGCGCGCCGGTTTCCGCAGGCAGCAAGGCCTGGCGTCGCGCGTCCAGTTCGCTCACCACGGCCCAATCGCCATGCGCGGCAGCGTCGAGCATCTCGACGGTCAGCGCCAGGGCCTGCTGCAAGGCGTTGAACACCGCGTCGGTCATAGCGCCGCGGCTTTCGCCTTCAGCTCGGCCTGTTCGGCCAAGTACGGTTCGCGAATCGCGTGCCACGCCTCGCGGATCGGCGCGACCAGGCGTTCGCATTCGTCCAGCGCGCGCAGGTCATCGTTGAGCTGCGCATGCAGCAGGCGCCGGGTGATGTAGTCGTACAGCGCATCCAGGCGGCCGGTAAGCGAAGGCTCCACGCTGTGGTCGAGGCTTTCGCGCAGCGCGACCAGGATGCCGATCGCCTTGCCGAAGGCCTGGCCCTTGGCCGGAATGTCCTTGTGCAGGATATGGCCGCGTGCCTGGTTGATGCGATCGACCAGGCCATCGAGCAGCATCGCCAGCAACTGGTGGCGATCGGCTCCTTCGACACTGCCTTGCGCGCGGGTTTGTGCATACAGCGCGCTGCCATTGCGGGATGGATAACTCATGGATCAACCCTTGTTGCTGGTACCGGTGAGTGCGTTCATCGCCTGGGTCAGGTAGGAACTGGTGTTGTTGAGCGAGGACATCAACGAGCTCAGGCTGGTGTACTGCTTGACCAATTGCTGCTGGTACACCGCCATGCGCGCATTCAGCGCCGTCTGTTGCGACGACAGGCCGGTCAGGTCCTTGTTGAGATTGTTGATGCGCGACTGCAGCGCGCCGGAGCTGCTGTTGAAGCCGCTCACCAGGGTGCTGAGCCGCGTGGCGATACCGCTGGTGCCGGTGAAAAGCTGCTGCACCGACGACGGGTTGCTGGACAAGGTGTTGGCCAGCGTGGTCGAGTTGAGCGCCAGGGTACCGTCGGCGTTGCGGGTGATGCCCAGGCTGGCCAGGCTGCCGACGCTGCTGGCCGAGACCTTGCTGCCCAGCACGCTGGCGATCTGGCTCTGCACCGCCGACAAGGTGGCATCGCCCAGCAGCACGCCGGCCACCTTGGTGGTGCTGTTGTAGCTCTGCAGCTGGCTCACCGTGTTGGCGTAGGTGTTGTACGCGCTGACGAAATCGTTCACCGCCGTGCTGATCGGCGTGGTGCTCTGCGCCACCGTAAGCTGCGACGTGCCGGTGGTGGCGAGGTTGAGCGTGACGCCGGTCAGCGCGCCGCTCACGCTGTTGGTGGGGCTGTCGATCGAGATGCCGTCGATGGTCAGCTTCGCGTCGGTGGCCGCCGTGGTGGGCGTATTGAGCGAACTGGCCAGCGCGGTGACGCCGCTGCTGCTGCCACTGTCCGCGCTCACGCTGAACGCGTTGGCCGTGCCGGTGCTCTTGGAGGTGAGCACCAGCTGGTTGCCGTTCACGCCGGCGACGATCGTGGCGGTCACGCCCGGATTGTCGCTGGCGTTGTTGATGCCGGTGGCGATCGCCGAAAGCGTGTCGGTCGCCCCCACCGCGACATTCATGGTCTTGCCGGCCACCGTGATGTTGAGCGTGCCGGTGCCCACCGTGGCGAGCGCGGGCTGCGCCGCACTCGCGCTTTTCTGCGCGGCGGCCAGCTGCGTCACGTTGAGGTTGTAGGTGCCGGGCGCGGCGTCCGGCAGCGTGCTGACGGTGCCGAGCGTGGTGGTGGACAGCGTGGCGTTGAAGGTGCTGTAGGTGGTGCTGGAGGTCAGCTCGTTCAGCGCCGACTGCACGCCGGACAGCGCCGTCTGCAGCGCGGTGAGGCCGGCGATCTTGTTGTTGTCCTGGTTGGTCTGGTTGGTGATCTGCGCCTGCGGACCGGCTTCCTGCGCGTTGACCAGCGCGGTGATGATCGCGTTGACGTCCAGCCCCGTACCCAGCCCCAGCGAACTTAAGAGGCCCGTGCCGCTGATGTTGCCGCCGGAACTGCCGGTGCTGGAGGAAGAGGATGAGCTGGCGCCGCTGATCGCACTGGACAGTGCGCTGGAAGTGCTGCTCACGCTGGAGATGGTGCTCATGGCTGTCTTTGTCCCGAGGGAATAGGGAGAAGGGAATGGGGAATAGAAGAAGCTGGTTTACGCAAGTTTGAGGACGCCGCCATCTGCTATTCCCCATTCCCTTCTCCCTATTCCCTCCAACCAAGCAAAAACCCGGCCATGGCGGTTGCCCGCCATGGCCGGTAGTACCGATTAACCCAGCAGCTTGAGGATCTGCTGCGGCTGGGCATTGGCGGTGGCAAGCACCGAGATACCCGCCTGTTGCAACACCTGCGACTTGCTCAACTGCGCGGTAGTGGCCGCGAAGTCGGTGTCCTGAATCGAGCTTTGCGAAGCCGTCAGGTTGGTCTGCTCCGCACCCAGCGTGGCGATGGTCGACTGGAAGCGGTTCTGCACGCCGCCGAGCTGGCTCTGGAAGTTGCTGACCTGGGTCAGCGCCACGTCCACACGCGAGATCAGGTTGTTGGCGTCATCCACCGTCAAAACGTCGCCGCCCGCCAGCGAACCGGAGGCCGTGATCACCGAGCCGTCGGTGTAGGAAGCACCCGTGGCGGCAAAGCCGGTCGCGGAGGAACCCACGCCGCTGGCGCCGAAGGCCACCGCACCGTTGGTGAGGTTGAACGCCGTGCCTGCCGCGCCGGTAAGTGCCGAGCCGGAAACGGCCAGTTCGCCGGTGGAGTAGAGGTTGATGCCGCCACTGGCGTTCACCGCCGCGCTGACGCCGGCGATACCGGCCGCGTTGATCGCATCGGCCAAGCCCTGTGCGCTGCTGGCGCTGGCGCCGCTCAGGCTGTAGCTCTTGCCGTCCGCGCCTTCGATGGTCAGGCCGCTCAGGCTGATCGACTGGCCCGACACGCCGCTGGCATTGACGAACGCGCCACTGACATTGGCGGTGGAGATTTCCGAAACCTGGCCCAGCTGCGAGGTCGTGGCGCCCTGGCCCAGCTGCACGTTGATGGCCTGGCCCACGTTCGAGCCGATCTGGAACGACAGCTGGCCCACCGATCCATTCAGCACGTTGGTGCCGTTGAAGCTGGTCTGGTTGGCGATACGGGTGATTTCCGACAGGTACTGCTGCACCGAGGTGTCGATCGCGGCGCGGTCGGAAGCCTGGTACGTGCCGTTGGCGGACTGCACGGCCAGGTCGCGGATGGACTGCAGGTTGGAGGTGATCTGGCTCAGCGCGGAACCCGCGGTCTGCGCCAGGTTGATCGCATCGCTTGCGTTGGTGCTGGCCTGTCCCAGACCGCCGATCTGCGTCTGGAAGCGCGAAGCAATCGCGAAGCCGGCAGCGTTGTCGGCGGCGCTGTTGATCTTCAGACCCGAGGACAGGTCGCGGGTGGCCGTGCTCAACGCGCTGCCCGACTTGCTCAAGTTGTTCTGGGCCTGCAGCGAAGCGATGTTGGTATTTAGAACGAGTGACATGGATGTCTCCTGAAACCGGATAGGTGGTACTCAAGCCGGCGGGGTCCAGTCACGTTTTGCTGTGCCGACCGCCTCAGGGACTTTTTCGGCGCTGGCGGGGATTACTTGAGAATTTTTTTGCTGTGGTGGCAAGGAGATGGGTGTGGGAAATGTGATGGAGGGGGCTAAAGGTTTTGGGTGGGGTGTCGAGGTGCAGGGTGTTTTTTGTTGTTGCGCGTTGCGTGACCGGTGACATCGTTGCAATGTCCAAATATGCCGCGAGTGCGGTGCATTGCCTGCGGCGCTTTCGGTCCCCGAAAGGACCGAGTCGGTCGCCTCGCGACCGAAAGCGCCGCAGGCAATCGCCATGCATCACGCGAGGTATGGGCATGGCGACGTTGGGGTTCGCACCCCAATCCCTAACAAAGAAATTCCTCGCGAGGTTGGCCCCTCACCCCAACCCTCTCCCCGGAGGGGAGAGGGAGCCCTAGTCCTGGTTGGCACCAACATTGCTCCCACCCTCGCATACCCGGCACGCGCGCGTCGGAAGCGTCAGATTTCCGACGCCCCGCGCGCCCGCGCCATCGATAAAGACGAGGAAACCACATGCGTTGCATGCTTGCGATTTGCGCGGTGTTCAAGGACGAGGCTGCGTACCTGCGTGAATGGGTCGAGTTCCATCAGCTCATGGGCGTGGAACGCTTCTATCTCTACAACAACAACAGCTCGGATCGTTACCTCGACGCGCTGCAGCCGCATCTGGCCTCCGGCGCGGTAGTGCTGCACGAATGGCCGCAGCATCCGGCGCAGTTGCAGGCCTACGAGCACTGCCTGAAGACGCATGGCGGCGAGGCGGACTGGATCGCCTTCATCGACCTGGACGAATTCCTGTTCTCGCCGAACGCCAAACTCTTGCCGGACGTGCTGGCCGACTACGCCGACCACCCCGCGGTCGGCGTGAACTGGGTGATGTTCGGTTCGTCCGGCCACAAGCAGAGGCCCGCCGGCGGCGTGCTGGAGAACTACCTGCGCCGCGGCGAGCTCAACGGCGGGGTGCCGTACGCGCATCTGCGCCTGCCCGACGGCAGCTACCGTTCGGAGAACGCACATATAAAAAGCATCGTGCAGCCGTCCCGCGTGGTGGGCTGCAAGAACGCGCACTACATGATGTACGCCGACAACACGCGCGCGGTGGATGAGAACGGACAGCCGATCGACGGCCCCTTCACCAACAAAGTGTCGGTGGATGCGCTGCGCATCAATCACTACTGGAGCAAGTCCGAAGAAGAATGCCGGCACAAGTTCAATCGCGGCTTCGCCGATGGCGGCGGCGCGCGCGACTGGAACGAGTTCCTGTCGCACGAGGCGATCCTCAACAGCGTGCATGACGACCTCGTGCTGCGGGTGATCGCCCAGCTCGGCGTGCTGCCGTCCAGCTGGCCACTGGAGGCCTTCGTGCAGAACGACGAAGGCGTGTGGCATTTGCCGCTGCGCGATCGTCCCGTGCACAAGGCGATCCATCCGGTCGCCACCGCGCTGTACGACCTGGTGCGCGAAGCAGACGACACCAGCGTCTTTTCGCCCGTGCTGGCGAAGGAAATCCATAGCCGCGCCAGCGCACTGCATCTGTCGCCGCGACGCGCCAATCTGCTGCAGGCTTTCGACACCTTCCCCGCCGGCACGCGCGTGCTGGAGATCGGCTGTGGCGGCGGCGTGCTGACCCGCGCCTGGGTCGAGTGCGGCTGCAGCGTGGATGCGATCGAGTTCGCGCCGCACTGGGCCCGCGTCGCCGCGGCGCGCCTGCGCGATTGTCCGCAGGCGCGCGTGTTCCAGGCCAGCCTGCGTGATCTGGCGTTGCGGCCGGATTACGACGTGGTGATGCTGACGATTGCGGACGACTACGCCGAAGCATGGCCGCGCGGCGCCGACGTGCGCGCCGCCATCGCCATCGCTGCAAGCGCATTGAAACCCGATGGCAGCCTGATCCTGGCCACACCCAACCGCCAGGCGTCGCCCGCGCAAAAGCATGTTCCTTCGCGGGCGTCGATCGAAGCGGCCTTGCGCGCCGCCGGTCTGGCCGCGATCGACGTGCGGCTCGCCTTCCCCGATGCGCTGCTGCCGGAAGTGCTCATTTCCGCCCAGGCGCAGGACACCGCTCCCGCGCTGCGGCTGGATGATCTGATCGCGCAACGTCCGCTGCTGCGCGAAGCCGGCCTGGAAGCCGCGCAATGGGAGATGCATTTCGAGGCGGGCACCTTGGCCGATTACGCGCCGGGATTGCTGCTGGTCGCCCATCGCCGTGGGGCGCCGCCGGCCATGCGCCGCGACGTGCTGGCGCAAAGCTTCGCCGACAACCGCGTGCCCGCCGGCAATACGGTCACCGAATACCTGCTGCACAAGGGCCGCGTACAGATCGCACCGCGCGCACTGTCGCCGCAAGCCACCTGGACCGGCTCGGCCTTCGATCCCGTGCGCGAGCCGTACTCGCTCGCGGCCGGACGTTCCCTGCTGGTGCTGATCCGCCGCGCCATCCACGAACAACGCGCCGACCTGCTGGTCGCCTTGCTGCGCAAGTGGAGCGCGCTGGTCTACGAGCAGGCTGGCGAGGACGACAAGATTCCCGGCGAATGGATCGACGCCCTGCCTGCGCACATGTACCTGGACGCCGATGGCGACAGCCTGGTTTTCCGCGGCGGCGAATGGCGCGCACGGCAACCGGTGGAAAAGCAGATTCCGGTGTATGTGGGGCTGTGGCAGATCGCCTACGAAGCCGGACTGGACGCGCTGCTCGGCCTGGCCTCGCCAATCGAACGCGTGACCTGGCTATGCAAGCGCCTGATGCTCGACGCCTCGGCGGAATGGATCGGCCACGGCCGCAACATCAACGAAGCCTTCGCCCGCGAAATCCACGAAGGCGATTGCTGGAACCGCACCGACCGCCATCTGAAGATCATTCCGGAATGGCTGATACCGCCGCCGCCTTCGGATCTCTACAAGCAATGGCAGGCACAGCAGCAGCTCGGCGAGCAAGCGGTTGCGCAGGCGCTGCGCCGCATTGAAGCACTCGGCACGCCGCAGATTCAGGTGATCGTGATCGACCAGGCCAACGACGTGGACGCCATGGGCGCCACGCAGGCCAGCCTGGAAGCGCAGCAATATCCGCATTACCGCGTGAGCGTGCTCAGCAACAACGGCGACCCCATGCAGCGGCTCAACGATGAAATCGCCGCGAGCGATGCCGACTGGGTGCAGTTGCTGTACGCCGGCGATCTGCTGCATCCGGCGGCCTTGCTATTGTTGGCCGAGCGCGTGGTGGCGCACCCGTATGTGCGCGCCGTCTATGCCGACGAGGACACGCACGCGAAGAGCGGCGCCTTCGAGCAGCCGATCTTCAAGCCGGATTTCAACCTGGACATGCTGCGCAGCTATCCCTACGTGGGCCGCGCGCTGGCTTTTGCACGGCAACGCTGCCTGGAACTGGGCGGCCTCGCCGTGCGCTACGGCGACATGGCGCCGTACGACCTGCTGTTCCGCCTGATCGAGACAGACGGCCTGCAGGCCATCGGCCATATCGGCGAGGTGATGTATCGCGCCGCGCTGCCGTACAGCCACTGGCTGGGAACCGAGACGGTGAAGGCGCACAGCGGCGAGATCGTGTCCGGCCATCTCTCGCGCATCCGCATTCCGCATCGCCTGGAAGCCGGCGCGCTGCCCGGCTTCAACCGGGTGGTGTACCAGCATGCGCGCCAGCCGCTGGTGTCGATCATCGTGCCGACCAAGAACCAGCTGCCGCTGCTCAATGGCTTGATCGACAGCCTGCTGTCCAAGACCAGCTACTTCAACTACGAGCTGCTGATCGTCGACAACAACACCGACGAACCGGCCGCCTGCGCGTACCTCGACGGCATCGAGCGTTTGAACAGCCAGCAGCTGCGCGTGCTGCGCTATCCGTATCCGTTCAATTACTCGGCGATCAACAACTTCGCCGCCACGCAGGCACGCGGCGAATACCTGATCCTGCTCAACAACGACACCGCCGTGCTGCATGCGGACTGGATCGAAGCGCTGCTCAACCATGCGCAGCGACCGGAAGTGGGCATCGTTGGCGCCAAGCTGCATTATCCCGATGGCCGCATCCAGCACGGCGGCGTGGTGCTGGGCTTGCGCGGGCCGGCCGATCATCCCTTCATCGGCCAGCCGATGGAAGCGGACGGCTACATGCATCGCCTGCGCGTGGACCAGAACTACACCGCGGTCACGGCGGCGTGCCTGATGATCCGCAAGTCAGTCTATGCAGAAGTCGGCGGCTTCGACGAGCAGGATTTCAAGGTGTCCTACAACGACGTCGACCTGTGCCTGAAAGTGCAGCAGGCCGGCTACCTCACCGTGTGGACGCCGTACGCGCGCCTGATGCACATCGGCAACGTCAGCCAGAACAAGGTCGACAAGACCGCGCAGGAGGCCAAGGAAAAGCGCTTCCGCGGCGAACAGGGCGCGATGTACCGCAAGTGGCTGAAACTGCTCGCGCGCGATCCGGCCTACAGCGTGAACCTCAGCACCGAAGGCTCCGGCTTCGAGCTCGACCCGTTGCGCAGCACATCCTGGCAGCCATTCGCCAGCCCGCTGCTGCCGCGCCTGTTTTGCGTCGCCGCCGACCAACACGGCTGCGGCCACTACCGCATCCGCCAGCCGTTCGCATCGATGCAGCGCCAAGGCATGGTCGAAGGCGTGATCGCCGGCGTGCACCTGACGCCGGTCGCAATGGAACGCTTCCAGCCTACATCGTTGGTGCTGCAGCGGCAGATCAACGAACACCAGATCAAGCTGCTGGAAAACTATCGCGATTATTCCAGCGCGTTCAAGGTGTTCGAGCTGGACGACCTGATCCAGCAGATTCCGGTGAAAAGCATGTTCCACGGCATCATGCCCAAGGACGTGGTGAAGTCCTTGCGCCGTGCATTGTCCACCGTGGACCGCTTCGTGGTTTCCACCGAAGCCTTGGCCGATGAATTCAAAGGCTTCCACAGCGACATTCGCGTGGTGCTCAACCGCCTGCCGGTGGACTGGTGGAAGGACCTTTCCTCGCAACGGCGCATAAGCCGCAAGCCGCGCGTCGGCTGGGGCGGTGGTTCCTCGCACCGCGGCGACCTGGAACTGATCGCCGACGTGGTACGCGACCTTGCCGGCGAGGTGGAGTGGGTCTTCTTCGGCATGTGCCCTGACAAGCTGCGCCCCTACGTACACGAATTCCACACCGGCGTGCCGATCGAGGAATACCCGCGCAAACTCGCTTCGCTCAATCTCGACCTCGCGCTCGCACCGCTCGAAGAAAACGCCTTCAACGAATGCAAGAGCAACCTGCGCCTGCTCGAATACGGCGCCTGCGGCTTCCCGGTGATCTGCACCGATATCGTCCCCTACCAGGGCGACCTGCCGGTGACGCGCGTGAAGAATCGCTACAAGGAATGGGTCAGCGCGATTCGCATGCATCTGGATGACCTGGATGCGACGGCGAAAACCGGCGATGCGTTGCGCGATGCGGTGCTCAAGGATTGGCTGCTGGAGGGCGACAAGCTGACGACCTGGCGGGATGCCTGGTTGCCGAATTGATCCTGCAGCTCCGTAGGCTGGGTCAGCGCAGCGCAGCCCAGCAAGCCAGTCGCCACGATGGAGCTGTTGGGTTGCGCGTCGCTGACCCAACCCCAGCTTACGTGCCCACGCGCAACACGCTTGCCCGTGCCACATGCTTGGTGTAGTCATTCCGCTTCCGAATGATCCCGCAGCGCCCCGGCTTATTGCCGCGCTGGAGGATCTGCCTTTCTGCAATGCCATCTCATTGGAAAAGGAACTGAGCCAGACGCGCATCGTCGGCCAGCGGGAACTGGATGAGCCCGCGTGGCATTGGCCTGAACGATAGCGCCGCTTCTCGTAGGTTGGGGTGTAAACCCTGAGGTTTCCCCACGTTTTTCATACACAAATCTCCATCTGCTGGAGCAGCTCATCAGGTGGTGATTTAAGTAGTTCGATCCATGACAGCATCTGCGCCCTAGGCCATGGTCTGCTAAGCGCTTCAC